>Ga0209257_1000039_pt1 | contig 591694 bp, 593 predicted proteins | sample AraplaCvi_mCL_r2_FD_184277 | JGI IMG/M metagenome (GOLD analysis project Ga0209257, IMG submission 184277) | Arabidopsis root microbial communities from North Carolina, USA - plate scrape MF_Cvi_mCL_r2 (SPAdes) (version 2) | ecosystem: Host-associated > Plants > Roots > Endosphere | place...
GCACCCGACACAACCCAGCTATCCGGGACTTCTATGGGCGGCTGCTTGCCGCTGGCAAGCCCAAGAAGGTCGCCCTGGTGGCCTGCATGCGCAAGCTGCTCACCATCCTGAATGCCATGGTGAAAAACGGCTTGCCGTTCCGATGGGCACCTTGACATTCAAGACAGTTGCTGGATTCCCGCCTGCGCGGGAATGACGGGGTCATGGAAGCCCCGCCAGGATCTTGTCCAGCGTGATCGGGAACTCCCGCACCCTTGCGCCGCACGCGTTGTAGACGGCATTGGCGACCGCGCCCGCGGCGCCGCTGATGCCCAGTTCGCCCAGGCCCTTGATCTTCAGCGGGTTGGCCTTGTCGTCCACCTCGGGCAGCAGGACCGCCTCGATCGCCGGGATGTCCGCGTGGACCGGCACGTGGTATTCCGCGAGGTCGCGGTTGGCGAACGAGCCGAAGCGCGGGTCGAGCACGGCCTCCTCGTGCAGCGCCGTGCCCACGCCCCACACCATGCCACCCAGGAGCTGCGAGCGTGCCGTCTTCGCGTTGAGGATGCGTCCCGCGGCAAACACGCCCAGCATGCGGCGCAGCCGCACCTCGCCGCTGTCCGTGTCCACGGCAACCTCGGCGAAGAAGGCGCCATACGCCATCTGCCGGTAGGCGTGCTCCATCGCGCCGGGTTCGATCGCGCCATCGGCCTCGATGCCGCCGCTGCCCGCCAGCTTGGCAAGCGATGCGCTCTTGCCGCCGCCGCGGAGATGGCCGCCTGCGAACTCGGCCTGCTCCGGCGCGATGCCCGCGGACTGCGCCAGCTTGCGCCGCAGCTGCTCGCACGCATCGAACAGGGCCGAGCCTGCGCTGGCGGCGCCGAAGGAGCCGCCCGAACCCGCGGTGGGTGGGAAGTCGCTGTCGCCCAGCTCGATGCGCACCTGCGCCGGCGGCAGCCCCAGCATCTCTGCCGCGACCTGCGTGAACACCGTGTAGCTGCCGGTGCCGATGTCGGTCATGGACATCCGCGCGACCAGCACGCCGTCGGGGCCGAGCCGCACCTTGCATCGGGACGGCTGCAGCTTGTTGGAGCGCGACGCCGAGGCCATGCCCATGCCGACCAGGAAGCGGCCTTGGCGCACCAGCCCGGGCCGCGGGTTGCGCCGGTCCCAGCCGAAGCGGCGCGCGCCTTCCTGAAGGCACGCCACGAGCTGGCGCGTCGAATAAGGGACGTTCTTCTCCGGATCCTGCGCAGGCTCGTTGGCGATGCGCAATTGCACGGGATCCAGGTCCAGGCGTTCGGCCAGTTCGTCCATCGCGCACTCCAGCGCCGGCATGCCCACGGCCTCGCCGGGCGAGCGGCACGAATCCGCCACCGGCAGGTCCAGCTTGACGCGGCGCTGGCGGATGCGCCGGTGCGGCGCCTGGTACAGCGAGCGCGTGGAGATGCACACGGGCTCCATGTAGTCGTCCAGCCGCGCCGAGTGGGACCACGCCTCATGGCTGATGGCGAGCAGCTTCCCGTCCCTGCCGGCACCGAGGCGCACGCGCTGCAGCGTATCCGGCCGGTGGCTGGTGAGGTGGAACATCTGCTGCCGCGTCAACGCCGTCTTCACCGGACGCCGCAGCACCTTCGCCGCGAGCACCGCCAGGATCACGTCCGCCCACACCGGCAGCTTGCCGCCGAAGCCGCCGCCGATGTAGCGGCTGACGATGCGCACGTTCTCCTCGGGGATCTGCAAGGTGTGCGCGACGCGCTTCTGCGCGCTTTCGAGCATCTGGGTGGAGCAGTGCACCACGACGCGCTCGCCTTCCCACCAGGCCACGGCCGCATGGGGCTCCATCTGCGCGTGGATGTGCATGGGCGTCGTGTACTCGGCATCGACCTGTACGGCCGATGCGGCGAAACCGGCGTCGAAGTCGCCCAGGTCGCCGTCCGGCTCCTTGCCTTCGTCGTCCGCGGGCTTGTCCGCCGCATCCAGGTGCTCCCGCATCACGTACGCGCCCGGCATCGGGTCATAGCGCACCTTCACCAGCCGCGCCGCGGCGCGCGCCTGCTCGAAGGTTCGGGCGACCACGAAGGCCACCGGCTGGCCGTAGTGCGGGATCACCGCGTCCCCCAGCACCGGGTGCGGACGGTTGAAGCGCTGGCTCTCCTCCAGGCTGAAGCCCGCCTGCGCGGGCGCGTTGAGGTGCGTCATCACGTGCACGACGCCAGGCGCGCGCCCGGCCTCGGCGGCGTCGACGGATGCCACGCGGCCGCAGCCGATCGCCGCCTCCACGACGTGGCCGCACAGGGGTGGCTGCGGTGCTTCCTGCACCTCGTAGGCATAGGGCGCCGTGCCGCAGACCTTGTCCGGGCCGTCGACCCGGTCCAGGTCCAGGCCGATCAGGCCCTGCCGGTTGTCGTCCAGCGCATTGCGCGGGGCGGGCTGGTCCATCTTCATCGCGGGTCCCTCACGCGGTCGCTTCCGCCAGCACGCCCGCGAGCACGCGGCGCAGGAGCGGGATCTTGAAGTCGTTGCCGCCCTGCCCTTGCGCGCCTTGCAGCACCGCGTCGGCGGCGGTGCCGGCGCCCTGCGCGGGCGAGGCGCCGGCGAGTGCCTGTTCCGCATCGGGCACGCGCCAGGGCTTGTGCGCGATGCCGCCGAAGGCAAGGCGCGCCTGGCGGATCGTTCCGCCGGCGGCCTCGACGATCGCGGCCACCGACACCAGCGCGAAGGCATAGGAAGCGCGGTCGCGCACCTTCCGGTACACCTGCCGGCCGGCCGGCGGGGGCGGCAACACCACGGAGGTGACCAGCTCGCCATGCCGCAGGTTCGTGTCGATGTGCGGCGTCTCCCCCGGCAGGCGATGGAAGTCGGCGATGGGAATCACCCGCCGCTGGCCCTTGCCGTCGAGCGTCTCGACCTGGGCGTCGAGCACCCGCATGGCCACCGCCATGTCGGAGGGGTGCGTCGCGATGCAATGCTCGCTTGCGCCGACGATCGCGTGGTTGCGCGTGAAGCCGCCGATGGCGCTGCAGCCGGACCCGGGGTTGCGTTTGTTGCACGGCTTGTCCGGGTCGTAGAAGTAGTAGCAGCGCGTGCGCTGCAGCAGGTTGCCGCCGGTGGTGGCCTTGTTGCGCAGCTGCGCGGAGGCGCCGGCGAGCAGCGCGCGGCTCAACGCCGGGTAGCGCTGCCGCACGCGCGCGTCGGCGGCGAGGTCGCTGTTGCGCACGAGCGTGCCGATGCGCAACCCGCCGTCGTCCAGGTCCTGGATGCGGTCCAGGCCGAGGCGGTTGACATCCACCAGGTGCACGGGCGTCTCGACCTGCAGCTTCATCAGGTCCAGCAGGTTGGTGCCGCCGGCGATGAAGCGCGCGCCCGGCTGCTCCGCGACGGCCTGTGCCGCCGCCTGGACGCTCGTTGCGCGTTCGTACGTGAAAGCCTTCATTTCGACTTCTCCCCGACCTCCCGGATCGCGGCGACGATGTTGGGGTAGGCGCTGCAGCGGCACAGGTTGCCGCTCATGCGCTCGCGGATCTCCTCGTCGCTGAAGGGCGCGTCGCGCCCGAGGTCCTGCGTGACGTGGCTCGGCACGCCATCGCGCAGCTCCTGGAGCATCGCCACGGCGGAACAGATCTGTCCCGGCGTGCAGTAGCCGCACTGGAAGCCGTCCTGCCGGACGAAGGCCGCCTGCAGCGGGTGGAGATGGCCTGGCTGGCCCAGTCCCTCGATCGTGGTGACCTCCTCGCCGTCGTGCATGACGGCCAGGGTGAGGCAGCTGTTGATCCGCCGGCCGGCGACCAGCACCGTGCAGGCGCCGCACTGGCCGTGGTCGCAGCCCTTCTTGCTGCCGGTGAGATGCAGGTGTTCGCGCAGGGCGTCGAGCAGCGTCGTGCGGACGTCGACCTGCAGCTCGCGCGCTTCGCCGTTGACCGCGAGGCGCACGAACAGCACCTGCGGATCCGGTGGCGCCAGGGCCGAAGCCGTCGTCGACGCTTCGGGTTGCGCACTGTCCCCGTCGGGACGTTCTTTCTCTGCCATGGGCTCTCCCGTGGGGAGAGGCCAGTCTAGGAAGGCGAGGCGGAGCGGCGGCGCGCCACGCGGCGCGGGCGGGTGTGCGAAGGGTCCTACGCCGCGTTGCGGCGCGGTGGGGTTCGGCTGCGCCTCACCACCCCCCTACGGGACCGAGTCGTAGGGTGGCGGTGAGGCGCAGCCGAACCCCACCGCCCGCCTCAATGCGCCTCCTCCCAATTCGCCCCGACACCGATCTCCGCCAGCAACGGCACGCGCAATTCCGCTACCCCCGCCATGATCCGCGGGATCTCCACCTTCAGCCAGTCCACCTCGTCCTCGGGCACCTCGAACACCAGTTCGTCGTGCACCTGCATGATCATCTTCGTGCGCCGCTGCTGGCGGTCGAGCGCCTCCTGCACTTGCACCATGGACAGCTTGATCAGGTCGGCGGCCGTGCCCTGCATGGGCGCGTTGATCGCCTGGCGCTCGGCGCCGCCGCGGCGCGGGCCGTTGGGCGAATTGATCTCGGGCAGGTACAGCCTGCGGCCGAACACGGTCTCGACGTACCCCTTGGCCTTGGCCGAAAGGCGCGTCTCGTCCATGTAGTGCTTCACGCCCGGATAGCGCTGGAAGTAGCGGTCGATGTAGCTCTTGGCCGCGGCGTTCTCGATGCCGAGGTTGCGCGCCAGGCCGAAGCTGCTCATGCCGTAGATCAGGCCGAAGTTGATCACCTTGGCGTAGCGGCGCTGCTCGCTGGAGACCTGGTCGGGGGCCACGCCGAACACCTCGGAGGCGGTGGCGCGGTGCACGTCCATGTTCTCGCGGAAGGCGCGCAGCAGCGCCTCGTCCTCGCTGATGTGCGCCATGATGCGCAGCTCGATCTGGCTGTAGTCGGCGCTCGCGATGCGGTGCCCCGGCGCCGCGATGAAGGCTTCGCGGATGCGCCGCCCCTCCGCCGTGCGGACCGGGATGTTCTGCAGGTTGGGGTCGTTGCTCGAGAGCCGCCCCGTCACCGCCACCGCCTGCGCGTAATGCGTATGCACGCGGCCCGTGCGCGGGTGCGTCATCTGCGCCAGCTTGTCGGTGTACGTGCCCTTCAGCTTGGACAGGCCCCGGTGCTCCAGGATCTTCGCCGGCAGCGGATAGTCCTCCGCCAGCTTCTCCAGCACCTCTTCGTCCGTGCTCGGCGCGCCGCTCGCCGTCTTCTTCACCACGGGCAGGCCCAGCTTGCCGAAGAAGACCTCGCCGATCTGCTTGGGGCTGCCCAGGTTGAAGGGCTGGCCCGCCAGTTCGTGGGCCTCGCGTTCCAGCTGCAGGATGCGGTTGCCCAGCTCGTTGCTTTGCTGCGCGAGGGCCTGCGCGTCGATCAGCACGCCGTTGCGCTCCACCCGGTACAGCACCTCGCTGCACCGGATCTCCAGCTCGTAGATGGAACGCAGCTTGCCCGCGTTCTCCAGCTTGGGCCACAGCGCCACGTGCACGTCGAGCGTCTGGTCCGAGTCCTCGCACGAGTACTCGGCGGCCTTGTCGACCGGCACCTGGTTGAACGGGATCTGGTTCGCGCCCTTGCCGGCGACGGTTTCGTAGTCGATGCCGGTGCGCCCCAGGTGGCGCTCGGCCAGGCTGGCCAGGCCGTGCGGCTTGTGCACTTCGAGCACGTAGCTTTGCAGCATGGTGTCGTGCACGTAGCCCTGCACCTCGATGCCGTGGTTGGCGAAGACGTGGCGGTCGTACTTCACGTGCTGGCCGAGCTTGTGCTTCGCCGGGTTCTCCAGCCAGGGCTTCAGGCGCGCGAGCACCTCGTCGCGCGGCAGCTGGTCGGGCGCGCCCTGGTAGTTGTGCGCCAGCGGGATGTAGCAAGCCAGGCCCGGCTCGGTGCTGAAGGACAGGCCGACGATGTTGGCGCGCATCTCGTCCAGCGAATCGGTCTCGGTGTCCAGCGCCACCAGGTGCGCGGCATCGATGCGCGCAAGCCAGGTTTCGAATTCGGCCCAGGTGAAGAGCGTCTCGTAGTGCAGGGTCGTCGCCTGCGAGAGCCCGGACAGGTCGGGATCCGCGAACAGGCCGCCGTTCGCCGGCGCGCGCGCGGCCATCTCCGCCTTCTGGTGCTCCTCCAGCAGCTCCGGCGGCACGGCGTGCTCCTCCAGCTGCTTGACCAGGCCCTTGAAGCCGTAGCGCTCGTAGAAGGGCTTGAGCTTGTCGACGTCCTGGCCGTTGATCACGATGTCCTCGAGATCGGGAAAGCCGGGAATGTGGTCCTTCAGGTCGCAGTCCGTGCGGATGGTGAGCAGCTTGCGGCCCATGGGCAGCCAGTCCAGCGCCTTGCGCAGGTTCTCGCCGACGGCGCCCTTGACCTCCTGCGCGCGTTCGACCAGTGCGTCCAGGGAGCCGTATTCCTTCAGCAGCTTCACCGCCGTCTTGGGGCCCACCTTGTCGACGCCGGGGACGTTGTCCACCGCGTCGCCGACCAGGGTCTGGTAATCGACCATCAGCCGCGGCGGCACGCCGAACTCCACTTCCACGCCCGCCATGTCCCGGCGGCGGTCGTTCATGGTGTCGATGACCGTCACCCGTTCGTTCACCAGCTGCGACAGGTCCTTGTCGCCGCTGGAGATCACGGTGACCAGGCCGCGCTCGGAGCCCAGGCAGGCCAAGGTGCCGATCACGTCGTCGGCTTCCACGCCGGGGACGTTCAGCACCTTCCATCCCAGCAGCCGCACGACTTCGTGGATCGGCTCGATCTGCGCGCGCAGGTCGTCGGGCATGGGATTGCGGGTCGCCTTGTACTCCGGGTAGAAGTCGTCGCGGAACGTCTTGCCGGGCGCGTCGAACACGCAGGCCGCATAGTCCGCGCGGATGTCCTTGCGCAGCTTCTGCATCATGTTGATCATGCCGCGGATGGCGCCGGTCGCCGGGCTCGTGGGGTCGCCGGGCACCGCGCGCAGGTCCGGCATCGCGTGGTAGGCGCGGTACAGGTAGCTGGAGCCGTCGACCAGCAGGAGCACCTTGGGTTGGGGTTGGGGGACTTCGTCGGTCTCGCTCATCCTCCCATTTTGCCCTTCGGGCATCGGTGGGGTTCGCTCCGCTCACCGCCACCCTACAATCGAGGCATGCGTGCCAGCCTTGTCCTGATTCTCGTTTTGGGCGCCCTGCCCGCCTTCGCGCAAACCGCCATCGAGCGCGATGGCCAGCTCGATCCGCGCAAGAACCAGAAGATCGAGCGCCTCACGACCGAGGACAAGGACAACCGCATCGAGGAAGTGCGCGTGGGCGGCCAGACGCAGAGCGTGACGGTGCAGCCGAAGCACGGCGCGCCCGCGTACGAGGTGCAGCCGAACGACATGGCGCGCAACCGCCCCGCCGGCAGCCGCGACGGCTTCGCCGAGCGTTCCCAGCGCGTCTGGAACGTCTTCGGCTTCTGACATGGCAGTCTTCACGGAAGTCTCGGAAGCCGAGGCGCGCGAGCTCCTGCGCGCCCTGAACCTCGGCGAGCTGCACGCGCTGCGCGGCATCCAGAGCGGCATCGAGAACACCAACTACTTCGTCACGGCGCAGGACGTGCTGGGCACGCGCGAGTTCGTGCTCACGCTGTTCGAGCGGCTCACCGCCGAACAGCTGCCGTTCTACCTGTACCTGATGAAGCACCTGGCGCAGCACGGCATCCCCGTGCCCGACCCGGCGGCGGACCGCAACGGCGAGATCCTGCTGACGGTGTGCGGCAAGCCCGCGGCCCTGGTCAACAAGCTCGAAGGCGGGCACGAGCTCGCGCCCGGTCCCGACCACTGCGCCCAGGTGGGCGCCATGCTGGCACGCATGCACCTGGCCGGGCGCGACTACAACCGCAAGCAGCCCAACCTGCGCGGCCTGGCCTGGTGGAACGAGACCGTGCCGGTGGTGCTGCCCTTCCTGGCGCCCGAACAGGCGGCGCTGCTGGCGGGCGAACTGGCCTACCAGAACCACGTGGCGGCCGGTTCCGCCTATGCCGCCCTGCCGCGCGGCCCCGTCCACGCCGACCTGTTCCGGGACAACGTGATGTTCGAGGACGGCAAGCTCACCGGCTTCTTCGATTTCTACTTCGCCGGCGTCGACACCTGGCTGTTCGACGTGGCGGTCTGCCTCAACGACTGGGCCGTCGACCTTCCGACCGGCGTGCACGACCCCGAGCGGGCCCGCGCGTTCGTCGAGGCCTACACGTCCGTGCGGCCCTTCTCCGCCGCCGAGCGCCAGCTGCTGCCCGCCATGCTGCGCGCCGGCGCGCTGCGCTTCTGGATCTCGCGGCTGTGGGACTTCCACCTGCCGCGCGAGGCTTCCCTGCTGAAGCCCCACGATCCGGCGCACTTCGAGCGCGTGCTGCGCGAGCGCGCCCGCCACCCCGTTACCGCTGCGTCCCTGTGACGCCGTGGCCATGCGTTAAATTCGTCACGTTCCCGCCGCGGGCGGCCTGACCGTCCGCCCCCGCTGTCCTCCTGGAACGACACCCGCCCGCCCTTTCCCGTGAAACTGAACCTCGTTCCCGCGCGTACCGGCATCCAGTGGGTGAAACTCGGCGTGCAGACCTTCCTGAAGCAACCATTGGCTCTCACGGGCCTGTTCTTCCTGTACATGGCGGTGGTGCTCGTGATCTCGCTGCTCCCCCTGGTGGGACCGTTCCTCGGCGCGATGCTCGTGCCGGCCGCGACCCTGGGCCTGATGGCCGCGACCGCGGAAGCGGCGAGCGGCCGGTTTCCCCTGCCCACCGTGCTGGTGAGCGCCTTCCGCGCCGGCCGCCAGCGCGCCCGCGCCATGCTGATGCTGGGCGCCATCTATACCGTCGGCTCGCTCGTGGCGAGCATCCTGGGCTCGCTGCTCGTGGGCGGCGACGCTCCGGGCACGCTGGAGACCCAGGCGCCGCAGCTGGACCCGCGCCTGCTGGTGATCCTGCTGATGCACCTGCCGCTGGTCGTGCTGTTCTGGCACGCGCCCGCCCTGGTGCACTGGCACGGCGTCTCGCCGGTCAAGAGCCTGTTCTTCAGCGCCGTCGCCTGCTTCCGCAATTTCGGCGCCTTCCTCGTCTACGGCCTGGCCTGGGTCGCGGTGTTCGTCGCCGTGGGGTTCGTGGTCAGCAGCATCGGGATGATGGCGGGCGGCGAGGCGGTCACCCGCAGCATCATGCTGCCCACGGTGCTCGTGCTGGTGGCGATGTTCTCCACCTCGCTCTATTTCACGTTCCGCGACAGCTTCCGCGCCGACGACGAAGCGGCGCCACCGACCACCACGACCGGAGGAGAGGCCAGCCCATGACCCAGCATTTCCTGCAAGGACGCACCGAGGACGAGGTGTCCTGGTTCCGCCGCCGCAGCTTCCTGCAAGCGGCGGCGGCCTGGACGGCCCTCGGCGGCTTCGGCACCGCCGTCGCCCAGCAGCGCAGCAACATCGTGGACCTGCGCGGCGACGCGTTCGTCAACGGCCAGAAGCTGCGGCCAGACCAGTTCGTCCAGACCGGCGACCAGGTCGAGACCGGGCCGGACAGCCACCTGGTGTTCGTCATGGGCAATTCCGCCTTCATGGTGCGCCAGAACTCGCGCTTCACCGTCGAACGCGGCGACACCCTCTTCGCCGTGAGCGTGCTGCGCCTGCTGACCGGCGCGATCGTGAGCGTCTGGAAGAAGGGCAACTACCGCGTGGTCAGCACGCCGACGCTCACCGCGGGCATCCGCGGCACCGGCGTGTACACCGAGGTGGCGCCCGACGGCCGCAGCTACTTCTGCAACTGCTACGGCACGGTGGAACTGTCCTCGGGGGGCGAACAGACCTTGTCGCAGTCCGACTACCACCAGTCCTTCTGGGCCGAGGTGGCCCCGAGGAACGGCCGGCTGATCACGCCGGCGGGCGCCATCAACCACACCGACGAGGAACTCGAGATGGTTGCCGCGCTCGTGAACCAGCCCACGCGCTGGCAGGAGCTGGGACGCAAGGGCGTCAAGGACGGCGCCGGGTACATGGACCCGGGCCGCGCGCATCCGCTCGCTCGTTGAGCGTTCGGCGTTCGGCGTTCGGCGTTCGGCGTTCGGCGTTCGGCGTTCGGCGTTAAGCGTGAAATCCGCTCAACGCTCAACGCTCAACGCTGAACCCTAGTTCTTCCCCTTGTACTCGGCGATCGCCTTCGCCAGGTCCTGGTATTCCTCGCACGACGTCCCGCCGCAGATCCGTTCCAGGGCGGCCAGGTGCTGCTCGGCGTCCGGCAGGCGCTTGTCCTGCAGGTAGGCCTCGCCGATGTATTCGTGCGCGCCCTTGTGGTCCGGGTTGATCTTGAGCGCCATGTTGTAGTGCTCGTAGGCCTTCACCATGTCGGGCGATGCGCGCTTGCGGTACGTGTAGCCGAGGAGGTTGTGCACGTCCGCGTTCTGCGGCTGCTCGCGCACCGCCACCTGCAGCTCGCGCTGCGCCACGCTCCAGTCCCTGGAGGCGACCGCCTGGCGGGCCCGCGCGACGTGGTCCACGGATGCCTGGCGAGCGGGCGCGGGGCTGGAGTCAGTGTCCACTGCCCACGCGGGCGAAGCGGCCAACAGGACGGACAGCAGCGTCAGCGGCAGTTTCATGGGCGTGGCTCCGGGCAAGGTAGGATCGCGAGTGTGGTGGGCCCGACAGGCGGCGTCAAACCGTTCCCCCGGCGGGCCAATGTTGTAAATCATTTGTTACACTCGGCACAAGACCCGAGGAGGGAGTGACACCTCATGAACAAGCACCCGCAGGATTTCCCGGACACCGAACCGCTGACGATGGTCCCCCCCGGGGAGGAGGCTTCCTTCCATGCGCCGGCCGCCCCGAAGGCCGCCGCGCCGTCGTTGCTCGATAGCCTGGAACTGGAACTGGCGCCGATGGGCGCCAGCGAAACCGACATCCAGGCCGAGATCCGCAAGGACGGCCGTGTCTGCCCGCAGCCCACGCGCTGGCTCGAGTTCTATCGCGTGCTGCAGGATGCGGCGCACGGCGCGCAGTTGCCCGCGCCGCCGATCACCGGCTCCGCATGGGCGTCCAACACGCCGGCCGTGAAGCGCAACTGCTTCCAGGCGCAGGTGACGTGGGCCGTGCAGAACGGCTGCGTCGCGCAGGCCGCCGCCTTCCTGATCGCCCTGCCCAAGTCCGACTGGTACCACGGCGACTAGGCGCCGACGCTCACTCCACCGGGGTGAGTTTCGCGACCGCGAGCGCCAGCCACTTCTGGCCATGGCGCGGGAAGTTGATCTGCGCCCGCGCATCCTGCCCCGCGCCTTCCAGCGTGAGCACGGTTCCCTCGCCGAACTTGGTGTGGAACACCTTCATGCCCGCCCGCAGGCCATGGGCCGGCTGCGCCTTCTGCGGCGGCACCGGCGGGTTCGCGAAGGTCTCGCTGCCGCGTCCATAGCCGGTCGCCATCGAGTTGCCCGCGCGCGAGGTCGGATAGCCCATGCCGAAGCCGAAGGCGGAACCGCCGAAGCTCTGGTTCCTGGGCGTGAGCCACTTCAGCGCGCCCTCCGGCAGTTCGTCGAAGAAGCGACTGCGCACGTTGTAGCGCGTCTGCCCGTGCAGCAGGCGCGTCTGCGAGTGGCTCAGGTACAGGCGCTTGCGCGCGCGCGTGATCGCGACGTACATCAGCCGCCGCTCCTCTTCCAGCCCGTCGTGGTCGGCGAGCGAGCGTTCGCTGGGGAAGAGGCCCTCTTCCAGGCCGGTCACGAACACGCAATCGAACTCGAGGCCCTTGGCGGCGTGCACCGTCATCAGCTGCACGGCGTCCTGTCCCGCCTGGGCCTGGTTGTCGCCGGACTCCAGCGCGGCGTGCGTCAGGAAGGCGGCCAGCGGCGACAGCGTCTCGCCCGTATCCGCGTCCGGCGGCACGTAGTCGGGCGCCGGCTCGTTGACCTCGGGCAGGCTCGGGTCCAGGCCCTGGCTGGCGGGTGACTGGCGCAGCACGTTCGCGCCCAATTCGTCGATGGGCAGCGCCACGGCGTCGCGGCCGAAGCCCTCCTGCGTAACGAAGCTCTCCGCCGCGTTGACCAGTTCCTCCAGGTTCTCGATGCGGTCGCCGCCGTCGCGCTCGGCCTTGTAGTGGTCGATGAGGCCGCTGCGCTGGAGCATCACCTCGATGATCTCGCGCAGCGTGAGACCCTCGGTCTCGGTGCGCATCGCGGCGACCTTCTCGACGAAGGCCGCGAGGTTGGCGCCGCCCTTGCCCGACGTGGACTTCACCGCGTCGTGCAGCGAGCAGCCGGCCACGCGCGCGGCATCCTGCAGCTGCTCGATCGTGCGCGCGCCGATGCCGCGGGCCGGGAAGTTCACCACGCGCAGGAAGCTGGTGTCGTCGTTCGGGTTCTCCAGCAGGCGCAGGTAGGCGAGCGCATGCTTGATTTCGGCGCGCTCGAAGAAGCGCAGGCCGCCGTAGACGCGGTACGGGACCGCGGCGTTGAACAGCGCCGTCTCGATCACGCGCGACTGCGCGTTGCTGCGATAGAGCACCGCCACCTCGTGCCGCGGGACGTCCTCGCGGTAGAGATTGCGGATCTCCTCCACCATCCACTGCGCCTCGGCCATGTCGGTGGGCGCTTCGTACACGCGCACCGGCTCGCCCGGGCCCTGGTCCGTGCGCAGGTTCTTGCCCAGGCGCGACTTGTTGTGCGCGATCAGCGCGTTGGCGGAGTCGAGGATGTTGCTGAAGCTGCGGTAGTTCTGCTCCAGCTTGATCTGGTGCTGCACGTGGAACTCGCGCACGAAGTCCGCCATGTTGCCCACGCGCGCGCCGCGGAAGGCATAGATGCTCTGGTCGTCGTCGCCCACGGCGAAGACGGCATTCCGCTCGCCCGCGAACATCTTCAGCCACGCATACTGCAGCTTGTTGGTGTCCTGGAACTCGTCGACCAGGATGTGATGGAAGCGGCGGCGGTAGTGCTCGCGGATCGGGTCGTTGTCGCGCAGCAGCTCGTAGCTGCGCAGCATCAGCTCGGCGAAGTCGACCACGCCCTCGCGCTGGCACTGCTCCTCGTACAGCTGGTAGATCTCCACCTTGCGGCGATCTTCCTCGGTGCGCACCTCCACCATGTTCGGGCGCAGGCCCTCCTCCTTGAGGCCGGCGATGAACCACTGCAGTTCCTTGGCCGGAAAGCGCTCCTCGTCGACGTTGTGCTGCTTCATCAGGCGCTTGATCGACGACAGCTGGTCCTGCGTGTCCAGGATCTGGAAGGTGGCGGGCAGGTTGGCGATCTTCCAGTGCGCCCGCAGGAAGCGGTTGCACAGGCCGTGGAAGGTGCCGATCCACATGCCGCGCACGTTCACCGGCAGCATGGCCGTGAGGCGCGTCATCATCTCCTTGGCCGCCTTGTTGGTGAAGGTGACGGCCAGCACGTTGCCGGGGCCGATCTGGCCCGTGGCCAGCAGCCATGCGATGCGCGTGGTGAGCACGCGGGTCTTGCCGGAACCGGCACCGGCGAGGATGAGCGCGTGCTCGGCAGGCAGGGTGACGGCGGCGCGCTGCTCGGTGTTGAGGTTTTGCAGCAACGGCGTGTCTGCGGCGACTTCTGGGAACATGTGGCATTGTAGAAAGGCGGCCGGGAACCGGGCCGCCTCTCCCGGAACCGAATTGCCGTGCCCCACCGATTGCTGCCCCTGCTGCTCGCCCTGCCCCTGGCCGCCCACGCGCTGTGCACCAGCGACGACGTGCAGCCGCCCGCCGCCTTGCTGGAGCGCTTCGTGAGCGCCGATTGCGCCGACTGCTGGCGCGATCCGGCCACGCCGGAACCGGCGGCGGGGACCTTCGCGGTGGACTGGATCGTGCCCGGCCAGCGCGGCGAGGACGCGCCGCTCGCGGCCGTGGCGCTCGACGAAGCCACGGAGCGGCTGGAAGCGCTGAAGCGCGCCGTCCCCGCCCGCAGCGACGCCGTGTTTTCCCGCCGCGCGGGCACGCCCGTGCCGCTGCGGCTGGCCCTGGGCGACGCGTTCAACGATTACATCGGCACGTCCGTGGAACTGAAGTCACGGGAGCGCGAGGAATGGCACACGTGGCTGCTGCTCGTCGAGCAGTTGCCGGCCGGCACGGAAGGCAGCCCCGTGGAGCGCCACCTGGTGCGCAACGTGTTCCGGCCGGACTGGAAGCCGGCGGGCCGCCCGGCCGGTGGCCTGGAGGAAAACCGCGCGATGCAGATCCACGCCGGCGTCCGCCCGGAGCGGCTGAGGCTGGTCGCGGTGCTCGCCGATTCACGCGGGCATATCAGGGCTATCCGCCGCACCGCATGTTCCGAATAGCAGGGCCGCACTAGAATCGCGCACCGGGCCCAAGCATTTGCGGTCCGGTTTTTCGTTGGGGCCTGCCCCCGGCGGCCGGGTCCAGTCCAAGCGTCCACCTGTTCGACAACAGACCTCCGGAGCCTGGAACCATGGAAATCTTCGACTACGACAAAGTCCTGCTGCTGCCGCGCAAGTGCCGCGTGGAAAGCCGCTCGGAATGCGATCCCTCGATCGACTTCGGCGGCCGCCGCTTCAAGCTGCCGGTCGTGCCCGCCAACATGCGTACCGTGCTGGACGACAAGGTCGCCCTGTGGCTGGCGCAGAACGGCTACTTCTACGTCATGCACCGCTTCGACCTGGACAACGTCAAGTTCGTCCGGCGCATGAAGGAAGCCGGCGCGTTCTCGTCCATCTCGGTGGGCGTGAAGAAGGCCGACTACGAAACCGTCGACCGCCTCGCCGCGGAAGGCCTCGTGCCCGAGTACGTGACCATCGACATCGCGCACGGCCATGCCGACACGGTGAAGAACATGATCGAGCACCTGAAGAAGAAGCTGCCCGCTTCCTTCGTGATCGCCGGCAACGTGGGCACGCCCGAAGCCGTGATCGACCTCGAGAACTGGGGCGCCGACGCGACCAAGGTCGGCATCGGCCCGGGCAAGGTCTGCATCACCCGCATGAAGACCGGCTTCGGCACCGGCGGCTGGCAGCTGTCGGCGCTGAAGTGGTGCGCCCGCGTGGCGACCAAGCCCATCATCGCGGACGGCGGCATCCGCGAGCACGGCGACATCGCCAAGAGCATCCGGTTCGGCGCGACCATGGTGATGATTGGCTCCATGCTTGCCGGCCACGAGGAGTCGCCCGGGCAGACCGTGGAAGTGGACGGCCGCCTGTACAAGGAGTACTACGGCAGCGCCTCCGACTTCAACAAGGGCGAGTACAAGCACGTGGAAGGCAAGCGCATCCTCGAGCCGGTCAAGGGCAAGCTGGCCGACACCCTGCGCGAGATGCAGGAAGACCTGCAAAGCTCGATCAGCTACGCCGGCGGGACGAAGCTGACGGACCTGCGCAAGGTCAACTACGTGATCCTGGGCGGGGAGAACGCCGGGGAACACCTGTTCATGTGATCTCCGCGGTGGGGTTCGGCGCTTCGCGCGCTCACCGCCACCCTACGAAACCCAGCGACACGAACTACCCCTCGTAGGGTGGGGTGAGCCGCCAGGCGAACCCCACCGATCCCCCTCAAGCCCGCAGCAGGTCCAGCGCCAGCTGGTGCACCCGGTGGTTCGGCTCCACCAGCGCGTCGAGCACCGAGAAGTGGTTGCGCCCCGGGACCAGTTCGCAGACCGGCACGCGGCGCACGCCCCAGGCTTCCTGGATGAGGCGATTGAGCCGGTGGTATTCGGCGCTCTCCGCCCCGCCCGCCACGCTGTACAGCGTGCCCTGGCGCGGCGCCGGCAGCCGCGCCGGGCTGGCCCGCTGGACCTGCCCGGAATCCAGGTGCAGCGAAGCCTGCAGGTGCGGCGTGCGCATGATGGGATCGAGGTCGTGCAGCGCCGAGATGGCCAGCGCGCCGCAGACGGTGTCGCGCGGCAGCGCCGGATCGAGCTGCGGCCACAGGCAGGACAGCATCATCGCCGCCAGCTGCCCGCCGGCCGAATGGCCCGCCACCACGATACGGCGGCGGTCGCCGCCGAAGCGATGGATGTTGTGCCAGGTCCAGGCGACGGCGCGGGCGACCTGCAGCGTGATCTGCGGGATCGTGGCCGCGGGGGCCAGCGTATAGCTCGGGATGACGACGCAGGCGCCGTCGCGGGTAAAGGCGGGCGCCACGAAGGAGTGGTCGCTCTTGTCCAGGGCGCGCCAGTAGCCGCCGTGCACGAACACCAGCACGGGGGCGTCCCCGTTCGGCGCCGGGAATACATCCAGCCGCTCGCGCGGTTCCGTGCCGTAGGCGAGGTCGAGCTCGCAAGGGCCTTCGATCCGCGCCTTCGCCGAATCGGCGACCCAGCGCGCCAGGATGCCTGGGTGCTCCGGCACCCGGGCCCGGTTGTTGTACATGGCGTCGAACCACGCTCCGTCCCTCAGATCCACTGGATCTCCTCAGCAGTTCGCAACATGTTGACACAACTTGTCACGTTCGTCGGTGAGGTTTTTGGCGGTTTACCCACTGTGTTCTGTATACAGTGTACGCAAATGCCCGCGCAACTCCTCCAGCTCGAGGCCACCCCGGACCTCGTCGACCGCGTCTACCGCAGTTTGCTCGATGCCATCAGCGACGGGACGTTCGCGCCCGGCCAACGTATCACCCAAGAGGAAATCGCCCAGCAACTGGCCGTTTCGCGCCAGCCCGTGCTGCAGGCAGTGCGGCTGCTAAAAAAGGACGGCTTCCTCCAGGACGCACCGGGCCGCGGCATCCAGGTCGCGCCGCTCGATGCCGACGCGATCCGCGCCATCTACCAGGTGCGCGGTGCGCTCGATGCACTGGCCGCGCGGCTCGCGGCGCAGAAGCGCTTCCGCATCGCCCCCGCCCTGCTGCAGGCCGGCCGCGCCGCCGCCCGAGGCAACGACGTGAAGGCGATGATCGAAGCGGACCTCGCCTTCCACCGTGCGCTCTACGACGCCGCCGGCAACCCGCTGATCGGCGAGAGCGCGCAGCTGCACTGGCGCCACCTGCAACGCGTGATGGGCGCGGTGCTGCAGGAGCTGGGCCAGCGCGAAGCCGTGTGGGACGAACACCAGGCGATCGCCGACGCGATCGCTGCCGGGGACGCCGACCGCGCCGCCCGCCTGATCGAGGAACACAGCCTGCACGCCAGCCACGCGCTGGCCGAGCGGCTGGACCTCGTGCTTCGCACCGCCAACCCCGATCCCAGGAGACAACCGTGAGATTGACGCAGCAGCAGCTCGAACAGTTCGACCGCGACGGCTACCTGTTCTTCCCCAGCCTGTTCACGCCGGAGGAGACGAAGGTCCTCACCGACGCCGTGCCCGCCCTGTACGCCCGGCGCGAAGCCTTCAACGTGCGCGAGAAGGACAGCGACGCGGTGCGCACCAATTTCGCGGCCCACCTGTACAGCGATCCCTTCGCCCGCCTCGCGCGCCACCCGCGCATGGTGCTGCCGGTCACGGACCTCTTCGGCGAGGACGTCTACATGCACCAGTTCAAGATCAACGGCAAGATGGCCTTCGAGGGCGACGTCTGGCAATGGCACCAGGACTACGGCACCTGGCTCAACGACGACCTGATGCCCACCGAGCGCGCGATGAACGTCGCGATCTTCCTGGACGACGTCAACGAGTTCAACGGCCCGCTGATGTTCATCCCGGGCAGCCACAAGAAGGGCGTCGTCGAGGCGAAGCACGACCTCACGACCACGAGCTACCCGCTGTGGACCGTGGACAACGACCTGATCGCGAAGCTGGTGGACCGCGCCGGCGGCAAGAACGGCGGCATCGCCAGCCCCAAGGGACCGGCGGGATCGATGATCCTGTTCCACAGCTGCCTGGTGCACGCGTCCAGCAGCAACCTGTCGCCGTGGAACCGCGTGAGCGTCTACCTGAGCCTGTGCGCGGTCTCCAACCACATCCGGCGCTTCAAGCGGCCCGAGTACATCGCGCACCGCGACTTCGCGCCCATCGCATGCCTGCCGGACGACTGCCTGCGCCGGTCCTACCCCGTGGACCTGCCCTGGAAGAACGGCATGCCGGCGAGCGCGCTGGTCACGTCCTCCGATCCGATCGATGCCCTGAAGAAGGCGGCCTGACATGTCCCTGCACGCGAAACTGCAGCAGCGCGCCGCCGACGGCAAGCCGATCCGCGTCGCGCTGATCGGCGCCGGCAAGTTCGGCTCGATGTACCTCGCCCAGGTGCCGCGCACGCCCGGCGTGCACCTGGCCGGCATCGCCGACCTGTCGCCCGACAACGCGAAGGCCAACCTGGCGCGCGTCGGCTGGACGCCGGAACGCACCCAGGCCGCGTCGCTGGACGACGCATTGAAGACGGGCGCCACGCACGTCGGCAGCGATTGGCAGGCACTGGTGCGCCATCCGGCCATCGACGTGGTCGTGGAATGCACGGGCCACCCGATTGCCGCAGTGGACCATTGCCTGGAAGCGTTCGCGCACGGCAAGCACGTGGTCAACGTCACCGTCGAAGCGGATGCCTTCTGCGGCCCGCTGCTGGCGCAGAAGGCGGCGGAGGCCGGCGTCGTCTATTCCCTGGCCTTCGGCGACCAGCCGGCGCTGATCTGCGACCTGGTGGACTGGGCGCGCACCTGCGGCTTCCCGGTGGTGGCCGCCGGCCGCGGCCACAAGTGGCTGCCGCACTTCTGCGAATCGACGCCGGAAACCGTCTGGGGCAACTACGGCCTGACGCCGGAGCAGGCAAAGCGCGGCGGGCTGAACCCGAAGATGTTCAACAGCTTCCTGGATGGCTCCAAGCCCTCGATCGAGAGCACCGCGGTGGCCAATGCGACGGGACTCACGGTGCCGGGCAACGGCCTGCTCTACCCGCCGGCGTCGGTGGCCGACATTCCCTACGTCACGCGGCCGCAAAGCGAAGGCGGCGTGCTGGAACGCAAGGGCATGGTGGAAGTGATCTCCTCACTGGAGCCGGACGGCCGCGTGATCCCCTACGACATCCGCATGGGCGTGTGGGTGACGGTGGAGGCCGAGACCGAGTACGTCAAGAACTGCTTCGAGGAATACAACGCCCACACCGACCCGAGCGGCCGCTACTTCACGCTGTACAAGCGCTGGCACCTGATCGGCCTGGAGGTCGGGATGTCGGTGGCGAGCGTGGCCCTGCGCCGCGAGGCCACGGGCGTGGCGACCTGCTGGAACGCCGACGTGGTCGCCACCGCCAAGCGCGACCTGCACCCGGGCGAAGTCCTCGACGGCGAAGGCGGCTACACGGTGTGGGGCAAGCTGCTGCCGGCGGCGAGCTCCGTGCGCATGGGCGGCCTGCCGCTGGGCCTGGCACACGACGTGAAGGTGGTGCGCCCCGTGAAGAAGGGGCAGAGCCTGTCCTGGGCCGACGTCGCCGTGGACACCACGACGCACGCCTACCGCATCCGCCGCCAACTGGAGGAGCGCTTCGCGGCGCCGCTGCTGAAAGCCGCGTGACAGCCGGCACCTGAAGCGGGCCGCCATCATGGCGGCCCGATCTTTTTTTCCTGGAGGGCAAGCATGCAGATCGCCATCCTCGGCACCGGCCTCATGGGCTTCCCGATGGCGCGCCGCCTGTGCGAAGCGGGCCACGTGGTGCATGCCTGGAATCGCAGCCGCGAGAAGGCCGAGCGCCTCGTGCCCTTCGGCGCCACGGTGCATGCCCAGGCCGCGGACGCCGTGCGCAGCGCCGAGATCGTGGTCTGCATGCTGGAAAGCGGCCCGGTCATCGACGAAGTGCTGTTCCGTCAGGGCGTGGCCGAGGCGATGCGTCCCGGCACGCTGTTCATCGACATGGCGTCCATCCAGCCGCGCGAGGCGCGCGACCACGCGGCGCGCCTGGCCGAGCGCGGCGTCACGCAGCTCGATGCGCCGGTCTCCGGCGGCACCGTCGGCGCGGAGAACGGCACGCTGGCCATCATGGTGGGCGGCAAGGCGGCGGACTTCGAGCGCGCCCAGCCGGTCTTCCAGGTGTTCGGCCGCGCGACGCACGTGGGTCCGTCGGGCGCCGGCGAGCTCGCCAAGCTGGCCAACCAGATGATCGTCGGCATCACCATCGGTGCCGTCGCCGAGGCGCTGCTGCTGTGCGCCAAGGGCGGCGCGGACATGGCCAAGGTGCGCGAGGCCATCGGCGGGGGCTTTGCCGAAAGCCGCATCCTGCAGCTGCACGGCCAGCGCATGGTGGAGCGCGACTTCGCGCCGCGCGCCAAGATCGCGGTGCAGCTGAAGGACATGCGCAACGCGCTGGCGACGGCGGAGGAAATCGGCTTCGACGCGCCGGTGACGGCGCTGTTCGAGCAGCTGTACGCCCAGGCCAGCGAGCACGGCCTCACGGACCTGGACCATTCCGGCCTGTTCGTGGAGCTGGCATCGCGCAACGGCCTGCGCTGAAACGCGGCCGTCAGGAAAAGGGCGCCGCGACTTTGCTACAATAACGTTCGTTGTGGGGGGGTAGCTCAGCTGGGAGAGCGTCGCGTTCGCAATGCGAAGGTCGGGAGTTCGATCCTCCTCCTCTCCACCACAACCGGTTTTCGACAGTGGGTTCTTAGCTCAGTTGGTAGAGCAGCGGACTCTTAATCCGTAGGTCGTAGGTTCGAATCCTACAGGACCCACCACTCACAAGAAGGGGCAGCGCGCGAGCGCTGCCCCTTTTCGTTTTGGCGTTCAGCGCCGCCGCGGGGGCGTTGGCGCGTACGGATGGTGCTGGCGGAAACGCGGATGCAGCACGCGCGATCCGCAACGCAGGCAAAGGAACAGGCCGAACCCGGGAAGCAGGCGCATCCACCAGGTGCGCGTGATGCGCTGGAGGTGCCTGCGGTCGCAGCCGCAGGTCAGGATCCGCAGCGGCGGCGGCGAAAACGCACCCGGCCGCCCGAGGTACACGTCCTCCTTGAGCGGCGCGGTCTCGGCGAATTCTGGGGAAGGCTGGGTCGGTACTGGCAGTGGCTTTCGCATGGGACAACTTCCCCGTCGCGACCGGTGGAATGTAGGCGCTTGCTCTGCCGTTGTCACTAAGAAATATGAGCACTGGCGTACCGCCGCAACGTCGCGATTCAAGGCTGGCTCCTACAACGCGGTGCCCCGGCGCCGCTAGAGTGAACGAACGCGCGCGTGCGCGAACCGAAGGAGACGACATGCCCAGAGGCGCCACCCCCAAGGAAGAACGCGAGTACGAGCACATCAAGGAAAGCTACGAGAAGCGTGGCCAGAAGGGCCGGGCGGCGGAGATCGCGGCGCGCACCGTGAACAAGGAACGGGCCGCGAAGGGCGAGACGAAGACTTCCTCCAGCAAGACCACCGCGAAGAAGTCCTCCAGCTCCAGCCGCGCCAGCGCGAGCAGCAAGACGAGCAAGCCGAAGGCGAGCAGCAAGCGATCGAGCAGTTCGAGCAGCAAGCCCAAGGCAAGCAGCAGCTCGCGTTCGCACGCGCGCAGCAGCAGCTCGCGCTCCAGCAGCAAGCCGAAGGCCAGCAGCGGGTCGCGTTCGAGCTCGCGTTCCAGCACCAGCAAGTCGCGCAGCTAGCCGACCCTCGCCGCCTGTGCGGCATGTCCGACGGACACGGAGCGACGCCGACGACAGCGCCGTTGCCGCCCCGCCCCCTAGAGTGGTTCTTCACCGCAAGGAGAACCCATGCAAGCAGAACAGCTGAAAGAGAGAATCGCCCGCGTCGAACAATGTGCCGATGACGCCAAGAAGGCCTGCCAGAGCGCGTCCTCGTTGCCGCAGGACCTGAAGGACAGCATCGGCAAGCTGCACCAGCAGGCCAGCGCCGCCAAGCACGCGAGTCCCGGTGCCAGCGAGGACGACCTGCGCCAGCAGGTGATGCAGATCGAGCAATCCGCCGACCAGGCCATGCAGGCCTGCCGCCAGGCGGGCAGCAGCGTCGACCAGCAGACGCAGCAGGCCGTGCAGCGCGCGCACGCCGAGGCGTCCAGCCTCAAGAAGGAAATGATGCAGGCAGCCTGACCGGCGCCTTCCTGTCAGCGCAAGCGGCCGGTCCTGGCGGATCGGCCGCTTGCGCATTTCAGGACTGCCGGTGGGTCCTGTTCGTGCGCCAACCGAGCGCGGCGTACAGCGGGCAGAACCGCACCAGGGCCGTCAGCAGCGGCACCACGCCCAGATAGCCCCACGGGCCGATCAGGCCGCTGCCGGCCAGGAACAGCAGGACGAACCCCAGGCTCAGGCGCAGCCACTGGTCCAGCGTGCCGATGTTCTGTCGGATATGCATCGTTTCCTCCGGAGAAGCTCATTCGCAGGCGTCGTAGCGCGGGTCGGGCACGTACTTCATGCCGCGGACGTTGGCGCGCTGGGCGGCAATGCGGATCTGCTGGTCGCGCATGCGCCGGCATTCGTCGCGGGTGGGCGCCGCCAGCATGCGCTGGCGGTACGCGTCGCGTTCCTTCGGGCTCATCATGTCGAAGCCGGGCGTGTATTCCGGCTCCACGTGCGGCTTGAACGCGCCAGACGCGCCCGGGGCCGGCGCCTGCTGGGCGGCGGCCGCACTGCACAACAGGAGGGCCAGCACGGCCGCGAGGGGATGGAAACGCATGGCGAGTTCCTTGGCGGGATGTGTGCGCAAGGTACCGCGCCGGCCGCCCGAGCACTTGAGCCGGATCAAGTGCCATGCAACCCGGCGTTGCCGAAGCCCGGCATGATGCGTGCCGTAGGACCCCGGCGGCCGCGCCCCGGACCGCCGAGGAACCGCCTTCATGCCGCACGCGCCCATCGCCTGGGAACTGACCATCGCACTCATCGTCGGGCTGCTGCTGTTCGACTGGTTCTTCCACGTGCGCACCGCCCACGTGCCGCAACTGGGCGAGGCTGGCCGCTGGTCGGCCATCTACGTCGGTGCGGCCATCCTCTTCGGCGCGGCCGTCTGGATCTTCGGCGGCAGCGAGATGGGCATCCAGTACTTCGCCGGCTACCTCACCGAGAAGGCGCTGTCGGTCGACAACGTGTTCGTCTTCCTGGTCATCATGTCCGCCTTCAAGGTGCCGCGCGAGGACCAGCAGAAGGCGCTGCTGTTCGGCATCGTGATCGCGCTCCTGGCACGCGCCGGCTTCATCTTCATCGGCGCGGCGCTGATCGAGCGCTTCGCCTGGGTGTTCTACATCTTCGGCATTGTGCTGCTGATGACGGCCGGCCACATGCTGCTGCCGGAGGACGAACGCCACGACGACGAAGGGCCGGTGCTGCGCCTCACCCGCAAGCTGCTGCCCAACTGCGCCGCCTACGACGGCGACAAGCTGTTCACGCGGGTGGACGGCCGCTGGATCATGACGCCCATGGTGCTGGTGGTCATCGCGCTCGGGCTCACCGACGTGCTGTTCGCGCTGGACTCCATCCCGGCCATCTTCGGCCTGACCACCGACGTCTTCATCGTCTTCACCGCGACGGCCTTCTCCCTGCTGGGCCTGCGCCAGCTGTTCTTCCTGATCGAGGGCCTGCTGGAGCGCCTGCTCTACCTCTCGTACGGCCTGGCCGCCATCCTCGCCTTCATCGGCATCAAGCTGGTGCTGCATGCCCTGCACGAAAACAACGTGCCCTTCATCAACGACGGCAAGCCGGTGAACGTGATCGAGATCGACACGGAGCATTCGCTGGCGGTGATCGTGGGCATCCTCGTCCTCACGGTGGTCGTGTCCCTGCACAGCCCCCGGGGCAAGGCCAAGCTGGCGATCGGCCGCCTGCGCCGGCGCCTCGCCGCCTGGCAGGAGCTGGACGCCGCCTCCGCCCCCGCGGACGAGCGTGCCGCCGCCTACGCCGGCCTGGTCGAGGCCGAACAGGTGGTACGCGCCCTGCCCGAGGAGTACCGCGCCGGCATCCAGGAGCGCCAGACCCTGCGCGAAATGCTCGCCGCTGCCCATGCCCGCCAGGCGGCCCGGTCTCCCGCGGAAAGCTCGAGCGCGGCATCATGAGGGCTGGGCAACGAGAAGAACCATGAACGGCCAGAACCCCACCACCCCCAAGCCCCCCACCCAGCCAGGCCTGACGCAGCGCGGCTACCCGCCACGCCGGTTCTGGCTGCTGTTCGTCGCCGTGCTGCTGGTGAACTGGCTGATCACCACCTACTTCTTCCCCGGCGAGGCACCGGTGACGGTGCCCTACACGCTGTTCCGCGAAGAAGCGGGCAAGGGCAACGTCTCCGAGATCTACAGCCGCGGCACCACCATCGAGGGCCGCTTCAAGACGGCCGTGACCTGGCCGGCGCCGAAGCCGGCGCCGACGCCCGGCCAGCCCGCGCCGCCGAAGGAGCGGCCCATCCCCGGCGAGCAGCGGGGTCCTTCGCGTACCGGCACTACCTTCACCACCGAGCTGCCCGCCTTCTTCGACCGCAACCTCGAGAGCTTCCTCATCGAGCACGGCGTGGAGATCAGCGCCGTGCCCATCCAGCAGGGCAGCCTGCTCGGCACGCTGCTCTTCGGCTTCGGCCCCGCCCTCGTGCTGATCGCCTTCTACGTCTGGATGTACCGGCGCGCGTCCAAGCAAGCCGGTGGCGGGATGGGGGGCGGCCTGGGCGGCGGCATCTTCGGCCTGGGCCGCAGCAAGGCCAAGCGCTACGACACGGCCGACGCCGCCAACCGCGTGACCTTCGAGGACGTGGCCGGCATCGACGAAGCCGAGAACGAGCTGGTGGAGATCGTCGAATTCCTCAAGTCGCCGACGAAGTACACGCGCCTGGGCGGCACCTCGCCCAAGGGCGTGCTGCTGATCGGGTCCCCCGGCACCGGCAAGACGCTGCTGGCGCGCGCCGTGGCGGGCGAGGCCGGCGTGCCCTTCTTCAGCATGAGCGCGGCGGAGTTCGTGGAGATGATCGTGGGCGTGGGCGCCGCCCGCGTGCGCGACCTGTTCAAGCAGGCCCGCGACAACGCGCCGTCCATCATCTTCATCGACGAGATCGACGCGATCGGCCGGGCCCGCGGCCAGTTCGCCATCGGCGGGGCGAGCGAGCAGGAGCAGACGCTGCAGCAGATCTTGACCGAGATGGACGGCTTCACCGGCCGCGAGGGCATCATCGTGCTGGCCGCCACCAACCAGCCCGACGTGCTGGACCGCGCGCTGCTGCGCCCCGGCCGCTTCGACCGCCGCGTGGTGGTGAACCTGCCGGACAAGTCCGGCCGCGAGGCCATCCTGAAGGTGCACGTGCGCAAGGTGCCGCTGGCCGGCGACGTGCACCTGGAGGAACTGGCGCAGTCCACGCCCGGCTTCTCCGGCGCCGACCTGAAGAACCTGGTGAACGAGGCGGCGCTGCTGGCCGCGCGCCGCGACGAGACCGAGGTGCACAACAAGGACTTCCTGGACGCGCTGGAAAAGATCGTGCTGGGCCCCGAGCGCCCGCTGCTGCTGACGGCCGACGACAAGGAGCGCATCGCGTACCACGAGAGCGGCCACGCCATCCTGGGCCTGGTGGTGCCGGGCGCGGACCCGGTGCACCGCGTGAGCATCGTGCCGCGCGGCCAGGCGCTGGGCGTGACGTACCAGCGGCCGCAGACCGACCGCTACAACTACCCCGAAGCGTACCTGCGCGCCCGGATCATCGGCATGCTGGGCGGCCGCGCGGCGGAGGAGATCGTGTACGGCACCAAGACCACCGGCGCCGAGAACGACATCGAGCAGGCCACCGGCCTGGCCCGCAACATGGTGACGCGCTGGGGCATGAGCGAGGCCATCGGCATGGTGCAGCTCGCGCCGCGCGGCAACGCCTACCTGGGCACCGCGGGCGCCTTCGGCGGCAGCGAGAAGCCCTTCAGCGAGGAAACCGCGAAGCGCATCGACGACGAGGTGCACGGCATCATCAACAAGTGCCACGAGGAGGCGAAGCGGCTGCTGTCCGAGCACCGTTCTTCCCTGGACGGGCTGGTGAAGGCGCTACTGGAGAAGGAGACGTTGTCGGAGCAGGAGATCCTGGATGCGACCGGGCTGCCGCCGGCCCCGGAGTTGCAGAGCCGGCCGCTGCATGACCTGACCCAACAGACCCCATGACGACCACCACCCGCATGCCCGCCGTCTTCATCGGCCACGGTTCGCCGATGAACACGTTGGAGGACAACGACTTCACCCGCGCCTGGCGCGCGCTGGGCCAGGCGTTACCGCGCCCGCGCGCCATCCTGTGCGTGTCGGCGCACTGGTTCGTGCCTGCCACGGCCGTGACCGCCATGGCGAAGCCGCGCACGATCCACGACTTCTACGGATTCCCGCCCGAGCTGTTCGCGGTCGACTACCCTGCGCCGGGCAGCCCGGAGGTGGCACAGGAGGTTGCCGACGTGCTGAAGCCGACGTACGTGGGGATGGACCAGGAGGCCTGGGGCCTGGATCACGGAACGTGGTCGGTGCTGGCACATGTGTTCCCGAAGGCCGACGTCCCGGTGCTGCAGCTGTCGATCCACGCGTCTGCACCGCTGGACTACCACTTGGACCTGGGCGCGCGCCTCTCGCCACTGCGCGAGCGCGGCGTGCTGGTTGTGGGCAGCGGGAACGTCGTGCACAACCTCCGCCGGATCGACCGCGGGCATGGGGACACTGGGTTCGATTGGGCGGATCGCTTCGACACGCACGTGCGCGAGGTCATGACCACGCGACCGGCCGACCTGGCCGAAGTCGGAAAGCACCCTGACTGCGCGATGGCCGTGCCGACGCCGGAGCACTTCCTGCCGCTGGCGTACATCGCCGGAATGGCGGCGGCTTCGGGCGACAAGCTGTCGGTGTTCAACGAAGCGCGCACGATGGGGTCGCTGAGCATGACCAGCTACCTGCTGGGAATGGACGCGCCCGGCGCGCGACACTCCGGCGACGACCTGCAGTCGCTGCCGGCGCAAGTGCCGCCGGAGCAGACGAACACCTGAGCCCGAGGCAGGACAAGGAAACGACGTGATCCAGAGATTCGACGTGGGCGCCCGCCTGTCCGAGATGGCGGTGCACAACGGCACCGTCTACCTGGCGGGCCAGGTGCCCGACGACGCCACCCAGGACATCCGCGGCCAGACGCAACAGGTGCTGGACATGGTGGACCGCCTGCTGGCGCGCGCCGGCACGGACAAATTCCGAATTCTGATGGCGCAGATCTTCCTGGCCGACCTGGCGGACTTCGAGGGCATGAACGCGGTGTGGGACGCCTGGGTGCCGGCGGGGCATGCACCGCCGCGGGCCACCGTGCAGGCCCGGCTGGCGAAAAAGGACTGGCGGATCGAGGTGGTCATCACGGCCGCCATCTGACCGCTTCGGCTCCGGCCTGCCGCGAAAGCCTTATCGCTTGAGGAGCTTGGAGTACATCTCCAGCAGGCCCGCGAAGCGCCGGCATTGCACGCCGTGGCTCGTGATGTGCTCCTGGGCGCGTGCGGTCACGGACCGCAGGCCCTCCGCAACAAGGTCCGACTGCTCCGATGGCGACAGGCCGCGCACCGCGGCCGCGGTGCGAAGCGTCTCCACGGAGTTCCGCTGCAGCAGGCTGTTCTTCGACAGCCACGCCTCATAGGCCGCCCTGGCAGGTGTGCCCTCCCGCTCGCAGACCTCGGAGCTGAGGCGCGCGTGCTCGAAGTAGAGGATGTTTTCGCCGGCTTCTTGGGTGGTAAGTGCGAAGCCTTCGCGGCCGGCGAGGCAGAGAAACAGGATCGCAATGATGCGGCGCCAAGTCCGCCTCCCTTGGATCAGCAAGCAGAAGGAGGCGCGCGGAGCTCCCGTCAAGCCTGACCGCCCTTCGAGGGATGGGGACCGCAGCTGTCGCCGGACATCTCCCGTTGCACGATGGCGACTGCGCACCCGAGTCCGTAGGTGACCATGCCATAGCGACGAAACTTTTGAAGGCGACAAGCCGTCACCTTACAGGAATGTGCCAATCAGAGCGCTGCATGAATTCACAGGATAACCGACAGGTAGCGGGTTGAAAGCTCACGCCAATGTGTAACACCAGGCCGCCCCTGCGAGCGCTAACTGCTCTCGAGCCAAGACAGCGCGTGCGTTTAGCGACTCCCGGTTCCGAACCGACTATGCTGCCGTTGGGCTTCGGGTCCGTAGATGATGCGGACTGCAAGTTTGATGTTTTCATCCGAAGCTCGGCCTCGGATTGGACGTCGCCGAGGAATTGATCTTGCCGGTCATGAAGAGCCGTGCTGCCCGGAGTCGCGCGTCGCTTAGAAGCACGAGGCTGCCACGAGCCTTGTCACCTTAGCTCGTGCGGGCCCTCATGGGTATGCATCCATTGTTGCTTGGAAGTCGGTCCTTGGCCTGCAGAGGACTCTCACGATGTCTTCCCTACTGCGATGGACACGCCACCCTGCGGGTATGCCATCAGGAAGCCATCGGCCGGTCGCGAAGTATTCGTCACGCGTAAGTAGCAGCGAGTCCACAACCGCTCCGTTGCGCTCTGATCGGACGACGAGAACCAGGTCGAAGGCACTGGCGTAGTCCTTGCGCAAGAACCATGTCATAACCCCGAGCCGGGGCCGCCGGAACGACGCCTGCACTCGGAGAACGGTATGGCCGTTGATCCTCAAAGCGGCTCCGCGGCAATGAACTCCCGTGCAGGGCTCGCACTGAATGCCCGCCTGGACAAGAAAACGCTCGACCAGGCCTGACATGTGACATGTTTGCGCCTTGAGCGCTCCCTGTTCGGCATGATCCCAGTCCGTCCAGTGCTCAGGGTACTCGGCGCCAGCGGACGCCCAAGCAGCGCGAACAGATCCGAACGCCCTCTTGAAGGCTGACAAACTGGGGCAGCCGAAATCTGTGAGCTCCGTTGCCCTGAGCTTTGGCTTTGCTTGGAGTGCCGCCCGGAGCGCAACGATCAATTCATCTTTCGTGTACCGTCTATGGGAGTTCCTCAGTTTCATATGCACAGCGTCGAACATCTCTGTGGTCACGATCGGCTGCACGAAGCCGGGTATGCGGACTATTCGCTCGTCGTCTTTACTCCGCCTTCTCTTATTCGGTACATAGTCGCACCGGCCCCATACATAGTCTCCCTTTAGCGCCTCCGAGTGGAACAGCGTGTAGAGCATATTCCGTGTGAGAGGTCTACCAGTCCGTCCGACAACGCCTTCATTTCGAAATCTCTCCGCAACCTGTTCGACGCTCATCCCCGAGTGGGCATAGGTCGCAAAGATTCTGCGAACGAGCTCCAGCTCTTCCTCGGGCGCATGGACCCACCTGACGTGTTCAAAGTTGGAGATTCTGTGCTGCCCATTCGCCAATCCACGCTCGGACTTGTCAGTCCTGGAGACAGCGACCTTGCGGAAACCAAGTGCTGGAGGAGAGCCCATCTGATATCCGGCGAGGACTGCGGTCCGAAGACCTGCGCGCGTCTTGATCGAAAGTTCCCGGCTAAATTCCGCCGCCATTGCTCGCTTCATCCCCTTGAATAGGGAGGCCAACGGCGTGTCAATTCCTGTGAAAGGTTCCTGCACGTAGTGCACGTCGACCCCGTGCAGGCGACAGTGGTACTCGTAGTACGCAGACGCATCAGGGTCCTGGAAGCGTCCCCACCTGCTGACGTCATAAACCAGGACAACGGAGAACTGGCGGTCGCTGCGAGTGACGTCGAGCAGCAGACGCTTCATCTCAGCCCGCCCCTCAAGTGTTCGACCGCTTATGCCGGCATCGAGGTACGTTTCGACGACCGCAAACCCATGGCGCGAAGCGTATGTGCCTATCGCTTCCATCTGAATTTCGGGAGAAAGATCCTGTCGATCCGTGCTCATCCGGACGTACTGGACTGCCACCACTGGCGAACGTTTGGTCATCTGCGTCTCCTTTGAGTTGCGGACGCCAGTTATCGGCTACTCGGTTCGAACGCGCAAACGGAGCCTCCACCGGGACCAGCCCTTGGCGCATTTATGAGCGAGGGATTCGCGAACGGTGGGCAGGAACGCCGACGGCCTTCCACTTCAAACGGGACTTCAGGGCCTACGCTCCGCGAGATCCTAAGGAGTCATGGAGTCGAACCTATCGGGCACGAGCGAAGCGCAAGGGCGTGAGGCAGCCGCACGAGGGAAGAACTAGGCGAAACCGAAGTAGCGCCGGAGTGCCCGTGTCGCCGCAATGCTGCTGGTGGCCGTGAGCAGACATCAGTCGATGTTCGTAGCCTAGCGCGGGCCACTTCGTGTCGAGTACATTTCTCGTCGTCCTAGCTTCAGACCGGATGGTATGGCAACCGAAGACAACGCTCCAGCGCTCCTCTGCTCGGAGTGCTTCGTGGATGAAGGCCTTCGGATCGATGCCTTCAAACATGGAGTCGAGCACGACGGCAGTTGCCCAAAGTGCGCCAGTACCACTGGGCGCAAACTGTCAAAGAAGCACATCGAAGCGCTGGCTTGGCGGTTCTTTGTGAGCGGCACGACCATTCGACGCGAGTACGGTGCGGCGCCGATGATTCAATTCAACGAACAGCACTACGACAAGAGTGACATCTCACCTTCCCCATGGCTGAAAGGGGACGTGAAGCTCATCGAAGATGCGGTCGGAATCGGCTTCTTTCACTATGGACCTCGCTTCTGGATGATCGGTGAAGTCGAGCCGCTAAAAGCGCTTCAGGATCCGAAAACGCGGTCGAAGATCATTGAGCGCGTCTTAGCTGAATACCCGGAGAAGATTCTTGCAAAGGATTCAGCGTTCTACAGGCTCCGTCTCTCACCTAGGGATTCTGCCGACCCCAGAGAATACGATAGCCCGCCGCTCCCCCTAGCCGGCAGAGGCCGCCTAGATTCGGTCGGCTTCTCAGTCATGTACGGGTCGCAGGACCTTGACATCTGCATTCACGAATGCCGCGCGACCGCAGAGGACGACATTTTCTTCGCAACTCTCAAGCTAGAGCGAGACATGCGACTCTTGGATCTGACGCATGTCTTGAAGGAAGACGTGACGGAGTTCGAGAGTCTGGACATGGCGATCCACATGTTGTTTCTCGCTCGGGCCCATTCCTATGAGATTTCCCGAGCAATTGCGGTCGCCGCTAAGGCAGCGGGTTTCGACGGACTGATTTATCCATCGTTTTTTAGTCTGATTCGAACGGGCGGCCATCCGTTTGAGACCGCCTACGGCCTTTCGCTGCGCCGCTTTCATCCTCAAGCCGTGGAATACGGGCGTGCATTCACGATCGAGAATCTCGCCCTCTTTGGACGCCCCATCGAAAGCGGTTCAGTACGCGCACATTGCATCAATCGTCTGGTTCTCACGCACATCGGGTATCGCGGACATTTCGGTCCGGTCACATACTGAGCGGGCCAGTGCCGCGAGCGCGCGGCCCAATGTTCGTAGGCTGGACTTTGAGCGTCTTCTTCCGACCTCCTGAGGTGCGCGCCAAGCGGGAATGGGAACGCCTTGACGACCGCAGCCGATGATTTACTCGCCCGAGCCTTCTTCAGAGGTGCGGATGCGCCCCGTGTGAACGCCTTTCGGGATAGAAGGCCCGAACGACCGGCCACCACCAGAGGGCGCATGCATCACTTGGCGCGGAGCCTCTTGTTCACCGACAAGTCGAATCCCCCGTGCTTCCGCTCTCATTCGTGCGTAGCCACGCAGCATACTCTCTCGGTAAGCCACCCATCCTCGCCGATCAAAGCGCGACGCAACGATGATCTCACCACAGGACTTCGTCTTTAGCCTATTCAGAGTAGCCGTGAACTGCTTGTAGTCCATCGCTTTGCGGCCCGATCTCTGTCGCATTACGTAGCCGTAGGAACTGAAGATCTGACGCAGGTCTCGGTCCAAGTATTCCGAGTCCGCTGTCGCCCAGAGCACCTCCTCGAAATCCTCTGTTCGCTGGTTCACCGCTTGCTCATAGGGTCGCTTCAGTTCCGCATTGACGCTTGCGATGGCATCCTGAATCGCGCCGTTGTAATGCTCCCAATCCACGTTTGTCACAAGCTTCGGCTCGTCCCACAGTCGCCAGAGCAGCTTTTCCGTTATCAGGTGCACATAGGCAGGATAGCCATCGCTAACAGCGGCGATTCTCACTCTAATGTTGTCGTCGATTTCAACGCCGAATTTGGCTAGTGCGTTGACTGCAATATCCCATCGGGCAGTCCAATTCAGCTTCTCAAGTTCAATGGTCTCGAACTGACGTATGGCCGACGGGTGTGCTCCCAGAAGATGGTCAAGGGTTGGAGCAACCCCAGTAAAGAAGAACGTGACATTGATCTTCTTGTCCCCCAACTGCTTTACAAGATCTGCGAACAGGCCACGCTCATTCTGATCTGCCATCCGGTCAAACTCGTCCACCACGACGACCGGCCGCTCCGAGTGAACTGCGGCGACCTCCCGCAGAATCTCGACAGCGTCCCCCACGGTGCGAATCTTGTCGTACAGGTCGTTCTCGGTGACTTCCTCGCTCACGCCAGCTCGCAAAAACCTGAGCTCTAGGCCGGCGCTCACCGTCCGCTTGGTTTGGCGGAGTCGACTAAGTCTGATCGCTTGTGATCCGACATTCGCAATGACGGAGCGGAACGTCGAGTCGGTCGAGCACGACACATCGATGTAGGGTGCGTCTGCGGACTGCGCTTGGGCTGCCGCCGCGGCCGCCAGGGACGACTTGCCGATACCGCGGTCTCCATAGACGAAGATATGCCGCCCTGCAGCGAATAGAGCTCTGTTGATTCTTTCGAGCTCCTTCGCGCGACCGCGGAGGAACTCGACGCTCTGAATCGGCCTGGCAGGTGATACAAGGCCCGCCATCTCTGTACCGAAAGCGTGACTATCCAGCTTCGTTTCCAGCATGCCACCTCCTGATCAGGACGGAATATATCCTCTAGGGGGATTCAGGCAGCAAGCGGCGCCTTGCGAGTTCGCGTCCGCTCATGCCGGAAGCAGACATTCAAGGGCGGCGACGACGAGATGGCCAAGCTTGAACGACGACGACCGTCGCAAAACGGCTGAACACGCCGGGAACCTGCCTACCAAGCGGACAAGGCACTCAGCACCAGACCCAGGGGCGGTACCATTACACGAGGTCTCGCATAGAAGATCAGAGGCTGCGTGCAAATAGACAACGTAGGTCCAAACATGGAGAGGGACTCCCAATGAGCCCATCGCTGGGTCGCCGATACGAACGGCTGCTTTTCTTTGCGGGTCCGCTCACTCTAGTCACTGCGGTCGTATTCTTTGTCGCGCTAGCTGCGGGTACTGACGCCACGAGGAATCTGATTAGATGCTACTCAGATGCGGGTCAGATACTGCAGACGAACCGTGCCGTCCTTGACTCAAGCTGGGCAAGGCGGCCCGCCAAGCAGGGCCTTGATCAAGATCTATGGCAGATCAGGTACATCAATGACTTGCAGCGCTCCTTCATACTCGGCACCGATGGTTGCGCTGATAAGGTGCCGGAACTTTTACGAGAGCCGGCCGTCTCCCCCAGCCAACTGTTAACCCGAGTGCAGGATCGTGAACGCGAATTGAGCAGCACACCTCTCCAGTTCATTGGGATTGAGGTACCAGAAAAGGCGTCGATCAACGTTTTCGGTACCGTTGTGAAGGTTCCTCTCCCGAGGTTCGCTCAAGTCCTAGTTTTCACGTTGGCACCTTTGCTGATGCTCTGGTTTGCAAGCCTCTATAACACTCGATATCGTGAGACCAATATGATTTCGAAGGCGGCCAAGGTGACCGACGTATTCCCCCATATCTTGAATGTCTACCCTACGCCGATCAGACGCACGCAAGAACCTAGAAGGCGCGTACGCGGCTTGGTAGTGAGCTGGTTTCTGTTGATGCTCGCTTTTGCCCTGACGCGAGTTTGCCTATTCTTGTTACTCACGGGACCGGCAGCTGCAGGCTTCTTCGGTAGCGTTGTCATGCTGTATCCGCCGACACGCGTGATTCTTGACCTAGACATGATCGGGGTCGTTGTCTACGCTCTGAGCATAGGAGTCCTCGCGACATTCCTCTCGAACGTTTGGCTGGAATTCATGCCTTGGCATTTTTGGAAGATCTACGCTCCAATCCGTGATGTTCGATACATGTAGCGTCGGCATGGAGTTGCCCATTCAACTGCCGTTCGCCCACCAACTTTGCGACTCAACCTATCCCACCAGGGCGCGCCGTTCCAACGTCTGCTCCCGACCCAAAGCGGAAGTGGAGCAGCGGACTACTTTAAGTCGACGTGCACCGCTTGCGCATCAGTAGCTAAAAGAGACCTCGCTCCGCCCAGAGCGATCTTGCCGATCGAGGCACATTCGGTCCCGAAGCGCAAGGGGCTTTTGGCCTTGCCAGGCGGGACATCCAGCACAGGGGCGGTGCAATGTGATCACTCGCAGAATCTCCCTTCGATGATCAGCATGAGGCATGCACGAACGTCCTTCTTGGATCGGTGTTCAATGTTGCCGCATGCATCTCAGAGAGAGAGCGCTCCGATGGAAACGACGGCAGGCGCAATTGTTTCGGCGTTAGGTAGTCGCGCTACTGCCCCCGACTGCGCATTTGGAACCGGCCACGCGATGAGGGGTCAAGGCGCGAACTCCGCGCCTCGCTGCGACTTATTTACCTGCGGTCGGTCGCACCTGCCTCGGCCTTCAATGCACTCAATCTGGCCTGCGCGCCCCGCATCACCGCATCCACATACGCCGGCGGCAGCTTCGCGACCGGCATCGTCTGCACGCGCAAGGGCGCGCGGGGCCTGCCAGCTGCAGCCGCTGGCATGGGCCTCGGCGAGAAGATCGGCTTCGCTTGCACGATGGATTGCGGCAATTCCGGCGTCACCGGCGCCTCGATCTCCATGTCCTCGTCGCCGATCCCGTCCCGCCGCAGCAGCCAGTACGTGATGGCTCCGGCCCCGACGCCCGCCAACCCGGCGGTCGCGACCACCGCGGCCAGGAGCGGCTGGCCGACGGTGTAGAGGCTGGCCACCGCAAACCCCACCAGCACGAGGAATGCGCCGATGAGCAACAGGAACGCGACGAGCAGGCGGCGGGCGGCTGGCATGGCGATCTCCCGGGCGAAGGGCTGCATGCTAGCGGCAGGGTTCGCGCGCGGGAATGGGACGTTCGGGCCCCTTCGTCGTCTCGCGCCCTTGTCCTACGAACCAGCGCCGGCGCCGGTTGCCCAACCAGGATGATCAGCCTTTTCAACGCCTTCATCGTGCTGCTGGCCTGCGTCGCCGGGGTGCTGGGCGTGTCGGCGCTGGTGCAGAAGCGCACCGCGCGCCGCAAGGGGCACGAGCGCCCTCACGGCCCCCCGGCCGACTGAGTCCCGCAGCCGGCACCGCCGCCCTTGCCGCGCGTGAGGCGGCAGCGTCCTACATGGCTCGTCCTGTCCCGGACGGACAGTGAAGCCCGGCTTCCAGGGGGAACGAGCCATGAAGGAAAACCTCACCATTCTCGACGCGGTGGGCGGAGAGGCCAGCGACACCGCGATGCAGCGCATGATCCTGGGGCGCGACCTGCCCAAGAAGACGATTGCGCTGGTGCTGGCCGGCGGCCGGGGCTCCCGGCTGATGGAGCTGACGGACCGCCGCGCCAAACCGGCCGTGTACTTCGGCGGCAAGTTCCGCATCATCGACTTCGCGCTGTCCAACTGCCTCAACTCGGGCATCCGCCGCATGGGCGTGCTCACCCAGTACAAGTCGCATTCGCTGCTGCGCCACCTGCAGCGCGGCTGGAACTTCCTGCGCGGCGAGCAGAACGAGTTCATCGACCTGCTGCCGGCGCAGCAGCGCGTGGACGAGGCCTTCTGGTACCGCGGCACCGCCGACGCCATCTCGCAGAACATCGACATCCTGCGCGCCTACGAGCCGGAATACATCCTGGTGCTGGCGGGCGACCACATCTACAAGCAGGACTACTCGCTGATGCTGCTCGATCACGTGGAGAGCGGCGCCAAGTGCACCGTCGGCTGCATCGAGGTGCCGCGCATGGAGGCCACCGCGCTGGGCGTGATGCACGTGGACGCGGACCGGCGCATCACCGACTTCCTGGAAAAGCCGAAGGACCCGCCCGCCATCCCCGGCAAGCCGGACAAGGCGCTGGGCAGCATGGGCATCTACGTGTTCGGCGCCGAGTACCTGTACAAGCTGCTCGAGGCTGACATGCACGACGACACGTCGGAGCACGACTTCGGCAAGAACCTGATCCCGCGCATCGTGCGGGACGGCGGCGCGCTGGCGCACCCGCTGAACCTGTCGGCCATCCCGGCCAGCACGCGCAACCGCCCGTACTGGCGCGACGTCGGCACGGTGGACGCGTTCTGGGCCGCCAACCTGGACCTGGCCGCCGACATGCCGGAGCTGAACCTCTATGACCGCGACTGGCCGATCTGGACGTACCAGGAGCAGTTGCCGCCCGCCAAGTTCGTGCCCGACAGCCATGGCCTCAATGGCGAGACGTCCAACGTGCTGATCTCGGGCGGGTCCATCGTCATCGGCTCCAACATCCGCCGCTCGGTGCTGTTCTCCAACGTGCGGGTGGAGTCGTGCTGCACGATCCACGAGGCGGTGGTCATGCCGGACTGCGTGATCGGCCGCGGCTCGCGGCTGTCCAAGGTGGTGATCGACCGCGGCGTCACGCTGCCCGATGGCACCGTGATCGGCGAGAACGCGGAGGAGGACGCCCGGCGCTTCCACCGCTCGCCCAGCGGCGTGGTGCTGGTCACGCGCGAGATGCTGGAGCAAGGCGACAGCCTGGACTGACCGCGCCCTTGACGGCGGGCGACCCGGGGATGCGCGAGGTTTGGTACAACCTCGTCTCCATCCCCGTCCTCCATGAATCCCGAAGCCAGCCAGATCTGGACCGCCCCGCGCTGGGCGCTCGCCATGCTCCTCGCCCTCCTGGGCATGCTGGGGCCGTTCTCCATCGACACCTTCATCCCGGCTTTCTCGGGCATCTCGCAGTCCCTGGGTGCCACACCCGTGCAGATGCAGCAGACGCTGTCGGCGTACCTGTTCGGCTTCGCCTTCATGAACCTGCTGCACGGCGCGCTGTCGGACAGCTTCGGCCGGCGGCCGGTGGTGCTGTGGGGGATCGCGGTGTTCACGCTGGCGTCGGCGGGCTGCGCGCTGTCGCAGAACATCGGGCACCTCGTGTTCTTCCGGGCGCTGCAGGGGCTGTCCACGGGCGCGGGCATCGTCGTGTCGCGGGCCGTGATCCGCGACATGTTCCCGCCGGACCAGGCGCAGAAGGTCATGAGCCAGGTGACGATCTACTTCGGCGTCGCGCCGGCCATCGCGCCCATCATCGGCGGGTGGCTGTTCGTGCATGCCGGCTGGCATTCGATCTTCTGGTTCCTCACCGGCGTGGGCGTGCTGCTGTGGCTCGCCAACTGGAAGCTGCTGCCCGAGACGCTGCACGTCACGCACCGGCAGGCGTTCAACGTCCGCAACCTGATGCGCGGCTACTGGGAGCTCGGGGCCAGCCCGCGCTTCTTCATGCTGGCGCTGGCGAGCGGCGTGCCGTTCAACGGCATGTTCCTGTACGTGCTGGCGGCGCCGGCCTTCCTGGGCGAGCACCTGCAGCTGGCGCCCACCGAGTTCTTCTGGTTCTTCCTGCTCACGATCAGCGGCATCATGGCGGGCTCCTTCGCCTCCGGCCGCCTGGCCGGACGCATCCCGCCCAAGCGGCAGATCCGCTACGGGTTCGTCGTGATGACGGTGGTGTCGCTGGCCAACGTGGCGGCCAATTTCGCCTTCGAGGCGCGGGCGGGCTGGGCGCTGATCCCCATTGCGCTGTTCGCTTTCGGCTGGGCGCTGATGGTGCCGGTGGTCACGCTGCTGGTGCTGGACCTGCAGCCGGAGCGGCGCGGCATGGCGTCGTCGCTGCAGGCCTTCATCGGGTCCACGGCCAACGGCCTCGTCGCCGGCGTGATCGCGCCGCTGGTGATGGGGTCGACGCAGGCGCTCGCGGTGGCTTCGCTGCTGATGATGAGCGTGGGCTTGGTGAGCTGGCTGCTGGTGAAGTGGCGGTGGCCGGAGACGGGGAGGCACGCGATTGCGTGAGTCCCGGTCTCGATCACCGCGAGCCCCCAGCGCCGAGGCTCAGCGCAACTTGCTCAGGCGCTCGGCCATCCGCGTCTGCCAACCGGGCCCGGTGGCCTTCCAACGCTCGATGACGTCTGCAGGCAGGCGGAGCGTGAGCTGCTTGCGCGGGTTGTCGGAGGGAGGCCGGCCTCCCTTGCTGACCTTCGCGCGCTCCAGCATGTCGTCGGTGAGTTCGGGGAGTTCCTCGTACTCGTCCTTCGCGATCCGGTGCGCATCCACACGCGGCAGGTCAGACTTCAAGGAGCGGCCCGATGCGGGCTTGCTCGCGGGCATTTGCTTTCCTCATGCTGAAACATGGCGTTCCGCGCCACGCGGCGTGTAGCCGACCACCACCATGCGACCAACCAGCCACCCGTAGCAGATGATCCGGAGCTCGCCGTAGTCCTTGCGCGTGTCCTCCACCTCAAGCGTTGTGCCGGAGAAGACCAGCTCTGCGTCCCGGAAATCCGGCCCACGCTCGCTGAACGCGCGATCGCGCTTTTCCTGGTCGAACGTCACGTGCATGGTTATTGTAGCTACAACAACCCTGACGTCAATCGCGGCGATCCCGTGCGCCGGGCATCCACGGCTGCGTCACCAGCGAGCGAGCAGGTTCCGCAGGTTGGGCGTGGCGCGGGATGCTCATGAGGGATGGGGCGAGAGCCTTCAGTCTGGTCCACTCGCGGGCCGACCGCAGCGTGAAATTCACCCTGCGGAGGACGCCTTAGACCCCTCGATACGGGCGCCGCTCTGGCCCGGGCGACAAGAAGCCGCTGCGCCGTCATGGCACGCAAAAAAAAGCGGCCTCGCGGCCGCTTTCCTTGATGAGCACCCGATCAACGGGTCGGGCGTCCGCGACCGCCATCGCGGGAGCCGAAGCCGCCGCCATTGCCGCCACCGAAGCCGCGATCGCGGCCGATGCCCCGCGGATCGCGCTGTTCGCCGCCGAAGCCGCGGTTGTCCCGCTGCTCGCCGCCGAGGCCGCGGGCGTCACGCGGCTGGCCGACCGACTTGGCGCCGAAGCCCGAGTGCTTGCCGTAGCCGTTGTTGCGGTCGCCGCCGAAACCACCCTGCCGACGCTCGCCGGGACGACCCGGCTTGCCGCCGAAGCCCTGGCGCGGCGGACGCTGCTCGAAGCGCGCCTTGGGCTCGAGGCCGGGGACGGTCTCGGCCTGGAAGCGCTGCTTGCTGTAGTGCTCGATGTCGCCGATCTTGCGGCGGTCCCGGAACTCGGCGAAGGTGATCGCGAGGCCATCGCGGCCGGCACGGCCGGTGCGGCCGATGCGGTGCGTGTAGTCCTCGCTCTTCATCGGCAGGCCGTAGTTGAAGACGTGGCTGATCGTCGGCACGTCGATGCCGCGGGCCGCCACGTCGGTCGCCACCAGGAACTGCACCTGGCCATTGCGCAGCGCCATCAGGCGCCGGTTGCGCAGGCCCTGCGGCAGGTCGCCGTGCAGCGACACGGCGGCGAAGCCGGCTTGCTGCAGGTCTTCGGCGAGGCCGTCGCATTCGATCTTGGTGGTGGCGAACACGATGGCCTGGTTGATGTTGGTGTCACGCAGCCAGTGGTCGAGCAGCTGGCGCTTGTGCTGCATGTTGTCGGCCCAGTACAGCTTCTGCTCGATGTTGGCGTGCTTCTCGTGCGGCGCGGCGATCTCGATGCGCTGCGGCTGCCGCATCACGCGCACGGCCAGCTGCTGGATGCGCGGCGCGAACGTGGCGCTGAACATCATCGTCTGGTGGCGGTTGGCCGTGAGCTGGTGCACTTCGGCCAGGTCTTCGGCGAAGCCCAGGTCCAGCATGCGGTCCGCTTCGTCGACGACGAGGAACTGCACCTTGTCCAGCTTGATCTGCATGGAGCGCTGCAGGTCCAGCAGGCGGCCCGGCGTGGCGACCACGAGGTCGGCGTTCTGCAGGCGCGCGATCTGCATCTGGTAGGGCATGCCGCCCACCACGTTGGCGATGCGCAGGCCCTTGCAGTGCTTCACCAGGTCGATGGCGTCGTGCGCCACCTGCTGCGCGAGTTCGCGCGTGGGGCACAGGATCAGCGCGCCGGGCACGGCGGCCTTGAAGCTGCGGGGCGCCATCGGGTTGACGCGCTTCTTCTTCGCAGGCGCTTCGCCGCGGGCGGTGGCTTCCTCGTAGGCCTTGCGGTCGGCTTCGACCTCGGCGGCCTTCTGCTGGATCAGCGTATGGAGCACCGGCAGCAGGAAGGCCGCGGTCTTGCCGCTGCCCGTCTGGCTGGAGACCATCAGGTCGTTGATCGCCTTGCCGTCGGCACCGATGGCCATGGCACGGCCGATGGCCTGCTCCTGCACGGGAGTGGGTTGGGTGAAACCGAGGTCGGCGACCGCGGCAAGGAGTTCGGGGGCGAGGCCGAGCGCGGCAAAGCCGTTGGCCACGGTGTCTTGGGATTCCGTTGTCATGAAAAGTCCACGCGGCACGTCCCTGGCGGGGTGCCGTCATTGAAATGGTTAGTGAACATCAACCATTCCAACGACTACGCGGGCTGCGGGAGCCCGTGTGCCTCTTCGTGAGGCGGTGCAAGAAGGCGATGCGCGAAAAAGCCGCGGTTCGCGCGGCAGAGAGGGATTATCGCAGGTTTCGGGTTATCCCGCAGAGGCCGGCCGTCAGGCCAGCTTCAGGAACTGCTCGCGGTAGTGGGCGAGTTCGTCGATCGATTCGTGCACGTCGGCCAGGGCCGTATGCAGCTGGCGCTTCTTGAAGGAGTTGTACACGTCCGGGCGCCAGCGGCGCGCCAGCTCCTTCAGCGTGCTCACGTCCAGGTTGCGGTAGTGGAACCAGGCTTCCAGCCTGGGCATGTACTTCACCAGGAAGCGGCGGTCCTGGCCGATGGTGTTGCCGCACAGGGGGCTGCCGTTCTTGGGCACGTATTGCGCGATGAACTCCAGCAGCTGCTGCTCCGCGTCGGCCTCGTGGATCGTGGAAGCCCGCACGCGCTCGGTGAGGCCGCTCTTGCCGTGCGTGCCCTTGTTCCAGGAATCCATCAGGTCCAGCTGCGCCTCGGTCTGGTGGATGGCGAACACGGGGCCTTCGATGCGCGGCTCCAGGCTGGGGCCGGTCACCACCACGGCGATCTCGATGATGCGGTCGCGCTCCGGGTCCAGGCCGGTCATCTCGCAGTCGAGCCAGACGAGGTTCTGGTCACTTTTCGCGAGGGTGGGCGTGGCAGGGGCGAGGCTGGTGTCGGACATCCGGACATTGTCGCCGATGGCCGTAAACTGCACGGCATGGATCCCTCCCTCGTCCTCACGCTGGCGTTCGCGGCGTTCCTCGTCGCCGGCCTGGCCGTGAAGTTCTGGCTCGCCACGCGCCAGGTGCGGCACGTCGCACGCCACCGCGACGCCGTGCCCGCGGCATTCGCCGGCACCGTCTCGCTCGCCGCGCACCAGAAAGCCGCCGACTACACCGTCGCGAAGTCACGTCTCGGCCTGATCGAGACGGCCTTCGGCACCGCCGTCCTGCTGGCATGGACCCTCCTGGGCGGCCTCGACGCATTGAACCGCGGGCTGGTTGGCTGGCTCGGCACCGGCATGATCCAGCAGCTCGCCCTGCTTGCCGCCTTCGCGGTGATCGGCGGGCTGCTGGAGCTGCCCTTCTCCCTCTACGCGACCTTCGTGGTGGAGGAGCGCTTCGGCTTCAACAAGGTCACCTGGAAGCTGTGGCTCACGGACCTGGTGAAGTCCGTCGTGCTGGGCGCGGTGATCGGCCTGCCGATCGCGGCGCTGATCCTGTGGCTCATGGGAGCGGCCGGTCCGTGGTGGTGGATCTGGGCCTGGGGTGCGTGGATGGCGTTCAGCCTGCTGATGCTGGTCATCTTCCCGACCTTCATCGCGCCGCTGTTCAACAAGTTCCAGCCGCTGGAGGACGAAACGGTCAAGGCGCGCGTGACGGCGCTCATGCAGCGTTGCGGCTTCGCGGCCAAGGGCCTGTTCGTCATGGACGGCAGCAAGCGCAGCGCCCACGGCAACGCCTACTTCACCGGCTTCGGCGCGGCCAAGCGCGTGGTGTTCTACGACACGCTGCTCGCCAAGCTCTCGCCGCCGGAAGTCGACGCGGTGCTGGCGCACGAGCTGGGCCACTTCAAGCACAAGCACATCGTCAAGCGCGTCGCGCTGATGTTCGCGATGAGCCTGCTGGGCTTCGCCGTGCTCGGGTGGCTCGCCACGCGGGTCTGGTTCTACACGGGACTGGGCGTGCGGCCCAACCTGGACGGCCCCAACGATGCGCTGGCGCTGCTGCTGTTCATGCTGGCGGTGCCGGTGTTCACGTATTTCATCTCTCCGCTGATGGCGCAGTTCTCGCGCAAGCACGAGTTCGAGGCCGATGCCTTTGCCGTGGCGCAGACCAGCGGCCACGACCTGGGCAGCGCCCTGCTGAAGCTGTACGAGGACAACGCCTCGACGCTCACGCCCGACCCGGTGTTCGTCAAGTTCTACTACTCGCACCCGCCCGCATCGGAGCGGCTCGCGCGCCTGGCATGAGGATGGCAGCGCTTGTCTGAGGACGGAGACCGGCACGGCCTGGTGGTGGCCAGCCACGGCCGCCATTGCCTGGTGGAACTGCCCGGTGGCAGCCGCATCCTGTGCCATGCCAAGGGCAAGAAGAACGAGACGGTGGTCGGCGATCGCGTGCGCTGGCGACCGACCGGCGACGAAGGCGTGATCGCGGGCGTGGAGGAGCGGCGCAACCTGTTCTACCGCCAGGACGAGGTGCGCACGAAGTCCTTCGCGGCCAACCTGGACCAGGTGCTGGTGCTGATCGCCGCCGAGCCCGAGTTCTCCGAGATGCAGCTGGCGCGGGCGCTGATCGCGGCCGAGGCGCAGCACATCGCACCCCTCGTGGCGCTGAACAAGAGCGACCTGGTGGAGCCCTTCGAGCGCGCCTGGGCGCGGCTGCTGCCGTACCAGCACATGGGCTACGGCGTGCTGCCGCTGTCCCTGCGCTTGTCGAAGGACACCGACCGCGAGCACCTGCTGCGCCACCTGCAGGGCAAGACCACGCTGGTGCTGGGCCCCTCAGGCGCCGGCAAGAGCACGCTGATCAACCTGCTGGTGCCGCAGGCGCAGGCGCTCACGGGCGAGATCTCGCAGGCGCTGAACTCTGGCAAGCATACGACGACCACGACCACCTGGTACTGGGTGGACGAAGACCATGGCACGGCGCTGATCGATTCACCCGGCTTCCAGGAGTTCGGCCTCAACCACATCGATGCCATGCAGCTGGCCGCGCTGATGCCTGACCTCAAGCCGCACGTGGCCGAGTGCCGCTTCTACAACTGCACGCACCTGCACGAGCCCGGCTGCGGCGTGATGGCAGCGGTGGACGAGCAGCCGGGCGCGCCCGCGGGACGCATCGAGCCCAGCCGTTACCGCATCTACCGGACGCTTTTCGAGGAAATGTCACAGCAGCGCTATTAGGCTCTTGCACGATCCGGGTGCGACCGCATCTAAGTGCGTGAAGGAGGCGCCCGAGATCCATGAGCCAGCTGCACGTCGTCTGTCCGCACTGCCACACCACCAACCGCATCCAGGACACCGACCTGGGCAAGGCGCCGGATTGCGGCAGTTGCCACCAGGCGCTGTTCACCGGCCATCCGGCCAACCTCAACGCCACCGACTTCGAACGCCACATCGCGCGCAGCCAATTGCCGGTGCTCGTGGACTTCTGGGCACCATGGTGCGGACCGTGCCGCATGATGGCCCCGGCCTACGAGCAGGCCGCGACGCAGCTCGAACCGCGGGTGCAGGTGGTGAAGGTCAACACCGACGAGGCACAAGGCGTGGGCGCGCGGCTGAACATCCGCAGCATCCCGACGCTGGCGCTGTTCGTGAACGGCCGGGAAGTCGCGCGCCAGGCCGGCGCGATGGGCAGCGCGGACATCGTGCGCTGGACGCAGGCGCAGCTGGCGCGCACCGCAAGTACGGTTTGAGGTTTGGGACGGTGGGGTTCGCCTGCGGCTCACCGCCACCCTACGAATTCACTGAGTGCCCGTAGGGTGGTGGTGAGCCGCAGGCGAACCCCACCGCGTGCCCGCGCTACCCCAGCAACCGCGCCAGCGTCAACAGCGCCAGCAGCACCATCCACAGCACCACCGAGCGCCACACGAGGCCGACCACGGTGCGCAGGTGCGCGACCTCGGCTTCGCGTCCCGGCGTGCTGTCCGTGCCGATCGGCGGCTCCGGGCCCAGCGGTGCGGCCTGGAATGTGCCGGAACTGTTCGGCGCATAGACCGGCTTCAGCGCTTCGCCGCCGAGGCGGACGTTGATCGCCCCCGAGGTGGCCGCGAGGATCACGCCGTCGTTGTCGTTCGGGAAGCGCTGCGCGTAGTTGCGCCAGCAATCGATGGCTTCCTCGAAGCTGCCCACCACCGCGAACGCGATGGCCGTGAGCCGCGCCGGCAGCCAGTCCACCATCGTCCACGCCTTCGCGGCCGCCGACTGCAGCGCTTCGCTGGCAGGCTGCGCCTTCGTACGGTTGCGGTGGCGCCAGTAGCGGACCACGAATTCGGCCATCCGGTACAACACCGCGCCTGCCGGCCCGAAGCCGAAGGCGGCCAGGATGGAGAACCAGGCCAGCACGCCGAACACGTGGCGGTGCGCGGCCAGCACCGAGTACTCGATCACGTGCCGCACGATCTCGCTGCGCGGCAGCTCGCTCGCGTCCACGCGCTGCCACAGGGCGAGCAGCTGCCGGGCCCGCGCCTCGTCGCCCGACTCCAGCGCGTCGCGGATGTCCGTGAAGTGGTGGCTGAACTGGCGGAAGCCCAGCGTGACGTACAGGACCAGCACGCTCCAGACCATGGCGGCCGGCCAGCCGATGTAGATCATCAGCAGCCAGTGCACGGCCAGCGCCAGGAACGCCGGGGCCACGACCGCGAGTCCCCAGGCCACCCAGCCATGTTGCGGCTTGCCGGCGTCGAAGTTGCTGCTGACCCAGCGCGCCCAGACGCGCAGGCCGGTGTGGATGGGGTTGTGCGGTCCGACCGGACGCACCTGCTCGATCAGCAGGGCGAACAGGATCGCGAAAAAGGACATGGGCCGATGATACCGGCCCCCCGACCGGGGCCTTTCAGGCCGACAGGAAGCGGTAGAGGTTGCGCAGCATCGCCGCGGTCGCGCCCCAGATGAAGCGCTCCTTATGCGCGTCGGTGTACGGCATGGAGAACCATTCGCGCCGCACGCCGCCGAGCTCGATCGCGTGGCGGTGGTGGTGCGACGGATCCATGAGGAAGGCCAGCGGCACCTCGAAGGCGTCGGCCACCTCGAATTCGTTCAGGTGGAGGTGGTAGTCCGGCTTCACCAGCGCCACGACGGGCGTGATGATGAACATGGTGCCCGTGGTGTAGGTCGGCATGGCGCCGATCACCTCGGCGCGCCAGCGCTCCAGCCCGATCTCTTCCTCGGCTTCCCGCAGGGCCGTGTCGGCGGCGTCCAGGTCGGTGTCGTCGCGCTTGCCGCCCGGGAAGGCCACCTGGCCCTGGTGCGTGGTGAGGTGGATGGTGCGCTCGGTCAGCAGGATGGTCGGCTGCTCCCGCATCACCACCGGCACGAGCACCGAGGCCTGCGCGGGCTGGCGGTCGGTGAAGCGCCGCTCCACCTGGATCTCCGGCTTCCACGCCGGCGGCACGGCGAAGCGCCGGCGCAGCGCTTCGGGCGTCAGGCGGCCCGGGTCCACCACCGGCAGGTCCGCGTCGATGCCGACCACGGGCACGGCGCGCGGGTCGAAGTTGGGGATCTTCGACAGCGGGGTGTCCGGAGGCAGGTTGGGCGCGGGATCGATGGGCATGGCGGAAATGAAAAACCGCCGCGAGCACGGGGCCGGCGGCGGTCGGTCGGCGGGTCGCCCCGCTTATTCGGCGGCGGCCGCCTTCTCGCGGTGGGCCAGCTTTTCCTTGATGCGGGCCGACTTGCCGGAACGCTCGCGGAGGTAGTACAGCTTGGCGCGGCGGACGTCGCCGCGGCGCTTGACCTCGATGCCGGCGATCAGCGGGCTGTAGGTCTGGAAGGTACGCTCGACGCCTTCGCCGCTGGAGATCTTGCGCACGGTGAACGCGCTGTTCAGGCCGCGGTTGCGCTTGGCGATCACCACGCCTTCGTAGGCCTGCGCGCGCTTGCGGTTGCCTTCGACGACGTTCACGGAAACGATCACCGTGTCGCCGGGGGCGAAGTCGGGGATCTTCTTGCCCAGGCGGGCGATTTCCTCTTGTTCGAGGGTCTGGATCAGGTTCATGTTCACCTCAGTGATCGTGTCCGCGCTACACGGAAGGTCCTGCTTCGCACGCAGTCGCTTGACGCGACTGCCACTCGGAAGTCCTTGCCTGGGGCAAGGGCGGCTTGGACGGCCGGACAGAGGATCTGGGAAGCCGGCGATTATAGCCTGCCGAGGAAATCCTCGTCCGCCCGGGTCAGGCGGCCGTCTTTCCGGGCTTCGGCGATCAGGTCCGGGCGGTGCTTCGCCGTCAGGGCCAGGCGTTGCTGGCGGCGCCAGGCGTCGATGCGGGCGTGATGGCCGGAGAGCAGTTCCTCGGGCACCTTGCGGCCTTCCCAGACCTCGGGACGGGTGTAGTGCGGGCAATCCAGCAGGCCGTCCAGGGCGGGGTTGAAGCTGTCTTCCTGGTGGCTGCCGGCGTCGTTCAGGACGCCCGGCTGCAGGCGGGCGACGGCGTCCAGCAGCGCCATCGCCGGGATTTCGCCGCCGGAGAGCACGAAGTCGCCCAGGCTCAGTTGCACGTCGACGTGGGCGTCGATGAAGCGCTGGTCGATGCCTTCGTAGCGGCCGCACAGGAGGACGGCGCCGGCGCTCGCGGACCAGGACTCCGCCTGGGCATGGTCCAGCCGCTGGCCGATGGGCGAGAACAGCACGACGGGCGCCGTATCCCCCCGGTCCGCCTTGACCGCCGCCAGGCAGCGCGCCAGCGGCTCGGCCAGCATCACCATGCCGGGGCCGCCGCCGAAGGGGCGGTCGTCCACGCGCCGGTAGTTGCCTTCGGCGAAGTCGCGCAGGTTCCACAGGCGGACGTCGACCTGCTTCGTCTCGTAGGCACGACGGGTCACTCCCGCGGCGAGGAAGGGGGCAAAGAGCTCGGGAAAGAGCGTGACGACGTCGAAGCGCATGGCGCTAGCTTAGCTTGCCGCCTGCGCGGCCCCACGCGACCCGCGCCGCCTGGCTGCCCAGGTCTCGATCGTGTAGTGCGAAGTCGCGGCCAGCGCCACGCTCACCGGAAGGCCCACGAACAGCACGGTATCCCAGTGATAGCGCTCGCGCAGCCAGCTGAAGACGGGGTAGTGCCACAGGTACAACCCGTAGGAGATGCGGCCCAGCCAGACCAGCAGCGGCCGCGAGAACATCGACGTCAACGTGGCCCCGGGGCGCTGCACGGCGACGATCGCCACCAGCGCAGCCCATTCCGCGATCGAGAGGCCCCACATCTGCATCCAGAGGTCGCCCCAGGTGTAGCGCAGGCACAGGAGGGCTGCCACGGGAATCCAGAGGAGCCAGGGAAGGGCGCGTTGCAAGGCGAGACGCCACCACGCGTCCTGCAGGGCGACGGCCAGGCACGCCCCCAGCAGCAGGCCGGAGCAGTGCGTGTCCGCGCGGTAATACACCAGGTCCCAACCTTGGCCGCGGATGGTGCACACCCAGCGCAGCAGGGTCGCCAGCAGGTAGGCGGCACCGAGCACTTGCACGAGTGCCCTGCCCGTCCAGCGGCGGCTCGCCGGCACCAGCACCACCGGCCAGAGCAGGTAGAAGTGCAATTCCACGGCCAGTGACCAGGTGTGGCTGATCTGACCACCGAGGCCCCGAAGCGCGATGGCGTAGTCCGTGAGATAGAGCGCGGCCACCGCTGCCTGCATGCCGCGGTTCGTGACGTCCGGCCACAGCAGCGGTCCCAGCGACACGTACGCCAGCAGCATGGCCAGCAGCGCGGGTGTCAGGCGCCACAACCGCCGGCGCCAGAACTCCAGGAAGTCGACCTGCCCGGTGCGTGCCTGCTCCTGCAGCAGCAGCGAGGTGATCAGGTACCCGCTCAGGACGAAGAACACGTCCACGCCAACGTAGCCCGCCTGCGCCCACGGTGCGTGGGCATGGAACAGCGCCACGACGAGGATCGCAAAGGCACGCAGCCCGTCGAGGGCCGGGTTGTAGGTCATGGCCGGCGATCCTGCCCAAGACACGATCAACTGTCGAGCTTGGGTGTTGCGCGCCCGCTAGTAGTCCGCCTGCCAGTCCACGGTGATGCGCTTCGCGGCCTGGTCCACCCCGTCCACGTAGCGGGACACGAACGGGATCATCCGCTCCAGCGCCTTGCCGGCTTCTTCGTAGCCGACCACCAGCAACGTCTGCGGCCCGGTGGCCATCAAGTCCTTCACCTGGCCCAGGTGCACGCCCTCGCGGTTGACGACGTCCAGGCCCATCAGGTCGACCCAGTAGAACTCGTCGTCGGAGGCGGTGGGGAAGGAGGAGCGCGGGATGAAGATGCGGGCGCCCTTCAGCGCCTCGGCCCCGGAGCGGTCTTCCACGCCGTCGGCGCGGGCCACCATGGTGTCCGAGTGTTCCTTGGTCTCGCGCACGCGCAGCAGCACCGTCCCGCGGAAGGCTTGCGGGCCCTTCTCCGCGGGTTGCAGGTACCAGCGCGTGGAAGAAAAAAGCGCCTGGGGATCGGCGCTGTGGGGGAGGACCTTGAACCAGCCCTTGATCCCCCAGGCATCGGCGATGCGCCCGACTTCGATGGCGTCCGCGGGCAGGTCCGCGGGCTCGATCTCCACCGGCAGCGTGGCTGCCGGCCGGCCAGGCGCGGCCATGCGGATTCAGGCCTTCGCGGGGGCGGCGCCCTGGGCGGTCGCTTGCTTCAGCAGGCGCTCCACGGTTTCGGAGGGCTGCGCACCGACGCCGCGCCAGTAGGTCAGGCGGTCCTGCGCCACGCGCAGCTTTTCCTCGCCGTCCTTCGCGACCGGGTTGTAGAAGCCCAGGCGCTCGATGAAGCTGCCGTCGCGCCGCACGCGCTTGTCGGCGACGACGATGTTGTAGAACGGACGGTGCTTGGCGCCGCCGCGGGAGAGTCGGATCACGACCATGATTTATCCTTCGGGTGGATGAGGCAGTTCCCTCGTGGAACCGCCCCAGAATTTTTCGGCGTTGAGACACGCGACTGGCCACCCGGCCAACGACACGCCGAAAAGCCTGCGATTATAGCTTTTCCGCCCATGCCCCTCATTTTCCGCCCTTCGTCCGATGCGGACGTTCCCGCAATCACCGCCATCTACGCCCACCACGTCACCCACGGCACCGGCACTTTCGAGACCACCGCGCCCACGGAAGCGGAGATGGCCGCCCGCCGGGCGGACGTCCTGGGCAAGGGCCTGCCCTACCTGGTCGCGGAGCTGGACGGCCGGGTCCTGGGCTTCGCCTACTGCCAGTGGTTCAAGCCCCGGCCGGCCTACCGCTTCTCCGCCGAGGACTCGATCTACCTCGACCCGGACGCCGCCGGCCAGCGCATCGGCAACAAGCTGCTCTCGGAGCTGGCGAAGCAGGCGGAGGCCGCCGGCATCCGCAAGCTGATCGCCGTGATCGGCGACTCGGGCAACGTGCGCTCCATCGGCGTGCACCGCGCCGTGGGTTTCCGCCACGTGGGCACCATCGAGTCCTGCGGCTGGAAGTTCGGCCGCTGGCTGGACATCGTGATGATGGAGAAGGCCCTCGGCGAGGGCGCCCGCACCGCGCCCGAGGCGGCGCCCAAGTGAAGAGCAAGACCGTCGCCGCCTGGCTGGCACTCCTGGGCGGCCCGCTGGGCCTGCACCGCTTCTACCTGCACGGCGCTCGCGACTGGCTGGCCTGGCTGCTGCCGGTGCCGACGCTGCTCGGAGTCTACGGCGTGCTGCGCATGTGGAACCTGGGGCAGGACGACGTGGCGAGCTGGGTGCTCGTGCCTGTCCTGGGCTTCACCGTGGCGGGCTGCTGCCTGACCGCGATCGTCTACGGCCTGCGCCAGCCCGAGGAGTGGAACGCCCGCTTCAACCCGGGCGCCGACCTGGAGGCGCCGGCCGGCCGCACGCGCTGGGCGACCGTCTGGGCGATCGCGCTGTCGCTCGCCTTCGGCGCCGCGGTGCTCATGACCAGCATTGCCATGAGCTTCCAGGCCTACTTCCAGAACCAGGTGGAAGCGGGCCGCGAGATCTCGCAATGAGGCCGGCTAGAACAGCTGCAGGCTGAGCCAGTAGGCGATCGCCGCCACGAACGCGCTCGCCGGGATCGTGAAGATCCAGGCCCAGACGATGTTGCCCGCGACGCCCCAGCGCACCGCGCTCATGCGGTGCGTGGAGCCGACGCCGACGATGGCGCCAGTGATGGTGTGCGTGGTGGACACGGGGATGCCCAGCGCGGTGGCCAGGAACAGGGTCAGTGCCCCGCCGGTCTCGGCGCAGAAGCCGCCCACGGGCTTGAGCTTCGTGATCTTCTGGCCCATGGTCTTGACGATGCGCCAGCCGCCGAACATGGTGCCCAGCCCCATCGCGGTGTAGCAGCTGACGATCACCCAGACCGGGGGCGTCCGGGCATCGACCGCCACGTAGCCGGTGGCGATCAGCAGCATCCAGATGATGCCGATGGTCTTCTGCGAGTCGTTGCCGCCGTGGCCCAGGCTGTAGGCGCCCGCCGAGAACAGCTGCGCCCGCCGGAACCACTTGTCCACCTTGGAGGGCCGGCTCGCGCGGAAGATGTTGGAGACGGCCACCATCATCAGCCCGCCCAGGATGAAGCCCAGGAACGGCGAGACGAAGATGAAGACGACGGTCTTCCAGATGCCGTCGGCGACCAGGGCCGAGGCGCCCGCCTTGGCCATCACGGCGCCGCACAGGCCGCCGACCAGCGCGTGCGAGGAGCTGCTGGGAATGCCGTACCACCAGGTGATCACGTTCCAGACGATCGCCCCGACGAGCGCGCCGAACACGATGTGCGTATTCACGACGGCGGGTTCGACGATGCCCTTGCCCACCGTCGCCGCCACGCTCAGGTGGAACACGAACAGCGCCGCCACGTTGAAGAACGCGGCGAACATGACGGCCTGGGTGGGCTTGAGCACGCCCGTGGAGACCACGGTGGCGATGGAGTTGGCGGCGTCGTGGAAGCCGTTCATGAAGTCGAACAGCAGGGCGACGACGACCAGCAGGATGACGACCCCCAGGGTCGCTTGCATGGCGGGCATGGGGCGTCCGTCCTCAGGAGTTCTCGAGGACGATGCCTTCGACGACGTTCGCCACGTCCTCGCACTTGTCCGTGATGGTCTCCAGCAGCTCGTAGATCGCCTTGAGCTTGAGCACCTCGCGCACGTCCGGCTCCTCGCGGAACAGCTTGCTGAGCGCCGCGCGCATCACCCGGTCGGCGTCCGACTCCAGCTTGTCGATCTCCTCGCAGGTCTTCAGGGCCGCGCCCGCGCAGTTGGGGTCCGACAGCTGCCCGAGCAGCGCCACCGCCTCCTTCACCCGCTCGCAGCAGCGCACGGACAGGTCCGTGAGGCGTGTGATCTCCTCGGTCATGTGCCGCACGTCGTAGAGGGCCATGGTCTCGGCCGAGTCCTGGATCAGGTCCGCCACGTCGTCCATCGTGTTGATCAGCGTGTGGATCTGCTCGCGGTCGATGGGGGTGATGAAGGTGGAGTGGATCAGGCGGTTCACTTCCTGCGTCACCTTGTCGGCGGAACGCTCCGCGTGGTCCACTTCCCGGTTGTACTGTTCCCGCAGGTCCACGTCGTTGTAGTTGGCCACGAGCTTCGAAAAGGCATGGGCGCCTTCCACCATGCGCTCGGCATGCTGGTTGAACATTTCGAAGAAGTTGCCTTCCTTGGGGAGGAGTTTGCGGAAGATCATGGTGCGCCTGGAGAAGTTGGCGGAGTTTACCCGGGGCGCCCCGGCCGGCCTCAGTGGCTGCGGAACATGAAGAACACCGCAGCCACCATGCACAGGCCCGCCCAGAGGAAATCCAGTTTCAGCGGTTGCTTCAGGTACAGGAAACTGAAGGGAACGAAGACGGCGAGCGTGATCAGCTCCTGCATGATCTTGAGCTGGCCGACGGAAAGGTTCGCCTGCTGGAAGCCGATGCGGTTGGCGGGGACCTGCAGCAGGTACTCGAACAGGGCGATGCACCAGCTGATGACCGCGGCGACGTACCAGGGCGAGGTCGCCAGGTTTTTCAGGTGGCCATACCACGCGAAGGTCATGAACACGTTGGACCCGATCAGCAGCAGCACGGTCTGAAGGGAAGGATGGATGATGGACGTGAGGGCGTTCATGCCCCGATTATCGGAAGGGCTGGCCTGGGTCGACGAACACCTCGTGGTCCTGGACAAGCCGGCCGGCCTGCTGGCCGTCCCCGGCCGCGGCGAGGACAAGCAGGACTGCCTCTCGGCCCGCGCCCAGGCGTTGTGGCCGGACGCGCTGGTGGTCCACCGCCTGGACATGGCCACCTCCGGCCTGTTCCTCATGGGACGGGGCGTGCACATGCAGAGGGTCCTGAGCCGGGCCTTCGCCGAGCGGCAGGTGCACAAGACCTACCAGGCCCTCGTTGCCGGCACGCTGGGCGCCGTGGGCGCCCGGGGCGAGATCGCCCTGCCCCTGGCCGCGGACTGGCCGAACCGGCCCCGCCAGAAGGTGGACCCCGACGCGGGACGCCCCAGCCTCACGCGCTGGACGGTCCTGGCCGCGGAGGGCGACACGACCCGGCTCGCGCTGGAGCCGGTCACCGGCCGCTCGCACCAGTTGCGGGTGCACCTGCAGGCGATCGGCCACCCGATCGTCGGTGACACGCTGTATGCCCCGCCGGAAGTGGCGGCGCGTTCGCCGCGGCTGCTGCTGCACGCGAACGCCCTGCAATTGGCGCATCCAGCCACCGGCGAGCCGCTGGCCTTCGCGAGCCCCGTGCCGTTCTAGGACCTGCCTCGAATTCGCTTGAGCAGCCTGGTCGCGCTCCATGCACGCCGAGGGCGATCACTGCGAGTGATCGACTGATCAGGAATTTTCAGTATCGCGCGATCACCCCCCGCAGTATCTTCTGCCGAGTTGGCCGCACGGGAGCCAGCGTTTCGTGGGGGCCCTGTCATGATCGCCAGACGCATGTTCCTGTTCCATATGAGCCGAGCGGCGGCGGCTGGCATTGGTGCGTGCGGCTTGGGGCACGCCTGGGCTTCGCCGGCAGCCGGAGTGAGCGCCGACGCCATCACGATCGGGACATCGATCGGGCTGACCGGCGCTACCGCCGTGGGCGGCCAGGGGCACGTTGCCGGCATCCGGGCGGCGTTCGACGAGATCAATCGCACCGGTGGCATCCACGGCCGGACGCTGCGCCTGGACCTCCGCGACGATGGCTACGATCCGCAGCGGTCGGTGCAGAACGTGACGGCCATGCTCGGGAGCGGCAGCGTGTTCGCCCTGATGTCCCTGGTGGGGACGGGGAGCAACCTGGCCACCAACCCGCTGACGGAGGCGGCCGGCGTGCCGGTGGTCGGGCCGATCACGGGTGCCGAGTCGCTGCGCCGCGCGGACCAGCGCTTCACCTTCCACGTCCGTCCCGGCTACAGCGACGAGGTCGCGTACATCGTGACCCAGTTCCTGCAGATGGGACACCGGGACCTGGCGGTGGTTTTCCTGGACAACGCGTTCGGCAAGGAGATCCTGGGCTATGCGAGGCAGGCATTCGCCCGGAACAACGTCCGCGCGCTCGCCGAAGTCGCGCTGGCCGGAGACGGCAGCAATGCGGCGGCTTGCGCCGACCAGGTGCTTCGCAGCAAGGCGGCGGCGGTGATTCTTGCCACGACCGGGGCCGCGAACACCGACTTCGTGCTGGCCGTGCGCGGCCGCGCGTCGACCGTCCCGATGGTGGGGGTCTCACTGACCTTCAACGACGGGCAGAGGTTGGGCAAGAACACGGCCGGCCTCGCATCCACGCTGGTCTTCCCGCCTTTCAAGAGCACCAAATACGCCATCGTGCGGCGCTTCTGGGCTTCGATGAATGCCGCGAAGCAGACCAGCCAGGCCAATTCCGCCATCGAGAGTTGGTGGAACGCGCAGGTCCTCGCGGAGGGATTGCGGCGCGCGGGCCGCGACTTGACACGGGAAAAGCTGCGCGCCGCCCTGGCGGGACTGCGCAATTTCAGCATGGACGAACTGTCGGTCAGCTTCCCCGAGGCGGCGCCCTACGTCGGCATGAAGCAGGTCACCCTGGGCGTCTTCTCCCCCGACGGCATCCTCCGCACCTAGCCTTTTCGTGCCTTGCACACCTGTCAGCGGGACAGGACACCAGGCCGGCGCGGGCTTAGGATCGCGGGATGACCCAGCGACACCTCACCATCCTCACCGGCGCCTCGCGCGGCATGGGCCTCGCCATGGCGCGCCAGCTGATGGCAGCCGGCCACGATCTCCTGTGCCTCTCGCGCAAGCCCGACGCGGGCCTGGCCGACGAAGCGGCGCGCCTCGGGCGCAAGCTGGAACAGTGGCCACAGGACCTGGCCCGTGCCGACAACGCCGCCGGCCACCTGGACACCTGGCTGCTGGCCAAGGGCCAGGAAGGCCTGGCCTCCGTGAACCTGATCAACAACGCCGGCATCATCCCGCGCATCGCGCCGCTGGAGGACATCCCGACGTCGGACCTGCGGGATGCCCTGCGCGTGGACCTGGAAGCGCCGATGCTGCTCACGAGCGTATTCCTGCGCGCCACCGGCGCCTGGACGGTGCGCCGCCGCGTGCTGAACATCTCCTCCGGCCTGGGACGGCGCGCGATGGCGTCGCAGGCGGTGTACTGCGCGGGCAAGGCGGGCATGGACATGTTCAGCCGCTGCGTCGCACTGGAACAGGCGGCGCTGCCCAATGGCGCACGCATCTGCTCGCTGGCCCCCGGCGTGATCGATACCGACATGCAGGTGCACCTGCGCGGCGCGGACGCGGACCTCTTCCCCGATCGCGGCAACTTCGTGGGGATGAAGGAACGCGGCGTGCTCAGCTCGCCGGAGGAAGCGGCGGCGCGGGTGCTGGCCTACCTGGACCGGGAGGATTTCGGGAGCAACCCTGTGGCCGACGTGCGGGATTGAGCAGCGGTGGGGTTCGCCTGCGGCTCACCGCCACCCTACGGGGCTGTGGAGGGTGGCGGTGAGCCGCAGGCGAACCCCACCGTCCCCCCCTCAATCCCCCTGGAACCCCCCGCCGCGCACGGTCAGCACCAGGGTATCCCGATATCCCTCGCCCTCCACCGGCTGGATCGGCGTGGTCTCGTGGATCACCCGCGCGTCGTCGAGCACCAGCACGCTCCAGGGTTCGGTCAGCGTGAAGCGCTGGCCGGCCGGGCCGTCCGCCTGGAACACGCGCGTCTCGCCGCCCTTGATGTTCTCGCGCGCGAGCAGGAACACGGCCACCAGGTCCACGCCGTCGCGGTGCGCGCCCTCGGGCGTGGGCCGGCCGATGCCGCCTTCGGTGTCGATGCGGAACTGATGCGCCTCGATGGACCAGGGCTGCGGGCCCTTCAGGTCCGTCGTGATGCGGGCCATCGCCTGCAGCAGGCCCGTCCACGCGGGCTGCGCCACCACCTGCGGGTCCATGGGCTCGAACCAGCGCTGCATGCCGCCGTGCAACGCGTTGTATTCCACCGGCTGCCAGTGCGCGCGGTGCGGCACCTGCCGCAGCGACGCGCCTTCGGCGACGAAACAGGAATGCCGGCGCTTGCGGTAGCGGCCGCCGTCCTTGAGGTAGTTGTCCGCCGGCAGCGCGTTCCATGACGGCAGCAGCGCCTGCAACTGCGCCGGCGTGCAGCCCGCCAGCTCGCACACGCCCTGCGGGCTCAGCACGGCATAGCCTTGCTGGCGCAGGAGCGTGGGGAGCTGGTCGGGATAGGTGTAGGCGGGTCGCAGGAGCATCCCGAGAGCTTAAGGCAGTTCAGGGCGACCACTCTTGACGTCCCCGGCGGCGGAATGGCACAACGCCGGCACGACTCAAGGAGGACGCGATGGTCCGGATCCTTTCCAGGTGGTTCGTTCCTGGTGTGCTGGTGCTTGCGGCTGCCGGCCAGGCCACCGCGCAGCAGCAGGCCAGCCCCGCCCCCGCGCCGTCGTGGCAGCAGGGCCGCTCCACCGCGCAGGACAAGTCCACCCTGCACCCCTTCGCACCGCTGCTCACCGGCCGGCCGGCAAGCGAGCTGCCGATCGACAAGCTGAAGGTGCCGCCCGGCTTCAAGGTGGAAGTCTGGACCGACGGCGTGCCGGAGGCCCGGTCGCTCGCGCTGGGCGACAAGGGCACGGTGTTCGTGAGCAACCGCAACCTGTCGGACGTCTACGCCATCGTCGACCGCAATGGCCGGCGCGAGGTGAAGAAGGTCCTCAGCGGGCTGAAGTCGCCCAATGGCATCGCCTTCGCCAAGGGCACGCTGTACGTCGCCGAGCGCCACCGCATCACGCGCTACGACGGCATCGAGGACAGCCTGGACCATCCGCCGCCGGCGAAGGTCGTGATCGACAACCTCGATCCCACCAGCCAGCCGGGCCACTTCTGGAAGTACCTCGCCATGGGCCCCGACGGCAAGCTGTATTTCAACATCGGCTCGCCGGGCAACATCGTGGTGCCCAACTACATGCAGGCCTCGCTGAACCGCGTCGACCCGGCCACCGGCGTGATGGAGCGCGTGGCCTCGGGCGTGCGCAACTCGGTCGGCTTCGACTGGCACCCGAAGACGCACCAGCTCTGGTTCACGAACCACGCCCGCGACTGGATCGACGACGACCACCCGAACGACACGCTGCACCGCGTGACGCACAGCGGCATGAATTTCGGCTACCCGTTCTGCCACGAGGGCGACCTGCCCGATCCCGAATACGGCGCGAACCGCTCCTGCGCCGAATTCGACAAGCCGGCGCTGAAGCTGGGCGGCCACATCGCGCCGCTGGGCATGCGCTTCTACACGGGCCGCATGTTCCCGGCCGAATACCGCGACAACATCTTCGTGGCGATGCACGGCTCCTGGAACCGCACGAACAAGCAGGGCTACAGCGTCATGCGCGTGCAGGTCGACGGCAAGGGCAACGCGAAGATGACGCCCTTCCTCGAGGGCTTCCTCACCGATGCCCAGGCCGACCCGCCGATGTGGGGCCGGCCGGTGGACGTGCTGCAGCTGCGCGACGGCTCGCTGCTGGTCTCCGACGACTACAACGGGGTGATCTACCGCGTGAGCTATGCGAAGTAGGGCTGCGGCCCTGCTTGCCGCCTTCCTGCTGCTCGCGCCGGCCGCGCACGCCGCCGCCGACCCGCAGCTGTGCTTCGCCTGCCACGGGGACAACGGCAACTCGGCGAACCCCGCCGTGCCGTCCCTGGCGGCGCAGCCGGCGCAGTTCATCGCGACGCAGCTGGTCATGTTCCGCGAGAAGCGGCGCACCGATCCGCAGATGTCGCCCGTCGCGGCGACGCTGTCGAACGCGGACATCGGCGCGCTCGGCAAGTTCTTCTCGGCCCAGGCACAGGCGCAGCCGGCGAAGAAGGCGAGCGAGGACGTGACCGCGGCCGGCAGGCGGATCACCGAGCAGTTCAACTGCGTGGCGTGCCATGGCGCCGCCCTCAAGGGCCAGCAGCACATCCCGCGCCTCGCGGGCCAGCAGGCCGACTACCTGCGCACGCAGCTGCGCGGCTTCAAGGCGGGCACGCGCTTCGACATGGACGGCAACATGACGGCCGCCGCGCAGCCGCTGGCACCAGGCGACATCGACGTGCTCGCGGAGTACCTGTCCACGCTGGAATAAGCATGGCGCCGTCATTTCCGCGCAGGCGGGAATCCAGGGCTTCCAGGGAAGAGGCGCTGCGCGCCTTCCTGGATCCCCGCCCGCGCGGGGATGACGGACTGAGGGCGGCGTTTCGGCGCCGCCCTCAGTCCGTCACCTGCACGCCCTTCCAGAACGCCACCCGGTCCTTCACCATCTGCGCCTCCGGCTTCGGGTCGGGGTAGTACCAGACCGCGTCCGTGTTCAGGTCGCCGTGGACCAGGAGCGAATAGTAGCTGGCCGTGCCCTTCCACGGGCACACGGTCTTGTGGTTGCTGAAGGTGACGTATTCGCGCTTGAGCGCATCCGCCGGGAAGTAGTGGTTGCCTTCCACGACCACCGTGTCGTCGCTCTCGGCGATCACCTCGCCGTTCCAGGTTGCCTTCATGCGCTTGCTCCTTCCGGCGCGTGCAGCCAGTGCACGCTGAACAGCCGTCCGGTATCGGTCCACACCGGGCCGGGACGGAAGCCCGCCTGGCGCGCCAGCGCGCGCAGCCCCGCGACGGTGAACTTGCAGGAGTTCTCGGTGTGCAGGCTGTCGCCCTCGGCGAACGTGAAGCGCTCGCCGCCCACCGTCACCTCCTGGTCGGCGCGGCTCACCAGGTGCATCTCGATGCGTTGGCTGGGCGCGTTGTAGAACGCGTAGTGCGCGAACTGCGGCAGCACGAAATTGGCGCCCAGCTCGCGGTTGGCCCGCGCGAGCAGGTTGAGGTTGAAGGCGGCCGTCACGCCCTGCGCGTCGTTGTAGGCGGCGTGCAGCACGTGCGGATCCTTCACCAGGTCGGCACCCAGCAGCAGCGCGCCGCCGCACAGCATGCCGGCCGCGCGGCGCAGGAACTGCAGCGCCTCCTCCGGCGTGAAGTTGCCGATCGTGGAGCCGGGGAAGAAACCGATGCGCCGCCCCGCCCCAGTGTGCGGCGGCAGGGAGAAGGATTGCGAGTAGTCGGCCACGACCGGCTGCACGTCGAGGCCGGCGAATTCGCCGCGCAGGATGGCCGCCGCGTCACGCAGGTGGTCGCCCGAGATGTCGATCGGCACGTAGCGCGCCGGCGCCTCGAAGGCCCGCAGCAGCATCCGCACCTTGCGCAGCGAACCGGCGCCGAACTCCACGATCTCGGCGCCGCGCCCCGCGAGCGCCGCCATCTCGCCGGCGCTGCGCTCGAGGATGGAGATCTCCGTGCGCGTCGGGTAGTACTCGGGCAGCTCGCAGATGCGGTCGAACAGCCGCGAGCCCTCGGCGTCGTAGAAATACTTGGGGGAGATGCTGCGCGGCTGCGCCGCCAATGCGGCCTGCAGGTCACGCCCGAACACGTTCAGCATGCACCATCCTTCGCGAGGCGCAGCCCGCTGAACTGCCAGCGCGCGGCGGGCGGAAAGAAGTTGCGGTAGCTGCGACGCGCGTGGCCGGGCGGTGTCGCCACGCTGCCGCCGCGCAGCACCATCTGGCCGACCATGAACTTGCCGTTGTATTCACTGATGGCACCGGGCCAGGGCCGGTAGCCGGGATAGGGGTCGTAGGAGGAACGGGTCCACTGCCACGCGTGACCGGTGAGCTGTCGCATGTCGGGCAGATCGTACGCCGCTTCCCATTCGGCCTCGGTGGGCAGGCGCGCGCCCGCCCATTCCGCGAACGCCGCAGCCTCGTAGAAGCTGAGATGGCTGACCGGTGCGTGCGGATCCATCGGCTTGACGCCGTCGAGGCCGAAGACCTGCCGGTGCGCCGCGGGGGCGCGCGGGTCGTCGGGCGCGATCCAGTACAGCGGCGCCTCCCATCCCTGCGACTGCACCAGCGCCCACCCGTCGGACAGCCACAGCGAGGCGGTGCGGTAGCCGCCGTCGGCGATGAAATCGGCGTACTCGCCGCAGGTCACCAGCCGGTCGGCGATGCGGTACGGCTGCAGCCACACGGTATGCCGCGGCGTCTCGTTGTCGAAGGCAAAGTCCTCGCCGGCGTGACCGATGCGCTCGGGCCCCGCGGGACCCTGCACCCACGTGAGCGGCGGCGGCGTGCTGGCAGCGAGGTGCAGCGCGGGCTGTTCCAGCGGTTCGTACGCGGGCAGCAGCGGATTGCACGACAGCACGTGCAGAACGTCGGTGAGGATCAGCTCCTGGTGCTGCTCCTCGTGCTGCAGCCCCAGCTCGATGAGGGGCTGCAGCCGGACCCACGTCGCGTCGTCGGCAGTGCCCATCAGCTGCTCCACCGCCTCCTCCACATGGGCGCGGTAGCGGTGTACCGATGCGAGCAGCGGGCGCGTCAGCAGCCCGCGCTGCGGCCGCGGATGGCGCGGGCCCAGCGACTCGTAGTAGGAGTTGAACAGGTGGTGCCAGCGCGGTTCGAACGGCTCGTAGCCGGGCACGTGCGGGCCGAGCACCACGGCTTCGAAGAACCAGCTGGTATGTGCCAGGTGCCACTTGGTGGGGCTGGCGTCGGGCATGGACTGCACGCACTGGTCCTCGGCGGACAGCGGCGCGGCCAGCGCGAGGCTGCGGGCGCGCACCCGCGTGAAGCGGTCGGCCAGCGCGGCGCGCGCACCGGGCTGGCCGGCCGCCTCGTCCGCGGATGAATTCAAGGACATGCGTCCTGGCTCCTGGTCTGGCAACGCGCCTCCTGCAGCCGCGCTGCGTTGGGAATCCCTTGCCGTTTGATTACAGCATAGCGCGCAGCAACGCGTGCGCGGCGCGCGCGGGAGCCCTCATTCGCCGTGCAGGGCCACGTCCGCATCGCGCAGCTGCCGCCATTGTCCCCAGCGGCTGGGGCTGTCGTCGACGCGCACGAACAGCACCGGTTCGTCGCAGGCCTTCCAGCGGGCGCAGGCCTGCGTCCACTTGCGCACCTGGCCCGGCGGGACGTAGAGGTACACCGGACGGGTGCGTTCCGGCACCAGCGCCTGCGAGGCGATCACGGGCCGCGCATAGATCACGGGCGGCGCCTTGCCCTCCACGGCGATGCGGCCATATACGCCGGGGCGCAGCGGCCCGCCGGCGGTCACGTTGCGGTTGGCGGACAGGTCCTGGCCGCGCGCGTCGCGTGACGCGAGCACGGCGGCGAGGGCAGTGATGCAAACGGCGGCGACGGCAAACGCCGTCGCCCAGCGGGCGACGAAAGCGCGGATGTCCATGACGAGCTCCACGGGTACGGCCGTGTTTCTACCCACGGGCCCGCGTCACGGGTTGTAGGTGAATGCCGCAGGGTGGTCCCGGGATTTGTCCTGCGCCGAGCATCCTCGCGCCGGGCGAAATGACGCCGGGCCAGCGGCCCGGCGTCCCGCGCAAGAAGTGGGCGCTCAGCCGCCGTGCTTGCGGCGGGCGAGCTCCGCGCCTTGCGCCAACGCCTGCAGCTTGCGCACTGCAATGTCCCGGTCCATCGGCGCCATGCCGCAGTTGGTGCACGGGAACAGGCGCTCGCGCGCCACGAACTGCAACGCGCGGCCGATCGTGTCGGCCACCTGCTGCGGCGTCTCGACCTCGTCGCTCGCCACGTCGATGACACCCACCAGGACATCCTTGCCCTTGAGCAAGGCCATGAGGTCCGGCGGCACGTGCGAGTGGAAGCACTCGAGGCTCACCTGGTCGATGCTGCTCGCGGCCAGGGCGGGGAACACCTGCGCGTACTGCCGCCACTCCTCGCCCAGCGTCTTCTTCCAGTCGTTGTTCGCCTGGATGCCGTAGCCGTAGCAGATGTGGACGGCCGTCGTGCAGGTGAGGCCCCGGGCCGCGCGTTCGAGCGCCTGGACGCCCCAGTCCGCGGCGTCCTGCATGTAGACGTTGAAGGCGGGCTCGTCGAACTGGACGATGTCGACGCCGTCGGCCTGCAGGGCCCGGGCCTCCTCGTTGAGGAGTTCGGCAAAGGCGAAGGCCATCTTCACGCGGTCGCCGTAATGCCGGTCCGCCACCGTGTCGACGATGGTCATGGGGCCGGGCAGCGTGAACTTCAGCTTCTTCTTCGTGTGGGCCCGCGCGAACCGCGCCTCGGCGGCATGCACGCGGCCCTTCAGGCGCAGCGGCCCGACCACCTGCGGCACCATCGCCTTGTAGCGGTCGTTGCGGATGCCCATCTCCACCTTGTGCGCGAAGTCGATGCCGTCGACCTGCTCGAGGAAGCCGTGCACGAAATGCTGCCGCGACTGCTCGCCGTCGGTGACGATGTCGAGGCCCGCGTCCTCCTGCGCCTTCAGCCACAGCAGCGTGGCGTCGGCCTTGGCCTGCCGCAGCGCGTCACCCTCGGCGCGCCAGCGCGGCCACAGCTTGTGCGTCTCGGCCAGCCATTCGGGCTTGGGCAGGCTGCCGGCGATCGTCGTGGGGAACAACATGCAGTTTGTCTCCTGTCCGGTGGATGGCGTCGGGACGCCTATCATGGCACCTTACGCGAAGAACAAACCATAGCCATGCGTGCCCTGCCCGATCCGGAACGTGCCAAGCCCTGCGTCCTCGTCATCGACGACGACGAGGCCGTGGCGTGGGCCATCGCGGGCCGCCTCGGCGCGGACTTCCGCGTCGTGGGCCTGTGCGATCCGGCGCAGGCGGTGGAGCGGGCCCATGTGGAGAAGCCAGGCCTGATCCTGTGCGACATCAACATGCCCGGCATGCAGGGCGACGAGGTCGCCTTCGCGCTGTCGCAGGACCCGCGCACGGCCATCGTGCCCCTCATCTACCTCACGGCGCTGGTCGACCCGGAGGAGGAGGCGGACTTCGAAGGGGTCTTCGGCGACTACCCCACGATCTCCAAGAGCGCCAGCACCGAGGAACTGCGCGAGGTCGTCTCCGCGGCCCTGGGCCTGCCGGACGGCGAATGATTCAGCCGGCCTGCAGCCCGCAGGCCTGCGCCAGCAGCTCGTAGGACCGGCGCTGCGCCGCCGGGTCCCAGGTCCAGGTGATCACCACGAGCTCGTCGACCTGGTGTTCGTCGGCCAGCGCGCGCAGCTTCTGCGCCACCTGTTCGCCCGTACCCACCATCGCCCTGCGGCGCAGGCCGGCGCGGTAGGCCTCCTCCTCCTCCGACCAGGGACGCGCGGCCTGCTCCGGCGGCAGCAGCGGGCCGAAGCGGCCCACCTGGCGGTCGACGCGCGCGCGCTCGCGGCTCGCGAACACGCGCCACGCTTCCTCCTCGGTGTCGGCCGCCAGGGCCCACACGCACAGGTTGGCCTGCGGTTGCGCGATCACCCCCGGCGTGAACATGTGGCGGTACAGGTGCAGCGCGTCGGCGCAACCCTCGCCGTCGGTGATGAAGTGGGCGAACGAATACGGCAGGCCGAAATGCGCGGCGAGCTGCGCGCCGTAGCCGGAGCTGCCCAGCATCCACAGCTGCGGCGCGGTGTCCGTGCGGGGCAGCGCCTGGATGCCGCGGCCCGGATGCCCCTCCGGCATCTCCTGGCCGCCCACCCAGGCCTGCAGCTCGCGCACCTGCTGCGGGAACATCTCGGAGGCACGCGGGTCGGGGTTGAGCAGCATGGCCGTGCGGTGGTCGCTGCCGGGGGCGCGGCCCACGCCGAGGTCGATGCGGCCGGGCGCCAGCGCATCCAGCACGCGGAACTGCTCGGCGACCTTGTAGGGCGAATAGTGCGGCAGCATCACGCCGGCGCTGCCGATGCGGATGCGCGAGGTGCGCGCGGCCACCGCCGCCATGAGCACCTCGGGAGCCGTGCCGACGATGGAAGGCAGGTTGTGGTGTTCGCTGAGCCAGAAGCGCTCGTAGCCCAGGCGCTCGCAGTGCTCGGCGAGGGCGACGGTGTTGCGGATGGAGGTGTCCTGCGGGCGGCCGGCGCAGGCGACCGATTGGTCCAGGACCGAGAGGCGCAATGTTCGGGGCATGCGGCGATTGTGAGCGGGCGTGCGCGGCGTGGCCTCAGCCGCCCAGGCTCCTAGGCGAGGTCTTCATTCCACTCGTGGAACGTGCAGCGGCCCACCACGCCATTGAGCATGAAGGGATCGTCGCGCGCGAACTCCTCGGCGGCCGCGCGCGAGGTGAAGACGCCCAGCGCACCCACCGGCGGCGCGCCGTACGGGCCGGCCATCAGCAGCACGCCGCGGCCGTGGAACTCGCGCAGGCGCGCCTGGTGGCCGGCGAGGTTGGCAGGCACCTTGGACATGCCGTCCTCGGCGAGCTCGTAGAACATGAGGACTTTCATGGGACACGAGGATAGCGCCTCTGCTACGCTGCCGCCATGCCCGTCCGCATCGTCCGACTCGGAACTCCGCGCGCGCCCGGCGAGGGCCTGCGCCTCGGCACCGTGCGCCGCCCGCCGCGCGGCGTGCCCAAGGAAGACTTCGCCCGGCGCGACTTCTACGACGTGTGGCTGCCGAACCTGTCGCCCAGTGCCGAACTCGTCGCGCAGGCGCTGGAAGCGCGCGAGGACAAGGCGTGGGCCGCCGTCCGGCGCAAGTATCGCGCGGAGATGAAGCAGCCGGATGCGAGCCACCTGCTGGACATGCTGGCGGCGCTGTCGCACCAGGCGGCGTTCTCCGTCGGCTGCTACTGCGAGAACGAGGCGCGCTGCCACCGCTCGCTGCTGCGCGAGCTGCTGGCCGAGCGCGGGGCGGAGATCGCCTAGCGGCCGGCCTCGTGACGCCGTTCGCCGCTCAAAGGCGATTGTGGATCGCGGTGGCCGCGATGGCCGCGTGCCCTGCCGCCACCGCGATCTGGTTCAGGTCGACGGCCACGTCGCCGGCGACGTAGAGTCCGTCCACGCTGGTCTGCTGGTGCCCATCCACTTCCAGCTGCCCCTCGGGCCGCGCCTGCGCGCCCAGCGCCGTGGCGAGCTCGCAGGCATGCACCAGGCCGAGGGCCGAATAGAGCGTGTCGAAGTCCAGCGCCTGGCCGTTCTGCAGTTCCACGCGCACGCCGACACCGTCCACCCCGCACAGGATGCGGTCCGGCTGGCTCTCCGCGATGCGGATGCCCGCGGCACGCAGCTGCGCGAGGGCCGCCGGACCTACCTCCTCTTGCGACTCCATCGCCAGCCAGGTCACCTGGTTGCCGAAGCCGGACACGAACAGCGACTCGCGCAAGCCGTGGCCGGCGCGCCCCAGCACGGCAACGCGCTGGCCCTGCGTCTCGTAGCCGTCGCAGACCGGGCAATAGCGCACCTGGCCGGCCTTCAGGGCCGCGGGGATGCCCTCGATCGCGGGCTCCACGTCCCGCGCGCCGGTAGCGAGGATCACGAAGCGCGCCTCCCAGCCGCGGTTGCCGGCCTCGGCGCGGAAGCCTCCGCCGGGCAGGCTGCGCAGGCGCTCGACCCTGACCGCCTCCGTGGGCACGCCATACAGGCGCGCATGCTCGCGCATGCGCGCGAGCAGCTCGGGCCCCTCGATGCCGTCCGGGAATCCCGGCACGTTGCGCGTGCGCGGAATCTTCTGCAGCCGGCTGCCGCCGGCATCGAGAAGCAGCGCGCGGCGCCGGTAGCGTCCCAGGTAGACGGCCGCCGTGAGGCCGGCGGCACCGCCACCGATCACCAGGCAATCGAAAGAGTCCATCAGTGCCGCCCGCCGCGCACCGGCGGCTCCAGCGCCCACAGCAGCGCGATCAGCGCGGCCACCGGGACGTTCTTCGCGATCGCCCCGAAGGGATGCAGCCAGAACTCCGGCAGGAAGACCGTGATGACCAGCGTGTAACCGGCGATCAGCAGCAGCTGCGCGAGCCAGACGAAGCGCCGCCAGCGCCCGGGGGCACCCAGCGTGAGCCCGCCCAGCACGAGGTCCGCGAGCGCGGCTGCGTACAGCGCGAAGATCGCCAGGCCGCCCCGCAGTCCCACGCGTGCCAGCAGCGCCAGGCTTTCCTGCATCGGATACAGGCCCAGCGACACGAACGCCGTCCAGATCCAGAGGAAGGCGAGCGCCACCCGCAGCAGCGGATGCCACAGGTCCACGACGGTGGCGCGCCGCTGCAGCTCGCGCTCGGCCCCCGGGATGAATTCGCGCGGGCCGCGCGGCGCGCGGCCCAGCAGCTCCGGCAGCGCGTTGTGGGCGGTCGCGTTGCCCGCCAGCAGCATGCCCGCGGTCTCGGCGTCCAGCATGCTGCCCGGCACGTGACCCGCAACGCTCGCCGCGCGGAGGAACAGCGGTTCCGGCAGGGCGACCACCGGCTGCCGGCGCGCCTCGCCCATCGCCTCGCGCAGGTCGGCGAGGTAGTCGCGCAGCGCCAGCGGCCGCGGCCCGGCGAAAGCGAGCGTGGCCACCGACAGCGGCGGCGCCTCGACCAGCCGCACGATGCCCTGCACCACGTCGTCGACGTGCACCGGCTGCACCAGCATGCGTCCGCCCCGCGGGAAGGCCAGCACGGGCGCAAGCGCCAGCTTGTTGAAGAGCGACGTGCTGTTGCCACCCGGGCCGTAGACGAGCGATGGCTGCACGACGGCACCCGCCACGGGCAAGGTGCGCAGCACGTCGTCCGCCAGCTTCTTGCTGCGGTGGTAGGCCGTGCGCGCCTCCTCGTCCGCGCCGAGCGCCGACACTTGCACCACGGTGCGAACGCCGGCGGCGGCACAGGCCTGGAAAAGCTCGACCGGCGCTTCGGTGTGCAGCGCGCGGAAGGTCTGGCCCGGCTGCTCGCGCAGGATGCCCACGGCGTTGACGACCGCATCGATGCCCACCAGGTGGGCCAGCCACCAGCCGCGGCGCGGCACGCCGGCGAAGTCGGCGCGCACCGCGAGCTCGTCGCCCGGTGGCGGCCGGCGCAGCACGGGCACGACGACGTGCCCGCGCTCGCGCAGGGCTTGCGCGACGGCGTGGCCGATGAAACCGCTGGCACCCGTGAGGAGGACACGCATGGGATGGCGAGTCTAGCCAGCGCCGCCGGTGCGAGGCGGCCCGTTACCCTTTGCAAGGGTGATTCCACGCGGTGGCCGCCGCTGCCTACACTGCCGGGCATGACGACCTGGAAAGATGCTTTCCGCGAGGGCCTGGTGTCGGGCAGCCTCGCGGCCCTGCTGTCCGCCGGCTACCTGGCGGTCGCGGGCTGGCGCCGCGGCCATCCCGCCGCGCCGGTGAATGCGGTGAGCCACTGGATCTTCGGCGAGCGCGCGCTGCGCGAGGACGATGCGAGCGTCGCCTACACCGCCAGCGGCTACGTCACGCACCATGCCGCTTCGGTGTTCTGGGGCGTGCTGCACGCCAAGGCCTGGGGCGCGCGTCCCGAGGCGAAGCAACCGCTCGCCGCGGCCGCGGGCGCCGTCGCGGCGGCGGGGGTCGCGAGCTTCGTCGACTACCAGCTCACGCCCAAGCGGCTCACGCCCGGCTTCGAGCATCGCCTGGCGCGGCCGGAGATGACGACGGTGTATGCGTTCTTCGCGCTGGGGCTGATGGCGGGCAGCCTGCTGATGAAGAAGCGCTAGGAGCCTGGGCGGCAGGGAAACGGGCTCCTAGGGCTCGAGTTCGGCCTTGTCGCGCGCCGCTTCCAGCACGCTGGTGACGGCGTCGCCCAGCTGCGCGATGTCGAAGGGCTTGCGCAGGATGCGCGGGCGGCCCGCGAGCCGCTCCACGGCCGCCATGTCCGCATAGCCGGTGGCGAGGATCACCGGCACCTCGCCGACCAGCTTGCGCGCCTCGGAAATCACTTCGGCGCCCGTCATGTCCGGCATCGCGAAGTCCACGACCAGCAGGTCCGGCTTGATCGCCGCCAGCTGTGCGAGCGCCTCGGCGCCGTTGGCCGCCTCGGTGACCTTGTAGCCGATCAGGCTCAGGCATTCGACGATCACGCGCCGCACGTCGGTGTCGTCCTCCACCACCAGGATGTGGCACGCGCCCGCGAGCGCCGGCACGGCGGGCTGCTGCTTCACGCCGACCTCGTCGGCCACCCCCGCATCGGCCTCCGGGAAGAACATCTCCACGGTGGTGCCCGCGCCCTCGGCGCTGCGGATGCGCGCCAGGCCGCCGGACTGGCGGGCGAACCCGTACACCTGGCTCAGGCCCAGGCCCGTGCCGCTGCCCACCGGCTTGGTGGTGAAGAAGGGGTCGAACACCTTGGGCAGCACGTTCGCGGGGATGCCGGCACCGGTGTCCGTGATGCTCACGAGCACGTAATCCCCCGGCGGCAGGTCGCGGTCGTCGTCGAGGAAGCGCGTGCCGGTCGTGACCTGCAGCCGGCCGCCCTCGGGCATCGCGTCACGCGAGTTGACGGCGAGGTTGAGGATGGCCATCTCCAGCTGGCTCGGGTCCAGCACCACGGCGGCGTCTTCCTCGCAGAAGTCGAAGACCACCTCGATCCCCGATCCCACGGAGATCTCCAGCAAGTCCTTCATGCCGTTGATCAACTGGTTCACGCGCGTGAGCTTGGGCAGCAGCGACTGGCTGCGCGCGAACGACAGCAGCTGGTTGGTGAGGCGCGCCCCGCGGCGCGCGGCGCTCTTCGCGCGGTCCACCACGGGCTTGACCTTCTCCTCCCTCGCATAGAGGGAGACCAGCTCCAGGTTCATGTTGACCACGTGCAGCAGGTTGTTGAAGTCGTGCGCGATGCCGCCCGTGAGGCGGCCGATCGCCTCCATCTTCTGCACCTGCGTGAGCGCCGCCTGGGCCCGCTCGCGCTCGTTGATTTCCTTCATCAGCCGGTCGTTGGCGCTGGAAAGCTCCTTCGTGCGCGTGACGATGCGGTCCTCCAGCTCGCGGTTGAGGCGTTCCAGCTCGCTGCGCGTGCGCTTCAGCTCCTCCAGGTGCTCGCGCGCGGCGTACTGGCGCCGGCGTGCGCGCACCGCCGACTCGGCGGCGCTCGCGAGCGTCTCGGCGTTGAGCGGTCGCTCCAGCAGCACGAGATTGCCCAGGGCGTGCAGCGAACGGAAGTCCTTTTCGGGCCGCCGGCCCTCGCGCTTGGTGGCGAGCACCACGAAGGGAAAATCCGACCACGACGGCTGGTTCTTCAGCCAGCTGGTGAGCCTGTCGTCGGCAAGCAGCTCGGGCAGCGCCTCCTCGGTCAGGATGACGGCGGCGGCGCCCTGCGCCAGGCAATTCAGCAGGCAGTCCTGGCCGGAGCAGATCTCCGCGGCGATGCCCTGGCGTTCCAGCACGTCGTGCACCACGGAGCCGTCCCGCCCGCGCGGCGCGTGGATCAAGACGCGCAGCTCGTTCATGGCTTCTCCCCCAGCAAGGGTTGCTGGCCGCGGTACGCCGTCACGCCACTCAGCACGCCTTCGAAGTCCGCCAGGGCGTCCCCGACCTCGACCCCCCGGGACGTGAGGCGGAACTCGCGGATGGTCTGTTCGTGCAGGTTCGTGCGACTCTTGACCACGGAGATCGCCTTCAGGAGCCGCCCCCGCGCCTCGAAGAAGCGGAACAGCAGGATGCCGTCGCTCAGGTAGCTCATGTCCACGTCCGAACGCGTCTCGCCGACGATGCCGTGCTGGCCGAGGATCAGGATGGTGACCATGTTGCGATGGTTCAGGTACGTCAGCAACTCGTGCATCTGCAGCATGAGGTGCTTGCCACCGGGCATCGCCTGCAGGTAGGCATTGAGGCTGTCGATCACGACGAGGGAGGCACCCTCCTCCTCCACGGCGTGGCGCACCATGTGCGCGAACTCCCCGGGCGAGACTTCGGCAGGGTCCAGCGGGAGCACCAGCAGCTGCCCGGCGTCGATGTACTCCTGCAGGTCCATGCCCAGCGCCTTCGCGCGCAGCACGAGCGTCACCAGCCCTTCGTCGAACAGGTAATAGGCGGCCTTCTCGCCGCGCCGCAACGCCGCCAGGGCGCAGGCGACGGCGGTGGTCGTCTTGCCGGCGCCCGAGGGGCCGCAGAACAGCACGTTGCTGCCACAGGCCAATCCGCCGCCCATGAGCGCGTCCAGCTTCGGGATGCCCGTGTCCATGACGCGCGCATGCTGGTGCATGCGGTGTTCGGCCGCAACCAGGCGCGGGAAGACCGCGATGCCGCCCGTGTCCAGCACGAAGTCGTGTTCGCCGCCGCGGAACTTGATGCCGCGCATCTTCAGCACGCGCAGCCGCCGCCGCTCCGGGCCGTACTGGTCCACGGCCTGTTCCAGGCACACGACGCCGTGCGCGATGCTGTGCAGCTGGGCGTCGTCATCACGGCTCGTGCGGTCGTCCAGCAGCAGCACGGTGCAGCCGTGGTCGGCGAAGAATTTCTTCAGCGCCAGCACCTGGCGCCGGTACCGCAGGGGGTTCTGCGCCAGCAGGCGCATTTCGGAGAGGCTGTCGAACACCACGCGTCGCGGATGGAGGCGTTCCACCACGGCGATCACCCCGCTCACCGTCTCCCCGAGCTCGATCTCGGAAGGATGCAGGATGGACTGCTCCAGGTCGGAGCCGAGGCCTTCGCTGCTCACGAGCTCGAACACCTCGATGCCCTGCAGGTCCCAGCCATGCGAAGCGGCGACGATCTGCAATTCGTTCGCGGTCTCCGACAAGGTGACATACAGGCCCGTCTCGCCGTCCTTCACGCCCTGGCGCAGGAACTGCAGGCCCAGCGTCGTCTTGCCCGAGCCGGGATCTCCTTCGACAAGGTACAGGTGGTTGGCGGGCAGGCCGCCACCGATCACGTCGTCGAGGCCGGGGATGCCGGTCGACGCGCGGGGCTGGCTGACCAGGGGAGCGGTGGTGGTGGAATTGCGTCTCATCGGGGGCGAGGACCGCAGGAAGCCTGCGGGCGGCGGCCATCCTAAGCTTTGCGCGACAGCACCGATGTAGGCTCAATCCGACATTTGGGGCGGTCCCCGTCCGGCCTCAGGCGCCGGCTTCGGCTTCCTGCAAGGTCCGCCACAGCACCTTGCCGCTGCCGCTCTTCGGCAGCGCGTCGGCGAACTGGACGATGCGCGGCACCTTGTACACGGCCATGTGCTCGCGACACCAGGCGACGATGTCCTCCTCGCGCACCTGGCCCTTGGACGCGGGGCGCAGCACCACCACGGCCTTGACCGTCTCGCCGCGATAGGGATCGCGCGCGGAGATGACGCACGCCTCCTGGATGGCCGGGTGCCGGAACATCAGCGCTTCCACTTCCGCGGGCCAGACCTTGAAGCCCGAGGCATTGATCATCCGCTTGAGGCGGTCGGTCAGGAAGAAGTACCCATCTTCGTCGGTGCGCCCGAGGTCGCCGGTGCGGAAGAAGCGCTTGCCCTCGAAGGTGAGGAAGGCCGCCGCGGTGGCGTCCGGGCGCTTCCAGTAGCCGTCGAACACCATCGGCCCGTGCACGATGATCTCGCCCTGCTCGCCGGGCGGCAGTTCATGGAGCGTGTCCGGGTCGATGACGCGCGCGTCGCAACTCATGAAGGGAATACCCAGGCATTGCTGCTTGGGCGCGTCCGACGGGTTGCTGTGCGAAGGGGCTGCGGTTTCGGTGAGGCCGTAGCCTTCGACATAGCGCAGTCCGAACTGCTCGAACAGCCGTTGCGCCACCGCCTGCGGCATGGCCGCACCGCCGCCGCCGATGTGCACGAGGCTGCCCAGGTCGTAGCTGGCGAAGTTGGGGCTGGCCAGCAGGTCGATCACCATGGTGGGGATGTTCGTCCACGAGGTGATCTTCTGGCTGGAGATCAGCCAGCCCGCGAGCTCGCGGTCCCAGCGGGGCATCATCACCAGCGTGGCGCCGGTGTAGATGTTGGAGTGCATCATGCTCACCATGCCCGTGATGTGGAACATGGGCACGACGGCCAGCGTCACGGTGTCGGGCGTCGCGTTGCCCCACACGCTGCTGGCCATCGCGTTGTGCATCAGGCTGCGGTGCGGATGCATGCAGCCCTTGGGCAGGCCGGTCGTGCCGCTCGTGTACGGCAGCACGGCCAGGTCCGCCGGGCCCGTTTCGAGGGGCGGCAGCGGCAGGTCGTTGGCGAGTGCCTGCGTCCACTCGATCACGTGTCCGCCTGCGAGGGCCGGCAAGGGATGGCGCGTGAGCAGCCAGTCCTTCCAGGCCGCAGGCAGCGGCCAGCCGCCGGTCGCAGCGGGATCGAAGGCATCGGTGAACTGGGTGACGACCAGGTGCGCCAGGCGCTGCCCTTCCGGCAGTTGCGCGCTGGCCTTGGCGAGTTCTCCCGCGATCTCGCCGGTGGTGATCGCCACGCGGGCGTCGGGATCGGTGATGTAGTGCTTGAGTTCCTCCGCCCGGTTCATCGGGTTGACCGGGACGACCACCGCATTGGCCCGCAGGATCGCGAAGTGCGCGATCACCAGTTGCGGGCAGTTCTGCATGTCCAGGAGCACGCGGTCGCCCTTGCGCACGCCCAGGGCGTGCAGGCGGGCGGCCAGCCGCTCGGCCTGGCGCTGCACTTCGGAGTACGAATAGGCGCGGCCGAAGAACACGATGGCCGGCTTGTCCGGGTACCGCAGGCCGTTGATCGCGAGGTTGTGCCAGAGGGACGTGGCGGGGAAGGTCAGGGAGTGCGGGAGGCGCTTGGGCCAGAACTGGTGGTGCGGGCGGTCCATGGAACAGGCGATCGGCTTCAGACCGGCCAACATAAGCCATGTGGCGCCGCGGCCGCATGCGGAAAAGCCCCCAGCGCGCGTCGCGCAGGCGACGCCGGGCAACGCATGACAGACGGCGCGCCGACGGGGCCGGCGCGCCGGGAACGGATCAGGCGAGCGGGGAGGCTGTCCCCGGGGCCTCAGCGCAGGATCTTCGCGATGAGGAAGCCGACGGCGAACGCGGCGCCCAAGGCGGCCAGCGGGTTGTTGCGCACCTGTTCGCGCGCCATGGACCCGTATTCCTCCTGCAGGCCCATCACGCGCTCGCTGCCGGCGCCGATCTTTTCCTCCAGCGTGTCCACGGCTTCGTGCAGGCTCTGCGCGATGCGGCGTACGCGGGTGGCATCGCCATTGAGGCTGGAGTTCGCGCCCGTGCTGCCGGTCTGCTCGGCGCTGGTGGGGAAGGGGTTCTGGGTCGCGGTCTCGGCGTTCATGCTGTTCCTCTCTCTGCGGGTCGTGGGGGAAGGTCGCCGGGCTCCGCCGGCGCGAACAATGACTGTAGGCAGCCCAGCGCTAGCGCGTTGTCGGAGAACCGGGGGGTGGGGCGTAGGACTTGTCCTGCCGCGCGCCGGGGCACGGTCGAGCACGAGATGGAGGAACGCGTAAGCGTGTGCACGGACGGGCCTTGCAGCGCCCTCGCCTCCCTAGACTGAAAGCGTCCAAGGAGACCCACGATGTCGCACGAGAAATACGAGGACTACCAGGAGTGCATCGCGGCCTGCCACGGCTGCGTGGTGGCCTGCAACCACTGTGCCGCGTCCTGCCTGCAGGAGCCGCACGTGGAGCACATGGTGCGCTGCATCACCCTCGACACGGATTGCGCCCAGGTCTGCCAGCTGGCGATCGCCTTCATGGCCGGCGGCAGCGACCACGTGGGTTCCGTGTGCCGCGTCTGCGCCGAGATCTGCCAGGCCTGTGCCGAGGAATGCGGCAGGCACGACATGGACCATTGCCAGCAATGCGCCGAGGCCTGCCGGCGCTGTGCCGAGGAATGCCGCAAGGTGGGAGCCTGATTCCCGCGCGCTTCGTGTAGCCGCGCCGCGGCGGCACCGCGGCACCCGCCACGCCACTGGGCGCCGCTTTCCTGCCGCTGGTGCCGGCCGCCTCCCGCCCGGGCCGGCAGGGGCGGGGCCGCGCTCATAATCGATTCATGAGCTCTTCCATTACCGACGTGGCCGGCATCGCGGTGGGCCACTGCACGGATGCACGCCGGCCGACCGGCTGCACCGTGGTGCTGGCGCCGGAGGGTGCCGTGGCCGCCGTCGACGTGCGCGGCGCGGCCCCGGGCACGCGCGAAACCGACCTGCTCGCCGCGCACAACGTGGTGGACCGCGTGCACGCCGTGCTGTTGTCCGGCGGCAGTGCGTTCGGGCTGGACGCGGCCGGCGGCGTCATGCGCTGGCTGGACGAGCGGGGCTTTGGCCTGGAAGTGGGTCCCGCCCGCGTGCCGATCGTGCCCGGCGCGGTGCTGTTCGACCTGCCGCTGGGCGACGCGCGCATCCGGCCCGACGCGGCGGCCGGCTACGCGGCCTGCGAGGCCGCTTCCCGCGCGGCGCCCGCCGAAGGCAACGTGGGCGCCGGCGCGGGCGCGGTGGTGGGCAAGATCTTCGGTTTCACGCGTGCCATGAAGGGCGGCATCGCCAGCGCCTCGGTCACCGTGGACGGTGTCACGGTAGGGGCCATCGTCGCCTGCAACGCGCTCGGCGACGTGGTGGATCCCGTCACCGGCCGCGTGCTGGCGGGGGCGCGCACGGCCGACGGCCGCGCCCTGCTGGACGCCCACCAGGCGCTGCTGCGCGGCGAGGAGCCCAAGCCGATGCTCGCGGGCAGCAACACCACCATCGGCGTGATCGCCACCGATGCGGTGCTCACGAAAGTGCAGGCCGGCCGCCTGGCGACGCAGGGGCACGACGGCCTCGCGCGCACCATCCGGCCGGTGCACACGCTGTCCGACGGCGACGCGCTGTTCGCCCTCGCCACGGGCGCGAGCGGCCGTTCGCTGGGCATGATGACGCTGGGCGCGATGGCGGCGGAGGCCTGTGCCCAGGCCGTGGTGCGGGCCGTGCGGGCCGCGCGCGCGCTGACCCTGGGCGGGCTGCACCTGCCGGCGGCGGGGGACTTCGCATGAAGCGGATCAACATCCAGCCGGTCAAGAACCTCAAGCCGGTGAAGCTGCTGCGGCACACGATCGTGTCCGCCCGCGACCTGCTGATCTCCGCCGGCCCGGTGGCCCTGCTTGCGATCGCGTTGCTCGTGCTCGCCTACTGGCGGCTGCAGCCCAACCCGCCCAAGAAGGTGACGCTGGCGACCGGCCCGGCCCAGAGCGCCTACGACGAATTCGGCAAGCGCTACCAGCAGGCGCTGAAGCGCTACGGCATCCAGGTGGTGCTGCTGCCCAGCGAAGGCTCGCGGGCCAACCTGCGCCTGCTGAAGGAGGGCAAGGCCGACCTCGCCTTCGTGCAGGGCGGCAGCGGCGATCCCAACGCCAACGAGGACAGCGGCATCGTCTCGCTGGGAAGCCTGTTCGTCGAGCCGCTGTGGCTGTTCTACCGCGAGGACGCCGTGAAGAAGGCCGCGGGCGGCAGCATCACGTCGCTCACGCAGCTGAAGGACCTGCGCGTGAACATCGGTGGCCGCGGCAGCGGCTCGCCCGGCATCATGCGGCGCATGCTGGAGGCCAACTCGATGGACATGGCGCAGATGAAGATCTCGCGCCTGAACCAGACCGAAGCGACGGTGGCGTTCCTGAACGGCGAGCTGGACGTGATCGTGTTCGCGTCCGCCCCGGAATCGCTGATGGTGCAGATGCTGCTGCAGACGCCCGGCGTGCGCCTGGTGGACTTCACCCAGAGCGAAGCCTATTCGCGCCGCTTCCCCTTCCTCACGCCGGTGGTGCTGCCGCGCGGCGTGGTGGACCTGGCCCGCGACCTGCCGCCGCAGGACGTACGCCTCGTGGCGACCACCACGGCGATGCTCTCGCGCGAGGACACGCATCCGGCGCTGGTGCAGCTGTTCGCGCAGACGGCCCACGACCTGCACAGTCCGGCGGGATGGTTCAACAAGGCGGGCGCCTTCCCGAACATCGAGCACGTCGAGTACCCGATCGCCCCCGATGCGGAGCGCACGATCCGCGCCGGCCGGCCCTTCCTGCAACGCTGGCTGCCGTTCTGGCTCGCCAACCTGGTGGAACGCATGTGGCTGGTGCTGGGCATCATCGTGGCCGTGGTGCTGCCGCTGTCGCGCATCGTGCCGCCGCTGTACCAGTTCCGCATCCGCTCGCGCGTGTTCCGCTGGTACGGCCAGCTGCGCGACATCGAGGCGCGGCTGCATGCGCGGCCCGAGGAGACCGAGGAACTCTCGCGGGAGCTCGATGCGCTCGACGAGCGCGTGGGCCGCATCAGCGTGCCGTTGTCCTACGCGGACGAGCTCTACGCACTGAAGAACAACATCACCAAGGTGCGGCGCCGGGTGGGGCAGCCGGAAACAACGGCCTGAGGCCGGCTCAGCGGCCCTTGTCGAAGGACGCCGTCACCACGCCCGGCTGGCCGACGCGCGCCTTCACCTGCTGCAGCTGCGCTTCCAGTTCCGCCGCCTCGCGCGCGCCGACGCGCGCGTTGGCGATGTGGCGCCGGGTCTCGATCGGCAGCTTGGCGGTGTTCAGGCCGTTCCATTCGCTGCGGCCCTTGCTGGAAAGGTTGTAGTAGATCGAGACGCCCTCGCGCAGCTTCAGCGCGCGCTGTTCGGGCGTGAGCTTGAGGTTGGCGATGCGCCGCGCGCTCCAGACGGCAGCTTCCTTGAGATGGACCGCCAGCGCGTGCACGGCCTGCACCGGATCGGTCGGATCGGTGAGCCCCACGGCCTTGGCCGTCGCGGGTTCGAACTGCGCGATGCCCAGGTTGGGCGTACCGTCCTTGCTGGACCCCATGCGCGGGACCCACGAGGTCTCCGCATTGATGATGCCGTACACGTCCTGGTAGCTCAACCCCACCTGTTCCAGACCGGCGCGGCGCGCAGCGGACTGCACCAGCAGGAGGCGGGACTGCGGGTCGGGCGTCTCGAGCTCGGTGCCGGCAAAGCGGACCGGCGTCCAGTGCAGCTTCGCGCGCAGCTGGTCATAGTAGGCCGCGAGCTTCGCGTTGAGCGGGGCGGCATCGGCCGCCGAGGCCACCTGCGCGGGCGCCGCGTCCACCACCTTGCCCTCCTGCACGCGCTGAGCCAGCGTGTCGGACATGGGTGGGGGCGACGTGCCGACGGATCCCGTCACGCCCATGGCGACCAGGAGTGCCAGCATCAGGAGGTTGTGGCCGGAAGCGGCTTGCGGGGCGGCGCGCTCTTTCATTCCTCGAGTCCCTGCTTCGTTTGCGAACAAGTCCTGACAGAGCGGGCGGTGTCGGAGAAAGTTCGGCCTGTTACAGCGTCTTCTCCTACAAGCGTGTCGGACGTGAAAAACTCATGCGCTTCACGGCCGGAGAGTGGCTCTGCACGTGAATCTTCACAGGGTGTTGCGCCGGCGCCATGGGCGCCTTGCCCTTCACTTTGTATACACGTATAAACCGTGGCATGCCTGCCTCAGCCATGGTCCAGACCACCTCTTCAGCCGTCACGCACCTGCTGAGGCAGTCGCTGGACCGGGGACGCTGGGCGGCCGGCGCGCCGCTGAGGCAGGAGGAGATCGCCGCGGAATTCGGGGTGAGCCGGGTGCCGGTGCGCGAGGCCCTGTTCCAGCTGCAGGCCGAGGGCCTGGTGCAGATGGTCCCGAACAAGGGCATGTACGTGCGGACCGCTTCGGAGGCCGACCTGCGCGAATGGTTCCGCCTGCGCCTGCTGATCGAGTCCGACATGCTGTCCGGGGCCGTGCCGCTGCACACCGCCGGCACGCTCAATCGCATGGAGACAGTGCAGGCGGCGCTGGACAAGGCGCGCGACGTCGCCGACTGGATCGCCGGCGACCGCGAATTCCACGAAGCGCTCTATGCGCCGGCGCAGCGCGCGGAATCCATGGCCCTGGTGCGGCGCCTGCGGCACCTGGTCGATCGCTTCTACTTCGCGCGCATGAAACCCACGACGCGCGCGCAGGGCTGGCACGACGAGCACCACGCGCTGATCCGCGCGGTGAAACGCCGCGACGCGGCGGCCGCGGTGCGCGTGCTGCAGGCCCACCTCGCGCAGACCGAGCGCAGTGCCCTGGCGACCCTGGCCAAGGGCTGATGGAGGACGACATGGCAACGTATGGCTGCACCGTCGAATGGTCGCGCGGCTCCGCCGCCTTCACCGACCTGCAATACAGCCGTGCCCACACGTGGCGCTTCGACGGCGGCGCCGTGGTGCCGGGCTCGAGCTCGCCGCACTCGGTGCGCCCGCCCTTTTCCGATCCCGCGGCCGTCGACCCCGAGGAGGCCCTGGTGGCCTCCGTCTCCAGTTGCCACATGCTGTGGTTCCTCTCGCTCGCGGCGGCCGAGGGCTACGTCGTCGACAGCTACCAGGATGCGGCCGAGGCGCAGATGGGCCCGATCGGCTTCGGCCGCAAAGGCATCACCGACATCGTGCTGCATCCGCAGGTGGTGTTCTCCGGCGAGCGCCAGCCCGATGCGCGCGCCTTCGACGCGCTGCACCACGTCGCGCACGAGCGCTGCTACATCGCCAATTCGCTGCGCACCGCCGTGCGCGTGGAAGGCGGCTTCCGCGCGGCCTGAGCATCCATGCCGCGCGCGGCGCGCCACCATTACCACGTCTACGTCGTCGAGCTCGACGACCGCGTGTGGAACAACGCGAAGTTCCGCCGCTGCAATCCCGACTACCGGCTGGGCATGCCCTTCGTCTACGTCGGCATGACGGGACTCGATCCCGATGTGCGCTTCGACCGGCACAAGGCCGGCATCCAGTCGAATGCCTTCGTGCAGGACTACGGGGTGCGGCTGCGGCCGGACCTCTATGCCGTCTTCAATCCCATGCCCTATCGCGCGGCGGTGGACATGGAGGTGGAATTGGGGATCGCGCTGCGGGAGAAGGGGTATGGCGTGTGGCAGGCGTGAATCGGTGGGGTTCGCTTCGCTCACCGCCACCCTACGGGCCCGTGTAGGGGGGTGGTGAGCGAAGCGAACGCCACCGCTCGATCAGAGACCCGCGCTGTTGCGCCACGCCGCCCGCGCCACGGCATCCAGCGCGCCGTCCACGACCGGGTGCGACGACACCAGGCGCAGCGTCCCCTGCGCCAGCATGCTGTTCAACTTGCGCCGGGTCATCGAGCGCGTGGCGCCGTTGGCGTGCGTGAACATGAACAGCAGGCCGTGCGGGCTGGCCCAGGTGAGCTGCCAGCGTTCCCAGTTCTCGGAGAGCAGGTCCACGTAGGCGCCGACGTCCAGCTCCAGCGGCGGCAGGGTCTCGGCCTCGGGCTCGTGGCCAACCAGCGGCATGGCCGAATCGGGCACGTAGCCCGACTCGTGCATTTCGATCGGCGCCAGCCACGTGTTGACGCGCTCCGGCGGCGGCTCCGGTTCGTGCGCCCGCAGCGCGCTGCCGGTGGCGGTGGACAGCGCCAGGTCCCGCAGCACCGACAGCAGGTTCTGCCAGCGGTCCGTGTCGGCCGGCAGGTGGTCGATGCTGGCCAGGCCGATGTCGATGCGGGCCACGAGGCTACGGTGCTGGCTCACCACGCGCGCGGCCAGGGCCGCCTGCACGCTCCACAGCACGGTCTGCACGACCCACCAGCCGCTGGCGGGATCCTCGTCGCCGGTGGTGTCGGCGAGCCGGGCCTGCGCCATGACCTGCGCCCAGGGTCCCGTGAGGAAGGCCAGCGCCTCCGGCGGCGCCTTGGCCGCGTCGGGACGGTCCAGGATCTGCTGGCCGATGCGGCCGGCGAGCAGGTTGCGCGCCTCCGCGCGCATCAGCGCGCGCACGGCGCGCTCGCGGTTGCGGCGGCCGCGCGGCTGGGCCTCGTCCCAGGCTTCCTGCAGGGCGGACAAGGCGATGTCGAAGCTCTCGGGGCCGGTGCCGCCGGCATCCAGCAGCGCCTCGGTGGCCTGCTGCAGGCCTTCCATGAAGGTGGAGAAGCCGTCGTCCGCGGCGGAGGACCAGGCGAGGCTGCGCTGCGTGACCTGTTCGAGCAGGCGCCGCGCCGGGTGTTCGCGATCGCTGAAGAAGCGCGGGTCGACCAGGGCCAGGCGCAGCAGCGGCGGCTCCAGGTCCCGCACGATGTCGCGCACGGCGGGCAGCAGGCGCGGGTCGGCGGCGAGGTGGTCCACCATGAGGTGCACGACCTCCAGGCCCAGGGCCTGTGCCGGCCGCTTGGCCTCCTGGCGCAGGGCCTGGCGGAAGGCGGCCAGGCTGTCCTGCCCGCGCCCCGGCATCGCGGCCTGGCGCTGGCGCAGCTGCAGCAGCAGCTGGTCCACCTTGCGCATGTCCTGCACCATCTCGAGCGCCGCGGGGACGGTGTGCGAGAAGTCGGAATCCGAGAAGACGATCACGCCCTCGTCCGCGCCGTCGCCAGGCCCGCCGGCGAGCAGCTTGCGCAGTTCCCGGATGGTGAGCTGCGTGGCGCGATCCAGCGCTTCCTGCGGCATGCTCGGGTCCAGCACCATGGGCTGCGAGGGCGCGGGCGGCTGCAGGCGCTGCGCCATCGTGGCGTAAGTGTGCGCCAGGTCGGGCGCCATGAGCGGCGGCAGCCAGCGCAGCCAGCGGCGCCGCACGGCAGGCGAGACCGGGCTCTGCCCCGCGAGGCGGAACACGGCGCGGGCAAAGATCTCCGGACGCAGCGGATGCCGGTGCTGCCCGCCCGCGGGCGTGAGCTGCGCGGCGGCCAGGGCCGATTCCAGCGCGGCAAGCTGCGGCCGCACCGCATCCTCCAGCGCGTGGGCGCCGTGCACCAGGTCCGCGTTCTCCTTCATCTGCTCGTCCCCGAGCAGCGGCAGCGTGTCGAAGCTGAGGCTGGAGACGCGGTCGCCGGCGATGGCCTGGGCGAATTCCGCCAGCAGCACCTGCGGAAAGGCGCCTGCGAGCGTCGCCTGCTGGTCGCGCAGCACGGTCGCGGCTTCCAGCAGCAGGTTGCGCTCGACGACGTCGTCGAGGCCGGCCGCCGCCTCGGGCAGTTCCCGCAGCGCGCGCGCCAGCGTCGCCCGCATCAGTTCGCCGCCCGCGAGGGCCGCGTCCTTGATGCAGGCGCGATAGAGCGCGTGGTACTGGGGTTGCGGCGTGGCGCCGGGCATCCGGCGGAGCCCTCCTCGTTGATCTGGATTCCGGGAAGCACCCTTCGACGATGGGTCCCCGCCTGCGCGGGGACGCTTCGTACGCTGAAGGCCCGGCGCAGCCGGGCCTTCGCTTTACTTCAGCGCTTTATAGCGCACCCGGTGCGGTCTTGCACCTTCCTCGCCCAGGCGCTTCTTCTTGTCCGCCTCGTATTCCTGGTAGTTGCCGTCGAAGAAGACCCATTTGCCTTCGTCTTCCGCCGCCAGGATGTGCGTGGCGATCCGGTCCAGGAACCAGCGGTCGTGGCTGATCACCATGACGCTGCCCGCGTATTCCAGCAGGGCGTCCTCCAGGGCGCGCAGCGTTTCCACGTCCAGGTCGTTGGACGGTTCGTCCAGCAGCAGCACGTTGGCGCCCTGCATCAGCGTCTTGGCCAGGTGCAGGCGGCCGCGCTCGCCGCCGGACAGCATGCCGACCTTCTTCTGCTGGTCGCTGCCGTTGAAGTTGAAGCGGCCGCAATAGGCGCGGCTGGCCATCTGGAACTTGCCGACGTTGATCATGTCGAGGCCGCCCGAGACGTCCTCCCACACGGTCTTGTCGTTGGCCAGCGCGTCGCGGCTCTGGTCCACGAAGGCCAGCTTCACGGTCTTGCCGATCTTCACTTCGCCGGAATCCGGCTTCTCGCGGCCGGCGATCATCTTGAACAGCGTGGACTTGCCGGCGCCGTTGGGGCCGATGATGCCGACGATGGCGCCCGCGGGCACCTTGAAGCTCAGGTCGTCGATCAGGACCTTGTCGCCGAAGGCCTTCGAGACGTTGTTGAACTCGATCACTTCGTTGCCCAGGCGCTCGGCCACCGGGATGAAGATCTCGTTGGTCTCGTTGCGCTTCTGGTATTCGACGTCGGACAGCTCCTCGAAGCGGGCCAGGCGCGCCTTGCTCTTGGACTGGCGGCCCTTGGCGTTCTTGCGCACCCATTCCAGTTCGCGCTTCATCGCCTTGGCGTGGGCTTCCTCGCCCTTCTGCTCCTGCTCCAGGCGGGCTTCCTTCTGCTCCAGCCAGGTGGAGTAGTTGCCCTTCCACGGGATGCCGTAGCCCCGGTCCAGTTCCAGGATCCACTCGGCGGCGTTGTCCAGGAAGTAGCGGTCGTGGGTGATGCCCACCACCGTGCCCGGGAAGCGCGCCAGGAACTGCTCCAGCCATTCCACCGATTCCGCATCCAGGTGGTTGGTGGGTTCGTCCAGCAGCAGCATGTCGGGCTTCGACAGCAGCAGGCGGCACAGGGCCACGCGGCGCTTCTCGCCGCCGGACAGGTTCTTGATCACGGCGTCCCAGGGCGGCAGGCGCAGCGCGTCGGCCGCGATCTCGAGCTGGTGCTCGCCGGCATCGCCCTGCGACGCGATGATGGCCTCCAGCCGGCCCTGTTCCTCCGACAGCTTGTCGAAGTCGGCGTCCGGCTCGGCGTAGGCGGCGTAGATCTCCTCGAGGCGCGCCTTGGCGCCGATCACCTCGCCCATGCCGCCTTCGACGGCCTGGCGCACGGTCTCCTCGGGATCGAGCTGCGGCTCCTGCGGCAGGTAGCCGATGCGCAGGCCCGGCATGGGCGTGGCCTCGCCCTCGATCTCCTTGTCGATGCCCGCCATGATCTTCAGCAGGGTCGACTTGCCCGAGCCGTTGAGGCCCAGGACGCCGATCTTGGCGCCGGGGAAGAAGCTGAGCGAGATGTCCTTCAAGATCTGCCGCTTGGGCGGCACGATCTTGCTGACGCGGTTCATCGTGTAGACGTACTGGGCCATGGTGTCTTGTGCGGGAAACCGTGGATTATCCCGCATCACGAAAATCCGGAGCCCGGCACCGCTTCTTCGTCATTCCGGCAGAAGCGGGAATCCAGGGCCCGCCTCGTCATTCCCGCGGAGGCGGGAATCCAGGGCTGCCCAAAAGCAAGAAGCGCCGCAGTGCGGCGCCTCCTGGAAGCCCTGGGCCCCCGCCTTCGCGGGGGTGACGGTCATTTCAGGCTGTTCTTCAGGGCCGCCTGGGCCACGTGGTCCAGCGCCTCGTCCACCACCGGGCGGTCGGCGACGATGCGCAGGTGGTCGGTGCTGCGCAGGCGGTCCAGGGTGCGGCGCGACATCGAGTGCGCCATGCCGGTGACGGAGGTGAACATGAAGAGGGTCGCGTGCGGACTGCACCAGGTGAGCTGCGAGCGGACCCATTCGCCCCGGATCAGGATCTCCACCCAGGTGCCCACGCGCAGGTCCTCGGGGCGGGCGACGGAGGCGGTGATCTCGCCGGGGGCGTCTTCCTCCTCGAGTTCCTGTTCCCGGGCCTGCAGTTCCTGCTGCGCCGCCTCGGCCGAGGCGACGTGCTCGATGTCGGTCTCGAAGACCTGGAAGTCCACGTAGCCGGACTCCTGCACTTCGACGCCGTCGAGCCACATCTCCACCTGGCTGTCGGTGAAGCGCGATTCCTCTTCCCAGGCCTCATCCGCCGCCTTCTGCACGGCAGGGTCGCGCCCTTCGCGGCCCTCGCGCGCTTCGCGCCCTTCCTGCACCGCCGCCTTGTGCAGCGTGATCAGGTGGTCGAAGAAGCGCTGCGTCAGCTCCGGCGGGTAGCCGATGCGCGCCAGGCCCTCGCGCATGCGTTGCAGCAGGCCCGGGATCATCTGCACCAGGCGGCGCGCACGCCCGCGCTGGGCGGAGGACTTCTGCACGCTCCAGACCAGGTCGTCGACCAGCGCGCGGTAGCCGAACGGGTCGGAGGAGCCGTCCTCGCAACTGAGCTGGGCGTCCGCCACCACCTGCGACCAGGCATTGCGCAGGAAATCGCGCACGAAATCCGCCACGTCCAGGTCGCGCACCAGGTCCAGGAATTCCGTGGCCAGCTTCTGGGCGAGCAGGTTGCGCTGCTCGGCGTGCAGCAGCGCCTTGGCGGCCTCCTCGCGCTTCTGCTTGCCGCCCTGGTCCTGCTGCTTCCACTGCTCGTCGAGGTTGTGCAGCAGCTCGTTGAAGGTCTCGGCGTCGACGACCTTGCTTTCCAGCCACTTGCCCGCGGATTCCACGGAGGCGATGAACCGCGGCCAGCCGGGGTCCTGCTCGGAGGCGAAGGCCAGGCTGCGCTGGGTGATGCGATCCAGCAGCTGCCGCGCCGGGTGCGTGCGGTCGGCGAAGAAGCGCGAATCCTCCTTGGCCAGGCGATGCACCGCCGGTTCCATGGCGTGCAGCTGGCGCTTGAGTCCCGGCAGCAGGCGGCGGTCCTCGCGGAGGTGCTCGAACATCATCTGCACCACTTCCTCGCCGAGCTGCTGGCCGATGCGCACGGGCGCCGTGGCCGGCTGGCCCATGTCGGCCAGCATGTCGACCGGCTGTGCCGGGGCGGCTGGCGGCTTGGCCTTCTGCTCCAGCCGCTTGACCAGTTCGTCCGCCTTCTTCATCTCCTGCAGCATGGCCATGGAGGCCGGCACGGTGTGCAGGAATTCCGCCTTGCGGGGCTGGTCGAAGTCGCCGGTCAGCAGCTTGCGCAGGCGGTCCAGCGTCAGCAGGGTCTTGGCGGCGGCGTCCGTGACCGACTTGCCGCTGGCGCCCGTGGCCTTGTCGATGCGGCCGCCCAGGGGCACCGCCGGTTCCACGCCCGTGGAGCGCAGCCAGTCCGTGAGTTCGCGGTACAGGCGCCGCAGGTTCACGCCCAGCATGCCGGCCGCCGGCGCGATCAGCGCCTCGCGCACCTGCCCCTCGGGCACGTGTTCCTGCAGGGTGAACTGCATGGCCCGCACGAAGACGTCCGGCCGCAGGGGGTTGAGCCCGGGCTGGATCGTGCGCCATCCCATCATGGTGCTCACCAGCGCGTCGAGCGCCGGCAGTGTGTCGTCCACGGCCAGCGCCACTTCCTGCTGCGCGCGGGCGATCTCGATGCTCTGGTCCAGCTGTTCGTCCTCGAACAGCTGCAGGTCCTCGAAGCGCAGGACTTCGGCCGTGGTCTGGTCCTTGCCGCCGCCTTCGTACACCAGGCGAGTGAGTTCGCGCACGAACGAGGCCTTGACCGCCTTGGAACTGGTGTTCAGGGCCAGGACGGCGCCCTTCACGTTGGGCAGCTGGAACGAGGGAATGCGGCGCGGCCCGGTCGCCGTGGTGCCGGCTTCCAGGCCGATCAGTACCTCGGTCATGAGCGTGTCGGCCTGCTGCAACATGGCCGACAGGCAGTCGCTCAGGGAAGGCTGCTGCTGCGTCGGATCGTCCGCCACTCCCAGGCGGAGCTTCATCGTCTTGGCCATGTGGTCTCGTTACTTCTGCGGTCCATTATGGGTCGGCCAGGCACCCCGGCCAATTTTTGACAGGACAGGTGACACTTTCTGCACGACAGCCGGTGCATCGGCGCAACGCGGACGGTCGGAACCCGGCCAGCCCGGCGGGATCGGCCAGGACATGCGACAATATGGGTTCTCGCGGCTTCCCAGTTGCCCGCGAGCTCAGCGTTTCGCTGGGGACTGCCGGGCCTTCCGCGCCCGCTGCTCCCGCCTCTAGAAAACTCATCTGCCTTGACTGGATCCGGCCGACCTGGCCCGGAACGGCCGATGCCCCAGCGCCCGGGAAGGCGCTTCTTTGCTCAATGACGTTTGATGAATTGAACCTCGCTCCGGCCCTCCTGAAGGCCGTGCGCGAACAAGGCTACGAAAACCCCACCCCCATCCAGGCGCAGGCCATCCCGGCCGTCCTCGAGGGCCATGACCTCCTCGCCGGGGCCCAGACGGGCACCGGCAAGACGGCGGCCTTCACGCTGCCCTTGCTGCACAAGCTCACCAAGGGCCAGGGCAAGACCAACAAGTTCGGCAAGGACGGCATCGCCGCCCTGGTGCTCACACCCACGCGTGAACTCGCCGCGCAGGTGGAAGAGTCCGTCCGCACCTACGGCAAGTACCTGCCGCTGACCTCCACGGTCATCTTCGGCGGCGTGGGCATGAACCCCCAGATCGACCGCATCCGCGGCGGCGTCGACATCCTGGTCGCGACGCCGGGCCGCCTGCTCGACCTGCACCAGCAAGGCAACCTGGACCTGTCGACCGTGGAAATCCTCGTGCTCGACGAGGCCGACCGCATGCTGGACATGGGCTTCCTGCCGGACGTGAAGAAGGTGCTGGCCCTGGTGCCCAAGGAGAAGCAGAGCCTGCTGTTCTCCGCCACCTTCAGCGACGAGATCCGCGACCTGGCCCACACGCTGCTGCGCGACCCGAAGAGCATCCAGGTCACGCCGCGCAACACCACGGTGCAGCGCATCACCCAGGTGATCCACCCCGTGGGCCGCGGCCGCAAGAAGGAACTGCTGGCCCACGTGATCCAGGAACACGACTGGTCGCAGGTGCTGGTGTTCACCCGCACCAAGTTCGGGGCCAACAGCGTCGCCGAATTCCTGCACAAGAAGGGCATCACCGCGATGGCCCTGCACGGCAACAAGAGCCAGACCGCCCGCACGCAGGCGCTGGCCGGCTTCAAGAGCGGCGACATCCGCGCCCTGGTGGCCACGGACATCGCCGCCCGCGGCATCGACATCGACGACCTGCCGCACGTGGTGAACTACGAGATCCCCAACGTGCCGGAAGACTACGTGCACCGCATCGGCCGCACCGGCCGGGCCGGCCGCGAAGGCCAGGCCGTGTCGCTCGTCTGCCTGGACGAGGAAGGCTTCATGCAGGAGATCGAGCGCTTCACCAAGCAGGACATCCCCGTGCAGGTGGTCGAGGGCTTCGGCCCCGAGGCTGGCGAGCAGGCCGAGCCGATCGCCATGGGCCGCCAGGTCCTGTGGGGCGGCAAGGGCCGTCCGCCCGCGCGCGAAGTCATGAACGCCGCGGCCAAGGCGGCGCGCAGCGAGATGATGCAGCGCATCCGCGAGAACAAGGACAAGCAGGGCCAGCCGGCCCGCCGCAAGGCGGAAGGCGGCGGCAACGGCCAGCAGCCGCGCAACGGCAACGGGCAGGCGAAGCCGCAGCAGCCGCGCGGTCCCAAGCCCCAGCACGCCCGCAACGGCAACAACGGCAACGGCCAGCAGCGCCCGCAGCAGCAGCCGCGCGACACGCGCCGCGAACGCGAGGTGGACGACGAGCGCGAGGACCGCATGCCGCGCAACGTGGACCCGCTGCGCACCAACATGCCCGGGCGCCGCGACATGACCGGCGTGAAGCGCGTCAACACCAACGGCCAGCCCGACCCCACGCGCACCAGCATCGACAGCATGGGCGCGACCGGCCGCCGCAATCGCGGCCGCGGCGGCAACCCCTCGCGCAACAACTTCGGGCGCTGACCGCCGCCGACTGCGCGACCGGCCGGGATAGCCGGAAGGGGTCCGTCGTGGGATGATCCCGCGATGCCGACCCCCGATGCTTCCGCGACCGGCCGCACGGCCCTCGTGGCGGGCGCCACCGGCCTCGTGGGCCGGGAGATCCTGCAGGGCCTGCTGGCCGACGACACGGTCGCGGCGGTCCATGTGCTGGCCCGGCGCGCGCTGCCGTTGCAGCATCCCAAGCTCGCCGTCCATGTCGTGGACTTCGCGGCGCTGCCCGCGCTGCCCCGGGCCGACGAGGTCTACCTGGCGCTGGGGACCACGATCAAGGTCGCGGGCAGCCAGCCCGCCTTCCGCGCCGTCGATTTCGATGCCAACCTCGCTGTCGCCCGCGCCGCGCTGGCAGCGGGCGCGCGCCGGATCGGCCTGGTGAGCGCCATGGGCGCGGACTCCCAGTCCTCCATCTTCTACAGCCGGGTGAAAGGCGAGCTCGAGGCGGTCCTCGACGGCCTGGGCTACGAAGGCCTCGTCGTCGCGCGCCCGTCCATGCTGGCGGGCGACCGCGAATCGCTGGGACAGCCGGAGCGGGGAGGGGAAAAACTCGCGCTGCAGGTCACGCGCTGGCTGCGGCCGCTGATCCCGCGCAACTACCAGTCGATCCAGGGGAAGGATGTCGCGCAGGCGCTGCTGCGGACCGTCCCCGTGGCGCAGGGACAGCAGGTGCTGCTGTCAGGAGCGATGCAGCCGTAGCCGTAGGGTGGGGTGAGCCGCAGGCGAACCCCACCGTTCCCCCTCTCAATTGAACCGGCTCGTCTGCGACACCGGCCGCGCGACATCGTTGCGCAGGTTGCGCAGCCCCCAGTCCACGATCGGCGACAGCAGCGTCCAGCGCAGGAACTGCCACAGCGTGAACTGGCGGCGGTAGGCGCGCGACGCCCGGAAGTGGCCCGCGTCGTTGAACAGGCCGTAGTCGCTCGTCACCATCAGGTCGCACTCGGTCGGCACGCCGCCCAGGAACGCGTCCTCGTGGCCGTCCCACAGCATGTTGCCGTTCACGTGGATGCCGTAGCCCCACTCCCAGCCCAGGTCCTTCAGGCGCTGGCGGGCGGCCGCCATGCAGGCGGCGTCGTAGATGAAGGTGTCCGTGCGCAGCCAGCGGTCGCTGACGTAGATCTCCACGATGGGCCGGTAGGCCTCTTTCACGCTGGGGGCTATCCCGCGCAGGATCTCGCCGGAGATGCCCACCATGCGCACGCGCGCAGGGATGCTGGCGATGCGAAGCATGGCGACGAGCAGCGTGGCCTTGTCGGGAGAGTCGCCCCGGCCGGCGTCGTACACCTCGCGCGCGGTCAGCGGGCGCAGCTTGAAGCGGCGCGCCAGCGGCAGGCGCTTGACGTAGCCGTACACGGCCAGCGCCTTCTCGCGGTCCGTCTTGCACAGCTGGACCAGCGAATGCACCTTCAGGCGCAGCTTGGGATCTCCGAGGTCCAGCAACGGCGAGGAGCCGAGCCAGCGCAGGGGCTCGTCAGCGCCCTCGTCGGAGGACCAATGTGCGGGCAATGCCAAAGCGAACCTTCTTCCCAACGTTTTCTGGCCGGGGCGGTGCACCCCAGATGTGTCAAAGTGTATTACTCATCCGGAAGGAGGAGGCTAGGAGAGTGGCTTAACGAAGCTTCGGGGGTTCAGCGGTCGCCTGCAGGGGGTGAACGGCGGGATTCCGGGATTCCTGCCGACACTTCGGCGCCGCGGACTGCGCTACTGCGCAGCGACCTGGAAGGGGTTCGGTGCTGATGACGCCCCCCGCGCTTCCATGCTACAAGGTCCGTCGCCTCGCATTTCACATCGGGAGACCATGGCCAGGGTCGACATCAGGCAGGTGGAAAAGGATTTCGGCGCCACGCGGGTCATCCGCGGCGTGGACATCGCGATCGAGGACGGGCAGTTCGCCGTGCTGGTGGGCCCCTCGGGCTGCGGCAAGTCCACCTTGCTGCGCATGATCGCGGGGCTGGAGGAGATCACCCGGGGCGAGATCGCGATCGGCGGCCGCGTGGTCAACACGCTGACGCCCAAGGAGCGGGACATCGCGATGGTGTTCCAGAACTACGCCCTGTATCCGCACATGACGGTGCGCGAGAACATGGCATTCAGCCTCACGCTGGCCCGGCAGACGAAAGCGGCCGTGGACGAGCGCGTCCGCCGGGCGGCCGACATCCTGGGACTCGACGCCCTGCTCGATCGCTATCCGCGCCAGCTCTCCGGCGGCCAGCGCCAGCGCGTCGCGATGGGCCGCTGCATCGTGCGCGACCCGCAGGTGTTCCTGTTCGACGAACCGCTGTCCAACCTGGACGCGAAGCTGCGCGTGCAGATGCGCACCGAGATCAAGGAACTGCACCAGCGCCTGGGGACGACCTCGGTCTACGTGACGCACGACCAGATCGAGGCGATGACCATGGCGGACCGGATCGTGGTCATGCGCGACGGCATCGTGGAACAGACCGGCTCCCCGCTGGAGGTGTACGACTGCCCCGCCAACCAGTTCGTGGCGGGGTTCATCGGCTCGCCGGGCATGAACTTCCTGCCCGGCGTGCTGCGGCGCACCGACGGGACCGCCCGCGTCGATTTCGGCGACGGCTTGTCGCTGCCCGCGCCGCCGGCGGCGGCCGTGGCCGCGGACGGCCAACCCGTGATCTACGGCACCCGGCCCGAGCACATGCAGCTGGCGAGCGGCGACGAAGGCATGGCGACCCAGGTGGTGGTCGTCGAGCCCACGGGGGCCGACACGCAGGTCTTCACCAAGCTCGCCGGCGTGGAGGTCACGAGCGTGTTCCGCGACCGGCTCGACCTGCGCCCGGGCGACGTGATCCGGCTGCGCCCCGACCCGGCGCGCGCGCACCTGTTCGACGCGGGTTCCGGCCAACGCATCGCGCACTGACTGGCTTTCTTCGAGGTTCACTTGGACAACCCCACCAGGAGACAACGATGACCCGAGACACCCGACGCAAGTTCCTCCAGCAGGCCTCGGCCGGCGCGGCCGCCGTGTCGCTGCCCGCGCTGTGGCCGGCCACCGCGCAGGCGCAGTGGTCCAACCAGCCGGAAAAGGGCGCGAAGCTGCGCGTGCTGCGCTGGAAGCGCTTCGTGCAGGGCGACGAGGACCAGTACATGGCCAACGTCAGGAAGTTCACGCAGGCGACCGGCATCGAGGTGCGCGTGGACAACGAGAGCTGGGAGGACGTGCGGCCCAAGGCGGCCGTCGCGGCCAACGCCGGCGCGGGCCCCGACATCATCCTTTCGACCAACGACGACGCCAACCTCTATCCGGAGAAGCTCGTCGACGTCAGCGACGTGTGCGCCTACCTCGGGAAGAAGTACGGCGGCTGGTATCCGGTGTGCGAACAGTACCTGCGGCCGAACGGCAAGAACTGGATCGGCGTGCCGCTCGGCTGCGCCGGCAACGCCATCGTCTACCGCGAGAGCCAGGTCAAGGCCGCGGGCTTCGATGCCTTCCCGAAGGACATGGAGGGCTTCCTGCGCCTCATGAAGGCGCTGAAGGACAAGGGCACGCCGGGCGGCTTCGCGCTCGGCCACGCCACCGGCGACCAGGCCTGGGCGCACTGGCTGGTCTGGTCCTTCGGCGGCAAGCTGGTGAACGACAAGAACAAGGTGGTGATCGACAGCCCCGAGACGGTGAAGGCGCTCGAGTTCGCGAAGGAGCTGTACCCCACCTTCGTGCCCGGCACGCTGTCCTGGCTGGATCCGAACAACAACAAGGCCTTCCTGGACAACCAGGTCAGCGTCACCGCCAACGGCATCTCGATCTACTACGCGGCCAAGAACTCGCAGGACCCGAAGATCAAGGAACTGGCCGCCGACATCCAGCATGCGAATTTCCCGATCGGGCCGGTGGGCCAGCCGACGGAGTTCAACCTGTTCTTCAACCAGATGATCTTCAAGTACACCAAGTACCCGAAGGCCGCGAAGGAGTTCCTGCGCTTCATGATGGAGGAGGAGCAGTACGGCAAGTGGATGGAGGCCAGCATCGGCTACACCTGCCATCCGCTGGTCGCGTACGAGCGCAACCCGGTGTGGACCAGCGATCCCAAGGCCGCCCCTTACAAGAACGCGATGAAGATCATGCGGCCCATCGGCTACGCCGGGAAGATGGGCTATGCGTCCGCGGCGTCCATCTCCGACTTCATCGTGCTGGACATGGTGGCGGAGGCGGCCAGCGGCTCCAAGTCGCCCAAGGAAGCGGCGGAACGCGCGCAGAAGCGCGCCGAGCGCTACTACAACGTGTGATGGATCCGGGCGCGCCCGCCGACGCGCTCCCGGCCCGCGAACCCGCCCGCGAGGGCGGCTTCGCCGGGCTGCTGCAGCGCCTGCAGAACAGCCGCAACGCGCTGGGGCTGGTGTTCCTGTTTCCGGCGGGCGCGCTGCTGCTGGTGTTCCTGACCTACCCGCTGGTCCTGGGCGTGTGGCTCGGGTTCACGGACGCAAAGATCGGCCGCAAGGGCGTCTGGGTGGGGCTGGAGAACTACCTGTTCCTGCTGCAGGACGACGTCACGCGCACGGTGCTGTTCAACACGCTGTTCTACACCTTCGTGGCGAGCGTGCTGAAGTTCGCGCTGGGCCTGTGGCTCGCCCTGCTGCTGAACGAGAAGATCCGCTTCAAGACCTTCTTCCGCACGGTGATCCTGCTGCCCTACATCGTGCCGACGGCGCTGTCGGCCATCGCGTTCTGGTGGATCTTCGATGCGCAGTTCTCCGTGATTAGCTGGGTGCTCATGCGCCTGGGCTGGATCCACACCTACATCGATTTCCTGGGTGACCCGTGGAACGCGCGGCTGTCGACCATCGCCGCGAACGTGTGGCGGGGCGTTCCCTTCGTGGCCATCACGCTGCTGGCGGGCCTGCAGACGATCCCGCCCTCGCTGCACGAGGCCGCCGCCATCGACGGCGCGACCGGGTGGCACCGGTTCCGCCACATCACCCTGCCGCTGCTGACGCCGATCATCGCGGTCGTCATGACCTTCTCGGTGCTGTTCACGTTCACGGACTTCCAGCTGATCTACGTCCTCACGCGCGGCGGCCCGCTCAATGCGACGCACCTGATGGCCACGCTCTCGTTCCAGCGGGCGATCCCCGGCGGATCGCTCGGCGAAGGCGCCGCGATCGCCATCGCGATGATCCCGTTCCTGCTGGCGGCGATCCTCTTCAGCTACTTCGGCCTGCAGCGCCGCGCCTGGCAGCAGGGCGGCCGGGACACCTGACGCCATGCGCGACCACGCTCACGGCGCCAGCGAGGGGATGGACTTCCTGCAGTCCGTGCCGCGGCGCCTCGTCACGGTCTGGCTGCCGCTGGGCATCTTCGTGTTCGTGCTGCTGTTCCCGTTCTACTGGATGGCCGTCACGTCGATCAAGCCGGATGCGGAGCTGATCTCGCGCGAGGGCAACCCGTTCGCCGTGGTCAGGCCCACGCTCGCGCATTTCCACAAGCTCGTCTTCGAGACCGACTATCCCGCCTGGCTCTGGAACACCGTGCTCGTCTCGGTGGTATCGACCTTCGTCTCCCTGGCCGCCGCGGTGCTGGCCGCCTATGCCATCGAGCGCCTGCGCTTCCGCGGTGCGCGCCAGGTCGGCCTCGCGATCTTCCTGGCCTACCTGGTGCCGCCGTCGATCCTGTTCATCCCGCTGGCCGCGATCGTATTCCAGCTCGGGCTCTTCGACACGCGGATGGCCCTGATCCTCACCTATCCCACCTTCCTGATCCCGTTCTGCACGTGGCTGCTCATGGGGTACTTCCGCACGATCCCGTACGAACTGGAGGAATGCGCACTGATCGACGGGGCCACGCGTGCGCAGATCCTCTGGAAGATCGTCCTGCCGCTGGCGGTCCCCGGCCTGATCTCGGCAGGCATCTTCGCCTTCACGCTCTCGTGGAACGAGTTCATCTACGCCCTGACCTTCGTGTCCTCCTCGGAGGTGAAGACCGTGTCGGTGGCCGTCGTGACGGAACTCGTCGAGGGCGACATCTACCACTGGGGGCCGCTGATGGCCGGGGCGCTGCTCGGGTCGCTGCCGGTGGCGATCGCGTATTCCTTCTTCGTGGAGTACTACGTCTCCGGCCTGACCGGCGCGGTGAAGGAATAAGTCATTCCCGCGAAGGCGGGAATCCAGGGCGTTGAAAGGTGCCCGCGCAGCGGGCACTCTCCTGGGAGCCCTGGATCCCCGCCTTCGCGGGGATGACGAAGGGGCGCGCGGGGATGACGGCGGATGCGCGTCAGGCCGCGGCGCGCAGGCGCCGGGCCGGGACGTCCAGCCGCGGCAGCGGCCGCCGGCTCGCGAGCACCGCCTCGATGTCCTCCCGCGCGCCGTCGATCAGGACCAGCGCCGCCTGCTCGGCGCGGTCCGCGTCCCCGGCGATCACCGCATCGAGCACCGCGCGGTGCAACGGCAGCGAATTGCGCGTTCCGTTCTTGCGGCTCGTGGAGATCTCGAAGCTCGTGCGCAGCAGCGCGGCAAGGGCCTTGCTCATTTGCACGATCATGCGGTTGTGGCAGGCCCGCAGCAGCCCCTGGTGGAAGCGCAGGTCGTGGGACACGTAGTCGCCGCCCTGCTCCACGGCCTTCTTCATGCCGGCGAAGGCGTCTTCGATCTCGGCGATGTCGGCGTCCGTGCGTCGCTGCGCCGCCATGCGCACGGCGGCCGGCTCCATCACGCGGCGCAGCTCCTGCAGGTCGCGCAGGAACTCGCGCGTGAGCCCGGCGTCCGACTGCCACACGATCACGTCCGGGTCGAACCAGTTCCACTGCGCCGACGGCAGCACGCGCGTGCCCACCTTAGGCCCCGTGGACAGCAGGCCCTTGGCGACCAGCGACTTCACGGCCTCGCGCACGACGGTGCGGCTCACGCCGAGTTCCTCGCACAGCAGGGGTTCCGGGGGCACGGACGTTCCCGGCGCGTAGCGGCCGGATACGATCGCCTGGCCCAGGTGGTCCAGCGTGTTGCCGAGGACGTTCTTGATCATTGCAGCCGCGGGGGCACCGCATCCAGGCGCTGGCCGCCGGCGGCGTCGAAGACGTGCGTCTTGTCGGCCGCGACTTCCAGCAGCACCGTGTCGTCCGGCTGCGCCGTGGTGCGGCCATGCAGGACGACGACCAGGTTGGCTTCGCCCACGCGCAACAGCAGTTCCGTCTCCGCGCCCGTGGGTTCCACGACGACCACCTTCGCCGGGATCCCCTGGCCGGTGGTGGACAGCTTGACGTCGCCGGGGCGCATGCCGTACTGCACGGACTGCCCGTCCTGGCCCTGGGCCTGCGCCTGCGTGGGCCAGCGCTGGCCCTGCGCCTCCACCCAGCTGCCGGACTCGGACTGGCGCAGCGTGCCGGCCAGGATGTTCATGGCCGGCGAGCCGATGAACTGGGCGACGAACAGGTTGCGGGGGTGGTCGAACAGTTCCAGCGGCGTGCCGATCTGTTCGACGATGCCGTCGTGCATCACCACGATGCGGTCGGCCATGGTCATGGCCTCGATCTGGTCGTGCGTCACGTAGACCGTGGTGGTCTTCAGGCGCTGGTGCAGTGCCTTGATCTCCGCGCGCATCGCGACGCGCAGCTTGGCGTCCAGGTTCGACAGCGGCTCGTCGAACAGGAACACCTTGGGGTCGCGCACGATGGCCCGGCCCATGGCGACGCGCTGCCGCTGGCCGCCGGACAACTCGCGCGGGTAGCGATCGAGCAGCTGCGTCAGGTTGAGGATGCGCGCCGCGTCGTCGACACGCTGCGCGGTGACCTTGGCGTCGCCCTTGCGCAGCCTCAGGCTGAACCCCATGTTGTCGCGCACCGTCATGTGCGGGTACAGCGCGTAGCTCTGGAACACCATCGCGATGTCGCGGTCCTTGGAGTCGACGTCGTTGACGACGCGCCGGTCGATGTCGATCTCGCCGCCGCTGATCGGCTCCAGGCCCGCCAGCATGCGCAGCAGCGTCGACTTGCCGCAGCCCGAAGGCCCGACCAGCACCACGAACTCGCCGTCGGCGATGTCGAAGCTGATGCCGTGGATCACCTTGAAGCGGCCGAAGTGCTTCTCGACGCCGCGGAAGGAAACGGATGCCATTCTTGCTCCGGAGAAATCAACTCTTCACGGCGCCGGCGGTGAGGCCACCGACCATGTAGCGCTTGAACGCGTAATAGATCGCCGCCGGCGGCAGCGCGTAGATGAGGCCCGTGGCCATCAGCAGTTCCCACGGCGAGTCGTCCGCCGACAGGAAACTGCCCAGCGCGACCCCCAGCGTGGTGCTGCGGTCGTCCGACAGCAGCAGGAAGGCATAAAGGTATTCGTTCCACGCCAGCAGCAGCGAATACGTCCCGACCGCCACCAGCGAGGGCACCATCAGCGGCAGGTACACGAGCCGGAACAGCTGCAACGGCGTGGCGCCGTCCATCCGCGCGGCCTCGTCCAGTTCGAAGGGCAGCTTGTCCGACGCCTGCTTCAGCACCCAGATGCAGTACGGCGAGGCGATGGTCACCATCGCCAGGATCAGGGACCACTGGTTGTTCAGGAGCCCGTACACGCCCATGGCCTTGTACATGGGCACCGCCAGGAAGGCGGCGGGAATGAAATAGGTGAACAGGGCCAGGTTCATCACCGTGCGGCCACCCGGCACCTTCAGGCGCGAGATCGCGAAGGCGGCGCACGTGGCGATGAACAGCGTCAGCGCGCCGACGGCCACGGCAATCAGCACCGAGTTCCACATCTGCAGCCAGAAGTGGTTCAGGTAGTGGTGCTGCTCCTGGAAGACGATGCGGAAGTTCTGCAGCGTCGGCTCCTTGGGCCAGATGCGGCCCGAGGTCGCCGAGTCCTTGGAGGAAATCGAGAACAGGAACAGGTGGTAGATCGGGATCATGGTCCACAGGAACACCGGGATCCCGATCAGCAGCAGCCGCGCCTCGGCGGCGACGTCGCGCCACTTCAGCTTCATTTCGACAATCTCTTCATCATGAAGTACACGAGGGGCAGGACGAAGGGCAGCGCCACCACGATCGCCGCCATGGCAAGGTCCACCTGGTCCAGCCGCAGGTAGCGGATGCCCAGGGTCGCGAGCACGTGCGTCAGGTCGGCGGGACCGCCGCCGGTGAGCAGGTACACGCTGTTGAAGTCGCCGAGCGTCCAGATCATCGACAGGATGGTCGACGTCAGGTACAGCGTACGCATCGACGGCCAGGTGATGAAGCGGAACTTCTGCCAGCTGCTGGCGCCGTCCACCGCCGCGGCTTCGTATTGTTCCGAGGGAATCGCCAGCCGGCCCGCCACCAGGATCAGCGTCCAGAACGGCAGCGACTTCCACACGTGCATCACCATCGAGAAGGTGAGCGCGAGCGCGGGGTCGTTGAGCCAGTTGGGCCCGTCCAGGCCGGTGAAGCGGAAGATCAGCGAGTTGATCACGCCCCACTCGGGATTGAGCATGAAGCGCACCGACAGGATGGTCGGGATCGAAGGCACCGCCCAGGGCAGGATGAACAGGACCGAGAGGATCTTGATCCACCAGCGGCCCTGCACGAAGAAGCCGGAGAGCAGCAGCGCGATCATCATCTTGATGTTGATCGCCACCACCAGGAAGATCAGCGTGTTGACCGCCGTCCGGAAGAAGATCGGGTCGGCGAACAGCTGCTGGTAGCTGGACGGATGGCGCGCCAGCCACAGGCCGTAGCCCACCGGGTAGAGCACGAACACCGCGAAGATCGCGAGATAGGGCAGCACCAGCATCCGGCCCCAGAAGTCCCAGGTGCTGGTGGCGCGGCGCACCGCCGGCGTTGCCGCCGGCAGGGCTTCCGTGGTCGTCACGATGGTCGTGTTCATCCCCGGCGCTCCGGTTGCGTCCTTACTGCGGACCGGCCCCGGCGACCTGCTTGATGCGGGCGATCATCTCGTCGACCGCCTTGTCCACCGGCACCTTCTCGTTGACCACGCGGTTCATCGCCTTGGCCCACACGTTCTCGTTGTTCAGCACCGTGAACTTGTAGTTCTTGGTGAATTCGAACGTGGTCGTGCCGCTCATGAACTGGTTGTAGACGGCCTGGCGGTGCGCATCGCCCTTCCAGAAGGGGCTGGCCTGGCCGGCCTTGGTGACCGGGAACCAGCGGCCCAGCGACCCTTCGACGTAGGGCGTGAGGTTTTCGTCCTGCAGCAGGAAGGCCACGAACTCCTTGGCGCGCTGCTTGTTCTTCGCGTTGGCGAAGATCACGCCCGTCTTCACGGCGGAGCGGTACTTCATCTTGCTGCCGTCCGGCTTGTTCGGGAAGCCCGCGGTGGCGATCAGCTCGGTGTAGTTCTTCTTCGCCTGCGCGCGCTGGGCGTCGGTGAGCGCCGGGTTGTTCGCGTCATCCAGCCACTTCGCGGCGATGGAGATCGTGGCGTTGTGCGTCATCACCGTCGTCTTGTTGTGGAAGGCGACGTTGTTGTCGGGGTCCTTCCAGCTGGTGGAGGAAGGCGGCGTGCAGCCCTTCTGGTAGGGCGCGACGTAGTCGGTCAACGCGTTGATCAGCCCCTGGCGTACCGAGGGGTCGTCCACCAGCAGCTTGCCGGAGTCGTTGACCAGCTGCACGTTGTACGCGTCCATGAAGGTGAGGAACGAGTAGAACGAGTCGCTCGAGTCCACGCCCATCGGCTGGCCGATGCCGAAGGTGCGCTGGCCGGTCTTCTGCCGCGAGGCGGGCTGCACCTTCTCGCACCAGAAGCTCCAGTACCCCTTCCAGTCCTTCGGGATGTCGCTTTCCTTCAAGCCCGCGTCGGCCAGCATGTCCTTCCAGTACTGGATGTGCATGGTCTGCTGCTTCAGCGGGAAGGCGTAATAGGCGCGCTTCTTCGCGGCATCGTTGTACAGGAAGGTGGTCGACAGGGCGACCGGCTCGAACTTGCCGACGATGGGGTTGATGACGCTGGAGATGTCTTCGAGCTTGCCGTCGAAGGCCCACTTGGCCGTGACCTGGAAGTCGTAGACGTCCGCGTAGGCGACGTCGGGCGGGCTGCCGGAGTCCAGCGCCGCCACCGTCTTCGGGATCATGTCCTGGATCGGGTACTGGGAGAGCTCGACCTTCACGCCCTTGTGCCTGGCCTCGTACTTCTCGATCGCCTTGAACAGCGCATCGTCCTCGGCCTTGTAGAAGCCCTTGACCCACCAGACGGTGAGCTTTTCCTGCGCCAGCGCGGGCGCCCCGGCCAGCAAGCCGAAGGCGATGCCGGCCGCGGCGACAACCATCCTCGTTTTCATGCGCTCTGTCTCCTGCTTTCGTGGTTGGAAGAGAGGAACCCTCACGCCGGACGGCATTCGGGCACGGGACTGGGAAGGGGGCGGCGCGCGAAGTGCGCCTGCAGGTTGGCGAGGGCGAGGTCCGCCATGGCCTGCCGGGTTTCGCGGGTGGCGCTCGCCATGTGCGGCGTGAGCACCACGTTGTCCAGCGCGCGCAGCGCGGCGGGGACGTGCGGTTCGTTCTCGTACACGTCGAGGCCGGCGCCCGCGATGGTCCCCTGCTGCAGGGCCTCGATGAGCGCAGTCTCGTCGACCACGCTGCCGCGGGCCACGTTGACCAGGTAGCCGGCCGGGCCCAGCGCCTTGAGCACTTCGCCGGCTATCATGCGGCGCGTGCCTTCGCCGCCGGGCGTGATCACCACGAGGAAGTCGGATGCGGCGGCGAGCGCCTTCGCGTTCGCGTGGTATGCGAAGGAAACGCCCGGCTGCTGCGTGCGCCCGGTGTACGCGATGGACATGCCGAAGGCCTGCGCGCGCGCGGCGATGGCCTTGCCGATGCGTCCCAGCCCCACGATGCCCAGGCGCTTGCCGGACATCTTCGTCGCCAGCGGCATGTTGCCCTTCTCGGCCCAATGGCCCTCGCGCACGTAGCGGTCCGCCTGCGGCAGCCGGCGCGCGACCGCGAGCATCAGCGCGATGGCGAGGTCGGCGACCTCGTCGTTGAGCACGTCGGGCGTGTGCGTGACCGGGATGCCGCGCTCGATGGCGGCGCGCACGTCCACCTTGTCGTAGCCCACGCCCATGATGGAGACGATTTCCAGGGCGGGCAATTTCTCCATCAGCGCGCGCGGGACAAGGGACTCGCCACCGCCGGTGACGGCGCGGATCGTCGGCGCGATGCGCGCGAAGGCTTCCGGGTCCGTCTCGTGCAGCTGTTCGTGCACGGTGAAGGCGGCGCGCAACGGTTCCAGGTAGAACGGCGGCAGCTTCATCACGGTCAGCACGGCAGGGCGGGAGGCGTCGCTCATGGTTTGTCCGGAAAGGGTGGACAATCGTATGACCATAAGATGATTGACCGATCAGGACCAACCCTATGAGCACGCCCAAGAAGAAACCCGAGGAGCTGCGTTCGCAGCAATGGTTCGGCCGCCAGGACCGCGACGGCTTCGCGTACCGCAGCTGGGTGAAAGGCAAGGGCGTGCCGCACGACCAGTTCGACGGCCGCCCCGTGATCGGCATCTGCAACACCTTCAGCGAGCTCACGCCGTGCAACTCGCATTTCCGCACGCTGGCGGAGCAGGTGAAGATCGGCGTGTACGAAGCCGGTGGCTTCCCGCTGGAGTTCCCCGTGATGTCGCTCGGCGAGACGCTGCTGCGCCCCACCGCCATGCTCTATCGCAACCTCGCGAGCATGGACGTGGAGGAATCGATCCGCGGCAACCCGGTCGACGGCGTCGTGCTCCTCATGGGCTGCGACAAGACCACGCCTTCGCTGATGATGGGCGCGTCCAGCGTGGACCTGCCCACCATCGGCGTGTCGGGCGGCCCCATGCTCTCGGGCAAGTGGCGCGGCCAGGAGCTCGGCTCCGGCACGGGCGTGTGGAGCATGAGCGAGCAGGTGCGCGCCGGCACGCTCAAGCTGCAGGACTTCTTCGAGGCGGAAAGCTGCATGCACCGCAGCCACGGCCACTGCATGACGATGGGCACGGCCTCCACCATGGCGAGCATGGTGGAGGCGCTGGGCGTGGGCCTGCCTGGCAACGCGGCCTATCCCGCCGTCGACGGCCGTCGCAACGTGCTCGCGCGCATGGCGGGCCGGCGCATCGTGGAGATGGTGCACAGCGACACCAGGCTGTCGCAGATCCTCACGCGCCAGGCTTTCGAGAACGCCATCAAGACGCTCGCCGCGATCGGCGGTTCCACCAACGCGGTGATCCACCTGATCGCCATCGCGCGCCGCATCGGTGTCGAGCTTTCCATCGAGGACTTCGACCGCCTCGGCAGCGAGATGCCCTGCCTCGTGAACCTGCAGCCTTCGGGCAAGCACCTCATGGAGGACTTCTGCTACGCCGGCGGCCTGCCGGTGGTGATGAAGGAAATCCAGGACCACCTGCACCTCGGTGCGCTGACGTCGAGCGGCAAGACCGTGGGCGAGAACATCGCCGACGCGCAGAACTGGAACCAGGAAGTGATCCAGCCTCTCGACGTGCCGTTCAAGGACAAGGCCGGCATCGCCGTGCTGCGCGGCAACCTCGCGCCGCGCGGCGCCGTGATCAAGCCCAGCGCGGCGACGCCCGAACTGATGGTGCACCGCGGCCGCGCCGTGGTGTTCGAGGACATCGAGGACTTCCACAAGCGCATCGACGACGAGAACCTCGATGTCGACGAGAACTGCGTCCTGGTCCTGAAGAACTGCGGCCCAAAGGGCTACCCCGGCATGGCGGAAGTGGGCAACATGCCGCTGCCGCCGAAGATCCTGCGCAAGGGCATCACCGACATGGTCCGCATCAGCGACGCGCGCATGAGCGGCACGGCGTACGGCACGGTGGTGCTGCATACGGCGCCGGAGGCGGCGGCCGGCGGTCCGCTGGCGCTGGTGCGCAATGGCGACATCATCGAGCTGGACGTGCCCAAGCGCCGCCTGCACCTCGAGGTGAGCGACGAGGAACTGGCGAAGCGCCGGGCCACGTGGAAGGCGCCCGAGCCGCGCCTCAGCTCCGGCTACTGGAAGCTGTACGTGGACCACGTGCTGCAGGCGGACGAAGGCGTGGACCTGGACTTCCTGGTGGGCAAGCGCGGGGCGTTCGTGCCGCGGGACAATCACTGAACTGTCCGTCATCCCCGCGCAGGCGGGGACCGAGGGCTTTCGAAAGCGCGCGCAGCGCGCCCCCTGGAAGCCCTGGATTCCCGCCTCCGCGGGAATGACGGTCTTTCGAAGCGCACACCACATGCGAAATCTCGTCGCCGTCGACTGGGGCACCTCGTCCCTCCGCGCCGCCCGCATTGCCGCGGATGGCCGCGTGCAGGAGCAGCGCGAGGCGCCGCGCGGCATCCTCACCGTCCCCGCCGGAGGCTTTCCCACGGTGCTGCAGGAAACCTGCGGCGACTGGCTGGGTGACCCCGCGGCGCTTTGCCTCGTGAGCGGGATGGCAGGCAGCCGCCAGGGCTGGCAGGAGGCGCCGTACTGCCCCTGCCCCGCCGGATTCGCCGAACTCGCGCGCGGCCTGCACTGGGTGGAGCGGGGCCGCATCGCCATCGTTCCGGGACTCTCCTGCGAAGCGGACGGCGTGCCCGACGTGATGCGCGGCGAGGAGGTGCAGGTGTTCGGTGCGATGGACCTGCTGGGCCTCGCCGACGGCTCGTTCGTCCTGCCCGGCACGCACAGCAAATGGGTGCGCGTGGTGGCCGGCCGCGTGCAGTCCTTCGCCACCTTCATGTCCGGCGAGTTCTATGCGTTGCTGCGCCAGCACTCCATCCTCGCCCGCATGATGCCCGGCGAGGACGGCGCGCTGGACGAGGACGCCTTCACGCGCGGCGTGCGGCACGCACAGGCCAGCGGCAGCCTGCTGCACGCGGCGTTCAGTGCCCGCACCCTCGCGCTCTTCGACCGCGTGCCTGCGGCGGCGCTGCCCAGCTATCTCTCGGGCCTCGTGATCGGCGAGGAGCTGCGGCAGCGCACCGCGGATGCCCGCGCGCTGGTCCTGGTCGGCAGCCCCGTGCTCACGCAACGCTATACCCTTGCCCTTGCCGCGCTGGGCACCGAAGCGCGCACGCTCGGCGCCGAAGCCACCTGGCGCGGCCTCGCGGCCATCGCCCGCGCACTGGAGTCCTGAAGATGAACACGACCCTCGCCGCCGCCTGGCAACAGGCGATCGCGGCCCTGCCCCTGGTGGCCATCCTGCGCGGCCTGCGCCCCGACGAGGCGGATGGCGTCGGCGGCGTGCTGCACGAAGCCGGCTGGCGCCTGCTGGAAGTGCCGCTCAATTCGCCCGACCCGCTCGCCAGCATCGCAACGCTGGCCCGCCGCTTTCCCGATGCGATCGTGGGCGCGGGCACCGTGCGCACCGCGGAGGAAGTCCGCGCCGTGCATGCCGCGGGTGGGCGCCTCATCGTGTCGCCGCATTTCGATGCGCGCGTCGTGCATGCGGCCGCGGCGCTGGGCCTCGCGTGCCTGCCGGGCGTGCTGACGCCCAGCGAAGCCTTTGCCGCGCTCGAAGCCGGCGCCACCGGACTGAAGCTGTTCCCCGCCGAGATGGTTCCACCCTCCGCCGTGAAGGCGGTGCGCGCCGTGCTGGCTCCCGAGGTCCTGCTGTTCCCCGTGGGCGGCATCGCGCCCATCAGCATGGGGCCTTATCGTGCCGCCGGCGCCAACGGATTCGGCATCGGTTCGGCGCTGTACCAGCCCGGCCGCGACCTGCCCTCCATCGCGGCCGCGGCACAAGCCTTCGCGGATGCGTGGACGGGTACCATCCGCGCATGAACAGCGCGACACCAAACTCTTCCACCAACGTCCACTTCGGCCTGCAGGACCGCGTCTGCATCGTCACCGGCGCCTCGCAGGGCATCGGCGAAGCCTGCGCCCGCCGCTTCGCGCGCGAGGGCGCGAAGGTGGTGCTGGCGGACGTCGAGGACACGCGTGGCCAGGCCCTGGCGCGCGAGCTGGGCGGCCTGTTCGTGCATTGCGACGTGGGCGACAAGGCGCAGGTCGACACGCTGGTGGCGCAGGCGATGCTCACCCACGGTCGCATCGACGTGCTGGTCAACAACGCCGGCATCTTCAGGGCCGCGGAGTTCCTGGACATCAGCGAGTCCGACTGGGACGCGGTCCTGCGCGTCAACCTGAAGGGCTCCTTCCTCGTGGGCCAGGCCGTCGCGCGCGAGATGGCGAAGGCGGGCCGCGGCGCCATCGTCAACATGAGCTCCGTCAACGGCGTGCTGACGATTCCCACCATCGCCAGCTACAACGCGAGCAAGGGCGCGATCAACCAGCTCACGCGCGTGATGGCGCTGTCGCTGGCCGGCAAGGGCGTGCGCGTCAACGCCGTGGCGCCGGGCACCATTGCCACCGAGCTCGCCGCGAAGGCCGTGCTCACCAGCGAGGAAGCGAAGAACCGCATCATGATGCGCACGCCGATGCAGCGCCTGGGCGAGCCCTCGGAAGTGGCGGACGTGGTGGCGTACCTCGCGAGCGACGCCGCGAGCTACGTGACGGGGGAGATCGTGGTGGTGGACGGCGGCCGGATGACCCTGAACTACACCGTCCCGGTCTAGCAGCCTGGTTCAGCGGCTCTTGCGCACCGGCGCAGCCTTGCGCGCGGGCCGGCGGGCGGCGGCGTCCGCTTCCTCCTGCTCCATGTACTCGCGGATCAACCGACGGACCACCTGGGACGGGGTCATGTCCTGGGTGCGGCACAGCGTCTCGAAGGCCTGCTTCTTCGCCGGGTCGATCAGGATGGTCAGCCTTGCTGTCTTGAGCTCCATGCGCGAACGGGTCCGATGTTAATCGGATTGTAATGGATTCCCGTTCGCGGCGGGGTTCAGTCGGGATGGGAGCGGGGGCGCGATGGATAGCTGACGCCGTGCTTCGCGAGATAGTCGCGGATCAGTTGTCGCACCACCTGCGAGGCAGTGATGTCCTGCGATGCACAGAGTTCCTCGAAGGCCTTCTTCTTGTCCGCATCGATCAGGACAGTGAGGCGTGCTGGTTTGTCTTCCATGCGATCGTTCTGGTTTCCGAACATGATAATACTGTGCGCCTATCATGTGATTCGGATGGTAGTACTTTCGCTCGCAGCGGGTTGCGGGAATCCCAGTGACCACGCATAGGTTCGTGGCTCGTCGTTTTGTAGTCCTGCGCAAACGCTGAGTCAAATGCGGCAACGCGCCGTGCGATATCGCACGGCGCGCCGGGAAGGTCAGGAAGCGGTCAGTACGCCGTCGCGGCGGAGGTTTCCGGCGGGGCCCCGACGGGCGCCTCGCGGATCGGCAGGTTCACGAGCGCGGCCGCCGCGGCCAGCAGGATGTCGACGTACCAGAACCAGTCATAGGCGCCGGTCCACTCGAACACCTTGCCTCCCAGCCAGGAGCCGAAGAAGGCGCCGACCTGGTGCGTGAGCATCACGAGCCCGAACAGGGTCGCCATGTGCGTGGGGCCGAAGAACTTCGCGACGAGCCCCGCCGTCGGCGGCACCGTGGACAGGTAGGTGACGCCCATGACGGCCGCGAACACCAGCACCGTCGTCCCGGTCTTGGGCGCGAACAGGAAGGCCAGCACCGCCGCGCCGCGCGTCGCGTAGATCAGCGACAGCAGGGACTTGGAGCGCCAGCGCCCCGTCGCCCAGCCGACGGCGAGGCTGCCCGCGATGTTGAACAGCCCGATGATGGCCAGCGCCCAGCCGCCCCACTGCGTGGGCAGGCCGCAGGCCTGGATCACACCCGGCAGGTGCACCGCGAGGAAGGCGACGTGGAAGCCGCAGACGAAGAAGCCGGCGGCGAGCAGCAGGTAGTCGGGATGGCGCAGCGCCTGGCGCACGGCCTGGCCCGCGCCGACCGGCTTCTGGCCGGTGCTCGCGGCACGGGCGCCGGTGCCGCGCAGCACCCAGGCAGCGGGCAGGCACACGAGCACCATGATCCCCAGCACCTGCATCGCGCGCGCCCAGCCGATGCCCACGATCAGGGCCGCGGCGATGGGCGCGGTCGCGAACTGGCCGAAGGAGCCGCCCGCATTGATGATGCCGGTGGCGATGCCGCGTCGCGCCGGATCGATCATGCGCATGCCCGCGGACATCAGCACGGCGGGCCCGGCCATCCCGGAGCCGCCCGCGGCCAGCACGCCGATCGCGAAGATCAGTCCCAGGGTGGTGCCCATGAAGGGCGTGAGGCAGGTGCCGATCGCCATCAGCACGAGGCCCACGACCAGCACGCGGCCGGCGCCGTAGCGGTCGGCGAGCGCGCCGGCAAAGGGTTGCGTGAGCCCCCACCACAGCTGGCCGAAGGCGAAGGCAAGGCTGATGCTGCCCAGGCCGAGGCCGGTGGACGTGTTCAGCGCCGGCAGGAACAGGCCCATGCTCTGGCGGCTGCCCATCGTGAGGGCGAACGTCCCGGCCGCCGCCAGCAGCACCAGCCAGAACGCGGTGCGGCGCGTCGCATCACTCATGGTGGATCTCTCCTTCGTGGGTGTCGGCCAGCAGGTCCTGGCAGTCGTCCAGCAGTGCATGCAACGCTACCACGCGTTCCCTGCCGAGACGCTGATTGAGTGACTCCTGCGCCACACGCCAGCGACGTTGTGCCTCCACGCGCTTGTCCCGCCCGGCCTCCGTCGCGCTCACGAGACGGCTGCGGGCATCGGGCCCGGGCGCCATCTCCACCAGCCCCGCAGCGAGCAGCGGCCGCAGGTTGCGCGTGAGCGTGGAGGCATCCACCTTCATCTCGCGCGCCAGGTCCACGGGGCGCACCGGCCCCAGCTTCACCACGTACGACAGCAGCGAGTACTGCGTGCCGCGCAGTCCGGTCTTGCCGACCTCGGCGTCGTAGAGCTGCGCCACGCGGCGCATCAGCTGGCGCAGCTTGAGGTTGGTGCAGCCCTGGGGCTTGACAGCCGTCTCCATGAAAATTATTGTAGCTGCAACGATTGCATATGCAAGCTTTTCCGGAGAATGACGCATGGAACAGGCCGACCGGCTGGAACAATGGCTCGCGCAGGAGCGCGAGGTGCAGGCCCGCCTCGACGCGGGCGCGGGCTGCGGCGTGGCCACGCCACAGCAGACCGCGGGCAAGGCCGGCCTGGACCTGTTGCAGGCGATGCTGCGCGGCGAACTGCCCTACCCGCCGATCGCGCGCACCCTGGACTTCCAGCTGATGGAGGTGGGCGAAGGACGCGCCGTGTTCCAGGGCACGCCGGGGCCCTCCCACTTCAATCCGATGGGCGGCATCCACGGCGGCTGGTACGCCACGCTGCTCGACTCCGCGCTCGGCTGCGCGGTGCACACGATGATGCCGGCGGGCCGCGGCTACACGACGGCGGAACTGGGCGTGAACCTCGTCAAGGCGATCGGCCCCCGCGTGCAGCGGGTGCGCGCCGAAGGCCGCGTGCTCCATTGCGGGCGCCAGCTGGCGACGGCGGAAGCGAAGCTGTTCGGCCCCGACGGCACGCTGTACGCGCACGGCACCACGACCTGCCTGGTGTTCGAGCTGCGCTGATCACCTGGCCTCCGGCCGGTCGATGGTGAACGTGAAGATCACGTCCACGCCGGTCCGGTCGCCCGCCTCCGCCCGCAGCGTCGTGCGGCGCGAGATGTCGTAGAACAGGAACAGCGTGCCCATGGCGCCCGCGAGGCTGCGCTCGTAGCTGGCATACAGGTTGTTGGCGAAACGCCGCCCCAGTCGCACCACGGCGCCGCTGGTGGCGTCGGGGGCGATGCTCAGCTCGTCCAGCCCCAGCCTGCCGGCGATGCCGGTGCCGCCACCTCCGCCGCGGCCCGCGAGCAGCGCGGTGGCGGCGCGCTGCAGCATCGCCGTCTCCGCCGCGCCGCCGCCGGACGACGAGCGTCCCAGCACGAGGTAGTTCAGGATCTCGGCCTCGGAGAGCCCTGCGTCCGAGTACAGCTCGACGTGCGGCGCTTGCGCCCGGCCGCTCACCAGCACGCCCACTTTCTGGATCATGTTGGGCCGCACGGCGAGGATGTCGAGCGCCGGGTTCTCGGCGGGACCGGTAAAGCGCAGCTCGCCGCGCTCGATGTTCAAGCGCTCGCCGAACGCCTCGAACGTGCCGCCCGCCGTGCGGATCACGCCAACGAGTTCCGGCAGCCCCTGCTCGCTGTTGCGCACTTCCACGTTGCCGGTGAGGCGCGTATCCACCCCGCGGCCGCTGAGACGGAAATCCGGCCCGAGGTCGAAGGCGATGCGCATCCTGAGCTTGTCGGCGGCAGGACCGGCGGGCGCAGCCTGCCTGCGATCCGCGTCCCGCGACGCGAGGCCCGGCGCGTTGCGCACCACCACGTCGTCCGCCAGCCGCGGCGGCGTCTCGTTGGGAATCTCGATGCGGGCGCGGTCCACGCGCAGGCTCCCGTCCACCTCGGTGCGCGTGCTGTCCATGCGGGCCGCCACGACGCCGGACACGGTCAGCTGGCGGTCGCTGCGGATGCTGGCCCGCAGCTGCGACAGCTGCGCCTCCACTTCCACCACGGGGCCTTGCGGGGTCCAATGGCCTTCGCCCTGCGCGAGCAGCGTGCCGCCGTCGCTGCCACCCTCGGGACTCCCGTGCAGCAGGAACTCGTTGAGGACGATGCGTTGCCCCGCGAGTTGCGCACGCAGGCGGCCGTTGCGCAGCTCGATGCCGTCCACGACCGAGCGCAGGGCGAGGTCGTCGGCCAGCACCGGTCCCGACAGCGTCGGGATGGTGCGGGTCCCCGCCACCTGGATGTCGGCGCGCAGCGCGCCGCGCAGCCGCCACCCCGGCGGCGCCAGCGCCGACCACACCCCGATGCGGGGCAGCTGCACCTGCACGCGCCCGGCCAGCGGCGCGTCCGCGGGCCAGGACCAGCCGCCCTGCCCGTCGCGCGCGATGCGGCTGCGCACCTGGCCTTCGGCGTGGCCCGCTCGCTCGCTGTCCCACAGCAGGCGCAGCTCCAGCTGCTCGCCCTGCGCCGCCAGCACCAGGCGCGCGTCGCGCACGCCGGCATGCACCCGCGCCGTGGTGCCGTCCGCAGCCTCGGTCTGCAGCATGACGTCGCCGCGCACGCGCACGATCGAGGCCTCCACGCGCACGGTCGGGCCGATCTGCGCGTTCCACTGCGCGTCGAACACCATGTCGCCCGACAGCGCCGCGCCGGCGAGCTGGGTGTTGCCGAGGACCGCGATCCAGGCCAGCGGCAGGCCCGCGAGGCGGCCGGAGGTGGAGAGCTGCCCCCGGTCGTGGCGCAGCGGTCCCCACGTCAGCGTGGCATCGATGGGCGCCGCGCCACTGCGCAGGCCGGGCGCCTCCAGCAGCGCCTCGCCGGCGGCCAGCTCGAAATGGGCCGTGGCCGCCTGCCAGGCAACCGGCTTCCGCAGCACGACGCGCCAGAGGCCGGGCGCCATCGCCGGGTCCAGCCATTGCGCGGTGAGCGTCGCCACCTGCCCGTGCCAGCGCAGCACGTCCCCCTGCGTCGCGCCGACGCGGCCGGCCGTGGAGAGGTCCAGCGTGCGCTGGCCTTGCGCGGCCTGGCCGTGCAGGTCCACTGCCGCATCGCGCAGCCGTCCCTGCAACTGCGCCGTCGCATCGCGCAGGACCCAGGGCGGAGCCTCCGCCGAGCCTTCCTGCCAGGCCAGCGAATGCGCTTCCGCGCGCGCCTGCAGCGCCGGGTCCCGCCAGCCGCCCTGCCAAGCCACCTGCGCTTTCGCGTTCCCCCGCAGGGCGAGGCCTGCGAAAGCCTGGTCCAGGCCAGGCCAGCGTGCCAGCCAGCGTTGTACCTGGGCCAGGTCCGACGCGACGAACTGCACCTGGCCTGTTCCGCTCGTTGCCGCGAGGTTGCCGTCGCCATCGGCCTGCAGTCCCGGCGCGCGCAGCTGCACGCGCGCCCGGCCTGCCTGCGTGCGCGGCTGCCATTCGCCCTCGCCTTCCAGCAGCGCGTCGCTGGCACGCAGGCGCAGCTGCCTCAGCGAGAGCGTGTCGCCGCTCCAGCGACCTTGCGCCAACAGGTCGCGCAGTTCGAGCGCGCCGGCGGCCGCAGCCACTCCCCTGTCCGCCCCGGCAGGTCGTGGTGCCCCCGCGTGCAGGTCCACGTCGAAGGCCACGGCCCCGCCCTCGCCGGACAGCTTCACCGGTCCCGTGATCGGCAGCGGCGCCAGCGCGGTATGGGCCTGCGCGGGGTCGACGCCGGACACGGCGCCGTCGAACCTCCAGCCCGCGCCTTGCCAGTGGCCGCTTCCTTCCACGCGGCCGCCCGCGGCCTGCGCGGCCAGCGATTCGACCAGCGCCGTTCCATCGCGCCATTCGCCGGCGGCGCGCAGCGTCTCCACCGGCAGGCGCTGGCGGTCCCAGGGACCGGGCACCGCGTTGCGCAAGTCGGCCTGCAGCCGCCACGCGTTCTTCGCGGCGGGCGCGACTTCCACGTGCCCGGACAGCTGCGTCCGCGGCGCGGCGGGCCAGAGCAGCGCGATGTCGAGTGCCTGCACGTCGGCAACGGCCTCGGGCACAGGCATCCCGGAGAAAGGCGCGATGCGCGCCTGGACCGTGGCACCGGGCGTGGGCTGCGCCCTCGCCGCATCGGGCGGCACGCGCAGGCGGGCCTCGGCCTCCAGGTCGCGCAAGGGCCCCTGCGCACGCAGGGTCAGCTCCAGCGGCAGCTTCTGCGTTGCGCCCGGCAGCGGCGCGGCGAAGCGGCCCGACGCCGTGGCATCCAGTGTCAGCGGCGCGATCGCCAGCAGCGACAGTTCGCCCCGGTACGTGCCGTCCGCGAGTTGCAGCGAGGCCAGCGACAGGCGGTGACGCAAGCCGTCGAACGCGTACTGCGCCTGCAGGTTGCCGCCGGCGAGCACCACGCGTCCCTCGTAGGCGAGCGAGGTGACCTTCAGGCTGTCCACGTGCACCCGCCAGGGCAGGCGCAGTTGCCCGGGCTCCCGCAGCGGCTCGTCGTTGGGGGGACGCGCATCGACCACGCGCACCCGCCCGGCCGAGACTTCGTCCAGCCGCAGCGTGCGTTCGAGGACGGCGATCGGCTGCCAGCGCAGGCGGATGTCCTCGACTTCCACGCGGATGCCGTCGCGGTCCCACACCAGGCGGTCGATGTGCCAGCCGCCACGCAGCGACCCGCGCACGCCCTCGCTTTGCAGCGGCACGCCGCGGCTCGCGCGCTGCAGCACCCAGTCCAGCGAACCCTCCTGCCCGGCCCACCACCACAGCAGGGCCCCCGCCAGCACCAGCAGCAGGCCGCACCCGACCAGGACGCGGACGGTCCAGCGGGCGACGGAGGCGGCACGGGCCAGCATCAGAAGACGAACCCCACGGTGAGGTGCAGCCGGACGCGCCGGCGGTCCACCCCGTAGGCGACCGCCGCCTCCACCGGCCCCACGGGACTGCGCCAGCGCACGCCGGTGCCCACCCCCAGCTTGGCACTCAGGTCCCCAGGGTGGTTGGCGACCGCGCCGGCGTCGATGAACAAGGTGTGCTCGAACTCCGTGGGCTGCCCGTTGCGGATGATGGGCCGCTGCCACTCCAGGCTCGCGAGCGCCATGTAGCGCCCCGGGCCCACCAGGTCCTCGGCCAGCGGCACGCCGATGTCCAGGTACGGATAGCCGCGCACCGAGGTATCGCCGCCGGTGCGGAACAACTGGGTCGCCGGGATGTTGGCGCCCTGCGGCGCGAACACCGCGCCCGCTTCGGCGCGCAGCTGCAGCCGTCCGCTTTCGAGGGGGTGATAGCCCAGCCAGCGCACCAGCGAGCGCTGGAACGGCTCGTGTCCGCCCTTCAGTGTCACGCCACCGCCGAACTCGAACCCGATGCCGAAGCCGCGGCTCGGCGAGCGCACGTCGTCGAAGGTCCGCCGCGTCCAGATGTAGTTGACGCTCAGCGCAGCGCCGTCGCCCGTGTCCGCCGCCGTGAGCGGCACCGCGCGCGGATTGGTCACGTCCACGTTCTCGTACTGCACGTAGACGTTGCGGTCGATGCGGTCGCCGGTCTGGAACCGGCCGGCGCGCAGGCGCTGCGCGTACGTGACCAGGCGATCGTCGTCCAGCCGGTCCGCGCGCGCCAGCACGGACCAGCGCCACCCCTTCTCGTCGGGGATGTCGGTCCATTCCGTCTGGGCGTAGGGATTCCGCTGCTCCACCTGCAGCTTGGTCTGCGCGCGCCAGTCGATGCCGGGCACGCGGTTGTAGACGTGCTCCACGGTCGCGCGCGGGCCGCCGTCGGTGGTGAATCCCAGGCCCAGCACCACGCGCTGCATCGCCGCCTCGCGCACGGTCACCTGCACGGGGGCCGCCTCCGGGTCCGCCTCGGGATCGACGTAGATGAAGGCCGAATCGAAGTAGCCGCTGCCCGAGAGCCGCAGCTGGGCCCGCACGATCTGGTCCTGGTCGTAGACCTTCCCGGCCGGCAGGCGCGCGAGCCGCGGCACCAGCACCGGGTCGTAGCGCCGCACGCCCGTGACCTTCATCTGCCCGAGCCGGAACACCGGGCCCGAATCGAGCTTCAGCCCGAGGCGGGCCGAATGCGTGGCGGCATCCACGTCCGCCAGGCTGTAGCTGATGCGCCCTGCGGGATAGCGGCGCGCGAGCAGCTGCCGCGTGGCGCCGGCCTTGGCGCGGTCCCATCCGGTGTTGGTGAACGGCTGGCCCGGGGGCAGGCCCCAGCCGCTGCGGATCGCATCGCGCTGCGTGATCGCATCGGCATCGGTGCTGGTCGCGATGTCGCCCTCGAAGTCGACGTTCACCTCAGAGACCTTCGTCTGTTCCCCCGGCTCGACGTCGACGACGATGTAGGTACGCGGACCGCCTTCGCGGGCGATGCGCACTTGCGGCGCGAAATAGCCCTGGGTGGCGAGCAGCTCGCGCGCATCGCGTTCGGCCAGGACGATCAGCCGCGCAATCTCCGCGTCGTCCAGGTCGGTCACGGCGCGGAAGCGTTGCAGCGCGAGGTGCTTCTCCAGCAGTTCCCGTTGCGGGCCGGGGGCACGGACCACGACCTCGAACGCCGCCGGCGCCTCGGCGGCCGGCGCCGGCGCGGGAGCCGGCGCCTGCGTGGCGCACCCGAGCAGCGCGATCCCCAGTCCCGCGGTGGCGAGCAACGTGCGGATCGTGCGACCCTGCGTTGCAGCCGAGCTGGGACAGGGGGCTATCATGGACACATGCGAATTCTCCACACGATGCTGCGCGTGGGCGATCTCCAGAGGTCGGTCGATTTCTACACCAAGGTGCTCGGCATGAACCTGCTGCGCACCACCGAACGCCCGGAGCAGAAGTACTCCCTGGCCTTCGTGGGCTATGGAACGAACCCCGACCACGCGGAACTCGAACTCACTTACAACCACGGCGTGGACAGTTACGAGCTGGGTTCGGCCTACGGCCACATCGCGATCGGGGTGGCGGATGTCTACGCGGCGTGCGACCGCATCCGCGCCTCCGGCGGCAACGTCACGCGCGAGCCCGGCCCCGTGAAGGGCGGCACGACGGTGATCGCGTTCGTGACGGATCCGGACGGCTATAAGATCGAGCTGATCCAGCGGGAAGCCATGGCCTGACGGCTGCCCGCCGTCATCACTGCCTGTTCGCCTTGATGTTGCCGGCGACACCGCCGGCCACTGCGCCTACCGCTGCACCCGTCCAGCCGCTGCCTCCCGCGATGGCGGCAATGCCGGCACCTGCCGCGGCGCCGATGGCTGCACCCTGCACCGTGCCGTGCTGCTGGGGCGACATCGTGTCGCATCCACCCAGGGCTGCGACCAGGACGACGATTCCGGACCATGTGACTCGCTTCATGGCGTGCCTCCCTACCTGGCCTTCTGCAGCCCGGGCTGGGCAATCTCGAACCAGAGCGTCTCGATCACCGGCCTCTGGAGCCGGTCCTGGTGCGATGCGTACCAGCGATCGAGCCCTTCACGGACGCTGTCGAGCGTCTGGTCCTGCATGCCCTTCGCCATGCGCGGGAGCACGCTCTGGGCATCGGAGGGTGCATTGGCTCCGTAGTAGGCGCGCTCGACCTGGACGATGTTCGCGATGCCGATGAGGTAGGCCTTCTTGACCTGCTCCGACGACTCGTTCCATTGCCTTCCCGTGACGAGCGGGACTTCGTCTGCGCACACCATGCCGCTGGCGGCAGCCAACGCCACGCACGCTGCTGCAAGCGATGCGCGCACCTTTCGTTTCATGGCCATGTCGGGCTCCTCGAATGGCCGGAATGGTGATTCGCGCGGTCCGCAACCGGCCATTGGACCAAGGTCCCACTCCTGCAGCTGGACGATCTCAGAGGACCGAGCTGATCCAGCGGTCCACCGCGTCCGTGTAGGGCCCGGGCAGGCCCAGGTCGTCGTCGATCTGCATGTGGGTGCGCGCCACGCCCTGCACGCGCACGTCCCGACCCAGCTTCGAAGCCGCTTCGCGCAGCGCCTCGTTCTGCGGACAACTGTCACGCCGCAGCGTGGAGCAGATAGCGAGCAACGGCGGTCCCTCGCGCGCGAGCGCATGCAGCGGCGAGGCATTGCGCCATTGCTGCGGATCGGCGCCGAACGCGCGGTCGTACAGGCGCAGGTGCGGCGCCTGCATCAAGCGGGGGACGTCCATCGCGGCGCTGTCCAGGGTGACCGTCGCGCGCCACGGGAGCGCCCCTTCGGCGCGCGCCCGGGCCGGGTCGGCGGAGAGCAGCGCGACGAGATGCGCGCCGGCCGAATGGCCCATGAGCACCACGCGCGCCGGATCAGCGCCCCAGCGCGGCGCCTCCTTCTGCAGCAGCGCCAGCGCGCGTGCGATGTCGCGTGCCTGCTCCGCTGGCGACGCGTCCGGCACGAAGCGGTAGTTGGTGGACGCCACGACGAAGCCCTGGGCCGTCCAGTGGCGCACCTTCGGGAGGATCATCGCCGCGGCGCGCTTGTCGCCGAAGGCCCAGGCGCCGCCGTGCACCATCAGCAGGATGGGCCCGCGCGCGGTCCCGGGCAGGTACACGTCGAGCTGCTGGCGCGGATGCGGGCCGTACGCGATGTCGCGCAAGACCCGCACCTGCAGGTCGTTGGCCGCAGCGGCGATCGAATCGTCCTGCGACGCGGCTGCCGCCACGCCGGCGCAGGCCAGTGCCAGCAACAGGACGGCGCCGCCGCGCCTCACGACCGCGGCAGCGCCGCGGCTTCGGTCGCCAGGCGGGTGATGCGGGCCCAGTCCTGCGCCACCAGGGCATCTGCCGGCGTCAGCCAGGACCCGCCCACGCAGGCGACGTTGGGCAACGCGAGGAATTCGCGTGCATTGCCGGCGGTGATGCCGCCGGTGGGGCAGAAGCGCACGTCGTTGAACGGACCGTGCCAGGCCTTGAGCATGCCCGCGCCGCCCGCCGGCACGGCAGGGAAGAACTTCACCGCCATGTAGCCGTCTTCCTGCGCCATCATGATCTCGCTGCCGGTCGCCACGCCGGGCAGCAGCGCCACGCCCAGGTCGTGGCAGGCCTTGCCCACCGCGCGGGTGTAGCCGGGGCTCACGGCGAAGCGGGCGCCGGCCAGCGCCGCGGCCTGCGCGTCGGCCGCGCTGCGGACGGTGCCCGCGCCGACGACGGCCTCGGGCACTTCCTTCGCGATCGCCTCGATGCATGCCAGCGCCACCGGCGTGCGCAGCGTCACTTCGAGCATGCGGATGCCGCCGGCCACGAGTGCGCGCGCCATCGGCACCGCGTGCGCGACGTCCTGCAGGACGATCACGGGAATCACGGCTGCGTCCCGCATCACCTCCAAGGGTGTCGGCCGTTGCGCGATCGGTTTCAAAGCCATGTGCAGGCGCCCTCCTCTGCCGCCAGTGCATTGCGTCGCATGCCCGCGAACAGTTCGCGGCCGACGCCATGCGCATTGTGCGCGCGTTGGGCGTCGGTCATCTGCGCGGGCTGGCGCCTGCCCCATTCCTGCGGGTCCACCAGCGCCTGCAACGTCCCCGCCGGCGCGTCAAGCCGGACGATGTCGCCGTCGCGCAGCAGCGCGAGCGGGCCGCCGGCCGCTGCTTCCGGAGAGACGTGGATCGCTGCCGGCACCTTGCCGGACGCGCCGCTCATGCGGCCGTCGGTCACCAGCGCCACGCGGAAGCCCTTGCCCTGCAGCACGGCGAGCGGTGGCGTCAGCTTGTGCAGCTCGGGCATGCCATTGGCGCGCGGGCCCTGCCAGCGCACGACGCAGACCAGGTCGCGCTCCAGCTCGCCCGCCTTGAAGGCCGCGAGCAGGTCTTCCTGGCTGTCGAAGATGCGCACCGGCGCTTCGATCACGTGGCGGTCGCCGGGCACGGCGGACACCTTGATGACGCTGCGCCCCAGGTTGCCGGTGAGCAGCTTGAGGCCGCCGGTGGCGCTGAAGGGTTCCCGCGCGGGACGCAGGATCGTCGTGTCGCCCGAAGCACCGGCGTCGCGCCACTGCAGGCCCTTGCGTCCTTCGGCCCAGGCGGGAATGCGGGTGAACTCGCGCAGGCCGCCTGCGCGGACGGTCAGCACGTCCTCGTGCATGAGGCCCGCATCGAGCAGTTCGCGGATCACGTAGCCCGGTCCGCCGCAGTCCTGGAAGGCGTTCACGTCGGCGGTGCCGTTGGGATAGACCCGCGCCAGCAGCGGCACCACGGAGGAGAGGCGGTCGAAGTCGTCCCAGTCGATGACGATGCCGGCGGAGCGTGCCACGGCCACCCAGTGGATCAGGTGGTTGGTCGAGCCGCCCGTGGCCAGCAGCGCCGCCATGGCGTTGACGATGCAGCGCTCGTCCACGATGCGGCCGATCGGCGCGTAGCGGCGGCCCTTGAAGATGCCCGCCAGCGTGCGCACGGACTCCCGCGTGAGCTCGCCGCGCAGGTCGTCCTGCGGCTGGATGAAGGCCGCGCCCGGCACGTGCAGGCCCATGGCTTCCATCAGCATCTGGTTGCTGTTGGCGGTGCCGTAGAAGGTGCAGGTGCCTTGGGTGTGGTACGCCTTCTCCTCGGCCTCCAGCAGCTCCTTGCGGCCGACGAGCCCCTGCGCCGCCTGCTCGCGCACCTTCGCCTTGTCGCTGTTGGACAGGCCGCTGGGCATGGGGCCGCCCGGCACGAACACGGTGGGCAGGTGGCCGAAGTGCAGCGCGCCGATCAGGAGGCCGGGCACGATCTTGTCGCAGATGCCCAGCATCAGCACGCCGTCGAACACGTCGTGGCTGAGGCCCACGGCGGTCGCCAGCGCGATGGTGTCGCGCGAGAACAGGCTCAGCTCCATGCCGGCCGTGCCCTGCGTCACGCCGTCGCACATGGCCGGCACGCCGGCCGCGACCTGCGCGGTGGCGCCGAGCCTGCGGGCCTCTTCCTTGATCAGCGGCGGGTAGGTGCCATAGGGCGCGTGGGCCGACAACATGTCGTTGTAGGCGTTGACGATGGCGATGTTCGGCGCGCGTTCCTCGACGACGCGGAACTTGTCGTTGGGCGGGATGCCGGCGAAGGCGTGGGCGACGTTGGCGCAGCCCATGCGGTCCGCTCCGCGATCGCGCGCGGCGGCGGCCTCGATGCGGTCCAGGTAGGCGGAGCGGGTGGGTCCGCTGCGTTCGCGGATGCGCTGCGTCACCGCCTCCAGAACGGGGTTGAGCTTCATGGGATTCCAGTGGAGGGGTTGCAGGAATGCTACCCCGCTGCCACGTTCTTGGGGCGGCGCCCGGGTACGAACCGGTTACCAACTTCCGGGCGGAAGGCCGCTCGGCTAGAGTCGAAACCGTGAGTGAAGTGTTGAAGCCCCCGCGCGACCCGGCCGCGATGCTGGAGCAGGCCCTTGCCGAATGGGGCGGGGACGAGGACCTGTGGATCTTCGGCTACGGGTCGCTGATCTGGCGGCCCGAGTTCGATTTCGCCGAACGCCGGCCGGCGCGCGTGCACGGCTGGCACCGGGCGCTCAAGATGTGGAGCCGCATCAACCGCGGCACGCCGGAACGGCCGGGCCTGGTGTTCGGGCTGCTCTCGGGCGGTTGCTGCCGCGGCGTGGTCTTCCGCATCCCGCGCGCGCACGGGGGCGACGCGCTGGCGCGGCTGTGGCAGCGCGAGATGAAGCTGGCGGTGTACGACCCGCGCTGGCTCACGGCGGATACGCCGGAAGGCCCCGTGCGCGCCCTCGCCTTCACGCTGTCACGCAAGAGCCCCAGCCATACCGGCGAACTCAGCGACGAGGAATACCGCGCGATCTTTGCCTTCGCCTCGGGGATCTACGGCACGACGCTGGACTACGCGCACCGGACGCTCGAGGAGCTGAAGCGGCACGACATCCATGACCGGAACCTGGAGAAGCTGCTGCGGCTGATCCGGGCCCACGACTCGTAGGGTGGCGGTGAGCGCAGCGAACCCCACCGTGCCCCGCGCGGTGGGGTTCGCCTCCGGCTCACCGCCACCCTACGGAATCCGTCGCGTCCGCAAGAGAGACTCGGCCCGCGCCAGGTCCTCCACCGTATCGATGTCCGTGACGATGCCCTCGTCATCCAGCTCCAGCTTCAACGGCTGCGCCGCGCGCACGATGGACGCGGCACCTTCCGCACCGGCCAGCGCCTGCAACGCCGGCCCGTGCTCGCGCGCGAAGCCGACGGGATGCCCGCGCGTGCCGCGGTAGAACGGCAGCACCACGGAAGCACGCGACAGCGCCGCAGCCACGGCGCGCAATGACGCAGGTGACACGAGCGGCAGGTCCCCGGGCAGCACCAGCCATGCGTCCGCGTCCTTCGTCGCACGCACCGATGCGGCGATCGAGTCTCCCATCCCCGGATGACCCGCATCTTCGACATGCAGCCGCAGGCCGCTGGCGATCACCGCGGCGATCGTGTGTTCCAGGACGGTGAGGCCGTCGCCCAGCGGCGCCTGCAGCTTGGACCCGGTGCCGCCCGACGCGGCGAAGCGCTCGCCCCGGCCGGAGGCGAGGACGAGCACCACGGGGCCGCGCGTGTCAGGCAGAGCGGATGGCCTCCGCCGTCATCGGCAGCTTGCGCACGCGCTTGCCGGTGAGCGCCGCCACGCCGTTGGCGATGGCCGGCACGACGACCGCGGTCGCCGGCTCGCCGATGCCGCCGGGCTTCTCGGTGCTCGGCACGAGCGTGATGTCGATCACCGGCGCCTCGTACATGCGCACCAGCGGGAACTGGTGGAAGTTGGTCTGCTGCACGCGGCCCTTGTCCACCGTGATCTCCTGCATCAGCGCGGGGCCCATGCCGAAGACGACGCCGGACTGGATCTGCGCTTCCACGGTGTCCGGGTTGACCATGCGCCCCAGGTCCGCGACCACCGTCACGCGGTACACGCGCACCGAGCCGTCGGGATTGAGGCCGACCTCGGCCACCTGCGCCATGTAGGTGTCGTAGCCTTCCATCAGGGCGACGCCGCGGGCGCGCCCCGCCGGCAGCGGCTGGCCCCAGCCGGCCTTGGCGGCGGCCAGTTTCAGCACGTTGGCGAAGCGCGGCTTGTCGGCCAGCAGCGCCATGCGGTAGGCGACGGGATCCTGGCCTGCCTCCTTCGCCAGTTCGTCGACGAAGCTCTCGTTGGCGAAGGCATTGAGCAGGTGGCTCACCGAGCGCCAGTAGCCCACGCGCAGGCCGGCGTCGTGCTTGACCACGTCATGGCGCGAGGCCGGGATGGCGTACGGCGCCAGCGCCGCCTCCGTCATCAGGGGGTCCTGCACCTCGCCGGGCAGCCCGAACACGCGGCCCGTGATCGACTGCGACGTCATGCGGAAGGTCAGCGCCGTGGGCTTGCCGTCCCCGTCCAGTGCGGCGGTGAGCTGGTGCACCGCCTGCGGCCGGTAGAAGTCGTGCGTCATGTCGTCCTCGCGCGACCACACCAGCTTCACCGGGCGGCCGACCGCCTTGGAGATCTGTGCCGCCTGCACGATGAAGTCGAGGTCGATGCGCCGGCCGAAGCCGCCACCGAGGAAGGTGGTCTGCAGCGACACGTCCTGCGGCTGCACGCCCAGCGCCTTGGCCACGGCGCCCTGGGCGCCGTCCTGCCACTGCGTGGGGCCGATCAGCATCACCTTGCCGTCCTTCCAGGACGCGGTGAAGTTCATCGGCTCCAGCGGCGAGTGCGACAGCAGCTGGCTCACGTACTCGCGCTTGACGACGCGCTGCGAGGACGCGATCACCGCATCCGGATCACCGACCTTCTTGATCTCCAGCGGCTTGCCGGTGCCGCTCGCGGCGCGGATGCCTTCCAGCATCGCGGCGGTGTTCAGGCTGGCGTTCGGGCCGTCGTCCCACTGCACCTGCAGCTGCTTGCGGGCCTGGTTGGCGCGCCACCAGCTGTTGGCCACGACGGCGACGCCGTCCGGGATCTGCACGACGTCGATCACGCCCGGCATGGCCTTCGCCTTGCTGGCGTCGAAGTTCTTGACGCTGCCGCCGATGACCGGCGGCTGCTCCAGCGCGGCATACACCATGCCCGGCACCTTGACGTCGATGCCGAACTGCGCGGTGCCGTTCACCTTCATGGGCGTGTCGAGGCGGCGCGTGCGCTTGCCGACGATGCGGAACTGCGACGGGTCCTTGAGCGCCGGCTTCTCCGGCACCGGCATGTCGGCCGCGGCGGCGGCGAGCTGGCCGAAGGTCGCCTTCTGCCCCTTGGGCCCGGTGGCGAAGCCGTTGCCCATCTTCACCTGGTCGCGGTCGACCTTCCACCTCGCGGCGGCGGCACCGGCGAGCATCTCGCGCACCTGGGCGCCGGCGACGCGCAGCTTCTCCCAGCCATCGCGCACGGACGTGGAACCGCCGGTGAGCTGCGGCCCGCCCAGCAGCGCGTTGCCGTAGGCCTTGGCGTCGGGCGGGGCGATCGCCACGCGGATCTTGTCCAGGTCGACGCCCAGCTCCTCGGCGATCAGCATGGGCATGGAGGTGTAGACACCCTGCCCCATCTCCGAGCGGGCCGAGATCAGCGTGATGGTGTTGTCGTCGGCGATGTGCACCCACGCATTGGGCGTGTGCAGCGTGCCGGCCGCCTGCGCCTCGCGCAGCGCGGGCACCGAGACGCCCAGCAGCAGGCCGCCGGACGCGATGGCGGAGGTCTTGAGGAAGGTGCGGCGGGAAGTGGTGATCGTGGTCATGGCTGCTCTCCCCCTCAGGCCTTGCGGATCATCTCGGCGGCATCCTTGATGGCCGCCTTGACCCGCCCGTAGGTGCCGCAGCGACAGAGGTTGCCGCTCATGGCCTCGTCGATCTGCGCATCGCTCGGGTTGGTGTTCTTCGCCAGCAGGGCGGCCGCGCTCATCAGCTGGCCGGACTGGCAGTAGCCGCACTGCGGCACGTCGTGCTTGATCCAGGCCACCTGCAGCGGGTGCGTGTTGTTGCGCGACAGGCTTTCCACCGTCGCCACCTTGTGGCCGGCGACCGCGGACACGGGCGTCTGGCAGGAGCGGATGGCCTGGCCATCCAGGTGCACCGTGCAGGCGCCGCACAGGCCGGCGCCGCAGCCGAACTTGGTGCCGGTGTAGCCCAGCTCGTCGCGGATCACCCACAGGAGCGGGGTATCGGGCTCGACCAGCGTATTCACAGGCTTGCCATTGAGGTTGAATTTCACGGTCATGGGCGAACCTCCTTCGTGTTGTCTCCGTTGAATGCCGCCGAGCCTAGCCGCCCCACGACTTTTGTTCATGGGGTTAACCCGCGCCGCGGGAACTTGTTCTCAGAATGCGACAACGGCGCCAGTGCGACAATCCGCCGCCATGAGCAGCAGCACCGCCGACGGCATTGCCGCCCTGCGCAAGAGCTACGAGCGCGCCGAACTGAGCGAGGAGGCTTCCCACGCCGACCCGCTGCAGCAGTTCGACCAGTGGATCACCGAGGCGATCGCGGCGCAGGTCCCCGAACCCAATGCGATGACGGTCGCCACCGTCGGCGGCGACCTGCGTCCCAGCACGCGGGTGGTCCTGGTCAAGGGCTACGACGCGCGCGGCATCGTCTGGTACACGAACTACGAAAGCCGCAAGGGCCAGGAGCTCGCCGGCAATCCGTACGCGGCCCTGCAGTTCCACTGGGTGGAGCTGGAACGCGTGGTGCGCATCGAGGGCCGGGTGGAAAAGACCAGCGCCGCGGAAAGCGACGCATACTTCGCCAGCCGGCCGCTGGACTCGCGCATCGGCGCCTGGGCCAGTCCGCAAAGCCAGGTGATCCCGGGGCGCAGCGTGCTGGTGGCCAATGCGGCGAAGTACGGCGCGCAGTTCCTGCTGCAGCCGCCGCGGCCGCCGCACTGGGGCGGCTACCGGCTGGTGCCGGACGCGTGGCAGTTCTGGCAGGGGCGCAAGAGCCGGCTGCATGACCGGCTGCGGTATCGGCGGGAGGGCGGGGGGTGGGTCCGGGAGCGGCTGGCGCCTTGAGGGTTGGCCGGTGGGGTTCGGCCTGCGGCGCTCACCACCACCCTACGGGTGCGAACCGGACCCGGCCTTCGTAGGGTGGCGGTGAGCCGCAGGCGAACCCCACCGTCCCCACCCCTCCCTACTTCCGCGTGAGCTCCGTGAACGTCTTGCGGAACTTCGCCACCTTCGGCGCCGCCACCGCCAGGCAATACCCCTGCGTCGGGTTCTTCTCGAAGAAGTCCTGGTGGTAAGCCTCCGCCGGCGAATAGTTCGCGAGCGGCTTCACCTCGGTCACGATGGGCTTGCCGAAGGCATCGTCCTGCGTGAGCTGGCGGATCAAGTCCTCCGCCACCTTCTTCTGTTCCTCGTTCGTGTAGTAGATGCCGCTGCGGTACTGCGTGCCGACGTCGTTGCCCTGCCGGTTCATCTGGGTCGGGTCGTGCACGACGAAGAAGATCTCCAGCAGCTGGCGCGTGCCGACCTGCGCGGGGTCGTAGGTGAGCTTCACCACCTCCGCGTGGCCGGTGCGGCCGGTGCAGACCTCCTCGTAGGTCGGCTGCGCCGTCTCACCGTTGCTGTAGCCGGATTCCACGTCGGTCACGCCGCGCACTTCCTTGTACACCGCCTCGGTGCACCAGAAGCAGCCGCCGCCCAGGACGAGGGTTTGCAGGTCGCTCATGTCGGATCTCCTATGGACAGACTTTAGCCGGTCGCGTCCCTGCCTTACGATGCCCGGCCATGCACGCCAACGCTGAAACAAGGGGCACCCATGATTCCCGGTGAATGGAAGCCGGTGCTCGCCGCGCTGGTGCTGCCGCCGGCCGGGCCGCTGCTGCTGGTCCTGTTCGGGCTCCTGCTCGCCACGTGGCGCAAGGGCTTCGGGCTGCTGGTGGCCTTCGTCGGGGTGCTGATCGCGTGGTTCCTCGGCACCAACGTCGTCGCCGTGGCGCTCGCACGCAGCCAGCTGTCCCCGCTGATGGCGGCAGTGCAGCCGCAACAGGTGCAGGGCGTGCAGGCGATCGTGGTCCTGGGCGGGGGGGTGTTGCCGCGGGCGCCGGAGTACGGCACGGCGCAGCCGGGTCCGCACACCCTGGCGCGCCTGCGCTATGGCGCGTATCTCGCGAAGCAGACGGGCAAGCCCCTCGGCTTCGCCGGCGGGATCGGCTGGGCGGCGGCGGGAATGGACACGGCGCCGGAAGGAACCGTGGCCCGGCGCGTGCTCGCCGACGAGTACGGGCTCACCCCGCGCTGGGTGGACGACCAGTCCCGGGACACCGCGGAAAACGCCGCGCGCATGGCGCAGCTCCTGCGCCGCGACGGGATCCAGCGCATCGCCCTGGTGACCGACGCGACCCACATCCAGCGCGCCACCGAAGCCTTCCGCGCGGCCGGCATCCAGGTGCTCCCCGCCCCCACCAATTTCCCCATGCAGGCCGAGAGCCCCTGGCTGGAATGGATCCCCTCCATCCACGGCGCCGACGTCAACCGGCAGTTCCTGCGGGAATGGCTGGCGCGCCAGGTGGCAGGCAGCTGAAGCCCTTGGCATGGCGACCAAGGATGGGTTGCCTTGACGCGCCGCGGCTGGCCCAGCTACATTACTAACCGGTCAGTCATTAATATCCTCCGGGCGACCGCCGGATGGCCGCAAGAATCCATGTCTTCCCCCCGACCCGCCGAGCGCGACGAACCCCAGGGGCGGCGCGAACGCCGCAAGGAAGCGCGTCCCGGTGAACTGCTGGATGCCGCCCTCGACCTCTTCGTGGAGAAGGGCTTCGCCGCGACCCGGTCCGAGGAGGTCGCCGCGCGCGCCGGCGTGTCCAAGGGCACGCTGTTCCTCTATTTCCCGAGCAAGGAAGAACTGTTCAAGGCGGTCGTGCGGGAGAACCTGTCCGGCCGCTTCGCGGAGTGGCAGGAGGAGTTCGTGAACTTCGAGGGCACCACCGCCGAGATGGTGCGCTACTGCATGAAGATCTGGTGGGAGCGGATCGGCGCCACCCGCGCCTCCGGCATCACCAAGCTGATGATCAGCGAGGCGCGCAACTTCCCCGAACTGGCGGCCTTCTACCAGCAGGAGGTGATCCGCCCCGGCACCGACCTGCTGCGGCGCATCCTGCAGCGCGGCGTGGACCGCGGCGAGTTCCGCGCCATCGACGTGGACTATGCGGTGTTCGGCGTCGTTGCGCCGATGATCTTCCTGATCATGATGAAGCACTCGCTGGGCGCCTGCTCGCCCCAGGACTACCAGCTCGATCCGGAGCACTACGTGCAGACGCAGGTGGACCTGCTGCTGCAGGGCCTGTGCGTGCGTCCCGGCGAGGCGGGAGCGAAGGCATGAAGCGCTGGCGCATGTGGCTTGGCCTCGTGGTCGTGGCCCTCGTCCTCGTCGTCGGCCTGCGCGGCCTCTCCGCGCGGCGCGCGCAACAAGCCGCCGGCGACGCGCAAGCGGCCGCGCAACGTGCGCAGCCCGTGGTGGAACTCGCGGCGACCGACGTCGTCAGGGCCGAAGTCCGCGAGCTGCAGCGCGGGTTGCCCGTGTCGGGCTCGATCCGCGCCGTCAATTCGGCCTTCGTCAAGGCCAAGGTTCCCGGCGAGCTGCTGGAGCTGACGTTGCGCGAGGGCGATCCCGTGCGCGCCGGCCAGGTCATCGCGCGCATCGACCGCATCGAGGGTCAGGCCCGCGTGCAACAGGCGCAGGAACAGGCGGACGCCGCCAAGGCACAGATCGACATCGCCGAGCGCCAGTTCAACAACAACAAGGCGCTGGTGGACCAGGGCTTCATCTCCAAGTCCGCTCTCGATACCTCGCAAAACAACCTGGTCGCCGCGCAGGCCACGCACAAGGCGGCGCTCGCGGCCGTGGACCTCGCCCGCAAGGGACTGGAGGACACCGTGCTGCGCGCGCCGATCTCCGGCGTGGTGGCGCAGCGCCTGGCGCAGCCCGGCGAACGGGTGGCCATCGACGGCAAGATCCTGGAGATCGTCGACCTGTCGCGCCTCGAGCTCGAAGCGGCGCTCGGCGCCGCCGACTCCGTGGCACTGCGTGTCGGCCAGGAAGCGGACCTGCAGGTGGAAGGCAGCCCGCGCCCGGTCGTGGCGCGCGTGGCGCGCATCAACCCGAGCGCGCAAGCGGGCAGCCGCAGCGTGCTGGCCTACCTGGCCATCGCCGACACGGCGGGACTGCGCCAGGGCCTGTTCGCGCAGGGGACGGTGCGCATCGGCCAGGCTTCCGGCCTGGCGGTGCCGCTCGTGGCCGTGCGCACCGACCGCCCGGCGCCCTACGTGCAGGTGGTCGAGGACGGCAAGGTCGCGCACAAGGCGGTCCAGACCGGCGAACGCGGCGACTCCGGCAAGGAACCGTGGGTCGCCGTGCAGGGCGTCGCGCCTGGGGCCACGGTGCTCCTCGGGCACGTGGGGCCGCTGCGGGAAGGCACGCTGGTGAAGTTCACGGCCCCGCCCTCACCCCAACCCTCTCCCGCCAGCGGCAGAGGGAGCAAGACCCCCAGCCCCTAGGCCCTCGTCCCCATGTGGTTCACCCGCGTCAGCCTGAAGAACCCGGTGTTCGCCACGATGGTGATGGCCGCCATCGTGGTGCTGGGCCTGTTCTCCTACCAGCGCCTCAACATCGACCAGTTCCCCAACATCGAATTCCCGGTGGTGGTGGTGCAGACGGAATATCCCGGCGCCTCGCCCGAGATCGTGGAGAGCGAGGTCAGCAAGAAGGTCGAGGAGGCGGTGAACTCCATCGCCGGCATCAACGCCCTCACCTCGCGCAGCTACGAAGGCCAGTCGGTCGTCATCATCGAGTTCCAGCTGCAGGTGGACGGCCGCAAGGCCGCCGACGACGTGCGCGAGAAGGTGGCTTCGGTGCGGCCGACCTTCCGCACCGAGGTGAAGGAACCGCGGGTGCTGCGCTTCGACCCGGCCAGCCGGCCGATCTGGTCGCTGGCGGTGCTGCCCGACACGCGCGACGGCGCCCGCCCCATGGACCCGGTGGAGCTGACCAACTGGGCCGACCAGGTGCTGAAGAAGCGGCTGGAAAACGTCCGCGGGGTCGGCTCCGTGACGCTGGTGGGCGGCACCAAGCGCGAGATCAACATCTACCTGAATCCACCGGCCATGGAGGCGCTGGGCATCACCGCCGACCAGGTGGTGAACGCCGTGCGCAGCGAGAACCAGGACCTGCCGGTGGGCGCCATCAAGTCGCTGGCGCAGGAGCGGGTCGTGCAGATCGACGCGCGCATCCAGCGGCCGGAGGACTTCGGCCAGATCATCGTCATGCGCCGCAACGGCAACCCGGTGCGCATCAACCAGGTCGCCCGGGTGTCCGACGGCGGCCAGGAGGTCGAGAGCCTGGCGCTCTACAACGGCCAGCGCACGCTGCTGCTGCAGGTGCTGAAGGCGCAGGACGAGAACACCATCGAGGTGATCGACGGCCTCAGGCGGACGCTGGCCGAGATGCAGCCGCAGCTGCCCGGGGGCGTGCGGCTGGAGCAGGTGGCGGACTCCTCGCGACCGATCCGCGTGGCGGTGGAGAACGTGCGCCACACCTTGCTGGAAGGCGCAGCGCTCACCGTGCTGATCGTGTTCCTGTTCCTGAACTCGTGGCGCTCCACGGTGATCACCGGGCTCACGCTGCCGATCGCGCTGATCGGCACCTTCCTGTTCATGTACGCCTTCGGCTTCTCCATCAACATGGTCACGCTGATGGCGCTGTCGCTGTGCGTGGGCCTGCTGATCGACGACGCGATCGTCGTGCGCGAGAACATCGTGCGGCACGTGCAGATGGGCAAGCCGCCCTACCAGGCATCCCTGGACGGCACGCAGGAGATCGGCCTGGCGGTGCTGGCCACCACCTTCTCCATCGTCGCGGTGTTCCTGCCCATCGGCTTCATGGGCGGCATCATCGGCAAGTTCTTCCACGAGTTCGGCGTGACCATCGTGGCGGCCGTGCTGATCTCCATGTTCGTCAGCTTCACGCTGGACCCGATGCTGTCGTCGGTGTGGCACGACCCGGAGGCGGAAGGCCACGGCCGGCCCAAGGCGCGGCTCACCGCGTACGACCGAACCATCGGCCGCGTGACCGGCTGGTTCGACCGCAGCACCGAGCGGCTGGCGGAGATCTACCAGTCCATCCTGCGCTGGTCGCTCGCGCACCGGCTGGCGACGGTGGCCGGTTCGATCGCGATCTTCCTCGCCAGCATCTTCATGGTGCCGCTGCTGGGGACCGAGTTCGTGCCCAAGGCGGACTTCTCGGAGACCAGCCTCAACTTCTATACGCCGGTGGGCTCCTCGCTGGAACTCACCGAGGCCAAGGCGAAGCAGGTCGAAGCCATCATCCGCGAGTTCCCGGGCGTGCGCTACACGGTGACCACCATCAACACCGGGGCGGCGGCGGGCAAGATCTACGCGAGCGTCTACGTGCGCATGCTGGACCGGAAGGATCGCCAGTTCAGCGTGGACGAGATCGCCGGCCAGTTGCGCGAGCGCCTGAAGCAGGTGCCCGGCATCACCGTGACGCACGTCGGCCTGCTGGACTCGGTGGGCGGCAACAAGCAGATCGAATTCTCGCTGCTGGGTCCCGACCTGAAGGAGCTGGAACGGCTGTCGCAACTGGTGCAGGAACGGTTGCGCGACGTCCCTGGCCTGGTGGACCTCGATTCCAGCATCAAGCCCGACAAGCCGACCGTCGCCATCCAGGTGAAGCGCGACGCCGCGTCCGACCTGGGCCTGTCCGTCGCGCAGATCGCCAGCTCGCTGCGCACCCTGGTCGCCGGCCAGACGGTGGGCAACTGGCGCGCGCCCGACGACGAAACCTACGACGTCAACGTGCGCCTCGCCCCCGACGCGCGCAACGCGCCGCAGGACCTGGAGCGCCTGCCCTTCGCCATGGGCACCAACGCCGACGGCAGCGTGCGCATCGTGCGCATGAACCAGGTGGCCTCGCTGCGCGAATCCACCGGCCCCAACCAGGTCAATCGCCGCGACCTCACGCGCGAGGTGGCGTTGAACGCCAACGCCTATGGGCGCTCCGCCGGCCAGGTGTCCGACGCCATCCGCCAGCGCGTCGACACCATCCAGCTGCCTCCCGGCTACCGCTACCAGTTCAGCGGCTCCACCAAGAACATGAAGGAGTCCTTCGGCTACGCGGTGTCCGCGCTGGCGATGGCGGTGATCTTCATCTACATGATCCTGGCGAGCCAGTTCAAGAGCTTCCTGCAGCCGCTGGCGCTGATGACGTCGCTGCCGCTCACGCTGATCGGCGTGGTCCTGGCGCTCCTGGCCTTCCGCTCGACGCTGTCCATCTTCTCCATCATCGGCATCGTGATGCTGATGGGCCTGGTGACCAAGAACGCCATCCTGCTGGTGGACTTCGCGATCCGCATGCGCGAGCAGGGCATGGAGCGCTCGCAGGCCCTGCTGCATGCGGCCCGGGTGCGCCTGCGCCCCATCCTCATGACGACGCTGGCCATGGTGTTCGGCATGGTGCCGCTCGCCTTCGCGCTGTCCGAAGGCTCCGAGCAGCGCGCCCCCATGGGCCAGGCCGTGATCGGCGGCGTGATCACCTCGTCGCTGCTGACGCTGGTGGTGGTGCCGGTCGCGTACTGCTACCTGGACGACCTGGTCCAGTGGGCGCGCCGCGGCCGCCGCCCCGCTTCGGGGGGTGCCGGAGCCGGGCCCGTGCCGGCTTCTAAAATGGATGGTTTGTCCTGAACGCCACGAGAGAACATGACCGCCGCCATCGATACCGAACGCGCCCGCTTCAACATGATCGAGCAGCAGATCCGTCCCTGGGACGTGCTGGACCTGGACGTGCTGGCCCTGCTGCAGCAGGTCAGGCGCGAGGACTTCGTGCCGGTCGCCCACAAGGCCCTGGCCTTCACCGACATGATGATCCCCCTGGCCGCCCCTACCGAGGAAGCGGTCCGCAGCGGCTGGTGCATGCTGGAACCCAAGCAGGAAGCGCGCATCCTGCAGGACGTGGCGCCCAAGGCGCACGAGAAGGTGCTGGAAGTCGGCGCCGGCAGCGGCTACATGGCCGCCCTGCTCGCCAGCCGCGCCCAGCGCGTGATCAGCCTGGAGATCCGTCCCGAACTCGCCCGCATGGCGCGCGAGAACCTGCAGCGCGCCGGCATCCGCAACGCGGAGGTGCGCGAGGCCGACGGAGCCAAGGGCCTCGCGGCCGAGGGGCCCTTCGACGTGATCGTGCTCTCCGGTTCGGTTGCCGAGGTGCCGCAGGCCCTGCTCGCCCAGCTGAAGGTGGGGGGCCGGCTGGCCGCGATCGTCGGCGACGAGCCGATCATGCGCGCCACCTTCGTCACCCGGACGGGCGAGGCTTCGTACACCACCGTGCAGCCGTGGGACACTGCGGCGCCGCGCCTGGCGCACTTCCCCGAGCCCTCGCGCTTCCAGTTCTGAGGCCCGCATGATTCCCCAGGTCCGTCCCGCCGAATTCGACGACTGGCTGCAGGCCCAGGGCGGCGCGCGGCCGCTCCTGCTGGACGTGCGCGAGCCTTGGGAAGTGCAGACCGCCCGCGTCGCCCCCGGGGCGTTCGACGTGGTCGCCATCCCCATGAACCAGATTCCGGCGCGGCTCGCGGAGCTGCCGCAGGACCGGCCCATCGCCTGCCTGTGCCACCACGGCGCGCGCAGCCAGCGCGTCGCGCTGTTCCTGGCGCAGCAGGGCTTGGTCGGCGTGGCGAACGTCGCGGGCGGCATCGACGCGTGGTCCCGGGAGCGCGATCCCGGGATTCCCATTTACTGAAGCGCCCTGCCGGGTGCGACGAGCAGAAAAGCAAGACGGAAGGACGGGACCATGATGATGTTGCGGCTTCTCCCCCTGGCGGCGGCCCTGGGACTGGCCTTCGCCGGCCCGGCCCGCGCGGAAAGCCTGCTGCAGATGTACGAGGACGCCCGCGCCTACGACGCCACCTGGCAGTCGGCGAAGGCGCAGTACGACGCGAACCTGTACCGCGCCGAGCAGGCCCGCGCCGGCATCCTGCCGCAGGCGGCCCTCTCGGGCGGCGTGAGCCGCAGCAAGGTCGACGCCAACAACCCGCCGCTGCCGAACGACCACTATTTCGGCACGCAGAGCGCCACGGTCAGCGCGTCCCAGCCCCTGTACCGCCCCGCCAACCTGGCCACCTGGCGCCAGGCGCAGCGCCAGGCGCAGCAGGCGGAGTTCCAGCTCACGGCGGCCAGCCAGGACCTGATCATCCGCGTGAGCCAGGCGTACTTCGACGTACTGGCGGCGCAGGACACGCTGGGCTACGTGCGCGCGCTGAAGGAAGCGACGGCGGAGCAGCTCGCGGCCGCCAAGCGCAACTTCGAAGTGGGCACCACCACGATCACCGACACGCGCGAGGCGCAGGCCCGCTACGACCTCGTGCTGGCGCAGGAGATCCAGGCGGAGAACGACCTGCGGATCAAGCGCCTGGCGCTCGACACCATCGTGGGCAGGACCGCCGCGCAGCCCGATTCCGTGGGGGTGCTGGACAAGGTGCCGCCGCCACAGCCGGCGGATCCAGATGCATGGGTGGGCGCCGCCGAGACGGCGAGCCCCGCGATCCTGAACGCGAAGTCCGCCGTGGAAGTCGCCGAACTGGAAACCGAGAAGGCGCGCGCCGGCCACAAGCCGACGGTGGACCTCACGGCCAGCTACAGCTACGGCCGCAACATCAACGGCACGGCCGCCTCGCTGCTGGAGAACCAGCCCCGGCAGGGCACCGCCGGTGTCCAGTTCACGCTGCCGCTGTTCGCCGGCTTCGCCGTGCAGAACCGCATCCGCGAGACGCTGTCCCTCGAGGACAAGGCCCGTACCGACCTGGAGGCCACGCGGCGCCAGGTGGCGCAGGCCGTGCGCACCGCCTACTTCGGCGTGGTCTCCGGCCAGGGCCAGGTGCGTGCGCTGGAGGCCGCGGAGGCGTCCAGCCAGAGCTCGCTCGATGCCAACCGCCTCGGCTACCAGGTGGGCGTGCGCATCAACATCGACGTGCTCAATGCGCAGACGCAGCTGTTCCAGACCAAGCGCGATCTCTCGCAGGCCCGCTACAACGTGCTGATGGGGCAGCTGAAGCTGCGCCAGGCCAACGGCACCCTGCAGCCGGAAGACCTGCAGCGCCTGAGCACGCTGCTCGCGCGCTAGCCTTCGGCGCACGCCGCTTCGGCGGTGCTGCGCGCCTCGCGCACGAGCCGGCGGCCGCCGGCTTGCAGCACCACCCGGCGCTTCCCGTCGGGCCCCGCCTCGCGCGCGACCAGCCCGGTCTTCTCGAGCGGCAACAGCTGCAGCACCAGCGCCGACGGCTTCAGTCCCACGCGCGCGGCCAGCTGCGCCGTCGCCAGTGCGCCGTCCGCATCCAGCACGGCGAGCAGGACATAGTCGTTCCAGGACAGCCCGTGCCAGTTCCCGAGTTCCTCGTCGAGGCGCAGGCGCAGCGCCGCGTGCGCGAAGTGCCGCGCCAGGCAGGCCTCCAGGGTCATGGCTGCACTCCCAGCTCGGCGCGGTACAGCGCCTCGAGTTCCGCCACTTCTGCGGCGTAGTCGAAACCGGCCTCGCTGCGCTCCTTCACCAGGGCGAGCACTTCGAAGGAGAAGCGTTGCGGGCCGTCGCGGTTCCAGTCGGCCTGCAGGGCCTTGTCCGGGTGCGAGCCGTGGCGCAACTCGAACTGGATTCGATTGAGCGCGCCGTGCACGTTGCGGCTGGTGCCAACGCGCACGGCGCCCGTCGCGTGATCGCGGATCGCGTAGACGCCCATGGGCGGGAAGGCATCGCGGGCCTGGCGCGCCAGCGCCCGGCGAGAGGTGGAAGACGAAGACATGCCCTGAATTTTATCCGGGCTAAATTTAATCCGTCAATATCACCCGGGTAAATTTACCTGGGTCGGACCAGCGCCAGGACCGCCTCCGCGGTCCGTTGCGCCGCCCCCCGGTGTGCCGCGGCGAAGCGCTCGCCCGCCTCCGAGGCCGCCGCGCGTGCGGCGGGATCGCCGACCAGGTCCACCGCCATGCGCACGGCCTCCTGCATGTCCGCGGCACGCCGGGCCGCGCCGGCCTGCAAGGCCAGTTCAGCGGCCTCGCTGAAGTTGAAGGTGTGGGGGCCCATCACGATCGGGCAGCCGCAGGCCGCGGCCTCGATCAGGTTCTGCCCGCCGAGCCGCGCAAAGCTGCCACCGAGCAGGGCGACGTCGGACATGGCGTAGTACAGGGTCATCTCGCCCAGCGAATCGCCGATCCATACGTCGGCGGGCGCGGGCGCTTCCTCGTTCCACGCGCTGCGGCGCGAAACCGAGAAGCCGGCCTGGGCCACCATGCCGGCCACTTCGTCGAAGCGCTGCGGATGCCGCGGCACCAGCAGCCACTGCACGTCCCGGTGCGCGGCGATCGCGCGCAGGAAGTCCGCCTCCTCGCCTTCGCGCGAGCTGGCGAACATGACCACCGGCCGCGGCGAGGTGCCGCGCCAGTCGCGGCCCAGGCGCAGTTGCTCCGGATCGGGGTTCGCGTCGAACTTCAGGTTGCCGAACACGCCCTCGACGTGCGCGCCCACCTCGCGCAGGCGCCGGGCATCGTCCCGCGTCTGGGCCCAGGCGGCATGCAGCGCGCCGTACGCGGGCCGCGACAGGCGAGACAGGCGGCGCGCCTGCGCCATGGACTTGGACGACAGCCGCGCGTTGGCCAGGGCCAGGGGAATGCCGCGCGCCTGGCAGAGGGCGGCCAGGTTGGGCCACACCTCGGTTTCCATGAGGATGCCGGCGGCGGGCCGGAAGTGGTCCAGGAAGCGGCGCACCGCCTGCGGCGTGTCCCAGGGCAGCCAGGCCTGGGCATCGCCCTCGCGCAGCAGGCGGCGGCCCTCGTCGCGGCCGGTCGCCGTGCCGTGCGTGAGGAGCACGCGCAGCCCGGGCCGGGCGGCGCGCAGCGACTCCAGCAGGATCGCGGCCGCGCGGGTCTCGCCCAGGGAGACGGCATGGATCCACAGGCGACCGGGCTCCGTCGCGCCGTGGTAGCGGCCGAAGCGCTCCTCCACGTGCTCCAGGTAGCCGGGCTCGGCCTCCCCACGGCGGCGCAGCTTCCGGCGCAGCAGCGGCTGGGCGCCGATCAGCACCAGGGAGTAGAGCGGCCGGATCATCCCGCGATTGTGACCGCCTGCCAGGCGGCCCAGACGCTGTCCACGGGCGGTGTCGGCTGGGCGTAGACGGCGCGCTGGCGCGGATGGTCGACCGGCCCGGTGCGCCAGGCCGTGTCGAAGTTGTAGATCTGCACGTGCGGCAGGTCCAGGGCGACGGCGATGTGGCTCAGGCCGCTGTCCACGCCGATGCAGCCGGCGCAGGCCGCCATGCGGCCGGTGAGCGCGTCCAGCGACAGGCGCGGCCATACCCCGGCCCGCGGGCCGAGCGCCTGCGCGATGCGGTGGCTGCGCGCTTCCTCCTCGTCGCTGCCGTGCGGCAGGACCAGGGAATGTCCTTGTGCCAGGAGCCGCCGGCCCAGGTCCAGCCAGTGGTCCTCGGGCCAGCACTTGTCGGGCCGGGACGTGCCATGGACCAGGACGACGGCGTCGCTGCGCGGCCCCTCGCCGCTGCCCAGGCCGTAGCGAGGCAGGCCCGTGGGGGCATAGCCCAGCGCCTGTGCGCACACCGCGCGGGCGCGCTCGAGGGCGGCCGTCTGCGGTTCGATGCGGATCGCGACGTCGGCCACCCAGCGCGTGGGCGCCTCGTAGCTGGCGCCGTCGGTGCGGTTGGCCATCGCGTAGCGCCGGCCGCCGGGCGCGAGGCGCGCCATGTGGGCGACCAGCGCCGACTTCGTCAGGCCCTGCAGGTCGATGACGGCGTCGTAGGCCTCCTCGTGCAGGTCGTGCCGGAACGCGCGCCATTCCGCGCGGGTGCTGCGGGCCAGGGGCGCCTTGCGCCAGCGGCGCAGCTCGGACGGGATGACGCCGTGCACCCCATCGCAGCGGGCCACGAGCGATGCGAAGGCACGCTCCACGACCCAGTCGATGCGGGCGCCGGGAAAGGCGGTGCGCAGGTCGTGCACCACGGGCAGCGTGTGCACCACGTCCCCCAGGGACGAGAGCTTGACGATGAGGACTTTCAAGAGCCCCCTATTGTGTCAGTGGGCCGCCTCCCCGATCCGGGCATCCGGCTTGACGGTGCGCAAGAGCGAGAGCATTTCGCCCTCGATGCGGTGCATGGCCTCGGGCGTGTGCCCCTCGAAGCGCAGCACCAGCACCGGCGTCGTGTTGGAGGCGCGGATCAGGCCGAAGCCGTCGCTCCAGTCCACCCGGACGCCGTCGATGGTGGAGACCTGCGCATCGGGGAAATGCGCCTTCCTCACCAGTTCGTCGACGATGCGGTGCGGCTCGCCCTCCTCGCACTTCACGTTCAGTTCCGGCGTGGAGAAGCTGGTGGGCAGCGCGTCGAGCACCTGGCTCGGGTCGGGCGAGCGCGAGAGGATCTCCAGCAGGCGGCAGCCGGCATAGGTGCCGTCGTCGAAGCCGAACCAGCGCTCCTTGAAGAAGATGTGGCCGCTCATCTCGCCGCCCAGGGGCGACTGGAGCTCCTTCATCCTGGCCTTGATCAGCGAGTGGCCCGTCTTGTACATCACGGGCTCGCCGCCGGCCTCGCGGATGGCGGGGCCGAGGCGCTGCGTGCACTTCACGTCGTAGAGGATGGGCGCGCCGGGCACGCGCGAGAGCACGTCGCGGGCGAACAGCATCATCTGCCGGTCGGGGAAGATGTTGTTGCCGTCCTTCGTGATGATGCCCAGGCGGTCGCCGTCGCCATCGAAGGCGAGGCCCAGGTCGGCGCCCGTTTCCTTCAGCCTGGCGATCAGGTCGCGCAGGTTCTCGGGCTTGCTGGGGTCGGGATGGTGGTGGGGGAAGTCGCCGTCCACCTCGCTGTACATCTCGATCACCTCGCAGCCGATGGCGCGGTAGATCTCGGGGGCCGAGGCGCCGGCGACGCCGTTGCCGCAGTCGACGACGATCTTCAGGGGCCGGGCGAGGCGGATGTCGCCCTTGATGCGATCGCGGTAGGGAGCGAACACGTTGACGTTGCGCACCTTGCCGGGGGCGGGCGGCTGGTCCCAGCCGGAGGTCTCCATCATCTTGCGGAGGGCCTGGATCTCTTCGCCGTAGATGGCGCGGCCGGCGAGGACCATCTTGAAGCCGTTGTAGTCCTTCGGGTTGTGGCTGCCGGTCACCTGGATGCCGCTGCTGGCGAGCGTGCTGGCGGCGAAATACAGCATGGGGGTGGTGACCATGCCGACGTCGACGACGTCGACGCCGCTGGCGACGAGTCCGCGGACGAGGGCGGCCGAGAGCGAGGGGCCGCTCAGGCGGCCGTCGCGGCCGACGGCGACGGCCTGCTCGCCCTCGCGCCGGGCCATGGTGCCGAAGGCGCGGCCGAGGGCTTCGGCAACCTCTTCCGTGAGGGTGGAGGGGACGATCCCGCGGACGTCGTAGGCCTTGAAGATGCTGGGGCTGAGCTGCATGGGGAGGATCTCTTTGTTCCGGAGGGGTCTGGGAGGATTCTAGGCGGCGGGGGTGCAGGGACATGTCCGAAAACGGCCAGTCGTGCGCCCGGCCCTGCCTATCATGGGCGCCATGTCACCGGTCGAACCCCCGCTCCATCCCGACGCCTGCTACCTGGCGCTGAAGGCGCACGACGCCCGCTTCGACGGCACCTTCTTCACGGGCGTGACCAGCACCGGCATCTACTGCCGCCCGGTCTGCCGCGTCCGCACGCCCAAGCGCGAGAACTGCCGCTTCTTCGCCCACGCGGCCCAGGCAGAAAGCGCCGGCTTCCGGCCTTGCCTGCGCTGCCGTCCGGAGCTGGCACCGCAGGCGCTGCGCTGGTCGCTGCAGGATGCGAGCGCCGTGCTGGCGCAGCAGGCGGCGCGGCTGCTCGACGAGCCCGAGGCCTGGGGCGAGGACGGTCCCTCGGTGGACGCGCTGGCCCAGCGGCTGGGCATCAGCGACCGGCACCTGCGCCGCATCTTCGAAAGCCACCTGGGCGTGTCGCCGCTGCAGTACCTGCAGACGCGCCGGCTGCTGAGCGCCAAGCAATTGCTCGCCGACACGTCGCTGCCCATCACGCAGGTCGCGCTGGTGAGCGGCTTCGGCAGCGTGCGTCGCTTCAATGCCGCGTTCACGGCCCACTACGGGCTGAGCCCGAGTGCCCTGCGGCGCGAGGGCCCGCCCCGGGAAGCCGGCGCCGAGGTGCGCCTGGGCTACCGGCCGCCCTACGACGTGGCCGCGATGCTGGGTTTCTTCCGCACCCGGGCGATCGCCGGCGTCGAATCGATTTCGGAAGGGCAACTGGCCCGCACGCTCGCCGTCGACGCGGGCGGCCAGCGCCACGAGGGCTGGGTCAGCATCGCTTTCGACGAGCCGCGTTGCCAGGTGCTGCTGCGCGTGAGCGAGTCGCTGCATGGCGTGCTGCCACTGGTGATCCGGCGCGTGCGGGCCGCGTTCGACCTGGACGCCGATCCGCATGCGATCAACGCGCGGCTGCACGGCAGCTTCCCGCTCGGCGACGGCTTGCGCGTCCCGGGTGCGTTGAGCGGCTACGAGCTCGCAGTGCGGGCCGTGCTGGGCCAGCAGATCACGGTGGCGGCGGCGCGCACGCTGGCGCAGCGCCTCGTGCATCGCTTCGGCACGCCCATCGCGACGTCCGACCCGGCGCTGACGCACCTGTTCCCGGCGCCGGAAGTGCTGGCGGCGGCCGAAGGCGATGCCCTCGGCCAGCTCGGGATCGTGCGGCAGCGGCAGGCGGCGATCGTGGCGATCGCGCGGGCCACGGCCGAAGGACGCCTGGGCCTGCATTCCGGCGCCGACGTGCCGACGACGACCGCGGCGCTCAAGGAGCTGCCCGGCATCGGCGACTGGACGGCGCAATACATCGCGATGCGGGCGCTGCGCTGGCCCGACGCGTTCCCGGCCGGCGACGTCGCGCTGCACAAGGCGCTGGGCGTGCAGCAGAGCCGGCAGCCCGCCCGCGAGGCCGAAGCGGCTTCGCAGGTGTGGAAGCCCTGGCGCAGTTATGCCGTCGTGCGCGCATGGAGCGCGATGAAATGACCACCCCCAAAGCGCCTTCGGCGCCTCCCCCTCGAGGGGGCGCCCCCAGTGGCCCGGCAAAGCCGGTTCCACGGCGGCACTGGACTTGGCTGTGCGCTCCTTCCTGTATCGCACCGCCCTACCTGGAGAACTGAGATGAGCAAGTTTCAGCAACGCGTTTGCACGCACTTCGAAAGCCCGCTCGGCACCATGCTGGTGGCGGCGACCGACGACGGCCTGGCCGGCGTCTGGTTCGTGGGCCAGCGCTACAGCCCCGACACGCGCGGCTGGCGCGAAGACCCGCAGCACCCCGTGCTGCGCGAAGCGGTGGCGCAGCTCACCGCCTACTACGCGGGCGAGCGTTCCGGCTTCGACCTGCCGCTGGACCTGAGCGCCGGCACGCCTTTCCAGCAAAGCGTGTGGGACGCCCTGCTCGCGATCCCGAGCGGCGGCACCACGAGCTACGCGGAACTGGCCCGGCGCCTCGGCAAGCCGCAGGCCGCCCGGGCGATCGGCGCGGCGGTGGGGCGCAATCCGGTCAGCGTCGTCGTGCCCTGCCATCGCGTGCTGGGCACCGATGGCTCCCTCACGGGCTACGCCGGCGGGCTGGAGCGCAAGACGGCGCTGCTGCAGCTCGAAGGCGCATTGATGTAAGCGGCGAATCAATCGCCGCCACGGATTTCATCAGTGCCGGGCGCGATCGCGCCCGGCGTGAACGACACTCCTCCTTCCATGCCTTTCGCTTCCATCGTCGACTTCGTCGTGCTCGCGGCCATCTGGGGCGCGTCCTTCCTGTTCATGCGGCTGGCCGTCGGCGAGTTCGGCGTCGTCGCGACGGCGGCCGTGCGCGTGACGGTCGCCACCTGCTTCCTCGCGCCGCTGATGATCGCCAAAGGCCACGGCGCGGCCTTCCGCCAGCACTGGTGGAAGGTGTTCCTGGTGGGCATCCTCAATTCCGCCCTGCCCTTCCTGCTGTTCGCGTTCGCGCTGCTGTCCATCACGACCGGCCTGTCGGCCATCCTCAATGCGACGGTGCCGCTGTTCGGCGCGCTGGTTGCATGGTGGTGGCTGAAGGACCGGCCCACCAGCTCGCGCGTGCTGGGCCTGCTGGTAGGCTTCGCGGGCGTCGCCGCGCTCGCGTGGGACAAGGCGAGCTTCAAGCCCGATGCGGCCACCGGCATCGCCCCGGCCTGGGCCGTCCTCGCCTGCCTGCTCGCGACGCTCTGCTACGCGATCGCGGCCAGCGCCGCCAAGCGCTTCCTGAGCGGCATGCCGCCGCTGATGACGGCCACGGGCAGCCAGATGGGGTCGATGCTCGTGCTGGCCGTGCCCGCGCTGTGGCTGCGGCCCGCCCACATGCCCGGCATGCAGGCGTGGCTCGCGCTGGTGGTGCTCGGCGTCCTGTGCACCGGCGTCGCGTACATCCTGTACTTCCGCCTGATCGAGCAGGCCGGGCCCTCGCGGGCGGTGGCGGTGACCTTCGCGATCCCCGTGTTCGCGATCCTGTACGGCGCGCTGTTCCTCGGCGAGCCCGTCACGCTGGACATGCTGATGTGGGGCTCGGTGGTGTTGATCGGCACTGCGCTGTCCACGGGGGTGCTCAAGCTGCCGGCGCTGCGGGCGCACGCATGAAGGACGCTTGAACGTGCCGGGGTTCGCTGGCGCTCACCTCAAAACCGCGGCAGATCCATGAGCCGCCGCCCCGGCCGGTCTTCCGCCGCTGCCAGCGTCTCGGTCCCTTCCGGCAGCACGTCCACCTTCACCTGCGGTCCCATCTGCAGCGTGCCGCGCTCCGTGGGGAACAGCATCACGACGCTGTCGCCTTCCACCAGCCGGTCCACCACCTCCACGAGGCGGGTGGGCGCGGGCCGCAGGTCCCACTGCTCCAGGCCGGGATCGATCATCCCCATCATCACCTCCGTGACCTGGGTGCCCTCCAGGTGTACGGCGGTGATGCCATAGAGCACCGAAGCGTCGCTGCCGGCCAGCGAAGGCGGCAACGCGGCGGCGCGCGAGGACTGCAGGGATTTCTCAACCATGGGGCACATTGTGGTCAGTGACCCGGCCGGCTCGATCAGCCGAGCGCGCGTGCGGTCGTAGGGTCCTGCCTACCGTCCCCCGTACACTGCGCCAACGCCCATGTCCGTGCCGTCCTCCACGTCCCTGTCCGTCCTGGGCCGCGCCCACGCGCGCCGGCTGCGGGACCTCTATCGCTCGGCCGGCTGGCCCAGCCAGGACGCGCTCGAGATCGACCTGCTGGCGGCCGGCCTGCTGCAGCGCCTGCGCTCGGAGGCCGGGCACGAAACCCTGCGCGTCACGGACGCCGGCGTGCAGTGGCTCGCGACCGTGCTCACGCGCAATCGCGCGGCGCTGTCCGCGCACGAAGCGCTGGTGCAGCACGTGGCGCGGGAGATGGCGCGGGCCGGCCGCCTCGCATGGACCGGGCTCGGCCTGCGCGCGCAAGTCGAAACGGGCGATGCAGCGAAGCCGCTGCGCTGGTGCATCGCGCGGCCGGACGTGTTCTCCATCCGGCATACCTCGGTGGAGAACTACGTCGAACCCATCGTGCACGAGATCAAGGTGCGGCGCTCCGACCTGCTCGCGGACCTGCGGCAGGACGCCAAGCGGGCCGCGTACCGCGATCTCGGCGAGTGCTGGTATGTCCTGGGCTGCGATGCGCGGGGACGGCCGATCGCGCGGCCGGACGAGATTCCCGGGGAATGCGGCGTCATGCAGCTGGAGAACGGGCGCCTGGTCGTCGCGCGCCCTGCCCAGCGGCCCGCGCGCGCGGCACTGCCCTTCGGCGTGTGGATGGCTCTCGCGAAGGCAACGCCGATCGCCGGCGGCGACGACGACGCGCAGGGACTGCTCGCGTAAGGCTGCGCGTTCAGCGCTGCTTCGGGTGCTCCGACTGGCCCTGCCCGGGGCCACTGGGGACGTGCCCCTTCTCGGGATCGACCGGCGCTGCCGTGGGCTCGGGGTTCGCCGGCTTGGGCGCGTCCGCCGGCACCGGGGGCGGCGTCGGGGCCTGCGTGCTCACTGGGTAACCTCCCCCAGGATTGCCCGCTTCGCGGGCTGCTCCTCCCCCCTCCGCAAGCGGAGGGGGCGAGCGCCTTCGGGCGGCCGTGCGGCGCTCATTCCGGTTCGGGATCGACGGCCGGGTGGTCCTTGCGCACCAGCTCGCCGCCCGCGATGGCGGTCCCGTCCGGCTCGGGAATGTCCTGCTCCGGCACGAAGGTGGGCTCTTCGCGATCGAGCCCGGGAGCGGGCGGCGTGATGCCGCGCGGGGGGCGGGTGGTGGACATGGCGAGACTCCAGGGGATCAAGGATGCGGTGTGGCCACGCCCGGGTCCTCCGGCTCGGCCGGCGGCAGTGCCTGCCCGAATTCGGGCTCGACCGGCAGCTGCGAGGGATTCGCCGGCGCGTCGCCGCCGGGGCCGGGTGGAAAGCGCTCCGGTTCGACCGGGTGGGTGGGCGTCGAGTGGTTCATGTTCAGTGGGGAAAAGCCATCCTCCAGCGTGTCCCGGGGCGGCTCGGCCGAGCACAGGCTGGGGTCGATGTCCTGTGGATGCATGGTGTCCGGATCCTGAGCCGCGCTGCACGGAAGCGACTACGGAAGCCCCGGCGAACGGCTGTAGTCGCGGGCGCCGCGCCACGTCAGTGCTTTTCGTCGGCCAGGCGCTGGGCGTCGCGGCGCATCACCGCGCTCGGCTCGTTCGTGAAGGGCAGGCGCGGCAGCCCGATCAGGGCCTGCAGCCGCGCATGCGCGCGGTCCATGTCGGCGCCGATCATGGCCAGCGCGAGCTCGTGCGTCGGCTCGTTCTGCACGATCTCGAGGTAGGCGTTGCGCAGGCGCTGGTAGTCGGCGTCGGCGCGGGCGACCTCCTCCTGGAGGGCCAGTACCTTGGCGTATTCCGTGCGGCTGTAGCGGGCGTTCTTGTTGCCGGTCCCGCCGGGCCGGTCTTCTGTCGAGTGGGCGCGCGCATGGGGCCCGTTTCTGGTGCTCATGCAGGCACTCTAGGAACTACGCCACGGAATTGCTGTAGGACGAGGCGCAACCTGCCCGCAGGCGGGGCCGCTGCGCGTAAAGATTGCGCGCGCCGGCCCGTGGGTCGGGCCGGCGCGGCGGGTATCAGAAGCTGTGGCGCACGCCCGCTTCGATGCCCGACGAGCTGCCGCCCGCCGTCGGGGTCAGGCCGCCGCTCACCAGGTAGTTGCCCTGGCCCTTGTTGCTCACGCGGCCATACGTCGCGTAAAGGGCCGTGCGCTTCGACATCTCGTAGACGTAGCCCACGCCGATCAGCGTCGCGTCGTTGCCGGAACGCGCGCTGCCGTCGGCATTGAGCAGGCTGCCGGCGCTGCGGTCATTGAGGTGGCCGTAGCTCAGGCGCAGGCGGCCGGGGCCGACCGGGATGTGCGTGCCGATGACCCAGCTGTCCTTGCGCACCGGGCCGTTGGCGATGTCCACCTTGACGTCGTTGTAGAGCGCGAAGAACTTGGCGAAGCCGGCGTTGTACGACGCGCCGATGTTGGCGTGGGTGTAGTCGCCCAGCGTGGCCGTCGCGGCGTACTGCGTGCGCGAGAAGCCGCCGGCGACGTCGAACGGACCCGTGGTGTAGCCGAGGCGGAAGCTGGCGAAGTTGCCGTCGTTGTGGTTCGCGGCGCTGGACGGGTTCTCGCCCATGGCGACCATCGCCATGCCGTACACGCCGCCGAGGTTGGGGGGCAGCCAGTAGCTCACGGCGTTGCTCGCCGTGATGGCCGTGGACTGCGGGCCGTTGGTCACGCCGGCAAAGGCGAAGTCGCCCGCGCGCGCGAGGCCGTTGGCGTTGAACGCGTCGAAGGCGATGTTGTTGTAGTGGGTGGGCACGAAGTCGTGGCCCAGGCGCACTTCACCCCAGTCGCCGGCCAGCGCGGCATACGCGCGGCGGTCGAACGTGAGGCCGCCGCCGGCGTTGACGGCGCCGGTCGGCTGGTTGTTGGTGTTGGAGTTGCGGCCGGTGCCCGTGTCCGGGTTCAGGCTGCTTTCCAGCCAGAACGCGGCGCGCAGGCCGCCGCCCAGGTCTTCCACGCCGCGGAAGCCCAGCTGGCTGGTGGACAGGCTGCCGTTGCCCATCGCGTTCATGTGCCCGGCGCCGGTGGCGTTCAGGTGCTGGACGTTCAGGTCCACGATGCCCCACATCGTGACGCTGGACTGGGCGTGCGCGGCACCGGCACAGGCCAGCGCCGCGGCGGCGACGAGCCGCATCTTCGGTTTCTTCATTGCGAGGGTCTCCTCTTTTTTCACAGGCACGAAGCCGCCCCGTGCGGGCGCGGCAATGGAAGGCCGCGCTGCACGCGGCCGGGAAAGCGTCAGTCGAAGCGGACGTTGTTCTCCCGCACGGTGGCGGTGAACGCGTCGTACTGGCGATGGAAGAACGCGATGAACTCCGCGGGCGCCATGCCGTAGCTGGCGAAGCCCTGCGCCACCAGCTGGTCGCGCACGTCGGCGCGCGCGAGCGCCGCGCGCAGGCCGGCGCTGAGCTTCTCGGTCGTGTCCGCCGGCAGGCCGGCGGGACCGAAGAAGCCGGCCCAGGGCGTGATCGTGAGCTTGCCGATGCCCAGTTCCGCGGCCGTCGGCACCTCCGGCAGCAGCGGGCTGCGCTTCGGCAGCAGGGTCACCAGCGCCTTGGCGCGGCCTTCCTTGACGAAGTTGGGCAGCAGCGTGCCGGTCGAGAAGATCATGTGGATCTGCCCGCTCGCGAGGTCCGTGAGCGCCGGCGCATCGCCCTTGTAGCGGGCGTTGACGACCTTCACGCCGCGCGTGGACAGCAGCTGCAGCATGGCCAGCTCGGAAGCACTATTGCTGGACGCCGAGGTGTACTTGCCCGGATCGGCGGCAACCAGGTCGAGGAACTCCGCGAGGTTCTTCACCGGCAGCTGCGGCGCCACGGCGAGGAACATGGAGAACTCGCCCGCGGTGCTGATCGGGACGAAGGCCTTGAAGGGATCGTAGGGCGGGTTGGAGCGCAGCGCCGGCACGGCGACCATCGCCGTGTTGGTGCCCATGAGGATGGTGCTGCCGTCGGGCGGCGCCTTCAGTACCTCCTGCGCGGAGAGGATGCCGTCGGCCCCCGGCTTGTTGTCGACGATCACTGTCTGCCCGAGCTCCGCGCCCAGGCCCTTGGCGATGATGCGCGCCATCACGTCGGCGGCGCCGCCGGGCGCGAAGCCCACGACGATGCGCAGGGACTTGCCGCCTGCCACGCCCTGCGCGCGCAGCGCGGGCAGCGCCGTGGCGGTGGCGGCGGCGGCGATCGCCTGCAGGGCGCGGCGGCGCCCGCTACTGTGTTCCATCTTGTCTCCTCGGTGTCTCTGTCGGACTTACTTGCGGGTGATGGTCACGATGCCGGCATCGGCATCCACGCGGACCCAGTCGCCGGTGCGGATCACCGTCAGCGGGTCGACGTCGAAATCGGTCATGGCGGGCGCGTGGCTCACCACGGTGCCCAGGGCCACCTTCGCCGTCATCTGGTTGAACAGCCACGCGGCGGGAGCGGTGCCCATCACGCGGGCCAGGTGGAACTGCGCGGACCAGCCGGACGAGCCCTTGGCGCCGGGGAACACCAGCACCTTGCCGGCGAAGCTCTGGCCGCGCAGTTCGTGGCGCACTTCGACGACCGTGCCATTGCGCGGGTCGACGCCGCCCCAGCCGGAAATGGGCTCGTTGGTGACGAGCGCCTCGCCCTCGGCGACGCCGGGCACGACCTTGCGGCCGCGGATCACGATGGTCTTGCCCTGCGTGCCCGCCTGCGCGGAAATGACGGCTTCGTTCATGCGGCGCTCCAGCGGCCCGTGCAGGCCGCGTCGATGCATTGCGCGGTGGTGCCGAACCAGGCCTGCACGCCCAGGATGGCGGGCAGGTAGTGCGCCTGCTTGGCGGAATCGAGCGCCACGACCTTGGTGCCAGTCGGCACGGCGCGGCTCATCGCGGAACAGCTGTCGGTCATGATCTTGCCGCCCGCGTCCTCGATGATCTTGGTGTAGCCGTTGCGCGTGGCGACTTCCTTGATCGCGCGCGGCGTCCAGATCCACAGCGCGGTGTCGGGATGGACCTTGCGGCCTTCGATCAGCTGCGCCGCTTCCCAGATCTGCTCGATCGTGTAGTGCGGGCAGCCGAGCATCACGTAGTCGACCTTGCGGTCCACGCCGGTGGCATTGATGCGCGCCAGTGTCTCGGCGCGTTCGCGGGCGCCGTAGCGGCGCTTCTCGGTCGGCTGGTTGCCGCCGTAGGCCTGCTCCTCGGTGTTCGCCTCCGGCGTCACGCCGACCAGGTGGAACATCTCCACGCCGCCCGACGAGGACGCCGCGGCGCCGAAGTGCTTCAGCTTCGGCAGGTTGGGGACCTGGCCGACGCCGGTGATCACGGCCACGCGCTCCTGCACCCAGTCGCCCATCCAGTAGCCGAACAGGCCCCAGTCCTCCACCGACTCCACGGGGATGTCGAGGTGGATGCCCAGCGTGCCGCGGCGGTATTCGTCGCGATGGAAGCCCCAGTTCGGGATGCGGCAGGTGAGCATGGCCGCGCCGACGCTCTCCCGGCCTTCGGTGTTGGTGCGGCCGCCCAGGACGGAGTTGCAGTACACGACCGCCGACGATTCCATCCAGGCGCAGTGCTCGCCGCGCGTGGGCACGTTGCCGACCTGGTAGGGCGTGCAGGTGTTGAGGATCTGCACGCCCAGGCGCGCCGTCTCGGCTTCGCTCTTCTTGTAGAAGCGCACCATCTCCTCGGAGAGGCCCATCTCCTGCGGATGGTGCGGATCGAAGCCGAGCTGCAGGTGCGAGGCGAACGCCTTGACCTTGGGGATGGTCACGACCTTCTGGCTGTCCAGGCTGAATTCGCTGAACACCGCGTCCATGCCGCCTTTCTGCAGCGCGAAGTCGCGCATGAAGGGCGTGGTGGCCGTGACGGTGCCGGTGACGTTGCGCGTCTCGACGAGGTCCTCGGCGCCGAGCGCCTCGCCGTAGCGGATCAACAGGTCCATCGCGGCGGCGACGGCGGGACCACCTTCGCCGTCGCGCATCGCCTTCTCGACGTCGGTCAGGCGCATGCCTTCTCTCCGGCAAGCGTGGCCTCGGCCTTCTGCGTCGGGCGCAGGAACACGCCCTGGCGCTGCAGTTCGCGCTGCAGCGTCGGCACGTCCACGTGGCGCGGCTCCACGCCCGCCGCCACGGCCAGCGCGGCGGCGGCGCCGGCGGCCTGGCCCGTGATCCAGCACTGGGGGATCTCGCGCATGAAGCCGTGCGAGTTGCGGTCGCAGGAGATGTGGCGGCCGCAGGCCAGCAGGCCGTCGAGCGCCTCGGGCACCAGCGCGCCGTAGGGAATGGAGATGTTCGGGAACTTGGGCGACACGGCCGGCGTCACGCCCACCTCGTCCCACAGCGCGGTGCCCTCGGGCCAGCGGCTGCGCAGCACGGCGTCGACGCCCTTCAGGCGGCGCGCGTGGCGCACGCCGATCTGCGGCGCGGACAGCATCATGTACGCGTTCTCGAAGCCGGGCGCGTGCGCGCGGAAGTACTCCAGGTGCTGGGCCATCGCGCGATGCGAACGCACTTCGACGGCCGTGAGGTCGTCGACGTCGAGCGCCGAATAGCCGGACTGGCGCGGCCCCATGAACAGCGCGATGTCGTCGCGCCACGACACAAAGGGGCGTTCGAACAGGCCGCACTGCTCGCGGCCGCCGGCCATGAAGGCCTGGAAGCCCTCGGGATTGCCCGAGCGGAAGGCGAGCCACTTCTTCATGTCCACGCCGCCGAACAGCCAGGAGGTGTTCATGCAGTGGTGGACGTCGTCTTCCTCGATGTCGTTGACGAACGCGGCGCCAGCGCGGGCAAACAGGTCGCCGTCGCCGGTGGCGTCCACGACCACCTTGGCGCGGATGGCCATGCGGCCTTCCTTGCTCTCGAAGGTGGCGCCGGCAACCTTGCCGTTCTCCATCAGCGGCATCGCCGCCCACGAGTGGTAGACCAGCTTGACGCCGCGCTCGATCATGATTTCCTGCGACAGCAGCTTCAGGCGCTCGGGGTCGATCGTGGGCGACCAGGTGACGACGCCGTGGTAGGCGGCGGTGCGCAGCGACCAGTGGTGCGCCTTCTGCGGGTCCTGCGAACCCCAGTCCTCGGGCGCGGGGCCGGCCACGGCGTCGGCCGGCAGGCGGTCGAACAGTTCCTCGGCGAAGCCGCGGATCACCAGCTTGCCTTCCCAGTCGGTCATGCGGTCGATCCAGATCACCAGGCCGCCGGTGGACAGGCCGCCGAGGTGGTTGTAGCGCTCCAGCAGGACGACGTCGGCGCCGGCTTTCGCGGCAGCGGCGGCAGCGGCCGTGCCCGAGGGCCCGCCGCCGACCACCAGCACGTCGCACTGGCGGTACACGGTGAGGTCGCGGCCCGGCTCGTGCACGGTGCCCAGCTGCGGGCGCGGCGGCTTGGCGTCGCGGGAGAAGATGTCGGACTGAAGGATGCGCTCGTCGCCGCGGACGGCGGTCTTCATCGTGGGCTTGTCGTTGCTCATGTTCTCGTTCATTCGCTGGAGGCGCGGGTGAGCACGGCGCCTTGCGACAGCGGGCCCACGTTGCGGCGGTAGATCTGCAGCCAGCCGCGGTCGAACAGCTTCGCCGGGGCCTTCCATTCGTTGCGGCGCTGTTCCAGCACCTGCCCGTCGACTTCCAGGTCCACGCGGCGCGTGTCGAGGTCGATGGTGATCGTGTCGCCGTCGTGCACGAGGGCGAGCGGCCCGCCCTGCGCGGCCTCGGGCGCGACTTCCGCGACCACGATGCCCTTGCACACGAGGCCGGAGAGGTGGCCGTCGGTGAGCATCGCGATCTCGTCGCCGAGGCCGGCGCCGTCGATCGCGAACACGACGCGCGAGGCGCCGCCGCCCATGGCGGGGCCGCCGCAGGCGCCGGCGCCGCGGTGCACCAGCACCGAGCCGGACGGGACCTTCTTGTCGCGCAACGCGGCGACGGCGGCATCCGAGGTGTCGAAGCAGATCGCGGGACCGCTGAAGCGGCGCACCTTGCGGTCCTGGATGCCGGGCTTGATCAGGGCGCCTTCGGGCGCGAGGGAGCCGCGCAGCAGGACGATCGCGGGACGCGGCGCGACCGGCCGGGCTATCGGGCGAATGACGTCTGCATTCGCCACGCGCACGCCCGTCAGGTTGTCGGCGACGCTGCCGCCGGTGACGGTGCGCACGCCGTTGTCCAGCAGGGGCTGCAGCTGCTTCATGAGGGCGCGGCAGCCGCCGGCGGCCTCGAACTCCTCGATCAGGTGGTCGCCGATCGGGCGGATGCCGGCCAGCACCGGCGTGTCGGGCCCGAGCTGCTCGAACAGGCCGTAGACATCGACGCCGTTCTCCGCCTCGGTGGCCACGGCCTGCAGGTGCTTCACCGCGTTGAGCGAGCCGCCGATGGACAGCACCGCCTTCACCGCATTGGCGAACGCGCCGGCCTTGAGGACGTCGCGCGGCTTGAGGTCGTCCCACACCATCTGCACGATGCGGGCACCGGCGGCACGGGCGTCCGCGAACATCTTGTCCGACAGGGCCGCGACCGGCGCACTCCCCGGCAGCGCCATGCCCAGCGCCTCGCAGACGACGTGCATCGTGTTGGCGGTGCCGAGGCCCGAGCACACGCCGGGCGAGCGGATCGCGCAGCGGCTCATGGCGACCACCTCGTCGACCGGCGTGCTGCCGATCTGCGCGTGCATCGAGTGGATGAACACTTCCTCGATGTCGACGTGTTGCCCCTTGTATTCGCCGCTGGCCTGGTAGCCGCAGGGCACCATGATCGTGGGCACGTTCAGGCGCGCCGCGGCCATCAGCTGGCCGGGCACCGTCTTGTCACAGGACGTGAGGCACACCATGCCATCGAGCTGCGCGCCTTCCACGGCGGCCTCGATGTCGTTGGTGACGAGGTCGCGCGCGCCCAGCATGTAGGCACCGCGCGCACCGGCGCCGGTGACGAAGTCGCTGGGGGCCGTGGTGCGGATCTCGAACGGCACGCCGCCGGCGGCGCGGATCGCTTCCTTCACGACCTTGGCCACCTGGTCCAGGTGGCTGTAGCAGGCCGCGAGCTCCGAGCTGCTGTTGACGACCGCAATTTTGGGCTTCTCGCAGTCCGCCTCCGGGATGCCCATCGCCTGCCACTGGGCGTTGCGCACGGCCCAGAGATAGGAGCCGCGGGGAAAGTTGCTGCGCAGCTTGCGCGCAGGTGCGTTCATGTCCTTGTCTCCTCCAGCTACCAGGAATCAGCGCGGCTGCGGCACGTGGCCGCCGATGTCGGCGGCCAGGGCCTGGGCCATCGCAATGAGGCGCGGCGCGATCTCGGCGCGCAGGTGCTCCTCCGTGAAGACGAAGGCTGCCGTGCCGCAGTTGAGCGCCATGACTTCGCCGTTCGGGCCGATCAGGGGCACCGACACGGAATTGATCTCGCGGTGGAAATCGCCGGCGGATATCAGGTAGCCCAGCTTGTCGCCATCGTCCAGCGCCCTCTTCATGGGCGGCTCCAGCGCCGCCCAGTCGCTGCCGCGCGCCAGGCGCAGCGATTCGAGCACCCAGGTGCGCTCCTCGGGGGCCAGCGCCCAGAGGTAGGCGCGGCCCAGCGCCGAATTGGCGATGGGCGCGCGCGAACCCACGTCGAGGCGCGGCGCCAGCATCGTCGTGCGCGGGCGGCAGGCTTCCACCAGCACCATGTCCAGGCCATCGGGCAACGCGAGGTACACGGAGCCGCCGACTTCCTCCGCCAGCGCCTGCATGCGGGGGCGCGCGATCGCGCGCACGTCCAGGCCGGCGAGAAACACGCGGGCCAGCGACACGACGCCGGGGCCCAGCATGAAGCGGTCGCCTTCGGGCTCCTGCTTCATCAGGCCCAGCATCACGAGCGTGGTGGCCAGGCGGGTCACCGTGGGACGCGGCACGCCGGTGAGGCGCGACAGTTCGGTGGACGTCAGGACGCGGCGCGTTTCGGTGAAGCAGCGCAGCACGGCGATGCCGCGCTCCAGCGCGCTCACGGTGTCCGGGCGCGCGGCGGGGGGGCCGTTCTCGTCGTTCGCTTGCATCTTGCGTATTTTGGACGTCGCGTTCAAAATACGCAATCCCTTCCGCCAAAAAAGAGCTGAAGTGGGATCGCAGGAGACAAAAATGGCTGATACGTTCATTTCCAGGCGCCGCTTCGGTGCCTGGATGGCTGGCACCGCACTTGCGGCGCCCCTGGTGACCACGGCGGAGGGGACGTTTCCCCAGGCCGGCCGGCCCATCCGCATCGTGGTCGGGCTGGCGGCCGGCGGTTCGCTCGACGCCCAGGCCCGGTCCGTCGCGCGCCGCCTCACCGAGATCGCGGGGACGCAGGTCATCGTGGACAACAAGCCGGGCGCCAGCATGATGCTGTCGGCCAGCGAGACCATGCGCGCGCAGCCCGATGGCTACACGCTGCTGTACGCGCCCTCGTCGCTGTTCGCGCAGAACCCGCACACGCTGAGCACCGTTCCCTACGATCCCTTCAAGGACTTCACGCCGATCACGCTGGCGGCCAAGGGCCCGCTGGTGCTGACCGTCCACCAGTCGCTGGGCGTGAAGGACGCGAAGGAACTGGTGGCCTGGGCCAAGGCGCATCCCGGCCAGCTGAACTTCGCCTCCTTCGGCACCGGCACCTCTTCCCACATCTACGCCATGGCGTTCGCCAAGGCCGCCGGCATCGAAGTGACGCACGTCCCCTACAAGGGCACCGCCGAAGCGGCACGCGACCTGCTGGAAGGCCGCGTGCAGGCGTACTTCGACGCCGCGCCCACCGCGATCATCAACGCGCAGACCGGCAAGATCCGCATGGTCGGCGTCGCATCGCCCAAGCGCATGCCGGCCGCGCCCGACGTGCCTACCTTCAACGAGCAAGGCATTCCCGGCATGGACCTCACCAGCTGGATCGCCTTCGTCGGGCCGCCGAAGATGCCCGCGGAACTCGTCGCGCGCCTCAACACCCTGCTCGTGCAGGCGCTGAACGCGTCCGACGTGAAGGACTTCTACGCGAAGGGCGCCTGGGAAACCGCGCCCTCGACGCCCGCCGAACTGACCCACGAGATCCGCGTTGCCTACGACCGCTGGGGCCAGATGATCAAGCAGATTGGCTTCGAGAAGCAGTAACCCTCCCACCTCCCTGTGCCATGAAACGACTGAAGACCCTCCTCGCCGCGGCCGCCTGCGCGGTGCTGCCCGTGCTCGCCGCCGCGCAGCAGCCCTTCCCCAACCACCCGGTGACCCTCATCGTGCCGAACGCGCCGGGCGGCGCCGTCGACATCCTCGCGCGCCTGCTGGAAAAGAACCTGCACGAGCTCTGGAAGCAGCCGGTGATCGTGACCTACAAGCCGGGCGCCGGCACCGTGGTCGGCACCGACTTCGTGGCGAAGTCCGCGCCCGACGGGCACACGATCGGCATCGTGATCACCGGCCACATGATCAACCCGAGCCTGCGCAAGAACATGCCCTTCGACACGCTGAAGGACCTGTCGGGCGTGGGGCTCCTGGCCACGTCGCCGATCGTGCTCACGGCCACGTCGAAGCTGCCCGCGAACAACGTCAAGGAGCTGATCGCGCTGGCGAAGAAGCAGCACCTCAGCTACGCCTCCCCGGGCAGCGGCAGCTCCATGCACCTGGGCGCCGAGATGCTGAAGTCCGAGGCGGGCATCGACATCCTGCACAGCCCCTACAAGGGCTCGGGCGGCGCCTATCCCGACGTGATCGCCGGCCGCGTCGACCTGCTGGTCGACCCGCTGTTCTCCTCGCTGCCCTACATCAAGGCCGGCCAGCTCAAGCCGATCGCGATCATGAGCACCAAGCGTTCGCCGATCGCGCCGGACGTTCCCACCGTCGCCGAGACGCTGCCGGGCTTCGACGTCGAGAGCGTGTTCGGTGCCGTCGTCCCCGCGGCGACCCCGCGCGAGGTGGTGCACAGGATCAGCGCCGACATGGCCAAGGTGCTGGCCTCGCCGGAAGTGAAGGAGCGCATGGCGCAGATCGGCCTCACGCCCGTGGGCAACACGCCGGAGCAGTTCGACGCCTACATCCGCGCCGAGATCCCGAAGTGGGCCAAGGTCGTGAAGGCCTCGGGCGCCACCGCCGACTGAGGACGTGATGCGCCTCGCCGTCCTCACCCGTCGCGCGCTGCTTGCGGCGCTGGCTGCCGTCCCGGCGCTGGCGCTGGCCGACACCACGGCGAACTGGCCCGACAAGCCGGTCCGCCTGATCGTGCCCTTCACGGCCGGGGGTCCCACCGACACCGTCGCCCGCCTGCTCGCCTCCCAGCTGGAGACGATCTGGAAGCAGACGGTGATCGTCGACTACAAGCCGGGCGCGGGCACCATCCTCGGGACGACCGCGGTCGTGCGCTCCCCCGCCGACGGCTACACGCTGGGCATGGCCATCTCCGCGCTGACCATCAACCCCAGCGTGCAGCCCAGCCTGCCCTACGACACGAAGAAGGACGTCCTGGGCGTGTCGCAGATCGCGCAGGCGCACTTCGGCCTGTTCGCGCATCCCTCGGCGCCGTTCAACACGGTGCCGGAACTGATCGCGTACGCGAAGAAGAACCCGGACGCGCTGAGCTTCGCCACGCCCGGCGCCGGCACCGGCACGCACCTGGCGGGCGAGATGCTCGCGCACCTGGCCGGCATCAGGATGGTCCACGTGCCGTACAAGGGCAGCGCCCCGGCGCAGCAGGACGTGATCGGCGGCCGCGTGCCGCTGCTGTTCGACATCCTGTATTCGTCCATGCCCTACGTGAAGGACAAGCGCCTGAAGGTGATCGCGCTGTCCAGCCCGAAGCGGGCCGTGTCCAACCCGGAGATCCCGCTGATCGCCGACACCCTGCCCGGCTTCAGCGCCATGAGCTCGATCGGCATCATCGCTCCCGCCGGCCTGCCGCAACCGCTCGCGCAGAAGATCGCCGCCGACGTGGGCCAGGCGGTGCGCAGCCCCGCGATGGGCGAGCGCATGGCGGCCCTGGGCCTGGAGCCGGTGGGCTCCACCCCCGAGCAGTACAACGCGCAGATCCGCCAGGAGATCGACAAGTGGGCGGCCATCGTGAAGACGGCCAACATCAAGATCGAGTGAACGAGGAAGTCCCATGCCCCTGCACCTGAAACCCCTGCAGCCCTTTGCCGCCGAAGCGAGCGGCATCGACCTCACGCAGCCCCTCACCCCGCAACAGGTGAGCGAGATCGAGAATGCGATGGACACGCATGCCGTGCTCGTGTGGCGCAACCAGCCGCTCACCCAGGACCAGCAGATCGCCTTCGCCAAGTCGCTGGGCCCGCTGGACATGGGCCTGCGCAAGCTGAAGGGCGGACCGCACCGCTTCAAGTACGCGGAGCTGGCCGACATCTCCAACGTCAAGGCCGACGGCGACGTGGCCGACCGCGAGCACGCCAAGATCGTGGGCAACGTGGCCAACCAGCTGTGGCACAGCGACAGCTCGTTCCAGAAGCCGCGCGCGAAGTACTCGATGCTGTCGTCGGTGATCAATCCCGGCTTCGGCGGCGAGACCGAGTTCGCCGACCTGCGCATGGCCTACGACGCGCTGCCGGACTGGCGGAAGAAGCAGGTCGAAGGCCTGCAGGCGCTGCACTATGCGCTGCACTCGCGGTTCCTGCTGGGCGACACCAACTACACCGAGGAGCAGCGCGCGAGCATCCCGCCCGCGACCTGGCCCATCGTGCAGACCGACCCGCGCTCGGGCCGCAAGATCCTGTTCGTCGGCGTGCACGCCTGCCAGGTGGAAGGCATGACCGTCGCCGAAGGCCGCATGCTGCTGATGGACCTGCTGGAGCACGCGACGCAGCGCGAGTTCGTCTACCGCCACCACTGGCAGGTCGGCGACCTGGTGATGTGGGACAACACGGCCACCGTGCACCGCGGCCGCTGGTTCGACTTCTCCGAGCGCCGGGAGCTGCGCCGCGCGACCACCGAGGAAGTCGTTCACTAACCTCTGGGCTACGATAGGGCGATGAGCTCCCCGCGCATCGCCCTCATCCACGCCACCGCGCTGGCGGTGGAGCCGATCCGGGCCGCCTTCGAGCGCCACTGGCCGCAGGCGCGCCGCATGAACCTGCTGGACGACAGCCTGTCGGTGGACCGCGCCGAAGCCGGCCGCCTCACCGATGCGATGGTGCAGCGCTTCATCGACCTGGCCACGTACGCGAAGGGCACGGGCTGCAGCGGCATCCTCTTCACCTGCTCCGCCTTCGGGCCGGCGATCGAGGTGGCGGGACGCGCCACCGGCCTGCCCACGCTCAAGCCCAACGAGGCGATGTTCGAGCAGGCGCTCGCCACGCAGGCGCGCGCCGGCACGCTGAAGCTGGGCCTGCTCGCCACCTTCCAGGCGTCCATCGCGTCCATGGCGCAGGAACTCGAGGACATGGCGCGCAAGCGCGGCATCGCGATCGAACTGCGCAGCGTGTTCGTTCCCGAAGCGATGGACGACCTCGCCCAGGGCCGCGATGCGGACCATCATCGCAAGATTGCCGCCGCGGCACGCGAACTTGCGGCCTGCGATGCCGTGATGCTGGCCCAGTTCTCCATGGCCGCCGCCGCGCCCGAAGTGCAGGCGCAGCTGCCCTGCCCCGTCCTGAGCAGCCCCGACTGCGCGGTGCTCGCCCTCCGGAAGACATTCCAAGATGCCTGATTCCCGCATCCCCGCGGCGCAAGTGCGCCGCTTCATCGCGACCGCCTTCGAACGCCTGGGCCTGCCGGCCGGCGACGCCGCCACCGTGGCGCAGCTCATGACCGAGGCCGAGATCCAGGGCTCCGACGGCCACGGCGTGATCCGCCTCATCCCGTATGCGCGCCGCATCCGCGCCGGTGGGATGAATCTTCAGCCGAACATCCGAGTCACCAAGGAGAAGGCCGCCATGGCCCTCGTCGACGGCGACAACGGCATGGGGCACCTCGTGATGAAGAAGGCGGCCGCGATCGCGATCGCCAAGGCGAAGCAGTGCGGCGTGGCCTGGGTCGGCTCGCGCCTGTCCAACCATGCCGGGCCCGCGTCGCTGTACGCGCGCATGTGCCTGGAGCACGACATGGTCGGCATGTACTTCGCCGTGGGCAACGCCAACCACCTGCCGCCCTGGGGCGGGCTGGACATGCTGCTGTCCACGAACCCGATCGCGGTCGCGGTGCCGGCGGGCGAGGAGCCGCCGGTGGTGCTGGACATGGCCACGACGGTTGCCGCGTACGGCAAGGTCAAGGCCAAGGCGCAGCGTGGCGAGCAGATGCCCGTCGGCTGGATGATCGACCGCCAGGGCCAGCCGCTCACCGACCCGAAGCGCGCCGAGGAAGGCTTCCTCATGCCGATCGGCGGCTACAAGGGTTACGGCCTGGCCATGATCGTGGGCCTGCTCGCGGGCACGCTCAACGGCGCCGCCATGGGCAGCGAGGTGATCGACTTCAACCACGACGACACGACCACTACCAACACGGGCCAGGCCATCGTCGCGATCGATCCGGACGCCTTCGGCGAGCTGGACGCGTTCAAGGCGCGCGTCGACAAGCTCGTGCGCGAACTGCGCGCCAGCGAGCGCATGCCGGGCGTGGACCGCATCTGGATGCCGGGCGAGCAGAGCCATGCGAAGAAGCTCGTGAACGAGCGCGAAGGCCTGGCGCTGCCGGCGGCGCTGCGCGCCAACCTGGACGCCTTCGCGCGCGACCTGGGCATCCCGCTGCTGGAACAGAGCTGACGACAAAGGAGACGACATGAGCCTCACCCGCCGCCTCGTGCTGGCACTCGCCGCCGCCGCGCTCGGCGCCGGCGCGCACGCGCAGGCCAGCTGGCCGACCCGTCCCATCCGCATGATCGTACCGCTCGCGGCCGGCAGCGCCGTCGACGCGGCGGCGCGCATCGTGACCGAGCGCATGGGCCACAACCTGGGCCAGAACATCGTCATCGAGAACCAGCCGGGGGCCGCGGGCCTGATCGGCGCGGGCAACGTCGCCAAGGCCGCACCGGACGGCTACACGCTCGGCGGCTTCAACGACAGCATCATGACCATGGTGCCCAACCTCACCGCGAAGATGCCGTGGGACATCCTGAAGGACTTCGAGCCGGTGTCGCTGGTGGCCACGGTGGAATGGGGCCTCGTGGTGCCGGCGGACGCGCCGGTGAAGACGGCCGGCGACCTGATCGCCCTCGCGAAGCGCAAGCCGGGCGAGCTGAACTACGGCTCCGGCGGCAACGGCAGCCCGCAGCACATCGCGATGGCGCTGTTCGCGCCGCAGGCCGGCGTGCAGATGAAGCACGTGCCCTACAAGGGCGCGACGCAGGCGGCCATGGGCGTGGCGGGCAAGGAGGTCGACGCGGCCTTCCAGGGCATCGCCACCGTGAGCTCGCTCGTGAAGTCCGGCAAGCTGCGGCTGGTCGGCGTGACCACGCCGAAGCGGCTGCCGCAGTTCCCGGATGTGCCCACCGTGGCGGAGTCGGGCCTTCCCGGCTTCGAGTTCAACTCCTGGTTCACCATCATGGCGCCGGCCGGGACGCCCGCCGCGGTCACGCAGCGCCTCGCGGCCGAAGTGCAGAAGGCGCTGGCCGATCCGGAAGTGCGCGAGAAGCTCAATGCCCTGGGCCTGACGCCCCGCGGCAGTTCGCCCGAGGAACTGGGCGCGGCGACGCGTGCTCAACTCGCCAGGTACGGCGCGCTGATCAAGGCCAACAACATCACGGCCGAATAGCGGCGGCGTGCCGCAGCGCGGCGCGCGCCAGCAGGCGGGTGGAGTCCAGCGTGGGCAGCGGCGAGTTGCCGTCGTGCAGGATCAGCGGCAGCTCCGTGCATCCGAGCACCACGGCGTCGCAACCTCTCGCCTTCAGTCCCGCGATCACGCCGGCGAGATAGTCGACCTGCGCCTGCGTCTGGATGCCGCAAACCAGTTCGTCCATGATCAGGCGGCCGACGGCGATGCGCTCTTCTTCCGTCGGCCGGGCGAAGTCCAGGCCGTGCGCGCGCAGCCGTCCGGGATAGACCTCGCTTTGCACCAGCCAGTGCGTGCCGGTGATCCCGAGCTTGCGGAAGCCGCGCCGCTTCGCCTCCAGCGCCACCTCGTCGGCGATGTGCAGCCAGGGCAGCGGCGACTTCGCCTGCACGAGGTCGAACGCCTGGTGGATCGTGTTGTCGGGGCAGATCAGGAAATCGGCGCCGGACCGCGCGAGCTTTTCGGCCGACGCCAGCATCAGGTCCGCAACGCCCTGCACGTCGCCCGCGTCCAGCCGCTCGACGTACCGATGCAGCGAAGGCGTATGCATCGACACCTCGGGATGGCGGTGCGCGCCCCCCAGCAGGTCCGCGCCTTCCGTGCAGATCGTGCGATAGCAGAGGGCCGCGCCCTCCGCCGAACAGCCGACGATGCCGATGTGGCCGGCCATGCGCGCCTCAGGCCGGCAGGTCCTTCACCTCGCCCAGCACCACGGGCTCGTACGCGTGCAGCGAAGGCAGGCCGCCCGTGTGCAGGAACAGCACGTTCTCGCCCGCCTTCAGTTCGCCGCTGCGCGCCAGGCCGATCAGGCCCGCCATGATCTTGCCGGTGTAGACCGGGTCCAGCGGGATGCCTTCGGTGCGCGCGAGCATCTGCACTGCTTCCACCATGCGCGCGTTGGGCACCGAGTACTTCGGCTGCCAGTAGCCGCCGACGCAGTGCACGTGCTCGGGCTTCACCTTCAGGTCCACGCCCAGCAGGTCCAGCACCGCCTGCGCTTCCTTCAGCACCAGCGGCTGCTGGTCGGCCAGGTCGCGGCTCACGCCGATGCCGGTGATGGGGATGCGGATGTTGTTGCCCAGGAAGCCGGCCACCAGGCCACCGTGCGTGCCCGAGCTGCCGGAGCCGACCACGAGGCGGTCGATCTGCACGCCCTGGTCGAACAGCTGCTGCTGCAGTTCCTGCGCGCAGGCGACGTAGCCCAGCCCGCCGATCGCGTTGGAGCCGCCACCGGGAATGATGTAGCCCTTGCGCCCTTCGCGCGCCAGCGCGTCGGCGATCTTCTGCATCTCCGCGGCCATGTTGCTGCCGCCGGGGACGACGGTGATCGCTTCCACGCCCATGAGGCGGAACATGAAGTTGTTGCCGCTCGCGTTCGGGTCATAGCTGTCCGGCACCCGCTCCTCGATCACGAAGCGGCACTTGAGCCCTTCCTTCACGGCGGCCGCGAGCGTGATGCGGCAATGGTTGGACTGCGGCGCGCCGCAGGTGACCAGCGTGTCGGCGCCCTGCGCCAGCGCGTCGGCGACCAGGAACTCCAGCTTGCGCGTCTTGTTGCCGCCGGGGAACAGGCCCAGCATGTCGTCGCGCTTGATCCAGATGCGCGGGCCCTTGCCGCCCGGGCAGCTGGCGGCCAGCGCCTTGCTGAAGTGGGGAAGGTATTCGAGGGGGGTGGCGAAGCTGGTGTAACGCCGGCGGGGGAAACGGGAGAGGTCCATGGCGGCATGTTAGCCGGACGATGGCCGTTTCCGTCACGAGATCGCCATATGCGGACGCGATACTGGGGTTCGCTGTCACGCAAGCGAATACCAAGGTCTTGCTCCGTCGGTCCTTTCGGACCGTCTTGCGCGCCCCGGCCCCGGCCGGGGCGCTTTTCCTTCCGGCGGCGAAAGGCTAGCCGTGCCAGGAAACGGCGGGCCGGCGCAGCTGCTGCAGGCGTTGCTCGCCCCGGGCCGTGAGCAGCACCTGCTCCACGCCCTCCGCGTCGCGCATGCACTGGAGGTACCCGCGCAGGTTCGCTTCCTCCCACACGGGCAGGCGCGGGCAGGAGGTGCGCCAGGCGTCCATCACTTCGCGATAGGGGCGGCCCCTTCCGATCCAGTCGAGCAGGTCGTCGATCAGCGGCGCCAGCGTGTCGGCCATGGGAGCCTCCTGCAAGAAGGCTCCATGCTACGCCCCCTTCAGGCGACCGTCGCCGCCTTGCACTGCAGTTGCGCGAACGAACACAGCTCGCCCGCCAGCGCGCTCGCCATCACCGTGGGCGGGCTCGCGAGCCACACCTGGCCCGGCCCGGAGCGGCCGGGGAAGTTGCGGTTGATCGCGCTGACGGTCACCTGCCCCGCTTCGGTGGAAGAGCCCGGGCCGCAGTTGGCGCAGGCGCCGCAGGACGGCTGCAGGATGCGCGCACCGGCGCGCGCGAACACCTGGTCGTAGCCGCGGTCCACGCAGTAGTCGCGCACCGCCGTCGTTCCGTACTGCAGGAACAGCTGCACGTGCCGCGGCACCGTGAGGCCGTGCGCGAGGCCCCACGCCAGCACCGCGTGGTACTGGTCGAAGTCCTCGCGCTTGCCCGCGGTGCAGGAGCCGCCGTAGGCGATGTCCACGCGCACCGGGGCGCGCAGCGCTTCCACGTCCAGGCCGTTGCCGGGGTCGCCGGGGGACGCCACCATGGGCCCGAGCGCACCGCAGTCCACGCGCAGCACGTCGCTGTAGGCCGCGCCCGGATCGCTGCGCATCCAGTCTTCCAGCGCGAAATCGACGCCGCGGCGCTCGCGCAGGAAACGCACCGTCTCCGCGTCCGGCTCCACCATGCCGGTGAGGCCGCCCAGTTCCGCCGTCATGTTGGTGAGCGTGGCGCGTTCGTCGGTGGAGAGACTCCGCAGCACGGGCCCGGCGAACTCGAACACGCGGCCGACCGCCGCGCCGCTGCGGATGGCGGGCCGCGCGAGCAGGTGCAGCACGATGTCCTTGGCCGTCACGCCGTCGGCGAGCCGACCTTCGAGTTCCACGCGCAGCACCGGCGCCATGGTCATGCGCACGGCGCCGGTGGCAAAAGCATTGGCCATGTCCGTCGTGCCGACGCCGAAGGCGACGCAACCCAGCGCGCCGCTGTGCGGCGTGTGCGAATCGGTGCCGACCACCACCTGGCCCGGCAGCGCATAGCGCTCCGCCACCATGGCGTGCGAGATGCCGGCGACGTTGCTGCCGTCGTCGCGGGCCGCCTCGGCGTCGGTGAGCGTGCGATGGAAGCGCAGGCCGTGCTGCGCGGCGAAGTCGCGCTGCGCCTGCACCATCGCGCGCATGTTGGGCACGAGCCCCGCCTTGCGATGGGCGGGACTCTCGTCGACGTAGCTGGTGTGGTCCTCGAAGACGACGATGCTGTCCGCATCGTGCAGGCCGTACCCGTCGCCCAGCTGCCGTTCCAGCATGTGCGCCGCCATGCCCGTGTAGTACTCGTGGATGAAGCGCAGGTCGGCGCGCAGGAAGGAGCCTTCACCCACGGCGGGCTGCTCCGGCGTCACCGGCGTGCGCAGAAGGTGGCGGCGCACGATCTTCTCGTACAGCGTGAGCGGGCCGGTGGCGGCGGACGGCTGCGCCGGTTGCGTAGCGCGCAGGTGCTGCTGCCCGAAGCGCAGGAGGCCGCCCGCACGCAGGATCGCCGCGGCCAGCGGCTCGCGCCCGCCCAGCAGTTCATCCACCTCGATCGCCTCGCCGCGCTGGATGCGTTCCAGCAGCCCGAAGTCGGTGGACGTGAACAGGCCCGTGTTGTCCGCGTTCTGCCGGTACAGGCGTTCGAAGCTTTCGGCGATGACCAGGCGGATGCCCGCCAGGCGCTCCGCCGCGGGACTGTGCTCGCGCGAGGAGCCCTTGCCGTAGCGGCGGCCGGCCACCGTCACCTGGAAACCGCCGGCCTGCACGGCGCCGACGGCAATCGGCGTCTCGCCGCCGGTGGCGAAGCCGGTGTACGGAAAGCGTGCAAGCCGGTCGTCGTAGTGCGACATGATCGCCACTGGCGAGATCTCGTCGGTGGACACGTCGTCGCGCAGGCGGCCCGCCTGTTCGCGGGTGAACGTCTCGCCGGCGAGCTGGCGGCGCACGCGCTGCGGATCGTCGGCAAGGAAGAGGACGCGACCGAAATACAAGGTGGCGGAAGTCATGGGGTGTCGGGCAATGAGGCCAGGTAGTCCAGCAGCAGTTGCGCCGATGGCGTGAGCGACGCGACGTCGCGGAAGCAGAGGATGAAGCGCCGCTCGGCCCAGGGCTCGTCCAGCGCCAGCAGCTTGATGCCGTAGGGCGCGGCCATCGGCTCGGCCACTTCGCGCGGCACCAGGCTCACGGCCAGGCCCGCGCGCACGACGCGCATCGCGGCCTCGAAGTTGGTGACGACCACGCGATGGCGCACCGCGCGCCCGAGGCCCGCGGCGATCTGCTGCAGCCGCACCTGCACGGCGCTGTTCACCGGCAGGCTCACCTGCTCGTAGTCCAGCGTGTCGGCGAAGCGCACCTTGCGCCGCGCCGCGAGCGGATGCTTGGGCGGCACGATGACGCACAGGTGGTCGCTGCGATAGGGACGCGACTGCAGGCCGTTCAGGTCGGCCGCATCCCAGCACACGCCCAGCGACGCCATGCCCTCCTGCACGCCGCGCACGATCTCCGGGCTCACGCGCTCCTCCAGGTCCACCTGGATCGCGCGATGCCTGGCGTCGGCGAGGAAGGCCGCGACGTCCGCGGCCAGCGACTCGGTCATGGCCGACACGGAGGCGAGCACGCGCACCTGGCCGCGCGCGCCGGCGGCGAAGTTGCGCATGTCGGTCTCGATGCGCGCGGCGCTGTCCAGCATGGCGCGCGCATGTTCCAGCAGCGTCTGGCCCGCCGTGGTGGGCACCACGCCGTAGCGCTTGCGCGCAAGCAGCGGCGTGCCCAGCTGCTCTTCCAGCTGGGCGAGCCGCTTGCTGATCGCGGAGCCGACCATGTTGGCCTGCTCGCCGGCGCGCGCGATGTTGCCCGTCTCGCAGACGGTGACGAACAGGCGCAGCGTGGTCAGGTCGAGATCGCGCATCACGAGGACAGGTATTCCGGATTGGAACGAATGCGTTCCAAACAATCGATTCTTGCTGGAGTTGGGAAATTCTAAACTTCGCGCATGCAACATGCGACTTCCCTCCCGCGCCTGCCGGGACACGTGACGATCCGCGAAGTGGGCCTGCGCGACGGCCTGCAGATCATCCCGGCAACCGTGCCCACCGCCGCCAAGCTCGAGTGGCTGCGCGACGCGCACGCTGCCGGCCTGCGCGAGCTGGAGGTGGGCTCCTTCGTGCCGGCACGGCTGCTGCCGCAACTCGCCGATACGGCGGAAGTGCTGGCCTATGCGAAGACCTTGCCGGGCCTGTACGCCTCCGTCCTGGTGCCCAACCTCAAGGGCGCCGAGCGCGCGATCGCCGAAGAGGCGCACGCGATGCTGGTGCCGCTGTCCGCCAGCCACGCCCACAGCCTGGCCAACCTGCGCAAGACGCCGGACGACGTGGTGGCCGAGATCGCACGCATGCGCGCGGCCCGCGACGCGGCGGGCTCCGCGACGAAGCTGGAGGTCGGCGTCAGCACCGCCTTCGGCTGCACCCTCCAGGGCAAGGTCGACGAGGCCGAGGTGGTCCGCCTCGTGCAGGCCGTGCTCGACGCGGGCGCGGATTCCGTGAGTCTCGCCGATACCGTGGGCTACGCCGATCCCGCGCAGGTCTCCCGCCTGCTGGAGAAGGTGCTGCGGGTCGCGGGCGAGCGCCTGCAGACCGCGCACTTCCACGACACGCGCGGACTGGGTCTCGCCAACTGCTACGCGGCGCTGCAGATGGGCATGACGCGCCTCGACGCCTGCCTCGGCGGCATCGGCGGCTGCCCGCATGCGCCCGGCGCGAGCGGCAACGTCGCGACCGAAGACCTCGCGTACATGCTCGCCAGCATGGGCGTGGAAACGGGCCTGGCCTTCGACGGCCTGGTCACCCTGCGCGGCAAGCTGGCGCAATGGCTGGCCGGCGAAGCGCTGCACGGCAGCCTCTGGCGCGCCGGCCTGCCGAGGACGATGAAGCGGGAAGAGGTGGCGGCATGACCGCGCCTCAACCTCTCGCCGGCCTGCGCGTCGTCGAATTCACCCACATGGTCATGGGCCCCACCTGCGGCATGGTGCTGGCGGACCTGGGCGCGGAAGCGATCAAGATCGAGCCGCTCGAAGGCGACCACACGCGCCGCCTGCTCGGCGCGGGCGCCGGCTTCTTCCCCATGTTCAACCGCAACAAGAAGAGCATCGGCATCGACCTGCGCCAGCCCGAAGGCGCCGAGGCCGCGCGCCGCCTGTGCGCGACGGCGGACGTGGTGGCGGAGAACTTCAAGCCCGGGACCATGGTGAAGTACGGCCTGGACTACGCGTCGATCAGCGTGGAGAACCCGCGCGTGATCTACGTGAGCCACAAGGGCTTCCTGCCCGGGCCGTACGACCATCGCACGGCGCTCGACGAGGTCGTGCAGATGATGGGCGGGCTCGCCTACATGACCGGGCGGCCCGGCGACCCGCTGCGGGCCGGCACCAGCGTCAACGACATCATGGGCGGGCTGTTCGGCGCCATCGGCGCGCTCGGCGCGCTGATCCAGCGCGGCATCACCGGCCGCGGCATGGAGGTGCAGTCGGCCCTCTACGAGAACAACGTGTTCCTCATGGGCCAGCACATGCTGCAGTACGCCATGACGGGCCGCCATCCGCAGCCCATGCCCGCGCGCGACAATCCCTGGGCCGTCTACGACGTCTTCACGGTGAAGGACGGCGAACAGATCTTCCTCGCCGCCGTCAGCGACGCGCAGTGGCAGGGCTTCTGCGACGCGCTCGGCTTCCCCGACCTGAAGGCGGAGCCGGAGCTGGCGACCAACAACCAGCGGGTGCTGCAGCGCCCGCGCCTGCTGGCGACGCTGCGCGAGCGTCTCGCGGACCGCAGTGCCGCCGAACTGGCAGCGCGCATGGAGCAGGCCGGCCTGCCCTTCGCGCCGATCCGGCGGCCCGAGGACCTGCTGGAGGACGAACACCTGCTCGCCACCGGCGGCCTGGCGGACGTGACGCTGCCCGACGGCGACAAGGCGGGCCAGCAGGTGAAGACGACCCTGTTCCCGATCACCCTGGACGGCAGCCGCCTGGGCGTGCGGCTGCAGCCGCCGCGCCTGGGAGAGCACAGCCGCGAGCTGCTGCTCTCGGCAGGGTACAGTGACGCCGAGATTGCCGGACTGCGCGAGCGCGCGATCGTGCGCTGACGGCACCCGGCGGATCCACAACAACGGAGACAAAGCATGACCCCCTCTTCCTTCCTGACCCGCCGTTCCTGCCTCGCCGCCGCCCTGGCCGCGGCGCTGGGCGGCCTGCCCCTGCTCGCGCAGGCGGAGACCGTCGTCCGGTTCATCCTGCCCAACGCCACCGGCTCCGGTGTCGACGCCATCACGCGCGCGGCCCAGCCCGCGCTGTCGAAGGCGCTCAACGCCTCGGTGGTCGTGGAGAACCAGCCCGGCGCCGGCGGCGTCGTCGGCCTGCAGGCGCTCGCCCGCTCCGCGCCTGACGGCAACACGTTGGCCGTCGTGTCGAACAACGTGGTGATCTTTCCCAGCGTGCTGAAGTCCCTGCCCTTCGACATGCCGGGCGACTTCACGCCCATCGCCGTCGTGGGCCAGACGCCCATGGTGCTGGTGGCCAACCCGAACAAGGTCCCGGCCACCAACAGCAGGGAGTTCATCGCGCTCCTCAAGAGCAAGCCGGGCCAGCTGAACTTCGGCTCGGGCGGCAACGGCACCATCCTGCACCTTGCCACCGAGCTGTACCTGGAGGCCGCGGGCGCAACTGCGCGCCACATCCCCTACAAGGGCGTGGGCCCGATGGTGACGGACCTGGTCGGCGGCCAGATCGATTTCGCGACGGCGGCGCTGCCCAGCGTGCAGGGCCAGATCAAGGCCGGCCAGCTGCGCCCCATCGGCCTGCTGACGGCACAGCGCACGCCGGCCGCGCCCGACATCCCGACGTTCGCCGAGCAGGGCCTCCCCGGTTTCTCGGTCGAGGCCTGGTTTGCCGTGATCGGTCCCAAGGGCATGGGCCCCGCCGCAGTGAAGAAGGCGCACGACGCCGTCGTCGCCGCCTTCGCCGACCCGGCCGTCAAGGAAGCGATGGCCAAGCAGGGCAACACCATCAACATCAGCACGCCGGAGCAGGCGCAGGCGGCGTTCCGGTCGGAACTCGCCAAGTACGCGGCGACGGTGAAGAAGGTCGGGCTGGAGCCGCAGTAAGCGCGCTCAGGCCGATCCGGAGAGGGCGAGCGGCGGCTCGCCTGCCGGGGCCTTGGGGGCCGATTGCACCGGCAGTCCCGCCGCCACCCACGCAGGAAAGCCCCCGGCGAGCACGCGCGCCCGCAGGCCGCGCTTGCGCAGCTTGACCGCGAGCCGGGCCGCGGACACGTCGTTGGGGCAATCGCAGTAGGCGACCAGGTGCACGTCCGCCGGGATGAGCGACAGGTCGTCCAGGAGCTTGCGCTCGGACGGCGCGTGGACGGCGCCCGGGATGCGTTCGTCGCCCGGAATCGCCCCGCGGACATCCAGCAGGTACAGCGGATCGCCGCGCGCCATCTGCTCCGCGAGCTCGTGCGGCGCGACGCGGGGCGCCTTGAGCGCTGCCAGCGTGATCAGCAGCCGGCGCAACGCCAGCCAGGCGATGTAAGCCACGAGGGCGAGCAGCAGCACCGGCAGCGCGCGATTGCCCAGGTCCTGCAGCGTGGCCATCAGCATGGTGAGTTGCCGGTGCAGCAGCAGGCCGGCGGCGATCACCAGGCCGGTCCACAACACGGTGCCGGCGAGATTGAGCACGGTGAAGGTGCCCACCCGCATCCCCAGCGCGCCGGCCAGCGGTGGGGCCAGGGGGCCGACGCCGGGAATGAACTTCGACAGCACGACCGTCGTGGAGCCGTTGCGGGCGAAGGTCAGCTCGCTCTTGCGGATGCAGCTGTCCGGCGAGATGGAGATGCGGCACACCAGCGCAAGCATGCTGCGGCCCCAGTGGCGGCCGGCCTCGAACCACAGCCCGTCCGCCAGGACGGTGGCGATCGTGGCCAGGCCCAGCGCTTCCAGTGCGAACAAGGGCTCGGTCGCGCCGCGCGCGCCCGCCAGCAGCAGGAAAGGCAGCACCGGCAACGGCACGCCCATGCGCTTGGCGAAGACGATCAGGAAGATGGCGATCTCGCCGTGGGCCTGGAACAAGCGGGTGAGATCGTCGATGTGCATGCTGGGCTTCCTGCAGGCGAATGATCGCGCGATGGCGGCGCGCGTGCACATGAGACCTTGGGCCGACCTCAATGGCACAAGGGGCGTGGCGCCCGCCAAGGGGCGGGCCGCGGCCTACTTGCGGATGAACTTCTGCACGCGCTTGCCCGTGTCCACCTCGCCGGCGTACAGGTCGCCCTGCGAGTCGATCGCCAGGTCATGCACCCAGTGGAATTCGCCCGCATAGCGGCCCGGCCGGCCCAGCGTGCCGGCGACGGCGCCCGTGTCGCGGTCCAGCGTGACGACCTGGTTGTTGCGGCCGTCGGCCAGGTGCAGCCAGCGCTGCTGCGGGTCGCGCGACAGGACGATGTCCCAGACCGAGCCGTTGGAGGTGGTGGCGGGGGCGATCGCGAACTCCTTGACGTAGCCGCCGTCCTTGCGGAACACCTGCACGCGGTTGTTGAGGCGGTCGCAGACGTACACGAGGCCGTCGCGCGCGATGCGCACGCAATGCACGGGCGTGCCGAAGTCCTGCAGCTGCGCCTGCGTGGGCGGCTGGACGCGGCGCGACTCCGGCTTCAGGCTCGTGTTGGGCGGGCGGCCGTAGGCGCCCCAGTGGCGCTTGTACGCGCCCGTGGTCGCATCGAACACGATCACGCGGCGGTTGTGGTAACCGTCGGCCACGTAGACCTCGTTGGCCGCGGCGTCGACTTCCACGCCGGCGGGCCGGCCCAGGCGCGCAGTGTCGGCGCTGTTCGTCTGCGGCCCCTCCTTGCCGATCTGCAGCAGGAAGCGGCCGTCGGGCGCGAACTTGAGCACCTGGCCGTCGTTGTCGCCGTTGCCGGTGATCCAGACGTTGCCCTGCGCATCGACGTGGATGCCGTGCTCGTTGCCCGGCCAGTCGTAGCCCGCGCCCGGCCCGCCCCAGGCGCGCAGCAGGCGGCCGTCGGCCGCGAACTCCAGCACCGGCGGCGCCGGCACGCAGCATTCGCCCTGCGGCGGGTTGGTGGTGGCGCCGGCTTCGTCCTCGGTCAGGCTGCGCGGCCGCTGCAAGACGTAGATGCGATCGTCGGGACCGACGGCGACGCCACTGACCTGCCCCAGGATCCAGCGGTTCGGCAAGGGCTGCGGCCACGACGCGTCGACCTGGAAGGATGGCGGCGTGCTGGCCGTCATGGCGGTGGGGCCGGCGCAGGACGCGGCCAGCAGGGCGAGGACGAGCGCGGACACGGTTGCGGCGAGGCGCATGGGGTTGGTCTCCCTGGAGAGCGTCGCATCGTGCGGGCGATGCGCAGCCCTCGCTGCTGGGACTTACCCGGGCCGCAAAAAGCAGAAGGGCCGGCTCTTGCGAACCGGCCCCTGGCCGAAAACCTTGGCGGAGTGGACGGGACTCGAACCCGCGACCCCCGGCGTGACAGGCCGGTATTCTAACCAACTGAACTACCACTCCGCGTGGTGCAACATCGCGCTCTCGCGAGCCAAGCGTTGCAAAACTTGGCGACCCTACGGGGATTCGAACCCCGGTACTCACCGTGAAAGGGTGATGTCCTAGGCCTCTAGACGATAGGGTCGTGACCTCATGCACGTCCAAGGGACGTGCACCTTCGAACTCTTTCCAGACACTTTGGTGGAGGTAAGCGGGATCGAACCGCTGACCTCTTGCATGCCATGCAAGCGCTCTCCCAGCTGAGCTATACCCCCGTGGTGTGTCCCCACGCAATGAAAACGGGCCTTGTGGGCCCGTTTCCTGGGAAAAATCCTTGGCGGAGTGGACGGGACTCGAACCCGCGACCCCCGGCGTGACAGGCCGGTATTCTAACCAACTGAACTACCACTCCGCGGTGGTGTCGCTTTCCACTCTTCCGAATGCAAGCGCGACAAAACTTGGCGACCCTACGGGGATTCGAACCCCGGTACTCACCGTGAAAGGGTGATGTCCTAGGCCTCTAGACGATAGGGTCGAAACCTGGAACGCACGCCCAGAGGGCGTACTACCTACATTCTTTCCGTTCGACATCTGGTGGTGGAGGTAAGCGGGATCGAACCGCTGACCTCTTGCATGCCATGCAAGCGCTCTCCCAGCTGAGCTATACCCCCTCGCACGTGTCGAGCCTTGAATTCTACACTGAAAATTCAGGCCGACCGGAGACGCTCGAGCACGCGCTCGCGCAGTGACAGGGCCAAGACAGCATCGAGCGACGGCGTCTGCGCCGTCCCGAGCACCAGCACCCGCACCGGCATGGCCAGTTGCGGCATCTTGAGGCCGGTCGCACGCAGCGTTTCCTTCACCGCCTCGGAAATGTCCTCGCGGGTCCAGGGGCAGGCTTCCAGCATCTTGGCGAGCATGGAGATCGCGGGGCGCACGCCTTCGTGGATGTGTTTCGCCACTTCGCCCGGATCGGGCGTCACGGGGCCGTAGAAGCGCTCCACCCAGTCGGCGAGCTGCACGGTCGTCTCGCAGCGGTCCTTGAGCAGCCCGCACAGGGCGGGCAGGCGCGCATCGGTGGCGACACCGCGCTTCTTCAGCAGGTCGCCCACGATCACCGCCAGGTCCGGGTCCGCCATCGCCTTCAGGTGCTGCGCGTTCACCCAGCGCAGCTTGGCTTCGTCGAACTGCGCGGCGCTGCGCCCCAGGTGGTCCAGGTCGAACCATTGCAGGAATTGCTCGCGGCTGAAGATCTCGTCGTCGCCGTGCGACCAGCCCAGGCGCGCCAGGTAGTTGACCACCGCGTCCGCCAGGAAGCCCTGGTCGCGGTACCAGGTCACGGGCTGGGCGCCGCGCCGCTTGGACATCTTCTCGCCCTGCTCGTTCAGCACCGTGGGCAGGTGCGCGAACACCGGCGGTTCGTAGCCGAGCGCGCGGAAGATGTTGATCTGCCGCGGCGTGTTGTTCACGTGGTCGTCGCCGCGGATCACGTGCGTGATCTGCATGTCGATGTCGTCGACCACCACGCAGAAGTTGTACGTCGGCGTGCCGTCCGGGCGCGCGATCACCAGGTCGTCGAGCTCCTCGTTGCTGAACTCGACGCGGCCCTTGACCTTGTCGTCCCAGGCGACGGAGCCGCCGACGGGATTGCGGAAGCGCCAGACCGGCTGCACGCCTTCGGGGATCGCCGGCAGCGTCTTGCCCGGCTCGGGCCGCCAGGTGCCGTCGTAGCGCGGCTTTTCCTTGGCGGCCATCTGCCGTTCGCGCAGCGCGTCGAGCTCCGCGACGCTCATGTAGCAGGGATAGACCTGGCCCTTGGCCTTCATCTCCTCCAGCACCGCGCGGTACCGGTCCATGCGCTGCATCTGGTAGAACGGGCCTTCGTCGTAGTCCAGGCCGAGCCAGTGCATGCTCTCCAGGATCACGTCGACGGCCTCCGAGGTGGAGCGCTCCACGTCGGTGTCCTCGATGCGCATGACGAAGCTGCCGCCCTGCGAGCGCGCGAACGCCCACGGATACAGCGCCGAGCGGATGTTGCCGAGATGGATGAAGCCCGTCGGCGACGGGGCGAATCGGGTGCGCACCTTCACAATTTGTCCAGGCCTCGCAGGAGGTCCGCCTTGATGTCTTCCACGTGTTCCAGGCCCACGGCCAGCCGGATCAGCCCCTGGCCGATGCCGGCCGCCTGGCGCTGTTCCTCGGTGAGGCGCCCATGCGAGGTGACCGCCGGGTGCGTGATGATGGTCTTGGTGTCGCCGAGGTTGGTGGCGATGCTCATGACCTCGGAGCTGTCGATCACCGTGAACGCATTGCGGCGCAGCGCCACCGGGTCGCTGCCGATCACGTCGAAGGACAGCACCGCGCCGCCCACTCCCGACTGCTGCTTCATCGCCAGCGCATGCTGCGGATGCGACTCCAGGCCCGGGTAGTACACGCGCGAGACTTTCGGATGCGCCTCCAGGAACCGCGCGATCGCCAGCGCATTGGCGCTCTGCGCCTGCACGCGGATGCCCAGCGTCTCCAGCCCCTTCGTCACCACCCAGGCGTTGAACGGCGCGAGCGTCATGCCCGCCGTGCGCACGATGGGGGCGAACACGTCCTGCACCCACTTCTGCGTTCCGCAGATGGCGCCGGCCATGACGCGGCCCTGGCCGTCCAGGAACTTGGTGCCGGAATGGATGACGAAGTCCGCGCCGAACTCCACCGGGCGCTGCAGCGCGGGCGAGGCGAACGCGTTGTCCACGGCCAGCAGCGCGCGTGCCGTGTGCGCGATGTCCGCCAGCGCCGCGATGTCGCACACGTCGGTGAGCGGATTGGTCGGCGTCTCGGCGAACAGCAGCTTCGTGTTCGGCTTCACCGCTGCCTTCCACTCCTTCAGGTCCGTCTGGGACACGAAGGTGGACTCGACCCCGAACTTGCCGAATTCCTTGGCGAACAGGTTCAGCGTGGAGCCGAACACCGAGCGCGAGCAGACCACGTGGTCGCCGGCGCGCAGCACGCCCATCCCGAGCAGCAGGATGGCGGCCATGCCGGTGGACGTGCCGATCGCGGCCTCCGTACCCTCCATCGCCGCGAGCCGCAGCTCGAAGCCGGTGACGGTGGGATTGGACGTGCGGCCGTAGGTGTAGCCCTCGTGCGGGTTGGCGAAGCGGTGCGCCATCGTCTCCGCATCCGGCTGCACGAAGCCGCTCGTGAGGTACAGCGCCTCGGAGTTCTCGCCCCACTGGCTCGCCGGCAGGCCCGTGCGCACGGCGAGCGTGTCGCGGTGCAGCCCTTCGGGCAGTTTCTTCTCTTTCACTTCAGGCCTCTTCGGGATTCGGGATCGCCAGGCGCGTGGTGTTCTCTTCCAGCGGATCTTCCTGGCCGATGCGTGCCTCGTTGATGCGCGCGATGTCCTCGGGGTTGATGTCGCCAGTCACGTAGACGCCGTCGAAGCAGGACGCGTCGAAGCCCGCGAGGTTCGCGTTCAGCTTGCCGATGGCGTTCTTCATGCCTTCCACGTCCTGGTAGATCAGCGCGTCGGCGCCGATGATCTCGCGGACCTGGTCCACGGTGCGGCCGTGCGCCACCAGCTCGGAGGCCGTGGGCATGTCGATGCCGTACACGTTGGGGAAGCGCACCGGCGGCGCGGCGCTGGCCATGTACACCTTGCGGGCGCCGGCATCGCGGGCCATCTGCACGATCTCGCGGCTGGTGGTGCCGCGCACGATCGAGTCGTCCACGAGCAGCACGTTGCGGCCCTTGAACTCGCTCTGGATCACGTTGAGCTTCTGCCGCACGCTCTTCTTGCGCACGGACTGGCCCGGCATGATGAAGGTCCGGCCCACGTAGCGGTTCTTCACGAAGCCTTCGCGGTACGGCAGCCCCAGCAGCTGCGCGAGCTGCATCGCGCTCGGGCGGCTGGATTCCGGGATCGGGATCACCACGTCGATCTCGTTGGGCGGCACGGTGGAGATCACGCGCTTGGCGAGCGTCTCGCCGAGGTTCAGGCGCGCCTGGTACACCGAGATGCCGTCCAGCACGGAGTCGGGCCGCGCGAGATACACGAATTCGAAGATGCAGGGCGACAGCTGCGCCTTCTCGGCGCACTGGCGCGCGTGCACATTGCCGGCGAGGTCCACGAACACCGCTTCGCCGGGCGCGATGTCGCGCTCGAACACGTGGCCCGTGCCTTCCAGCGCGACGGACTCGCTGGCGATCATCACCGTGCCCTCGGGCGAACGGCCCAGGCACAACGGCCGGATGCCGTACGGGTCGCGGAAGGCGAGCAGGCCGTGGCCGGCGATCAGGGCCACCACGGCATAGGAGCCGCGGATGCGCCGGTGCACGTTGCCGACCGCGGAGAACACGTCCTGCGGCGTCAGCGGCAGGCCGCGCGTCGTGCGTTCGAGTTCATGCGCGAACACGTTCACCAGCACCTCGGTGTCGCTCTCGGTGTTGATGTGGCGGTGGTCGGCGGAGAACAGTTCCGCCTTCAGCGCCTGCGCGTTGGTGAGGTTGCCGTTGTGCGCCAGCGTGATGCCGAAGGGCGCGTTGACGTAGAAGGGCTGCGCTTCTTCCTCGCTGTACGCGTTGCCCGCCGTCGGGTAGCGCACCTGGCCCAGGCCCGCGTTGCCGGGCAGCGCGCGCATGTTGCGGGTGCGGAACACGTCGCGCACCATGCCCTTGGCCTTGTGCATGTAGACCTTGCGGCCCTGCAGGGTGACGATGCCGGCGGCATCCTGCCCGCGATGCTGCAGCAGCAACAGCGCGTCGTAGATCAGCTGGTTCACGGGGGTCTGGCCGACCACCCCGACGATTCCGCACATAAGAGTCTCTAGCTTTCCTCAGGCCGGCAACCAGGCGCCCATGCGCTCCGGCACCACCGGCTTCAAACTCCGCAAGGCCGCCGTCGCGACGCCGGCCGTTCTCGATTCCTTCCACCACCCGCCGGTGTCGAAACCGGCAATGTGCACCACCACGGCGATCGCCAGCACCGCCACGACGCCGCGCACCAGCCCGAACATCCCACCCAGCGCCCGGTCCACCGGCCGCAGGCCGGCCGCCACCACCAGCCTGCTGGTGGCCCAGGCCAGGAATCCCCCGGCGAACAGGGCCACGATGAACACCACCGTGAACCCCACAGCGTACCGGACGGCGTCGTCGGCGTGCCCCAGCGGAATCATCGCCGCGACCCGCTGCGCCAGCCACTGCGCCAGCAGGAAGGCTGCGACCCAGTTCAGCACCGAAAGCACTTCATACACGAGGCCCCGCCACAAACCCAGCAGCACCGAAGCTGCGAGCAGGGCCATCACCACCCAGTCCAGGCCGGCCACTTACAGGGTGAGGACGGCGGCCGGCAAATCCAGCCCCTTGATCTTCTCGGCGGCCTTGTCGGCCTCGGCCTTGGACGCGAACGGGCCCGCGCGCACGCGGATGCGGGTGCCGTTCTTCGTCTCGGCGACGTTGGTGTAGTTCTTGAGGCCGGCGCGCTCCAGCTTCTGCTGGGCCTCCCGCGCCTTGCCCTTTTCCGCGAAAGCGCCGACCTGCACCACGTAGCGCATGCCGGCCTCGGCGGTGGGCACCGACTTGCCTTCCAGCAACGCCTTCGCCTTGGCGGCCTCGGCCGCCTTCGCTTCGACCTTGGCGTCGGCCTTCGGTTCCGGCTTCTTCTCGGCCTGCGCCGGGGGCTTGGGTTCCGGGGGAGCCACGACCACGGGCGCGGCCTCGGGCTTGTTTTCGGCGACCGGCGCGGCGGGCGCGGAGGCAGTCGCCGCCGGCTCCGTCACCACCTTGCCGGTGGATACCGAGGCCGGCGCGGCCGGCAGCGGCGGCAGCGGCTGGACCTTGTTGCGGTCCGGGATCTCGATGGGGATGTCGACCGCCACCGGACGCGGCTGCGTGTCGAACAGGAGCGGGAAGCCGACGACGCCCACCAGCACCAGCACCACGGCGCCGATCAGGCGGTGGCGCGCACGCCGGCGCATCACCTCGATGCTTTCTGCGGGGGAGGCCGCGGCCACCGGCTCGTCGACCTTTTTCTTGCGTGACTTGAACAACGCCATGGTGAGGGTCAGCCGAGGTGTTTGGCGGCCAGACGGGGGATGCCGTGCTCGAGGACGCCTCCGACCGTGTAGAACGATCCGAACACGAGGATTCTATCAGTCGGCTCTGCAGCAGCGACCGCGGCGCGCAAGGCGTCCTGGGGATTCGCATGGGTGCTCGCGGCGCCGTCGATGCGCGCGGGCAACGCGCGCCAGCGTTCCAGCAGGGACGCGGCGCTGGCGGCGCGCGGCGTCGGCAGGTCCGTGAAGTACCAGCGGTCCACCAGCGGCGCGATCTTCGCCAGCATGGGGCCCAGGTCCTTGTCGCCCATGGCGCCGAACACGGCGTGCGTCGTGGGAAAGAAGCCCATGGCGTCCAGGTTGGCCGTGAGCGCCGCCACCGAATGCGGGTTGTGCGCGACGTCCAGCACCAGGGTCGGCTGGCCGGGGATGATCTGGAAGCGTCCCGGCAGTTCCACCATGGCCAGGCCGTTGCGAATCGCCTGCGCCGTCACGGGCAGGCGGGGACGCAAGGCTTCCAGCGCCGCCAGCACGCCCGAGGCGTTGAGCAGTTGGTTGGCGCCGCGCAGCGCCGGATAGGCCAGGCCCGGGTAGCGCCGCCCGCGGCCGGCCCAGGCCCACTGCTGCTTGTCGCCGGAGAAGTTGAAGTCGCGCCCCAGCAGCCAGAGGTCCGCGCCGATCGCCCCGGCGTACTGCAGGATGCTGTGCGGCGGCACGGGATCGCTCACGATCGCCGGCTTGCCGGCGCGCAGGATGCCCGCCTTCTCGCGGCCGATGCTTTCGCGGTCGGGACCGAGGTACTCCATGTGGTCCAGGTCGATGCTGGTGATGATGGCGCAGTCGGTGTCGATCGCGTTGACGGCATCGAGCCGCCCGCCCAGGCCCACTTCCAGGATCGCCACGTCGAGGCCGCTGGCCGCCATCAGGTCCAGGATGGCCAGCGTGGTGAATTCGAAATAGGTGAGCGTCACGCCCTGCCGCGCCGCCTCCACGCGCTCGAAGTGCGGCACCAGCGCCCCGGGCGCGACGATCTCGCCGCCGATGCGGCAGCGCTCCTCGAAGCGCACCAGGTGCGGCGAGGTGTAGACGCCGGTGCGGTAGCCGGCCTGCAGCGCGATCGCTTCCAGCATCGCGCAGGTGGAGCCCTTGCCATTGGTGCCCGCGACCGTGACCACCGGGCATTCGAAGTGCAGCTGCAGGCGCTGCGCGACCTCCTGCACCCGTGCCAGGCCCATGTCGATGGTCTTCGGATGCAGCCGCTCGCAGTGCGCGAGCCATTCGCCGAGTTCGTTCATGCCCGCATTGTCCCTCCCGCGGCGCGCCGCCCTATGATCCGGGGCCATGGCGATCACCCTCTACGGCATCACGAACTGCGACACGGTCAAGAAGGCGCGGGCCTGGCTGGCCGGCCAGGACGTGGCCTACGACTTCCACGATTTCAAGAAGGCCGGGGTGCCGGCCGCGGGCCTGGATCGGTGGCTGCGCGCCGCCGGCTGGGAGAAGCTGCTGAACCGGCAGGGAACGACGTGGCGCAAGCTGGACTCCAATGCGCAGTTGCAGGCCGGCAACGAGTCCGGGGCACGCGCCCTGATGCTGTCGCAGCCGAGCGTCATCAAGCGGCCGGTGGTGGAATGGGGCGACGGGCAGGTGACGGTCGGTTTCGACCCCGAGGCGTGGGCCCTGAGAAAGAATGCCTGAGCCAGGGACATTTACAGGTGCTTTACCCGAATCCCGGTGCAAGGTCATCCGCAGCTGCCTAAGATTTCAGCACCAGCAGTTCAACGAGTCATTGCCATGAAACACACCATCCTGTTCGCCGCCCTGGGCCTTGCCGCAGCCGGCGCCTCCGCGCAGGAGTTCGGCAACGTCCTTTCCAGCACCCCCGTGATCCAGCAGGTCGCGGTGCCCCGTACCGTATGCCAGCCCGTCGCGCCCGCGCAAGTCGCGACGACCGGGGGCGGCGCCATCGTCGGCGGCCTCACCGGCGCCGGCATCGGCAGCGCGATCGGCGCGGGCAGCGGCAATGCGGCGGCCATCGCCGCCGGCACGATCATCGGCGCCATCGTGGGCAACAACGTCGAGGCCTCGAACCAGCGCTACGCGCAGACGTACCCGCAGTGCGTGACGCAGAACATCACCGAGAACCACACGGTCGGCTACGACGTGGTGTACGAGTACCGCGGCCAGCAGTACAGCGCCCGCATGCCCTACGACCCGGGCCGCACCGTGCAGCTGCAGGTGCCGATGGCCCAGGCCCCGGCGCAAGCGCCCGTGCAGGCCGCCGTGCCAGCCCAGGGCGACGGCTCCGTCGTGACCGCGCCTCCGGTGCAGCAGGCGGCCAGCCCCGCGCCGACGCCGGTCGTGACCGCCCAGGGCCAGCCCCAGGTGATCGTCCAGCAGCAGCCGCAGGTCGTCTACCAGCAGCAGCCCCAGGTCGTGTACGCCGCGCCGTACCCGGCCTACCCCGCGTACCCGTACGCCTATCCGTACCCGTACTACCGTCCCTACTTCCCGGTGGGCGTGTCGCTGGGCTTCGTCTACGGCGGCGGCCACGGCCACTGGCACCGCTGAAGCCGCAAGGCTCATGGCCGGAAGGGCGCCCCCGGGCGCCCTTTTTCATGCCGGCGCCCTTTCGCGCGCCTCGCCTAAAATTGCGGGTTTCCCCGGAAGCATGCCCATGACCACCGAGAAATTCGACGCCGTGTCCGTCGCCACCAAGGCCAACGTGTACTTCGACGGCAAGTGCGTGAGCCACAGCATCACCCTGGCCGACGGCACGAAGAAGTCGGTGGGCGTGATCCTGCCGGCCAGCCTCACCTTCAACACCGGCGCGCCTGAAATCATGGAGTGCGTGGGCGGCTCCTGCGAGTACAAGCTTGCGGGCAGCAACGAGTGGAAGAAGTCCGGCGCCGGCGAGAAGTTCTCCGTGCCGGGCCATTCCAGCTTCGAGATCCGCGCGACCGAGCCCTATCACTACATCTGCCACTTCGGCTGACCCGTCATGAGCACCATCCTCGAGAGCCTGCCGCTCGGCCAGAAGGTCGGCATCGCGTTTTCCGGCGGCCTGGACACCAGCGCCGCCCTGCACTGGATGCGCAAGAAGGGCGCCGTGCCCTATGCGTACACCGCCAACCTCGGCCAGCCGGACGAGCCGGACTACGACGCGATCCCGCGCAAGGCCATGGAGTACGGCGCCGAGAAGGCGCGCCTGGTCGACTGCCGCAAGCAGCTCGCGCACGAAGGCATCGCCGCCCTGCAGTGCGGCGCCTTCCACATCTCCACGGCGGGGTCGACCTACTTCAACACGACGCCCCTGGGCCGCGCCGTCACCGGCACGATGCTGGTGGCCGCCATGAAGGAGGACGACGTCCACATCTGGGGCGACGGCAGCACCTTCAAGGGCAACGACATCGAGCGCTTCTACCGCTACGGCCTGCTGACCAATCCGTCGCTGCGCATCTACAAGCCCTGGCTGGACCAGGCGTTCATCGACGAACTGGGCGGCCGCGCCGAGATGTCCGCGTTCATGACGGCCGCGGGCTTCGGCTACAAGATGTCGGCGGAGAAGGCCTATTCGACCGACTCCAACATGCTGGGCGCGACGCACGAAGCCAAGGACCTCGAGTTCCTGAACTCCGGCATCCGCATCGTCAATCCCATCATGGGCGTGGCGTTCTGGAAGGACGAGGTCGCCGTGAAGGCCGAGGAAGTGCGCGTGCGCTTCGAGGAAGGCCAGCCGGTCGCCCTGAACGGCAGGACCTTCGCCGACCCGGTCGAACTGATCCTCGAGGCCAATCGCATCGGCGGCCGCCACGGCCTGGGCATGAGCGACCAGATCGAGAACCGCATCATCGAGGCCAAGAGCCGCGGCATCTACGAGGCTCCCGGCCTCGCGCTGCTGTTCATCGCCTACGAGCGCCTGGTGACCGGCATCCACAACGAGGACACGATCGAGCAGTACCGCGACAACGGCCGCCGCCTCGGCCGGCTGCTGTACCAGGGCCGCTGGTTCGACCCGCAGGCCATCATGCTGCGCGAGACCGCGCAGCGCTGGGTGGCGCGCGCCGTCACCGGCGAGGTGACGCTGGAACTGCGCCGCGGCAACGACTACTCGCTCCTCAACACCGAGTCGCCCAACCTCACCTACGCGCCCGAGCGCCTGTCGATGGAGAAGGTCGAGAACGCGCCCTTCACGCCGAAGGACCGCATCGGCCAGCTGACCATGCGCAACCTGGACATCACGGACACCCGCGCGAAGCTGGGCATCTACAGCCGCACGGGCCTGCTCACGACCGACGGCGACGCGCCGCTGCCGTCGCTGGAATGACGTCATCCCCGCGCAGGCGGGGATCCAGAGCTCGCAAAGGGGCGGCCGATCGGCCGCCCCTTGTGCTATCCGCCGTCGACACCCGCCGACGCGATGCCCCGGAATTTTCTTGCACGTCCGCCCGCCCGGCCGCCGCATGCTGGAAAGAGTCCAACCACAGCAGGAGATCGCCATGGCATCGATCAAGAAGACGACCCGCGGCCGGGCGCAGGACCGCGCGCGCGTGGCCGGTGGCCAGGAGCACGAAGTGCGCTACGAGGCGCAGAAGACCGGGGCGTCCGCGGCGGAGGTGAAGCGCGCGGTCAAGAGCAGCGGCAACAGCCGCAAGAAGGTCGAGAAGGCCCTGGGCAAGTAATTCCTCACGCGGCAAACCCCAGCCGCGCCAAGCTCAGCCGCCCCCGCGCAGGCCCGAGGCGGAGTACCCTTTCCGCAGCGCCGGAAAGGGGTCGCCATGGATGTCCACCAGAGCACCGCCCATGCCTACCAGGAACTGATCGAGATCGGGATCGCGCTGTCCGCGGAAAAGGACCCGGCGCGCCTGCGCGAGCGCATCCTGCTGGAGGCGAAGGCGTTCACCAACGCGGACGCCGGCACCCTCTACCTCAAGCGCAAGGGCACCGAGCTCGCGTTCCAGATCGTGCGCAACGATTCGCTGGGCATCGCGATGGGCGGCACGACCGGCGTGGAGATCGACCTGCCGCCGGTTCCGCTGGTCACCGAAAGCGGCGCGGCCAACCTGAGGAACGTGGCCTCCTACTGCGCGATCACCGGCGAGATCGTCAACATCGAGGACGCCTACAGCCGCAACGAGCAGCTCGATTTCTCCGGCACGGTGGAATTCGACCGGCGCCTGGGCTACCGTTCGCAGTCCTTCCTGACGGTGCCGCTGAAGAACCACAACGGCCACGTCATCGGCGTGCTGCAGTTGATCAACGCGAAGGATGCCCGGGGCAAGGTGGTCCCGTTCGACGCCTCCATCGTCCCCATGGTCAGTGCCCTGGCCTCGCAGGCCGCCGTGTCGATCGACAACCGCATGCTGATCGAGGAACTCAAGCAGCTGCTGGACGCCTTCATCGGCGTGATCGCGGCGGCCATCGACACGAAGTCCCCGTACACGGGCGGCCACTGCCAGCGCGTGCCCGTGCTCACGGAGATGCTGGTGCGCGCCGCCTGCGAGACGAAGGAAGGACCGTTCAGCGGTTTCGACCTGACCCCGGAGGAGTGGTACGAGCTGCGGGTCGCCTGCTGGCTGCACGACTGCGGCAAGGTGATCACGCCCGAGCACATCGTCGACAAGGCGACCAAGCTGGAATGCATCTACGACCGCATCCACGAGATCCGCATGCGCTTCGAGGTGCTCAAGCGCGATGCGGAGATCGCGATGCTGAAGGGCCTGCTCGCGGGCGGCGACCCGGAAGCGCTGCGTTCCGCCTTCGCGCAGCAGTGCGCCACGCTCGACGATGAATTCGCCTTCGTCGGCGAATGCAACGTCGGCGGCGAGTTCATGGCGCCGGAGAAGATCGAGCGCCTCCAGCAGGTGGCCGAGCGCACCTGGACGCGCACGCTGTCCAGCCGCATCGGCATCTCCTATGCCGAGCGCAAGCGCCGCGACGCCTTGCCCGAGCAGCCGCCGCCCGTGCAGGAAAAGCTGCTGGAGGACCGTTACGACCACATCAGCCCGCGCGAAGGCCTGCGCCTCTCGGCGGAGGGCAACCCCTGGGGCTTCCGCATGCGCGCGCCCGAGCGCGAAGCCAACCTCGGCGAGCTCTACAACCTGTCCATCAGCCGCGGCACGCTCACCGAGGAAGACCGCTACCGCATCAACGAGCACATGGCGCAGACCATCGTGATGCTCGAATCCCTGCCCTGGCCGCGGCACCTGCGCCGCGTGCCCGAGTACGCCGGCGGCCACCACGAGCGCATGGACGGCACCGGCTACCCGCGGGGCCTGAAGCGCGAGGACATGTCGATCCCCGCGCGGGTGATGGCCATCGCCGACATCTTCGAGGCGCTCACGGCCGCCGACCGGCCCTACAAGCCGCCGAAGAAGCTGTCGGAGGCGCTGCGCATCATGCGCTTCATGGTCAAGGACGGGCACATCGACCCGGACCTGTTCCGCCTGTTCGTGCAGTCCGGCGTGTACCGGGCCTATGCCGGCGAGTACCTGAAGCCGGAACAGATCGACGAGGTCGACGTGGGCATGCTGTGCGACGGCATCGGTGAAGCGCCGGAGCCGGAAGCGGCGCCCGCTCCTGCCGCGTGGCCCCGTCCGCTCGCCACCCGGCCCGCCGGCGACGACACCTTGCCGGGCGGCGCCCTGCCCCCGGCGCCCGGCGCAGCGGCGGCCGCCGCGAGCGGCCGCGCCTAGGGCCCGGCGGCAGTGGACTTGCCCGCCGCGCAGGAGTCCAATGGCCTTGCCCCGAACCCTCACGCCAACAGAGGAGCACGCAATGAAGCATCGCTTGAAGCATTGGCAGGACGTCGTCAGCGTACTTGTGGGCCTGTGGCTCATCGCTTCGCCCTGGGTGCTCGGCATCCACGGCAACGTGGCGGCCATGGGCAACTTCGTGGTGCTCGGCGCGGTGCTGGTCGGCTTCGCGGTGACCGAGTTCTTCATCCCGGAATCGTGGGAAGAATGGTCGGAGCTCGTGATCGGCCTGTGGCTGATGGGCTCGCCCTGGATCCTGGAGTTCACGGGCATTCCGGCCGCCGCGCAGAACGCGGTGGCCTCGGGATTCCTGATCACGGTGCTGGCCGTCTGGGTCCTGGGCACGGACGACGCATTCGGCGGCTGGTTCCACCGCCGGCATCCGGGCTGAGTGCGGGCGCCGCCGGTGGCGTTTGCCCCGGCGCAGGACTACCATCGGTCCATCCCGGGCGCGGCGCGTCCGGCGACAGGGCTTCGTCCCACGGACAGCCGCAGCGCGGCGAAAGGAGTTCCGCATGGCACGCGTGAAGCACTGGCAGGACCCGGTGAACGCCCTGGTCGGCGTCTGGCTGGTCCTCTCTCCCTGGATCCTCGGTTTCTCCAACGTCGTCATCGCGGCCGCGACCACGATGGCCGCGGGCGTGCTGCTGCTGGCGTCCAGCCTCGGGGCCATGCAGTTCGCGCAGGCCTGGGAAGAATGGCTGGACGTCATCCTCGGCGTGGCGCTGATGCTGTCGCCTGGCCTGTTCGGATTCGACGGCGTGTTCCCGGCGCTGCAGAACGCGCTGGTCTGCGGCGCACTGGTCACCTTCCTCGCGCTGTGGGTGCTGGCCAGCGACGACGTGCTCGCCGGCTGGTGGGAGAAGAACGTCGGGTAGCAGCGCCATGGTGGCCATGCAGCACTGGCAGGACCCGGTGAATGCCTTGATGGGGGCCTGGCTGGTCGAATCGCCTTGGGTCGTGGGCTTCGCCGACCAGGGCGTGCCCGTGGCGACCTTCCTCGTGCTGGGCGGCCTGCTGGTCGCGGCCGCGATCGGTGCGATCGTCGTGCCGCGCGCATGGGAGGAATGGGCGGAGGTCGCCCTGGGGCTGGCGCTGGTGGCGTCGCCCTGGATCCTGGGGTTCGCGGGCCACCGGGCCGCGATGCAGAACGCGGCGTTCGCCGGGGTCGTGGTGGCGGCGCTGGCGCTCTGGGTCCTGCTGACCGAGGACGCCTACAGTGGCTGGCCGCGCCGGCGCCAGCGCCGGGTCTAGACGACCACCGGTTCCGGCTCCAGCCGGATCCCGAAGCGCTCGTACACGCTGGTCTGGATCGCCCGGGCCAGGGTCACCACCTCGCCGCCCGTCGCGCCGCCGCGGTTGACCAGCACCAGCGCCTGCTTCTCGTAGACGCCCGCCTGGCCGACGGACTTGCCCTTCCAGCCGCAGGCGTCGATCAGCCACCCCGCGGCCAGCTTGATGGAGCCGTCCGGCATCGGGTAATGCACGATGCCGGGGTCGCGGGCGATGATGTCCTGGCACTGCTCGGGCGTGACGGTGGGGTTCTTGAAGAAGCTGCCCGCGTTGCCGATCACGCGCGGGTCCGGCAGCTTGGCGCTGCGGACCGCGCACACCCAGTCGTACACCTGGCGCGCCGTGGGCTGCGCGACGCCGGTCTCCGTCACCTTGCGCTGCAGGTCCAGGTAGCCCAGCACCGGTTTCCAGGGCCTGGGCAGGCGCACGCGCACCCGCAGGATCAGCGCCCGGCCGGCCAGCCCGATGTCGCTGTCGCGTGCCGGGGAATGCTTGAACACCGAGTCCCGGTAGCCGAAGGCGCACTGGGTGGCATCCAGCGTGAATTCGCGGCCGGTCAGGAGGTCGATGGCATCCAGCGACTCGAAGCGGTCCTGCAGTTCCACCCCGTAGGCGCCGATGTTCTGCACCGGGGAGGCCCCGACCGTCCCGGGGATCAGGGCCAGGTTTTCCAGGCCGGGATGGCCCTGCTCCAGGGACCAGGTGACGGCGTCATGCCAGTTCTCGCCAGCCCCGAACTCCAGGACGGCGCCCTTGGGCCCGTCCTCCAGCACGCGCCGGCCCGCCACCTCCACCTTGAGCACCGTGGCCTTGACGTCGCCGGTCAGCACGATGTTGCTGCCGCCGCCCAGGACGAACTTCGGCTCCGCCGCCAGCTCCGGGTGGGCCAGCACGGCGTGGACATCGGCGGCGCCCTTCACCCGCACCAGGGTCTTCGCGCGGGCGACGATCCCGAAGGTGTTGTGCGGTTGCAGCGACGCGTTGGTCTCGACGATCATGGGAGAATTGTGGCCCAAGCAGCCGCAGCGCTGGTGCAGGAGGAAATCCCATATGCCGTCGTTCGATACCGTGTGCGAGCCCAACATGGTGGAGGTGAAGAACGCCGTGGAAAACGCCGCCAAGGAGATCGGGACCCGGTTCGACTTCAAGGGGACGGCGGCCGCGATCGAGATCAAGGAGAAGGAAGTCACCCTGACGGGCGACGCCGACTTCCAGTTGCAGCAGGTCATGGACATCCTGGTCGCCAAGCTGGCCAAGCGCAACGTGGACGTGCGTTTCCTGGACAAGGGCGACGTCCAGAAGATGGGCGGCGACAAGGTGAAGCAGGTCGTGAAGGTCCGCAGCGGCATCGAGTCCGACGCGGCCAAGAAGCTCCAGAGGCTCATCAAGGACAGCAAGCTGAAGGTGCAGGCCGCGATCCAGGGTGACGCCGTGCGCGTGAGCGGGGCCAAGAGGGACGACCTGCAGGCCGCCATGGCGCTGGTGCGCAAGGAGATGGCCGAGCTGCCCCTGTCCTTCACCAACTTCCGGGACTAGCCGCGGTGAAGCACCTGCTTGCCCTCTGCCTCGTGCTGGCGGCCGGGGCGGCGGTAGCGCAGGTCGTCTCGCTGCAGGGGATGCTGGGGAGCAAGGCGCTGCTGGTGGTCGACGGCGGCGCGCCCCGGGCCGTCGCCCCGGGGGAGACCTTCAACGGCGTCAAGGTGGTGTCCACGGCGGGCGACCAGGCCGTCCTGCAGGTGGCCGGCCAGATGCGGACCGTGCGGGTCGGCGAATCGCCGATGCAGGTGGGCGCCACCGCCGCCCCCCAGGGCAATCGCATCATCATGAACGCCGTCAGCGGCGGGCACTTCATCACGCAGGGCGCCATCAACGGGCGCGCGGTGCAGTTCATGGTGGACACCGGGGCCACGCTGGTGTCCATGGGCAAGGACGACGCGGAGCGCCTCGGGATCGACTACAAGCGCGGGCAGCTGGCCCGCAGCGACACCGCCAACGGCAGCGTCATCGCGTACCGGGTCAAGCTGGCGTCGGTGCGCGTCGGCGACGTGGAGGTCTACGACGTGGACGCCGTCGTCATGCCGGACGGCACCCGCGAGATCCTCCTGGGGAACAGCTTCCTCAGCCGCTTCCAGATGACGCGGCTGAACGACCAGCTGGTGCTGGAGCGGCGGTACTGAATGTCATCCCCGCGGAGGCGGGGATCCAGGGCGTTCAGTGCTCGCCGCTGCGCGGCGAGTTCAAGACGGAAGCCCTGGATTCCCGCCTGCGCGGGAATGACGGGGGTTCACGACGCCTTCTTCGCCCCCAGCCGTGACTCCGTGCCCTGCATCAAGCGCTGGATGTTCGCCCGATGCCGCCACGCGAGCAGCAGCGCCATCGCGAACAGCGCCGCCGCGATGGGCGTGGCTGCATACCAGGCGAGACGGTCGCCGAGCAGGTAGTACACCGGCGCGAACACCGCGGAGACGAGCGACGCCAGCGAGGAATAGCGGAAGAAGAAGGCGATGATCAGCCAGGTGAGGCCGGTGGCCACGCCCAGGACCCAGTGCACGCCGAACACCACGCCGATGAACGTGGCGACGCCCTTGCCGCCCTGGAAGCGGAAGAACACGGGGTACAGGTGCCCCAGAAAGGCGGCGAGGCCGACGAGGGCCACGGTGCCGTCCTCCATGCCGTACTTGTGGCCGAACAACCGGACCAGCAGCACCGGCACGAAGCCCTTCATCGCATCGAGCAGGAGCGTCACGGCCGCCGCGGGCTTGCTGCCCGAACGCAGCACGTTGGTGGCGCCCGGGTTCTTGCTGCCGAAGGTGCGCGGATCCGCCAGGCCCATGACCTTGCTCACGAGGACCGCGAAGGCCAGCGAGCCCAGCAGGTAGGCCGCGACCACCGCGGCCAGGGGATACAACGCTTCCAAGCAGGCTCCTCCTTGTTCTGGGAGCCGTATTCTGCCAGCGCGCTAGTGGACCACCATGCTCGTGAAGGGCGGAACGTAGGCTTGCAGCATCACGAAGAGGCCCACCAGCGCCGCCAGCGCCAGTGAATGGAAGAACACGTAGCGCAGGATCTCGCCTTCCTTGTTCACCCACCCGGTCGCCGTGGACGCCACGACGATCGACTGCGCGTCGATCATCTTGCCCATCACGCCGCCCGAGCTGTTGGCCGCGCCCATCAGGTTGACCGGCAGCCCGAGCTGGCCGGCGGCCACCTTCTGCATGCCGCCGAACAGCACGTTGGACGCCGTGTCGGAGCCCGTGAGCGCCACGCCCAGCCAGCCCATGAGCGTGCCGAAGAAGGGATAGAGCACGCCGGTGGCGGCGAAGGCCAGGCCCAGCGTCGTGTCCAGGCCCGAGTAGCGCGTCACCGTGCCCAGGGCCAGCATGATCGCGATGGTCGCCAGCGAGTAGCGCACCTTCCAGAGGGTGGCGCCGTAGATGCGCACCAGCTGCACGGGGTTGTACTTCGCCAGCAGTCCTCCGACGATGGCCGCGAGCAGGATCGCGGTGCCCGTGGCGGACAGCAGCGTGAACGCATACACCGCGCTTTCCTTCGTGTTCCGGGGCACCACGGGCGGCACGCGCTCGATCATGTTGTGCAGGCCCTCGATCGGGAAGTTGGGCGCGTACAGCAGGTTGAGCCAGTTCTTCACCGGCAGCAGGCCCCAGATGAACACGAACACGGCCAGCAGCACCCAGGGCATCCAGGCGCGCAGCACGTCGCCGCGGGGATGCACGGTGCGCGCGGTGGCCGCCGCAGCGGCGCCCGCGTCGGCTTCATGCCCGCGCGGCACCACCGAGGTCCAGATCTGCGCCGGCTTCCAGACGCGCAGGAACAGGGCGAGCGCCACCATGGACACGGCCGCCGCCACCACATCCACCAGCTCGGGGCCGACGTAGTTGGAGACCAGGAACTGCGGGATCGCGAAGAACACGCCGGTCACCAGGATCGCGGGCCAGATCTGCAGCATGCCGCGGAAGCCCGCGAAGGCCCAGATCAGCCAGAAGGGCACCAGCAGCGAGAAGAAGGGCAGCTGCCGTCCGACCATCGCGGAGATCGCGTTGACGTCGTAGCCGTGCACCTTGGCCAGCGTGATGATGGGCGTGCCCAGCGCGCCGTAGGCCACGGGCGCCGTGTTCGCGATCAGTGACAGCGCCGACGCCGCGAGCGGTGAGAAGCCCAGGCCGATCAGCATGGCCGCCGTCACGGCCACCGGCGTGCCGAAGCCCGCCGCGCCCTCGAAGAAGGCGCCGAAGGAAAACGCGATCAGCAGCAGTTGCAGGCGCCGGTCCTCGGTGACGCCCGCGATGGAATCCTGCAGCACCTTGAAGGAGCCGTTGCGCTCGGTCAGCTGGTGCAGGAAGATGATGTTCAGCACGATCCAGCCGATTGGCAGCAGCCCCGTCAGGGCGCCCAGCCCTGCGGCCTTGCCGGCCATGTCCGCCGGCATGTGGTACGCGAACACCGCGATCACCAGCGCCGCCACCAGCCCCGCGAGCGCGGCGATGTGCGCCTTCATGTGCAGGAAGCCGAGTCCCACCAGCATCACCACCACCGGGATCGCCGCCAGCGCCGTGGACAGCACCATGTTGCCCATGGGGTCGTAGACCTGTTGCCACATGCTTGTCTCCTCTTGTCGAGTTCTTGTGGCGCGGGTGTAGCACGGTCCACCTGACCGTGACCTGATCCGGTCAGGACCTCAGGCGTCTTCCAGCCCGCAGTGCACGGGCTTCGCGCCCAGCAGCTTCACGCAGACCTGGGGATCGATGCCCACCAGGTAGCCGCGCCGGCCGCCGTTCAGCGCGATGCGTGGCAGCGACAGGATGGTGTCCTCGATGTACACGGGCATCTCCCGGCGCGTGCCGAACGGCGACGTGCCGCCCACCAGGTAGCCGCTGTGGCGGTTGGCCACCTCGGGCTTGCACGGTTCCACCGACTTGGCCCCGATCTGGCGCGCCAGGTTCTTGGTGGAGACCTTGCGGTTGCCGTGCATCAGGACGACGAGGGGACGCGCCTTCTCGTCTTCCATGATCAGCGTCTTCACCACCGTGAACGGGTCGAAACCCAGGACGGCGGCGCTGTGCTGCGCACCTCCGTGCTCCACGTATTCGTACGGGTGCTCGGTGAACGCGACCCCGTTCGCCTTCAGGAAGGCGGTGGCGGGGGTTTCGCTGACGTGGTCTTTCTTTGCCATGTTCGGTTGCCGTTTGGTGGGGTTCGCCTGCGGCTCACCGCCACCCTACGATCTCCGCCGATGTTCGTTTGGTGGGGTTCGCCTGCGGCTCACCGCCGCCCTGCGATCTCCCCCGGTGTTCGTTTGGTGGGGTTCGCCTGCGGCTCACCGCCACCCTACGATCTCCCCCGGTGTTCGTTTGGTGGGGTTTGCCTGCGGCTCACCGCCGCCCTGCGATCTCCCCCGGTGTTCGTTTGGTGGGGTTCGCCTGCGGCTCACCGCCACCCTGCGATCTCCCCCCGGTATTCGTAGGGTGGCGGTGAGCCGCAGGCGAACCCCACCGTCCCCTCACGCCGCAGGATCGCGCATCTCCCAGCGAACGCGATCGATCTCCGCCAGCAGCTCCTCCGGCAGCGTCGTGCCCCACGCATCCACGTCCTCTTCCAGCTGCGCGAGCGAGGTGACGCCGATGATCGTGCTGGCTACGCGCCAGTTGCCGTAGCACCAGGCGAGCGCCATGCGCGTGGGCGTGAGGCCATGCTGGCGCGCCAGCGCGTTGTAGCGGCGCGCAGCCGCCAGCGCGTCCGGTCGCGCCCAGCGCTGGCCGCGCATGCGCTCGAACTTCGACAGCCGCGACTGGCGCACGGCTTCCGCGTCCAGGCCGCCCGCGTCGTACTTGCCCGTCAGCGCACCAAAGGCCAGGGGCGAATACGCCAGCAGCGACACGCCCAGGCGGTGCATCGTCTCGTCCAGACCGTTGTCCAGCGCGCGGCTGGACAACGAATAGGGGTTCTGCACGGCGGCGATGCGCGGCAAGTCGAACTGCTCGGCGACGCGCACGAACTCGTGCACCCCGTAAGGCGTCTCGTTCGACACCCCCACGTAGCGGATCTTGCCGGCACGCACCAGCTTGTTCATCGCCTCCAGCTGGTCGTAGATGGAGGTCTTGCTGGTCTCCTTCTCCGGCCGGTAGTAGATCTCGCCGAAGCTGGGCACGTGGCGCTCGGGCCAATGGATCTGGTACAGGTCGATGACGTCGGTCTGCAGGCGCTTCAGCGACGCTTCGCAGGAGCGGACGATGTCGTCTCCCGCGAGGCCCTCGCCGCCGCGCACCCAGGGCATGCCGCGCGAGGGTCCGGCCACCTTGGTCGCGAGCACCACCTTGTTGCGCAGCCCCGGGCGCGCGGCGAACCAGTGGCCGAGGATGGTCTCGGTGCTGCCGAAGGTCTCCGGGCGCGGCGGCACGGAGTACATCTCCGCCGTGTCGAGGAAGTTGATGCCGCGCGCGACGGCACGGTCCAGGATGGCGTGCGAATCGGCCTGGTCGACCTGCTCGCCGAAGGTCATGGTGCCGAGGCACAGGGGCGTGACCCGCAGGTCGCTCTGCCCGAGCTGGATGGTTTGCATGGCGTTACAGCGTGAACGCTGGAGGAAATCGGTCGAGCATATTAGCGGGATGCCGGAAGGCCCTTCGATCGTCATCCTGAAAGAGCAGGTGCAGCCGCTGTTCACGGGCTGCACCATCCGCCGGGTCGCCGGCAACACCACGATCGCCAAGGAGCGCCTGCTGGGCCAGCGCGTCGAGGCGTTCCGCAGCTGGGGCAAGCACTTCCTCGTGGAGCTGCCCGACTTCGCGCTGCGCGTGCACTTCATGCTGTTCGGCAGCTACCGCATCGATGAGGCCAGGGAGGGCGTGGTGCCTCGCCTGTCCCTGGGTTTCGACAACGGCGAAATCAACTTCTACGCCTGCTCGGTCCGCTTCATCGAGGAGCCGCTGGACCTGGCCTACGACTGGTGGGCCGACGTGATGTCGGAGCACTGGGACGAACAGCTGGCGTTGCGGCGCCTGCGCAGCGTTCCGGACATGCTCGCCTGCGACGCCTTGCTGGCGCAGGAGATCTTCGCGGGCGTGGGCAACATCATCAAGAACGAAGTGCTGTTCCGCATCCGCGTGCATCCCCTGTCCACCGTCGGCGCCCTGCCGCCCGCGAAGCTGCGCGAACTGGTGCGCGAAGCCCGGAACTACAGCTTCCAGTTCTACGAGTGGAAGAAGCAGTACGTGCTGCGCAAGCACTGGCTGGTGCACGCGAAGGGGACCTGCCCGCGCTGCCACATCCCGCTGAAGAAGGAGTGGCTGGGCCGCACGGACCGGCGCACCTTCTTCTGCGACAACTGCCAGATCCTGTACGGCGAGCGGTAGCCGTTCCTACGTCATGGCGTTCCGGGAGAACCTTCGGCCGTGGAGGCCGGCCCGGCGCCACTGATCGACGGGTTCGGCGGCGGTGCTTCGGACGGAGGCTCGACGGGAACGACGGGCGCCGGACGCGGACGCCGCGGCGGCGGCGGAGCGGCCTCCACCAAAGCGCCCTCGTCGCTTGCGTTGTCCTGTGCGGGCGCGCGGCGTGCCGGTGGCCGCGGCCGCGGTTCTTCCGGTGTGGCGGCGGTGGTCTCCGGTTCCTCGCGACGCGGTGCGGCACGTTCGCGCGACGGCACCGGCGCGGCCAGGGGTTCGATGGACGCAGCCTCCGGCCGCGATGCTGGCGCTTCGTCCTGCGCGCGGGGCGCGGCGCGCCGGCGCGGCTGCGATGCCGCGGCGCGCGGGGGTTCGACTTTCGCGACGTCGATGGGCGTCGCCGCGGATGCGGCGGCAAGCGGCGGGGGGATAACGGCCGCGGGCGCCGGCGCGCTGGCCGGCGCCGCGGCAACGGCTGCCGCGGGGGCCGGGGCAGCCGGTGCCGCAGCGGCCTTCGCGAGCGCCGTCGGCGGCTTGCCGCCCGTGGCCTGCTGCACCGTGACCAGGCCCTCGCGCGCGAAGCGGGTCTTCTCGTGCCCGTCGCCGTAGCGCGCGCGGTACGCCTCCAGGCTGGCGCTGTACAGGCGTTCGGCCCGCCGGAACAGGTCCTTCTCCTTGCCCTTGGCCCCGCCCATGGCAGCCACGTTGGCATAGTGCCGGCCGAGCTGGTACATGGCATCGGCCACCGGGATCGGATCACCGTCGCGCAGCGCGGCGGCGTTGCGGCACGCGTCGAGGAACGCGACCTCCGCGTCCCGCTGGCGGCCGGCCGCGGCGGCTTCCTTGCCGGACAGGATGCGCGACGCGACCGCGTCGGGCGTCGCGTCGGCGGCCTGGGCCGGCAGCATCTCGTGCCCGTCCCCGTTGCCGGCGGTGGGCAGCAGCGGCGTCACGTCGCAGTTGCCCGCGACGGCATCGACGAAGGCCGTGGACGCGGACGCCGCGCCCATGCTGCGCGTCGCGCCCGGCGAGGACGCGTACGGCCCGTCGCCGCCGCGCAAGCTCAGCATGCCGACGGCGCCGGCCGCGACGCCGGCCAGCAGTGCCACCGCGATCCAGAGACCCGTGCGGGTGTTCTTCGTCATGACTGCCGACGGTAACGGCCCGGCGGCCGGGCGCAGGCGGGACAGTCAGGACAGGCGCGGACAGACCCATCCTACGCGGGCCCTTGTGGCGCTCAGGGTCCCCGGTTGAAGACGTTCCGGGCGCCGTTCGCGTCGTGGAAGACGAAGCGGCCGCGGCCGTTGAAGTGCCCGGACGCACCGGCCTGTGCGCATTCCTGCGACGTGCTGGTCCCCTCGTCGCCCTGCTCCGTCGTGTCGAAACAGAGGAACACGGCCTGGGCGGTGTCGGCCTCGATCGACCACGTGGTCGTCCCGCGTGCCGCCACCGTGGTGCGCTCGATGTCCGTGTAGGTCACATAGGTGAAGAAGTCGCCCCGGTCGCCGACGCGCCCCGCCGGGGGCAGCGTGCCGGTCGGCGTCGCGATCGTGACGGTGCCGTCCTGCCACTTCACGCCGTGGATGCGCACGGGCGCGATCTCGTGGAACAGCGCGCCGCTGAAGGAGCCGTCCGGGTCGCGCGAGAAGAGCGCGGTGCCGAACTGCACGGAGCGGTACGAGGTGCCGAAGAGATCGCTGCTCGCGACCGCATTGCGCCAGGATTCCTGGAAGACCTGGGTGCCGTCGAACTCCCGGAATCCTTCAATAGCGATCGGGCCGGCCGTGCCCGTGAGCGCCTCGGTGTAGCCGGCCTCGAAATCCACCGTGCCGGTGAAGGTGCCTGTCGTGGGCGCCACGGCCTCCAGCGCGGTGGACGTGCGCGTCCCCTGCGTCGCGTCGCCGCCGGATCCGCCGCCACCGCATCCCGCCAGCAGCATCGCCGCAAGCAGGCATCCCCCGAGCTGCATTCCCATCACGTCGTCTCCTTCCCACCCAGAGGCGGAGTGGAGACGCATTCATATCCGCGGCAACGGCTGCCCGGCATCCTCCAACCTGCGGAGCCGCGCCCTCTCCTCCTCCTGCAAACGCAGCACGCGCCGCTGCACCTTGCCGGTGGTGGTCATGGGCAGGGCCTCGATGAACTCGATCTCCTTGGGGTACTCGTACGGCGCGAGCTTGTCCTTCACGTGCAGCTGCAGCTCGCGCACGAGGTCGGCGTCGAACACGTCCCGGCCGCGCGTGGTGATGGCGCGCGCCTCGAGGACGTTGGGCGCCAGCACGACGTAGGCCTTCACGAGCGCGCCGCGCTCGCGATCGGGCTTGGGCACCACCGCGGCATTCACCACCGCCGGATGCTTGACGAGGCAGTTCTCGATCTCGCTCGGGCCGATGCGGTAGCCCGCGGCCTTGAACACGTCGTCGGCGCGGCCCTGGTACCACAGGTAGCCGTCCGCATCGCGCGTGGCGAGGTCGCCGGTGCGGCACCAGTCGAAGGTGAACTTGCGGCGGGTCGCCTCCGGGTTCTTCCAGTAGCCGAGGAAGAAGATGGGATCCGGGTCGCCGTGCACGTCGTACCGATGCACCGCGACATCCCCGGGCACGCCGGGCGGCACCTCGTTGCCGTCGTCGTCGATCACCGCCACGCGGTGGCCGGGATAGGGACGGCCCATGCTGCCGGCACGCGCCGGCCAGCCGGTGCGCTGCCCCGTGGCGCCGTTCATGCTGCAGTTGCCGACGACGTAGTTGATCTCCGTCTGGCCGAACATCTCGTTGACCACCACGCCCAGTTCCTCGCGGCAGTAGTGGAAGACGGCATCGCCGACCGCCTCGCCCGCGCTCATGATCGCCTGCAGCCGCAGGCGGAAGCGCCCGCGCGGATGCGGGTGGGCCTTCATCATCGCCTTGAGCGCGGTGGGGAACAGGAAGGTGTGCGTGACGCCGTGCTCCTGCATCAGCGTGAACGCCGTGTCGGGGTGGAACCGCGCGTTGCAGGCGACGATGGGCCGGCCGAAGTACAGCGCCGGCAGCAGCGCGTCCATCAGGCCGCCGGTCCAGGCCCAGTCGGCCGGCGACCAGAACACGGCCTCGCTGCCCGATGGAACTGGGGGAGGGTTGGGGTGGGGGCGGTGCGGATCGAAGCCGAACCAGTTCTGGCTGCACACGAACCCGGGCAGGTTGCCGATCAATGCCCGGTGCGGGATCAACGCGCCCTTGGGCGGCCCGGTCGTGCCGCTGGTGTAGATCAGGACGGCGCCGTCGTCCGCATGGGTGTGCGCCGGCGTGAAGTCGCCGCCCAGCGCCGCGCGCTGCGCCTCCCAGGACACGTCCGCCTGCGCCGCCGCGGCTCCCACGCCGATGACGGTATGCAGCAGCGGACTGGCTGCCCGCACCTGGGCCACGTTGGCGATGGAGCTCTCGTCGCAGAGGGCCACCACCGCTTCGCTGTCCTGCAGCCGGTACGCGAGGGCGTCCGGCCCGAACAGCATCGACAGCGGCATGGCCACGGCGCCGAGCTGCAGTACCGCCATGTAGGCTATGGCGGTCTCGAAGCGCTGCGGCATCACGATGGCCACCCGATCGCCCCGGCGCACGCCCAGGCCCGCGAGGAGGTTGCTCATGGCGTTGGCCTCGCGCTGCAGCTGCGCGAACGTGAGCGTCGTCGCCGGGCTCGTGCCGTGGGCGATGATGGCCACGCGCTGCGCCGCGTCAGCGCAACGGGCCCAGCGCCCGCAGCAGGCCTGCGCGATGTTGAAGTCCGGCGGCACCTTCCAGCCGAACGCCGCGTGCATGTCCTCCCAGTTGTCCCTGCCTTGACTGCCTGCCATCGCCCGCTCTCCTATGATCGGGCGAATGTACCAACCCAAGCGCGCGTCCCGCAGCGAGTTTGTCCCGATTCGCCAGCACCGCTACCACGTGTGGCTTTGGGGCGAGGCCCGCACCGGCGTGCCCCCGCTGGTCCTCGTGCACGGGTGGATGGACGTGGCGGCCTCCTGGCAGTTCGTGGTGGATACCCTGCGCGAGGAGCGGCTGGTGATCGCGCCGGACTGGCGCGGCTACGGGCTCACCGAAGGCCCCGTGGCCGACAACTACTGGTTCCCGGATTACCTCGCGGACCTGGAATGGCTCCTCGATCACTACGCGGCCGGCACGCCCGTGGACCTGGTGGGCCACAGCATGGGCGGCAACATCGCGATGCTCTATGGCGGCGTGCGGCCGGAGCGCATCCGGCGGCTGGTGAACCTCGAAGGCTTCGGCATGCCGGCCACGCGTCCCGCGCAGGCGCCCGGGCGCTACGCGAAGTGGATCGCCGAACTGAAGTCCTTCCACCGCGGCGACCTGGACCTCAAGAGCTACAACGACGTGGATGGCGTGGCGCGCCGCCTGATGAAGACCAACACGCGCCTGACCCAGGACAAGGCGGACTGGCTCGCCCGCCACTGGGCGCGCCAGGCCGAGGACGGCCGCTGGCACATCCTCGGCGACGCGGCCCACAAGATCGTCAATGCCAGCCTCTTCCGCGTCGACGAGGTGCTGGAGATCTACAAGTCCATCCGTGCGCCGGTGCTCGCCGTCGAGGCCAGCGACGACAGCCTCGGCCAGTGGTGGCAGGGCCGTTACACCCTGGCGGAGTACCACGAACGCCTGAAGGCGATCCCCGACGTGCGCATAGGGAACGTGCAGGATGCCGGCCACATGCTCCACCACGACCAGCCCGTCGCCGTCGCGCGGCTGATCGAGGACTTCCTTGCCGCGGCGTAGCGGCGCCGTTCACGCCCCGAGGCCCGGCAGCCGGGCAAATCGTGAAATTTTCCGAGGCAGAGGCTACCTGCAACGAGATGTGGGTAACACCCCTTGCCGTAGGAGAGCGCCTACCCCATAGTCGGACATCTTCGATAGGGGTGACTCATGTGGAAGTCGGGTGTGACCGTCCTGCTGGCGGCTGCAGCGATCAGTCCGGTCCTGGCACAGTCGGATGAGTTCGACCAGGGCATGAACACGATGTGGGAAGTGCTGTGGCACCAGAGCGGCACGCCCACCCGGCTGGTCCGCTGGGAGCAGGACATCAAGGTGCGCATCTACGGCGTCAACCTGGCCCAGCACAAGCAGCACACGCTGCAGGCCTTGCAGGACGTGGCGGCCGAGTCGGGGGTCAAGGTCATCGACGTCAGCGGGCGGCCGGACGCCGCCCAGGTCGCCAACGTCAGCATCGAGATCGTCCCCGACAGCATGCTGGAAGACAACCAGCCCTGCGTCACCTTCCTGAACTTCCAGACCGAGACCAGGATCGACTCGGCCGCCATGCAGATGCGCAACCGTGACGCGTGGCGCTGCGCCTACCACGAGTCCATGCACGTGATGGGCGTGCGCGGCCACCCCGCCGGCAAGACGGTCCTGAGCTACTTCCCGAGCAAGGTCGACGGCCTGCTGCCGCTGGACAAGGCGATGCTGCACGCGTGGTACTCGCCGCGCATGCGCGGCGGCATGACGCCCTTCGAGGCGCTGCCCGTGCTGGCGGACGAACTGGTGGCTTCCATGCCGGACAAGGACAAGGCCGCCATGTCCCGCGACCGCTTCTTCCGCACCACGATCGACCAGATGCAGTCCTTCGCCGACGGCAAGGGCGACGTCCCCTTCATCGTCAAGCGCTCGGGCAAGTCCACCGACGAAGGCATCCGCTTCGGCCGCATGGAAATGAGCTACTTCCTCGGCATCGCCTACCTCGAGGGCGCCACCGTGCCGCAGGACTCCACCCAGGCCGTGCGCTGGCTGCAACGGGCCGCCAACCTGGGCAGCCGCACGGCGCAGGCGCGCCTGGGCGCCGCCACCGCGCGCTGACGGACCCGGGCGTCCGGCTGGAAGGGGCCCCGAGCGGGCCCCTTTTTATTTGTCGCCGGACCGGCGCCGCGCTGTTTTCCCGGCACACTGAACCGTCGCCACCGCGCGCGAGGGGAAGCAGCGGCCGTTCCCCGGAAATGCGAAAATTCAGGGTTCCACGAAGGATTGAAGAAAAAATGGACGCAGAACGCATCAACCTGATCGGCACCACCCTGCAAGACCTGCAGGCCCGCACGGCCGATCTCCGGAGGTATCTTTGACTTCGATGCCAAGTCGGAGCGCCTGAGGACGGTCAACGCATCGCTGGAAGACCCGGCGGTCTGGAACGATCCCAAGAAGGCCCAGGAACTGGGCAGGGAAAAGAAGCAGCTGGATGGCATCGTGCTGGTCATCCAGGACCTGGAACGCGAGCTCGCCGACAACCTCGAGCTGTACGAGATGAGCAAGGAGGACGGCGACGAGGCCGGGCTCCAGACCATCGAGGCCGAGACGGCCAAGCTGGAGGACATCGTCAAGGACCTCGAGTTCCGGCGCATGTTCAACCAGCCCGCGGACCCGAGCAACTGCTTCCTGGACCTGCAGGCCGGCGCCGGCGGCACCGAAGCGTGCGACTGGGCCAGCATGCTGATGCGCCAGTACGTGAAGTACGCCGAGCGCAAGGGCTTCAAGTACACGATCGAGGACGAGACGCCGGGTGACGTCGCGGGGATCAAGAGCGCGACGCTCAAGATCGAGGGCGACTACGCCTTCGGCCTGCTGCGTACCGAGACCGGCGTGCACCGCCTGGTGCGCAAGTCGCCGTTCGACTCCTCGGGCGGGCGCCACACCAGCTTCGCCAGCGTGTTCGTCTATCCCGAGATCGACGACTCGATCGAGATCGACATCAACCCGGCGGACGTGCGCACGGACACCTTCCGCGCGTCCGGTGCCGGCGGCCAGCACATCAACAAGACCGATTCGGCCGTGCGCCTGACGCACATCCCGACCGGCATCGTGGTGCAGTGCCAGGACAGCCGTTCGCAGCACAGCAACCGCGACGTCGCCTGGCGGCGCCTGCGTTCGCGCCTGTACGACTTCGAGATGCGCAAGCGCATGGAGGCACAGCAGAAGCTGGAGGACTCGAAGACCGACGTGGGCTGGGGCCACCAGATCCGCAGCTACGTGCTGGACCAGAGCCGCATCAAGGACCTGCGCACGAACGTGGAGATCTCCAACACGCAGAAGGTGCTGGACGGGGACCTGGACCCGTTCATCGAGGCGTCGTTGAAGCAGGGTGTATGAGCAAGCAGCCGTCGTCCCCGCGCAGGCGGGGACCCAGAGCATTGAGAACCACGGCGCGCAGCGCCGTGGCCGGGAAGCCCTGGATTCCCGCCTCCGCGGGAATGACACGATGAAAACCACCGCCTTGATCTTCGACATGGACGGCACCATGGTCGATTCCATGCCGGCCCATGCGAAAAGCTGGGACCTGTTCCGGCAGCGCCACGGCGTGCAGCTGTCCGTCGCCGAAATCATGCGCCGCACCACCGGACGCAACGGGATCGAATGCGTCCGCGAACTGCTGGGCCTGGACATTCCCGACGACCGGACCAAGCGCCTGATCGACGAGAAGGAAGCGGACTACCGCGAGATCTTCGCCCGGGACTTCCGTGAAGTCGCCGGCTTCTCGCGATTCGTGCAGCAAGCCCACGCCCGCGGCCTGAGGACCGCCGTGGCCACGGCGGGCGACCGGGCCAACCTGGCTTTCGTGCTGGAGCACCTGCACCTGCCCTTCAAGCCCGAGGCCGCCGTGCGCGGCGACGAGGGCCTGCCCGGCAAGCCGGAGCCCGCCCTTTTCCTCGAAGCCGCCCGGCGCCTCGGCGTCGCCCCGGGCGACTGCATCGTCTTCGAGGACGCGCCCTTCGGCATCGAGGCGGCGCGCCGCGCCGGCATGCGCGCCGTGGCCATCTGCAGCACCCACGCGCCGGAAGAACTGGCCGGCCCGCACGTGATCGCCAGCGTGCGTGACTTCGAACAACTCATGAAGAACGATTTTCTGGAGAGCCTCCATGCGTGAAGGAACGTCCAAGGTGATCTACCGCGCGGACTACCAGCCGCCGGCCTTCTGGATCGACACGGTCGAACTGTGCTTCGACCTCGACCCGGCCAAGACCCGCGTGCTCAATCGCATGCGCATCCGCCGCAATCCCGACGTGCCGCCGCAGCCCCTGCGCCTGGACGGCGAGGAACTGAACCTCGCCCGCGTGCTGGTGGGCGGCCAGGGCACCTCCTTCAAGATGGAGGAAGGCCAGCTGGTGCTGGAGAACCTGCCCGAGGGCAACGCGCCCTTCGACCTGGAGATCTTCACCACCTGCTCGCCGGCCAAGAACACCAAGCTGATGGGCCTGTACGTCAGCAACGAGTCCTTCTTCACCCAGTGCGAGGCGGAAGGCTTCCGCCGCATCACCTATTTCCTGGACCGCCCCGACGTGATGGCCAGCTACACGGTGACCTTGCGCGCGGACCGGCAGAAGTACCCCGTGCTGCTGTCCAACGGCAACCTGGTGGAGCAAGGCGCGCTGGAGGACGGCCGCCACTACGCGAAGTGGGTCGATCCCTTCCGCAAGCCTTCGTACCTCTTCGCCCTCGTCGCGGGCCAGCTGGTGTGCCGCGAGCAGCGCATCGCGGCGCGCAACGGCAAGGAGCACCTGCTGCAGGTCTACGTCCGCCCGGGTGACCTGGACAAGACCGAGCACGCGATGAACTCGCTCATGGCCTCGGTGGCGTGGGACGAGGCGCGCTTCGGCCTGGCCCTGGACCTGGAACGCTTCATGATCGTCGCCACCAGCGACTTCAACATGGGCGCCATGGAGAACAAGGGCCTGAACATCTTCAACACGAAGTACGTTCTCGCCAACCAGGCCACGGCCACCGACACCGACTACGCCAACATCGAATCGGTGGTGGGCCACGAGTACTTCCACAACTGGACCGGCGACCGCGTCACCTGCCGCGACTGGTTCCAGCTGTCGCTGAAGGAAGGCCTCACGGTCTTCCGCGACCAGGAATTCAGCCAGGACCTGGCGGGCAGCCCCTCGGCGCGCGCCGTCAAGCGCATCGAGGACGTGCGCGTGCTGCGCACCGCGCAGTTCCCGGAGGACGCTGGCCCCATGGCGCACCCGGTGCGTCCCGACCAGTACCTGGAGATCAACAACTTCTACACCGTCACGGTGTACGAGAAGGGCGCCGAGGTCGTGCGCATGATGCAGACCCTGGTGGGCCGCGACGGCTTCGCCAAGGGCCTGTCCCTGTACTTCGAGCGCCACGACGGCCATGCCGTGACCTGCGACGACTTCGCCCAGGCGATCGCCGACGCGAACCCCGGTTCGCAGCTGGCCCAGTGCCTGGACCAGTTCAAGCGCTGGTACTCGCAGGCCGGCACGCCGCGCGTGAAGGTGCAGACGCACTTCGACGCGGCGTCGGGCATCTACACGCTGACGCTGTCGCAAAGCAGCGCACCGACGCCGGGCCAGCCGGAGAAGCAGCCCTTCGTGATCCCGGTCGCCCTGGGCCTCCTGGATTCCGAAGGCCGGGAGCTCACGAACGGCCTGCACGTGCTGACGCAGGCGAGCGAGACGCTCACCTTCCCGGGCCATGCGTCGGAACCGGTGCCCTCCCTGCTGCGCGGCTTCAGCGCGCCGGTGATCCTGGACTACGATTTCAGCGACCAGCAGCTGCTCACGCTGCTGGCCCACGACACCGATCCGTTCAACCGCTGGGAAGCGGCGCAGCGCCTGGCCACCGGCCGGGCCCTCACCTTCCTGCGCAGCGGCAGCGGCGTGCAGCTGGACGCGCCCTACGTCGAGGCGATGCGCAGCGTGCTGCGCCACCCGACGCTGGATGCGGCCTTCAAGGAACTGGTGCTGACGCTGCCCGCCGAGACCTACATCGCCGAGCAGCTGGACGTGGTGGACCCGCAGCGCGTGCACGCGGTGCGCGAGGCCATGCGCGAGCAGCTCGCGCAGGCGCTCGCGGCCGACTGGGAGTGGGCGCACGAGGCCCACCGGGACAACGGCGCCTACAGCCCCGACCCGGTGTCGAGCGGCCGCCGCGCGCTGGCCGGCATGGCGCTCGCCAACCTGTGCCTGGCGGCGCGTTCCTCCGGCGACGTGGTGTGGCCCGGCAAGGCCTACCAGCGCTTCAAGGACGCGTCCAACATGACGGACCGTTTCAACGCGCTGGCTTCGCTGGTGAGCGCGGGCCATCCGCTGGCCGCCGAGGCGCTGCAGCGCTTCCATGCGATGTTCAGGAACGAGCCCCTGGTCCTGGACAAGTGGTTCGCGCTGCAGGCCGGCGCGCCGGACCGCGGCGGCAACGTGCTGCCGGTCGTCAGGCAGCTGATGGCGCATCCGGACTTCAACATCCGCAACCCGAACCGCGCCCGCAGCGTGATCTTCAGCTACTGCAGCGCCAACCCCGGCGGCTTTCACCGCGGCGACGCGGCCGGCTACGTGTTCTGGAGCGACCGCGTGATCGAGCTCGACGCGATCAACCCGCAGGTGGCCGCCCGCCTCGCGCGCGCCCTGGACCGCTGGAAGAAGCTGGCCGAGCCGCTGCGCAGCGCCGCCCGCGAGGCGATCACCCGCGTGGCGTCCAAGCCGGACCTGAGCAACGACGTGCGCGAGGTGGTCACCCGCGCGTTGGCCGACTAGCGAACCACCCGGAGGCCGCCATGGCGACGATGAATGCGTTCTACGCCCAGTCCGGCGGTGTGACCGCCGTCATCAACGCCTCGGCCGCCGGGGTCATCGCGACGGCCAGGGCGAACGCGGGGCGGATCGGCAAGGTCTTCGCCGGCCGCAACGGCATCATCGGCGCGCTCACCGAGGACCTGATCGACACCAGCGAGGAATCGGCGGAGGCCGTCGCCCTGCTGCGTTCCACGCCGGGCGGCGCGTTCGGCTCCTGCCGCTACAAGCTCAAGTCGATCGAGGCCAACCGGCGCGAGTACGAGCGCCTGATCGAGGTCTTCCGGGCCCACGGCATCGGCTACTTCTTCTACAACGGCGGCGGCGATTCGGCCGACACCTGCTTCAAGGTGAGCCAGCTCTCGGAGAGCATGGGCTATCCGCTGCAGGCGATCCACGTGCCGAAGACGGTGGACAACGACCTGCCGGTCACGGACTGCTGCCCGGGCTTCGGCTCGGTCGCCAAGTACGTGGCCGTCTCGACGCTGGAGGCATCGCTCGACGTGCGCTCCATGGCGCGCACGTCGACCAAGGTGTTCGTCCTCGAGGTGATGGGCCGGCACGCCGGCTGGATCGCCGCGGCGGGCGGGCTGGTGGAGGACGAGGGCATCCCGGTCGTGGTGCTGTTCCCGGAGATCCCGTTCGAGGAGCAAGCGTTCCTGGCCCGCGTCGATGCGATGGTGAAGGCGCACGGCTTCTGCACGGTCGTCGTGTCCGAGGGCGCCCACTACGCCGACGGCCGCTTCCTCGCCGAACAGGGTGCGCGTGACGCGTTCGGCCACGCGCAGCTGGGAGGCGCGGCGCCCGTCATCGCCGGCCTCGTGCGGCAGCACCTGAAGCACAAGTTCCATTGGGCCGTGGCGGACTACCTGCAGCGGGCGGCGCGCCACATCGCATCGAAGACGGACGCGCAACAGGCCTACGAGGTCGGCGTGGCCGCCGTGGAGCTCGCGCTCCAGGGCCACAACGCCGTCATGCCGACGATAGACCGCACCAGCGACACGCCCTACGCGTACAGGATCGGCATGGCCCCCCTTGCCGACGTGGCGAACGTCGAGAAATTCATGCCGCGCGACTTCATCACGCCCGACGGCTTCGGGATCACCGAGGCGTGCAAGCGCTACCTGCGCCCGCTGATCCAGGGCGAGGACTACCCGGCGTACCGCGACGGGCTGCCGGTGTACGCCACCTTGAAGAACGTCGCCGTGGCGCCCAGGCTGGCGGCGTTCGCGCTGTAGCCGTCGGGTACGATCCCGTCCAGCCCTCTTTTTGCTGGAGAAAGTCTTGTCCGCCCGTATCTCCCTGACCCGCTACCTCGTCGAGAAGCAACGCGTAGCCGGCCTCATCCCGTCCGACCTGCGCCTGCTGATCGAAGTGGTGGCGCGCGCCTGCAAGGGCATCAGCCACGCGGTGACCAAGGGCGCGCTGGGCGGCGTGCTCGGCACGGCCGACACGGAGAACGTGCAGGGCGAGGTGCAGAAGAAGCTGGACATCATCGCCAACGAGGTGCTGATCGAGGCCAACGAATGGGGCGGTCACCTGGCCGCGATGGCCAGCGAGGAAATGGAAGGCATCCACCTGGTGCCGAACCGCTACCCGCAGGGCGAATACCTGCTGCTGTTCGATCCGCTGGACGGCTCCTCCAACATCGACGTCAACGTCAGCATCGGCACCATCTTCAGCGTCCTGAAGAAGGCCGACAACGGCCAGGGCGTGAGCGAACAGGACTTCCTGCAGGCCGGCACGAAGCAGGTGGCCGCCGGCTACTGCATCTACGGCCCGCAGACCACGCTGGTGCTGACGGTGGGCAGCGGCGTCGCCATGTTCACCCTCGACGCCGAACAGGGCTCCTTCGTGCTGACGCAGGAGGACGTGAAGATCCCGGCGGACACCAGGGAGTTCGCGATCAACATGTCCAACATGCGCCACTGGGACGCCCCGGTGAAGCGCTACATCGACGAATGCCTGGCCGGCAAGGACGGCCCGCGCGGCAAGGACTTCAACATGCGCTGGATCGCGTCGATGGTGGCCGACGTGCACCGCATCCTCACGCGCGGCGGCATCTTCATGTACCCCTGGGACAAGCGCGAGCCGGACAAGCCCGGCAAGCTGCGCCTGATGTACGAAGCCAACCCCATGAGCTGGCTCGTGGAGCAGGCGGGCGGCGCGGCCACCAACGGCCGGCAGCGGATCCTGGACATCCCGCCGAAGAAGCTGCACGAGCGCGTGAGCGTGATCCTCGGGTCGAAGAACGAGGTCGAGCGGGTGACGAGGTATCACGGCGCCTGACCCCTGGTAGGGTGGCGGTGAGCGCGCGAAGCGCCGAACCCCACCGCACGCCTCAGCGCACCAGCCCGCGCCGCGCCGCCTCCAGCGTCGCCTCCGCACGCGACGACACGTCCAGCTTGCGGTAGATGTTCTTCACGTGCTCCGCGATGGTGTGCCGCGACAGGCCCAGCTGCTGCGCGATCTCCGGCAGCGTGAAGCCCTTGGCGACGCGCTGCAGCACCACCAGTTCCTGGGCGGTCAGCCGCACTTCGGGCTCCGCGTCGGCCGGGGGTACCAGGGGCGCCGGCACGGCCCGGTTCTGGCCGAAGAACGACAGCACGCGGCGCGCGATGGACGGGGCCAGCGGCGGCTCGCCGCTCGCGATGCGCAGCAGCTGCGCCTCCAGCACCTCGCGCGGCTGCTCCTTCAGGAGGTAGCCGAAGGCGCCGGCCTGCAGCGCCGGGAACAGGTGCTCGTCGTCGTCGTAGATGGTGACCACGACCGGCAGGCATTGCGGCTGGTGCCGGCGCAGCGCGCGCACCACCTCGATGCCGCTGCCATCGGGCAGGCCCAGGTCGACCAGGGCCAGGTCGAACGGCCGGACGGTGGCGGCGCAGGCCTGCCCCTCGTCGGCGCGACCCACGGCCGTCACCTCGATGCCGGGGAAGACGGTGCGGGAGATGTCCGCCAGCCAGTCCCGCACTTCGGCCAGGTCCTCCACCACGAGTACTTTGTTCATGAGGCCTCCTGGGCCCGCGGTTCCGGGGAAAACAGGGGCACGCGCACGATCAGCAGCGTGCCGGCGCCGGGCGGCGCGGCGAACCGGTGCTCTCCACCGAGGTTGCGTACGCGGCGTTCGATGTTGGGCAGGCCGTGGCCGCGGCGCGTGCCTCCGGACTGCAGGCCGCGGCCGTCGTCCTGCACCTCCAGGTGCAGTTGCCCGGCCTCGAAGCGGATGCGCACGGCGCAGCGCGTCCCGCCGCTGTGGCGGATCGCATTGGAGACGGCTTCGCGCAGGATGCGCGTGAGCTGCACGTGGACGCGCGCCGGCAGGATGAGGCCGGGCGGCGGCTCCTCCGCCGTCCACTCGGGCTGCAGCCCGGCGTCCGACAGGCGCGTCACCGTCTCTGCGCGCCAGTCCGCGAGGGCCTCCTCCGCCGCCGTCACGTGGCCGGTCATGCCGCGCACGGACAGGCGCATTTCCTCCAGCGCCTGGCGCGCCATGCCGGCGACGCGATCCGGCTCGCCCCCGCGCTGGCTGGCCTGCAGGATCGTGAGCAGCTGCGCGCCCAGGTCGTCGTGCAGGTCGGATGCGATGCGGCGCCGCTCGTCCTGCGCGGCCTGCGCCGTGCGCAGCTCCGCGATCTGCTGCCAGTTGCGCTCGATCTCCTGCGACTTGACCACCACGCGCTGCTCCAGCTCGCGGTTCAACGTCTCCGCCTGCGCCAGCGCGCGCACGAACAGCTGGATCAGCCGCACGGCGATGGCGCCGAACACCAGCGGCATGGTGAAGTGGCCCAGCGTCACGCGCGGCAGCGGCAGCACCTCGTATTGCTGCAGCATTTCCAGCGCCAGCAGCACGATCGAATGCACCAGCACGGCACCGATCAGCCAGAAGTCCGTGCGATGGGTGCGCCAGGACAGCGCCAGGAACGCGACGACGACGGCCAGGAATTCCAGGGAGCCGATCGCGTACAGCGCGGTGGACACCTGCAGCAGCCGCGCGTGCGGCGTGAAGGCCACGACCAGCACGAACACCACGCACTGCAGCGCGAGCCCTTGGTCCATCCAGCGCCAGCGCCGCCCCAGCAGGCGCACCAGGAACACCATGGCGCAGGACACGACGGGGAAGAATGCGACGCACAGGAACGCCTCGGTGAGCCAGTGCGAAGGAAAGGCGGCGCGCGTGAACAGGCGCGCGGTGAGCGCCGCCCAGCCCATGGTGAACAGCGCGAAATAGAGCATGTAGCGGTCGCGCCGGCGCGCGAGCCACAGGGCGAACAGGGCCAGGCCGAACCCCAGCAGGCAGGTGCTGATGATCTGGGCCGCCGTGATGTTCCAGAAGTAGCGGCTGTCGTACTGCTCCTGCAGCTCCGCCAGCGGGCCGACGCTCACCGCCGAGAGCTGGCTGGAACGCTGGCGCGTGGCCGCTTCACCCCAGGCGTGGCCCGCCAGGCGCACCCGCAGCTCGTTGCCTTGTGCCTGCAGCAGCGGCCGCGGCAGCGAGAACAGCTGCGGGTAGTAGCAGTTGCGCGCGTAGGGCGGCTGCAGCGCACCGCTGGCGCCCACGAGCTGCCCGTTGACGAAGATTTCCAGCACGCTGCACGCCCGCGGGACGTAGACCGCCAGCAGCCCGTCGCCTGCGGGCCGGTCGAAGCGCATGCGGTATTCCGCGACGCCTTCGAACGCCGCCAGTCCTTCGTCCCAGGCGTGCGGCAAGGCCACGGTTCGCGGCGCCTGGCCCGGGACCACGAGCTCCGCTTGCCGCAGCGTGAGCGTTTCGGCCAGCGCATGCGGCAGCGTCCCCAGGGCCAGCCACAGGGCGAGCCAGCGGACCACGGACAGCAGCGGACGGGCGGGATGCGACACCGTGGCACTGTACCCGGGGTGTCCGGCGAACCACCCCCGTGAATGCGGGGGGGACCTGCGCGCTGCGTGAGCTTCTGTGGGTTTTTTGCGGATCGCGCCTGCCATCCCCCTCGTTCGCGGGATGGAAGGGCGCGCCGCGTCTCGCGACCATCGCGGCCGTCACATCACACGAGGACAAGCCATGACGTTCGTATCCCGTTCGAAGTTCGCCGCGCGCGCGCAGCATCGCGTGGCGCTGACCCTTGGTGCCGCCGCGGCGGCCGTGGCGCTGGCCGCCTGCGGCGGCGGTGGCGGGAGCTCCGGCGACTCCGGCACGGCCAGCTCCGTGACGCTCTCCGGCACCGCCGCCACCGGCCTGGCCCTCGCCGGCGCGCAGGTCGACATCAAGTGCGCATCCGGGTCCGCGGCCACGACCACCAACGCCAGCGGCGGCTACAGCGCGTCGCTGGCCGGCGCCAGCCTGCCCTGCATGATCCGCGTGACGGGCACGTCGGGCGGGGTCGAGATCACCCTGCACTCGGTGGCCGAGAGCGGCAATGCGAACGGCAACGACACCAGCGCCGTGGCCAACGTCACGCCGCTCACGGAACTGGTCGTCGCGCAGCTCACGGGCAACCTGCCTTCCGCTGCGTTCGACGGCTTCGGCGCCAGCAGCAGCGTGAGCACCGCCGACCTGCGGGCCGCCGTCAGCACCGTCCTGGCGGCCCTGCGCGATGCCGCGGGCATCGACCTCGGGACCGTCGATCCCTTCAAGTCCACCCTGGTGGCAGCGACCGCCGACAACCGCAACGGCGGCAACGGCTACGACCAGGCGCTCGACCAGCTCGCGGGCACCGTCCCCGCCGAAGCCCTGCCCTTCGTCGTGAACCAGGTGGCCGCGGCGGCTGCCGCCGGCAGCGGTTCGACCGTGACGCTGAACGAGGTGATGACCGGCGCGGCGGCCGGCAGCCTGGCGAACTGCCCGGTGGCGGTGAGCGGCAAGTACCGCACCATCGAATACACGGGCACGTCGCGCGTGCACACCCTCGATTTCCACGCCATGACGATGGCGACCGACGGCGGCGCCCCGCAGGCCGTCGTGGCCAGCGCGACCCAGGCTTGCGAATTCTCGGTGGGCGGCACCACCTATGTGGTGGGCAGCAAGGGCGCGGGCGCCTTCCGCTCGGCCGGCATGGCCGGCTATTTCTTCCCGGCGCAGTCCCACGCCTTCGCTTCGGTGCAAGGCACCTGGAACTTCATCGAAAGCGGCCTCAACGAGGACAACCAGGGCGAGCACTGGTTCGGCCGCTACGAGATCGCCGCGGACGGCGGCACGACCGTGTGCGACTACACCGTCATGAACGGCGTGGACAACTTCGGCACCTGTGCCATCGATACCGCCGAATCGATGCGGCTGTCCGCCGCCGGCGACGGCGGCTTCAACCTCCAGTACGGCGCCGTGCCCGGCAGGATCTTCGGCTATCGCTCCCCGGACGGCACGATCAGCCTGTTCGGTACCAACAATGCAAGCGGCACCAACGGCGCGGGCACCCTGCGTACCAGCCTCGTCGGGGTGCGCCCGGCCGCGCTGCAACTGCCGGCCGTGGGCGCGGTGACGAAGTACTGGGACTTCACCATCCTGTACAACGGCTCCACGCAGGTGCTCACGGCCGACCCGGTGGCCGCGGACGCGACGACCGTCACGGCCGTCGACACTTCGGCCGGCACGATGACCCGCACGCGTGCCAGCGACAGCCGCGTCGACACGTTCCGGGTGAACTACCCGGTGGAGGGCCTGCGCTACCGCGCCCAGAACGGCGCCATTTCCTCCGTGTACCAGATGCAGATGCCGGTGCTGGGCATCAGCGTCAGCATCGACAACATGCCCTCGCACTTCGCGGGGATCAGCGTGCTGCGGCCGTAAGGCCGTCGTCCCCGCGCAGGCGGGGACCCAGGGCTTTTGGAAAGCGGCGCTGTTGCGCCGCTTTTTTTCCCTTTTCGAGCGTCGTGCCGCGTCGACCCAAGCGTGCGCGGTGGGGTTCGGCTTCGCCTCACCGCCACCCTACAGGTTCTTTTGTAGGGTGGCGGTGAGCGGCGCAGCCCGAACCCCACCGGCTGCCCGGAGCGGAAAGCAAAAAGCGCCGCGTGGCGGCGCTTCCGGAAGCCCTGGATCCCCGCCTGCGCGGGGATGACGGGGGGCCCTCAATCCACCGTGATGTTGTTCTTCCTGATGAAGTCGCCCCAGTACTGGCGCTCCTTCTTCAGTTCCGCCGTGAACTGCTCGGGGGTGTCGTGCACCGGCAGCAGGGCCTGCTGCTCCAGGCGCTGCACCACCGCGGGGTTGCGCAGCGCCTTGTCCACTTCGGCCGCCAGCTTGCGGATGATGGGTTGGGGCGTCCGGGCCGGCGCCATGACGCTGAACGAAGTGTGGGCCTTCACGTGGATGCCCAGTTCGTCGAGGGTCGGCGTGTTGGGCAGCAGCGGCGTCTTCTGGTTCACCGCCAGCGCCACCACCTTGCCGGCCTTGATGTACTGGTCCACGGTCGCGAGGTCGGGGTACATGAACTGCAGGCGGCCGCTCAGGAGGTCCTGGTAGGCCGGCGCCACGCCCTTGTAGGGGATGTGCGTGAACTTCGCGCCGGTGGCCTCCTCGATCATGCGCACGCCGATGTAGGGCGGGCTGCCGACGCCGGCGGAGCCGTAGAAGAACTTTTCGGGGTTCTTCCTGCCGGCCTCGACCAGGTCCTTCATGGTCTTCCAGCCCGCCGACGGGTTCGCCACCACCACCATGGGCGCGAACACGCCGCGGCTCACGGCCGCGAGGTCCTTCTCGGTGTCGAAGGGCATGCTCTTGAGGAGCACCGGGTTGATGCCCAGCGAGGAATTGGACGCCACGAGGATCGTGTAGCCGTCCGGCTCCGCCCGGGCCGTCAGCTCGGCGCCGATGTTGCCGCTGGCGCCCGGCTTGTTGTCGACGACGAAGTTCTGCTTCGTCTGCTCGGTCAGGGCCTGCGCCAGGATGCGGCCGAAGGTGTCGGTGCCGCCGCCCGGCGAGGACGGGACGATGATGCGCACCGGCCGCGAGGGCCATTCGCCCTGCGCGAACACGGTGCCGGGGACGGCCAGCGCCACCAACGAGGCTTGCAGGGCGCGGCGGCGGGTGAAGGTGTTGGAGTTCTGCATGGGTGTCTCAGGTGGAAGTGGCGCGGCGGCGCTGGGCGTCCGCCTTCCACAGGGCCCAGGGGCGTTCGACCTGCCCCTCGGTGCTGGCCATGGCGGTGCGAGCCTCGCCGTCGGTCAGGTACTCGGGTTCGCCGAGCTGCAGGGCCTGCAGCGACAGCTTCGCGTTCACTTCGGCGTAGACGGCGCGGTAGACCACCAGCTTCAGCGAAGGCGCGACGGTGGTGGAACCGTGGCCGCGCATCAGCACGAAGTTGGCGCCGCCCAGGCTGCCGGCCAGCGCGCGCCCCAGGCGGTCGTCGCTCACCAGCAGGTCGCTCGCATCGCCCGCGGTGTCGCGGATCTCGAAGCGCGGCGCACCGGCGCCGAGGAAGCCGCTCATGTGGCAGATCGGCCGGAAGCGCGCCTTGGGCACCACCGTGAACGGCAGCACGGACGGCGAGTGGCTGTGCACCACCGCCATCACGTCGGGGCGCTCGCGGTAGATGGCGCCGTGGATGAAGCGCTCCAGGTACACGCGGCGGTCGCCGGCGTCGAGCGGCGTGCCGTCGTGCGTGTACTGCACGATGTCGGCGGCCGTCACGCTGCCGGGCGCCATGTTGCGCGCCAGCAGGAAGCGGCCCGGGTCGCTGTCGTGGCGCACGCTGACGTGGCCGAAGGCATCCACCACGCCCTGGTCGAACAGGATGTGGTTGGCGGCGACCAGGTCCTCGACGAGGGCCGCGGAAGCCGGGGAAAGGTCAGAAGGCATGTCGGAGGCCGAGAGTAAGGGTGGTGCTGTTCGGGTCGCCCGCCGCCACGAACCCGGCCGGTTGCTGCGCCGTGCCGGAACCGAGGGCGTACTGCGAGCCGTTGCGGTTGCTGATGGTACCAAGGGTGGTGTAGATCGCGGTGCGCCTGGACAGGGCGTACTCGCCGCCGATCGCGAACCAGTTGGCATCGCGGTCGACGTCCGTGGCGTACTGCGAACGGTCCTGCACGCGGACGTACTGGACGAAGGTGGTCCAGGCGCCGGTGGGGATCTTGGCGCCGATGTTCAGCAGGCGGAAGTTGGCCGCGGCGCCGGCCGGCAGCGTGCCCGGGCGGGCCAGCGTGCCGGTGCAGCTGCTGCAGTCGTTGCGCTCGTCGGTCAGGCCGGCAAACAGGCGGGCCACGCCGAAGTCGTAGCTGCCACCCACCACGTAGGCGCGGACAGCGCCATCGCCGCGCGCGGACTGGTGCCCGTAGCCGGCCACGAGGTCCGCGGGGCCGCCGGAGTAGCGCAGCGACGCGCCGGCGGCGTTGCCTTGCGTCGGCGAATGCTCGCCGAGGCCGCCCAGGAGGCGCAGCTCCACGCCGCCCCAGCGCGGGGAGACGTAACCCACGGCGTTGTCGCTGCGCGCGCTGACGGCCATCGGAACGATTTGCTGCGTGCTGGTGCCGCTGCGCGTGATCGAGGTCAGGCCGCCGCTGCCGTACCAGCTGAAGGCGTCGACCGCGCTTTGCACCGAGTAATAGGGCGTGGGCAGGCGGCCGGCCTGCACGGTGCCCCACGCGCTGGAGGCCAGGCCCACGCTGGCCTCGCGGCCGAAGCCGGCGCCGCCCTGTGCGTAGGTGCCCGTGTCCATGTTGAGGCCGGACTCCAGGCGGAACACGGCGTTGAGGCCGCCGCCGAGGTCTTCGATGCCGCGGAAGCCGAGGCGGCTGCCGAAGGCGCCGCCCGAGATCACGCGCTTCTCGGTCTTGCCGCCGGCGCGCGAGAAGTCGACGCCTTCGTCGATCAGGCCGTAGATGGTGACACTGCTCTGGGCGTGCGCGACATGCGCGGCCGCGGCCGCCAGGGTCAGGGCGAGGATTTTCTTCATGATGTCTCCGTCTTGCGAGGTTGTTGTTGTCGGACGTTGCCGTCCTTGCGGGTGCGCGGGCACTTTAGGGGCGCGCGCCGGGTCACGGCAAGATTGATTGCGCAATGCACCCACATGGCGCCGCGCGGCGTCACGTGGATTGCGCAATCAAGCTTGCGTGGAATCGGCGGGCGGGCTAGATCTTCGCGAGCTCGTAGGTGGTCGGCGCGAACAGCTCGTCGACCGACACCTTGCGCTGCGACAGCCCCTGGTCGTGGTGGTGGGCCAGGAAGGCCTCCAGGGTCTCGCGGTTGGCCGCGACGCCGTTGGGCCAGTAGTCGCGGCCCATGAGGCGCTGCGTCGCGTCGATCTGCTCCTCCAGGAAGGGCAGCGACGTCTTGGGCGCGGACGGGTCGGCGAGCCGCTCCAGCGCGATGTCCTTGGCGGCGTCGAAGGCCTTGTAGAGGGCCACGGGCAGCCAGGGATGCTGCGCGGTGAGCTCCTTGCGCACGCCCAGCACGTGCATGATCGGGAAGATGCCCGTGCGGCGGAAGTAGTCGTGCGCCGCGGCCGTCGGGTCGGGATAGAGCCAGCCGACCTCCGGGTTGCGCCCGAAGCACGACGGCGCGCGCGGACCGATGAAGGCATCGAGCTCGCCGCGATCCAGCATGGCCGACAGCGTCTCGGTCTCGGGCGCGTCCTCGATCTTCACGTCCGGCGCGAGCTGCACCTTCAGCTTCTCGAGCCGCCCCGGCGTCTCGATGCCGCCGCGCACCCAGGTGACGTCGCGCGGAAGGATGCCGAAGTCCTCCTTCAGCAGCGCGCGCGCCCACACGTTGGCGGACAGCTGGAACTCGGGGACACCCACGCGCTTGCCGCGCAGGTCGGCGGCGGACCGGATGCGGTCGCGCCGCACGTAGATCGCGGTGTGGCGGAAGGCGCGCGACATGAAGACCGGCACGCCCACGTAGGGGGAGTCGCCTTGCGACACCTTGAGCGTGTAGCTGGAGAGGGACAGTTCGCTGACGTCGAACTCGCGGCCGCGGAAGGCGCGGAAGAAGATCTCTTCCGGCGAGAGCGTCATGAAGACGGGATCGACGCCGTCGATCTGGACGCTGCCGTCCTGCAGCGCGCGGGTGCGGTCGTAGTCGCCCATGGCGACGGACAGGGTGAGTTTGCTCATGCGATGGCGAAGCGGGGAAGGCCGCGACAGTAAACGCACGCCCCGGCGGGGGTCAAGATTGATTTGCCAATGCACCCACGAAGCGCGCGCGCGGCCGCATGACCTGGCGGCTGTCCCGCTGCTCCTGGATGTGCGCCACCCAGCCCGCCGTGCGGGCCACGACGAAGATCGCGTTGGCGGCACCCGCGGGCAGGCCCAGCGCCCGCGTGAGCGCCACCATCGGCAGCTCGTGGCGCACGTGCAGGCCGGTGCTGCGCTGCACCTCCTCCACGAACGCGCAGATGGCCAGCAGCTGCCGCGTGGGAAGGCGCTCGCGGATCAGGTCCAGCAGCATGGCCCCGCGCGGGTCGCCCTTGGGATAGAGCGGATGGTTGAAGCCCGGAATGGGCCTGCCTTCGGCGTGGCGCTGCAACGCGTTGCGCAGCAGGGCTGCCTTGCCCTGGGCCCGCGAGAGGAAGTCGTAGGAGTCGTCGAACACGTGCGCCACGTTGAGGCCCGAACTGGCGCACAGGGCAGCGGCGATGCAGCCGTGCAGCGTTGCGCCACCGGACGCGGCGACGCGCGCGGACAGCGTGCCGGGCGACAGCTCGTGGTCGGCAAGCATCGCCAGCAGGGCCGCGACGATGTCGGCGTTCTCCTTCGTGGCCTCGCCACCCAGCGCGCGCAACAGTCCGTCCGCGATGCGCTCGCCGCGGCGCATGGGCACATACGCCTCGTGGCGCGAGGCCAGCCCGCAGCAGCCCGCGAGCGTGGCGATCACCTGTCGCCCCTCGTCGTAGATGTCCTCCTCGCCCAGCCCGCGGCCGCGCGCGCGCCGGTGCATGGCGAGGTGCAGGATCGCGAGCGCGAAGACCTCGAGCAGCGGGTCGCGCTGCGGCGCGCGGCCGAAGCCGTTGACCACGTCGATGAAGGCGGCCGGCGCCGGAGCGACCGTCCAGGCGGGCGCGTGCGGATCCCACGTGCCGGTCCACAGCAGCTGCGCCACCGCCTCGAAGGGGGCCGCCTGCCGCACGAGGTCGGTGGCCAGCCTGCCGCGGTAGCGCGGGCCCTGCGGCGTGATCTCGGTGATCGCGCTCGGAAGGATCGCGGCCCCGAGGTTCATCGCATCGGCCGCCACCGGCCCATGGCCCGAGCGCGCCAGCGCCCGCGCCTGTACGCGCTCCACGTCCTCGCGCAGGTACATGCGGTCCTTGCGGCCGGGACGGCTGGCACTGCGGATCAGGCCGCGGCTCACGTACGCGTAGAGCGTCTGCAGCTTGATGTCCAGGAGTGCCGTCGTCTCGCGGGCGGTAAGGTAGTCCGGGCGGGGCTCGGCGGACATCACCGGTGGGCGCCGGGCGGGCAAATTGGGGCCATGGCGGGATTGTCCGGCACCTGCCCGGCAGCGGCGTCCGCAATTCCTCTATAATCATGGGCTTCGCCGGAGTAGCTCAGTCGGTAGAGCAGCTCATTCGTAATGAGAAGGTCGGGGGTTCGATTCCTCTCTCCGGCACCAGAACCAAAGGCCGCCAGTGCAAGCTGGCGGCCTTTTTCTTTTGGCGGGGCGAACACGAATCCCCCCAGCCCTGCAGCCTTCCAGGGCGCGTGCTAAGTTCGCCGCACTGGGCCCATGCCCGGTTCTTGCATGGCCTCCGCGGCCGCCTCTCCTTCCCTCCATCGCGATGACCATTCCCCGGCTGCAGCCCGAGCAGGGCCCCGCTGTTGCTCCTTCCGTTCCCAGTGCCGACCAGCGCCTGCTGCGCGCCGTGTTCGCGCTCGCCGTCGGCGGGTTTTCCATCGGCACCGGCGAATTCGTGATCATGGGCTTGCTGCCCGAGGTCGCGCGCGACATGGGGGTCAGCATTCCGCAGGCGGGCCACGTGATCAGCGCCTACGCGCTGGGCGTGGTGATCGGCGCGCCGGCGCTCGCGCTGCTGGCCGCGGGCTGGGGCCGGCGTGCACTGCTCGTCGCGCTGATGGCGGCCTACGCGCTCGCGAACGTCGGTTCGGCGCTGGCGCCCGGCTACGGCTCCCTCGTGGCCCTGCGCCTGCTCTCCGGCCTGCCGCATGGCACCTATTTCGGCGTGGCGGCGCTGGTCGCGGCCTCGCTCGCGCCGCCGGGGCGGCGCGCCAGCGCCGTGGGGCTCGTGATGCTGGGGCTCACGGGCGCCACGCTCGCCGGCGTGCCGATCGCGTCGGCGCTCGGCCAGCATTTCGGCTGGCGCGCGGCCTTTGCCTTCGTCGGCGCCATCGCGGCGCTTGCCGTCGTGATGGTGCGCTTCGGCGTCCCGCACATTCCCCCGGCGCCGGGCGCGGGCGCGTGGCGCGAGCTGCAGGCCCTGCGCAACCGGCACGTGTGGCTCACGCTGGGCATCGCGGCGATCGGCTTCGGCGGCATGTTCTCTGTCTTCAGCTACATCAAGCCGACGCTCACCGAGGTGGCCGGCCTGCCACTCGCGCGAGTGCCGCTGTTCCTCGCCTTCTTCGGCGCCGGCATGGTCGCCGGCAACGTGGTCGGCGCGCGCCTGGCGGACCGATCCCTGATGCGCACCATCGGCGGCCTGCTGCTGTGGTCCGTGCTGGTCCTGGGCGGCTTCTCGTTCGCCGCGCACCACGTGGTCACCGCCGCCATCGCCACCTTCCTGCTCGGAACCGTCGTCGCCATCGGGCCGGCGCTGCAGATCCGCCTGATGGACGTGGCGGGCGACGCGCAGACGATGGCTGCGGCCCTGAACCACGCCGCCTTCAACCTCGCCAATGCGCTGGGCGCATGGCTCGGTGGCGTCGCCATCGCCGCGGGGCTGGGCTGGACCTCCACCGGCTGGGTGGGCGTGCTGCTGGCGCTGGCGGGCCTGGGGATCTTCTGGCTCGCACTGCGGGCCGGGCGCGCCGGCGCCTAGGACGGCGTCCTGGTCGCTTCCGCCTCCGGCTGGAGCAGCACCGCGAGCGAAACTCCGAGGACGGCGCCCACGCATTCCGCCGCCATGAACGCCGGCGCGCTTGCGGGCGCGATGCCCGCGAAGCTGTCGCTGAACATGCGGCCGATGACGGCCGCGGGATTGGCGAACGAGGTGCTGGACGTGAACCAGTACGCGGCGCCGATGTAGGCCGCGACCAGCAGGCTGCCCCGCCCGGCCGGTGCGCGCAGGATCACGAACAGCAGTCCCGCCGTGGCAACGACCTCGCCGAGCCACTGCCCCCAGCCGCTGCGGACCTTGCCGCTGAACTGGAGGACCGTCATGTCGAACATGGCGTTCGCCAGCCAGGCCCCGGCAATGCCGCCCAGCACCTGGGCAACGATGAACAGCAAGATCGCGATGCGCCCCTGCTCGGGGCGGAACAAGCCACGTTGCGCGAGCATGAGCGTGACCAGCGGATTGAAGTGGGCGCCGCTGGCCGGCCAGAGCGCTTCGATCAGCACGAACAGCGCAAACACGGTCGCCAGGGTGTTCGCAAGCAGGGCGACCGCCACGTTCCCGCCGGCCAGCCGCTCGGCCATGATGCCGGAGCCGACCACCGCGCACAGCAGCGCCGCCGTGCCGGTGAACTCCGCGAGGAGGGCCGCCGGAAGCCGCGTCCTCATCGCCCGGCCAGGTCGCGCGCGTGCTGCTCGATCGCCAGCTTGGTCAGCTGCTCCTGCGGCAGTTGCAGGAACAGCTCCAGGCGATGCCTGATGGCGTGCAGCGTGCGCGTGAACGCGGCCAGCTTCTCCTCGTTCGTCCCCTGCACCGCCGACGGATCGGCGTAGCCCCAGTGCGCGGTGGCCGGGTGTCCGGGCCAGTACGGACAACTCTCGCCGGCGGCGTCGTCGCACACGGTGATGACGAGGTCCATGGGCGGAGCGTCGGGTCCGGCGAAGTCGTCCCAGCTCTTGCTGCGCAGCCCCTGCGTCGACACGCCGGCTTCCCGCAGCACCTGCAGCGCCAGCGGGTTCGGCTGCTGGTTCTCCCGCGGGCTGCTGCCCGCGGAGAAGGCCCGGAAGCGCGCGCCGCCCAGGTGGTTCAACAAGGCCTCGGCGAGGATGCTGCGCGCGGAGTTGTGCGTGCAGAGGAACAGGACGTTCAAGGGTTGCCCGGACATCGCCCGCCCTTCAGCAACACGCCTTGTCGCCCTTCGCGGCGACAGGCTTCGCCCGGAACTGCACCGTGGCGGTCGGGGCTGCGGCGCAACATGCGGCGTCGGCTGCCGGGCGCTTCTCGCTGAACACCGGGATGCTGTCCAGGGTGTGGAACTGCTCCCACGCGATGCCCTGCGGATCCGTGAGCCAGTACTTGTCGCTCCGTGCATAGCAGCAGGTGGTCTCGCCTTCGTCGAGGACCGCCATGCTGGCTGCTTCGGCCCTGGCCTTCAGGCCCGCCAGCTCCTCCTGCGTTTCCACCTGGATGCCGAGGTGGTCGACACCGGGCGCGGTGCCCCGCGTGGAAATGGCGAAGTTCACCGGCGGGTCCGCCAGCATCCACTTGGCGTAGTCCGCCTCGCGGCGGGCCGGCTCCTCGCCGAACATGGCGCTGTAGAAGGCGATGTTCTTCGCGAGGTCGTCGACATGGACGTGGACGTGGAATCGCTTCATGGATGCTCCCTCAGCAGGTCTTGCAGCCGATGGCTGCGGGTTCGAGGCACTCCTCTCCCTGGCAGCAGTGCGCTGTCAGGTAGCCGAGCACCCCGTTCATGCGGTCGTACGCGGCGCGGTACACGATGTTGCGGCCGGACCGCTCCTGCGTGGCCAGGCCGGCGTGGACCAGCTCCTTCAGGTGGAAGGACAAGGTCGCGGCCGGCATCGCCAGCCCCTCCGCCATCGTGCCCGGGGTCAGCCCCGGCTGGCCGACGACGACGAGGGCGCGGAACACCTGCAGGCGCGCCGGATGGGCGAGCGCGGCCAGCGCGCGGACGACATCGTTCTCTTCCATCCTTCCATGATAGTCGAAATAATGGCCTGGTGCGGATGGGCCGGTCCGGCACACGGAACGCCGGCGGCGGCGCGCGGCTTTCCGTGCAGCCGTGCCGGCGGCTCCCTTCGCTGAGTCGGCCTCCGCCCGGCAGCCACGCGAGCGCGTCCTACGCAGCCCGCGCCGCGCCTCAGCTAGCCTGCGCAGCGTGGATGCCTCCAACCTGAACGAACAACCATCCGCTCCCCCGGCCGTCGCGCCTGCCGCGCGCAGCGTGCTGCCCGCCATGGGCGGCCTGCTCATCTCGATGCTGCTGGCCGCGCTGGACCAGACCATCGTCGGCACCGCCCTGCCCGTGATCGTCGGCGAGCTCGGGGGCCTGGAGCGGCTGTCGTGGGTCGTCACGGCCTACCTGCTCGCGCAGACGATCGTCACGCCGGTCTACGGCAAGCTCGGCGACCTGTACGGGCGCAAGCGCATGCTGCAGGTCTCGGTGGTGGTCTTCCTCGTCGGGTCGGCCCTGTGCGGCCTGAGCCGCAACATGCCGGAGCTGATCGCCTTCCGCGCCTTGCAGGGCATCGGCGGCGGCGGGCTGATGGTGACGGCCATGGCGGTGGTGGCGGACCTGCTTCCGCCACGCGAGCGGGGACGCTACCAGGGCCTGTTCGGCGCGGTGTTCGGCCTCGCGAGTGCCGCGGGCCCCGTCATCGGCGGCTACTTCGCCACGCACCTGTCCTGGCGCTGGATCTTCTACATCAACCTGCCGCTGGGCCTGGTGGCGCTGGCGCTCGTGGCGGCCACGCTGCCCTCGAAGCGCGCGACCACCCAGCGCCGCATCGACTACGCGGGCGCACTGCTGCTTGCCGTGGGACTGGCGGCGGTGGTCCTGGTGGCGGACCTCGGTGCCACGCGCAGTGCGTGGCAATCGCCGTGGCTGCCTCTCGCAGCGGTGGCGGGCGTGCTGGCGCTCGTCGCCTTTCCCTTCGTGGAGCACCGCGCCGCGGAGCCGATCCTGCCCCTGCGCCTGTTCCGCCACCGCGCCTTCCAGGTGGCCGCGGGCGTCGGGCTGGTGGTCGGCTTCGCGATGTTCGGTTCGGTGACCTACATCCCCATCTTCCTGCAGGTTGCCAAGGGCGCGACGCCGACACAGGCGGGGCTGGAGATGCTGCCGCTGATCGCGGGCATGCTGCTGTCGTCCATCGTTTCCGGCCAGTTGATCAGCCGCACGGGCCACTACCGGCGCTATCCCATCGTCGGCACGGCGCTCATGACCTGCGCCCTGTTCGCGTTGTCCTTCGTGCACGCCGAGAGCCGCGCGGGCTTCGTGCTCGTGTTCGCCCTGCTCCTGGGCATGGGCATCGGGCTGGTCATGCAGGTGCTGGTGATCGCCGTGCAGAACTCGGTCGAATACCGCGACCTGGGCGTGGCCACCGCGGGCAGCACGCTGTTCCGGTCGATCGGCGGCTCGCTGGGCACCGCCGCCCTGGGCGCCGTGTTCGTGGCGGCCGTCGCGCACGCCCTGCCGGCTGGGCTCGACATGCCCAACCTGCAGGAGGTCACGCAGATGGCGCCGGCCGAACGCGCAGCCTACGCGCAGGTGTTCACGGAAGCGATGGCGCTGGTGTTCCGCGTGGCCGGCACCGTGGCGCTGGCCGGCTTCGCGCTCAGCTGGCTGCTGCCGCAGCGCGTGCTGAAGGAGACTCTGGCCGCCACGACCGGCGACGTGGGCGAGGAAGTCGGCCAGGCCATGGCCATGCCGCGCTCCCCCACGCCTGACGACGAACTGCTGCGCGGCCTGGCGGCGGTCATGGACCGCGACCTGCGCCGGCACCACGTCGCCCTCGTGGCGCAGGCGGCGGGCCTGGCCCTGCCGCCCGAGGCCGCGTGGCTGTTGCTGCGCCTCAACGAGGCGCCGCACGCGCGGCTCGCGGACCTGCAGCCGCTGTCGCCCTTCACGCCGGAGGAACTGGAGCGCGGCGCGCAGGCGCTGGCGGACCAGGGCCTCGTGGTGCATGAAGCATCGGAACGCTGGGAGCTGACGACCACCGGCTGCGCCAGCCTGGCGAAGGTGGTCGAGGCGCGGCAGCGCCACCTGCAGGCGCTGTTCGCGGAATGGTCGCCGCAGCACCAGTCCGATCTCGCGGAACTGCTGCGGCGCATCGGGCCGCAGATCGTTCCGACGGCGCGCCGGGTCGCCTGAGAACGTCCGGCGGAGGGATCAGGGGAAGGCCGGGATGTCCGGCTCGGTGCCCTCGAGGCGCGCTTCCGGATGCAGTTCGCGCAGGCGCTTCTCGATCGCCTCCACGCGCCACATCGGCACGTCCACCATCAGGAGGATCTTGCCGTCCTCGATCTGCGGCGTGAAGCGAGCGAGGCGCTTGCTCGGGATGGAGATGCCGATCATCGTGGAGGCCCACACGCCGAAGATCCCTCCCGCGATCGCCAGCGCGGCGGCGATGCCCCATTGCGGCTCGTAGCCGATGATGGGGTAGTGCACCGCGACAAGCGCGCCCGCCAGCCCGCCCACGCCGCCGCCGACGATCAGGCCGATCTCGGCTGCCCGCACGACGTCGGAGGTCTGCATGACCGTGGCCTCGTTGAGGCCGCGCATGTCGGCGTCCTCGCGCGCGACGAAATGGATGTGCTTCGCGTCGATGCGCGAAAGCAGGAGGTCGTCCATCGTGACGCGGGCGCTCTCCAGGTCGGGCAGCAGCCAGTAGATTCGTCTGAGCATCGTCTACTCCTTCGGGGGCGCTGCCCCGTACTACGAACTCCAACTTTCTTATACACCGCGCATCGCGCAGCGGCAAGGCACGTCAATGCGCCGGCGCCTTCTGCGTCGTGGCGGCGGGGGCGAAGAACGTGTCGCGCGACAGGAAGGTGTAGTCCGCCTCCAGCGCGCCGATCCCCAGCAGGACCAGCAGCAGCAGCGGCGGCACCACGATCGCGTATACCAGGGCGAGCCGCTCCCACACCATGTGCATGAACACGGCCACGATGAGCCCCGCCTTCAGCAGCATGAAGACGATGATCAGCGACCAGCGCAGGAAGCCCTGGAAGTGGAAGTAGTCGACCAGGTACGAGGCCGTGCTGAGCACGAACAGCAGGCCCCAGATCTTGAAGTAGATGCCCAGCGGGTGCTGCTGGCCTTGCGCATGCGCGTCGTGCGCCTCGCCGGCCGGTGCGTCATGGGGATGTTCCAGGTGTTCGACGTGTGCCATGGGTCCCCCTGCTTCACCACAGGTAGAAGAACGCGAAGATGAAGACCCACACGAGGTCCACGAAGTGCCAGTACAGGCCCAGGATCTCGACGATCTCGTAGTTGCCCTTGCGCCCGGTGAGGAAGCCCGGCCGCTCGTGGTCCAGGTCGCCGCGCAGCACCTTGGTGGCGACGATGATCAGGAAGATCACGCCGATGGTCACGTGCGTGCCGTGGAAGCCGGTGATCATGAAGAAGCAGGACCCGAACTGCGCCGCGCCCCACGGGTTGCCCCAGGGCCGCACGCCTTCGAGGATCAGCTTGGTCCACTCGAAAGCCTGCATGCCCACGAACGTGGCGCCCAGGGCGGCGGTGGCGACCAGCAGGCCGGCGGTGCGCTTGCGGTCGCGGCGATACCCGAAGTTGACCGCCAGCGCCATCGTGCCGCTGCTGGTGATCAGGACGAAGGTCATGATGGCGATCAGCAGCAGCGGGACCTCGCGGCCGAACACCTGCAGCCCGAACACCTCGCTGGGATTGGGCCATGGGACGGTCGTGGACATCCGCACCGTCATGTACGAGATGAGGAAGCTGCCGAAGATGAAGGTATCGCTCAGCAGGAAGATCCACATCATCGGCTTGCCCCACGGGACGTTCTTGAACACCCGTTGGTCCGACGAGACGTCGGTGACGATGCTCTGCCAGCCTTCGCGGCCGGGCAGCGTGGCGGATGCGTCGTGGTTCGCCATGCCTGCTCCTCACAAGGGGGCCGACGAACAGATCGCCAGGCCAAGGTGGCTCGAGACGAGCAGCGCGTAGAGCACCACCCACACGACCAGGAGGAAATGCCAGTAGGTTGCGCACAGTTCGGCCGCCAGCCGCATGCGGCCCGGATCCGGCGCGCGCCAGGCGTGCAGCGTGGCGCGGGCCCAGGCCACGAGCCCGCCCAGCACGTGCAGGCCGTGGACCGCCGTGAACAGGTAGAAGAAGGCCGTGGCGGCGCTGGTGGAGACGAAGTAGCCCGCGTCGACCAGTTGCTTCCAGACGACCAGCTGCCCGACGAGGAAGCCCACCGTCAGCAGGCCGCTGGCCGCCAGGCCCCGGCGCACCTTCAGCGTGTCGAAGCGACGCGCCGCATGCACCGTCCATTCCATGGCGATGCTCGCGCCGACCAGCAGCGCGGTGTTGAACACCAGCAGGCGCGGCCGCGGCAGCGGCGTCCAGTCCGCCAGCCCGAGGCGCATCGCATAGGCGCTCACGAACAGGACGAACAGCGAGCTCGCGACGCACAGGAACACGCCCAGCGCGATCTTCGCCGCCGGCGGGCCCGTGACGGCGACGCGCGCCGCCGGCGCCGCGGACTCCGACTCCCAGGGCTGCACGTTCAGGCTCTGCCGGAACAGCCACCAGACGATGGCGGCCATCAGCAGCGAGAGCGCGATCATGCCGATGGTCATGCAGACGCCTCCGCCGGCATCTGGTCCTTCTTCACCCAGGCTTCGGCGCGTACTTCCGAAGGCGGCACGTTCTGCGGGATGTAGTCGGCGTGCAGGCCGGGCACGCCGTAGTCGTACGCCCAGCGGTACACCACTGGCAGTTCCTTGCCGAAGTTTCCGTGCTTCGGCGGCGTCTCCGGCGTCTGCCATTCAAGGGTCGTGGCCTGCCACGGGTTCGGGCCGGACGGCCGCCCGCGGAAGTAGCTGCGCGCCAGGTTGTAGAGGAACACCATCTGGGCCGCGCCCACCACGAAGGCCGCCAGCGAGATCCAGGCATTGAGCAGGTGGGCCGAGTCGGGAATGAAGTTGGTTCCGGCGATGGCGTAGTAGCGCCGCGGGATGCCCATGAAGCCGAGGTAGTGCATCGGGTAGAAGATCGCGTAGGTGCCGATGAAGGTGACCCAGAAGTGGATCTTGCCCATGGTCTCGTCCAGCATGCGGCCGGTGATCTTCGGGTACCAGTGGTAGATGGCGCCGAACACCGTCAGCACCGGTGCGATGCCCATCACCATGTGGAAGTGCGCGACGACGAACATCGTGTCGGACAGCGGCAGGTCCACCACCACGTTGCCCAGGAACAGGCCGGTCAGGCCGCCATTGACGAAGGTGAAGATGAACGCGATGGCGAACAGCATCGGCAGCGTGAGGCGGATGTTGCCCTTCCACAGCGTCAGGACCCAGTTGTAGACCTTCAGCGCGGTGGGGATGGCGATCAGCAGCGTGGTGGTGGCGAAGAAGAAGCCGAAGTACGGGTTCATGCCGCTCACGTACATGTGGTGCGCCCACACGACGAAACTCAGGCCGCCGATGATCAGGATCGCCCAGACCATCATGCGGTAGCCGAAGATGTTCTTGCGCGCATGGGTGCTGATCAGGTCCGAGACGATGCCGAACGCGGGCAGCGCCACGATGTACACCTCGGGATGGCCGAAGAACCAGAACAGGTGCTGGAACAGCAGCGGGTTGCCGCCCGTATGCGCAACCTGCTGGCCCTTGCTGACCAGCGCCGGCATGAAGAAGCTCGTGCCGAGCGAGTGGTCCAGCAGCATCATGATCGCGCTGACGAACAGGGCCGGGAACGCCAGCAGCGCCAGCACCGTCGCCATGAAGATGCCCCACACCGTGAGCGGCAGCCGCATCATGGTCATGCCGCGCGTGCGCGCCTGCAGAACCGTCACCACGTAGTTGAGGCCCCCCATGGTGAAGCCGATGACGAAGACGCCCAGCGACACGAGCATGAGGACGATGCCCCAGCTCGCGCCGGGCGTGCCGTCCAGGATGGCCTGCGGTGGATAGAGCGTCCAGCCCGCGCCGGTCGGCCCGCCGGGCGCGAAGAAGCTCGCGACCAGCAGCAGCACCGCGAGCAGGTACACCCAGTAGCTCAGCATGTTGACGTACGGGAACACCATGTCCCGCGCGCCCACCATCAGCGGGATCAGGTAGTTGCCGAAGCCGCCCAGGAACAGCGCCGTGAGCAGGTAGATCACCATGATCATCCCGTGCATGCTCACCAGCTGCAGGTAGGTGTCGGGGTCGATGAAGGCCACGCGGCCGGGGAAGCCGAGCTGCAGCCGCATCAGCCACGAGAAGACCAGCGCCACCAGGCCGATGCCCATGGCGGTGAGCGCGTACTGGATCGCGATCACCTTGGCATCCTGGCTCCAGATGTACTTGCCGAGGAAGGTCTTCGGGTGGTACAGGTGCATTTCGCCGACCTCTGCGGGCGGCGCGAACTCGGTCTCGTCGTGCGCAACGTGTGCAGACATGCAGCCTCCGTTCCGGGGGTCAACGCGTGTTGACGTACGCCAGGATGTCGCCGATCTCCGCGTCGTCGGTGAGCATCCCCGCAACCAAACCCATCTGGTGTCCGGCCGGGTCCTGCGCGTGCGCGCCGCGGACACCGTCCTTGAAGTTCTTCAGCTGCCTGGCCAGGTACCAGTCGCTCATGCCCTTGAGGCGCGGCGCCCGCGTCGCCGCGATGCCGAGTCCGTCGGCGCCGTGGCAGGCAGCGCAGGTCGCGAAGCGCGCGCGGCCGCTGTTCACGTTGCCATGGATCGTCGCCGGCGCCGGTGTGTCCGGCAGGCTGGCGATGTACGCGACCACGTTGGCGATCGCCTGGTCGTCGGCCAGCGTGGCGGCCATGGGCACCATCATCTTGCCGAAGACGTCCTTGTCCTGCGCCCCGCGCACGCCCTGCTTGAAGTTCGCGAGCTGCCGCTGCAGGTACCACGCGCCCTGGCCGGACAGCTTCGGCGCGTTGAGCGCGACGTTGCCCTCGCCATTGCCGCCGTGGCAGGCGGCGCAGGTCGCGAACAGCGCCTTGCCGGCGACGACGTCGCCGTTCACGGGCGCGCGCGCCTGCGCGTAGGTGACCTGCTTGTCCAGCCACGCCTGGTAGGCCGCCGGTTCGTCCACGACCATGCTGCCGCGCATGGCGAAGTGGCCGACGCCGCACAGTTCCTGGCACAGGACGTCGAAGGTGCCGGTGCGCGTGGGCGTGAACCAGATGAAGGAGACCATGCCCGGCACCATGTCCATCTTCACGCGGATCTGCGCCACGGTGAAGTTGTGCAGGACATCCTGGGACCGCAGCAGCAGGTGCACCGGCTTGCCCAAGGGCACGTGCAGCTCGGGCCCCGTCACCAGCACGTCGTCGGCGCCGTTCGGATCGGCGGGATTCATGCCGAAGGGGTTCTCGTCGTTCACGAAGCGCGCATCGACCGTGCCCAGCTTGCCGTCACGCCCCGGCAGGCGGTAGGCCCAGTTCCATTGCCGCGCCACGACTTCGGTGGCCTGCGCGTCCTGCGGGACCCGCACGACCTCGGCCCACACCAGCAGCCCGGGCGCGAGCATGGCCGCGACGCCGCCGGCGGTGATGACCATGAGCCACCACTCCAGCCGCTTGTTCTCGGGCTGGTAGGCCGCGCGGCTCTCCGCCCGGTGCCGGTAGCGGATCACCGCCCAGGCCGTGAAGCCGCTGACGGCGACGAAGACGATGCCCGTCACCCAGAAGGTGATGCCGATCGTGGTGTCGATGGCGTGCCAGTTGGACGCGATCGGGGTGAAGTACCAGGGGCTCAGGAAGTGGAACAGGACCGAGCCGAGGGCCAGGACAATCAGTGCGATCGCGATGCCCATGGTCAGGCTTCCGCGGCAGTTCTTTTCAGCCTCCGGTACAGCACGGCCGCCACGACCCCGAACACCACGTGCGCGGTCAGCGTGTCTCCCCCGCGCAGGGCGGCGAGCCACGGGAAGAAGGCGGTCATCAGTTCGAAATTCACCAGGTACAGCCCGAGGCCCAGGATGGCGCCGGCGGCCGTCGCGCGGCCGAGGCTCTGGTCCAGGCGCAGCTGCGCCATGATGGCGCCGATCACGAGGCCGAACACGACGCCCAGCACGTAATGGGTGACCAGGGACACCGAGACGACGGTGACGTTGAACGCATAGCCGCTTTCCGCATGCGGCGTCGTGCCGATGAAGATCGGCGCGATCATGTGCGACGTTCGCCAGGGACCCTCGGGATTGAAGTAGCTGGACCAGAGCAGGTCCAGCACCATCAGCACGGCGCCCGCGGCGAAACCGGCCACCGCTGCCGCGGTCCAGTCCGTCGCCCGCCAATGCCAACTACGCGATTCCAGGAGAGTGTCCATGAGGCCTCCCTTGCGCGAATGCAGCCGCCAGTCGCCGTCGGTGACTCAGGGCAGCGCTGCGCGCTCCTTGTACACCCGATGTCAGGCTATTGCAAGCAAGCAGACCCGCACTTTCGCCGGCGCGCGCGCCTGCGTTCCCGGGGGCTTCAGCGGGCGATGCAGGCGGCCGCGAGTTCGTACGAACGCAGGCGCGCCCGCTGGTCGAAAATTTGCGAGGCGATCATCAGCTCGTCGGCCCCGGTGCGCGCGACGAAGGCCTCGATCTGCTGCTGCACATGATGGCCGGCGCCGATCGCGGTGCATTCGAGCACTTCGGCCAGCAGCGCATGCGCGCCGGTGCCCAGCGTGTCCAGGTAGCCCGGTGCCGGCGGCGGCAGCTTGCCGGGACGGCCGCTGCGCAGGTTCACGAAGGCCTGCTGCAGCGAGGTGGCAAGCAGCGCCGCCTCTTCGTCGCTGTCCGCTGCGATCACGTTGTACCCCAGCATGAGGTAAGGCTCAGCCAGGTGCTCCGACGGGCGGAAGGTCGTGCGGTAAACATCGATCGCCTGCATCAACTGTCCCGGCGCGAAGTGCGAGGCAAACGCGTAGGGCAGGCCCAGCATCGCCGCCAGTTGCGCCCCGAACAGGCTGGAGCCCAGGATCCAGACCGGCACCTTCGCGCCCTGCCCCGGCACGGCGCGCACCGCCTGGCGTGGCGCATCGGAGAGGAAGTCGATCAGTTCGACAACGTCGCGTGGGAACTGGTCGGCGTCGGACATCAGGTTGCGGCGCAGTGCCCGCGCGGTCGCCTGGTCCGAGCCGGGCGCGCGGCCCAGGCCCAGGTCGACGCGGCCGGGGTACAGCGCCTCCAACGTGCCGAACTGCTCCGCGATCACCAGCGGCGAGTGGTTCGGCAACATGATGCCGCCGGCACCGACGCGGATGGTGCGGGTGTGGCCGGCGACGTGGCCGATCAGGACGGAGGTGGCGGCGCTGGCGATGCCGGGCATGCCGTGGTGCTCCGCCAGCCAGAAGCGGCGGTAGCCCAGCTTCTCGGCATGCTGGGCCAGGGTGACGGTGTCGCGGAAGGACTGGGCAGCATCGCTGCCCTCCAGGATGGGCGAGAGGTCGAGGACGGAAAGCGCGGTCATGCCTCGAATGTAGGGGCATGGCCGCGCGCGACGAGGACGCGGGCCGCGTGGCCCGTACGTCCCGCGGGTCTTATTCCTTGATGTTCGCGCTGCGCACGATCTTCGCGTAGCGCTCGTGCTCCGCGCGGACGAAGCGCCCCAGCTCCTCGGCCGAGCCGGAGCCGGGCACGGCGCCTTGCTCGCGCAGCTTGCCCGCCACCTCGGGTTCCCTCAACACCGCGTTGAGTTCTTCGTTGAGCCGCTTGACGATGGCCGGGGGCGTTCCGGCCGGCGCGAACACGCCGGTCCAGCTCACCATGGCGTAGCCCTTCAGGCCCGGCAATTCGCCCAGCGCGGGCACCTGCGGCAGCGCATCGAGGCGGGTGGCGCTGGTCACGCCGAGTGCATGCATGCGGCCGGAGGCCACCTGCGGCACGGCGGTGGTGCTCACCAGCATGGCGACGTCCACCTGGCCGCCGATCACGTCGGTCGCGATCTGCCCGCCGCCGCGATAGGGAACATGCGTCACGAAGATGCCGCTGCGTTCCTTCAGCAGTTCCATCGCGAGCTGCAGCACGGTGCCGATGCCCGAGGTCGCATAGGTCAGGTGTCCCGGGCTGGCCTTCGCCAGCTGCACGAATTCGCCATAGGTCTTCGCCGTCATGCGCGGGCCGGCCACCAAGACCAGCGGCGCGGTGTTCAGCATGCACACGGGCGTCAACGCCTGCAGCGGATCGAACCGATAGGCCGCCGGATTGACCAGCCTGCCGATCGCCATCGCGCTGTCCGTGCCGGCCACGAGCGTGTACCCGTCGGGCGCCGCCGCAGCCGCCCGGGCCAGGCCCACGGCCCCGCCGGCACCGCCGATGTTGTCGATGATCACCGTCTGCTTCAGGCGTTCGGACAGGCGTTGCGCCACCAGCCGCGCGTTGTAGTCGACGCTGCCGCCGGCCGTGTACGGCACGACCAGCGTGATGGCGCGGGCGGTGGGCCACGGCACCTGCGCCATCGCGAGGGCCGGCGCCAGCATGGCGGCGGCGAGGAGGGGCTTGAGGAAGGTCATGGGTCAGCTCGCATGGGGGGCGGAGTCCGGGCGGTGGTGGGAGCGCAGCGCGTCGAACTCGCCCGGCCACTCGGCCTCCCAGCGGCGGCGCTGTGCCTCGGGGACCCAGGCGCCGGCGATCCCGTTGAGCATGAAGGCGCGCAGGTCGTCGATGCCGAAGCCGAACGCTTCGACCATCTTTCTCCACGCCTGCGTGGGCGTCACCTGGTGCAGCGTGGGATCGTCGGTGTTGGGATGGATGCGCAGCCCCAGTCCCGGCATGCGGCGGATCGGGTGGTCCAGTGCCCAGCGCTCGGGCGGCAGCGTGCGCAGGTAATAGGAATTGGTGGGGACGACGGTGAAGAGCACGCCGCGCGCTGCGCATTCGGCGGCGAAGTCCGGTGCATCCACCACCGTGTAACCGTGGTCGATGCGGTCCACCTGCAGCACGTCCAGCGCCGTGCGCACGTTCGTCCACGGCATGCCGAACTCGCCCGCGTGCGCGGTCGTCCGCAGGCCGTGGGCGCGCGCGAGCGCATAGGCTTCGCGGAACAGCTCGGGCGGGTGGTCGACCTCGCGATAGTCGATGCCGATGCCCGCGACCTCCTCGCAGCGGTGGTCCAGCACCCACCGGACCATTTCCATGGCCGCCTCCGGGCGTGCCTCGCGGTCGATGGCGGCGACCAGCCGGCTCGAGATCCCGAACCGCTCGCCCTCGCGGATGGCGCGCACGATGGCGTCCTGCGCGTAGCGGTAGGGGATCCGCGATACGTGCACGGTTCCGGTCGGGTTCCAGGAGAACTCCGCATGGCGCACGTTGTGGGCGGCAGCGTCCAGCAGGTACTCGATCGTGATGCGGTACAGGTCCTGCGGCGAGCGCACCAGGCTCGCGTCCAGGGCGCGCAGGACGCGCAGCACACCCACGGGCTTCTCCCCGCGCGTGTAGAAGGCGTCGATCTCCGCGGACGCCAGGGGCGAATCCGCGCGCCGGTTCAGGTCGGCGAAGGTGTCCTTGCGCACGGTGCCGAACAGGTGGCAGTGCAGCTCCACCTTGGGAATGGCATGGCAGAAGGATTCCAGGGACGGCATGCGGCGCATGCTAAGCAGCCGGGGCGATAAACTGAAATGATTGCTCCTTATGTCGTGAGAAGAATTCCTGATGGCCCTGCCCGCCTCCCGCCAACCTTCCATCCGGCAGCTGCGCGCGTTCCGCGCCGTGGCGCGGCACGGCAGCTTCCGCGCGGCCGCCGACGCGCTGGCGCTCACGCAGCCGGCCGTGTCGGCCGCGATCCGCGAACTGGAGCAGCTGCTGGGCGCGCCGCTGTTCGACCGCAGCACCCACAACGTGGCGCTCACCCGCACGGGCAACGCGCTGCTGGACGAGGCCGAATGGGTGCTGCACGGCTTCGACCAGGGCATCGCCGCGATGCACCGCGCCGTCGCGCAGCAGGCGCGGCGCGTGCGCCTGGCCACGCTGCCCTCGGCGATGCACCTGGTGGCACCGCGCGTGGCGCGCTGGCGCAAGTGGACGCCGCCCGTGGAAGTGGAGCTGCGCGACGTGCTGCACGAGGAGCTGCTGGCCGCGCTGGTCGCCGGCGAGATCGACATCGGCCTCGGGACGGCGCTGGACCTGCCGCAGGGCGTGGAGGCGGTGCCGCTGCGCGAGGACCCGCTGGTGGCCGTCCTCTCCGCCGCGCACCCGCTCGCGGGACGGCGCTGGCTGCGCTGGCGCGAACTGCGGGACGAACCGCTGGCCCTGTTCGCCCAGGGCAGCACCTACGAACTGGCGCTGCTGGCGTTGCGGCAGGCCGGCGTGAGCGCGGACCCGGCCCACCGCCTCCTGTACAGCGAGCCCCTCTACAGCCTGGCGCGCGCGGGGCTTGCCACGGGCATCATCTCGCGCCTCTACACCGAGAACGCGCCGCTGCGCGGACTGGCGGTCGTGCCGCTGCGCGAGCCGCTGGTCCAGCGGCATCTCGTGCTGTTGCGGCGCGATCGCCGCCGGCCCGGCGACGCGCTGCTCGATCGCTGCTTCGACGACCTGGTGCAGGGCATCCGCGTGCCGTGACGGCTACGCCGGCTGCATCCGCACCCGCGCGCGTTCCGATTCCATGTTGCGCGCGAGCAGCTTGACCAGGGCGTAGACGGCGTCGATGTGCGGCGTCGGCGTCTCGGTCAGCCGCGCCAGCTCCGCCACCGAGCCGACCAGCGCGTCGATTTCCGGCGCCCGCCCCGCCTCGATGTCCTGCAGCATGGACGTCTTGTGGCGCCCCACCTTCTCCGCCCCGGCGATGCGCTTGTCCAGCGTGACGCGGAAGGCGATGCCCAGCTTGCCGGCCACCTGCTCCGCCTCGCGCATCATGGACGCAGCGAGCCCGCGCGAGAGCGGGTCCTGGCAGATGTCCAGCAGCGTGGCGTGCGTGAGCCCGCTGATCGGGTTGAAGCTGAGGTTGCCCCACAGCTTGAGCCAGATCTCGGCGCGGATGTCGTCCAGCACCGGCGCCTTGAAGCCGGCGCGGGTGAAGCATTCCGAGATGCGCTCCACGCGCTCGCTGCGCGTGCCATCGAGCTCGCCCAGCGGGAAGCGGTCGCCCTCGATGTGCCGGACCACGCCGGGCGCGACGAGCTCGGAGGCGGGATACACCACGCAGCCGATCACGCGGTCCGGCGGGATGCGGCGCGCCAGTTCGCCGTCGGCGTCGACGCTGCGCACCGTGCTGCCTTCCAGCGTCCCGCCGGTCTTGTGGAAGTACCAGAAGGGGATGCCGTTCTGCATCGTGACCACGGCCGTGTCCGGGCCCAGCAGCTTGGGCAGCTCGCCGGAGACGGCGGCCACCTGGTGCGCCTTGGTCGCGAGGATGACGAGGTCCTGCGGGCCGGCGTCGCGGTAGTCGTCGGTGGCGCGCACCTGGTGCGCGACCTGCTCGCCGCCGTCCGCCAGCACGAGCTTCATGCCGTGTTCGCGGATGGCGCGCAGGTTCTCGCCGCGCACGATGAAGGTGACGTCCTCGCCCGCGAGCGCGAGCTTCACGCCGACGTAGCCGCCGATGGCGCCGGCGCCGATGATGGCGATCTTCATGGGGGACTCCCGGTACGGTCTATTCGAAACGATTGCTCAGGCGGCCGATCCCCGCGATCTCCACTTCCACCGTGCTGCCCGGCTTCATGGAGCCGACGCCGATGGAGGTGCCGCACAGGATGATGTCGCCGGGCAGCAGGGTCATGTCCTGCGAGATCCGGCTCACCAGCTGCGCCACGGAGAAGCGCATGTCGGCGATCGGGTAGTCCTGGCGCACGTCGCCGTTCAACAGCGTGCGGACACGCAGTGCCTGTGCGTCCAGGCCGGTGGCCACCACCGGGCCGAAGGGGCAGAAGGTGTCGAAGCTCTTGGCGCGCACCCACTGCGGGAACGACGGGTCGCGGTTCAGGATGTCCGCCACGGTGACGTCGTTGGCGCAGGTGTAGCCGAAGACGTGGTCCATGGCGTCGTCTTCGGCCACGCGCGTGCAGCGGCGGCCGATCACGATGCCCAGTTCGCCTTCGAAGACGACCTTCACGCCGCCGCCCGGATGGCGGATGGTGCCGCCCGGCGCGAGGTAGGAGTTCGGCGTCTTCACCAGGTACAGCGGCTCCGCCGGAACGGCGAGGTCCAGCTTCGCGCCCAGCGCCTTGAAGTTGTTCCATAGCGCGATGACCTTGCTGGGTTGCACGGGCAGCAGCGACCGCAGGTCGGCGAGTGCCACGGTGCGGTCGCCTCGGCGCGGGTGGGAGAACATGTCGCCGTGCCAGATGCGCACGCGCGCACCTTCCAGCGTGCCGAAGCGCTCGGTGTCGCCTTCGGCGAAGCGCATCCAGCGCAGGTACGGCGCGCCGCCGTCGCCGGACGCGTCGCCGCCGGCGCGGGCGCCGGAGGCCGGCGCGGGGGGGTGCAGGTCTTGCAGCAAGGGATCTCCTGTGATGTGTGGCTTGCACCCAATCTAGGCGGGTCGAACGATCAATGAAAGTGAAAGTATTTGATAGCTTCCATAAACCCGGCCTGATGGCTAGAGCGCGGGCTGGCCGATCTCGAAGTCGGCGAGCCGCTCGAGCGCGCGCACCAGTGCGGAGTGGTCCCACGCCTTGCCGCCCTGCGCGGAGCACGCGTTGAACAGCTCCTGCGCGGTGGCCGTGTTGGGCAGCGACACCCCGAGGGCGCGTGCGCTCGCAAGCGCCAGGTTCAGGTCCTTCTGGTGCAGCTCGATGCGAAAGCCCGGGTCGAAGGTCCGGCGGATCATGCGTTCGCCGTGCACCTCCAGCACGCGCGAGGCCGCGAAGCCGCCCAGGAGCGCCTGGCGCACGCGGGCCGGGTCCGCGCCGGCCTTGGCCGCGAACAGCAGGGCCTCCGCGACGGCCTCGATGTTCAGCGCGACGATGATCTGGTTGGCGACCTTCGCCGTCTGGCCGTCGCCGTTGGCGCCAACCAGCGTGATGTTCTTGCCCATGCGCTCGAAGAGGGGCCGCACGCGCTCGAACACCGCCGGCTCGCCCCCCACCATGATGGTGAGCGTCGCGTTCTTCGCGCCCACCTCGCCGCCGGACACCGGCGCGTCGAGGTACGCGCAACCGAGCGAGCGCATGCGTTCGGCGAACGCGCGCGTGGCGATCGGCGAGATCGAGCTCATGTCGACCACCACCTTGCCCGCCGTGAGCCCCGCGGCCACGCCGGATTCCCCGAACAGCGCCTTCTCCACGTCCGGCGTGTCCGGCACCATGACGAAGATGATGTCCGCGCGCTGCGCCACCGCTTTCGCGGACACGCACTTGGTGGCCGGGCCTTCGGCGATCACGGTGGGGATCTTCCCGAGCGTGTGGACGAACAGGTGGTGGCCCGCCGCAAGCAGGTGGCCGGCCATGGGCGTGCCCATGGTGCCCAGGCCGATGAAGCCGATGTTGAGCGATTCGGTGGTCATGCGTGTTCCTCGAGGTGTGCGTGGGGTCGGGCGAGGCGCTGGCGCCAGGCCAGGCCGTCCTCAGTGCGCCCGGCGGGCTTGTACTCGCAACCGATCCAGCCCGCGTAGCCGATGCGACCCAGGTGGGCGAGCAGGAAGGCGTAGTTGATCTCCCCCGTGCCCGGCTCGTGCCGGCCGGGGTTGTCGGCCAGCTGGATGTGGCCGATGCGCGCGAGGTGCTTCTGCAGCGTGGCGGCCAGCTCGCCCTCGGTGCGCTGCGCGTGGTAGATGTCGTACTGCAGCAGCGCGTTGGCGGCCCCGACCTCGTCGAGGATCTCCAGGACCTGCTGCGTGCGCGAGAGATAGAAGCCGGGGATGTCGTACGTGTTGATCGGCTCGACCAGCAGCGTCAGTCCTTCCTTCGCCAGTTCGCCCGCCGCGTAGCGCAGGTTCGCCACGAAGGTCTCGCGCAGGGTCTGCAGGCGGACGCCTTCCGGCACCTTGCCGGCCAGGCAGTTCAGCCGCGGGACGCCCAGCACGAGGGCATAGGTGATGGCCCGCGCCACCCCGTCGCGGAACTCGCCCACCCGGTCGGGATGGCAGGCGATGCCGCGTTCGCCCGCGTCCCAGTCGCCGGCGGGCAGGTTGTGCAGCACCAGTTCGAGCCCGTGCTCGTCGAGCCGGCGGCGGATCTCGGTCGGTGGCCAGGCATAGGGAAACAGGAACTCCACCGCGCGGAAGCCCGCGCGCGCGGCGCGTTCGAAGCGGTCGAGGAAGGGCACCTCGGTGAACAGCATGCTGAGGTTGGCGGCGAAACGCGGCATCCCCATCTCCTCACTCCAGCAGGCCGGCCACTTCGAGGCCGGCGCGCCCTTCGGGATGGCGGCAGTCGACCGCCTCGAACTCCACCACCTTGTCGATCTCGGTGCCCATCGCGATGTTGGTCACCTTCTCCAGGATCACCTCCACCACCACCGGCACGCTGTGGCGGCGCGCCATCGCCTGCGCCTCGACCAGCGCGGGGCGGATGCGGTCCGGGTCCGTGACGCGCAGCGCCTTGCAGCCCAGGCCCTGCACCACCGCCTGGTGGTCCACGCCGTAGCCGCGCAGGTCGCCCGCCTCCTCGGGGATGTTCTGGTTCTCGAAGGCGAGCTGCACGCAGTAGTCCATGTCGAAGTTGCGCTGCGCCTGCCGGATCAGCCCCAGGTAGCTGTTGTTCACCAGCACGTGCACGTAGGGCAGGCGGAACTGCGCGCCCACCGCCAGCTCCTCCACCAGGAACTGGAAGTCGTAGTCGCCGGACAGTCCCACGACCAGCCTGGTCGGATCGGCCGCCACCACGCCCAGCGCCGCGGGCAGGGTCCATCCGAGCGGCCCGGCCTGGCCGCAGTTGATCCAGCGGCGCGGGCCGTAGACGTGCAGGAACTGCGCGCCCGCGATCTGCGACAGCCCGATCGTCGAGACGTAGACGGTCTCGCGCGGGAAGGCCGCGTTCATCTCCTCGTACACGCGCATGGGCTTGATCGGCACCTCGGTGAAGTGCGACTTGCGCAGCATCAGCCGCTTGCGCTCGGCGCAGCGGTAGGCCCAGCTGCTGTAGTCGCGCAGCTGCCCGGCCGCCTTGCGCTCGCGCGCCACCTGCACGAACAGCTCCAGCGCCGCCTTCGCGTCGCTCACGATGCCGAAGTCCGGCATGAACACGCGGCCGATCTGCGTCGGCTCGATGTCCACGTGCACGAAGGTGCGGCCCTTGCAGTACACGTCCACCGAGCCGGTGTGCCGGTTGGCCCAGCGGTTGCCGATGCCGAGCACGAAGTCGCTCGCGAGCATCGTGGCATTGCCGTAGCGGTGGCTGGTCTGCAGGCCGCACATGCCGGCCATCAGCGGGTGGTCGTCGGGGATGGCACCCCACGCCATGAGCGTGGGAATCACCGGCACGCCGGTGAGCTCCGCGAACTCCACCAGCGGGTCGCTGGCGTCCGCGTTGATGATGCCGCCGCCGGCGACGAGCAGCGGCTTGTCGGCGCGCAGCAGCATGTCGAGCGCCTTCTCCACCTGCTTGCGCGTCGCCGCGGGCTTGTAGACGGGCAGCGGTTCGTAGGTATCGATGTCGAACTCGATCTCCGCCATCTGCACGTCCAGCGGCAGGTCGATCAGCACCGGGCCCGGCCGGCCCGAGCGCATCAGGTGGAAGGCCTGCTGGAACGCCCGCGGCACCTGCGCGGGCTCGCGCACGGTGACGGCCCACTTGGTGACCGGCTTGGCGATGGACTCGATGTCCACCGCCTGGAAGTCCTCCTTGTACAGGCGCGCGCGCGGCGCCTGCCCGGTGATGCACAGGATCGGGATGCTGTCGGCGATGGCCGAATACAGCCCGGTGATCATGTCCGTCCCGGCCGGCCCGGACGTGCCGATGCACACCCCGATGTTGCCGGCGCGCGCCCGGGTGTAGCCCTCGGCCATGTGCGACGCCGCCTCGACGTGGCGCGCCAGGATGTGGGCGATCGACTGGCGCTCGCGCAGCGCCGCGTAGAACGGGTTGATCGCGGCGCCGGGCACCCCGAAGGCCTGGGTCACGCCTTCCTTTTCGAGTACGAGCACGGCCGCCATGCAGGCCTTCATCCTTGCCATCGCTGTCTCCAATGGGTTGTGGAACTGGGCCCCATCATTGGGAACGGCGGCCGTTCGCGGAAGCCGGCGCCCGCGCATTTGCGTTATTCCGTGGTGGAATGGGGGAACTCAACCAGGATTCCCATGGACCGTCTGCAAGCGATCCGCCTGTTCGTCCGCGTCGTGGACCTCGGCTCCTTCAGCAAGGCCGCCGCCGACCTGGGCATCGGCCAGCCCTCGGCGACCAAGCAGGTCGCGCAGATGGAGCGCGACCTCGGCGCGCGGTTGCTGCACCGGTCCACCCACGGCGTCACGCCGACCGAGATCGGCGCGCTGTACTACGAGAAGTGCAAGGTGATCGTGCACCACGTGGAAGACGCGCACAGCGTCGCGACGCTGCTGCAGTCCCAAGTGCAGGGCGAGCTGCGCATCAGCACCTCGGTGGCCTTCGGCCGGCGCGTGCTGGCGCCGCTGGTGATGCGCTTCATGGAGACGAACCCGAAGCTGCAGGTCGACCTGACGGTGGAGGACCGCTACGTGAACCTGGTCGAGCAGGGCGTGGACGTCGCCATCCGCATGGGACGCCTCGCCGATTCCACGCTGGGCGCGCGCTACCTGGGCATCAACCCCTGGGTGCCGGTGGCCGCGCCGGACTACCTGCGGCGGCGCGGCGTGCCGAAGGAGCCCGGCGCGCTGGCGGAGCACGACGCGCTGGTCTACACGACGGTGCAGGGCGACGCGCGCTGGCACTTCACCGGCGCCGGCGGGCAGCTCGTGGTGGTGCCGGTCCGCGGGACCCTGCGCTCCAACAACCTGTCGACGCTGCTGGCCGCGGCGCGCAAGGGCATGGGCGTCACGATCCTGCCGTGGTACGTCGCCCACCGCTCGGTGCAGGACGGGGCGGTGCAGCCGCTGCTGTCGGACTGGTCGCTGCCCGCCCAGGAGATCCATGCCGTGTTCCCCTCGCCCAACCTGGTGCCGGCCAAGGTGACGCGCTTCGTCGAATGGCTGCAGGGGCGCTTCGGACCGTCGTGGTGGACGGAATCCGACTGAGGCGCCACACTGCCCGCTTCGACCCGGGAGCAAGCCCATGATGGATTTCGGCCAACGCCTGCAGGACGACCAGGAGCGCCTGGCGCGCGACTTGCGCGCCCTCGTGGAAGACACGGAAACGCTGCTGCGCCATGCCGCGCAGGACGCCAGCCAGGAGTACCGCGACGCCCGCCAGAAGGTGGAACAGCGCCTGAAGGCCGCCCGCGAAGACCTGTCCGCGGCCCATGCCGCCGCGCGCGGGCGCGCCGCCGAAGGCGTCGCCGCGGCACGGGCCCATGCGCAGGAGCACCCTTGGCACGTCGTCGGCCTCGGCGTGGGCCTGGGGCTGCTGGTCGGGCTGTTGCTCGGCGGCCGACGCGGCGACTGAGTGGCGTGACATCCGGCACGGGGCCCGCCTCCGTGCCAACCCGATCCCCCCCGGTGCAGGGGGGAAGGCCGTCCCCTCGCCTCCCTTAGGGTGCCACCCAGGAGACCGAGGAGACAAACATGTTGGGAACCAAACGCATCCGCCTGGACGCGCTGCGCCGCCGCACGCTTCTGGCGGCCGCCTGTGCCCTGCCCTTCGCGCCGGCTGTTCGTGCGGCAGCGCCTGCCGCACCAGTGCGCATCGGCCAATCCCTGCCGCTCACGGGGCCCCTGGGCCCCGTCGTGCGGCCGATCGCCGAAGGACAGAAGCTGCTGCTCGATGCCGTCAACGCCCAGGGCGGCGTGCACGGCGCGGCCATCGAGCTGATCACGCTCGACGACGCGGCACAGCCCGCGCGCACGCTCGAGAACACCCAGAAGCTGCTGGACGATCCCGCGCTGGCGTCCCTGTTCGGCTACGCCTTCGTGCCGGGGCTGGTGAAGGCCCTGCCGCTGCTGGACGAGCGCCAGGTGCCGATGATCGGCATCTACAACGGCGCGGACAACCTGCGCAAGGACCCGCATCCCTGGCTCTTCACCACGACGGCGAGCCTGCGCGACGAAGTCGCCGCCATGCTGCGCAACCTCGCCACCCTCAGCACCCGCAAGGTGGCGGTGGCCTACCAGAACAACGAGCTGGGACGCTTCATGCTGCCGCTGGTGGAAGCCGTCGCCGGCGAGCACCAGGTCACGCTGGTCGCCGAGGTGCCGGTCGAACCGGACGGCTCCAATGCGAAGGCGGCCGCCGCCGCCATCGCCACGGCCGAACCGCATGCGGTGCTGCTGCTGGCGGGCGGCGCCGCCGTGCTGGGGTTCATGAAAGCGCTGCCGACGGCGCGCATGCCGGTCTATGCGCTGTCGCTCGCGGGCACCACGGCGCTGATGCAGCAGCTCGGGCCCGTGGCGCGCGGGATGGCGTTCACGCAGGTCGTTCCCTTCCCCATGCGGCAGGTGACCCCGATCACGCGCAAGTTCGGCGCGGCCGTGACGGCGGCGGGCCTGGAGCCCACCTACGACCGCATGTGGGGCTACCTCAACGCCAGCATCCTCGTCGAGGTGCTGCGCCGCGCCGGGCCTCGGCCCACGCCCGTTACCGTGCAGGAAGCGCTGGAGAAGATGGGGGAACTGGACCTGGGCGGGTACCGCCTCAGCTACGGCAGCCAGAAGCGCCACGGATCCAGCTTCGTCGAGATCACGATGGTGGACGCGGGCGGCAAGTTCATCCGCTGACTTCAGGAGAGCCGACGCGGCTGCGGCAGCGCAGGCTGCCGCGGCGGCAGCTCGCAGGACGGTCCCGCTGCGGGCTGGCGCGACGGGATCGCATCGGTCCACGTGCGCACGTCCTCGGGGGTCATGGTGCTCGCGGGGGTGAGGCGGCCATCGACGTAGCCCAGGTTGCCCACGTCGTGCAGGTACTGTTCGCGCGACAGGAGCGTGCCGGCGCAGACGTGCAGGTCCTCGCGGGGCGGCTGCCGCGTCTCGTCCGCCAGGCGCTGCAGCAGCTGCTCCATCACCCAGGCCGGCACGCGGTGGCGCTCGCCGGGATAGATGAAGCCGAACAGCGTGAGGTGCGCAAGCAGCACGCGCCAGTGCGCGCCGAAGCGTTCCACCAGCCCCTGCCAGTCGATGTGTTCCGCGTTCGCCAGGATGGTGTGGGCGACGTCCGCGCCGTCGAAGCGCTCGCGTTCCATGATGAAGCCCTTGGACAGCAGCCCGTCCTCCATGTTGGCGACGCGCACCGGCACGCCCAGGATCACGGCCTGCGGGTTGTCGTGGAACCAGCGGTCGTCCACCGGCGTCACGCCGTTGCCCGAGTTGAAGATCAGGTCGATGAAGTCCTCGCCGCACCAGACCTTGGCGAGCCAGTGCGGATACGCCATCTCCGTGCGCCAGCCCTGCGCCTGCAGCAGCGCCGCGGCGCGCTCGTAGTCGCCGCGGCGGATGAACAGGTCCAGGTCCTTGGTGCACCGGCGGATGCCGGTGAAGCAGGCGTGGGCGAAGGCACCGCCCACGAGGAAGGGCACGCCGGCGTCGGCCAGCAGGCGCAGCACGCGGCGGTAGAAATCCGCCGTGGCGGGCGCGACCTCTTCCTCGAGGGATGGGGCGAGCGGCATGGTGGAACACATGCGGCGAAGGTTAGGCACCGGCCCGCGGCCCGCACCTCGGCCGAAACGCCCTGACACGCGGACAAGGAACCTCACGCAACGTCAGCACCCGCCTACAGGCGTCATCCGGCAGTCGCGGCAGGATGGTCGACTGTCTCTTCCGGAAGAACCCAGAATGGCCAAATCCGCCAGCACCGTCCGCTTCGCCGCCGTCGGCGACCTCCACGTCAAGAAGGATGCGGCGGGCAGCCTGCGCGCGTTCTTCGCGCAGGCCGGCGAGGCGGCGGACGTCCTGCTGCTGTGCGGCGACCTCACGGACTACGGCACGGTGGAGGAGGCGCAGGTGCTGGCCGACGAGCTCGCGGTCGTGAAGATCCCCACCGTTGCCGTGCTGGGCAACCACGACTACGAATCGGGAATGCAGGACGCCGTCACCGAGATCCTCCAGAAGGGCGGCGTGCGCGTGCTCGATGGCGAGGCCGTGGAGATCGAAGGCGTCGGCATCGCCGGCGTGAAGGGCTTCGCCGGCGGCTTCGGCCGCGGATCGCTGGGCGCCTGGGGCGAGCCGGCGATCAAGATGTTCGTGCAGGAGGCCCTGCAGGAAGCCATGAAGCTGGAGTCCGCGCTCGCCAAGCTGCGCACGCCGCGGCGCGTCGCCCTGTTGCACTACTCGCCGATCGCGGGCACCGTGGCCGGCGAGCCGGTCGACATCTTCCCCTTCCTCGGGAGCAGCCGGCTGGAAGAGCCGCTGCTGCGCTATCCGGTCGACGCCGTGTTCCATGGGCACGCACACCGCGGCACCATGGAAGGCCGGACGATCAGCGGCGTCCCGGTCTTCAATGTCGCGCGGCCGCTGCTGCTGCGCAGCCGCCCGGACCAGCCGCCGTATCGCCTGTTCGAACTGCCGCGCGAAGCGGCCCTGCCCGAACCTGCGCCGCACGTCGCGGCCACCGCCTGAGGCCGTCCGGCCTGTCAAGAGGACATTTCACCGGCAGTGCGATGCTGCCTGCGGAATGGTCACCGTGTCGAAACCCAATGGCGGCGCGGGCCGGGGCATGCGGTCACCCGCTTGTCCACAGCCTTCTCCACCGTTTGTGTGGGAAACATCCTACGATTGGTTGCAGGTTCCCGATGATCGATCGCTCTTTGCCCGTGCTGCACCTCGACGACCGGCTGGTCGCCATCGCCAAGCCGGCCGGGCTCCTGGTCCATCCCAGCGGACTGGACGCCCATGCCGAGGTCACCGCATTGCAGCTGCTGCGCGACCAGCTGGGCCAATGGCTGTGGCCGCTGCACCGGCTGGACAAGGCGACCAGCGGTGTCCTGCTGTTCGCGCGGGACGCCGATGCCGCCCGGGAATGGGGCAAGGCGTTCGAGGAAGGACGCATCGCCAAGCACTACCTGGCGCTGGTGCGCGGATGGCCCGCGGAACGCGGCGAGATCGACCAGCCGCTGGCGCGCGATCCCGAACTTCCGTCCACCGGCCAGGAGCGGCTTGCCGCCCGCACGGCGTACGAGCGCGTGCGCACGTTCGACTGGCCCTTCCAGGTCGATGCACGGCATGCGACCAGCCGCTATGCGCTGGTGGGCGTCGAACCGCTCACGGGACGCCGGCACCAGATCCGGCGGCACTTCAAGCACATCGCGCATCCGCTGGTGGGCGACACCACGCACGGCAAGGGCGCGCACAACCGGGCGGTGGCGCAGTGGCTGGGGGTGGCGAGGTTGTGGCTGCACTGCGAGTGGATGGAGGTGCCGACCGCGGAAGGGCCTGTGCGGGTCGGGGCGCCCTTGGGTCCGGAATGGGCGCCGTTGCTGGATTGAGGCCGGTCGGTGGGGTTCGGCGCTGCGCGCGCTCACCCCACCCTGCGGGAACGGTTCGCGCGCGGTTCTGGTGTTGTAGGGTGGGGTGAGCGCGAAGCCGAACCCCACCGGAAGCGCGCAGCGCTCACGCCACCGCCGCCGCCTTCACCGGCGCCTGCACCTTCTCCAGCCCGCCCAGGAACAGATCCGCCACCACCGGCGCCATGTCCTCGTAGGCCAGCGCCCCCTCGGGCTTCATCCAGGTGAACATCCAGTTCACCATCCCGAACAGGAGCATCGTGAGCGGCTTGCTCATCGCGGCGTCGCGCAGGTCCGGGCGCAGCGCCGCGACCACGCGCGCGAAGGCGGCGACCATCTCGCGTTCCTTGCCGAGGATGCGATCGCGGTCTTCGGGCTCCAGGAACTTGACGTCCTCGGTCAGCACGCGGTGCTCGTTCTGCGCGTTGGCGTATTCCTCCACCAGCCGGCGGACCAGCGCGCGCATCTGGCCCTGCGGCGCCTGCTCCTCGGCCAGGGCCGCGCCGACGATGCCCTGCAGGCGCGTGACGTGGTCCTCGGCGATGCTCACCAGCAGCGCGTACTTGTCGCGGTAGTAGTGGTACAGCGTCGCCTTGGACAGGCCGCAGGCTTCCGCCACCTGGTTCATCGACGTGCCCGGATAGCCGCCACGTGCGAACAGCGCCGCGGCCTGCGCGAGGATCATCTCGCGCTGTTCGTCGTAACCGGCGTGGCGTCCGCGTCCCATGTCTTCAGCGCTCGTCGAACGAGAGCACGACGCGCTCCGTCGTGGGATGGGCCTGGCAGGTGAGCACGAAGCCGTCCGCCACTTCCTTCTTGTCCAGGGCGAAGTTGCGCTCCATGCGCACGTGGCCTTCCACCAGCTTCGCGCGGCACGTGCCGCACACGCCGGAGGTGCAGGAGTACGGGACTTCCAGCCCCGCGTCGGACGCGGCATCCAGGATGCTGGCCTGTTCGCGGGAGAAGGCGACCTCGTGCTGCAAGCCGTCGCGCACGATGGTGATGCGCGCCTGCACGGCATCGCCGGGCTGGGACTGGTGCACGACGGCGCCGACCTGGCTGGCGGGCTGCTGCGCGATGCCGAAGCGCTCGATGTGAATGCGGTCTTCCGGCACGCCGGCGGCGAGCAGCGCGGCCTCTGCTTCGTCGTTCATCTGGAACGGCCCGCAGATGTAGGCATGGGCAATGCCCGCGGCCGGCACCAGCGTGCGCAGGAACTCGCCGAGCTTGGCCCGGTTCATGACGCCCGCATTGATGTCCGACTCGGTGTGCTCGTCGGAGAACACGTGGTGGATGACCAGGCGCGACAGGTACTTGTCCTTCAGGTCCTCCAGCTCCTCCTTGAACATGGTGGAGCGCATCTTGCGGTTGCCGTAGACCAGCGTGAACCGGCTGCCGGGCTCGCGGGCCAGCACCGTCTTCATGATGGACAGGATGGGCGTGATCCCGCTGCCGCCGGCGATGCCGACGTGGTGGCGGCGCGCACCGGGCTCGATCGGCACGAAGAAGCGTCCCTGGGGCGCCATCACGTCGATCGTGTCGCCCGGCTTCAGGTGCTCGTTGATCCAGTTGGAGAACAGGCCGCCGGTGACCTTGCGCACGCCCACGCGCAGCTCGCCGTCGTCGACGCCGGCGCAGATGGAGTAGGAGCGGCGCAGGTCCTGGCCGTCGATCTCCTTGCGCAGGGTGAGGTACTGGCCCTGGGTGAAGCCGAACACGGGGCGCAGGTGCTCCGGCACGTCGAAGGACACGACGACGGCCTCGGCGGTGTCGGGCTGCACCGCCCGCACGCGCAAGGGATGGAAGATCACGCTGCTCACTGGACAACCTCCCCCAGGATTGCCCGCTGCGCGGGCTGCTCCTCCCCCCTCCGCAAGCGGAGGGGGCGAGCGCCTTCGGGCGGCCGGGCGGCGCTCATAGCGGCTTGAAGTGTTCGAAGGGTTCGCGGCAGGCGAGGCAGCGGTAGAGCGCCTTGCAGGCGGTGGAGCCGAAGGCGGAAGTGCGCTCGGTGTGCGTGCTGCCGCAGTGGGGACAGACGAGAGCTTCCGGCTGGCGCCGGAAGATGCGGATGCCCTGGGTCCCCGCCTCCGCGGGGACGACGCCGGGGGGCGCGATGCCGTATTCGCGCAGCTTGCGCTTGCCCGCGTCCGTGATCCAGTCCGTGGTCCAGGCGGGCGCGCGGCGCAGCGTCGCGCGCGCCGGACCGAGCCCCCCGGCTTCGATCGCGGACAGCACGTCGTGCTCGATGACCTCGGTGGCCGGGCAGCCGGAATAGGTGGGCGTGAGCACGACCTCCAGGTCCGCGCCGTGGTCGATGACGTCGCGCACGATGCCCAGGTCACGCACGGACAGGGCCGGCACCTCGGGGTCCAGCACGCCGTCCAGGATCTCCCAGGCCCGCTCGGTGCGTGTCACCACACGCCCCCCGGATAGGCACGCTGCAGGTACTGCATCTCGGCCAGGATGTAGCCCATGTGCTCGCTGTGCACGCCGGTCTTGCCGGTGGAGAGGAAGGCGATGGACACGGGAATGGCGAGCCCCGCTTCCTCGAAGACCTGCGTCATCTCCGCCAGCCATGCGTCCTTCAGGTCGCCCCAGCGGGGGCCGAGGCCCGCATCGTGCGCCGCCTGGTCCACCGCGTCGGACGCGAACAGTTCCGCGTGGTAGGGCCACAGCTGCGCGATCGCCTCGTGGACGCGCCGCTGCGACTCCTCGGTGCCGCCCGCCAGCCGCACCAGCCAGTCGGCCGCGTGCTGCTGATGGTAGCGGGCTTCCTTGATCGCCTTGCCGGCGATCGCGGCCAGCCCGCCGTCGCGGGATTCGGCGAGGCGCCCCCACAGCAGCTTGAAGAAGGTGGCCATCATCGTGTTGCGCACGACCGTGACGGCGAAGTCGCCGCGCGGCAGCTCCACCAGCGTCACGTTGCGGTAGTCCCGCTCCTCGCGCAGGAAGGCGAGCTGGTCCTCGTCGTGCCCCGCGCTTTCGAGGGCGCCGGCGTGCGTCAGCACCGCGCGGCACTGGCCGATCAGGTCCAGCGCCATGTTGGCGAGGGCGATGTCCTCTTCCAGCACCGGCGCATGGCCGGCCCATTCGCCGAGGCGCTGGGCGAGGATGAGGGCGGTGTCGCCGATGCGCAGGAGGTACTGCACGTCGGGGCGCGGGCTGACCTGGATGGAGGCTTGCATCGCGGCGCTCACATGTGGTCCACGGATTCGGGCAGCTGGTAGAAGGTCGGGTGGCGGTACACCTTGTCCTCCGCCGGGTCGAAGTACATGCCCTTCTCGCCCGGGTCGCTGGCCACGATGTGGTCGGAGCGCACCACCCACACGCTGGTGCCTTCCTGGCGCCGGGTATAGACGTCGCGCGCCATCTGGATCGCCATCTTGCCGTCGGCGGCATGCAGGCTGCCGCAGTGCTTGTGGTCGAGGCCGCTCTTGCTGCGGATGAACACTTCCCAGAGGGGCCATTCCTGCCTGACGTCGCTCATGCTGCTTCCTTGGCTTGTTCCGATTGCTTGCGCGCGTAGGCCAGCGCCGCTTCGCGCACCCATGCCCCGTTGTCCCATGCATCGACGCGCGCGCCCAGGCGCTCGCGGTTGCACGGGCCGTTGCCGGCGATCACGTTCCAGAATTCGTTCCAGTCGATGGCGCCGAAGTCGTGGTGCTGGCGCGCCTCGTTCCACTTCAGTTCCGGGTCGGGCAAGGTCACGCCCAGCACCTTGGCCTGTTCGGCGGTGGCGTCGACGAAGCGCTGGCGCAGTTCGTCGTTGGAGACGCGCTTGATGCCCCAGCGCATGGACTGCGCCGTGTTGGGCGACTGGTCGTCGGGCGGGCCGAACATCATGATCGACGGCCACCACCAGCGGTTGACCGCGTCCTGCACCATGGCGCGCTGCGCGTCCGTGCCCTTCTCCATCATGGTCAGCAGACTCTCGAAGCCCTGGCGCTGGTGGAAGCTCTCCTCGCGGCAGATGCGGATCATGGCGCGCGCATAGGGCCCGTAGGAACAACGGCAGATCGGCACCTGGTTCATGATCGCCGCGCCGTCGACCAGCCAGCCGATCACGCCGACGTCCGCCCAAGTGAGCGTGGGGTAGTTGAAGATGGAGCTGTACTTGGCCTTGCCAGAATGGAGCGCCGCCAGCATCTGGTCGCGCGAGGTGCCCAGCGTCTCGGCCGCGGAATAGAGGTACAGCCCGTGGCCGCCCTCGTCCTGCACCTTGGCGAGCAGGATGGCCTTGCGCTTCAGCGTGGGTGCGCGCGAGATCCAGTTGCCCTCGGGCAGCATGCCCACGATCTCCGAATGCGCGTGCTGGCTGATCTGCCGCACCAGCGTCTTGCGGTAGTGGTCCGGCATCCAGTCCTTGGGTTCGATGAACTCGCCGGCGGCGATGCGCGCCTCGAACCGCTCTTCGCGCTGCAGGTCCTCCGCGGATCGGACCGGCTTGCGCGACTCGGGATCCTTGCCCTGGGTGTCCATGGCCTGGGTGTACATGCGGTCTCCTGGGGGGTCGGCTTTTACCGACCGATCGGTCGATGATAGATCATGGCCGGGGGGACGTGCAAGGAATCGGTTGCTGCAAGCTGAGCGGCACCCGCGGCGTAATCCATTCACTCGCCCAGCGTCGCCGGGCGCAGGCGTATATTGAATTCCCCCCTTCAGCAGCATCGTGGCCGAGGCAAGCAGCAACCGAGGGAGCATGAGCATCCGGACGGCGCTCGTGCTGGGCATCTCGGTGCTCGTGTTCGCGGTGCTCGCCGTCTTCGCGGCCAGCGCGATCCGGCTGGTGGTGGCGCCCATGGTCGACTCGGTGGCGCGAGCGCAGATGGACCAGGCCGCGGGCGAGCTGGACGGACGCTTGCAGCAGCTGCTGGGGACGGTCGAAGCGACTGTCCGCACCACGCGTGACCGGGGCGTGCAGGGCGAAGCGAGCCTCGACGACCTGCCGCGCTTCAACGAGGCCTTCTTCCCGGTCATCGCGCACCACCGCGAGATCAGTTCCGTGCTGATGGCCAACGCATCGGGCCGCGAGATCCTGCTGCTGCCGCGGGGCGATGGCACCTGGGTCAATCGCCTCAGCGATCCGGAGCATTGGGGCCGCAAGACGTACTGGCTCTATTGGGATGCGCAACGGCAGCTGACGCGGGTGGAGATGCAGGAACTCGACTACGACGCACGGCAGCGGCCGTGGTTCCGTGCCGCCATGGCCCTGCCCCGGGACGACGGCATCGCCTGGACCGAACCGTACGTGTTCTTCACGACCCAGGAGCCGGGCATCACGGCCGCGGCCCGGTGGGTCGCCGCCGATGGCACGCGCTACGTGATCAGCCACGACGTCCGGCTGCTGGATCTCTCGCGGTTCACGAGCCGCGTCGTCGCGGGACGCAGCGGCATGGCCGCCATCCTGCAGGCCGACGGCCGCGTGATGGGCCTGCCGCGCTCCGACCGGTCGCCGTCCGACGAGGACATCAAGGCCGCCGCCCTGCAGCCGGTCGAAGCGATCGGCGCGCCGCCGCTGGCGGAGGCCGTGCGGCAGTGGCGCTCGGCCGGCGAGCCGGCCGGCATGCTGGCGCGCTTCGACCACGGCGGCAGCGCGTGGTACAGCCTGTTCCGCCGGGTCGCGGTTGGCAGCAATCCGGTGTGGCTCGCGATCGCGGCACCCCGCAGCGACTTTCTTCCCGGCAGCCGCGGCAGCCTCGCGATGCTGGCGTTGCTGGGCGCCCTGGCCGTCCTCTGCGGCGCAGCGCTGGCAGTGTGGATCGCGCGGCAGTTCGCGCGTCCCCTGGAGCAGCTGGCGGCCGAGAGCCGGCGGATCGGCGAGCTTCGGCTGGACGCGCCGGTGCGGGTCGCCGGCCGCTGGCGGGAAGTCGCCACCGTCGCGCAGGCGCAGGAAGCCATGCGCCAGAGGCTGCGGAGGGCGACCGACGACCTGGCCCGCGCGAACACGACGCTCGAGGACCAGGTCGCGCAGCGCACGGCGGAACTGCGCCAGGCCAAGGGGGTCGCCGAGGAGGCGACGCAGGCGAAGTCGATGTTCCTCGCCAACATGAGCCACGAGATCCGCACCCCGATGAACGCGATCATCGGCATGTCGCACCTCGCGCTGCGCACCGGCCTCGACGCCAGGCAGCGCGACTACGTGCAGAAGATCCACAACGCGGGCACGGCGCTGCTGGGGATCATCAACGACATCCTGGACTTCTCCAAGATCGAGGCCGGGCGCCTGGACATGGAGGAGATCGCCTTCGACCTGGACGACGTGCTGGCCAACGTCGCCACGGTCACCGCGGCGCGCGCGCAGGAACACGACCTGGAGTACCTGTTCGACGTGCCGGTGGAAGTGCCGCGCAGCTTGCGCGGCGACCCGCTGCGGCTCGGGCAGGTGCTGATCAACCTCGTGAACAACGCGATCAAGTTCACCGCCCAGGGCGAGATCCACGTGTCCGTCCGCGCGATCGGCGAAGCGGCCGGCCGCGTGCAGTTGCAGTTCTGCGTGCGCGACACGGGGATCGGCATGTCGGCGGAACAGACGCAGCGGCTGTTCCGGCCCTTCACCCAGGCCGATGGATCGACCACGCGCAAGTTCGGCGGCACGGGCCTCGGCCTGAGCATCAGCAAGCGCCTGGTCGAAATGATGGAGGGCCGCATCTGGGTCGAAAGCGAGCCGGGCACCGGCAGCCGCTTCCAGTTCACCTGCTGGCTGGGGCGCGGCGAAGCGCACGTCGGCAAGCCGAAGGTCGTGCCTGCGGCCCTCGACGGCCTGCGCGTGCTGGTCGTCGACGACAATCCCGTGGCACGGGAGATCCTCCTCGATGCCTTCAAGGGGCTGCCCGTGCACGTCACGGCAGCGGCCGGCGGCGCCGAGGCGCTCGGCCTGCTGGCGGGGGGCGGCGCCCCTTACCAGCTGCTGCTGACCGACTGGCAGATGCCCGGCATGAACGGGGTCGAACTGGCGCAGCGCGCGCGCGCCGTGGCTCCCGCACCGCTGAAGGTGGTGCTGGTCACGGCGTTCGGGCGCGAGGAGGTGCGCAGCGCTGCTGAAGCGGCAGGCGTCGATGCCTTCCTGCTGAAGCCGCTGGGCCGCTCGGTGCTGCTCGACACCCTCGTCGAGCTGTTCGCGCCCGAAGCCGGACGGGCGGAGGCAGTGGATCGCGGCGGCGTTCCACATTTCGAGAACGCACGGGTGCTGCTCACCGAGGACAACGAGATCAACCAGCAGGTCGCGCGCGAGTTGCTCGAAGCGGCGGGCGTGGAGGTCGAGGTCGCGGCGCACGGACAGGCGGCTCTCGACCTGCTGCGGGCTGCGCCGCCGGGCACCTGCGACCTGGTCTTCATGGACCTGCAGATGCCGGTGATGGACGGCTACGAAGCCACGCGGGCGCTGCGGTCGGACCATCGCTTCGACGCCGTGCCCATCGTCGCCATGACCGCACATGCCCTGCGCGAGGAGCGCGAACGCTGCCTGGCCGCCGGCATGAACGACCACGTCACCAAGCCCATCGAGCCGGCGGCGCTCTACGCCGCGCTGCGCCGCTGGCTTGCCGGCAAGCTCTCGGGCGAACAGGCTGTCCGCGCCGCCGCGGGCCGAAGGGAGGTCGGGGCGCCGGATGTGCTGGACGGATTCGACCTCGTGGCCGCGCGGCGGCGGGTGAACGGCAACGAGGACCTGCTGCTCAAGCTCCTGCGCCGCTACCGGCAGGACCAGCCCCGCGTGCCCGAGGCGATTCGCCAGGCGCTGCGGGCGGGCGAGCGCGCGAGCGCGGAAAGGCTGGCGCACACGCTGAAGGGAGTCTCCGGCAACCTCGGGGCGCTGCAGGCGCAGGTCCGCGCGGGCGAGCTCGAGTCGGCGATCCGCGACGGTGCAACGCTTGCGGCGCTCGAAGGGAGCCTGGCCGGCTTGCAGGACGTGCTCGACGCGCTGGCACGCAACATCGCCGCGGCATTGCCTCGCGCCTCCGCGGGACCACCCGCGGCCGCCCTGCGCCCGCAGGCGGCGTGGGACGCCGAACTGGGCGAACTCGCCGCGGCCATGCAGGACTGCAGCAGCGAGGCTGCCGCCAGGTTCGCCGCGCTCTCGGCGGAATTCGCGGCGCGGTTCGGGCCTGCCGCCACCCGCGCCGTCCAGGAGGCGCTGGACGCCTACGACTTCGACATCGCATTGGAAGCGCTGCGTACCGCCTCCGCGGCGCAGTCCGTCCCGACCTGACGCATCTTCGCAAGGAGGTCCAGCATGGAGAGCGAATCCGCCCCAGCCCCGCGGCGCACCGTCCTGGTGGTGGACGACACGCCGGACAACCTCACGCTGCTGGCCGACCTGCTGAAGGACGACTACAAGGTCAAGCTCGCCAATGGCGGCGCCAAGGCGCTGAAGCTCGCCGTGGCGCAGCCGCAGCCCGACCTCATCCTCCTCGACCTGATGATGCCGGAGATGGACGGCTACGAAGTCCTGCGGCAGCTGAAGGCCGATCCGTCCACTGCCGACATTCCGGTGATCTTCCTGACCGCGAAGGCGGAAGTCGAAGACGAACGGTTGGGCCTGTCGCTGGGCGCCGTCGACTACATCCACAAGCCGATCTCCCCGCCCATCGTCCTCGTGCGCGTGCGCAACCAGCTCGCGGTGAGCGAAGCCCGGCGCGTGCTGCAGGACCGCAACGCGGTGCTCGATGCACTGGTCAAGGAGCGCACGCGCGAGGTGGAGCTGATGCGCGACGCCACCATCCACGCGATGGCCAGCCTCGCCGAGACGCGCGACAACGAGACCGGCAACCACCTGCGGCGGACGCAGCACTACGTTGCGGCCCTCGCCCGCGCACTGCAGGACCATCCGCGCTTCCGCGACGTGCTGACGCCCGCCAACATCGAACTGCTGTACAAGTCCGCCCCGCTGCACGACATCGGCAAGGTCGGCGTGCCGGACCACATCCTGCTCAAGGCCGGCAAGCTCGACCCCGAGGAATTCGAGGTCATGAAGCTGCACACCGTCTATGGCCGGGACGCGATCCGCGAGGTCGAGCGCTACGTCGGCCACAGCGACGGCTTCCTCGTGTTCGCCCGCGAGATCGCCTGCTCGCACCAGGAACGGTGGGACGGCTCCGGCTACCCGGAAGGCCTTGCCGGCGACGAGATCCCGGTGTCGGCGCGCCTCATGGCCGTGGCGGACGTCTACGACGCACTGATCTCCAGGCGTGTCTACAAGCCGGCCTTCAGCCACGAGAAGGCGATGGACATCCTGCGCAAGGGCCGGGGCACGCATTTCGACCCGGATGTCCTCGATGCCCTGCTGGCGATCGAGGATGAGTTCCGGGCGATCGCCGGGCGGTTCGCCGACGCTTGAGCGCAGCGCGGCGCGCGCCGGGCTAGTCGCGCTCCCGCCGGCGGAAGACGAGCCAGCCGGCAACCGCGGTGAACACGAGGACGATGCTGGTGACCACCCAGAAGCCGTGCGGATGCTGGGCCAGCGGCACGCCGCCGACGTTCATGCCGAACAGGCCGGCAAGGATGTTGATCGGCAGGGCCAGCACCGTCACGATCGTCAGCACGAACAGGCTGCGGTTGGTCTGTTCGTTGACCATCGCCGCGACCTCTTCCTGCAGCAGCTTGATCCGCTCCTGCAGCGAAGCCATGTCGCGCAACGCCACCGAGAACTCTTCCGCCGCCTCGCGCAGCTGCTGCAGGTCGTCCTGCGGCACCCAGTCGGGCGGATGCTGCAACAGGCGCAGCAGCGAGGCCGGCTCGGGCGCCAGCAGCCGCTGCAGGCGCACGAGCAGGCGGCGTGCCGCGCCCAGGCGCGCCCGCTTGGCGTCGAGCCGGCCGGAGAGCAGGTCGTCCTCGACGCTGTCCACCTGGCGCGTCACCTCGCGCACGATGTCCACCAGCACGTCGGCCTGCGCGCGCAGCAGCTGTTCCAGCAGTTCGACCGGGGAATGCAGCGTCTCGCCGCCCTTCACGCGCCGCGTGAGCTTGTCGATGGAGCGCAGCGGCGACTGCCGCGCCGTCACCACCAGCTGCGGCTCCAGGCTGACCCACAGGGTCGAGAGGTCCGCGGGCGTGAACGCGAAGTCGAAGCGCACGTCGTTCACCACGGCGATCAGCGTTTCGTCGACGCGCTCGATGCGGGTGGAGCGCAGCTCGTCGCGCAGCGCGTCGTAGAAGGCGGGCGAGAGGCCCGCGTGCCGGTCCAGCCAGCGCTCGGTCGCCGCGTGCGACAGGTTGAAGTGCAGCCAGACGAAGTGGCCCGGCTCGGGGGCGCAGGCCCGCAACCGCTCCAGCAGGCCCGCGAGCGATTCCGAGCTCACCGAGGACGGCGGCTCGCCCGGGGCGAAGGAATAGCCTGCGATCAGGCCGGTGTCATCCGCGCCGTACTTGGGAAGGCTGCGCTCGGCCAGCATGCGCGGCATTGTGCACGCGCGCGCCGCGGCCGTTCCATGTCAGTTCCGTGACGGCCGGCGTGCGGTGGTCCGCGCGGGCGCGGGCGGTGGCAGCGGCACCGCCGTCTCCGCCTTGACCTCCTTCAGCACCACGCTGGAACGCACGTGCGTCACGCCCGGCAGCTTGAACGCGGTCTCGTGCAGGAAGGCTTCGTAGCTCTTGATGTCCGGCACCAGGACCTTGATCACGTAATCGGCCTGGCCCGTGGTGGCGTGGCAGGACACGATCTGCGGCGAGGCGGCCACGGCCTCCTCGAACCGGCGCACGTCGTCCTCGTTGTGGCGCGTGAGGTTGACCTCCGCCAGCACGCACAGCGCGAGGCCCACCTTCTCGCGGTCCACCAGCGCGGTGTAGCCGCGGATGATGCCCGTCGCTTCCATCTCCTTCACGCGCTTCCAGCAGGGCGTGCTGGACAGGCCCACCGCGTCGGCGAGCTGCTGCACGGTCTGGCGGGCGTCGCGCTGCAGCTCGGCGAGCAGCAGGACGTCGTGGCGGTCGAGTGATTCCATTCCCGTTTCCACCTCTTGAAGAGAATGACATTCTCCCAGAACACCTTCGCAGGAGGAAAGAAGAAGCACATTTCCGCCTCGCACGCCTAAGCTCTCCACCCAGGAGACAAGCCATGGCTGCCATCATCGAAACGGAACCCTCGCCCATCGTCCGCCCCGGCTACCAGCTCGCGGACAGCGTCTGGGCCCCCGGCGGCGCCATCTTCCTCACCGGCACCCAGGCGCTCGTGCGCCTCATGCTGATGCAGCGCGCGCGCGACCAGGCCGCCGGCCTCGACACCCGCGGCTTCATCAGCGGCTACCGCGGTTCGCCGCTGGGCATGGTGGACCAGGCGGTGTGGAAGGCCGGGAAGAAGTTCGACGAGGCCGGCCTGCGCTTCCTGCCCGCGATCAACGAGGAACTGGGCGCCACCGCGGTGCTGGGCACGCAGCGCGTGGAAGCCGACCCGGAACGCACCTGCGATGGCGTGTTCGCGCTCTGGTACGGCAAGGGCCCTGGCGTGGACCGCGCCGGCGACGCCCTCAAGCACGGCAACGCCTATGGCGCCTCACCGCACGGCGGCGTGCTGATGGTGGCGGGGGACGACCACGGCTGCGTCTCGTCGTCCATGCCGCACCAGAGCGACCAGGCCTTCCAGTCCTGGCACGCGCCCATCGTGTCGCCGGCCAACGTCGCGGAATACCTGGAGTTCGGCCTCTACGGCTGGGCGCTCTCGCGCTTCTCCGGCAACTGGGTGGGCTTCACGGCGCTGTCGGAGATCGTGGAAAGCGGATCGACCGTGGACCTGGATCTCGTCAACGCGCGCGTCGCGGCCTGGCAGGACGCGGAGACCGTGCGCCAGCTCACCGGCTACGTGCCGCCGGCCGGTGGCCTGCACTACCGCTGGCCCGACCTGCCGTCGCTCACCATCGAGCAGCGCCTGCACGCGAAGCTGGATGCGGTACGCGCCTTCGCGCGCATCAACAGCATCGATCGCACCATCGCGGACAGCACGCGCGCCACCGTGGGCATCGTCACGGCCGGCAAGGCGCACTACGACCTGATGGAGGTGCTGCGCCGGCTGGACATCCCGCTGGAGGCGCTGGAACAGCACGGCGTGCGCATCCACAAGCTGGGGCTCACCTACCCGATCGAGCCCACCCGCATGCGCGACTTCGCGCGCGGCCTGAAGGAGGTGCTGGTGATCGAGGAGAAGGGCCCGGTGGTGGAGGAGCAGATGCGCTCCTTCTTCTACAACGCCGCCGAGCGGCCGGCGATCGTGGGCAAGCAGGACGCACAGGGCCGGCCGCTGGTGCCGGCGCTGGGGGAACTGCGGCCGTCGCGCCTGATCGAGATCGTCGCCCAATGGCTCGTGGGCCACTTCCCCGACCTGGACCGGCGCCACCTGGTGCGCGACTTCACGCTGCCGGAGCTGCTCGCCAACGAGAGCGACAGCGTCAAGCGCCTGCCCTACTTCTGCGCCGGCTGCCCGCACAACACCTCCACGCGCGTGCCCGAGGGCTCGCATGCGCAGGCCGGCATCGGCTGCCACTTCATGGCGAGCTGGATGAACCGCGACACCGAGGGGCTGATCCAGATGGGCGGTGAAGGCGTGGACTGGGTGTCGCACGCGATGTTCACCCGGGTGCCGCACGTGTTCCAGAACCTTGGCGACGGCACCTACTACCACTCGGGTTACCTCGCGATCCGGCAGGCCGTCGCGGCCCAGGCCACCCTCACCTACAAGATCCTGTTCAACGACGCGGTCGCCATGACCGGCGGGCAACCGGTGGACGGCATCATCAGCGTCGACGGCATCGCGCGGCAGGTCGAGGCCGAGGGCGTGAAGAAGGTGGTCGTGCTCTCCGACGCGATCGGCAAGTACGACGCGATCCGCAACCGCTTCCCCGCCGGCACCGAGTTCCACGACCGCGACGCGCTCGATGCGGTGCAGCGGCGCCTGCGCGAGATGCCCGGTGTCACCGTCCTGATCTACGAGCAGACCTGCGCGGCGGAGAAGCGGCGCCGCCGCAAGAAGGGCGAGCTGGTCGACCCGGCGCGGCGCCTCTACATCAACGACCGCGTCTGCGAAGGCTGCGGCGACTGCTCCGTCCAGAGCAACTGCGTGGCGGTGCAGCCGCTCGAGACTCCTTTCGGCCGCAAGCGCAGGATCGACCAGAGCAGCTGCAACAAGGACTACTCCTGCGCCAAGGGTTTCTGCCCGAGCTTCGTCGGCGTGGTGGGCGGCCGGCCGCGCAAGCGCGCCGGCGCGCTCGCAGGCGGCGCCGACGCCTTCCAGCAGCGCGTCGCGGCGCTGCCGCGTCCGGCGCCCCACACGTGGACCGCGCCCTACGACCTGCTGGTCACCGGCGTCGGCGGCACCGGCGTGGTCACCGTCGGCGCGCTCGTCGCGATGGCCGCGCACCTGGAAGGCAAGAGCGCCAGCGTGCTGGACTTCATGGGCTTCGCGCAGAAGGGCGGCTCCGTGCTGAGCTTCGTGCGCTTCGCCGACCTCCCCGGGCGCCTGAACCAGGTGCGCATCGACACCCAGCAGGCCGACGCCCTGCTCGCCTGCGACCTGGTGGTGGGCGCTTCGCCCGATGCGCTGGCCACGGTGCGACACGGTCGCACGCGCATCCTCGCCAACACCCACGAGGTGCCGGTGGCGGAGAGCCTGCGTAACCCGGACGCTTCGCTGAAGGTGTCGCAGCTGCTGGAAAAACTGCGCTTCGCCGCCGGCGCCGACCGCGTCGAGACGCTCGATGCCCAGGCCCTGGCCGAAGCCTTCCTGGGCGACTCGATCTTCTCCAACATCGTGGCGCTGGGCGCGGCCTGGCAGCGCGGACTGGTGCCTGTGAGCCTGGAAGCGCTGCAGCGTGCGATCGCGCTCAATGGCGTGGCCGTCGACAACAACCGGCTCGCGTTCTCGCTGGGCCGGCTGGCGGCCGGCGAACCGGAGGCGATCACGGCCCTGCTGCGCGGCGAGGCGCTGCAGCCGGTGCCGGCCGACACGCTGGACGCGATCGTCGCGCGCGGCGTGGCCCACCTCACCGGCTACCAGGACGCCGCGTACGCGCGCCGCTACGCCAACTTCGTCGCCCGGGTCCGCGAGCACGAACTGTCGCTCGTCGCGGATGCGACGCTGCCCTTCACGCGCACCGTCGCCCAGGCCTTGCTGAAGCTGATGGCCTGCAAGGACGAATACGAAGTGGCGCGCCTGTACACGGACGGCGCGTTCCGGCGTACGCTGCAGCAGCAGTTCGAAGGGCAGGTCCGGCTGGAGTTCTACATGGCGCCGCCGGCACTGGTCCGCGCGAAGGAGGGGCAGGCGCCGCGCAAGGTGCGCCTGGGCGGCTGGATGATGCCCTTCCTGGCGCTGCTGGCGCAGGGCCGGCGGCTGCGCGGCACGGCGTTCGACCCGTTCGGCCGCACGGCGGAGCGGCGCATGGAGCGGGAGCTGGTCGCGGCCTATCGCGCGCGGATCGAAGCGCTGCTGCCAGCGCTGGACGCTCCGCGCCTGAAGACCGCGACGGAAATCGCGGCCCTGCCGCTTGCCATGCGCGGCTTCGGCCACGTGAAGCTCGCGAACGTGGCGTTGGCGCGCGTGCGGGAGGCGGAGCTGCTGTACCGGTTCGATCCGTCCACGTATCCGCGGCCGGAACGTGCGGCGCAGGCGGGGCAGATCCGCGGGATCCGGGTCACGGCATCGGCGTGAACGGTGGGGTTCGCTGCGCTCACCACCACCCTACATGGTGAGCGCGGCGAACCCCACCGCCACCATCACCCAAACGCATCCACCTTGTCGTTCCACCACGGCAGCTCCGGAATGATCCCCGTCCCTGCCGCCGCGTTCTGCGCCATGTGCTCCGGCGAACCACTGCCCGGGATCACGCACGTCACGGCCGGATGGCCCAAGGCAAATTTCAGCAACACCTGCGACCAGGTGGTGCACCCGATCTCGCCGGCCCACGCCGGCAGCGCCTTCGAACGCAAGCGCCGCATCAGCCCACCGCCCCCCAGCGGCCGGTTCACCAGCACCGCCACGCCGCGTTCGGCCGCCAGCGGCAGCAGCCGCTGCGCCGCCTCGCGTTCCTGCACCGAGTAGTTGATCTGCAGGAAGTCGAGCGGCTCGCGCGCGAGCACGTCCTCGACGTCGCCATAGGCCGAGGACGTGTAGTGCGTGATGCCGACATAGCGCACGCGCCCCGCCGCCTTCCACTGGCGCAGCGTCGCCAGGTGGTCCCGCCAGTCCACCAGGTTGTGCACCTGCACCAGGTCCACCGTGTCCGTGCGCAGCAGGCGCAGCGAGGTCTCCATCTGCCGGATGCCCGCGGCGCGCCCCGTGGTCCACACCTTGGTGGCGAGGAACGCGCGCGGCCGCAGGCCCGCTTCGGCCAGCAACTGGCCGGCCGCCGCTTCCGCCTTGCCGTACATGGGCGAGCTGTCGACCACCGTGCCGCCGGCGTCCAGCAGCGCCGACAGCACGCCGGTGAGCGCCGAGAAGGCGGCCGTCCCGGGCGACCGGTCGAAGCCCAGGTAGGTGCCGCAACCGATGACGGGCAGCGGCTCGCCGGTGGCGGGAATGGGACGCGTGAGCATGGCGGCAGCGTAGCATCGCTTCCCATGCCCTCCATCCGACCCTCCACGCCCTGGCGCTATTCCACGCCGGCCATCGTGCTGCACTGGCTGCTGGCCGCCCTCATCGTCTTCATGGCCGGCCTCGGCTGGTGGATGATGACCGTCGAACACGAGCCCGGCGGCCGGGACTGGATCAACCTGCACCAGTCCATCGGGCTGGTCGTGGCCGCGCTGGTCCTGCTGCGCATCGTCTGGCGGCTGTTCCACCGCCCCGAGCCGCTGCCGGTCGGCGTGCCCGCCTGGCAACGCAAGGTCGCGCGTGCAGTGCAGGGGTTGCTCTACGGCGCGCTGGTGCTGGTGCCGGTCACGGGCATCGTCGGCTCGCTGTACACGAAGTCCGGCCTGCACTTCTTCGGGCCCGCGACCAACGCCGGCATCACCCCCGTGCACGACACGGCCGAATCGCTCTTCGGCTGGCACGAGGACCTCGTGTGGGTCATGGTCATCCTCCTCGTGCTGCACGTGCTGGCCGGACTCAAGCACCTGCTGTATGACCGCGACGGCGTGTTCCAGCGCATGTGGCCCGGACGGGGCTGATCAGGCCTTCGGAATGCGCCCCTTCACCTGCGGCGCGGCGAGGAAGTCGAAGTCCACGCCCCGGTCGGCCTGCGTCACCGCCTGCAGGAACAGCTTGCGGTAGCCGCGCTCCGCGCGCGGCTCCTGCACCGGCTGCTCCCTTGCGCGCCGCGCCAGTTCCTCGTCGGGCACCAGCAGGCTGATCTCGCGCCGGCTCACCGACAGCCGGATGCGGTCACCGGTGCGCACGTGCGCCAGCGGGCCGCCGATCGCCGACTCGGGCGTCACGTGCAGCACGATGGTGCCGAAGGCCGTGCCGCTCATGCGGCCGTCGGAGATGCGCACCATGTCCTTCACGCCCTGGCGCGCCAGCTTGCGCGGCAGGGGGATGTAGCCGGCCTCCGGCATGCCCGGCGCACCCTTGGGGCCGATGTTCTTCAGCACGAGGATGTCGTGGGCGTTCACGTCGAGGTCGTCGCGGTCGATGCGTTCAGCCAGGTCCAGCAGGCCTTCGAACACCACGGCACGGCCCTCGTGCTCCATCAGCATGGGATCGGCCGCCGACTGCTTGATGAGGGCCCCCCCGGGCGCGAGATTGCCGCGCAGCACGGCGATGCCGCCCTCGCGGTAGATCGGGTTGCCGCGCGGCCGCACGACGTCCTGCGCGAAAGGCGGCGCGGCGCGCTCCAGCTCCTCGCCCAGCGTGCGGCCGGTGACGGTGAGCGCGTCGAGGTGCAGCAGCGGCTTCAGCTCGCGCAGCAGCGTCGCCATGCCACCCGCCGCGTGGAAATGCTCCATGTAGTGCTGGCCCGAAGGCTTGAGGTCCACCAGCACCGGCGTCTCGCGCCCCATGCGGTCCAGGGCCTGCAGGTCCACCTCGAAGCCGAGGCGGCCCGCGATCGCGGTGAGGTGGACGATCGCGTTGGTCGAACCGCCGATGGCCAGCAGCACGCGCATCGCGTTCTCGAACGCCTGCTCGGTCAGGACCTTGTCGACCGTGAGCCGGCTCTTCGCCATCTGCACGGCGACGGTGCCCGTCTGCTCGGCGACGCGCATGCGCGCGGCGGTCACGGCCGGCGGCGACGCGCCGCCCGGCACCGTCATGCCCAGCGCCTCGGCCACGCAGGCCATGGTGCTCGCCGTGCCCATCACCGAACAGGTGCCGATGCTGGGCACCAGCTGGTTGTTGACCTCGTCGATCTCTTCCTGCGTGACGTCCTCGGCGCGGAAGCGGGCCCAGTAGCGCCGGCAGTCCGTGCAGGCACCGACCACCTCGCCGCGGTGCGAGCCGGTGAGCATGGAACCGGTGATCAGCTGGATGGCGGGCAGGCCCGCCGAGGCCGCGCCCATCAGCTGCGCCGGCACCGTCTTGTCGCAGCCGCCGATCAGCACCACGGCATCCATCGGCTGGGCCCGCAACATCTCCTCCGTGTCCATGGCCATCAGGTTGCGCAGGTACATGCTGGTGGGCTGCGCGAAGCTCTCGCCGATGGAGATGGTGGGGAACTTCACCGGCAGGCCGCCGGCCAGCTGCACGCCGCGCGTCACGGCCTCGACCAGCTGGGGCATGTTGCCGTGACAGGGGTTGTAGCCGCTGCCCGTGTCCGCGATGCCGATCACGGGGCGGTCCAGCGCGCTGTCGGTGTAGCCCGCGCCCTTGATGAAGGCCTTGCGCAGGAACAGCGAGAAGCCGGCGTCGCCGTAGCTGGTGAGGCCCTTGCGCATTCCGGTGGGGTCGTGGTCCTGGCTCATGGCCGGATTGTCGGCGGGAACCCGCTTCCCTCCGAGGGGGATGGCCCTTAGGATGGGTCCATGAGCGCCACTCCCCGCATCCAGGGCGTCCTGTCGCCCGTCCTCACCCCCTTCGCCGCCGACTACACGCCCGATGCGGACCGCTTCATCCGGCACTGCCGCTGGCTGCTGGACCAGGAGGTGGGACTGGCGATCTTCGGTACCAACTCCGAAGCCAATTCGATGTCGGTCGCGGAGAAGCGGCGGCTGTTCGACGCGCTGCTGGAGGCGGGCCTGCCGCCGCGGCGCATGATGCCCGGCACGGGCTGCTGCGCGCTCCCCGACTCGATCGAGCTCACGAAGCGCGCGGTGCAGGCGGGCGTGGCCGGCGTGCTGATGCTGCCGCCCTTCTACTACAAGGGCGTCAGCGACGAGGGCCTGTACCGCAACTTCGCAGCCATCATCGACGGCGTCGCGGACGATCGCCTGCGCATCTACCTGTACCACATCCCGCCAGTGTCGGCGACGCCGATCTCGCGCGGCCTGGTGGCGCGGCTGCTGAAGTCCTATCCCGGCATCGTGGCCGGCATGAAGGACAGCTCCGGCGACTGGAGCAACACGCGGGCCATGATCGAGGAGTTCGGCCCGCAGGGCTTCGACGTGTTCGCCGGCAGCGAGAATTTCCTGCTCGCGGACCTGCGCGCCGGCGGGCCCGGCTGCATCACGGCGACGGCCAACGTGAACCCCACGGCGATCGTCCAGCTGTGCAAGACCTGGCGCCAGGCCGACGCGGACGAGCAGCAGAAGAAGCTGGACGCCACGCGCGCCGCCTTCGCGCAGTTCCCGCTGATCCCCGCCATGAAGGCGGCGATCGCCTGGAAGACCGGCCGCCAGGACTGGGTGCACGTGCGGCCGCCGCTGGTGGACCTCGATGCCGCACAGCAGCAGACACTGCAGGCGTCGCTGGACCAGGTGGGCTTCACGATGCCCAACGCGAGCGCCCTCGCCTGAGCTTGCGCGAGGTCAAACCCCTCGCGTGACCTGCGTCAAGCCGCGTCCCGGCGGCGCGGTATCTACTTCGACGCATGGCACGGCCCCCGCACGAGCTCTCCGACGACCAGCGCGCGCTGCTGGGCGAATTCGAGCGCCTGCACGCGCGCTGGCGCGCCGCCGTCGACGCTGCGGCCGCGCGGGAATGTGGTGTCGCCGCCGACGACGTCGCCGCGCGAAGCAGTCTGCGCGATGCGCTGGACGCGGACGAAGCCTGCCGCCTGGCCATGCGCCTGCTGCGCGATCGGCCCCTCTAGCGCCTGCGCTCCGACGCGGGGCGCGGCCGTGAAATGCGCCCGAGATCCACGGGAAATCGGCCCTTGTTCGGGCCATCGCTCCCGATGCGCCAAGGCAGAATCAACGGCGGGAGTGCCGGCACACCGGCGAAATGGCAACAAGGAGAGAGGTCACCATGCATCAGAAGTACACGACGCGCCTGGCCCTGGCGCTGGGCACCGCCCTGCTGGCGGGCACCACCTGGGCGGCCGGCAGCGAGGCCCCCGCCACCGCCAACGAGGCGGTCGCCATGGTCAAGAAGGGCGTGGCCTACATCAAGGCCAACGGCAAGGAAAAGGGCTTCGCCGAGATCACGAACCGGGACAGCAAGGACTTCCACGACCGCGACCTGTACCTGGCCGTGCACAAGCTCGATGGCACCTGCGTCGCCCACGGCACCAACGAGAAGATGGTGGGCAAGAACTTCATCGAGATGAAGGACATCGAGGGCAAGGAATACATCAAGGAGCGCGTCGAGTTCGCCAAGACGAAGGGCACGTTCTGGACCGACTACCACTTCAACAACCCCGTGACCAAGAAGCTGGAGCCCAAGACGGCGTACTGCGAACGCCTGCCCGGCGACGACTACGTGGTCTGCGGCGGCATCTACAAGAAGTAGGCCCCGGCCGCTCGTCTCCTGCGGGACGGGCCCCGGCGCCGCCGCCGCGCCGTCCTGACACAATGCTCCGGTCCAGGAAGGCCGGAGCATGACGACCAGGAGTGTCCTGCAGGAAACACGCGACGTGCAGAGGGCGATCACCCTGATCGAACTCGGCGCGCGCCTGCAGTTCATCGAGGCGGAGGTGGACCTCAGCCGCGAGCGGCTGCTGCGCCTGTACAAGGAGGTCAAGGGCACCTCGCCGCCCAAGGGCCTGCTGCCCTTCTCGGTCGACTGGTACATGTCGTGGATGGCGAACATCCACGCCTCGATGTTCTACAACATGTACCAGCGCCTGCTGGCGCACGGCGAGGAGCGCCTCGACGCGCTGGTGAAGGCCTTCCGCATGTACCAGGAGCAGGTGCGCACGCACGGCGACGCGCCGGCGCTGGACTTCACGCGGGCCGCCACCCTGGTGAAGTTCTTCGAAGGCGGCATGCTGCAGCTCACGCCCTGTACCCGCTGCACCGGCCTGTTCGTCCACCATGCGCACGAGCCGCGCGCCGGCTACGTGTGCGTGCTGTGCCGGCCACCGGCCCGCGCCGGCAAGAAAAAGCGTCCCGCGGCCGCCGCCGAAGACTAGCCGGCGACCGTTGGCTCCCCGCCAGGCGCCGCTCGTCCGCGCGCCGTGGGGACGGCGCGACTTCCTTCACGTGCCCCGCGAACGAACTCCCACATTTGTAGCCGTTCGTAACATGATGGCATCCACACGAAGGAGCACGAGGAGAACGGGATGGTCCCGACCGACATGACCAAGGAAATCGCCGACCTGAACCTCACGTACATGCTGCTGGCCCAGAAGCTGCTGCGCGAGGACCGGGCCGCAGCCATGCTGCGCCTGGGCATCAGCGCCGGGATGGCCGACGTGCTCGCCGGCATGTCGCTCGCCGAGACGATCCGGCTGGCCGCCAGCAATTTCGTGCTGTGCGCCTTCCGCCTCGACGAGCTGCCCATCCTCCAGAACGTGATGCAGGGGGAGCGCCAGCCTTCCCTGCAGCAGGCCCACCTGTCGATCCTGCTCGCCGGTGCGCAGGCCGCGCCGGCGGCCTGATCACGTTCAGGGCTCCTGGCGGATCACGTCGCGCAAGGTGAAGCGCACTTCGCGCAGGAGCGCGGCGCTGCCCGTCGTCGTGCCGTAGCCCGTCGTGTGCGCCACGACCGCCCAGCGCTGGATCTCGCCGTCGCTCGCCATCTTCTCGATCGCGGCGCGGATCGTGTAGACGAAGCGCTTGCTGGACCCGTCCGGCATGCAATGCACCTCGGCGCGCAGCGCCATGTCCTTGGCCAGGCGCAGGCCGGTGTCCTTGCCCACCTTCTGGATCGCCTGCGCCAGGTCCTGGCTCTTCACCAGGCTGCAATCGATGTCCTGCAGTACCGTGTTCGTTGCCGCATTCGCGGCGCCGGCAGCGAGCCCCGCCGCCAGCAGCACCATGGCTTTCGTTCCCATTCGACGCTCCTTCGTTCTGGATCGTCCGATCCTAGGAGCGGCGCCCCGATTCCGAAGGCGCGAACACCGGGCGTTTTCCCCCTCGTCTCCGACGGGCGGAAGTCAGCCCCGGCGCAGCCGGCGGTGCCCATAATCGCGACCCCATGGGCACTGCTTCCAGGGCATCACGCCGCACCCGCTTGTGGGCCGGCCTGCGGGCGCGGCCGCGGCTGCTCGGCTCGCTCGTGTTCGGGCTCGCGGTCTACGCCGCCGGCATGCGGCTGGCGCACCTGTCCGGTTCGACCGCGACGCTCGTGGGCTGGAACGCCGGCGCGCTGCTGAACTTCGCGCTGACCGTGCACATGGCGTGGGGCAGGGACGTCGAAGCCGTCAAGCGCCGGGCCCTCGCGCAGGGCGAGGGCCGCTTCGCGATCCTCGCCGTCGTGACCCTGGGCGCCGTCGCGGTGCTGCTCGCCGTGGGCACGCAGCTGTCGCAGGCGCGGGACCTGCAGGGCAGCGCGCGCCTCGCGCACGTGCTGCTGGCGATCCTCACCGTCGTCACCACGTGGCTCTTCATGCAGTCGGTCTTCGCGCTGCACTATGCGCACGACTTCTACCTCGCCCGCCACAACGGGGCGCCCGACCCGCTGCACTTCCCCGGCACGCCCGACCCGCTCTATCCCGACTTCTTCCACTTCTCCTGCGTCATCGGCGTCGCGGCCCAGACGGCCGACATCAGCTTCAACGGTTCGGCGCTGCGGCCCGTGGGCACGGTCCACTGCGTGATCGCCTTCGTCTTCAACACGAGCCTGCTCGCGCTCGTGATCAACGTTGCCGCCGGCGTATTGACCTGAGCAACGGCGCAGCCCGGCTGTCCGCGCGGCATCACCTGCGCGACACCTTGCGGGAAAACACCATGCGGGCCCGCCGGATTTGCGTGGAAGCATGCTGACCTCCATCGCCAAGGCCGAGGTCAGCGGGTGCACGACTCTCCGGAAACGCGCGCGATCCAGACCCCCGACGCCGACGCACCCCTGCTGTCGGTGCGCGACCTGTGCGTGCGCTTCCGCGGCATCACGGCCCTCGACGGCGTCTCCTTCGACGTCCAGCGCGGCCACATCACCGGGCTGATCGGCCCCAACGGCGCCGGCAAGACGACCCTCTTCAACTGCCTGTCGCGGCTGTACGGCTACGCCGAGGGCTCCATCGCGTTCGAAGGCCGGTCGCTCGACCGGACCCCCGCGCACCGCATCGCCGGCCTGGGCATCGGCCGCACCTTCCAGAACCTGGCGCTGTTCGCGAGCATGAGCGTCCTGGACAACATCAAGGTGGGCCGCCACGCGCGCACGCGCAAGGGCTTCTTCGCCAACGCGCTGCGCCTGCCCGGCGTGCACGGCGAGGAGGCCGACTGCACCCGGCGCGCCGAGGAACTGGTGCGCTTCCTCGGCCTCGAGGCCGTCGCGGACAAGCGTGTGTCCGAATTGCCCTTCGGCACCCGCAAGCGCGTCGAGCTGGGCCGCGCCCTGGCGAGCGAGCCGAGGCTGCTGCTGCTCGACGAACCGGCGGCCGGCCTCAACCACGAGGAGGTCGGCGCGCTGGGCAGCCTGGTGCGGGCGATCCGCGACCAGTTCCGCCTGACCGTGCTGCTCGTGGAGCACCACATGGGCCTCGTGATGAGCGTGTCCGACCACGTCGTCGCGCTCAACTTCGGCCGCAAGATCGCCGACGGCCGCCCCGAGGAAGTCCGCAAGGACCCGGGGGTGGTGCAGGCCTACCTGGGAGCGGATGCCTGATGGCCGCGCCGCTGCTCGAAGTACGCGGCCTGCGGGCGGGCTACGGCCCGACCGAGGTGCTGCACGGCCTGGACTTCGGCATCGCCGAGGGCAGCATCACTGCGCTGCTGGGCGCCAACGGCGCGGGCAAGACCACCACGCTGCGCGCGGTCTGCGGCATGGTGCGCACCGCCGGCGAGGTGCTGTTCGACGGCCAGCGCATCTCGGGCCGTTCCACCGAGGACATCGTGCGCCTCGGCGTGGCACACGTGCCGGACGGCCGCGGCACCTTCACCGATCTCACGACCGAGGAGAACCTGCGCCTCGGGGCCTACGCGCGCCGCGAGCGCGGCGCGCTGCAGCAGGACTACGAGCGCATGTACCGCCTGTTCCCCATCCTGGCGCAGCGGCGGCACCAGCAGGCGGGCACGCTCTCGGGCGGCCAGCAGCAGATGCTGGCGGTGGCCCGCGCGCTGATGCTGCGCCCGCGCCTGCTGCTGCTGGACGAACCCTCCTTCGGCCTCGCGCCCATGGTGGTGAAGGAGATCTTCGAGGTGATGCGCGAGATCAACCGCAGCCAGCAGGTCACCATCCTGCTGGTCGAACAGAACGCCGCCATGGCGCTGCGCCTGGCGGACGAAGCCCACCTGCTGGAGACCGGGCGCATCGTGCGCTCCGGCGCCGGCAGCGCGCTGATGAACGACGACGCGGTCCGCCGCGCCTACCTGGGCTACTAGCGGCCATGGAAGCCTTCCTGCACCAGGTGATCGCCGGCCTCGCCACGGGCGGGATCTACGCCAGCCTCGCGCTGGCGCTGGTGATGATCCACAACGCCACGCGGCTGGTGAACTTCGCGCAGGGCGAGATGGCGATGTTCGCGACCTACCTGTGCTGGACGATGATCCAGGCGGGCTGGCCCTACTGGGTCGCCTTCTTCGCCACGATCGTGCTGTCCTTCGTGCTGGGCGTGGCGATCGAGCGCATCGTGATCCGGCCGGTCGAACGCTCGCCGGTCCTCACGGTCGTCGTGGTGTTCATCGGCCTCGTGCTGATCCTCAACAGCGTCGCGGGCTGGATCTTCAGCTACACCATCAAGCCGTTCCCGAGTCCCTTCCCGGGCTCGCCACCGTTCGGCCTGCGCATCGTGTCCTCGCACGAACTGGGCGCGATCTGCGTGACGCTGGTGGTCCTGCTGCTCGTGTTCCTCTTCTTCCGCTTCACGCCGCTGGGACTCGCGATGCGCGCGGCCGCGCAGAACCCGGATTCCAGCCGGCTCGTGGGCATCCGCGTCGGCTGGATGCTGGCCCTCGGCTGGGGCCTGGCCGCGGCGATCGGCGCGACGGCCGGGATGATGGTCGCGCCCATCGTGTTCCTGGAGCCGAACATGATGACCGGCGTGCTGCTCTATGCCTTCGCGGCGGCCCTGCTGGGCGGCATCGACAGCCCCGGCGGCGCGGTGGCCGGCGGCTTCATCGTCGGCGTGCTGGAGAACATCGTCGGCGCCTACCTGATCGGCACCGAGCTGAAGCTCACGGTAGCCCTCGTCCTGATCGTGGGCGTCCTGGTCGTGAAACCGGCCGGCCTGTTCGGCCGCGTCATCGTGCAACGGGTCTAAGCCATGTCCGTCGTCGCCAGCGACCTCACCCCCCTCGCGCCGGCCCAGGCGTCGGGTGGCGTGCGGGGCTGGTCGCCCGCGTGGCTGGCCGCGGTGATCGCGCTGGTGATCGCGGCCTGCGTGCTGCCGTTCGTGTCCAGCAACTACCGCGTGTTCCAGTACACGATGGTGCTGGTCTACGCGATCGCGCTGCTGGGGCTGAACATCCTCACGGGCTACAACGGCCAGATCTCCCTGGGCCACGGCGCGTTCTATGCCATCGGCGCCTACGTCACGGCCGTCCTGATGGACAAGTTCGGTGTGCCGTACTGGCTGTGCATCCCGGCCGCGGGCGCGGTGTGCCTCGTCGCGGGGTTCCTGTTCGGCCTGCCGGCCTTGCGGCTGGAGGGCGTGTACCTGGCGCTCGCGACCTTCGCACTGGGCGTGGCCTTGCCGCAGCTGCTGAAGTACAAGCACCTGGAGGAATGGACCGGCGGGGTACAGGGCATCATCCTCACGAAGCCCGAGCCGCCCTTCACGGAGTTGCTGGGGCTCAAGCTCAACGCCGACCGCTGGCTGTTCCTGTTCGCGCTGCTGGTGGCGGTGGTGATGTTCGTGCTCGCGTGGAACCTGCTGCGCGGCCGCGTGGGCCGCGCGCTGATCGCGATCCGCGACCACCCCATCGCGGCTTCCACGATGGGCATCGACACCAGCCTGTACAAGTCGCTCGCCTTCGGCGTCAGCGCGATGTTCACCGGCGTGGCCGGCGGGCTGGGCGCGATCGCCGTGGCCTTCGTGGCGCCGGACAGCTTCACCATCTTCCTGTCGATCTCGCTGCTGGTGGGCATGGTGGTGGGCGGGCTCGCCTCCATCAGCGGCGCGCTGTGGGGCGCGATCTTCATCCAGTTCGTGCCCAACCTGGCCGACCAGGTCTCCAAGGCGGCGCCGTGGGCCATCTACGGCGCGCTGATGATCGTCTTCATGTACGTGATGCCCACCGGCATCGCGGGCGCCTTCAACCTGGCCCGGCAGCGCCTCGCGCGCCGCCGAGGCCGGGACTCCGCGGCTGGGTGAAACGCCGCACTCCCTCCCTGAAAGGACGACACCATGGCACTCAAGCAGCGCATCGTCTGGGCCGCGTTGGGCCTGGCGCTGGCCGCCGGACCGGCCGCCGCGCAGAAGCAGTACGGGCCGGGCGCGAGCGACAGCGAGATCAAGATCGGCAACACCATCCCCTACAGCGGGCCCGCGTCCGCGTACGGGATCATCGGCAAGGTCGAGGCCGCCTACTTCAAGATGCTGAACGAGTCGGGCGGCATCAACGGCCGCAAGATCGACTACATCAGCCTGGACGACGGCTACAGCCCGCCCAAGACGGTGGAGATGATCCGCAAGCTGGTGGAGCAGGACGAGGTGCTGTTCACGGTCAGCACGCTCGGCACGCCGTCCAATTCGGCCATCCACAAGTACATGAACCAGAAGAAGGTGCCGCACCTGTTCGTGGCCACCGGCGCGTCCAAGTGGAACGACCCCAAGGACTTTCCCTGGACCATGGGCTTCAATCCCAACTACCAGAGCGAAGGCCGGCTCTACGCGACGGACGTCCTGCGCAACCACCCGAACGCGAAGATCGCGGTCCTGTACCAGAACGACGACTACGGCAAGGACTACCTCAAGGGCTTCATGGACGGCCTGGGCGACAAGGCGAAGACCATGATCGTGAAGACGGCAACCTACGAAGTGACCGATCCGACGGTCGACTCGCAGATCGTCACGCTGCAATCGTCCGGCGCCGACGTGTTCTTCAACATCACGACGCCCAAGTTCGCCGCCCAGGCGATCCGCAAGGTCGCCGACGTCGGCTGGAAGCCCGTGCACTACCTGAACCAGGTGTCCGCGAGCGTCGGCTCCGTGCTCAAGCCCGCGGGCCTGGACAAGTCCGTCGGGCTGATTTCCATGCAGTACATCAAGGACCCGACCGATCCGAAATGGGCGAACGACCCGGCGATGAAGGACTACTTCGCCTTCATGAAGAAGTACCTGCCGGGCGAGGACGCGATGGACGCGAGTGCCACCTACGGCATGGCCGTGTCGCAGCTCACGACGCAGTTGCTGAAGCAGTGCGGCAGCAACCTTACCCGCGAGAACGTGATGAAGCAGGCCGCCAGCCTGAAGTACCAGATCCCGATGGCGCTGCCGGGCGTGATGGCGGAGACGAGCGCGAACGACTTCGCGCCCTTCCAGACCATGCAGCTGGTGAAGTTCGACGGCAAGACCTGGCAGGGCACCGGCGAACCGGTCGCCGTCAAGTGACCCGCACCGTGCGGAAGCCGGCGGGGACGTCCCGCCGCTGCGGTTGGAAGAAGTTGCGGTAGCGCGCGTGCGCGATCGCCGGCGCCGTCGCCGGCGAGGCACCGCGCAGCACGCGCCGCGTGCCGAACCAGGGCCGCGAATAGTCCTGGTACGGATGCGGCGCGAAACCCGCATAGGGCTCGAACGCGCTCGCGGTCCACTCCCAGGCATGGCCCCAGCGGAACCCTGGCGCGGCCAGCGCGGCGCATTCCCATTCCGCTTCGGTGGGCAGGCGCCGTCCGGCCCAGCGGCACCAGGCGTCCGCCTCGTGCGCGCTCAGGTGCACGGCCACCTCGTCCTCGCGCAGCGGATGCCACGCGCCCTGGCGCATGCGCTCCCAGCCGCTCGCGCTGCGGCGCAGGCCGGCGGGGCGGCGCACGCCCTGCTGCGCCCGCCAGGCCGTGCCCTGGGGCGTCCACCAGCGCGCTTCGTCGTAGCCGCCCTCCTCCACGAAGGGGAGGAAGGCGCCCCAGGTGACCGGCTCGGCATCGATGGCGAAGGCGGGCAGGTCGACGGGGCGGGCCTGCAGCTCGTTGTCGAAGTGGAAGCCCGGTCCGGTGCTGCCGAGGGTGAAGGCCTGCGTCGCGACCTTCAACTCCTGGCCCGGCGCCGCCGTGGGCACCAGAGCCATCTCCGTCACCGCGATGCCCAGCGACTCGCCCATGTACGCGGCGGCCTCGGCATGCATCTGTTCGTGCAGGGCGGTCAGGCGGAAGAAGTACAGCGCATCGTCGCCTGCGTCGTAGCGCAGTGCATCCAGGCTGTCCAGCGTGGCGGCGAGGGACCGCTCCAGGTAGTCCTCCGTGCCCTGCGCATCGGGCAGCGGCAGGTCCCAGCGCGTGCGGTGCGCGACCCGGCTGGAGTCGTACCAGGCATCCGCCTGCGGCAGCAGCGAGGCCGTGCGGCGCACGTCGGGATCCGCCTGCACGCCGCGGTGCCGCTCGGGGTTGCGCGCGATCCACCACTCCTGGAACCAGGCGATGTGGCCCAGCTCCCACAACGGGGGATTCAGTTCCGCGGCGTACGGCACATGCGGCTGTGCGCCGAGGGCCGCGCGGAACTCCCGGGCCAGGCGCAGCGTGCGCGCGCGGGCCTCGAGCAGCGCGGTGCGCGCGTCGTCCCGCGTTCCCTGTCGCACGGCCCGCGCCTCCGGCGCTCCCGACGCGCTATAAATCGGCGGTGTCCCGTTCTCCATCGGTCGTCATCGTAAGCCCCGCCCTCGCCGACGCCAACAACGGCAACTGGCGGACCGCGCGCCGCTGGCAGGAACTGCTGGCGGGAAGCCACGCCGTCCGCGTCACGCGCGCCTGGCCGGATGCGGACGCGGAGGGCGACGCGCTCATGCTGGCCCTGCACGCGCGCCGTTCCGCGGAGTCCGCCGCGGCCTGGGCCCGTGCCCACCCGGACGGCGGGCTGGCCGTCGTGCTCACGGGGACGGACCTGTACCGGGACATCCTGTCGGACCCGGACGCCCAGCGTTCGCTGGCGCTTGCGCAGCGCCTGGTGGTGCTGCAGGCCTGTGGCCCCGATGCGCTGCCGCCGGAACACCGCGCCAAGGCGCGCGTGATCTACCAGTCGACGCCGGCGCAGCCGCCGCTGCCCAAGCCCGCGGGCCACGTGCAGGCCGTGATGGTGGGCCACCTGCGGGCCGTGAAGGCGCCCGAGGTGCTGTGGGCCGCCGCCCGTGCATTGGCAACGCACGCGGACATCCGCATCGCCCATATCGGCGACGGCGAGGGCGAACCGGACCTGGCCCGGGAGGCACAGTGCATGGCACGCGACTGCCCCGGCTACACGTGGCTCGGCGGCTTGCGGCACGAAGAGACCCTGCGCCACATCCGTTCCGCCCACGTGCTGGTGCACACCAGCACGCTGGAAGGCGGCGCGCACGTGATCCTGGAAGCGGTGCGCTGCGGCACGCCGGTGCTGGCCACGCGCATGCCGGGCAACGTCGGCATGCTGGGCGAGGACTACCAGGGCTACTTCCCCGTGGGCGACGGGGCGGCCCTGGCGGACCGCCTGCTCGCCTGCCGCGCCGGCCAGCGGGGGGAAGACCCCGCCAGCGGCCTGCTCGCGCGGCTGGCCGCACAATGCGCGCTGCGCGCCCCGCTGTTCGACCCGCTCGCCGAGCGGGCCGCGCTCGAATCCCTGCTGCAAGAACTGGAAGTCCCCGCATGAACGCCAACGCCGTCTCCGAACCCCGCCTCACCTCGCTGTCGCATGGCGGCGGCTGCGGCTGCAAGATCGCCCCGGGCGTGCTGTCCGAGATCCTCAAGGGCACGGCGCGCCTGCCGGTGCCGCCGGAACTGCTGGTGGGCATCGAGACGGCCGACGATGCCGCCGTCTACAAGCTCAACGAGGAACAGGCGCTGATCGCGACGACGGACTTCTTCATGCCCATCGTCGACGACCCGTACGACTTCGGCCGCATCGCCGCCACCAACGCCATCTCCGACGTCTACGCCATGGGCGGCAAGCCGATCATGGCCCTGGCGCTGGTGGGCATGCCGATCAGCGTGCTGGGCACGGCCACCATCGGCCGCATCCTGGAGGGCGGCGAATCGGTGTGCAAGGCGGCGGGCATCCCGATTGCCGGCGGGCACACCATCGACTCCGTGGAACCGATCTACGGCCTGGTGGCGCTGGGCCTGGTGCACCCGCAGCGCGTGAAGCGCAACGCCGACGCGCGCGCCGGCGACGTGCTGGTCCTCGGCAAGCCCCTGGGCGTGGGCGTGCTTTCCGCCGCGCTGAAGAAGGAGAAGCTCGACGCCGCCGGCTACGAGCGCATGATCGCGACCACGACGCGCCTGAACACGCCCGGCCCCGAGCTCGCCGCGTTGCCCGGCGTGCATGCGCTCACCGACGTCACCGGATTCGGCCTCGCGGGCCATGCACTGGAACTGGCGCGCGGCGCCAACCTGTCGGTCGCGATCGACTGGAACAAGGTGCCGGTGCTGGAAGGCGTGCGGTCGCTGGCGCAGTCCGGCTTCGTCACCGGAGCGTCGGGCCGCAACTGGGCGGGGTATGGGACGGACGTGGCGCTGCCCGCGGGATTTGCCGAGGCGGAACAAGCGCTGCTGACCGATCCGCAGACCAGCGGCGGGCTGCTGGTGTCCTGCACGCCGGAGAGCGTGGAGCAGGTGCTCGACGTGTTCCGCAAGCATGGGTTCGGGCAGGCGGCGGTGATCGGCGAGGCGAAGGCGCAGGGCGCGGCGCGGCTCTTGGTCCGGTAAGCGCTTCGCGCTGCGGTGGGGTTCGGGCTTCGCCGCTCACCCCACCCTACAGGGTTTGTAGGGTGGCGGTGAGCCGCAGGCGAACCCCACCGATCCCCCTCACCGAAACTCCGGCGGCCGCTGCTCCATCCCCGCCGCCACCGCCTCGCGCTGGTTCGCGCTCCCGATCAGCCTTTGCTGCTCGAACGCCTCGTTCACCAGCACGCGTGCCGCATCCACCGGCGATGCGCCGTTGAACAGGCGCTTCGCGGCCCGGATCGCATCCGGGCTGCTGCCGGCGATCTGCCGCGCCATCGCCCGTGCATCTTCCAGGGGACTCTCGCTCGCCCGCGTGGCGAGCCCCAGCGCGACGGCCTCGGTTCCCGTGACGATGCGGCCCGTGAACGTGAGCTCGCGCGCCACGTCGGGCCGCACGAGTTCGGTCATGAGCACGCAGCCGGACATGTCCGGCACCAGGCCCCACCGGATCTCCATCACCGACAGCTGGGCCTGCGGATGCACGATGCGCACGTCCGCACCCAACGCGACCTGCAGTCCGCCGCCGAACGCGACGCCGTGCACGGCCGCGATCACCGGCACCGGCAGCTCGCGCCAGCCCCAGGCCACCTGCTGCCAGAAGTTCGCGAGGCCGTGCGTGCGCGGCACGATGTCGCCGACGCCGGCCACGCCCTCGCCCGCGAGCCCCTGCAGGCTGGACTTGTCCAGCCCCGCGCAGAACGCGCGGCCTTCCCCGTGCAGCACCACGGCGCGCACGGCCGGATCGCCGCGCACCTGCGCGATCGCATCGATGATGGCCCGGAACATCGCCGGATCGAGCGCGTTCATCTTGTCGGTGCGCACCAGCGCAACCTCGGCCACGCCCTGCGGGTCCACCTGCACCCGCACCCTGTCTTCGCTCATGGGTCCTCCTGTAGCGGCGAGCCCGCATTCTCGCGCGAGTCAGGGTTCTGACAGCCTGCCCGGCCGCAGGAAAACGAGTCGCCCTCTCCCCTTGCACGCAGAACTACCTAGGGCTTTCCCCCCTTTCTGCGCTGCAGCACGGCGACGACCATTGGCGCCTTCGAAGGAGCCGCCGACGCGGCTTCCGCCCAGCCGTGCCGGAGGAAAGTGAATTTGTCGTCCGCTGAGACCATCCTGGAAACCCAGGGCCTGACCAAGGAGTTCAAGGGCTTCGTGGCCGTGAACAACGTGGATCTGAAGGTCCGGCGCGGCGACATCCATGCACTGATCGGTCCCAATGGCGCGGGCAAGACGACGTTCTTCAACCTGCTGACGAAGTTCCTGGCGCCCACCCGCGGCAGCATCACCTACCGCGGCCACGACATCACGCACGAGCGGCCGGCGCAGACGGCGCGGCGGGGCATCGTCCGGTCCTTCCAGATTTCCGCCGTGTTCCCGCACCTCACGGCGCTGGAGAACGTGCGGGCCGCCCTGCAGCGCAACCTGGGCACCTCCTTTCATTTCTGGAAACCCGAACGCTCGCTGCATCCCCTGCACGGCCGCGCCATGCAGCTGCTGGAAGCGGTGGACCTGCAGGCGTTCGCGAACGAACTGACCGTCAACCTGCCTTATGGCCGCAAGCGCGCGCTGGAGCTGGCGACCACGATGGCGCTGGAACCGGACCTGATGCTGCTGGACGAACCGACCCAGGGCATGGGCCACGAGGACGTGCACCGCGTGACCGAACTGATCAAGAAGGTGTCGCAGGGCCGCACCATCCTGATGGTCGAGCACAACATGAACGTCGTGTCCTCCATCGCCGACCGCATCACGGTGCTGCAGCGCGGCGCCGTGATCGCCGACGGCCCTTACGCCGAGGTCTCGAGGAATCCGCAGGTGATCGAGGCCTACATGGGCTCCGCCGACAACGAACTGCAAGGAGCCCATTGAGCATGGCCGCCAACGAGATGCTGCGCATCAGCGACCTGCACGCCTGGTACGGCGAATCGCACGTGCTGCATGGCGTGAACATGGCGGTGAACGAAGGCGAGGTGGTGTCGCTGCTGGGGCGCAACGGCGCCGGCCGCACGACGACCATGCGCGCCATCGTGGGCCTCACGGGCCGGCGCACCGGCTCCATCCGCATCCGCGGGCAGGAGGCGATCGCCCTGCCGCCGCATCGCGTGGCGAAGCTGGGCGTGGGCTACTGCCCGGAGGAGCGCGGCATCTTCGCCAGCCTCTCCGCCGAGGAGAACCTGCTGCTGCCCCCTGCGATCGCGCAGGGCGGCATGAGCGTCGCCGAGATCTACGACATGTTCCCCAACCTGAAGGAACGCGCCGGCAGCCCCGGCACGCGCCTGTCGGGCGGCGAGCAGCAGATGCTGGCGGTCGCGCGCATCCTGCGCACCGGCGCGCGCCTGCTGCTGCTGGACGAGATCTCGGAAGGCCTGGCGCCGGTGATCGTGCAGAAGCTTGCCGAGACCATCCGCACGCTCAAGGCCAAGGGCTACACCATCGTTCTGGTGGAGCAGAACTTCCGCTTCGCCGCGCCCCTGGCCGACCGCTTCTACGTCATGGAGCACGGCCGCATCGTGCGCGAGTTCGCGCAGGCGCAGCTGCAGGAAAACATGGGCATGCTCCAGGAGTACCTGGGCGTTTGACGACATCCGTTTTTCACAAGGAGACCCTTTCATGAAGAAGAAGAAGACCCTCGTGGCCGCCATGGCCCTCGCCTTCGCGGCCACCGGCGCCTTCGCCCAGGCCCAGACCGGCCCCGTCCGCATCGGCTTCATCACCGACATGTCCAGCCTGTACGCCGACATCGACGGTCCCGCGGGCGCCGAGATGATCAAGTGGGCCGTCGAAGACTTCGGCGGCAAGGTCCTGGGCCGCCCGATCGAGGTGCTCTCCGCCGACCACCAGAACAAGGCCGACGTCGCCGCGTCCAAGGCGCGCGAGTGGATCGACAGCCAGAACCTGGCCATGCTGGTGGGCGGCACCAGCTCCGGCACCGCGCTGGCCATGGCCGGCGTCACCAAGGAAAAGCACCGTCCCTACATCGTCATCGGCGCCGGCTCCGCCCGCCTGACCAACGAGGACTGCTCGCCCTACTCCATCCACTACGCCTACGACACCGTGGCGCTCGCCAAGGTGGGCGGCAGCGCGCTGGTGAAGGCCGGCGCCAAGAAGTGGTACTTCCTGACCGCCGACTACGCCTTCGGCCACTCGCTGGAAGCCGACGCGACCAAGGTGGTCAAGGAGAACGGCGGCACGGTGGTCGGCTCGGTGAAGCACCCGCTGAACGCCTCGGACTTCTCGTCCTTCCTGCTGCAGGCGCAGGGCTCCAAGGCCGACATCCTGGCCCTGGCGAATGCCGGCGGCGACACCATCAACGCCATGAAGGCAGCCAAGGAATTCGGCATCACCAAGCAGATGAAGGTGGCCGGCCTGCTGGTGTTCATCAACGACGTGCACTCGATCGGCCTCGCCAACGCCGAAGGCCTGCAGCTGGCCGACAGCTGGTACTGGAACCAGGACGACGAGTCGCGCAAGTTCGCCAAGCGCTTCTTCGACAAGTACAAGCGCATGCCGTCGTCGCTGCAGGCCGCGGACTATTCCGCCGTCACGAACTACCTGAAGGCGGTGCAGAAGGTCGGCACCACGGACGCCGACAAGGTCATGGCCGAACTGAAGTCCATGAAGTACAACGACTTCTACCAGAAGAACGCCAGCGTCCGCGGCGACGGCCGCATGATGCACGACATGTACCTGTTCCAGGTGAAGGGCTCCAAGGACTCCACCACCCCCTGGGACTACTACAAGCTCATGGCCAAGGTGCCGGCCGACCAGGCCTTCACGACGGTCGCCGAGTCGAAGTGCTCGCTGCTGAAGAAGTGACCTGAACACACTCCCTCTCCCGGGACGGGAGAGGGAGCCAGAAAGCTCCATGGAAATCTTCGGAATCCCCGTCCAGGCCTTCCTGGGCCAGCTGATGCTGGGCCTGGTCAACGGCGCCTTCTACGCGATGCTCAGCCTCGGGCTGGCCGTCATCTTCGGCCTGCTGGACATCGTGAACTTCGCGCACGGGGCGCTGTACATGGTCGGCGCGTTCGCCGCCTGGATCATGATGGACCGGTGGGGCGTGAACTACTGGTGGGCGCTGCTGTTCGCGCCCCTCGTCGTCGGCGTGCTCGGCGTCCTCATCGAGCGCCTGTTCCTCAAGAGGCTGTACGGGCTCGACCCGCTGTACGGCCTGCTCCTGACCTTCGGCCTGTCGCTGATCCTCGAAGGCGTCTTCCGGCGCCAGTTCGGCGTGTCCGGCCAGTCCTATCCCGTGCCCGAGCTGCTCTCGGGCGCGACCAACCTGGGCTTCATGATCCTGCCCAACTACCGGGCCTGGGTGGTGGTGGCCTCCGTCGTGGTGTGCCTCGCCACCTGGTACCTGATCGAGCGCACGCGCCTGGGCGCCTACCTGCGCGCCGGCACCGAGAACGCAAAGCTGGTGCAGGCGTTCGGCGTGAACGTGCCGCTGATGGTCACCCTGACCTATGGCGCCGGCGCGGCGCTGGCGGGCCTGGCCGGCGTGCTGGCCGCGCCCGTGATCCAGGTAACGCCGCTCATGGGCTCCAACCTGATCATCGTGGTGTTCGCGGTGGTCGTGATCGGGGGCATGGGCTCCATCCTCGGCTCCGTGGTCACGGGCCTCGGCCTCGGCGTGGTGGAGGGCTTCACCCGCGTGTTCTATCCCGAGGCTTCCAACATCGTGGTGTTCGTAATCATGGCCATCGTGCTGATGCTGCGGCCCGCCGGCCTGTTCGGGAAGGAAGCCTGATGTCCACCCCTTCCTCCTCCGTCCCGGTCGCAACCGAAGGACTGCCGCTGCAGCACCCCGCCGACGCCGCCATCGACCGCCATGGCGCCGGCATGAGCAAGGCAGTGCGCCTCACCTACCTGGCGCTGCTCGTGCTGGCGCTGCTGGCGCCCGTGATCGGCCTGTACCCGGTGTTCGTGATGAAGCTGCTGTGCTTCGCGCTGTTCGCCTGCGCCTTCAACCTGCTGCTCGGGTTCACGGGCCTGCTGTCCTTCGGCCATGCGGCGTTCTTCGGCTTCGCCGCCTACGTCACCGGCTGGTTCGTGAAATCGCAGAACTGGACGCCGGAGCTGGGCGTGCTGGCAGGCGTCGTCAGCGCGGCGCTCCTGGGCCTGGTGTTCGGCATCGTCGCGATCCGTCGCCAGGGCATCTACTTCGCCATGATCACGCTGGCGCTGTCGCAGATGGTGTTCTTCCTCTGCCTGCAGGCACCCTTCACCGGCGGCGAGGACGGCCTGCAGGGCGTGATGCGCGGCCAGCTGTTCGGCCTGGTGCCGCTGGCGGACGACCGCCTGATGTACTACGTGGTGCTCGCGATCTTCATCGCCTGCTTCCTCGGCATCCTGCGCATCGTCACCTCGCCCTTCGGTCAGGTGCTGAAGATGATCCGCGAGAACGAGCCGCGCGCGGTGTCGCTGGGCTACGAAGTGGACCGCTACAAGCTGCTCGCCTTCGTGCTCTCCGCCTCGCTCGCGGGCCTGGCCGGGTCGCTGAAGACGCTGGTGATGAAGTTCGCGACGCTGTCGGACGTGCACTGGTCCATGTCGGGCGAGGTGATCCTGATGTCGCTGCTGGGCGGCGTGGGCACCTTCTTCGGCCCGGTGCTGGGCGCCGGCGTGGTGATCTCGCTGCAGGACATGCTGGCCGACAAGGTCGGCGAATGGGTCACGGTGATCATCGGCGCGATCTTCGTGGTCTGCGTCCTGGCCTTCCGCAAGGGCATCGTCGGCGAACTGCTGGCCTGGCGCGACCGTCGCAAGGCGCGCGGCTGAGCCTGTCGTGCAGGTGATTGGCGGCGCCGGCGGAGGCCGCTAACCTGCGAGCCCCACCCCAGGAGGCTCCATGAAAGACCTGTTTTCCCTGCAGGGCCGCTTGGCCCTCGTCACCGGCGGTTCGCGCGGCATCGGCCGGATGATCGCCACCGGCTTGCTGCACCAGGGCGCCAAGGTCTACATCACCGCGCGCAAGGCGGCCGCGTGCGACGCGACGGCCAACGAGCTGTCGGCGATCGGTCCCTGTGTCTCGCTGCCGATCGACGTGTCCTCGGTGGAAGGCGCGAAGCGCCTCGCGGCGGACATCTCCCAGCGCGAGCCGGCGCTGCACATCCTCGTGAACAACGCCGGCGCGGCGTGGGGCGAGGATTTCGACACCTTCCCGGAGAACGGCTGGGACAAGGTCGTCGACCTGAACCTGAAGGCGCCCTTCTTCCTCACGCAGGCGCTGCACGAGGCGCTGAAGCGCGGCGCGAAGGAACGGCCGGCGAAGGTGATCAACATCGCCTCGATCGACGGCATCTCGGTCAACCAGTGGGAGACCTACTCGTACACCGCCAGCAAGGCGGGACTCATCCACCTCACGAAGCGGCTGGCGCTGCGCCTGGCGAAGGACAACATCGTGGTGAACGGGATCGCCCCCGGCCCCTTCCCGTCCGAGATGAACAAGGAAGCGCGCGACCACGGTGATGCAGTCGCGCACCACGTGCCGGCCGGACGCATCGGCAGCACGGAGGACATGGCCGGCGCTGCGATCTACCTGGCGTCGCGCGCGGGCGATTACGTCGTCGGCGAGACGATCGTGGTGGACGGTGGCGTCACGATCGCGCGGGGGTCTTGATCTCCGTCGTCCCCGCGCAGGCGGGGACCCAGGGCTCCCCGACTGCGCGCTGCGCGCGCAGCCTTCAACGCCCTGGATTCCCGCCTGCGCGGGAATGACAGGGTTACTTGACCCCGGCCAGCGAGTAGTTCTGCGGCCCCCGGCTCGCGATCTTGATCGCGCCGACCTTGTTCCCCAGCTCCGCGCAGCGCACGAGCGACCAGCCCTGCTCCAGCCCGAACAGCAGCGCGCCGCGCCAGGCGTCGCCGCAGCCGGTGGGATCGACGATCGCCTTCGGCTGTTCCGGCGCGACCAGCGTCACTTCGCCGTTGACCCACACCTCGCAGCCGTCGCCGCCCAGCGTCACCACCAGGCCGTTGACGCGTCTGGAGATCTCCGCGCTGCTCCAGCCGGTGCGCTCCGACAGCATCTTGCCCTCGTAGTCGTTCACCGTGACCCAGCTCGCCAGGTCGATGAAGTGGGCGAGCTCCTGGCCGTCGAACATCGGCAGGCCCTGGCCCGGATCGAAGACGAAGGGGATGCCTGCGGCCTTGAACTGCTCGGCGTGCTGCAGCATCGCGTCGCGGCCGTCGGGCGAGATCATGCCCAGCTTGATGTCCGGCCGCGCCTGCACCTTCACCTTGTGCGCCTGCATCATCGCGCCCGGATGGAAGGCGGTGATCTGGTTGTTGTCGCGGTCCGTCATGATCATGGCCTGCGCCGTGAAGGTGTCCTCCACGCGCAGCACGAACTCGGAGCTGACGCCCAGCTGGTCGAGCCGCTGCAGGTAGTCGCTGCCGTCGGCGCCGACCGCGCCCATGGGCAGCGGCGTGCCGCCCAGCGCCTTGAGGCTGTAGGCGATGTTGCCGGCACAGCCGCCGAAATCGCGCCGCAGGCTGGGCACCAGGAAGGACACGTTCAGGATGTGCAGCTGGTCCGGCAGGATCTGCTCGGCGAAGCGGCCCTCGAAGGACATGATGGTGTCGAAGGCGAGGGATCCGCAGATGACGGCGGCCATTGGTTTCTTTCTCGGGGTTCAGGGATAGAAGGCAAGCAGGCGGTAGCCCGCGACACGGGCCCCGCCGCTGGGAGAGAGCGCGATGCCGACGGCGCGCGACCACTCGCCGGACGCATGGATCGTTCCTTCGGCCGCGCCGAGCTCCGCCGGCGTCAGCACGCGGCGCGCGACGGTCTGGTCCTGCGCATCGGTCACGGTCAGTTCCATCGCGGGCACGGCCACGGGCACGCCTGCCGTGTTGCGCAGCGTGAAGCTCAATCGGTAGGTGTCGTTGCGCAGGCGGTTGAAGCCGGAGCTGTCGATCACGACGGACTCGATCTGCCGCGGCGGCCCGAGCTGGCACTGCAGCAGGATGCACATCTGCTCCAGCGCCGGCCGCAGGGCCGGTTGCGCCAGCGCCAGGCGGTCGCGGTCCTGGTAGGCGACCTGGCCGGCAAGCAGCCCGGCGAGCAGCAGCACGGACAGCGCGAGCACCAGCCGCACGAAGGGCCGGCGCCAGAAGTTGCGGCGCCGCGCCTTGCGCACGAAGGAGACGTCGGGGATGTCCTCGTCGTCCGGCGGCAGGAGATCCTCCGGCAGGATCTGGCTCTCGGTGCCGGGCTCGGGCGGGTGCTCGAGGTCCGCCAGCGAGACCTCCGGGCGGCGGAACACGAAGGGCGCGTCCAGCGGGGACGGCTCCAGGGCCTGGCTTTCGCCGAAGAAGTCGGAGGGTTCTTCGGAGCGGTCGCTCGCTTCGGGCACATCTTCGCCCGCTGCAGGCGATGCCGTCGCCGCGGCGCGTCCCTTGGATCCCGCGGACGGCGTCGCCGGCTCCGGGGCGCGGCGCCGGGGTGCCGGGGGCGGCGGCGGTGGCGGCGTGGGGGCCGAGACGGGCTGCGTCGACTCCAGCGGCGCGGACAGGGTGCCCTGGGCTTCGGGCAACCCATCCAGCACGGACTCGTCGGCCAGGTGGGCGGTGGCGTCGAACACCTCGCTGCAATGGCCGCAGCGCACCCACCCATCCGAAATCTTCAGCTGGTCCGGGACGACACGAAACATCGTGCCGCAGGAGGGGCAGCTGGTGATCAGGCTCATGAGCCAGCGATTGTAGGGAGCCCGCTCAGAACGCGGCCGTCATGAGGATCCAGCCGTCCTCTTCGTCGCTCACCTGCAACTGTGCGTAGGGGGCGTAGGCCGCCTTCAGTTCGTCGGCCTGGCGCGACAGGATGCCCGCCAGCACCAGGTGACCGCCGGGCGCCACGTAGGCGCACAGCAGCGGCGCCAGCACCTTGAGCGGGGTGGCGAGGATGTTGGCGAGCACCGTGTCGTAGCGGCCGCTCGCCTGGTCCGGCAGGCCGGCCGCGAGCTGCACGCCATTGGCCCGGGCGTTGTCCTCGGTGGAGCGCACGGCGGCCTCGTCGATGTCGACGGCGTCCACGGCAGCCGCGCCGAACCTGGCCGCGCCGATGGCCAGGATGCCGGAGCCGCAACCGTAATCCAGCACCCGCTGCTGCGCGGGCGGGTGCTGCGCGATCCAGCGCAGGCACATCCGCGTGGTCGGATGGGTGCCGGTGCCGAAGGCGAGCCCCGGATCCAGCCGGATCACCTCGCGGGCCTGGGCCGGCGGCTCGTGCCAGGTCGGCACGATCCAGAAGCTGGGCGTGATCTGCACCGGCTCGAACTGCGACTGCGTCAGGCGCACCCAGTCCTGGTCGGGCACCCCCTGGATGCCCAGCACCTTGCAGTCCTCGAAGAAGTCCTGGACGGCGATCAGCTGCGCGGCGTCACGCGCCTGCGCCTCCTCGGCGAACAGCGCGATCACCACGGAGCGTTCCCAGCCCTCCTTGGGCGGTGGCAGGCCCGGCTCGCCGAACAGCGCCTGCTCCGCCGGCGTCTGCGCATCGGCGTCCTCCACCGACACGCTCAGGGCGTCGAGCGCCTCGAGCGCATCGCTCACCGGCTCGACGCGCTCTTCCGGGCAGAGCAGCCGCAGTTCGAACATCGCTTCAGCGCTTATGGTGCGACAACCACTCTTCCAGGTAGTGGATGTTGGTGCCGCCGTCCATGAACTTGGCGTCGACCATCAGCTCGCGGTGCAGCGGGATGTTGGTCTTGATGCCTTCCACCACCGTCTCGCCCAGCGCGCCGCGCATGCGGGCCAGGGCCTGCTCGCGCGTGTCGCCGTGCACGATGATCTTGCCGATCATGCTGTCGTAGTTGGGCGGCACGAAGTAGTTGTTGTAGACGTGCGAGTCCACGCGCACGCCGGGCCCGCCGGGCGCGTGCCACAGCGTGATGCGGCCGGGCGACGGCACGAAGGTGTAGGGGTCCTCGGCGTTCACTCGGCACTCGATCGCGTGGCCGCGCAGCACGATGTCGCCCTGCTTGAACGGCAGGCGTTCGCCCGCCGCCACCTGGATCTGGGTCTTGACGATGTCGATGCCGGTGATCAGCTCCGTGACCGGGTGCTCCACCTGCACGCGCGTGTTCATCTCGATGAAGTAGAACTCGCCGTTCTCGTACAGGAACTCGAAGGTGCCGGCGCCGCGGTAGCCGATCTTCTTGCAGGCCGCGGAGCAGCGCTCGCCGATCTTCTCGATCAGCTTGCGCGGGATGCCCGGCGCCGGCGCTTCCTCGATGACCTTCTGGTGGCGCCGCTGCATGGAGCAGTCGCGTTCGCCCAGGTAGACCGCGTTCTTGAACTTGTCGGCCAGCACCTGGATCTCGACGTGGCGCGGGTTCTGGAGGAATTTCTCCATGTACACGGCCGGATTGCCGAAAGCGGCCTGCGCCTCCGCCTTGGTCATCTGCACCGAGTTGACCAGGGCGGCTTCGGTGTGGACCACGCGCATGCCGCGGCCGCCGCCGCCGCCCGCCGCCTTGATGATGACCGGGTAGCCGACGGCCTTGGCGATGCGGCGGATCTCCGCCGCGTTGTCCGGCAGTTCGCCTTCCGAACCGGGCACGCAGGGCACGCCGGCCTTGATCATGGCCTGCTTGGCCGAGACCTTGTCGCCCATGGTCCGGATGTTGTCCGGCGTCGGGCCGATGAACTGGAAGCCGCTCTTCTCCACGCGCTCGGCGAAGTCGGCGTTCTCGGACAGGAAGCCGTAGCCCGGGTGGATCGCTTCGGCATCCGTCACTTCGGCCGCGGCGATGATGGCCGGCATGTTCAGGTAGCTCTGGGGCGACGGCGCCGGGCCGATGCAGACCGCCTCTTCCGCCAGCTTGACGTACTTGGCCTCGCGGTCGGCTTCGGAATAGACCATCACGGCCTTCACCCCGAGTTCATTGCACGCTCTCTGGATGCGAAGGGCAATCTCGCCGCGGTTGGCGACCAGGATTTTCTTGAACATTTGTTATTCGATGACGAACAGCGGTTGGCCGTATTCGACCGCCTGGCCGTTCTCGCACAGGATCTGGGTGATCGTGCCGGCCTTGTCCGCCTCGATCTCGTTGAGGATCTTCATCGCCTCGATGATGCAGATGGTCTCGCCTTCCTTGACCACGCTGCCCACTTCCACGAAGGACTTGGCGCCGGGCGAGGAGGCCCGGTAGAAGGTGCCCACCATGGGCGATTTCACGACATGGCCCTTCTGGGCTTCAGGGACGGCGGCCGGCGCGGGTGCCGCCGCCGCGAGCGCGGGCACCGGTGCGGCGACGGTGGCGGCGGCGGGCATGGCCACGGGCGCCCCGACGGCCTGCACGGCGGCCGGACCGCCCTTGACGATGCGGACCTTACCCTCGGCCTCCGTGATCTCCAGTTCGGACACGTTCGATTCCGACACCAGGTCGATCAGCGTCTTGAGTTTGCGCAAGTCCATGGGGAGGTTCTCCTGCCTCGTTGAAAGAGACGCGAATTTACAGCAATTTCCGCCTTCTTCCGGCTTTTCGCGGCAAAAAGGGGTTAATGTCCGAATCGTTCTTGTTTTTCGAACGATGGAGCCATCAGCGCGAGGGGCAGCGACGGCCCCCGGCGGGTCAGGCGGACCAGGACTTCAGGTCCGCCTCGCTGAGCCGGCCCATTCTACGCTGGCGCGCGTTGCCATCCGCGCCGAACAGCACCGAAAACGGCAATCCTCCCGCCTGGTTGCCCAGGCTGCGGGTCAGGTCGGTGCCCTCCAGGCCGGCCAGTCCGACCGGGAAGGTGACCGGCGTTCGCTGCAGGAACTTGCGCACCGCGGACGGCTGGTCGATCGCCAGCCCGACCACTTGCCAGCCGTTCGCGGCATGTTGCCGGTAGAAGGCATCCAGCAAGGGCATCTCTTCGACGCAGGGGGCGCACCAGGTCGCCCAGAAGTTCACCAGCAGCGGCTTGCCGCGGAAGGACGCCATGGAAAGCTGCGTCCCCTGGGGTGTCTCGAAGGACGCGCCCCACATGCGGGCGGTCGCGGCGGAGTCCACCAGTTCGTCACGCTGGCGCCACCAGGCCAGGCCGGCCCCGGCCGCGGCGCCGGCCAGCGCGATGCCCCCGAACATCCAGCGGCGGCGGCTGGTCCCGGCCGGCGGGTCGCCGGCGACGATGTCATTCATTTCCCGGTTCCTCCACCAGCGCCCGCACGGCCTGCAACCCGCCCCGGGGCGTGCGGCCCTTGGCGTCGGGCCGCAGCGCGCCCCGCAGGTCGTCGTGGTCGTACACCATCAGGTGCACGCCCACGGGTTCGCCCAGCTCGCGGCTCATGCTGGAGAGGCTCAGGGCTTCGACCGCTTCGCCGTTGAAGCCGGTCACGGTGCGCGGGGTGTAGTCCACGTTGTGTTCGATGAGGGCGATCTCCGCCGATTTCGGGTCGTCGCAGAACAGCTGCAGGTAGATGTCCGACAGGCGCGTCGCCGTGCCGTGCCAGACCGCCCCGGCCAGGTGGGGCCGGAAAGATTCCAGCCGTTCCATCCAGGTCAGGGCCAGGCGCCGGAGGGCCGCCAGTTCGGCCGGCTGCGTATCGGCGCAGAACACCGAAATGTACTCGCGCACGGCGTCCTCCACCATGTCGTTGTCCGGCAGCGCGGTGCGGGCGGGCAGTCCCAGCTGCTTTGCCGCGCGCTTCTTGGCCGGCCCGTATTCCTGCCCCTCTTCCACCACCATCCGGGCGGCGGTGGCGGCGATTTCGGCCTGCAAGGTGTCCATCGGGTGGATTCTGCATGGACGCGGGCGCCGCGCGTCCCTACAGTGGCTTGACCTGTGTCAGGAGGCCGGCATGCAGAGCACGATGATGTCCACGCCGCTGTCGCTCAACCACCTGCTGGAGCGCGCGGGACAGCTGTTCCATCGCAACGAGATCGTCTCGCGGCTGCCGGACAAGAGCCTGCGCCGGCACACCTACGGCACCTTCCACCGCCGCGCGCGGGCGCTGGCCTCGGCCCTGCAGAAGCTGGGGCTGGAGAAGGGCGAGCGCGTCGCCACGCTGTGCTGGAACCACCATGCGCACCTGGAGTGCTATTTCGGCATCCCCGCCGCCGGCGGCGTGATGCACACGCTCAACCTGCGGCTGGCAGCCGACGAGATCGGCTGGATCGCCGCCAACGCAAAGGACCGCTTCCTGGTCGTCGACGACGTGCTGCTGCCCCTGTACCGTCAGTTCGCGGACCAGCACGCGTTCGAGAAGGTGATCGTATTCCCCTTCTCCGGAGCTCCCGTCCACGACGGGTTCACCGACTACGAGAGCCTGCTGGCGGGCGCCGACCCGGACGGCTTCCACTACGCGGAGCATCACGAGGACGACCCCGTGGCCATGTGCTACACGTCGGGCACGACCGGCCGCCCCAAGGGCGTCGCGTACTCGCATCGCTCCACCGTGCTGCACACCCTGGTCGCGAGCCTGGGCGACTTCTGGGGCCTGCGCGGCACCGACGTCGTGCTGCCGGTGACGCCCATGTTCCATGCCAACTGCTGGGGCATTCCGTACGGCGCGGTGATGATGGGCGTGAAGCTGGTGTTCCCCGGCCCGCACCTGCATCCCGAGGACCTGCTGGACCTGATGCAGCTCGAGCCGCCGACCCTGGCGCTGGGCGTGCCGACCATCTGGATGAGCCTGATCCAGGCCTACGACGCGTCCGAACGCCCCGACTCGCCGCACCATGGCCGCTGGAAGCTGCCGCGCGGCATGCGTTCGCTGGTGGGCGGGTCGGCAGTGCCCGAGGCACTGATCCGCGCCTTCGACCGGCACGGCATCTGGATCGAGCAGGGCTGGGGCATGACCGAGACCTCGCCCGTGTGCACCATTTCCTATCCGCGCGCCGAGCTGCGCGGCGCGAGCGACGACGAGAAATACCGGCGCGCCGCGATGGCGGGCGTACCGGTGCCGCTGGTGGACCTGCGCGTGGTGGGCGACCAGGGCGAGCAGCCCTGGGACGGCCAGAGCGTCGGCGAGATCCAGGTGCGCGGTCCCTTCATCACCGGCAGCTACCACGAGGTGCCCGTGAGCGCCGACAAGTTCACCGCCGACGGCTGGCTGCGCACCGGCGACGTCGCCTGCGTCGACGACCTCGGCTTCGTGCGCATCACCGACCGCACCAAGGACCTGATCAAGTCCGGCGGCGAGTGGATCAGTTCGGTCGACCTGGAGAACGCCCTCATGTCGCATCCGGCCGTCGCCGAGGCGGCCGTGATCGCCATCCCCGACGCGAAATGGAGCGAGCGGCCGCTCGCCTGCGTGGTGCTCAAGCCCGGCCAGGACGCGCTTCCGGGGCAGTTGAACGAGCACCTGTTGCTGCAGCACAGGTTCGCCAAATGGCAGTTGCCCGAACGTTACGAATTCATCGAGGCGATCCCGCGCACATCCACCGGCAAGTTCTGGAAGCTCAAGCTGCGTGAACGATTCCCGCGGTAGGGTGGCCCGGCGACGCCGGGGAAGGTGAGCGCACGCGAACCCCACCGTCCGTGCACGGGATAATCCCGCCCCATGCACATCCACATCCTCGGCATCTGCGGCACGTTCATGGGAGGTCTGGCCGCCCTCGCCCGCGAGGCGGGCCACCGGGTCACCGGTTGCGACAGCGGCGTCTATCCGCCCATGAGCGACCAACTGCGGGCCCTCGGCATCGACCTGATCGAAGGCTACGGCACCGAGCAGCTTGCGCTGAAGCCAGACGTGTGGGTGGTCGGCAACGTGGTCTCGCGCGCCCGCCAGGCGGACGGCTCGCCGCGCTATCCGTTGATGGAAGCGATCCTGGACCAGGGCCTGCGCTACACCAGCGGACCGCAATGGCTGGCCGAACACGTCCTGCAGGGACGCCACGTGCTGGCGGTCGCGGGCACGCACGGCAAGACCACCACCACCTCGATGCTCGCGTGGATCCTTGAACACGCGGGCCTGCAGCCCGGCTTCCTGGTGGGCGGCGTGCCCCTGAATTTCGGCGTGTCGGCGCGGCTGGGCAACCTGGCGCGGCCCTTCACGCCGTTCGTGATCGAGGCGGACGAATACGACACCGCGTTCTTCGACAAGCGCAGCAAGTTCGTCCACTACCGGCCGCGCACCGCGATCCTGAACAACCTGGAGTTCGACCACGCGGACATCTTCGACGACCTCGCGGCCATCGAGCGGCAGTTCCACCACCTCGTGCGCACGGTCCCCTCGACCGGCCGCATCGTCTCCAACGGCCTGGAGGAAAGCCTCGCACGCGTGCTGCACCAGGGCTGCTGGAGCGAGGTGCGCAGCTTCGGCGCCGCCGTGAGCGACTTCCGCGCCGAAGGGGAGCCGACGCGCTTCGACGTCCTGGAGCAGGGCCATCGCGTCGCGCAGGTGCACTGGGAAGTGGCCGGCGTGCACAACCAGCTCAATGCGCTGGCGGCGATCGCCGCGGCGCAGCACGTGGGCGTGACCCCCGCGGCCGCGGCCACGGCACTGCGCGAGTTCCGCAACGTGAAGCGCCGCATGGAAGTGCGCGGCATCGCCAACGGCATCACCGTGTACGACGATTTCGCGCACCACCCGACCGCGATCCGCACGACCATCGACGGCCTGCGCCGGCAGGTGGGGGCGGCCCGCATCCTCGCCGTGTTCGAGCCCCGCAGCAACACGATGAAGCTGGGGACCATGAAGGCGCAGCTGCCCTGGAGCCTGGAACAGGCCGACCTGTCCTTCTGCCACGCGGGCGGACTGGGCTGGGATCCGGCGGAGGCGCTGCAGCCCATGGGCGCCAAGGCGCGCGTGGCGCAGACGATTCCCGAGCTGGTGGAGCAGGTGAAGGCGGCCGCGCGTCCGGGCGACCATATCCTTTGCATGAGCAACGGCGGCTTCGGCGGGATCCACGCGAAGCTGCTGGAAGCGCTCGGCGGCGCCGCCGCGTAGCCGCCGCGCCTACGGCGTGCTGTCGGGCATCAGCGGCATCGGCGCGGTGAGGTCGCTCGGGGGCAACCGGCCCCCCAGTTCCGGCGGACGCGGCGACGAGTCCATCACGGAAAAGGAGACGCTCTGTTCGGCGCCGGCCGAATCGCGCAGCGGCGGGCGGTCGGCGGCGGGCATGGCGCGCTTCGGGTTCGAGGTGATCGAGCCCACCACGTAAAGCGCGGAGAGCACGCGGGCAAGCTGCTCCTCGCCCATGCCGGTGGCCTGCTGCAGGCCGTTGAAGTTCATGCCGGGATGCGCCACCAGCTCGCGCATCACCAGCAGGTGCGCATCCTTCATCTGGCGTTGCGGCAGCCGCGGCGGGCGGCGGAAGTACAGGGCGTGCGCGCGGTAGTGCGGCGGCAGCAGGTCGCGCCGGCTGCGCTGCGCGTACTGCCACATCAGCAGCGACACGCTGGCGCGCGGGTAGTTGGCCGGAATCGACACGGCGCCGTGGTCGCGGATGCACCAGCTGGCCTGCGCGAAGTCCTTGCTGGTGACGCCGGGCATCACGCCCGCACCCAGCTTCAGGTCCACGACGGCCAGCAGGTCGCTGTTGCGCAGCACTTCCCAGGAGCCCGAGTTCAGGCTCGGCTGCTGGTCGGCGATGCTGGAGGCCAGCGCGAACTGCGACAGCGTCGTCTGCAGCCAGCCGGCGAACTGGTTCAGCACGCCGACCGCGCCGGCCTTGTCCGCCAGGTTGAAGGTCACGGCGGGCTTGAAACCGGGTGCCGTCACCGGCTGCGAGAAGGCCACGGGCCGGTCGACGTCCGCGAGCGCGATCTGCACGGAGCGGCCCGACGGCACCGCCGGCTGCACGCGCAGGTGTTCGTTGGCCATCAGCAGCGTGCGGCTGCCCTCCAGCCACCAGGCGTCAGCGTCGGCGAACGACGCCAGCTCCCAGCTGGCCCGTTCCGAGCCCGCCGCCGCCGCGATGTCCGCCGCCGTCTTGTGTTGTGCCTCCGTATACCCCGCCAGTCCAAGGCGAAGCACGGGGACCTCGATCGTCATGGGTTTCCTCCTCGGTCTCCCTCTCGGCCGAGTCGAAACAAATATACAGACGTAGTTACTGGATGTAAATAAACTTCTTTTGGGCAGGCTGACTAGTTTGCACGGCGGCGTTGCACGGCTTGCGACAGCATTCCGAGGACATCGAGCGATTCGGGCCAGCCGATGCAGGCGTCGGTAATGCTTTTCCCATACTCGAGCGCTTGCGGGTCGTCCTTGCCGGGCGTGAACTTTTGCGCACCATCGACCAGGTGGCTCTCCACCATCACGCCGAAGATGTTGCGCGAACCGGACGCGATCTGCCCCGCGATGTCCTTCGCCACGTCGACCTGGCGCTCGTGCTGCTTGCTGCTGTTCGCATGGCTGCAGTCGACCATCAGCGTCGGCGGCAGCTTCGCCGCCTCCAGTTCGCGGCAGGCCGTCGCCACGCTGGCGGCGTCGTAGTTGGGCGCCTTGCCGCCGCGCAGGATCACGTGGCAGTCGCGGTTGCCGTTGGTCTGCACGATGGCGACCTGGCCGTTCTTGTGCACCGAGAGGAAGTGGTGGCCGCGCGCCGCCGCCTGGATCGCGTCGGTGGCGATCTTGATGTTGCCGTCGGTGCCGTTCTTGAAGCCGATGGGTGCCGACAGGCCCGAGGCCAGCTCGCGGTGCACCTGGCTTTCGGTGGTGCGCGCGCCGATCGCGCCCCAGGAGATCAGGTCGCCGATGTACTGCGGCGAGATCACGTCCAGGAACTCGCTGCCCGCCGGCAGGCCCAGCCGGTTGATCTCGATGAGGAGCTGGCGCGCGATGCGCAGGCCCTCGTCGATGCGGTAGCTCTCGTCCAGGTAGGGGTCGTTGATGAGGCCCTTCCAGCCCACCGTCGTGCGCGGCTTCTCGAAGTACACGCGCATCACGATCTCCAGCGTGTCCGCGTACCGTGTGCGCGCCTCCTTCAGCCGCCGCGCGTACTCCAGGGCCGCCGCCGGGTCGTGGATGGAGCACGGCCCCATCACCACCACGAGCCGGTCGTCCTTGCCGTCCATGATGTCGTGGATGCTGCGGCGGGTCTGGCTGATCAGGGCCTCCGCGGGGGTGCCGCGGATCGGGAAGAACCGGATCAGGTGTTCGGGCGGAGGAAGCACGGTGATGTCCTTGATGCGCTGGTCGTCGGTCTGGCTGGTGCGGTCGACGGGGTGCGCATACCAGGCATCGGTGGCGGCAGTGGCTTTCGGGCTCATGACGTGCTTTCGGTCGGGGGTGGTGTTTTCGGAGGGCCCAAGAAAAAACCGCCGGGGGTGCCGGCGGTTTTTCGAGGTTCGTTGCGTTCGTTGCGGGTACGCTCAGATCTCTCTTCCGCCGGGGGCGCTGGAGAACCAAAAGTAGCCAAAGAAGAAGGCGCGGACGAAACGCATGGCATCAATGTAGCACAAGCCGCCGGCGGGACCCGCGGCGACGTGCTGCGTCAGCGCCGGCGGCGCTGCCACCACTGGGTGGTGCGTTCCTTTTGCGGCTCGCTGCCGCTGCGGCTGCCGAAGTCGGAGGCGCCCGGCATTTCCTCGCGCTCGAGCCACTGTTCGTACACGTCGATCAGCAGCGTTCCTTCGCCGAGGGTGCGCCACGCAACCCCCGCGAAGGCGTCCGCGGTGACGCTCACTTCGCCGGTCAGCGGATTGACGTCCAGCAGCCATTGCCCGATGAGCACGCGGAAGTTGGTGAGGGACTGCAGGTAGGCGGCGTATTCGTACAGACCGCGCCAGCGCAGGTCCAGCGCCACCACCATGGCGCGGTGGTCACGCAGCGCCGTGAGCATGTCCATCAGGAGCGGCGCCACCGCTTCGCGCTTGCGGTTCACCCGCAGGCCGGCGGCGACGGCATCGGCCTGCAGCGCCAGCTGCTGCATGCCTTCGGAGAAAATGCGGCCGTCCTCGTCGGCGAGCGCGCTGCGCAGGAAGTTGCTCAGCTCGCCGAAGGGCAGGCTGGGAAGGGGAAGCGGCAGGTGCGAGGACGGGACCGTGTTCATGGGCGAATGCCTTAAGGCACCGGAGTATCCACGCTGTCGAGTTGAAAGCAATGGTGTCCGTCCGCAAACCCCGGCGCCCGTGACCGAGTTCCGCCATGCGGCCCGCCCGGCCGGCCAAGCGGCGTCGGCCGGCGTCCCTTGTCGTCAGGGGCCCGTCAGGCCGTCCCGCCCACGTCTCAGCAAGTCGACGTCACCGTCAAGCGGTGCCGCCGACGGTGAGCCCGTCGATGCGCAGCGTCGGCTGGCCGACGCCCACCGGCACGCTCTGGCCTTCCTTGCCGCAGGTGCCCACGCCGGTATCGAGTTTCATGTCGTTGCCGATCATGCTGACGCGCGTGAGCGCGTCGGGCCCGTTGCCGACGATCGTGGCGCCCTTCACGGGGTACAGGATCTTGCCCTTCTCCACCCAGTACGCCTCGCTGGCCGAGAACACGAACTTGCCCGAGGTGATGTCGACCTGGCCGCCGCCGAAGTTGGTGGCGTAGAGGCCCTTGTCGATCGAGGCGACGATCTCCTCCGCGGACCGGTCGCCGCCCAGCATGTAGGTGTTGGTCATGCGCGGCATCGGGATGTGCGCATAGCTCTCGCGCCGCCCGTTGCCCGTGGGCGCCACGCGCATCAGGCGGGCGTTGAGCGAATCCTGGATGTAGCCGCGCAGGATGCCGTCCTCGATCAGCACGTTGCGCTGGCTCGGGTTGCCCTCGTCGTCCACGTTGAGCGAGCCGCGGCGGTCGGCGATGGTGCCGTCGTCGAGCACCGTCACGCCCGGGGCCGCGACGCGCTGGCCGATGCGGCCGCTGAATGCGCTGGAGCCTTTGCGGTTGAAATCGCCCTCCAGCCCGTGGCCCACCGCTTCGTGCAGCAGGATGCCGGGCCAGCCGGGGCCCAGGACGACGGTCATCTCGCCGGCCGGGGCCGGACGCGATTCGAGGTTGGTCATGGCGGCGTGGACCGCGTCGTCCACGTAGGACTGCAGTTGCTCGTCGCTGAAGTACGCCAGGCCGAAGCGGCCGCCACCGCCGCCGGAGCCCATCTCGCGCCGGCCGTTCTGCTCCGCGATCACCGTGACCGACAGCCGCACCAGCGGCCGCACGTCCGCGGCGATGGTGCCGTCGGCGCGCGCGACCAGCACGACGTCGTATTCGCTGGCCAGGCCCGCCATCACCTGCGCCACGCGCGGGTCCTTGGCGCGGGCCATCCGCTCCACGCGTTCCAGCAGCTTCACCTTGGACGTGCTGTCCAGCGTCGCGATCGGGTCCAGCCCCTGGTACAGCGAGCGGCTCGCCGCCACCTGCTGCGCCGGCACCTTGGTCTTCGCGTTCTTCGCCGCCGCCGCGATCGAGCGCACCGTGCGTGCCGCATCGAGCAGCGAAGCCTCGGAGATGTCGTCGGAATAGGCGAAGGCGGTCTTCTCGCCGCTCACCGCGCGCACGCCCACGCCCTGGTCGATGCTGAAGCTGCCCGTCTTGACGATGCCCTCCTCCAGGCTCCAGCCCTCGCTGCGCGTGTACTGGAAGTACAGGTCGGCGTCGTCGACCCGGTGGGTCCGGATTTCCGCCAGCGCGCGCGCGAGGTGGGTCTCGTCCAGCCCGAAGGGTTCGAGCAGCAGCGCCTTGGCCGTCGCGAGGCGCTCGATGGTGGGTTCGCGGGAGATCATCGGTCCATTGTAGGGGCCGGTCCTTGCCCCCGTGGCGCGACAGGATCAGCCCGAGAAGGTCCTCAGCAGTTCGGGGCGGCCCAGGTCGTCCAGCAGCGCTTGCGCACTCTCGTAGCGGTCCTCGGGTGCCTTGGCCAGCAGCCGGTCCAGGACCGGTTGCAGTCCCGCCACGTCGGGCGGCAGCGGCGGCGGCGGCGCCGTGAGGTGGAGCGCCAGCAGCAGGTCCAGCGTCTCGCCGGTGAAGGGGCGCGTGCCGGCCAGCATCTCGTAGAACATCACGCCCAGGCTGTACAGGTCGCTCGACGGCGTGACCTCGCCGCCGCGGGCCTGCTCGGGGCTGAGGTAGTACGGCGTGCCCACGACCTCGCCGTGGCGCGTCCGCGCCAGGCCCAGCGCGGCGTCGTGTTCCAGCGGCTTGGCCACGCCGAAGTCGCCCAGGGCCACGCTGCCGTCGTGGCGCAGCATCACGTTCTCCGGCTTCAGGTCGCGATGCACGATGCCCGCGGCGTGCACGACGTGCAGCGCCTGCGCGACCTGGCGCGCGACCTCGACGGCCCGCTCCGTGAACATGCCCGCCCGCAGCTCCGAGCGCAGGTCCCCGCGCTCGAAGTACTCCATCGCGATGTACGCGTGGTCGTCGGCGAAGCCCTGGTCGTAGATGCGGATCACGTGGGGATGGTCGATGCGCGAGAGCAGCACGTATTCCTGGATGAAGCGCGCGAGGCTGGCGCCCATCGCCGTCTCGGAGGTCTCGAGCACCTTCAGGACCAGCGGCATGCCGTCGGCTTCGCGCTCGGCCAGGTAGACGCCGGTGGCGTGTCCCGAGGCGAGCTTGCGCACCAGGCGGAACCCCTTCAGGCGCAACAGCGCCTCGGAGGGCACCGGCGCTTCGGCCTGCCCGATGCGGTCGCGCTTGCGCAGCAGCGAAGCGATCGCTTCCAGCAGTTCGTCGCGCGTGAACGGCTTGCCGAGGTAGTCGTCCGCGCCCGACTTCATGCCCCTGCGCATGCTCGCGCGGTCGTCCAGCGCCGTGAGCATCAGCACCATGGTGGCTGCCAGCGCCGGGTCCGCCCGCAGGGTCTCCACCAGCGCGAAGCCGTCCAGGCCCGGCATGTTCACGTCGGTGATCATCACATCGGGCCGGAGGCTGCGCGCTACCAGCAGGGCTTCGCTGCCGTCGGCGGCGACGGTGACCTCGAAGCCTTCCAGCCGCAGCAGGCGGGAGAGGTTGGCCCGGATGGCGGCGTCGTCCTCGACGACCAGCACGGAAGTCATGGGTGGCGCATCCCTTCCAGCAGGACGGCGTCGTCGAGGTCGGCCCGGCCCGCGGCCACCGCACGGACGAACGCCTCGTGCGCGAGCCGCCCCAGCGCGGGCGAGAACCCCGCCGCCCGGGCCGCCTCGAGCGCCAGCCGGGTGTCCTTGTGCAGCAGGGTCACGTGGGCACGCGGTGCGTAGTCGCCGGCCAGCGCGCGCCGCATGCGGTCCGACCCGATCCAGCTCTGGCCGCTGGACTGCTCGATCACGTCCAGCGTCCGGGCGGCATCCGGGCCGAGGCGCTCGGCCAGGGCGATTGCCTCGGCCGCGCCGGCCAGGTTGACCGCCGCCAGCAGGTTGTTGACCAGCTTGGTGCGGGCGCCGTCGCCGGGATGCGCGCCCACGCGGAAGACCTTGGTGCTCAGGGCGTCCAGCAGCGCGCGGTTCGCGGCATGCGCCGCATCGGTGCACGCGACCATGAGGCTCATGGTGCCGTCGCGGGCGCGCGCCGGCCCGCCCGACATCGGTGCGTCGATCGCCTCCAGCCCGCGGACGGCCAGCTGTGCGGCCAGCTGCTCGGTGTCGTCCGGCGCGATGGTGGGGCACAGGAGGACGGCGCGGCCCGCGGCGAGCGTCGCCGCCGCGCCCTGGGGCCCGAACAGGACGTCCTGCGCCTGGGCGGCATCGACCACGCAGACGACCAGCGCGTCGGCGCCGCGGGCGGCATCGGCAGGCATGGCCGAAGCCTCCGCGCCCTGCGCCACCAGCGCCTGGACCTTGGCCGGGACCAGGTCGCAGGCGCGCACCCGCCAGCCGCACGCCAGCAGGCGGGCGGCCATCGCGCCACCCATGTTCCCGACCCCGACGATCCCGACGGTTCCGTTCATCGTTCTGGTCCGGCCCCTTGCGGGGGCCGTGCTCCGAGTCCACCATCCATGGGCCGCGATTATGGGCAGGCCGCGGCGGGCTGCACCCGGGCATCCCCCATTGAGCAGAGGGAGTGCCCGGCGCCCAGCACGCATACTCCCACGGGTTTCCGGGAAGTCTTGCACGCGAGAGGGGGCGACGTGACGCAGACCAGCGGGGCGAAGGCGCCCCGAGAAGAAGTCCAGCAACGGCTGCTGGAGCTGCTGGCCGAACAGAGCCGGCGCGTGCCGATCGCGGTCGGCTGCCTGCTGGTGGTCGTGGCGCTGATGGCCGCGCAGCGCATGCCGCCGTGGATCCCGTCGCTCTGGCTGGTCGCCGCGATCGCCGTCCTGCTGGTGCGCCGGCGCTGGCTCGGCAGGCTGCCCGGGCAGAAGCAGGTGCCCACGCGCGATCGCCTGCGCACCGCGGTCTTCCTCAGCTGCCTCAACGGCTGCACGCACGGCGTCATGCTCGCGGCCTTCCCCGTCCTCACCGAACCCGAACGCTCCTTCGTCACGCTGCTCGTGCTGGGCCTGTCCACCGGCTCGGTGGGCACCACCGCCGGCCACCGCAGCATCTACCTCTCGTACATCATTCCCGCGGCGGGGACGCTGCCGCTGTGGTGGCTGGTGAACTGGGGCGGGCCCGCGTCCGGCTGGACCTCGCTGTCGCTGTCCGTGCTGAGCGCCCTGTACCTGTGGCTGCTGGTCGGCGTGGCGAACAACGCCTGGCGCAACTTCAGCGAATCGGTGCAGATGCGCTTCCAGGACCGCGAACTCGCCGCGCAGCTGCGCGAGGCCCTCGCGCAGGCCACGCAGGCGAACCAGGCGAAGACCCGCTTCCTCGCCGCCGCGAGCCACGACCTGCGCCAGCCGCTGCACACGATCGGCCTGCTGGTCGCCGCGCTGTCGCTGCGGCCGATCGAGGGCCGCGACCGCGAAGTGGTGGACCTCCTGAGCCAGGTCACCGTGGCCCTCTCGGAGCAGCTGGACCAGCTGCTGGACATCTCCAAGCTCGATGCCGGCGTGGTCGAGCCCGTCAAGAAGATCGTCGACCTGGGCGAGATGCTGCGCATGCACCACGCGGAAATGCGTGGCGCCATCGAGGAGAAGGGCCTGCGGCCGGTGCTGGAAGCCCCCACCGGCGTGCGCTCCTGGACCGACCCCGCCCTGGTGCTGCGCGTGCTGCGCAACCTGACGGAGAACGCGATCAAGTTCACGCAGCGGGGCCACGTCGCCCTGCGCCTGCGCACCGAGGAGGGCGTGGCCCTCATCACCGTGGAGGACACCGGCCGCGGCATCCCGCTGGCGGACCAGCGCATGGTGTTCGAGGAGTTCTACCAGGTCGACAACCCGGAGCGGGACCGCACCAAGGGCCTGGGCCTGGGCCTGTCCATCGTGCGGCGGCTGTGCTCGCTGCTCGGGATCACGCTGGAACTGCGCTCCGCCGAGGGCCAGGGCACCACCATGACCCTGAAGGTGCCGCTGGAGACCTTCGGCGCGCTCGCGCCCGTGCCCCCGCAGGCCGCGCGCAGCCAGAGCTTCGCCGGCCTCACCGTGCTGGTGATCGACGACGAGCGCTCCGTGCGCATGGGCATGCGCGTGCTGCTCGAGGAGCTCGGGTGCCACTACGTGGAGGCCTGCTCGATCGAGGAAGCCACGCGCGAGGCGATCGCCGCGCGCCCGGACGTCGTGCTCGCGGACATGCGCCTGCGCAACGAGGAGACCGGGATCGAGGCGATCTCCAGCATCTGCGCCGCGATCGGCGAGACGCCCGCGGTCCTGATCAGCGGCGACACCGCCCCCGACCGCCTGCAGGAAGCGACGCGCGCGGGCATCAAGCTGCTGCACAAGCCCGTGAGCCTGCCCACGCTGCAGGCGGAACTCGGACGCATCCTCGGCGCGAAGGGGCCGGACCATGAACCGGACAGCCGACCCTGATCCCCCCGCCAGGAGCGCGCGCAGCCTGCGCTGGCACTCGCAGGACTATTCGGTGCTGCGACGCCGGGCGCAGGAGGGCATGGTCTATGACGTGCTGGTCGTGGGCAGCGGCTACGGCGGCGCGATGGCCGCCTGGTCGTTCGCCGGCCTGCGCAAGGCGACGGGCGAGGCCGTGCAGGTGTGCGTGCTCGAACGCGGCCAGGAATACGCGCCGGGCATGTTCGCCTCCACCCTGCAGGAGCTGCCCCCGCACGTGCGCGTGCACCGGCGCGACCGCACGGAAATCATCGGCCAGTCGGGCGCGCTGCTGGACGTGCGCATCGGCCCCGACGTCTGCGCGGTCGTGGGAAACGGGCTGGGCGGCACCTCCCTGATCAACGCCGGGGTGATGGAGCCCCCGCGCTGGCGCGCCGACCAGGCCGTGCCGGCCGCGCTGCGCCGCGACCTCGAGGATCCGGGCTTCCTGGACGCGGTGAAGAAGGCGCTGCGCGCCACCGACACGCTGGCCCGCGACAACCCCGCCCTGCAGGGCGAGCGGCTCGCCAAGGCGAAGGCACTGCTGAAGGTCGCCGACGGTGGACAGCGCAAGTTCCACGACGCCGCGATCACGGTGCAGACGCTGCCGGGCGATCCCGACGTGCCGCCCTGCACGCTCTGCGGCGACTGCATGACCGGCTGCAACGTGGGCGCCAAGCGCTCTCTGGACACCACGCTGCTGGCGCAGGCCGCGCAGGCCGGCGTGGCCCTCTACACCGGCGCGACGGTGCTGCGGGTGGAACCGCATCCGGAAGGCGGCTGGTGGGTGCACACGGTCTTCACCGAAGACTCGGCACGCCGCCGGCACGAACCGCAGCCCGTGCGCGCGCACAAGGTCGTCCTGGCCGCGGGCACCTTCGGCAGCACGGAGATCCTCAAGCGCTCGCGCAGGCAGGTCGCATTGCCGGAGGCGAAGCTGGGCACCGGCTTCTCCTGCAACGGCGACAACCTCATCGCGGTGCACGGAACGCGCCACGTGACGAACACCACCACCGACGAGACGGTGCCGCTGGCGGAGCGCCGCGTCGGACCGACCATCACGGGCGTCGTCGCCATCGAGGACGGGCCGCTGCTGGAGGAGTTCTCGGTCCCGGCGCCGCTCAAGCGCCTGTTCGACGAATCGGTCACCACCGCGAGGTTGCTGCAGCGGCTGACGAAATGGCCCGGACGCACGCCCGGGCAGCAGCGGCACAACCTGGACAGCATGGCGGTGGACCCGGACGCCATGCAGCGCACGCTGCTGGTCGGCGTGATCGGGCACGACGAGGCCGCGGGAGCGATCGTCGTGCCCGAAGACTGCGACGTCGAGGGCATCGCGGGCGTGCTGTGGCCGAAGGCCGGCGATTCGCCCATGGTCAACGACGGCTACCAGAAAGCCTGCGCCGCCTTGCAGCGCGCCACGCCGCCCGAGGCGGACATCCTGCCCAACCCGCTCTGGCAGCCGGTCTCGCAGGAGATGGCGTCGCTGGTGAAGGAACGCGGGCCGCTGCTGACCGTGCACCCGCTGGGCGGCTGCCCCATGGCCGCATCGGCCGAGGAAGGCGTGGTCGACGAATACGGGCAGGTGTTCCGCGGCAGCGCTGGAACGGCGGTCCACGATGGCCTGGTGGTGCTGGACGGCTCCATCCTGCCCGGCTCCGTCGGCGCCAATCCCGCGCTCACGATCGCCGGCGTGGCCTTCCGTGCCGCGCGCGCGCTGGCGCGGCAATGGGCGTGGAGCGCGCCCGAGACGAACGCGCAGGCCGGGCAGGCCCAGGCGGAACGCCTCCTGATCGAGCCGCCACTCGCAACGGCACCGTCGCAGCTCGCCCCGTCCACCTTCGCGGGCGCACGCACCCGGCCCGAATACCGCAGTCCCGCGCAATGCACGCCCAGCCCCGACCGGCGCAGCACGCGCGTGGAGCTGATGGAGCGCCTCTGCGGCGCGGCCGGCGAGCAAGGGCAGTACTGGGTCGAACTCACGCTCTGCTTCGTGCATGCGGACCTCGCGGACCTCACCGGTCAGGCATCGCGCACGGTCATGCTGGACGAGCCCCGCTCGTGGATCCGCATCTACGACAACGCGCGGCACGATGCGCGCCGGCGCCTGATGACGCTGGCCGAAGCCGATCGCACGGCGCAGGCCCGCTTCACCGCCAACCTTTCCGGGTCGCTCACCATCGGCGAGCCCGGCTCGGACCTCGAGCGCTTCTTCTGGTCCCTGGGCGCGGCCGCCGCATGGTTCGTCAACCGCGGCACGCGCGAGCTGTGGGACGTCGCGATGGGCCGCTTCGAGCAGAAGTTCAACCCCATGTCGTTCTTCCGCTCGGCCGGCCGCGCGGGCGAGCGGCGCGTGTTCACGTACGACCTCGCGGTCCAGGGCGGCAGCGGCGATGCGCTGCTGGCGCCCGGTGCGCGCATCCGTGGCACCAAGTGCCTCACCTACGGACTGCGCAGCAATCCGTGGCTGCAATTGCTGCAGCTGCGCCTGCACGACTTTCCGCTCGGCCCGGCGGAGCCGGTGCTGCAACTGGACGCGCGCTTCGTCGCGAAGCAGGGCGTGCCGCTGCTGCGCGTGATCGAACAGGAGAACCAGGTCCTCGCACTGGCCGACCTCGCCTCCTTCTTCCTGTGCTGGCTGCGGATGCTGGTGAGCATCCACCTGTGGTCGTTCCGCGCGCCGGACAGGATGGTGCCGCGGCCGGACCGGTTCCAGGGCCCGGCACGCCCGGACAACGACCCGCGCCTGCTGCCGCGGGCCATTCCCGGCGTGGACGCGCCGCAGCTGACGTGGCTGCCGCTGGAAGACGACCCCTCCTCGCCGGTGTTCGCCTCCGCGCTGCTCACGCGCTACGCGCGGCCCGGCGGGCCGCCGGTCGTGCTGCTGCACGGGTACAGCGCCAGCGGCTCGACGTACACGCACGACGCGATCCCGGAGCCGCTCGCGCGCTACCTGTGGAACCACGGCCACGACGTCTGGGTCCTGGACATGCGCACCAGCGCCGGCATGGCGACGGCGCGCCTGCCCTGGCACTTCGAGGACGCCGCCTTCGCCGACCTGCCGCTGGCGGTGGACCACATCGCGCAGGCCACCGGGCAGCCGGTGAACGTGTTCGCGCATTGCATCGGGGCTGTCATGCTGAGCATGGCGCTCCTTACGGACCCGGCGGACCTGGGGCGCTTCCGCAACGGCCGCGACGAGCCGCCCACGCCCAAGCGCTTCCCGGAGCAGCTGCAGCGGCTGAAGGGCAACATCCGCAGGATCGTGCTGTCGCAGAAGGGCCCGATGCTGGTCTACTGCGACGACAACGTCGCGCGCGCCTACTTCATGCGCGCCCTGCGCAAGGTGGTGTTCCCGGACGACTACCAGTTCGAGGTGAAGCCGGACGCCACGCTGGCCGGCAGCCTGCTGGACCGCGTGCTCGCCACGCTGCCCTACCCGCCCGAGGAATTCGCCCGCGAGAACCCCTGGGTGCCGTGGCAGCGCGCGCCCTGGGCCGGCTTCCGGCACCGCATGGACGCCCTCTACGCGCGCGACTTCTCGCTGGCGCACATCGACGACCGCACGCTCGCGGCCATCACCGAGCTGTTCGGGCCGCTGAACCTCGACACGGTGGCGCAGGCCATCCACTTCGCGCGCCGCAACACGATCACGGACCGCACCGGCCGTCCCTTCGACACCAGCGGCCCCGTGCTGGCGGCGCGCTGGCCGCGCGGCGGCACCGTGAGCATCCACGGCTGCGACAACGGCCTGGTGGACGTGAAGACCGTCGACGCCATGCGGGCGCAGATGGCCTTCGCGGGCATCCCGTACGACGCGATCGAGATCGCGGGCTACGGGCACCAGGACTGCCTGATCGGCCGCGACGCGGCGCGCGACGTGTTCCCGCACATCGCGGCCAGCCTTTGACGCCCGCCATGGACCGGCTCTGGAAACTGCCTCCCATCGAACTGAGCCCGACGCCGCAGGGCGGCTGGGCCGTGCAGTCCGAGCAGGGCCTCGGGCGCGCCCAGGCCGCCTTCCTGCCGCTGCGCGGCGCGGGCGGCACCTGGGACCTCGCGCTGGCCGCGGGCGACGCCCTGGTGCTCACGCCCGTCAACGACCAGGACTGGACGCCCGTGCCCTTCCCGCCCGCGATCCGCGGTGCGACACACTGCCTGTGCCTGCTGCGCTATGACCATCCCTCCAACCGTCCGGGCGACACCTTCTTCGTTCCGGAAAGCTTCCCGCCGGGCGTGGCGCGGGCCGGCCGCGAGGAACTGCGCGAGGCCCTCGACCACGTCCGCGCGAATCTTGGCGGTCCCCTGGAGATCCATGTCGTGCCGGCGCCGTCCCTGCCCGCGGCCTCGATGACGATGGCGAAAGCCTCCTCCTCCGCCCCGTCGGACGCCCTGTGGTTCGCCTTCGCCAGCTGCCAGTACCCCGCGGGCATGCTGGACCGGCCGGTGGCGCACCGGTCCCTGGAGCGGCTCGGCGCCTGGCTGCGCGCGCCCCAGGGCCCGCTACCCGAACGGCTGCTGCTGCTCGGCGACCAGGTCTACACCGACGCCACCTACGGCCTGCTCGATCCGGCACGCATCGACGACCGCTACCGCCTGCCCTACGAGGAACTCACCGACCGGCAGGACGGCCCGTACGCCTCGCTGCCCCAGACCTTCCTGGGCCTGCGCCGCATGACCCCGGACGACCACGAAATCCGCGACGACTGGGAACCCACGCTGCACGGCGACTGGGACTCGGAGCGCGACGCGGGCCTCGCGGCCTACTGGAAGTACCAGCGGCGCTGCGCGCCGCCACCGTCGCAGGCCATCCAGATCGCCGAGGCGGGGCCGGGCTGGCGCCTCTTCATGGCTGACAGCCGCACCCGACGCGAGCTGCGCAACGAGCACACCGTCGCGAGCGCCACCCTCCTGGGACCGGAGCAGACGCGGGAGCTGGAAGGCTGGCTCGCGCAGGAGGACGGCGGCGCGCTGAAGATCGTCACCTGCGCCTCCATGTTGCTGCCCCGCACGCGCATCGCGATGGACGAGCCGCTGTATCTCGACACCTGGCAGGGTTATCCCGCGTCGCTGCACGGCCTGCTCGCCTTCCTGTGCGACCGGGAGTTGCGCGACGTCGTGTTCCTCTCGGGCGACGCGCACCTGGCGTGCGATGCGCGCGTGCGGGTCACGCGCTCCGACGGCCGCGAGGTCCGGTTCGCCTCGCTGCATGCGCCGGCCCTGTACGCGCCGTATCCGTTCGCGAACGAGGATCCCGCCAACCTGCTGCTGCAGGACCGCTTCGACTTCCAGTCCGGCGGAAGGAACTACGTGTGCGAAGTGGAGGCCCGCGTGCTGGCCGGCGGCCGCAATGGGTGCGGGCTCCTGCGGGCGGAGCGGGAGGGGACGGAATGGTCCGTCGGGTACGAGGTGCTGGAGGCGTAGGGCGTGCGGTGGGGTTCGCCTGCGGCTCACCGCCACCCTACGAAGATCCTACGAGATGCGGACGCCCTGCTCCGCCGCCATGTAGACGGCCTCGGTGCGGTTGCGCGTGCCGAGCTCCTGGTAGATGGCGCGCAGGTGCGTCTTCACGGTGCCGTCGCTGATGCCCAGCTGGCGCGCGATCAACTTGTTGGAGTTGCCGCGCAGCGCGGCGCGCAGGACGTCGGCCTGCCGCTCGGTGAGCGTGGGGAACGCATCGCGCACGTCGCGCGTCTGGATCGGCGCCAGGCTGCCCGTGGGCAGGTAGACGCCGCCGTCGGCGATGGTCCGCACGGCGATCATCAGCTGCGCCGGCGGGGAATCCTTGGGGATGAAGCCGGCCGCGCCCAGGTCGATCGCGCTGCGCACCAGTTCGGCGTTGCGGTCGCCGGAGAGCACCACGACGCGGGTGAGCGGCGCCGATTCGCGCAGCGCCTCCAGGGCGCGGGCGCCGGCCAGGCCCTCCATGTGCCAGTCCATGAGGATCAGGTCGAAGGTGCCGCCCTTCGTGGCGGTGACCGCCTCCTCGGCGGAGCCGGTGAGGGTCACTTCCATGCTGGCGTCCAGCTTCTCCAGCAGGAGGCGCAGGCCTTCCCGGAACAGGGAATGGTCATCGCACACCAGAACTCGCATGAAAGGCCTCCTTTCGCCCGTACTGCAGGATAGCGGGGGGACCCGACCAACCCAACCACCGCAGGATGATGCGACGGCCCGCGTACTTTCCGCCTCTCCCGCCCGGGAGAGCACGCCTCATGCGTCAGGTTTGCACAAGCCGCTTCGCCTTGGAGATCGACATCAGGATGCCCAGGCCCATGCCCAGGGTCACCATGGCGGTGCCGCCGTAGCTGATGAAGGGCAGCGGCACGCCCACCACCGGCAGGATGCCGCTCACCATGCCCATGTTCACGAACGCGTAAGTGAAGAAGATCATGGTCACGGCCCCCGCCAGCAGGCGCGAGAACAGCGTGGGCGCCTCCAGCGCGATGGCCAGCCCGCGCAGCACCAGGAACAGGAAGCTCGCGATCAGGAACAGGTTGCCCAGGAGGCCGAACTCCTCGGAATAGGCCGCGAAGATGAAGTCCGTGGTCCGCTCGGGGATGAACTCCAGGTGCGTCTGGGTCCCCTGCATGAAGCCCTTGCCGAAGACGCCGCCCGAGCCGATCGCGATCATGCCCTGGATGATGTGGAAGCCCTTGCCCAGCGGGTCCTTGGTCGGGTCCAGCAGCGTGCAGATGCGCTGCTGCTGGTAGTCGTGCAGGACGGGCCAGCGGACGCCGTCGGCGCACAGCGCGCCCTCGAAGCCCACGATCAGGCTCACGGCGATCAGCCCGAGGACCAGGGGCGGGATGATCAGCTTCCAGGACAGGCCGGCGAAGAAGATCACGGCCAGGCCCGCGGACAGCACCAGCAGGGAGGTCCCCAGGTCGGGCTGCTTCATGATCAGGCCCACGGGCAGCGCCAGCAGGATGACGGCGACGATGAAGTCCAGCGGCCGCAGCTGCCCCTCGCGCTTCTGGAACCACCACGCGAGCATGAGCGGCATGGCGATCTTCAGGATCTCGCTGGGCTGGATCACCACGCCCACGTTCACCCAGCGCCTGGCGCCCTTCTTGGTGATGCCGAACACGGCGACGGCGACCAGCAGCGCCACGCCCAGCACGTACAGCGGCACCGCGAAGCTCATGAGCCGCTGCGGCGGGACCTGGGCCACGACGAACATGATGCTGCCCGCCAGCAGCATGTTGCGGGCGTGGTCGAGGAAGCGCGACCCGTGGTCGTAGCCGGAGCTGTACATGGTCAGCAGGCCCGCGCACGCGAGCAGGAACACGGCGAAGGCCAGGGGACCGTCGAAGCCCTGGAGCATGGGGGCCAGGCGCTGGCGCAGGGAGGGTTTGTCGAAGACGGCGGCCATGCGGAATTATCCCCTGCCCCTCCTCCCAATGGCCGTGGTGCCTTCCGTACCGGCTGATACGATCCGCCCGCCATGAAAATATTGGTCGTCGACGATCACCCCCTGTACCGCAGCGGCGTCGCCTACACGCTGCAGAACACGGGCATGGCCGTGGAAGTCGTGGAATGCTCCTCGCTGGGCGTCGCCTTCGAGCGGCTGGACGCCGGCCTGGCCGCCGACCTGATGATCCTCGACCTCCAGATGCCCGGCTACCAGGGCCTGGATTCCGTGCGAGCGGTACGCATCCGCCGACCGGAGGTGCCGGTGCTGGTGCTTTCCGGCATCGAAGACCCCGCCATCGTCCGCGAATGCATCGACCTGGGCGCCTTCGGCTTCGTGCCGAAGTCGGCGCCGGCCGACCAGTTCCATGCCGCCCTGAAGCTGGTGCTGTCCGGCGGCGTCTACCTGCCGCCCACCAGCCTGAGCGTGGGCTCGCCCGCCAGCCGGGCGCAACAGGACGCCTGGAGCCGCCTGGGCGCGCACCTCACCGAGCGCCAGCGCCAGGTGCTGCTCGGGATCGTCCAGGGCAAGCCGAACAAGGTCATCGCCCGCGACCTGGGCCTGTCGGACACCACGGTCAAGTCGCACGTGGCGCACATCCTGGACGCCCTGGTGGTGTCCAACCGGACCGAGGCGGTCTACGCCCTGGCCCGCGCGGGCCTGAGCATCCGCGACCTCGAGGCCGCGGCCCCCAATCCCACTTAAGGCCCCGGGAAGGCGCTGCGCAGCGCCGCCACCAGGCGCTCGGGCGTGATCGGCTTCTGCAGCACCGGCAGGGCCAGGCCGCGCTCGGCGAGGTCCGGCTCGCCGGAGACGATCCAGGCCGGCACCGGCCCGTAGGCTGCCCGCACCGCCTCCACCGCATCCACCCCGGTGCCTTCGGCCAGCCGGTAGTCGGCGAGCATCAGGTCCGGCGCGCCGCCCGCGTTGCGCAGCACCTCCATGAGCTGCCCCAGGGAAGCCCCCTGCGCCACGCGGGCCCCGGCGTCCAGCAGCCAGGCGCACAGCGCATCGCGCGCGAGCCGGTCGTTTTCCACCACCGCCACCAGCCGCCCGCGCAGCAGCGAGCCGCCCGGGTCGGCCGCGCGGATGCCCAGGCGGGCCCCATCCGTGGCAAGCGGCAGCCACAGGGTCACCTTGGTCCCGAGGCCCGGTTGCGATTCGATCTTCAGCGGCACCGCCATCAGCTCCGCCATGTGCCGCGAGATGGCCAGGCCCAGGCCGATGCCCTCGGCCTCCGCGAGGCTGGCGGAACGGCCGCGGAAGAATGCGTTGCAGGCCTGGGCCAGGTCTTCCGGCTCCATGCCGACGCCCTGGTCCGACACGCAGATCACCGCCTGGCCGTCCCCGCACTCCACCTTCAGGGCGATCTCGCCCTGCAGCGAATACTTGAAGGCGTTGTCCAGGAAGTTGCGCAGCATGCGCTCCAGCAGCACCGGGTCGGCCGCCACGGTGCAGGCGCCGTGGAGCTCCATGCGGAAGCGCATGCCCCGGGCGGCGCACTTCTCCGCGAACCCGGAGACCGCGGCGGCCAGCAGGCGTTCCAGCTGCACCGGCTGGACCACCGCGCGCATCGTGCCGGCGTCGATCTGCGCGAAGTCCACCAGGTGGCGGAACATGCCGTCGATGGATTCGCCGGTGCGCACGATCTGCTGCGCCATCGCGTCGCGCCGCGCCGGATCGGTCGAGCGGCGGAAGATGTCGGCCAGGAACAGCAGCGCCTGCACCGGCTGGCGCAGGTCGTGGCTGGCGGCGCCCAGGAAGCGGGAACGGGCGCGCTGCGTCTCCTGGTGGCTGGCGAGCGCCTCGCGCAGCTGCCGCACCAGCAACACGTTCTGCCGCGAGGTTTCGACGGTGTCACGCAGCTGGTTGCGCAGGATGTGGGCCAGCCGCGCGAGCATGGTGCCGCCGATCATCATGCCCACGGCGATGAGCACCAGGTCGCGCCGGCCCACGTGCCAGATCCAGGCGGAGAAGACGGTCAGCATCGAGATGACCATGTACCCGGTGTAGACCCGCGGTTCCACCGCCAGGACGGTGACGGCCAGGGCGACCCAGCCCATGGCCAGCACGGTGAGGACGCCCAGGTCGGCCGGGGTCAGGTGGGCGCCGAACAGCGGCACGGACGCCGTCCCCACCCAGCCGGTGAAGGCGGAGCCGATCGCGATGTGGCGCAGCGTGTCTTGCGTGGCGCCATGGCGCGCCACGCGGCGCTCGAAATAGGCCTGGCGCGCCATCACCAGGGCGGCCAGCAGCGCGTACCAGGCGAGGAACGGCCCCCACCCCACGGCGGGCAGGAACACGACGCCCAGGACCGCGCCCATGCCGAGCACCGTCCAGCGCCCGAACCGGGTCTGGGCGAGGATCAGCGCGACGCTCCTGCGAACCAGCTCCGCCGGGGCGTCGCCGGCCGGAGTCCCTATCCCTTCTTCTATTGCCAACTTCCCTCCCCCGGGGCGTAAGAGTTTGGCTTAAGGCCAATGGTTCTGCAAATCGGAACGATCGGCCTCTACCATCCGGTGGATGGACGCGACACATCTGTTGTATTTGCACGGCTTCCGCTCCTCGCCGCGCTCCTTCAAGGCACGGATGATGGAGAGCGCCGTGCGCGAACGCCATCCCGGCGTCCACTGGTGGTGCCCCCAGCTGCCGCCGTCGCCCCGCGCGGCGATGGAGAGGGTGTGGGACACCGTCCGCGACTGGCCGCAGGAGCGGATGGCCGTGGCCGGCTCCTCCCTGGGCGGCTTCTACGCGACGTGGGTGGCCGAGCGCACCGGATGCCGCGCGGTGCTGCTCAATCCGGCCGTCCACCCGGCCCGGGACCTGGCGCCCTACATCGGCGAGCAGACCGCCTGGGACGACCCGAACGAGCGCTTCGACGTCCGGCCGGAGTTCATGCAGGAACTGCGGGACCTGGAATGCGGGCCGGTGCGGCATCCCGAGCGCTATTTCGCCGTCATCGCCAAGGGCGACGAAGTCCTGGACTGGCGCGAGATGACCGGCCGCTACCCCGGCGCGCGGATCAAGCTGCTGGAAGGCGGCGACCACGGCCTTTCCGACTTCGACCGGCACCTGGACGAGGCGCTCGCTTTCCTGCAACTCGCCTGAATCCCGGCCTCCCGGCCGGGCGGACCCCGCATGGGACAATCGGGGGATGTTCGTTCTGTTTGAAGATGCCGGGAAATTCCTGGCCGGCCGGGTGCTGTCGGAGAGCGACAGTTCTGCCCAGGTCGAGCTGGAAAGCGGCAAGCGGGTGAAGGTCAAGGCGGCGAACGTCCTGCTCAAGTTCGAGAAGCCGCAGCCGCAGGAATTGCTGCGCGAGGCACAGGCGCTCGCCCCCAGCATCGAGCTGGACCTCGCCTGGGAGTTCGCCCCCGAGGAGGAATTCGGCTTCGCCGACCTCGCGCGGGACTATTTCAGCGCCAACGCCACCCTGCAGCAGCAGGCGGCCGCCCTGCTGCGCCTGTTCGAGGCGCCGCACTACTTCCGCCGCGCCGGCAAGGGCCGCTTCCGCAAGGCACCGGCCGACATCCTGCAGCAGGCGCTGGCCGGGATCGAGAAGAAGAAGCAGCTGCAGGCGCAGATCAGCGCCTGGGCGGCGGAACTGGCCGCGGGCAGCTGCCCGCCCGCCATCCGCGAGCAGCTGTACCGCATCCTGTTCAAGCCGGACAAGAACGCGGCCGAATACAAGGCGGTGGTCGAGGCTTCGCGCAACACGCAGACCGCGCCGCTGGCGCTGCTGCAGCAGGCCGGCGCCATCACCTCGCCCTACCAGTTCCACTGGAAGCGCTTCCTGCTGGAGTACTTCCCCAAGGGCACGGGCTTCCCGCCGGCGACGGCGCCCGCGGTCAAGGAGGCGCTGCCGCTCGCCGACGTGCAGGCCTTCTCGGTGGACGACTCCAGCACCACCGAGATCGACGACGCGCTGTCGGTGCGGGGGCTGGGAACGGGCACCGTCACGGTGGGCGTGCACATCGCCGCGCCCGGCCTCGCGATCCAGGCCGGCGCGCCGCTGGACCAGCTCGCGCGCCAGCGGCTGTCCACCGTCTACATGCCGGGGCACAAGATCACGATGCTGCCCGACGACGTCGTGCAGGCGTACACGCTGATGGAAGGGCGCGACTGCCCCGCCGTGTCGCTGTACGTGCAGTTCGACGAGGCGTCCCTCGACCTCAAGGCCAGCGAGACGCGCCTGGAGCGCGTGCCGATCGCCGTCAACCTGCGGCACGACCAGCTCGATGCCCACCTGCCCGAAGCCTGGCTGGAAGACGCCAGCGTGCCCGGCCCGGACGTGCCCGAACCGGCGCAGCGCTTCCGGACGGAGCTGTCCTTCCTGTTCCGGCTCGCGCAGCACCTCAAGGCGCAGCGCGAGGTGGTGCGCGGCAAGCCCGAGACCTTCAACCGGCCCGACTACAGCTTCCGCGTGCCCGCGGCCGGCGACGACGGCCCGGCCGGCGACGAGGCCGTGGAGATCACGGTGCGGCGCCGCGGCGCGCCGCTGGACCTGATCGTGTCCGAGGCCATGATCCTCGCCAACAGCACCTGGGGCCAGTGGCTGGCCGAGAACGGCGTGCCCGGCATCTATCGCAGCCAGGCGAGCCTGGCGCCCGGCGTGAAGGTGCGCATGGGCACGAAGGCGCTGCCGCATGCCGGCATCGGCGTGAAAAGCTACGCATGGAGCACCTCGCCCCTGCGCCGTTACACGGACCTCGTGAACCAGTGGCAGATCATCGCGGCCGCCCGCCACGGGCGCACTGCGGCACTGGCCGCGCCCTTCAAGCCCAAGGACGCGGAGCTGTTCTCGATCATTTCCGCCTTCGACGCGGCTTATGGCGCCTACAACGGCCACCAGGCCGCCATGGAGCGGTACTGGACGCTCAGGTTCCTGCAGCAGCAGGGCGTCCGCGAGCTGGAGGCCACCGTGTTCAAGGAAGGCCTGGCGCGCGCCGACACGCTGCCCCTGGTGCTGCCGGTGCTGGGCACCGCGGACCTGCCGCGCGGCGCCCGGGTGCGCGTGAGGCTGGGGGAGATCGACCTGATCACGCTGGACGTGTCCGGCACGGTGACGGAGCGCCTGGATGCGGCGCCCGGCGCCGCAGTGTCGGCGGAGGACGACACCGAGGACGAAACCGTCGCCGGTCCGATTGCGATTGCCGTGGATGTCACGGACACTCCGGATGAGGAGACGCCCGCACCAGCGGTGGCGAATTCCTGAAGACCGTGAACCTGAAGTCCCTGAGCACCCTGCAGATCGCGCTGGGCGTATCCGCCCTGGTGCACGCCGCCGTCCTCACCGTGCGCATCGTCGACCCGGAAGGCTTCGACCGCGTCTTCCAGGACACGCCGCTGGAAGTGGTGCTCGTCAACGCGCACAGCAACGAGAAGGTCGAGAAGGCCCAGGCCATCGCCCAGCGCTCGCTCGCGGGTGGCGGCGAGGCCGAGAAGGGCATGGCCAGCTCGCCGCTGCCGCCCTCCGCCCTCAGCACCATCGGGGACGCCGCCGAGGACGAGCAGAAGAAGATCGAGTCGATGCAGGACCAGCAGATGCTGATGCTGGCCCAGATCAAGCAAACCCTGGCCGCCATGCCGCCGGCCGACCCGAAGCAGATGCGCAGCGACCCGGAAGCCGCGGCGCGCGAGAAGAAGCGCAAGCAGCTGACGAAGCTGCTGGCCCAGATCGAGCGGCGGATCAACGAGGAAAACGCCCGGCCCAAGAAGCGCTACATCAGCCCCTCCACCCGCGAGGAGGTGTACGCGGTTTATTACGACACCCTTAGGCGCAAGATCGAGGACCGCGGAACGCAGAACTTTCCCGAGCTCGCGGGTCGAAAGCTCTATGGCGAGCTCACCATGATCGTGACCGTGAACCACGACGGGCGCGTGCTGGAAACCGAGGTGGTGGAAACCTCCGGCAACCGCACGCTGGACCGGCGCGCCGCCAGCATCGCCCGCGCCGCGGGCCCCTTCGGCCGCTTCAACAAGGCCATGCGCGGCCAGGCCGACCAGATCGTGGTGGTCTCGCGCTTCAAGTTCACGCGCGACGACGTCCTGGAAACCAGGCTCACCAGCCGCTGAAATTACCGCCGTGGACCGCTATTGCGTCATGGGGAATCCCGTGGACCACAGCAAGTCGCCGTGGATCCACGCCCGCTTTGCGCAACTCACCGGCGAACCGGTGGAGTACGGCAAGCGCCTGATCGCCCTGGACGAGTTCCTGCCGGCCGTGCGCGCCTTCATCGCCGAAGGCGGCAAGGGCTGCAACATCACCGTTCCGTTCAAGTTCCAGGCCGCGGCGCTGGTGACCTCGCGCAGCGACCGCGCGGCCCTGGCCGAGGCCTGCAACATCCTCACCTTCCGTGACGGCCGGATCCTCGGCGACAACACCGACGGCATCGGCTTCGTCGCCGACGTGGAGCGCAACGCCGCAGTGCCGCTGGCCGGCCGCGACGTGCTGCTGCTGGGTGCGGGCGGCGCCGCCGCCGGCGTGCTCGGGCCCGTGCTGGAGGCCGGCCCGCGCCGGGTGGTGGTCGCCAACCGCACGGTCGCCAAGGCGCAGGCGCTCGTGGACCGGCACGCGGCGCTTGCCGGATCGCTGGGCGTGCAACTGCAGGCGAGCGGCCTGGACGGGGTCGCCGGCACCTTCGACGTCGTCGTCAACGGAACGGCGAGCAGCCTGTCCGGTGGCGGCGTTCCGGTGGACGCGCGCGTGCTCAAGCCCGGCGCGCTGGCCTACGACATGATGTACGGCCCGGCCGCCGAAGGCTTCCTGCAATGGGCCCGGAACCACGGCGCGACGGGCCGCGACGGCCTGGGCATGCTGGTGGAACAGGCCGCCGAAGCCTTCCGGATCTGGCGCGGCGTGCGGCCGCCTTCGGCGCAGGTGCTCGCGGAACTGCGCCAGGAGCTCGCGCGATGAAGGCCGTGTTCCGCTGGGTGGCGCTGGCGCTGTTCGCGTTCATCGCGCTGCAGCTGTTCTTCCTGGGCCGGATCGCCCTGATGGTGGTGACGGACCCGGAATCCACCACCTTCCAGCGCTCCGAAGCCTGGCGCATCGCGCACGAGCGCACGCGCCTGCGCTGGTCGCAGCACTGGGTGCCCTACGGCGAGATCTCGGACAACCTCAAGCGCGCGGTCATTGCCTCCGAGGACGCCAGCTTCGCCGAGCACGACGGCGTGGACTGGGACGCGCTGGAAAAGGCCTGGCAGCGCAACGCCAAGGCCATGGAACAGGCCGCGAAGCGCGCCCAGCTGGCCCCCACGCGCGCGAAGCCCGCGAAGATCGTGGGCGGCTCCACCATCACCCAGCAGCTCGCGAAGAACCTGCTGCTGTCCGGCGAACGCAGCATGCTGCGCAAGGGCCAGGAGTTCGTGCTGACGATGGTGCTGGAGCACACGCTGTCCAAGCAGCGCATCCTCGAGATCTACCTGAACAACGTCGAATGGGGGGAAGGGGTGTTCGGCGCCGAGGCAGCCGCGCAGCACTACTACCGCAAGCCCGCCAGCCGTCTCAACGCCTACGAGGCCGCGCGCCTCGCCGTGATGCTGCCGCAGCCCAAGCGCTTCGAGCAGATGCCCGGCTCCAGCTACCTCGCGGGCCGCACTTCCACCATCGTCGCCCGCATGCGCGACGCCGAGCTGCCTTGAACTCCCCCCTTTCGCCCTGGGCGGCCAAGGCGCTGGGCTGGTTCCTGCTGCAGTTCGTGCGCCTGCTCACCGGCGCGCAGGCCCGCTGGTACGGCTGCCCGCCCCTGGCGGAGCAGCGGATCTACTTCGCCAACCACCAGAGCCACGCGGACCTGGTGATGATCTGGGCCGCGCTGCCGCAGGAGCTGCGGGCCATCACGCGGCCCGTCGCGGCGCGCGACTACTGGATGAAGACGCCGCTGCGCCAGTGGATCACGACGGCCGTCTTCAACGCCGTGTACGTGGACCGCGAGCGCAAGGAAGGCGGCGACCCGCTGCAGCCGCTGGAAGAAGCGCTGGAACGCGGCGACTCGATCATCCTCTTCCCCGAAGGCACGCGCGGCGACGGCGACGAGCCGCAAGCCTTCAAGTCGGGCCTGTACACGCTCGCCACGCGCTTCCCCGACGTCGTGCTGGTGCCCGCCTGGATCGACAACATCCAGCGCGTCATGCCCAAGGGCGAGGTCGTCCCGGTGCCCATCCTGTGCTCGGTCACCTTCGGCGCGCCGGTGCGCCTCGCGCCCGACGAGGAACGGCGCGCCTTCCTCGACCGCGCCCGGGCCGCGGTCATCGCGTTGCGCGACGTATGAACCAGTTCCTGCGCAACCTCACGGCGTCGCAGCAGGTCGGCGCCCTGTTCATCACGGTGTTCGGCCTGCTGGCGCTCGCCACGGTGGCCGTGGTGCTCCTGACCGTCCATTCGCAGGAAACGCAGGACGACGGCACCCGCGCGGAGCAGGCGCGCGACTGGCGCCAGCTGCTCGGCACCTCCTGGTTCATGGTGGTGATCTTCTGGCTCGCGTGGGCCACGGGCGAGGCGATGGCGACGCTGCTGTTCGCCCTGATCGCCTTCTTCGCCCTGCGCGAGTTCATCACGCTGTCGCCCACGCGCCGGGGCGATCACCGCAGCCTGGTGCTGGCCTTCTTCGTGGTGCTGCCGATCCAGTTCCTGCTGGTCGTGACGCGGCACTTCGACCTGTTCACGGTGTTCATCCCCGTGTACGTGTTCCTGGCCATCCCGGTGGCGAGCGTGCTGGGCGGCGATCCGCAGCGCTTCCTCGAACGCAATTCGAAGCTGCAGTGGGGCATCATGGTGTGCGTGTACGGCATGAGCCACGTCCCCGCCCTGCTGCTGCTGCAGTTCCCGCGCTTCAACTACGAGGGGAAGCAGGCCTTCCTGGTGTTCTTCATGGTGATCGTGGTCCAGACCTGCATGCTGGTGCAGCACGTGGTCACCCAGCGGCTGAAGCTGCCGCCCAGCCTGCCGGGCATCAGCAGCAGCTTCAACTGGCGCACCTGGGGCTGGGGCGTGATGGCCGGCAGCGTGCTGGGCGTGCTGCTCACCTTCATCACGCCGTTCAAGCCGCCGCAGGCGCTCGCCGCGGCGCTGATCGCCTGCATCGCGGGCTCCCTGGGCCACCTGGTGATGAAGGCACTCAAGCGCGACCGGGGCGTCACCACCTGGGGCCATCGCGGCCGCTCGACGACCGGCGCCAACGGCCTGCTCGATCGCGTCGACGCCCTGTGCTTCGCGGCGCCGATCTTCTTCCACTCGGTGCGCTGGACCTTCGGCGCCTCCGCGTAAGATCGCGCCCATGCGCATCCTCGGCATCGACCCCGGCCTGCAGACCACCGGCTTCGGCGTCATCGATGCGGACGCGCACACGCTGCGCTACATCGCCAGCGGCACCATCACCACCACCCACCTGCAACGCGGCGACCTGCCGGCGCGCCTGAAGGTCCTGTTCGACGGCATCGGCGAACTGCGCGAGCGCTACCAGCCGGACGCGGCGGCGATCGAGATCGTGTTCGTGAACGTGAATCCCCAGTCGACGCTGCTGCTCGGACAGGCCCGCGGCGCGTGTGTCACTGCGCTGGTGTCCTGCTCCCTGCCGGTAGCGGAATACCTGCCCATGCAGATGAAGCAGGCGGTCGCGGGTACGGGCAAGGCGTCGAAGGCGGAGGTGCAGGAGATGGTGAAGCGGCTGCTGCAGTTGCCCGGGCTGCCCGGCAAGGACGCGGCCGACGCTCTGGGTCTTGCGATCACGCATGCCCATGCGGCGATCGCGACGTCTCGCATCCAGATGGCGGGCAATGTGGCGCGGCGCAACACGAGCGCGTACAAGACCGGGCGCGTCATCTAGCGCACTCGTCATCCCCGCGGAGGCGGGGCTCTCCCTGTCATCCCCGCGGAGGCGGGGATCCAGGGCTTTCGGGAAGCGCCGCAACGCGGCGCTTCTTGTTTTCGCTGCGAGTCTCCGTCCGGCTGCCAGGCCGCATGCGGGCGGGCCTCCACCGCGCTGGCACGGCGTCCTGCGCGCGCTGCGCGCGCTCGGCAAACCTGCGAGGACCGGGCAGGCGCCATGCCTTCATGCGCTGTGGAGGCCCGCCCGCACGCGGCTTGGCAGCGGTAGGCCGTGGTGCACGGGCACGCGGCTTCGCCGCCGGTGGGGTTCGGGCTGCGCCGCTCACCCCACCCTACAGGCGACGGGCAGGGCTGGTAGGGTGGTGGTGAGGCGCAGCCGAGCCCCACCGTGCGTCGAGCGTGCGGCGCCGGGAGCAGTCTCCGAGGGAAGCCGGCGCGCGCAGCCGCCGGACACCGCCCCAGCGGGCCGACACCGCGCACCGCCTGGGGTGACGCGGCACGATGCTAGAAGGTAGAAGGCAGAAGCCCTGGTGGATCCCCGCCTGCGCGGGGATGACGGATCAATTACCAGGCCCGCGCTGGTTGCGCGAACCCCGCCGGCGCTTCGCGCTCGTCGCCGAAGCTCACCACCTCGAACGCATCCTGCTCCGCGAGCAGCGCGCGAATGAGCTTGTTGTTCAGGGCGTGGCCGGAGCGGAACGCGCTGTAGGCGGCCAGCAAGGGCTTGCCGATCAGGTACAGGTCGCCCATGGCGTCGAGGATCTTGTGCTTCACGAACTCGTCGTCGTAGCGCAGGCCCTCGGAGTTCAGCACGCGGTAGTCGTCCACCACGATCGCGTTGTCCATGCCGCCGCCCATGGCGAGGCCGCGGGCGCGCATCATCTCCAGGTCCTTGGTGAAGCCGAAGGTGCGGGCGCGCGCGATGTCGCGCGAGTAGTGGCCGGAGCTCAGGTCGAATTCGTAGCGCTGGCCGGTCGAATTGACCACGCGGTGGTTGAACTCGATCTCGAAGCCGAGCTTGTAGCCGTGGTACGGCTCCAGCCGCGCCCACTTCAGGTTCTCGCCCTCGCCTTCGCGGATCTCCACCGGCCGGGTCACGCGGATGAAGCGGCGCGGCGCGTTCTGCTCCTCGATGCCCGCGCTTTGCAGCAGGAACACGAAGGACGCGGAGGAGCCGTCGAGGATGGGGACTTCTTCGGCGGTGATGTCCACGTACAGGTTGTCGACGCCCAGGCCGGCGCAGGCCGACATGAGGTGTTCGACCGTGTGGACCTTGGCGCCGCCGTTGGAAATCGTGGACGCCATGCGCGTGTCCGTGACCGCCTGGGCGGACACGGGGATGTCCACCGGCAGCGCCAGGTCGACGCGGCGGAAGACGATGCCGGTATCGGGCTGGGCGGGTCGCAGGGTCAACTCCACCCGCTGGCCGCTGTGCAGGCCGACGCCGACCGCCTTGGTCAGGGTCTTGAGGGTGCGTTGACGGAGCATGGACGCAATTTTACGGCCGGGCACCATTCCCGCCGATGGATCGTCTTCATGTCCCCGATGGAGCCAGCCCATTGGCGCAGAGTCCTCCCGGCGGGTAAACCGCGGATGAAGCGAAAGTAAATCGAGGGGTCAGGGACTAGGGTTGAGGGGCTAGGGCAACAGCCGGCCCCTAATCCCTAGCCCCTAATCCCTGCAAGCAGACGTCAGTCGGCCTGCTTGCGCAGGAAGGCCGGGATCTCGAAGTCGTCCATGCCGCCGCTGGACAGCGCGTCCACCTTGGCCGCGGCCTGCGTGCGGTTGGTGCGCCACACGCTCGGCACGGCCAGGCCGCCGTAGTCCGGCTGCTGGGGCGCGGCCCCGCCCTGCATCTCGCGGGTCACGATCGCGCCCGGGCCCGCCACCGCGTTGTTGATGGTAGGCACGTTGAACGGCACGTTGTCCGTGCCGGTGCGCAGCACCTGCAGGGGCGGCGCCGTGCGGCGCTGCTGGCCGTGGCGGGACAGGCCGGTCGCGACCACCGTGACGCGCACTTCGTCGCCCAGCTCGTCGTCGTAGGCCGTGCCGTAGATCACGTGCGCGTCCGGCGAGGCGTAGGCGCGGATGGTGTTCATCGCCAGCTTGGACTCGGACAGCTTCAGGCTGCCCTTGGCCGCGGTGATCAGCACCAGCACGCCCTTGGCGCCGGACAGGTCGATGCCTTCCAGCAGCGGGCAGGCCACGGCCTGTTCCGCGGCGATGCGCGCGCGGTCCGGGCCGTTGGCCACCGCCGTGCCCATCATCGCCTTGCCGGGCTCGCCCATCACCGTGCGCACGTCCTCGAAGTCCACGTTGACGTGGCCGGGCACGTTGATGATCTCCGCGATGCCGCCCACGGCGTTCTTCAGCACGTCGTTGGCGTGCGCGAACGCCTCGTCCTGGGTGATGTCGTCGCCCAGCACTTCCAGCAGCTTCTCGTTGAGCACCACGATCAGCGAGTCGACGTTGGCCTCCAGTTCGGCCAGGCCGTTGTCGGCGTTGGTCATGCGGCGGCCGCCTTCCCAGTCGAAGGGCTTGGTCACCACGCCCACCGTCAGGATGCCCATCTCCTTGGCCACGCGCGCGATCACCGGCGCGGCGCCGGTGCCCGTGCCGCCGCCCATGCCGGCCGTGATGAACAGCATGTGGGCGCCCGAGATGGCCTCGCGGATGGACTCCACGGCGGCTTCGGCGCACTCGCGGCCCTTCTCCGGCTTGCTGCCGGCGCCCAGGCCGCTGCCTCCCAGCTGGATGTGCTTGTGCGCGGAGCTGCGCGAGAGCGCCTGGGCATCGGTGTTGGCGCAGATGAACTCCACGCCCTGCACGTTGCGCTCGATCATGTGGGCCACGGCATTGCCGCCGCCGCCGCCGACACCGATCACCTTGATCTGCGTGCCTTGGTGGAACTCCTCGACTTCGATCATTTCGATGCTCATTTGAATACTCCTAAACCTTGCAGTTGCCGCTGACGACTTGTCTTGTTGGATGGCGTGTTAACGCGGGAACGGTGATTCGGTGCACCGACATCGCTCCTTTCTGCGCGGAGGACTGCCGCGCGCCAGCCACAACTTGTAGGGGGTCACTTCAGAAGTTCCCCACGATGAAATCGCGAATGCGACCGAAGGCCGTCTTCACGGAGCCGTGCTGCTGCGCGACCTTCAGGCCGCGCATGCGGGCCAGCCGCGCTTCCGCGAGCAGGCCCATGACCGTCGCCGCGCGCGGCTGCGCCACCATGTCGGCGAGCGCGCCGCAGTAGGTCGGGACACCGCGGCGCACCGGCTTGAGGAAGATGTCCTCGCCCAGTTCCACCATGCCGGGCATCACGGCGCTGCCGCCGGTGATGACGACGCCCGAGGACAGGACCTCCTCGTAGCCGGACTCGCGCACCACCTGCTGCACCAGCGCGAAGATTTCCTCCACCCGCGGCTCGATCACGCCCGCCAGCGCCTGGCGCGACAGCATGCGGGGGCCGCGGTCGCCGAGCCCGGGCACTTCCACCTGGGTCTCGGGATCGGCCAGCAGCTGCTTGGCGCAGCCGGACTCCACCTTGATGTCCTCGGCGTCCTTGGTCGGCGTGCGCAGCGCCATGGCGATGTCGCTGGTGATCAGGTCGCCGGCGATCGGGATCACGGCGGTGTGGCGGATCGCGCCGCCGGTGAAGATCGCCACGTCGGTCGTGCCGGCGCCGATGTCCACCAGCGCCACGCCCAGTTCCTTCTCGTCGTCGGACAGCACCGAGCTGCTGGAAGCGAGCGGGTTCAGCAGCAGCTGCTCCACCTCCAGGCCGCAGCGGCGCACGCACTTGATGATGTTCTCGGCCGCGCTCTGGGCGCCGGTGACGATGTGCACCTTGGCTTCCAGGCGGATGCCGCTCATGCCGATCGGCTCCTTCACGTCCTGGCCGTCGATCACGAACTCCTGCGGCTCCACCAGCAGCAGGCGCTGGTCGGTGGAAATGTTGATGGCGCGCGCCGTCTCCACGACGCGGGCCACGTCGGCCGGCGTCACCTCGCGGTCCTTCACCGCCACCATGCCGCTGGAGTTGATGCCGCGGATGTGGCTGCCGGTGATGCCCGTGTAGACGCGGGTGATCTTGCAGTCCGCCATCAGCTCGGCCTCCTTCAGGGCCTGCTGGATGCTCTGCACCGTCGCGTCGATGTTGACCACGACGCCGCGCTTCAGCCCGCTGGAGGGCGCGATGCCCAGGCCCGCGAGCTTCAGGTCGCCGCCCGGCATGACCTCGGCCACCACCGCCATCACCTTGGCGGTGCCGATGTCCAGTCCGACGACGAGATCCTTGTAGTCCTTGGCCATCCTCGTTCGTTCCTCAGTTCCTCTGCGCGCCCGCGTCCGTCGTGGTCACGCCCCTCAGCCTCACCGCGTAGCCGTCCGTGTGCCGCAGGTCCGCGGTCACCAGGGCCTCCGGCTTGCGCCCGTACTTCGCCGTCACCTGCGTCAGCGTGGACGCGAAGCGCCGGCTGCGCGCCAGCACCTCCTCCGTCGTCCCGCGCCCGAGTTCCACCGCCGCGCCGCTGTCCAGGGTCATCGACCAGCCGCCGCGCCCGGTGAGCGTGACGGCATCGACGGCCAGGTCCAGGTTCTCCAGCATGGGCCTGAGGCCGCGGTACACGGCCAGCACCACCGGCGCGGAGCCGTCCGGCCCGGTGAGGCGCGGCAGGTCGTCCTGTTCCACGTCGCCGGCATTGGCCTCGAACACCTCGCCGTAGCTGTTCACCAGGTGCGACTCGGAGTCGGCGCCCCAGAAGGCTTCCGCCTGGTGCTCCTCCAGCACCACGCGCAGGCGGTTGGGGAACTGGCGCTTGACCGTCGCGTGGCGCACCCACGGCACGCCCTCGAACGCGTCGCGGGCCTTGTGCAGGTCCACGGTGAAGAAGTTGCCGCGCAGCCGGGGCAGGACGTTGGCGCGCAGGGTCGCCACGCTGTTGTGCGTGGTGTCGCCCTGGATCACGATCCCGCCGATGGCGAACGCGGGGTTGCGCACGATCCACCAGCCCAGCGCCGCCGCCAGCAGCAGGCCGAAGGCGGCGAACAGCACCGTGGCGGTGATGTTCATCAGCCTCACGTCCGGCGGCAGGGGCAGCGCTTGCCGTTTCATGCCTTCGCGTCTCCCGGTGGCTGGTCCAGCGAGGCGTCGGCCAGCAGCTGCACGCACAGGTCCTCGTAGCTGATGCCCGCCGCGCGCGCGGACATCGGCACCAGCGAGTGGCCGGTCATCCCGGGCGAGGTGTTGATCTCCAGCAGCGAGGGCTTGCGGGTGGCGGCATCGATCATCACGTCGATGCGGCCCCAGCCGCGGCAGCCCAGCACCCGGTAGGCCTTCAGCACGATGTCCTGGATGGCGGCTTCCTCGCCCTCGGGCAGGCCGCAGGGCACCAGGTACTTGGTGTCGTCGGTGAAGTACTTGTTCTGGTAGTCGTAGTTGCCCTCCGGCGCCACGATGCGGATCACCGGCAGCGCACGGGCGCTGTCGCCGGTTCCGAGGATCGGGCACGTCACCTCGTCGCCGGAGACGAACTGCTCGCACAGCACGTCGGCGTCGAGCGCCGCGGCGGCATCCACCGCGCCCTGCATCTCGGAGTAGCCCTTCACCTTGGCGACGCCGATCGAGGAGCCCTCGCGCGCCGGCTTGACGATGAGGGGCAGCCCCAGGTCGTCGGGCACCTTGATGACCTGCTCGCGCTGGTAGGCGCCGCGCCGCAGCAGCATGTACTTCGGCGTCGGGATGCCCTCGGCCAGCCACACGCGCTTGGTCATCACCTTGTCGATGGAGATCGCCGAGGCCATGACGCCGGAGCCCGTGTAGGGGATGCCGAGCAGTTCCAGCGCGCCCTGCACCGTGCCGTCCTCGCCGAAGCGGCCGTGCAGCGCGATGAAGCAGCGCTTGAAGCCCTTGCGCTTCAGTTCGACCAGGTCGCGCTCGGCCGGGTCGAAGGCATGGGCGTCGATGCCCTTGGACTGCAGCGCCTTCAGCACGCCGCTGCCAGAGAGCAGCGAGATCTCGCGTTCGGCCGACTTGCCGCCCATGAGGACGGCGACCTTGCCGAAGTCCTTGGGGTTCGGCGTTGAGCGTTGAGCGTTCGGGGTCATGCCTGCCCTCCTCGCTCAACGCCGGATGCTGAACGCTCAACCAGTTTCGCCGGCACGCCACCGATGGAGCCGGCGCCCATGCACATCACGATGTCGCCGTCGCGCACCGTGTCCAGGATGGCCTGCGGCATCTCGCCGATCTCGCCCACGAACTGCGGTTCCACCTTGCCGGACACGCGCACGGCGCGCGCCAGCGAACGGCCGTCGGCGGCCACGATCGGCTCCTCGCCGGCGGAGTACACCTCCGACAGCAGCACGGCGTCGGCGGTGCCCAGCACCTGCACGAAGTCCTCGAAGCAGTCGCGGGTGCGCGTGTAGCGGTGCGGCTGGAAGGCCAGCACGAGGCGGCGCCCCGGGAAGGCGCCGCGCGCCGCGGATAGCGTGGCGCGCATTTCCACCGGGTGGTGGCCGTAGTCCTCGATCACCGTGAACGTGCCGCCGCCCTGCGCCGCCGGCACCGGCTGCTCGCCGTAGCTCTGGAAGCGGCGGCCGACGCCGCGGAAGTCCCCCAGCGCCTTCACCACCGCGTCGTCGGGGATGTTCAGTTCCACCGCGACCGCGATCGCCGCGAGCGCATTGAGCACGTTGTGCATGCCCACGAGGTTCAGCTTCACGTGCATGTCCGGCAGCGTCACGCCGTTGCGCCGCTGCACGGTGAAGTGCATCTGCGGGCCCACGGCCCGGACGTCCACGGCGCGCACCTGCGCGTCCTCGCGGAAGCCGTAGGTGGTCACCGGGCACTGCGCGTCCGGGATGATGGAGCGCACCGCCTCGTCCTCCGCGCACAGGATGGCCGTGCCGTAGAACGGCATGCGGTGCAGGAAGTCCAGGAACGCCTTCTTCAGGTTGTTGAAGTCGTGCCCGTAGGTGTCCATGTGGTCGGCGTCGATGTTGGTCACCACCGCCATCACCGGGAACAGATTCAGGAAGGACGCATCCGACTCGTCCGCCTCGACCACGATGTAGTCGCCGGAGCCGAGCTTGGCGTTGGCGCCGGCGCTGTTCAGGCGGCCGCCGATCACGAAGGTGGGATCGAGCCCGCCTTCGGCCAGCACGCTCGCCACGAGGCTCGTCGTGGTGGTCTTGCCGTGCGTGCCGGCAATGGCGATGCCCTGCTTCAGGCGCATCAGCTCCGCGAGCATGATGGCGCGCGGCACCACGGGGATGTTGCGCTTGCGTGCGGCCACGACCTCCGGGTTGTCCTGCTGCACCGCCGTCGACGTGACCACGGCGTCGGCGCCGATCACGTTGGCGGCCGCGTGGCCGACGAAGGTCTGGATGCCCAGCCCCGCCAGGCGCCGCAGCGTCGGGCCGTCGGCGATGTCGGATCCGGAAATGAGGTAGCCGAGGTTGCGCAGGACTTCGGCGATGCCGGACATGCCGGCACCTCCCACCCCAACGAAATGAATGTGCTTGATAGCGTGCTTCACTGGTGTTCCTTCATTTCGTTGGAACTCCTGTGACACCACGAAATGGATATGTGGATCGCGTGTTTCATTTTGCGAGGGCCTCGCAAGCGGCGACCACCTGTTCGGTCGCCTGGGTCTTGGCCAGCTTGCGCGCCGCCACCCCGCGCGCGAGCAGTTGCTCGCGGGTCAGGGAGATCAGCATGGTCGCCAGCTTGTCGGGGGTGAGCTCGCGCTGCTGCACGAGCCAGCCGCCGCCGGCGTCCACCAGGAACTTCGCGTTCGTGGTCTGGTGGTCGTCGACGGCGTGGGGAAAGGGAACGAACAGCGCCGGGGCGCCCACCGCGGCGATCTCCGTCACGGTGCTGGCGCCGGCGCGGGCGATGACGAGATCGGCTTCCGCGAACGCGGTCGCCGTGTCGTCGATGAAGGGCGTGAGCTCCGCCTGCACGCCGGCCTGCGCGTAGTTGGCGCGCAGTTCGTCGATCTGCTTCGCGCCGCTCTGGTGCAGGACCTGCGGGCGCTGCGCCGCCGGAATGCGCGAGAGGGCCTGCGGCACGACCTCGTTCAGGCCGCGCGCGCCCAGGCTGCCGCCCACCACGAGGATCTTCAGCGGCCCGGTGCGGCCGGCGAAGCGCTGCTCGGGCGAGGACTGGCGGAGGAACGCTTCGCGCAGCGGGTTGCCCACCCACTCGCCCTTCTTCAGCACCTCGGGGAAGGCGCTGTAGACGCGGTCGGCGACGCCCGCGAGCACCTTGTTGGCCATCCCGGCCACGGAGTTCTGTTCGTGCAGCACCAGCGGCTTGCCGAGCAGCACGCCCATCATGCCGCCGGGGAAGGTGATGTAGCCGCCCAGGCCGACCACGACGTCGGGCCGCACGCGGCGCACGACCTGCAGGCTTTGCCAGAAGGCGCGCAGCAGCTTCAGCGGCAGCAGCAGCAAGGTCTTGAGCCCCTTGCCGCGGACGCCGCCGAACGCCACGGTTTCCAGCGGGAAGCCGCGCGGCGGCACCAGCTGGCTTTCCATGGAGTTCGGGGCGCCCAGCCAGTGCACGTCCCAGCCGCGCGCACGCAGCGCTTCCGCCACCGCAAGTCCGGGGAAGATGTGGCCGCCGGTGCCGCCTGCCATCACGAGCGCGGTCTTCATGCGCGCCCTCCCCGCATCAAGGTTCGGTTCTCGAAGTCGATGCGCAGCACCACCGCGATCGCCACGACGTTCAGCAGCACCGCCGATCCGCCGTACGACATGAGGGGCAGCGTCAGCCCCTTGGTCGGCAGCGCGCCCAGGTTCACGCCCATGTTGATGAAGGCCTGGAACCCCATCCAGATGCCGACGCCCTGCGCGACGAGGCCCGCGAACACGCGGTCCAGCGCGATCGCCTGGCGGCCGATGTGCATGATGCGGCGGGTCATCCAGAGGAACAGGCCGATCAGCGTCAGCACGCCGACCAGGCCGAATTCCTCGCCGATCACGGCCAGCAGGAAGTCGGTGTGCGCCTCCGGCAGCCAGTGCAGCTTCTCCACGCTGCCGCCCAGGCCGACGCCGAAGATCTCGCCGCGGCCGATGGCGATCAGCGAGTGCGACAGCTGGTAGCCCTTGCCCAGCGTGTACTTCTCGTTCCAGGGATCGAGGTAGGCGAAGATGCGCTCGCGCCGCCAGTCGGAGAAGGCGATCATCAGCACGAAGGCGAAGACCATCACCGCCGCGATCAGGAAGAACATGCGCGCGTTGACGCCGCCCAGGAACAGGATGCCCATGGCGATCACGGCGATCACCATGAAGGCGCCCATGTCCGGCTCGGCCAGCAGCAGCATGCCGACGATGGCCACGGCGGCGGCCATGGGCAGCACCGCGCGGAAGAAGCGCTCCTTCACCTCCATCTTGCGCACCATGTAGTTGGCGGCGTAGAGCAGCACCGAGAACTTGGCGAGCTCGGACGGCTGGAAGGAGATGGGGCCCAGCGCCAGCCAGCGGCGCGCGCCGTTGACGCCCTTGCCGATGTGCGGGATCAGCACGATCACCAGCAGCAGCAGCGAGGCCACGAACAGCCAGGGCGCGACGCGCTCCCAGGTCTCGACCTTCACCTGGAAGGCGAGCAGGCCCGCCAGCAGCGAAAGCAGCAGGAACAGCGCGTGACGGCTGAGGAAGTACGTCGGCGTGTAGCGCAGGAAGCGCGGGTTGTCCGCCAGGGCGATCGAGGCCGAATACACCATCACCAGGCCCCAGGCGAGCAGGCCCACGGTCACCCACAGCAGCGCCGGGTCGAAGGCATGCACCTGCACGCGGCCGCGATCCGGCAGCGCCTCGCGACGCGGCCAGAGATTGCCGAGGACGCCTGCGAGATTCAAGCTTCCCCTCCCTGCATCATCGCGCCGGTCTCGTCCGCGATCGCCTGCACGGCGGCGCGGAACACCTCGGCGCGGTGGCCGTAGTTGCGGAACATGTCGAAGCTGGCGCAGGCCGGCGACATGAGGACGGCGTCGCCCGCATGCGCACGCTGCGTGGCGAGCTTGACGGCTTCTTCCATGGACGCTGCGTCGACCAGGGGCACCCCCGTGCCTTCCAGCACGGCGCGGATCTGCGGGCCGTCGCGGCCGATCAGCACCACGGCGCGCGCGAACCGCGCGACGGGGTCCGCGAGCGGCGCGAACTCCTGGCCCTTGCCGTCGCCGCCGAGGATCACCACCAGCTTGCGCTCGGCGCCCAGCCCCTGCAGGGCGGCCACCGTGGCGCCCACGTTGGTGCCCTTGCTGTCGTCGAAATACTCGACCTCGTTGACGATGCCCACCGGCTCGACCCGGTGCGGCTCGCCGCGGTATTCGCGCAGGCCATACAGCATGGGCGCGAGCTGGCAGCCGGCCGCCATCGCCAGGGCCAGCGCCGCGAGCGCGTTGATCGCGTTGTGGCGGCCGCGGATGCGCAGGGCGTCGGCGGGCATCAGCCGCTGCAGGTGCAGTTCTTCTTCCGCGTCCCGCTTGCGCTTTTCCGTCTCGTCGGCCTCGTGCGCGCGCACCAGCCAGGCCATGCCGTGCACGACGTCGATGCCGAAGTCACCGGGCCGCGCCGGCAGGTCGCCGCCGAAGGTGACGTGCGCGCGTTGCTCGTACTTTCCGCCCTTCAGCCGCACGGGCTCGGGCAGCATCTTCATGACGAGCGGGTCCTCGCGATTGAGGACCATGATGCCGCCCTGCCCGAAGATGCGCGCCTTGGCGGCGGCATAGGCTTCCATGCTGCCGTGCCAGTCCAGGTGGTCCTGGGTCACGTTCAGCACCGTGGCCGCCGTCGGTTCGAAGCCGCTGACGCCATCGAGCTGGAAGCTGGAAAGCTCCAGCACCCAGACCTGCGGCAGCGCGCCGGTCTCGCGCTTCTGCGCCAGCGTGTCCAGCAAGGTCGGGCCGATGTTGCCCGCCACCGCCACGGTCTTGCCGCTGCGCTCGACGAGCTGTCCCGTCAACGCGGTCACGGTGGTCTTGCCGTTGGTGCCGGTCACGGCCAGCACCGCGGGATGGTAGCCATCGGCCTGCCGCATGGCGGCGAGCGCATCGGCAAAGAGGCCCAGCTCGCCGCGCACGGGGATGGCGCGCTCGCGCGCCGCGTTCTCCACCGGCGCCACCTGCTCCGGGGTCAGGCCCGGGCTGCGCAGTACGAGGCGCTGGCCCTCCACGAGCTCCGCCGTGAACGGGCCGGCGACGAAGCGCGCCTGCGGCACTTCCTCCTTCAGCTGGCCCAGCTGCGGCGGCGCCTCGCGGGTGTCGGCCACCGTGACCTGGGCGCCGGCCTGCGCGCACCAGCGCGCCATCGCGAGGCCGGAAGCGCCGCAGCCGAGGACCAGGACGGGTTGATCGCGCAGGTGTTCCATCACCGCAGCTTCAGCGTGGACAGGCCGACCAGGCACAGCAGCATCGTGATGATCCAGAAGCGGATCACGACCTGCGTCTCCTTCCAGCCGGATTTCTCGAAGTGGTGGTGCAGCGGCGCCATCAGCAGGATGCGCCGGCCGGTGCCGTACCTGCGCTTGGTGTACTTGAAGTACATCACCTGCACCATCACGGACAGGGCTTCCACCACGAAGATGCCGCCCATGATGGCCAGCACGATCTCCTGGCGCACGATCACCGCGATCGTGCCCAGCGCGCCGCCCAGCGCCAGCGCGCCGACGTCGCCCATGAACACCTGGGCCGGGTGGGCGTTGAACCAGAGGAAGGCCAGGCCCGCCCCCGCGACGGCGGCGCAGAAGATCAGCAGCTCGCCGGACCCGGGGATGTAGGGCAGGAGCAGGTATTTCGAGAACACCGAGGAGCCCGTGACGTAGCAGAACACCCCCAGGGCCGAGCCCACCATCACCACCGGCATGATCGCCAGGCCGTCGAGGCCGTCGGTGAGGTTCACCGCGTTGCTCGATCCCACGATCACGAGGTAGGCGAGGATCACGAAGCCGAACACGCCCAGGGGATAGCTGATCTCCTTGAAGAAGGGCACCAGCAGGCCGGCCTTGGGCGGCAGGGTCATGTCGAAGCCGGAGCGGACCCAGTCGAAGAACAGGCCCAGCACGCGGATGTTGGCGGTCTCCGAGACGCTGAATGCGAGGTACAGCGCCGCGACCAGCCCGATCAGCGACTGCCAGAAGTACTTCTCGCGCGAACGCATGCCCTCGGGGTCCTTGTTGACCACCTTGCGCCAGTCGTCCACCCAGCCGATCGCGCCGAAGCCCAGGGTCACCAGCATCACGATCCACACGAACCGGTTGGTCCAGTCGAACCACAGCAGCGTGGACACGGTGATGGACAGCAGGATCAGCACGCCGCCCATGGTGGGCGTGCCGCTCTTCACCAGGTGCGTCTCCAGCCCGTAGCCGCGCACCGGCTGGCCGATCTTCAGCGCGGTCAGGCGGCGGATCACCGCCGGCCCGGCGATGATGCCGATCAGCAGCGCGGTCATGGCGGCCATCACCGCGCGGAACGTGATGTACTGGAACACGCGGAAGAAGCCGAACTCGTGGCCGTGCGTCTGCATCCAGGCGGCGAGACTGACGATCATCGCGGCTCTCCCTGTTCTTTTGCATGGGTGGTGATCGCCTCCACCACCCTTTCCATCTTCATGAAGCGCGATCCCTTGACCAGCACGCTCTCGACGCCGGGCAGCGTCTCGCGCACCGCCGCGACGAGCGCGTCCACGTCCGCGAAATGGCGGCCCTTCAGGTGCGCGGCCAGCGCGCCCAGCGTGAACACGTGCTCGATGCGGCGCGCGCGCGCGTAGTCGCCCACCTCGGCGTGGAAGGCCGGGCCTTCGTTGCCGACCTCGCCCATGTCGCCCAGCACCAGCAGCCTTGGCCCGGGCAGCTCCGCCAGCACGTCGATCGCGGCGCGCACGGAGTCGGGGTTGGCGTTGTAGGTGTCGTCGACCAGGGTGAGCGTGCGGCCCGCCAGCGGCAAGGCCAGCGCCCGCGACCGGCCCTTCACCGGCTCGAACTTCTCGAGCCCGCGCGAGATGGCGGCAAGGGGCGCGCCCGCCGCGAGCGCGCAGGCCGCGGCGGCCAGCGCGTTGCGCACGTTGTGGCGGCCGGCGATATGGAGTCGGAATTGCAGCTGGCCGGCAGGCGTTTCCGCCCGCACCTGCCAGTGCCCCTGTTGCCATTCAGACCCGGCCAGACGGAGATCGGCGTCGCTGTCCGCGTCGCCGAAAGTCATGCAGGGCCGCGCATCGGCGAGCCCTGTCCAAAGCATCGTGTAGGCGTCGCTCGCGGGGAACACCGCGACGCCGTTGCGCGGCAGGGCCGCGAACACGCTGCCGTTTTCCTGCGCCACCGCCTCGACGGTGGCCATGAATTCCTGGTGCTCGCGCTGCGCGTTGTTCACCAGCGCCACGGTCGGCTCGGCGATGCGCGAGAGATAGCCGATCTCGCCGGGATGGTTCATGCCCAGCTCGATCACGCCGACGCGGTGCGTGGGCCGCAGGCGCAGCAGCGTGAGCGGCACGCCGATCTCGTTGTTCAGGTTGCCCTGCGTCGCCAGGTGCGCGTCCGGCTGCCAGGCGCGCAGGATGGACGCGATCATCTGCGTCACCGTCGTCTTGCCGTTGCTGCCCGTGACCGCGACGAGCGGGAGCGTGTGCCGGCGGCGCCACGCGTTCGCCAGCCGGCCCAGGGCCAGCTTGCTGTCGTCCACCTCGATGCCCGGCATGCCCTCGGGCAGGCGCCCGGGCTGCGCGATGGCCGCCACGGCGCCCTTGGCGCGCGCCTCGGCCAGGAAGTCGTTGGCGTCGAAGCGCTCCCCCTTCAGCGCGACGAACAGGTCGCCCGGCTGCAGGGTGCGCGTGTCGCTGTGCACGCGCCGCACTTCCACGCCTGCGTCGCCCACGCGCCGGCCGCCGATCCAGTCGGCTCCCTGCTGCAGGCGGAACATGGTCTCGCTCACTGTCGGTTCCTCAGCGCTGCGCTGGCATGCGCCTGGTCGGAGAACGGGTGCTTGACGCCCCCGACCTCCTGGTAGTCCTCGTGGCCCTTGCCCGCCAGCAGGATCACGTCCTGCGGCGCGGCGGCGGCCACCGTTTCGGCGATCGCCCGCGCCCGGTCCGCCTGCACTTCGACGCTGTCGCGGCGCGACAGGCCCAGCAGCACCTGGCTGATGATCGCTTCGGGTTTCTCGCTGCGCGGGTTGTCGCTGGTGACGACCACGCGGTCGGCATTCGCCTCGGCCACCGCGGCCATCAGCGGCCGCTTCGTGGGGTCGCGGTCCCCGCCCGCGCCGAACACGCACCACAGCTGGCCGCCCCGCTGCCGCGCGAGCGGCTGCAGCGCCTGCAGCCCCTTTTCCAGCGCATCGGGCGTGTGGGCATAGTCCACGGCCACGAGCGGCTTGCCCGGCTCGTTCAGCCGCTCCATGCGGCCGGGCACCGGCAGCAGGTCCGCGCACGCGGCCACGGCGCGCGCGAGCGGCACGCCGAGCGCGCGCATCATGCCGACCACGCCCAGCAGGTTGGAGACGTTGTACTGGCCGATCAGCGACGTGCGCAACGCGTGCCGCTCCGCGCCTTCGCCGATCACGAAGCGCAGGCCCTGTTCGGTGTAGCCGATCTCGTGCGCCTGCAGGCGCGCTGCGCGCTCGCAGGAGCAAGTCCAGAGGTCGAGGCGGCCACCTTCCAGCTTCTGCTGCAGCTCCTCGCCCTTCGCGTCGTCGACGTTGAGCACGGCGGCCTGCAGGCCGGGCCAGTCGAACAGGGCCGCCTTGGCCTCCCAGTAGCTCTCCATGGAGCCGTGGTAGTCCAGGTGGTCCTGCGTGAAGTTGGTGAAGGCCGCGACCCGGATGCGCGTGCCGTCCAGGCGCCGCTCGACGATGCCGATGGAAGACGCCTCGATCGCGCAGGCCTTCGCGCCTTCGGCGACGAAGCGGCGGAAGTGGCGCTGCATCAGCACGGGGTCGGGCGTGGTGAGCCCCGTGTGCTCCACGTGCGGCGGGCGGCCGATGCCCAGCGTGCCGACGAGCCCGCAGGGGATGCCGGCGTTGGCCAGTGCCTGCGCCAGCCACCAGGCCGTGGAGGTCTTGCCGTTGGTGCCGGTCACGGCCAGCACGTCCAGTTCGTGCGATGGCTCGCCGTAGAACAGCGCGCCGATGGGGCCGGTCGCGGCCTTGAGTCCTTCGTAGGCAGCGACGGCGTCGCTATCGAAGGCGAAGGCCTCGCTGCCCGCGTGCTCCACCAGGCAGGCGGTGGCACCCTGCGCCAGGGCGCCAGGCACGAACTTGCGTCCGTCCGTGGCCGCGCCCGGCCAGGCGATGAAACCGTCGCCGGCGCGCACCTTGCGGCTGTCGCAATGCACTTCGCCGGCGACGCGCTGGCGCAGCCAGCCGGCGGCTTCGTGGTGCGTGCGGAGGACCTGCATCAGAAGGACTCCTCCACCGCCTGCACCACCACCTGCGGCTTGACGCTCATGTCCGGCTGCACGCCCATCACGCGCAGCGTCTGCTGCACGGTCGCGGCGAACACCGGCGCGGCGACGTCGCCGCCGAAGTACTTGCCGCCACTGGGCTCGTCGATCATCAGCGCCACGACGATGCGCGGCTGGTCGATCGGTGCCATGCCGACGAACACGCTGCGGTACTTGTGCTCGGCGTAGCCCTTGCCCTCCTGCTTGTGTGCGGTGCCGGTCTTGCCGCCCACGGAATAACCGAGCGTCTGCGCGCGCGGGGCGGTGCCGCCGTTCTGGGTGACCAGGTGCAGCATCTGCCGCATCTCCTGGGCCACCTTGGCATCGAGCAGCCGGATGCCGGGCATCGGCCCGTCGGTCTTGAGCAGGCTCACGGGCACCATTTCGCCGTCGCGCGCGAACACGGTGTAGGCGTGCGCCAGCTGGAACAGGCTCACCGAGAGCCCGTAGCCGTACGCCATGGTGGCCTGCTCCACCGGCCGCCAGGACTTGAAGGGGCGCAGGCGCCCGCTCACCGCGCCCGGGAAGGCCACCTGGGGCCGCTGGCCGAAGCCGACGCCGGAGTACCACTCCCACATCTCGCGGGGCGGCATCTGCAGCGCGATCTTGGCGGCGCCGATGTTGCTGGACTTCTGGATCACCTGGCTGACGGTCAGCGCGGTGCTCGCGTGGTCGTCGCGGATGGTGAAGCCGCCCATGGTCATGCGGCCGCCGTTGGTGGCGATCACCGTCTCCGGCGTCACCATGCCCTTCTGCAGGGCCAGCGAGACGATCAGCGGCTTCATCGTCGAGCCGGGCTCGAAGCTGTCGGTGAGCGCGCGGTTGCGCAGCTGGCCGCCCGTGAGGTTCTCCCGCTTGCCGGGGTTGTAGCTCGGGTAGTTCGCCAGCGCGAGCACCTCGCCCGTGTGCGCGTCCAGCACGATGACGCTGCCCGCCCGGGCCTTGTTCTGCAGCACCGCGTCGCGCAGCTGCTGGTAGGCGAAGAACTGCACCTTGCTGTCGATGGACAGCTGGATGTCGCGGCCGTCCACCGGCGGCAGCTGCTGGCCGACGTCTTCCACGACGCGACCGAGGCGGTCCTTGATCACGCGGCGCGAGCCGGGCCGGCCGGAGAGCTGCTTCTCGTACGCGAGCTCCACGCCTTCCTGGCCCTTGTCCTCCACGTTGGTGAAGCCGACGACGTGCGCCGCAGCCTCGCCTTCGGGATACTGGCGGCGGTATTCCTTGCGCTGGTAGATGCCCTTGAGGTCCAGCGCGGCGATCTGCGCCGCCACCGATTCGTCGACCTCGCGCTTGATCCAGACGAAGCTCTTCTCGTCGTCGGACAGGCGCTTCATCAGCTCGGGCTGCGGCATCCCGAGCAGCTTCGCCAGCTGGGCGAGCTTGGGATCGTTGCGCTCCACGTCCTCCGGGATCGCCCAGATGCTGGGCACCGGCACGCTGCTGGCGAGCAGCAGGCCGTTGCGGTCCAGGATGCGGCCGCGGTTGGCGGGCAGTTCCAGCGTGCGCGCGAAGCGCACCTCGCCCTGCTTGATGTAGAACGCGTTGGCCCAGACCTGCACCCAGGCCGCGCGGCCCGCGAGGACGAGGAATCCCACGGCGATGCCCGCGACGATCAGCTTGCTGCGCCAGACCGGCGTGCGGCTGGCGAGCAGCGGGCTCGACGAGTAGGCGACGACGCGTCCGCTCATGGCGCCGCCTCCACGCCCGCGGCCGTGCCCTTGAGCGTCACGTATTGCGTGATCGCCGGCGAGGCCGCCTTCATGTGCAGTTGTTCCTTCGCGAGCTTTTCCACGCGTGCAGGCGTCGCCTGCGCACGCTTCTCCACGCGCAGGCGCTCGTGTTCCACCTCCAGCTTGCGCGCCTCGACCTGCGCGCGCTCGATCTCGGCGTACAGGCGGCGCGACTCGTACTGCACCTGCACCAGGTACAGCGCGCTGGCCAGCACGGTGACGAGCAGCATGAGGTTGAGGCGGATCATCGCGTCACACCTCCGTCCTTTCCGCGACGCGCATGATCGCGCTGCGGGCCCGGGGATTGGCCGCGACCTCTTCCGCCGAGGGCTTCACGCGCTCGATCGCGCGCAGCTTCATGGGCCTGGGTGCCGCGAACGGCGCGCGCCGGTCCACTTCATCGCGCGAATGCTTCGCGATGAACTGCTTGACGATCCGGTCTTCCAGCGAGTGGAAGCTGATCACCACCAGGCGTCCTTGGGGTTGCAGCACGGTCAGGCTCGCGTTCAGCGCCTCCTGCAGTTCTTCAAGTTCGCCGTTGAGGAAAATCCGAAGAGCCTGAAATGTGCGCGTGGCAGGGTCCTGGCCCGGCTCGCGGGTCTTGACCGCACCAGCCACGAGCTGGGCCAGCTCCAAGGTGCTTGCAAGAGGGCCCCGTTCCTGCCGGCGAGCCGCAATCGCCTTTGCAATCGGAACAGCAAACCGTTCTTCGCCATAGTCACGGATCACCTCCGCCATGTGTTCCACCGTGGCGGTGGCGAGCCAGTCCGCCGCGCTGGTGCCGCGCGTGGGATCCATGCGCATGTCCAGCGGGCCGTCGGCGCGGAACGAGAAGCCCCGCGCCGGGTTGTCGATCTGCGGCGAGCTGATGCCCAGGTCCATGAGGACGCCGGTCGCGCTCGCAGCCTCCAGTTCGCCCAGGGCCGCGAAGCCCTCGTGCCGGATCTCGAAGCGCGGATCGCCGATCGCATTCGCCACGCTCACCGCTTCCGGATCCTTGTCGAAGGCGATGAGCCGGCCACGCTCGTCCAGGCGCGAGAGGACCAGGCGCGAGTGGCCGCCGCGGCCGAAGGTCGCGTCGACGTAGGTTCCATCCGGCTTGGTGACGAGGGCGTCGACTGCTTCGTTCAACAAGACGGTGGTGTGTTGCCATGTGCTGTCCACCGCCTGCCTTCAGAAAGAGAAGTCCTTGAAGGCATCGGGCATGTCGCCGCGCATTGCCTCGGCCTCCTTGGCCTCGTAAGTCGCCTTGTCCCAGAGTTCGAAGTTGTTACCCATGCCGAGCAGCATCACGTCCTTCTCGATGCCGGCCGCCGCACGGAGCTCCGGGGACACCAGCACGCGGCCGGTCGAATCCAGCTCCACGTCCATGGCGTTGCCCAGGAAGATTCTCTTCCACCACTGCGCGGCCATGGGGAGCTGGGCGATGCGTTCACGAAATGTTTCCCACTCGGGGCGCGGGAAGATCATCAGGCAGCCGTGGGGGTGGCGCGTGATCGTGAGGCGGCTGTCGGCCGTCGCGGCGAGGACGTCACGATGCCGGGTCGGCATGGAGAGCCGCCCCTTGGCATCGAGACTCAGCGACGACGCGCCCTGGAACACCTTTGTCAGCCCTCACTACGGCAGAGGGGCATGGCGAGGATCGAATTCCCACGATCCCCCACTTCATGCCACTTTTTTGCACTTTAGCAGGAAAACGCTGAGGCGCAACCGGGCCGAGGTAATTTTTGGCAATGAAATCAAGCACTTAGAAAAGGAATCGGAGGCACGAAGCCTCCGATTCTCCTTTCAAATCCAGCACTTAGCTGATGCTTTGAATGTGTTGCGCGAGCCCCTCTCAGAGGATGTAGCGCGAGAGATCCTCGTTGCGGCTGAGCTCGCTCAGCCGCGCATCCACGTAGGCAGCGTCGACGGTGACCGACTGCCCTTCCAGCTTCGTCGCCTCGAAGCTCACCTCGTCCAGCAGCCGTTCCATCACCGTGGACAGGCGCCGGGCGCCGATGTTCTCGGTGCGCTCGTTCACGTCGTAGGCGATCTGCGCCAGGCGCGTGATGCCGTCCGCGGCGAATGTGAGCTGCACGCCTTCGGTGGCGAGCAGCGCCTGGTACTGCTTCACCAGCGACGCATGCGTGGAGGTGAGGATCGCCTCGAAGTCCTGCACCGAGAGCGAACCGAGTTCCACGCGGATCGGGAAGCGGCCCTGCAGCTCGGGGATCAGGTCGCTCGGCTTGCTCAGGTGGAACGCGCCGCTGGCGATGAACAGGATGTGGTCGGTGCGGATCGGCCCGTACTTGGTCGACACCGTCGTGCCTTCCACCAGCGGCAGCAAGTCGCGCTGCACGCCCTGGCGCGACACGTCCGGGCCCGAGCCTTCGCCGCGCGCGGCCACCTTGTCGATCTCGTCGATGAAGACGATGCCGTTCTGCTCCGCGTTCTGGATCGCGGCCGCCTTGATCTCGTCCTCGTTGACCAGCGCCGCGGCTTCCTCCTCCACCAGCAGCTTCATCGCCTCGCGGATCTTCAGCTTGCGCGCCTTGCGCCGGCCGGAGCCCATCTGCCCGAACAGGCCCTTCAGCTGCTCCGCCATGTCCTCCATGCCGGGCGGGCCCATGATCTCCAGCTGCGGCTTGGGTTCGGCCACGTCGATCTCGACGTCCTTGTCGTCCAGCTCGCCCTGGCGCAGCTTCTTGCGGAACACCTGGCGGGCGGTGCTGTCGCCGCCTTCCTCGCCGCGCGCGGGCGGGACCAGGACATTGAGGACGCGCTCCTCCGCGGCATCCTCCGCGCGCGTGCGCACCTTGCGCATCTCCGCGATGCGCGTCTGCTTCACCGCCATCTCCGCGAGGTCGCGCACGATGGAGTCGACGTCCTTGCCGACGTAGCCCACCTCGGTGAACTTGGTCGCCTCCACCTTGATGAAGGGCGCATCCGCGAGCTTCGCGAGCCGCCGCGCGATTTCCGTCTTGCCCACGCCGGTGGGGCCGATCATCAGGATGTTCTTGGGCGTGATCTCGTGGCGCAGCTTCTCGTCCACCTGCTGGCGGCGCCAGCGGTTGCGCAGCGCGATGGCCACGGCGCGCTTCGCATCCTGCTGGCCGACGATGTGGCGATCGAGCTCCGACACGATCTCCTGAGGCGTCATCGAACTCATGCGAGTACCTCCCCCAGGCTCGTCTGCTTCGCAGCCTTCTCCTCCCCCCTCCGCAAGCGGAGGGGGTCCGCGCCTTCGGGCGGCCATGCGGCGCTCATTCGAGCACCTCGATCGTGTGGTTCATGTTGGTGTAGATGCACAGCTGGCCCGCGATCTCCAGCGACTTCTTGACGACGTCCTTCGCGGACAACTCGGTGTTGTCCAGGAGCGCCTTGGCCGCGGCCTGCGCGTAGCCGCCGCCCGAGCCGATCGCGATGATTCCCTGCTCCGGCTCCAGCACGTCGCCGTTGCCGGTGATGATCAGCGACGAATCGCGGTCCGCGACCGCGAGCATCGCCTCCAGGCGGCGCAGCACGCGGTCGGTGCGCCAGTCCTTCGTGAGCTCGATCGCCGCGCGCACCAGGTGGCCCTGGTGCTTTTCCAGCTTGCCCTCGAAGCGCTCGAAGAGGGTGAAGGCGTCGGCGGTGGCGCCGGCGAAGCCGGCCAGCACCTTGTCGTGGTAAAGCTTGCGCACCTTGCGCGCGGTGCCCTTGACGACGATGTTGCCCAGGGTGACCTGGCCGTCGCCGCCGATCGCCACCTGCCAGCGGCCGTCGGCGTCCTTGCGCCGCACGCTGACGATGGTCGTGCCGTGAAACTGTTCCATGAGGGGTTAGGGTTTAGGGTCTAGGGACTGGGGAAAGCCCAAACCTCTATGGTGGGGCCGACCGGCTGTTTCCCTAGCCCCTAGCCCCTCATCCCTGGTCCCTTATTCGTTGCGGATCGTGATCCGCGCGTGCTCGCTGATGCCGATGACGTTGAAGAACGCCGCCACCAGCCGGTGCACGTCCGAGAACTGCACCTGGCGGCCTTCGACCTCGCGTGCCGTCACCCAGTTGAGCAGGGTGCCCGCCGCCGTGAAGTCGATGCGCATCAGCCGGGCGCACGAGATGATCATGATGTCCGCGTCGGCCAGCTTGGCATCGAGCAGCTCCAGGGCTTCCTTGCCGTCGCCGAGGATCTGGCCCGAGAGCTCCACCGTCGCCACGCTGGACAGCTGCGAGCTCATCGCCGGCAGCTGCGAGTCACCATAGGTCATCACGCTGGAGACCACCGAGTCGCGGTAGGCCTCGCCGATGATGGTGTTGCGGCTCGCCAGGCTGCCATCGGGCTGCAGCGACTTGTAGTCGCAGCGCGCGCTGTCCCAGGAGGGCGGCGACACCTCGTAGGTGACGCAGTAGTCCAGGGCGACCAGCTCGAATTCGTCCGGCCGGTGCATGACGCGCAGGACTTCCATGCGCAGCTTCCACCAGGCGGGGTTCACGCCGCGGTCGCTGGAGGGCGTCGCCTCGCGCAGCACCTTTTCCAGCGTGTCGGCGCCGATGAAGCGCAGCTGCACGTTCTGGCCGGCCCACTGCGTGAACAGCTTCGTGAGCGGTTCCACCGCGCCATCGACGATGGAGGTGAGCTTGGTCCAGTTCAGCTTGTACGGTTGCGTGGCTCGCCCCAGCGCTGCATTGAGCGCGGCGGCGGTCTGCGTGCCGAACACCGCAGGGCAGGTCCAGTCCGCCTTGTCCTGCCCCACCGGCGCGGCCGTCACCGGCGCGTGCATCTTGGCGACCAGCTCGGGCATCGAGAACCACTGCGGCGCGGAACGGCCGAAGCGGCTCGCGAAGTCGATCGCGGCGCCTTCGAACTTCCCCTGCCAGCCCGCGGCTCGGTACAGGTCGAAGAGGGTGAGCCAGGTCTCGTCGTGGTTGATGCGCGTGCCGCTCGGGCCCAGCACTTCCATCAGGCCCGCCTCGGCGCCTTCGTTGTCGCCGTTGGCGAAGCGGATGGACGCTTCCTCGAGTTCGGGGTCGTGCGCGAATTCCTCGACGTGGATCGCGAACTGCTTGGAAGGCGAGAACTGGCTGGAGCCCGGCAGGCTGGGAATGCTCGGCGCGCCGGCCGCGGCGATCTCGCGCGGCGTCGCCAGCGGCGGCTCGAACGCGGGAGCCGGACGCGACGGCGCGGGAGGCTGCAGCGGCTGCAGCCTCGACGTCGCTTGCAGCGGCGCCGCTGCGGACGGCGGCGGCACCAGGCCGAGCGCCTGCGTCGTGGCTTCCGGCAACACCGAATCCATCAGCTCCGGCGGCGGCACCGGCGCGGTGCCGGCCTCCGCGGCGAGTTCCTGCGGCGAAGTGCGCGAATAACTGGTCGCCGGCGTCGCGGCGGGCCGGATCTGCTCCGGCGGCACGTGGGCCGACATGGGGAAGCCGCTGCCGCCCGTGCCTCCGGTCATCTGCGAGGAGTTGCCATGCTTGGTCTTCCACCATTGCATGGACATCTGCGCCTCGATCTCGTCGATCTTCTTCAGCGTGGTGGCGCGGTCGTCCGGCTTCGACGGCATCGAGCTCTGGAAGAACGACGGCCGCAGCCCCGGGTCCTGCCCGGCGAGCACTTCGCTGCGGCGCATCTTGCGCAGCATGTCGAATTCGCGCTTGCGCACGAAGTCGTTGCGCCGCTTGCGCTCGATCATCTCCTTGAGCATCTGCTTGGAGTACGAGCTCTCGCGGTCGCCGTCGTGGCCTTCGCCCTCGTTGAAGCCGCTGGCGGGATTGCGGACGAACCGCACCACCCGGGACAGCAGTCCACCGGGCGCGGAATCGTCCTTGTTTGCCATGGATGTCAAGACCTGCGGTACGGCGGGAGTCGGCGCTTCAGTCGCCGAACATCTTCTGCTTCAACTCGCGGCGCTGCTGCGCCTCGAGCGACAGCGTCGCCGTCGGGCGCGCGAGCAGGCGGCCGACGCCGATCGGCTCGCCGGTCTCGTCGCAGTAGCCGTAGTCGCCGGCATCGATGCGCGCGATCGACTGCTCGATCTTCTTCAGCAGCTTGCGCTCGCGGTCGCGCGTGCGCAGTTCCAGGGCATGCTCCTCCTCGATCGTCGCGCGGTCCGCGGGATCGGGGACGATCACGGTGTCCTCGCGCAGGTGCTCGGTGGTCTCGCCCGCGCTATTGAGGATGTCCTGTTTCAGCTGCAGCAGCTTCAGGCGGAAGAACGCCATCTGCTTCTCGTTCATGTACTCGGCGTCCGGCATGGCCAGGACTTCCTCGTCCGACAGTTCCTCGGCGGACTTGGTCTTCCAGTTGTTGGCCAGCTTCGGGTCTTTCTTGATGGCCACGACGGGCGGAGGCGTCAAAACGGATTGGGTTGCCATGGGGATGTAGCTTGCCTTGGCAGCCCCCGGGGGCGCCGGCATCGCGTTGGCGGATGCGGGCGAGGTCCGGGGCGCGGCGGGGGCCGGCTGCGGGACCTGCGCGCGCACCGGGGCCGGTTGCGCCGGGGCGGGAACGGGTGCTGCGGGTGGAGGGGATGCCTTGGCGGGAACCGCAGCCTTCACGGGTGCGGGGCTCGCCTTGGCGGGGATCTTCTTGGCGGCGGCGACGACGGCCTTCGCGCTGCTCACGACGGCCTTGGTGACGGCGCCCACGACCTTGCCGGCCGTGGTCTTGGCGGTCTTGGCCGCCGTGGGTGGCGTCTTGGCCGCGGTCTTCGCGGGGGCCTTCTTGGCCGGCGCGCTCTTCGCGGCGGGCTTGGCGGCCTTGGCCGCGGGCTTCGTCGCCTTGGCGGCGGGCTTGGTGGTCTTGGTCGGTGTCTTCTTCGCGGGAGCCTTCTTGGCCGGTGCCTTGGCGGCGGTCTTCACGGCCTTGGCGGCAGGCTTGGCGGCCTTGGCCTTGGCGGGAGTCTTTGCCGCGCTCTTCTTGGTCTTCGCAGCGGCCTTGGGCTGAGCCTTCACTTCCCGTCTCCTCGCGCCGGCGCCGGCGGCCGCGGGTATCCCCGCAGGCCTGCCTTTGGTTCTGGGTGGAACGCCGTCATGACCGCGATTTATACCCTGAGTTAAGGGGTCTGCACGACCGTGAACCTCCTTTTCGTTGAGACGCGGCGCGCCGACCCCTCCGTCGGGGGAGGCCCTGAGTTGCGGAAGCGAGACAAACATGCCCGGGGATGGCGCGCGTGGCGGAAGGTCCGCCAGCGTAATCCGCGCCCCGGGGCGCCACGGTTCAGACCGCGCCGGCGCGGCGCGTCAGACAAGGCACTGCTCGAGGCCCTGCAGGAAGATGTCCTTGGGAAGGTCGATGCCGATGAAGACCATCTTGGACAGCCGCTCCTCGCCCTCGGCCCACTGCGGGCCCAGGTCGCTCCCCATCAGCTGGTGCACCCCCTGGAAGATCACCTTGCGCTCGGTGCCCTTCATGTGCAGGACGCCCTTGTAGCGCAGCATGCGCGGGCCGTAGATGTTCACGATGGCGCCGAGGAAATCCTCCAGCTTCATCGGGTCGAACGCCCGCGTCGCCCGGAACACGAAGCTCTTGACGTCGTCGTCGTGGGCATGGTGGTGCGGATGGTCGCAATGCTCGCCATGCTCGTGGTCATGGTCGTGATCGTGCCCATGGTGGTGGTCGTGTTCGTCTTCCTTCAGGAAGTCCGGGTCGATGTCCAGCTTGGCGTTGAGGTTGAATCCGCGCAGGTCGAAGACGTCCTTGATCGGGACGTCGCCGAAATGCACCTGCTTCTGCGGCGCGCGCGGGTTCATGTGCTTGAGGCGGTGCACCAGGGCTTCCACCTCGTCCTTGGAGACGAGGTCGGTCTTGGAGATGAAGATCTGGTCGGCGAAGCCCACCTGGCGGCGCGCTTCCTGGCGGTCGTCCAGCTGCTGGTCCGCGTGCTTGGCGTCCACCAGCGTGAGGATCGAATCGAGGAGGTAACTCTCCGCAATTTCATCGTCCATGAAGAAGGTCTGGGCCACGGGGCCGGGGTCGGCCAGGCCGGTGGTCTCGATCACGACGCGGTCGAAATCCAGCATGCCCTTGCGCTTCTTGGCCGCCAGCAGCTGCAGGGTGGCGCGCAGGTCCTCGCGGATCGTGCAGCAGATGCAGCCGTTGCTCATCTGGACGATCTGTTCCTTCGTCTCGCTCACCAGGATGTCGTTGTCGATGTTCTCCTCGCCGAACTCGTTCTCGATCACGGCGATCTTCTGTCCGTGCGCTTCGCCGAGGACGCGCTTGAGCAGGGTCGTCTTGCCGGAACCGAGGAAGCCGGTGAGGATGGTCGCGGGGATGAGGCTCATGGGGTTTGTACTCCAGGGAACCGGCAAGTTTAGGGGTTTGGCGTTGGGCGTTCAGCGTCCGGCGTGAAAACCCGCCCACGCTCAACGCTCAACGCCGCACGCTCAACCCTTCCGGATCACCACGAGGCCCTTGAGGTACTCGCCCTCGGGGAAGGCGAGCGTCATCGGGTGGTCGGGCGCCGCGCCGAGCCGGTCCGCGATGTAGCCGTCGACGCCCGCGTCCGTGCCCGCGGAGGCCACGATCTTGTGGAACAGGTCGGCGGAGATGCCGCCGGAGCAGGAGAAGGTGAACAGCACGCCGCCCGGGGCCAGCAGCTTCAGGCCCAGCCGGTTGATGTCCTTGTACGCGCGCGCCGCGCGCTCCGCATGGGCGGCCGTCGGGGCCAGCTTCGGCGGGTCCAGCACGATGGCGTCGAACGTCCGCCCTGCTTCGCCGAAGCGGCGCAGGCTGGCGTTGACGTCGGCATCGAGGAATTCGGCCCGCGCGGCATCGAAGCCGTTGAGGGCCACGTTGGCCCGCGCGCGCTCCAGTGCCGGCCCGGAGGAATCGATCGAGGTCACTTCGCCCGCCCCGCCCGCCAGCGCTGCGACGGTGAAGCCGCCGGTGTAGCAATAGCAGTTGAGGACCTTCTGCGCGCCGAAGCGCCGCACCCAGTCGGCAAAGCGCGCGCGGCTTTCGCGCTGGTCCAGGTAGAAGCCGGTCTTGTGGCCTCCTGCGATGTCCAGGGCGAACTGCCAGCCATGCTCGCGGATGGCGAGTTCGGTGGGACCGTCGCCGCGCAGCCAGCCGGTGACCTCCGGCAAGCCCTCGAGCGAGCGCGCATTGGCATCCGAGCGCTCGTAAAGGCGCGTGAGGCCGGTGGCTGCCAGCAGGCCGTCGGCCAGCACCTTCTTCCAGCGTTCGGCACCGGCCGAAAGGAACTGCGCCACCAGCGTGTCGCCGTAGCGATCCACGACGAACCCGGGCAAGCCGTCCGATTCCCCGTGCACCAGGCGTACGCCATCGCTGGGCGGGTTAAGCCGTTGCCTTAAGCTGACAGCTTCGGCAAGCCTTTGAGGGAAATAGTGGGCATCGATGCGATCCGCCTCTGAAAAACTCCATGCACGCGCGCGGATCTTCGAAGCGGGGCTGTACGCTGCCCAGGCCAGGAAGCGGCCGTCGTGCCCCTCCACGCGCACTGTCTCGCCCGAATCGGCGCCGCCTTTCGCGATGGCAGAATCGAAGATCCAGGGGTGTCGACGCAGGAGCGAGCGCTCGCGTCCAGGGTGCAATCGGATCACTTTCATTCCCCTATTGTCGGCGGACGCGTTAAGCGTAAGAATGTGCAACAGTACCTAGTCGTCGAGGAGACACCCTTCATGGGCTGGATCGCCCGGTGCCGCGCCGCAGCGGCGACGCTGCTGTGCCTGGCGATGCTCGTGCTCGCCGGGCCGGCCTCGGCGCGTTCGGTCCTCAAGTTCGACACCCCCCAGCGGCCGGCGGCGCTGCACGACGCCGGGGACGCGTGGGTCGACGATTCCGGCAAGCTCGGCCCGAAGGACATCGCCGCCGACACCAGCATCCCCTGGCATGCCACGGGCGACAACAACATCTACCGCCTCGATCGCGGCCAGGCCCTGTGGATCCGGTTCACCGTGCCGCCCGCGCCCACCAACGAGCGCTGGTACCTGGAAGTCCCCTATCCCGGCGTCGACGTCGTGACGCTGTACGTGCAGAACGCCAAGGGCGAATGGACGTCGCGCAGCGCCGGCGACACGATCGCGCTGGGCGAATGGCCGCTGCCCCACCGCCATCCCATCCTGCCGGTGTCCCTCTCGCCGACGGAACCGCGCGTGCACCTGCTGCGCATCCAGAACGGCACCATCTTCGGCGCGCCGCTGCAGTTCGTCAGCGACACCTACATGGGCCGCACCGAGCAGGGCATCTCGCTGATGCTGGGCATCTACTTCGGCCTGGTGGTGCTGGCGGTGATGCTTGCGGTCACCGGCGGCATCACGCTGCAGGACAACGGCTACTGGCTGTACGCCATCTCCGCGGTGCTGATGGCGCTGACGCAGGCCACCATCACCGGCCTCGCCGGCCTGCACCTGTGGGGCGACTGGCCGTGGTGGAACAACATGGCGCCGCAGGTGCTGCCGCTGTTCGCCATCGCGTCGCTGCAGATCTTCTTCGCGGAGGTGGTGTCGCTGCGCGAACGCTCGCGCCTGCTGTACCGGCTGCTGCTGGCGTACGGGCTCGCCTCGATCCCGGCGGCCTTCTACATCATCGCGACGCCCAACGTGATGGACCGGCTGAACGTGATCATCGTGTACTTCGTGGTCGCGACCATCGCCGGCTACGGCGCCGTGATCTGGGCCGCGCTGCGGGGCGACCGCTATGCGCCCTGGCTGCTGGTGGGATCCACGCCGGTGGGCATCGGCGCGCTGTTCCCGATCGCGCGCGCAGCGGGCCTGATCCCCATCAGCTTCTGGACCACCCACGGCATGCAGGTGGCGATCGCGGCTGAACTGCCCATCCTGCTGATCGTGCTGGCCATGCGCAGCCAGCACCGGCGCGAGCACGTGCGGCGCATCCAGGGCCTGGACCGCATCGACCCCGCCACCGGCCTGATCAACGCCGCCGTGTTCCACGAGCGCCTGGTGCGGCTGATCGCGCGCTCGCAGCGGCTGAAGTTCCGCAGCGCCATGCTGCTGGTGGACATCGGCAACATCGAGCAGATCCGCCGCCAGTTCGACTCCGACTCCGCGCGCGAACTCACGCTGCGCGTCGCCGGCCGCCTGCTGTCCGTGGCCCGCGAGATCGACACGGTGGCGCGCCTGTCGGAACACCGTTTCGGCATCCTGCTGGAAGGGCCGCTGCACGCCGATGAGGTTGCCGAGGCCGGGCCGCGCATCGTGGCGCGCTGCCTCATGCCCTTCAAGGGCCGTCCCCTCGAGTGGTCCGCCCACGTGCGCGTGGCGCAGGCGCTGATCCCCATGGACGGCACCGATCCCGCGCAGCTGACCGGCCGCCTCGAGATGCTGCTGGCCAGCGCACCGGCGGACAGCCGCCGCGCCGTGTTCATGCTTTCCAAGACGAGCATGCCCGCGGCCCTGAATCCCTCCTGACCTAGGAACCTGCTTCCACGTCCCTTCGGGAAATTCCCGCTGGGGAAATTCCCGACGGGGAAAGTCCCGTCCCTGCGCGCGCGCGGGCGATGCGACAACTTGGGGCAACAGGAGGTTCCCGCATGCCTGACAGCGCCTGGCCCCACGTGGCACTCCGCCGGGAGCGCCACTTCGGCGACCGGGTGCTGCGCTGCTTCGCCGAGCGGCCGCCGCACCTGCCCGCGCTGCTGGCGCAGGCCCGCGCGAATCCGGCGGCGCTGGCGCTCGTGGACGGCGGGCGGCGCTGGTCCTGGGCGGCGCTCGCGGAACAGAGCGCGCGCGTCGCCACCGGACTGCGCGCCGCCGGCGTCGCGCCGGCCGACCGCGTCGTCCTGCTCGCCCCCAACCAGGCCGAATTCGTCATCGCCACGCATGCGGTGCTGCGCCTCGGTGCGGTGCTGGTGCCGGTGAGCATGCGCGAAGCGGGACCCGGCATCGCCTTCATTCTCAACCAGTGCCGCGCCACCCTCGTGATTGCCGCCCCGGTGATGGCCATGCTGGTGCCGCCCGCGCTGTCCGACGGCCAGCCGCTCGCACGCGTGCTGCTCCCCGGCGGCAAACCGAGCGAAGGCTGGCTGTGCTGGGACGGCCTGCTCGCTTCCGACGAGCGCGGCTTCACCGATGCGCAGCCGGCGGAAGAAGACCCCGCCGTGCTGCTCTATACCTCCGGCACGACCGGTGCGCCCAAGGGCGCGGTGCTCACGCACTTCAACCTGATCCATTCGGTGCTGCACTACCAGCACGCGCTGGGCCTGCGCCGCGCAGAGTGCGGGCTGCTCGCCGTGCCCGGGTCGCACGTCACGGGCCTCGTGGCCCTGGTGCTGGCGATGGCCGGCGTGGGCGGCAGCGTGGTCCTGCTCGCCGAGTTCAAGGCCGGCGCGAGCCTGGCACTGGTCGCGCGCGAACGCGTGAGCTACACGCTCATGGTGCCGGCCATGTACGCGCTGTGGTTGCGCGAGCCGTCGCTGCAGGCGACCAACCTCTCCTCGCTGCGCCTCGCCGGCTTCGGCGGCGCGCCGATGGCCGCCGCCACCATCGAGGGCCTGCGTGCCAGCTGCCCGGGCATCCGCCTGTTCAACGCCTACGGTTCCACCGAGACGTCCTCGCCGGCGACGCTGACGCCGCCCGGCGCCCAACGCCTGGAGGCCGTGGGCCGGCCCCTGCCCTGCGCCGACATCCTGGTGATGGACGAGACCGGGCACGAGGTTCCCGCCGGCACGCCGGGCGAGGTCTGGATCGCGGGACCGATGGTCGTCCCGCGCTACTGGGACAACCCGCAGGCCAGCAGCGACAGCTTCGTCGCCGGCTACTGGAAGTCCGGCGACATCGGCACGCTGGACGCCGACGGCTTCCTGCGCGTGCACGACCGCAAGAAGGACATGATCAACCGCGGCGGCTACAAGGTGTTCTCGGTGGAAGTGGAGAACTGCCTGGTCGGCCACAAGGCGGTGCAGGAAGCGGCGACGGTGGGGGTGCCCTGCCCCGTCCTCGGCGAACGCATCCACGCCTTCGTCTACGCGCCCTCCACGACCGACATGATGCGGCTGCGGGCCGAGCTGGTCGCGCGCTGCAAGGCGCAGCTGGCGGACTACAAGACGCCGGATGCGTGGACCTGGCTCGCGGAGCCGTTGCCGCGGAATGCGAATGGGAAGGTGATGAAGCGCTTCCTGCGCGATCGGGCGGCCTGAACGGTGGGGTTCGCCGCGCTCACCACCACCCTACGAGAATGTGCCGCCCCGTAGGGTGGCGCGGCGCAGCCGCGCAAGGTGAGCGAAGCGAACCCCACCGCCGTTGCGTCATTTCCTTTTCGCCCGCGGATGCGCGGCGTCGTACGCCTTCGCCAGGTGCTGGAAGTCGAGCCGCGTGTACACCTGCGTCGTGCCGATGTTCGCGTGTCCCAGCAGCTCCTGCACCGCCCGCAGGTCGCCGCTGGACTGCAGGACGTGGCTCGCGAACGAGTGCCGCAGCATGTGCGGATGCACGGGCGTGGCGAGCCCCGCGCGCAGGCTGCGCTGCTTCAGGCGCTGCCAGACAGCCTGCGCGGACAGGCGCGTGCCGTGGCGGCCGGTGAAGAGCGCGGCATCCTGCGCCGCCGGACCGAGATGGCGCACGGCCAGCCAGTGCCACAGCGCCTCGACGGCCTTGCGCCCGACCGGCACCGTGCGGCGCTTGCTGCCCTTGCCCAGCACGTGCGCTTCGCCCGCTTCCAGGTCGACCCAGCCCCGCGCGTCCTTGCTCGCCTGCGCATCGAGGCCCACGAGCTCGCCCACGCGCAGGCCGCAGCCATAGAGCAGTTCCACGATGGCGGCATCGCGCGCTTCCAGCCAGGGATCCGCCTCGTCCGAGCTGAATTCGGCCAGCTGCACCGCGTCATCGACGCTCAAGGCCTTGGGCAAGGGCTTCGGCGCCTTGGGCGCGCGCACGTCCTGCACCGGGTTGCTCTTGACGAAGCCTTCCCGCCCGAGCCACGCATAGAAGCCGCGCCAGCCGGAGAGGATCAGCGCGATGCCGCGGCCAGAACGGCCACCCGCATGCATCTGCGCCACCCAACGGCGCACGTGCGCGTTCTGCACGTTCGTGAGCACGACACCGGCCTTGGCCGCGTTGTCGGCGAGCTTCTGCAGGTCCAGCGCATACAGCTCCACGGTCCGTGCCGCGAGCCGCTTCTGGACGCGGACGTGTTCGAGGTAGCGCTCGACCAGCCCGGCGTCGTCCATGGTCAGCGCGGGCGCAGGCGCGACAGGGCCGCGCTGGCGAGTTCAGCGATGCGTTCCAGGAAATCGGTGGCGAAACCGGACTGGAAGCGTTGCGGGTCCGGCGAGGCCAGCACCAGCATGCCGAAGGCCGGCCCGGAGCCGTTGACCGCGCCGGGGCGCAGCGCGATCAGCGCGATCGACATCGCCGTGGCGGGATCGTCCAGCCAGCCCACGGCCTCGAGGCCCGACACCAGGCCGCAATAGGGCTGGGTCAGCGAAGAGGCAAAGGTCTTCGCGTCCTCGCTCACGCCCTGCGCGAACGGCTCCTGCGCGTAGCGGGCATCGACGTCCCACACCTTCAGCGCCACCTGTGGCACCATGAACTGGCCCTGCAGCTCCGCCACCAGCGTCCCCGGCAGCGCGCGCGTGGACTGCACCAGCAGCAGCGACCTGGCCCAGCGGTGGATGCGGTCGGCGATCACCATGTTCTCGTTGCCGTGGCGCACCATGTCCATGATGCGGTGCTCCAGCGCCTTGATCTTCTCGCGCAGCATCTCCGCCTGGCGCTCCTGCAGACTCACCGCGCGGTTGCCGTGCGGGCTGGTCAGGTGGACCGACGCGAGCAGTTCCGCATGCCGCTCGAAGAAATCGGGGCTGTTCGCCAGGTAGTTGGCGATGTCGTCTTCCGTGATCGGGTTCATGGGGTTCAAGCCGTCCTCACTCCTGCAATTCGATTTCGCCTTCGAACACCGTCACCGCCGGGCCCGTCATGAGCACCGGGGCGTCGCCGCCGGCCCATTCGATGGTGAGCAGGCCACCCCGCGTCTCGACATCGACACGTGCGTCCAGCTTGCCCAGGCGGATGCCGGCGACCACCGCGGCGCAGGCGCCGGTGCCGCAGGCCAGCGTCTCGCCGGCGCCGCGCTCGAACACGCGCAGCCGGATGCGGCCCCGGTCCACCACCTGCATGAAGCCGGCGTTCACCCGCTTCGGGAAGCGCGAATGGCGCTCGATCAGCGGCCCTTGCGTCGCCACCGGCGCCTGGTCCACGTCGGCAACCTCCTGGACGGCATGCGGGTTGCCCATGGACAGCACGGCCAGCGCCACGAGCTGGGACTCGGCATGCGTGCCCAGCGCCAGGTGCCACGTCTGCCACCCGCCTTCCTTGTGCGGACTGAGGCCGGCGGCGTCGAAAGGAACCTGCGCCAGGTCGAAGATGGGCTTGCCCATGTCCACGGTGACGCGGCCGTCGCCGTTCAGGCGCGGCTCGATCACGCCGGACAATGTCTGGACCTTGATGCGTTCGCCGCGGGCCAGTCCCTTGTCGGCGACGTAGCGGGCGAAGCAGCGCGCGCCGTTGCCGCACTGTTCCACCTCGCCGCCGTCGGCGTTGTGGATCACGTATTCGAAGTCGATGCCAGGACCGGGCGCGGGACGGACCGACAGGATCTGGTCGGCGCCGACGCCGAAATGGCGGTCGGCCAGCTGCCGGTACTGCGCCGCCGTGAGGTTCAGGCGCTCGCGCGTCTCATCGAGCACGACGAAATCGTTGCCCGCGCCTTGCATCTTGGTGAAGCGGATGCGCATGCGGCGATTATCCGCGCAGACGCTCGAGCGCGCGATCCACGAAGAACAGGCGGTCCTGGCCCCAGAAACGCTCCGCCTGGCCGTGGACGATGAAGGTGGGGGCGCCGAACACGCCCAGGCGCTCCGCCTCGTCGCTGAAGTCCTGGAACTGCGCCAGGGTCGCGGGCGCGCGCTCCAGGGCGTGCAGCGCGGCGCCGTCGTAGCCGTTCTCGTTGGCGATGGCGATCCGCACGTCCGGCTTCGAGGTGTCGCGCTCCTCCGCCCACAGGGCCCGCAGCAGCGCGTGCGACAGCACGAAGGCGTCCAGCCCCTGCTGTTGCGCGGCGATCACCATCCAGCCCGCGTACTTGTTCCAGTCCTTGTCTTCCACCGCGTAGCGCGGGTAGTGCTTCGGCTGGGTCACGATGGGCATGCCCAGGTACTGCCCCCAGCGTGCCAGTTCCTCGTCGTGGTAGGTGCGGCGCGGTTCGGGACGGGTGCGGATCGGCACGCCGCCGGTCTTGGGGACGACCGCCTGGAAGTCATAGGGCTTGAGCACCAGCTTCACCTGGTGGCGCCGCACGATGTCCTGCAGCTGCGGCCCGGCAAAATAGGCCCACGGCGATGACAGGCTGTAGAAGCAGTCCAGTTGAATCGTCATCCACGGATGATATGCCCCCCATCGACGACCACGTCCCCGCGCTTCCTCCCGTGCCGCAGCAGTTCCTGGCCAGCCCTCGCGACGCGTCCGCGCTGGCGCGGCTCGCGGGCGAGGCGCGGCGCGACCTCGCGCGCCTGAACTTCCCGCCCGCCAACTGGGTGCCGCCCGCCACCGCGCCCGATGGCCGCGGTGGCGTCGACGTGCTGGTCGCGGGAGCCGGCATGTGCGGCCAGACGGTGGCCTATGCGCTGCAGCGCGAAGGCATCGCGAACCTGCGCGTGATCGACCGCAACACCCGCGGCGAGGAAGGCCCGTGGGGCACCTATGCGCGCATGCTCACCCTGCGCAGCCCCAAGCACCTGACCGGGCCCGACCTCGGCGTGCCCTCGCTCACCTTCCGCGCCTGGTACGAGGCGCAGCACGGCGTGGGGGGCTGGGCGGCGCTGCACAAGGTGGGCCGCCTGGACTGGCGCGACTACCTGCTGTGGGTGCGCGACACCGTGGGCCTGCCCGTGGAGAACGGCGTGGCGCTCATGGAAGTCCGCGATGAAGCGGGATGGCTGCGCGCGCGCCTGCGGTCCGCGGCCGGCGAGGAATGGGTGTGGGCGCGCAAGATCGTGCTGGCGCTGGGGCGCGACGGCAGCGGCGCGCCGCGCTGGCCGCAATTCCCGTCCCTGCAGCGCGGCGACCCGCTGGCGGCAGGACGCGTCTTCCATTCCGCGGACGCGATCGACTTCGAAGCCCTGCGCGGCAAGCACATCGGTGTCCTGGGCGCCGGCGCCTCGGCGTTCGACAACGCCGCCTGCGCGCTGGAAGCCGGCGCGCGCGTGGACCTGTTCGCCCGCCGCCGCATCCTGCCGCAGGTGAACAAGAGCAAGTGGACGGCCTTCCCCGGCTTCTTCCGTGGCTACGCGTCGCTCGACGACGCGCGCAAGTGGCGCTTCTACACCTACATCTTCGACGAGCAGGTGCCGCCGCCCTGGGAGACGGTGCGCCGCTGCGATGCCCACGCGGCCTTCACGCTGCGCCTGGCGACGCCGTGGACCGACGTCCGGCCCGGAACCGACGGCGTGCGCGTAACCACGCCGGCGGGCGTGGAGCTGTTCGATGCGGTGATCTTCGGAACGGGCTTCGACGTGGACCTGCTGGAGCGGCCCGAGCTCGCGCGCTACGCCGGCGCGATCGACACCTGGGCCAACCACGTGAGCGCGGAGCAGGCGCAGCGCCACGCGGAGGCGGCGCGCTTCCCCTACCTGGGCCCCGGCTTCGAGCTGCGCGCCCGCGCGACGGACCACGCGCAGGCGCTCGCGAACCTGCACCTGTTCAACTGGGGCAGCACCATGAGCCACGGCGCGCTGGCCGGCGACATCCCCGGCCTCGCGGCGGGCGCGGGGCGCCTCGCGCAATCCATCGCGCGCGACCTGTTCGTGGCCGACGCGGACCTGCACGGGGAGCGCTTGCTGGCGCTGGAAGAACCGGAGCTGCTGCCGACGAAGTGGTACGTCGCCCCCGAAGACCGCGGCTGACACCCCCGCGTCATTCCCGCTGCCCCTGCGTCATTCCCGCGAAGGCGGGAATCCAGGGCTCTCCGGGCCAAACGGCGTCAATCGATCGAAACGTTCGCCGCCTTCACCACCTCGGCCCACTTCAGCCGGTTCTGGTGCACCGTCGCCTTGAACTGTTCCGGGGTCTCGAGCCGGATCGTGTTGCCCATGCCCTCCAGCCTGGACTTCAGCTCCGCCTCCTGCAGCACCTGGCGCACGGCCGCATTGAGCTTTGCCACGACGGCCGGGTCGGTGCCCTTGGGCGCGAACAGCGCGAACCAGGTGGAGCTGTCGAAGTCCTTGGTCCCGGGCAGTCCGCTTTCGGCGATGGTCGGCACGTCCGCGACGGCCGGCACGCGCTTGCCTGTGGTCACCGCGAGCAGCCGCACCTTGCCCGCCTTGGCGTGCGGCAGCACCGTCTGCACCTGGTTCATGATGCAGCAGGTCTCGCCCTTCAGCACCGACTGGATGGCCTCGGGACCGCCCTTGTACGGCACGTGCACCATGTTCAGCCCGAGCTTCGCGTTCATTTCGGCGAAGGCCATGTGCGTGCCGGTGCCGTTGCCGGTGGAGGCGAAGTAGTACTTGCCGGGGTTCGCGCGCACCAGCTCCGCGAACTCTTTCAGCGTCTTCACGTCCAGGACCGCGGGATTGACCGTCAGCACGTTGGACACGTCGTTGATCGGCGACACGGGCACGAAGTCCGCCTCCACGTCGAAGGGCAGCTTCTTGTACAGCGCGGCGTTCACGCCGTGCGTCGCCGCCGTCCCGAACAGGACGGTGTAGCCGTCCGGCTTCGCGTGCGCGACGTACTCGCTCGCGATGTTGCCTGCCGCACCGACCTTGTAGTCGATGATCACCGGCTGGCCCAGCACCTTGCCGAGCGGCTCCTGCAGCAGGCGGCCCACGACGTCCACGCCGGACCCGGGCGGGAAGGTCATGACGATGGTGACGGGATGCTGCGGCCAATCGGCAGCGGCCTGTGCCTGCGCCACCGGCGCAACGGCCAGCGCGGCGAGGCCCGCCAGCAAGGCGCGGGAGAGGAACGACGATTTCTTCATGGGCGAGGTGCTCCGTTTCCTGGAAGGTCGACGCATTGTGGCAAGCCGCATGCCGCGTTTCCAGCATGAGCTTATGCTTTCGGCTTCGCTGGAGACGACCACACGATGCGCATCCCCGACTGGACTCCCGAACGCAAGCCGCAGCCGCAGGACCTGGTGCAGGCCATCCTGGCCCGTCGCGGCGGCAACCTGCTGAACCTGGACCGCGCCCTGCTCTGGAGCGAGCCGTTGGCGCGCGGCTGGAACACCTACCTGGGCGCCGTGCGCACCGGGCTGGGCGCGAGCCGCCGGCTGCGCGAGCTGGGGATCTGCACGGTGGCCCTGATCACCGGCGCGCACTACGAGTACCACCACCACGCGCCCGACTTCCTCGCGGCGGGTGGCCAGCAGGCAAGCCTCGACGCCCTGCAGGCCTACGTGAAATCCGGCGGCACCGGCGAGCCGGGCGGCCTCACGGGCGACGAGGCGCTGGTCACCCGCTACGCCGCGCAGATGACGCGCGACGTGAAGGTCGACGACACCGTGTTCGCCCGGATGAAGGAACGCTTCGACACCACGGACCTGGTGGAGATCACGTCGGCGATCGCGACGTACAACATGGTGGCGAGGTTTCTGGTGGCGCTGGGGGTGAGTCCGGAGGAGTGAGCCCTCCGTCATTCCCGCGGAGGCGGGAATCCAGGGCTTTCAAACTCGCCGCTGCGCGGCGAGCTCCCGGAAGCCTGGGTCCCCGCCTCCGCGGGGACGACGCACGTCACTCCGCCTTGATCCCGTTCTCCTTCACCACCTTCGCCCACACGTCCACCTGCCGGTCGATGAACTCGCGCGCCGCGTCCGGCGTGCCGCCGACCAGCGTGATCCCCTGCTGCTCCAGCCGGCTTGCGATTTCGGGCACCTTCAGCGCCTTGTTCAGTTCCTCGTTCATGCGCTTCACGATCTCCGGCGGCGTCTTCGCGGATGCGAGGATCGCCCACCAGGTCGGCGCGTCGAAGGCGGGATAGCCGCTCTCGGCCACGGTGGGCACGTCCGGCAGTTCCGGCGAGCGCTTGCTGGTGGTCACCGCCAGCGGCCGCAGCCGCTTGCTCTCGATGTGCGGCTTGGTCACGAACACCGAGGCGATCGAGAGCGGCACGTGGCCCGCCACGGCGTCCTGCATCAGCGGGCCGCCACCCTTGTAGGGCACGTGCGTCATCTCCAGCCCGCCGTCCTTCGCCAGCAGCGCCATCGCCAGATGCCCCAGGCTGCCGGAACCGATGGTGCCGAAGCTCACGTTCTTCTTCGCCCTGGCCGCCGCGATGACGTCGGCGAACGTCTTGTATTCCGAGTTCACCGGCGTCGCGATCACCATCGGCGAGGTGCCCACCAGGATCACGGGCGCGAGGTCCTTCTTCGTGTCGTACGGCAGGTTGGGGATCAGCGACTGGTTCACGCCGTGCGTGTCGAACACCACGGCGAAGCTGTAGCCGTCGGCGGGCCCATGGGCCACGGACGCCGTGCCGATGGATCCCGACGCGCCCGCCTTGTTCTCTACGAGCACCGTCTGCCCCAGCTGCTGCGTGAGCTGCGGCGCCAGGATGCGCGCCACCTGGTCGACGGAACCTCCCGGCGGGAACACCACGACGAGCCGGATCGGCTGCTTCTTGGGCCAGTCGCCTACCTGGGCGCGGACGGGCAGCGCGGCACACACCGCGAGGGCAAGCGCCAGGAAGGTCCTGCGGGCGGTCATGGCATCTCCACGTGATGTAATGGCCGGCATGGTAAGAGCCGCCCAGCTGCTGCACCCTCAGCGAGAACCCGCAGTGCCGCGTCCCGCGGCGACCGTCCTGCTGCTGCGCGACACCCCGGCCGGCCTCGAGGTGCTGATGACGCGCCGCTCGGCCACCGCGAGCTTCGCGCCGGGCGCCTACGTGTTCCCGGGTGGCGGCATCGATGCCGCGGACGCCCAGGCCCATGACATCGCGGCGCGCCGCGCCACCCAGGGCGACGAAGCGCTCACGCAGGCCATCGCCGCGATCCGCGAGAGCTTCGAGGAACTGGGCGTCCTGCTCGCGCGCCGCGCGGACGGACGCCCGGCCGATGCGGAGGACGTCGCGGCGCTGGACCGCCGCGCGCCCTTCGCCGCCCAGTGCCGCGCGCGCGGCCTCGTGCTGGCGGCGGACCAGGTCCACGTGCTGGCCCACTGGATCACGGACCGCGACCTGCCCCGGCGCTTCGACGTACCCTTCCTCGTCGCGCGCATGCCGGCAGGCCAGACACCGGTTGCCGACGAGGCGGAGCAGTTCGAGCCGGCCTGGGTGCGACCGGCCGACGCGCTGGCGCGCCACGAGGCCGGCACCTTCTTCATGATCTTCCCCACCATCCGCACGCTGCAGCGGCTGGAGAAGTTCGCGACGGTGGACGCCGTGCTCGCGGCCTGCGCCGGCGAGACACCCTTGTGGACCAGTTGCCCGCGGGCGGGCTACGTGCGCGGCGCCGAAGCGCGGTTCATGGAGCACGAATCGGCCTATGGCGAGCTGGCCCTCGTGAGCCCCGACGGGCAACTGGTGCACCACCTCGATTGGCAGGTGGAGCAGCCGGTGCCGCTGCTGAAGAACCTCGCGCGGCTCACGGCGCCGAATCCCGGCGTGATGACCGGGCCCGGCACCAACAGCTACATCGTGGGCGACCCGGACACCGGCTACGTCGTCATCGATCCCGGCCCCGAGGATCCGGGACACCAGGAGCGGCTCTGGCGCGCCACCAACGGCGACATCCGCCTGATCGTGTGCACGCATTCGCATGCGGACCACTCCCCCGGGGCACGGCCCCTGCAGGCACTGTGCCGCGTGAAGCCGCCCATTCTGGGCCTGCCCTCCGCGCCCACCGCGCGGCCCGCGAGCCACTTCACGCCCGATCGCGTGCTCGCGGACGGCGAGGTGCTCACGTTCTCCGGCAACGGCCGCACGCACAGCCTGAAGGCGATCCACACGCCCGGCCATGCCGCCAACCACCTGTGCCTGGTGCTGCTGGAGGACGGCCTGCTGTTCTCGGGCGACCACGTGCTCAATGGCAGCACCACGGTGGTGGACCCGCCCGACGGCGAGATGACCGCCTACCTCGACTCGCTGGACCGCCTCATGGCCGCCTGCGACGCATACGGCATCGCGTTCATCCTGCCCGCGCATGGGCACGTGCTCGGGTTCGCGAAGACGGCGATCGGCATGCTGAAGGCGCACCGGCTGCAGCGCGAGGCGCGCATCGTCGCGGCCATGCGCGCCCGTCCGGGCGGCACGCTGGAGGACTGGGTGGAGCTCGCCTACGCCGACGTGCCCCCGCGCATGTGGCCCGTCGCACAACGCTCGCTGCTGGCGCACGTGCAGCGGATCGAGGCGCTGCAGCTGGCGAACTAGGTTCTAACGCCGCTGCGCCGGTGTGCCGGACCGGGACGGGGGGAACCCCCCTCTGCGAATGTCCCCCGACGCGGGCTGAAGCCCGCGTCTCCTCCTTTACTTCGCCGAGGGGGGTTCCCCCCGTCCCGGTCCTGCGCTGCGTCCATGCGTGTCCTCTCTACCTCGGCGCAGGGCCAGGGTGGGGGCAGTCCCTCTCGGCGAAGTAGAGGAGGAGGAGCGGGCTTGCCCGCTCCGGGGGACATTCGCCGAGAGGGACTGCCCCCGCCCTGGACCGGACCAAGGGACCAGCCTTTGAAACGGTCTGCACGAGGCATCGCAGGCTGGGATAATCCCCCCGTGAAGTTCGCCAGGCCGTCGCTGGTGCAAGCGCCGAAAGGCCGCACTGGAGGAACGTCCGGACTGCATAGGGCAGCGTAGCAGGCAACACCTGTCCACCGCGAGGTGAGGATCAGAGCAACAGAGACGAGTCTCGTGTCGTCGCGCAAGCGGGGATGCGGGGGTGAAACGGGCAATCTCTACGCGCAGCAATGCCAAATAGGCCAGCACATGGAGGGCGGGTTCGCCCGACCTCCTGATCCCGTGGTCCCGCGGGCAGCTGGCGGGTAGGCAGCATCGAGCCGGTGGGGTGACTCCCGGCCCAGAAGAATGGCGGTCACACCTGGGCGACCAGGTGCACAGAATCCGGCGTAACGGCGGACTTCACACTTTTTCCGTCCGTCCGCCTCCTCCCTTCGAGTGGGGCGCGGACGCGACAGTCCGCGCCCGCTCCAGCCCGTCCGTGGATAGACTCTCCGCCACAACGAGGAGGAGAAAACCATGAAGACCCTGCTGCGACTCGCCGCAGCGGCGCTGCTGCTTGCGGCGCTGACCGGATGCGCCGTCAACCGCGCCACCGCCACCGCCGACCCGTCGGCCCGGCTGGACAAGCTCAAGACCCTGCACGTGAAGCCGATGGACCCGAAGGAGCCGTCCACCGGGCAGCTGATCACCGACAACCTGCGCAAGCGCGGCTACCAGGTGACCTTCGGCACGGAGGCGCCCGCGAACGCCGACGCCGTCGTCACGTATGTCGACAAGTGGATGTGGGACATCACGATGTACATGCTGGAGCTGACCGTCACGGTCCGCGACCCGAAGAACGACTACCCGCTGGCGACGGGCAATTCGCTGCACACCTCGCTCACCCGCAAGACGCCGTCGGAGATGGTGGACGAGGTCATCGGCAACATCATCAAGGAGGGAAGAACCAAATGAACCGTCACACCATCACCCGCTGGCTCGCCATCGCCGCCACGCTCGCCGCCGTCGCCGGCCTGGCCGGCTGCGCCACGGGCGCGAACCGCGAGAACATGGCCGCCGCGCCGGTGCAGTCCGCCAAGAAGCTGCCCTACACCGTCGCCGTCGATACGCGCGGCGGCAGCGAGACCGGCGCGATGGATTCGTCCAACGTCGGCAACGCGGACCTGAAGGCCGCGATCGAGGACTCCATCAACAAGTCCCAGCTGTTCAAGAGCGTGGTGCAGGGCAAGAACGGCGACTACGAGCTGGTCGTGACGATCACGCAGCTGCAGAAGCCCTCGTTCGGCGCCTCTTTCACCGTCGGACTGGAGACCGGCTGGTCCCTGGTCCGCGCCAGCGACAAACAGGTCGTGATGCGCAAGGTCGTGAAGTCCGAGCACACCGCCACCATGAGCGACTCGCTGGTGGGCGTCACCCGCCTGCGCCTGGCGGTCGAGGGCGCGGTGCGCAAGAACATCTCGGAAGGCCTGGAGTCGATCGCGGCGCTGCCGATCTGACGTGTTGACGTAGCCAGGAAGGGCCGTGCAGCTCCTGCTGCCGCGGCCCTTTCCGTTTGTGTCGTGCGAGGGCGCGTGCTGTCTTCGGCCAAATGACGGCCGCGGGCCCGGCCTGCGAAGCATTGAAGGCTTGGGCGGCTCGCGATCTCTTGCTGAGCCGGTGACGAGCCACGTTGGCGGCCTCGCCGGCTTGGACGGACAATGACCGCATGCCTTTCAGCGCGCTATCGCCCGAGGGCCCCGTCAGTCTGCTGGGCGCTGATGCCGCGACGGTCGAGAGCCTGCGAAGCCGCAACCGCAAGGAGGCCTGCTTCACGGCCAAGTGCTGCGGCGCCGCGCTGACCATTCGCACTTCTCCGGGGAAGGCGCCGCACTTCGTCCACAAGGTCGTGCCCCAGGGCTGCGACGGGGACCGGCGCGAAACCTGGGAGCATCACCGCTTGAAGGAGCTGATCGCGACTTCCGTCGCAGGCACGGACGAATGGGAGGTCGAGACGGAAGCCGTTCACCGGGACGCCGGGACCCGGCTGATCCTCTGGCGCGCGGACGTGCTGGCCTCCAGGCGCCGCGCGCACGTTGCCTTCGAGGTGCAGCTGTCGAACGCCGACTACGAGGTGATGCGCTCGCGCCAGGAGCGCTACCGCCAGTCCGGCGTCCGTGGCCTGTGGTTCGTTCGAACCAGGAAGGCGTTTCCCGCCAGCCAGGCGCTGCCGATCTTCGTGGTGCGCCGCGAGCCGGCGGGCGACCGGGTGGAATTCACCACGGAAGCCGATTACCCCTTCATCCACGCCCATTCCGGCGAAGCCCACGACATGGCGCTCGCCGAATTCGTGCGCAGCGCCTTGGACGGAAAGCTGAAGTGGGCGCCATTCGAGCGTGCGCCGCAAACGAGGCTGCTGGCCTTTGTCGACTACTTTTCCGGGGAGGCCTGCGCGAGCTGCGGCCGGACCGTCGCCCGGCCCTTCTGCGTGCGAGCGCGCATCGCCGACGTCGACACCTATCCCGAATTCCAGTTCGCCCGCGGGGTGGGCGAGTTTCGGCGAACCTCGGGCTGGTACCAGCCGCTTCTGGAGGCCGTCTGGGCGAGCGCTCCGGGGCGGGGCGAGATCACGCTCCGCAGGGCAGACGACACCTGCAGCCGATGTTCCGCGCCGCTGGGCCGTGATGCCGGCGCTTACGGAGCCAAGACCGCCCTCCTCGGCGCGTCCCTGCTGCTGAAAGACCTTCCCGAACCGCGCTTTGGCACCGTGGAGCGCGCGTGGCTCCAGCGCTGGGCGGTCGTCGACAACGGAGCGGCCGAAAAAAAGCGCCCCGGCCAATGACCGCGGCGCTTGCCGTGTATCACGCGCGCGCAGGGGGCGTCACGCGTTCTGCAGCGCCGCGATCCGCTCCTCGATCGGCGGGTGCGTCGAGAACAGCTTGCCCACGCCGGACGTGATGCCGAAGGCCTGCAGGCCCTTGGGCAGTTCGCCGGGGACCATGCCGCCCAGGCGGGCCAGCGCGTTGATCATCGGCTGCTTGCGGCCCATCAGCTGCGTGGAGCCGCGGTCGGCGCGGAACTCGCGCTGGCGCGAGAACCAGGCCACGATGATGGCGGCCAGGAAGCCGAACAGGATGTCCAGCACGATGGTGGTGATGAAGTAGCCGATGCCGGGGCCCCGGCGCTCCTCGCCGCGGGACAGCCAGCCGTCGACGATGTACCCGATGACGCGCGACAGGAAGATCACGAAGGTGTTCATCACGCCCTGGATCAGCGTCATGGTGACCATGTCGCCGTTGGCGACGTGCGCCACCTCGTGGCCGATCACGGCCTCGACCTCTTCGCGCGACATGCCGCGCAGCAGGCCCGTGGACACGGCCACCAGCGCGCTGTTCTTGAAGGCGCCGGTCGCGAAGGCGTTGGGATCGCCCTCGAAGATGCCGACCTCCGGCATGCCGATCCTGGCCTCGTCGGCGAACTTGCGCACGGTGCCGACGATCCAGGCCTGGTCCGGGCCCTCGTCGCCGGTGATGACCTTCACGCCGGACGTCCACTTGGCGATGGGCTTGGACAGCAGCAGCGAGATGATCGCGCCGCCGAAGCCCATGATGAAGGCGAACGCGAGCAGCGCGCCGAGGTTCAGGCCGTTGGCGGTGAGGAAGCGATTGACCCCCAGCAGGCTCGCGACCACGCCGAGGACGACGACCACGGCGAGGTTGGTTGCCAGGAAGAGGAAGATGCGTTTCATTGCTTGGAAGCTCCGAAGGGTGGATGACATACACCCTCGCGCGGCAGATGAGGTCCTGCCAACCGGATGTCAAGAGCGCAAGGGGCCCGCGGACGTTGTTGTTGTGGTGGCTTCTGGCGTCTTGCGTGGACGGAATACGAGAGAGTCATCATAAAAGGAAAAGTTCTCGTTCCCGGCCCACCAGCCGGGCACGCCGAGCACCGGCAGCGGCGTGAACGGCTTGTGGGCAAGCTGCTCCGGCGTGCAGCGCGCGGCCAGCCAGGCGTCCGCAGTCGCTCCTGAATCGAGAGCAGCATCCTCAAGCCAGACGTGCGCCGTGAGCCCTTTTCTCGGGACGGCCAATTGCTCCAGCAAGGCATGGCCGAAGATCCACAGGCGCGCGTCGCGCCACAGCGGCCGCAGGTCGACGAACAGCGTGCGCCACGCGCGCGCTTGCAGCGCGTCCCACAGCGGCCGCGGTGCCTGCAGCAAGGCCCCGTTCTCGTCGAACACCGTGATCGCATCGCGCACGGGCCCGCGCCGGCCGCCGACCCCGTCGCGCACGATCGCCTGCGCCTGCAGGAGATTGAGCGCTGACTTCGCACCGGGAAACCGCATCCACACCAGGCCGTTGAAGAAGTCGTGGAGGCCGGGACGGACGGGGCACTGGCGGCTGGCGAAGATGAATTGCTCGTACGGCGTGCCGGGCGGGAGCGCATCCTGGGGCACGAAGCGCACCGGCGCGGTGCCTGCGTTCAGCGCGTCGTGCGGTGCGACACCGGCTTCGATGCGCGCCGCCATCGCCTCGCCCGGGTTGCGCCAGGGCGCGAGCCAGGGGCGGTCCCAGTCCAGCGCGGCGGGCACTCAGGCCTTTCCGCGGCGCGCGCGCTTCTCCCGCACCGAGACGCTGGACTTGCCTTCGTCGGCCAGCTCGAACAGGTCGATGGCCGAAAGAAGCTTGGTCAGGGTCGAATAGCCGTAGTTGCGGTGGTCGAACGACGCCTGGTTGCCGATCTGCTGGCGCACCGCGTTCACGCGTGCCCAGCCCTCGTCGTCGGCGGCCGACTTCACCGCGTTGCGCAGCAGGTTCACCAGCCGGCCATCCTTGCGCAGTTCGGCCGGCGACATGCGCAGGGGCTGCGCCCGCTCGCCATCGCCCGCGTCGACATCGGCCTCGTCCGCGCGCAGTTCGTCCAGGAACAGGAAGCGCGAGCAGGCATTGACGAAGGGCTCCGGCGTCTTGCGGGCGCCGAACCCGTAGACCGCGGCGCCCTTGGCGCGCAGGTGCATGACCAGCGGCGTGAAATCCGCGTCCGAGGAGACGATGCCGAAGGCGTCCGGCCGGTCGGTGTACAGCAGGTCGAGGGCGTCGATCACCATCGCCATGTCGCTGGCGTTCTTGCCCTTGCTGTAGTCGAACTGCTGCATCGGCCGGATCGCGTGGTCATGCAGCTGGTCTTCCCAGCCCTTGAGTTCGTTCTTCTTCCAGTTGCCGTAGGCGCGGCGCACGTTGGTCTCGCCGAAGGTCGAAAGCTCGTTGAGGATCATGCCGATCTTGGCGGCGGGCGAGTTGTCCGCGTCGATCAGCAGCGCCACGCGCGGTTTTCCGTTCATGCCGCCACCCGCCACTGCAGCGTCTCGCCGCCGCGCAAGGGCTTCAGCTGCGCCTCGCCGAAGGGCACCGACTCGGGCAGTTGCCAGGCTTCCTTCTTCAGCGTGATCCTGCCGGCGTTGCGCGGCAGGCCGTAGAAGTCGGCGCCGGAGAAGCTCGCGAAGCCCTCCAGCTTGTCCAGCGCGCCGACAGCGTCGAAGGCTTCGGCATAGAGCTCCACCGCGGACAGGGCCGTGTAGCAGCCGGCGCAGCCCAGCGCGTGTTCCTTCAGCAGCGCCGGGTGCGGCGCGCTGTCGGTGCCGAGGAAGAACTTCGGGCTGCCGCTGGTCGCCGCTTCCACCAGCGCCTGGCGGTGCACCTCGCGCTTGAGGATCGGCAGGCAGTAGTAGTGCGGTCGGATGCCGCCGGTGAAGATGGCGTTGCGGTTGTACAGGAGGTGGTGGGCGGTGATCGTGCCCGCGGTGAAGCGGTCGCTGTCACGCACGTACTGCACGGCCTCCCGGGTCGTCATGTGCTCCACGACGATCTTCAGCTCGGGGAAGTCGTGGCGCAGCGGCTTCAGCTGGGTCTCGAGGAAGACGGCCTCGCGGTCGAAGACGTCGACGGCGGGATCCGTCACCTCGCCGTGCACCAGCAGCAGGAGGCCCGCGCGCTGCATGGCCTCCAGCGTGCGGTAGGTCTTGCGGATGTCGGTGACGCCGGCGTCGCTGTTGGTGGTGGCGCCCGCGGGATAGAGCTTCACCGCGACCACGCCGGCCGCCTTCGCGCGCGCGATCTCCTCCGGCGCCAGGTTGTCGGTGAGGTACAGGGACATCAGCGGCTCGAAGGTCACGCCCTTCGGAACGGCCGCCAGGATGCGCTCGCGGTAAGCGCTCGCCAGCGCCGCCGTGGTCACCGGCGGCCGCAGGTTGGGCATGATCAGCGCCCGGCCGAACTGCGCCGCCGAATGCGGCACGACCGAGGCCATGGCGGCGCCGTCGCGCACGTGCAGGTGCCAGTCGTCGGGACGGGTGATGGTGAGGGTCTGGGACATTCCGGGATTGTCCCACTCGGGGCCTGTCACGGACGCGTGCGATCATGGCCGGGCTATCAAGGGAGAACCGATGTTCCGAACGCTTGCCCTGCTCACCCTCGCCTGCGCGGCCTGCGTGGCGCAGGCCCAGACCGCCGCGCCGATCACCGCCGTCACGTTGTACCCGGGCAGCGCCGCCGTCGTGCGCACCGCCCGCGTGGAGGCCGGCGCGACGCGCCTGGTGCTCGCCGGCCTGACGACGCAATTCGAGCCGCAGTGGCTGCGCGTGGAAGCGGACCCCGGCATCCGCATCGGGCAGGTCGTCACCCAGGACGCGAGCGGCACGGAGTCCGCCAACCAGGCGCAGGCCGCGCTCGAGTCGCGCATCCAGGCCCTCAAGGACCAGGTCTCGGCACTCGAGGTGCGGGAGGGCGCGGCCGACATCGTCCGCGGCTACCTGGAGCGGTCCACCAGCGGCGACACGACCCAGGAGCGCCAGCGCGTGGCGGTGGACGCCCGCACGCTCGCGGCCACGGTGGCGGCCCTGCAGCAGGCCGCCACCGACGCGCTGGCGAAGAAGCGCCAGGTCGCCCTGCAGAAGCGCGAGATCGCCGAGAAGCTGGCCGCGCTGCAGAAGGATCTCGAGCGGGTGCAGAGCCAATCGCGCGACACGCGCACACTCACCATCAGCCTGGCCGCCGAGCGCGCGGGCAGCGTGCGCGTCTCCTACCAGTTGAACAGCGCCGGCTGGCGCCCCGCCTACCGCGCGGAACTCGATTCCACGGCCTCCAGCGTCCTGCTCGATCGGCTGGCGCAGGTGTCGCAGAAGACCGGCGAGGACTGGCGTGGCGTCAAGCTGTCGCTGTCGACCGTGCAGCCGCGGCAGCCGACGTTCGCGGCGGCGCCGCAGCCCTGGCTGGTCGGGTACCAGCCGCCGCAACAACAGGCGCTGGGCAAGCAGCTCTACGCCCCGGCCGCCGCGCCGGCGCCCATCGCGGACCGCTCGCGCTCCCTGCGCGAAGCCGCCGACGCAGCGCCCTACCAGCCGCCGACCTTCCGGACCGACGGCACCTTCGCCACCGAGTTCGTCGTGACGGCGCCCGTCACGCTGCCTTCGGACGGCCGCGAGATCCAGCTGCCGCTCGCCCGCGAGAAGCTCGCCGCGGCGCAGCGCATCCAGGTGAGCCCGCGCCTGTCCACCAGCGCCGTGGTCACGGCGGAAACCGACAAGCCCGCGGGCGCCTGGCCCGCCGGCAACCTGCAGCTCTATCGCGACGGCAGCTACGTGGGCGCACAGGCCTGGTCGCCCGACGCCGGCGAGAAATGGCGCCTGTCCTTCGGCCGCGACGACCTGCTGCAGGTGCGCCTGGCGCCCGTCAAGGGCGACTCCGGCAGCACCGGCGTGTTCGACAAGCGCAACGTGCGCACGCTGGCCGACCGCATCACGGTGCGCAGCGCACATGCGACGCCGGTGGAAGTGATGGTGCTGGACGCGGCGCCCGTGAGCACGTCCGACGAAGTGAAGGTGCAGGTGGCGTTCACGCCGAAGCCGACGACCGAGGGCTGGGACGAGCGGCGCGGCGTCGTCGCGTGGGTGCGCACGCTGGCGCCGCAGGAAACGGCGACCATCGACATCGCCTACACGATCGAGTATCCGAAGGAGGGGTCGGTCACCGGGCTGCGGTGAAGGCGGGGCATGCCCCCAACCCAACCCTCCCCCGGCGGGGGAGGGGACAGGAGAGCCTCAGTGGGCGAGGATCTTGTTGAGGAAATCCTTCGTCCGCGGCTGGCGGTTTTCCGGATGCCCGAAGAATTCGTCCTTCGAGCAGTCCTCGAGGATGCGGCCGCCGACGTCGATGAAGATCACGCGGTTGGCGACCTTGCGGGCGAAGCCCATTTCGTGCGTGACCACCATCATGGTCATGCCTTCCTTGGCCAGGTTCACCATCACGTCCAGCACCTCGCCCACCATCTCGGGGTCGAGCGCGGAGGTGGGTTCGTCGAACAGCATGACGACCGGGTCCATGGACAGCGCCCGGGCGATCGCCACGCGCTGCTGCTGGCCGCCGGAGAGCTGGCCGGGGAACTTGTCCTTGTGCGCCATCAGGCCCACGCGGTCCAGCATCTTGAGGCCGCGGACCTTGGCCTCGTCGGCGCTGCGCCCCAGCACCTTCACCTGCGCGATGGTCAGGTTCTCGGTGACGGACAGGTGCGGGAACAGCTCGAAGTGCTGGAACACCATGCCCACGCGGCTGCGCAGCTTGGGCAGGTCGGTCTTGGGCGAGTTGACCTGCGTGCCGTCGACGAAGATCTCGCCCTTCTGGATCGGCTCCAGGCCGTTGACGGTCTTGATCAGGGTGGACTTGCCCGAGCCCGAGGGCCCGCACACCACCACCACGTCGCCCTTGTTGATCTGGACGGAGCAGTCGTTCAGCACCTGCACCGGCCCGTACCACTTGGACACGTTGCGGACGGAGATCATGGAATTCTGGTCGCTCATGGCGTGTCCTTCAGCGGATGATGGCGATCTTCTTCTGCAGCTGCTTCACCAGGTACGACAGCGTGAAGCAGATGACGAAGTAGAAGACGGCGGCGAGGATGTAGCTCTCGCGGGGATGGCTCAGGTTGTTGCCGGCGACGGTGAAGCCGTGCAGCATGTCGTGGGCCGTGATGATGTAGACCAGCGACGTGTCCTGGAACAGGATGATCGTCTGGGTCAGGAACACCGGGATCATGTTGCGGAAGGCCTGCGGCAGGATCACCAGCCGCATGTTCTGGCCGTAGGTCATGCCGAGCGCCTGCCCGGCGAACACCTGTCCGCGCGCGATCGACTGGATGCCGGCGCGCACGATCTCGGAGAAGTACGCCGCCTCGAAGGCGATGAAGGTGACGATAGCCGACAGCTCCGCGCCGATCGGCCGGCCGATCACCAGCGGCACCATCAGGAAGAACCACAGCAGCACCATCAGCAGCGGGATGGAGCGCATGCCGTTGACGTAGACCGCCGCCGGCAGCTCCAGCACCTTGGCCCCCGACAGGCGCATCAGCGCCAGCACCGTGCCGAAGACGATGCCGCCGATCGTGGCGATGGCGGTCAGCTCGAAGCTGAAATACATCCCGTGGAGGATGTACGAGCGGAACACCTCGCCCGTGAAGAAGGAGAAGTCGAGGCCCAGCATCAGTGACCCCCTCCCGTCTGGGCGACGAAGCCCGGCACGCGGGCGCGCTTCTCGATGAAGGCCATGACGCGGTTGATGACGAGCGCCGAGATGATGTACAGGACGGTCACCGCCAGGTACACCTCGATGCCGCGCGCCGTCTCCTCGCCCACCTGCTGCGCGTAGAAGGTCAGCTCGGTGATCGACACCGCGAAGGCGACCGAGGAATTCTTGAAGATGTTCATCGCCTCGCTGGTGAGCGGGGGGATGATGATGCGGAACGCCATGGGCAGCAGCACGTAGCGGTAGTACTGCGGCGTCGTGAAGCCCAGGGCCATGCCCGCGTAGCGCTGCCCGCGCGGCAGCGCCTGGATGCCCGCGCGCACCTGCTCCGCGATGCGCGCCGACGTGAAGAGGCCCAGGCCCGCCACCACCAGCGCCAGCTTGGGCGTGCTGGCGAAGGCCGGGAACAGCACCGGCACCACGTGGTACCAGAGGAAGATCTGCACCAGCAGCGGGACGTTGCGGAACAGCTCCACCCACCAGTTGCCGATGCGGGCGAGCCAGGGGCTGTCCGGCAGGGTGCGGATGGTGCCGACGATCGCCCCGATCACCAGGGCCACGACGAGCGACAGGGCCGCGACGAGCACCGTCTGGCCCCAGGCCTGCAGCAGCCAGTCCAGGTAGGTCTGCGTGCCCTTGGGTCCACCGGTGCCGAAGCAGCCCTGGACCACCGTCCGGTCGATCGTGTCCTGGCAGAAGACCTGCCAATCGAGCGCCATCCGCTCCTCCTTGTTGTTGTTGGACACCGGCCGCCACGTGCGCAGCGGGGCTGCGCGCCTGGCGGCCGGCGGGTCAGCTTATTGCTGCGTGTTGAAGGCTTCCGCCGGCTTGTCGTTGGGGTTCTTCACCAGCTCGGTGAGGATCTTGCCCATCGGCAGGTTCACGGCAACGTTCTTCGGGGGGATCGGCTTCATGAACCACTTGTCGTACAGGATCTTGATCTCGCCGTCCTTCATGGCCTTGCGGATGTAGTCGTCCACGGCGGCCTTGAACTTGGGATCGTCCTTGCGCATCATGATCGCGATCGGCTCGACGTTCAGCGTCTCGCCCACGATGTGGAAGTTCTTCGGGTTCTGCGAGCTGGCGATCAGGCCGGCCAGGATGTTGTCGTCCATCACGAAGGCGTCGGCGCGGCCGGACTCGAGCAGCAGGAAGCTGTCGGCGTGGTCCTTGCCGTAGACCTCCTTGAACTGGATGCCCTGGGCGCGCTTGTTCTTGCGCAGCAGCGCCACGGAGGTCGTGCCGGTGGTGGTCGCCACGGTCTTGCCGTTCAGGTCGGCCACGGATTTGATGGCGGAATCGGTCTTCACCGCGGTGCGCACTTCCGTCACGAAGGTGGTCAGCGCGAACGCGACGTCCTTCTGGCGGGCCTCGTTGTTGGTCGTCGAGCCGCACTCGATGTCCACCGTGCCGTTCTGCACCAGCGGGATGCGGTTGGCGGACGTCACGGCCACGTATTCGACCGGCGTGCCGGGAAACACGGACTTCAGGATGCGCTGGCACAGTTCGACGTGGTAGCCGACGAACTGGTTGTTGCCCAGCGTGTAGGCCAGCGGAGCGGAGGACTCGCGCGTGCCCATGACGACCTTGCCGGCGGACTTGACCTTGGCAATGGTGTCATTGGCCTGGGCATGCGCCCCGATCGCGACGGCGGTCAGGGCTGCCGCCAGCCAGAACTTCTTCTTCATTCAAATCTCCTTGGTGAGGCGCTTTTTGCTACAAAACGGAAAGCCGAAATTCTAGGCGGGCCCGCGCTTCGGGAGGGCCGCCGTCCAGAGCCCGTCAGCTTAGGGCTTGGGGAAGCCCACACCAAGCAGGGTTTATGCCCGGTGGCGGCCGTCAGCCTTTTGGCAGCGTGGCGCCGCCCTCGCCGGCGAGGAAGGACCAGAGCGCCTGCGCCGTGCCCTTGGCCGGCTGGCGGCCGCCCGGGCGCTCGCGGTAGGCGCGCACCTCCATGGCGATCTCCAGGCCCGCCAGGTCCGGCGGCACCGGGCTCACCAGCTTGCCCGCGCGCAACTCCTTGCGCACGGCGCTGTGCGGCAGGAAGGCGATGCCGTGGCCTTCCAGGGCCATCACCTTCAGGCCCTCAGCCATGTCGGTCTCGTACACGCGATCGAGGTGGATGGCGGTGCCGGCCTGCTTGAGCAACAAGTCCGTCACCTGCCCGAGGTAAGCACCCGGCGCATATCCCAGGTAGGGAAGCGGATGCGAGGCGCGGCCCGGCAGCCGGTACAGCGGCTCGCCCTGTTCATCGGGCTTGCAGTACGGCGCCAGCGTCTCCGTGCCCAGCGTGACCATTTCGTAGCGGTCGGTATCGAGCTGCAACGGCTGCGAAACGTGGTGGTACGCGATCAGCACGTCGCAGCTGCCTTCCACGAGGCGCATGGCCGCGTCGTGCACGTTCAGGGCGATCAGGCGGCTCTTGATAGGGCCGAACTTCTCGCGCAGGCTGGACACCCAGGCCGGGAAGAAGGTGAAGGCCAGCGTGTGCGGGACGGCGAACTCGATCATGTCCTGGCCGACGGCCGCGTGGCCGCGCAGCATCGCGCGGGTCGTGTGCAGGGCCTGCAGCATCTCCAGCGACTGCGCGTACAGCGTCTCGCCCGCGGGCGTGAGCCGCGTCGGGTAGGAGCTGCGGTCCACCAGGTCCGTGCCCGCCCAGGCCTCCAGCGCCTGGATGCGCCGCGAGAACGCGGGTTGCGTCACGTGCCGCAGCTGCGCGGAGCGGCTGAAGCTGCGGGTCTCGGCCAGGCTGACGAAGTCTTCCAGCCATTTGGTTTCCATGGCCGGGCATTATGGCGACGCTTGGTGGGGTTCGCTGCGCTCACCACCACCCTACGGGCGGGGCCGGCCTTCGTAGGGTGGTGGTGAGCGCAGCGAACCCCACCGCCTCACCGCAACCGCGTCCGCGCCAGCCGCCGGGCGTTGGACGTCGCCCGCCGGTGCACCGGCGCCATCCCCCGCGCCAGCACCGACTGCACGTCGATCAGGGGCACGCGCGCGCCCTGCAGCCCGGCGATCCACGCCTTCTGCGTGGCCTCCACCATCGCCCAGCCGATGGCGAACCAGGACTGCCAGAAGGCATGCACCTTCTCCTGCCCCATCCGGTAGAACTCGCGGCGGTCGCGCGCGTTCGGGATCGGCCCGGCGAGCGCCAGCCGCGTAAGCCGGTGGGCCACGACCTGCGGCACGGCCAGGGCCAGTTCGGACGCCTGGCGGGCCAGGGGCTGGTGCTTGCGGGAGGAACGGCGTGCGGTCATGGGCGCATTCTGGGTGGACCGCCCGTGCACCGCTGTAGTCCGTCTTCGCTACGCGTCCGGGGGACCCTTGAGCTCCACCGTGTTGCCTTCCGGATCGGTGAGGTACATGGACGGCCCCTGCCCTTCGGCCCCGAAGCGCTGCGCCACGGGCCCGGGATCCACGCCATGCGCGCGCAGGTGGGCCCGGATGGCCTCGGCGTCCCACGGATCGACGCGCAGGCAGAAGTGGTCGAGGTTGCGGCCTTCGCGGCCCGGCGCCGCGCCACCGGCGCGCCCCAGCTCGCTGTCCACGGGCACCAGGTCGATCAGCCCGCGGCCGGCGCGCAGTTGCACGAGCCGGATCTTCTCGTCGATGCGGTGCACCGGGCAGCCCAGCACCTCGCCGTAGAAGCGGATCATGGTGTCCACGTCCTGCACGCGCAGCACCAGGTGGTCGATTTCGCGGATGCGCAACATGGCGCCCATTGTGGACCGGTCAGAACTGGATGAGGTGCGCGGTGACTTCGGCGCCCGCGATGCGCAGCTCGCCCGCGGAAATCGGCAGGCGGAAGCGCCGCGGCCCGGCGCTGCCCGGGTTCACGTACAGGACGCCGCCGCGCTCCTCGGCCTTCGGCTGGTGCGAATGGCCGGAGACCACCACGCGCGCATCGGCCGGCAGGGCGAGCTCCTTCAGGTCGTGCAGCATGTGCACGGACACGCCCTCGAAACGCACCGTTTCCGTGGCGCGCAAGCGCTGCACCCACGGGCCGTGGTCGTTGTTGCCGCGCACGGCGGTCAGCGGCGCCAATGCGGCCAGCGCCTGCAGCACGGCCTCGCCGCAGATGTCGCCGGCATGCAGGATGTGGTCGGCGCCGCGCAGCCAGGCCAGCACCTCCGGCCGCAGCAGGTCGTGGGTGTCCGAGATGAGGCCGATGCGCAGGCTCACGTGCCATCGCCGGCAAGCGCGTGCGCGATGCGCAGGCGCGCCGCGGCCAGGCGTTCCGGATGCGCCGTCTTCAGCCGCGTGAGCAGGCTGTCGATCTGCTCCAGCACGTCGATGGCGTCGCGCTCCTTGATCTCCTCGATGCGCTGCTGGATCTCGTGCAGCCGCTGCAGCGACTTGCGCCCCTCGGCCGTGGACGGGGGCGTTTGCGCGGCCAGGTCCACGAGCACCTCCGTGATCAGGCCGAGCTGGCGGCCGTAGGTCGCCACGTCGAACGCCTTGCGCTCGATCACCGGGTCCCCGGCGCCCTGCGGAATTCCGTTGAAGAACCAGCTCGTGTCAGGTTCGATGCGCTGCGCCACGCTGCCGCCGAAGGGCATGGTGAGCTGCGGGGCCCAGAAGAAGAACCAGGGGAACATGAGGCGACCTCCCGTGCAGGAGGCAAGGGTACCTGTTTCGGCGCTGCGCTCCTAGTTGGTGGGTTCGCGTCGGCGCGCGCTGGGCGTTCGCTGCACTGCAGGCGCATCGGCAAACTCCGGAAACTGCGTCAGGAACTCTTCCTCACGTTGCTGCCTGCGCGCGGTCATCTCACGACTCTTCACGATCGCCCTCCTGGCCGCCCACAGCATCAGCAGGGCGACAGCGGCCAGGATCCAGTAGAGGGTGTGCGACTTGCTCATGACCGCAGGTGTAGCACGCCTTGCACCCACCGCGCATGCGACGGTGACGATCGGGCGCGGGCGATACCTGATCGGAATATCTCCTACTCGCCGGTCCCCCGCGGCACGACATTCATCTGCGCCAGCCGGTTCGCCCACTGCGATGCCGGTTCGAAGCCCTCGCCGCAATCGTCACCCACGCGGGTCGAATCGACGCTCGCCACCGCGCGCAGCATCGCCTGGCTGAACTTCTGTTCCGACGCGAATCCCAGCTTCTGCTTCACGGAGGCGTTCGCGTCCACCTGCACGCCAGCCCTGGACAGCACGAACTTGTCGAAGTACTGCTTCTGCGGATGCAGGGCGACGTTCTGCTCCCGCAGGTAAGCCTGCAGGGCCTCGTCCTTGAAGGGGAACGGCAGTCCCGGCGAGAAGGCGTTGAACAGGCCGTCCCAGTGGCTGGGGAGGTAGTGCCTGGGCCGAATCACCGGCACGACGAGCTCCGCCACCGGCTTGCCTCCCGTGCCGATCCACGCGTCGACCTGCGTCAGGCCCGCGTCGCGCATCGCCGCGCGCAGGTTGTTCAGCGGCGAACCGAAGTTCGTCCCGTCGATCACGATGTCCTTGTCGAGGTCGAAGGCGGAGGCCGAATTGTTGATGAAGAAGGACAGCTGCTGCCCATCGCGATCGATCGTGAAGAGGAACGCCCGGTTCCCGCCGCCGTTCGGATAGTCCTCGCCGACGCCGGCACGGAAACCGCCGGTTGCTGGATCGGGCACCGGCGGGCGATAGAGCTCGCGCGGGAAGTGCTGGATGGGATTGCTGGCATCGCCGCTGTGGTTCCAGCGCACCACGCGCAGGGTGATGCCCTCGCCCAGGTCGAACTTCTCTCCTCCGTTGACCGTCCGGCACCCGGCAGCGGGGACGCCCTGCGCCACGGCCTGCATGCAACTGGACACGCCTCCGATCATCGGCGCTCCGGTCAGCCTGGCCCAGCTCGGCGTATCCCAGCTGTGGTCCCAGTGGCTGTGCCCGACCAGCAGCAGGTCCAGCTTCTCGGAACCGAGTGCCGCATCGCGCACCCTGCGGATCGCGTCGATGTCCACGGGTTGCGGTCCCCGCGTGAAGGCATAGGGGTCCTTCGGCAGGCCGGGGGGTGCAACGAACGCGCTCTCCGGCACGCGGCTGAAATACGCGTCCATCCAGATCCGCCTGGCGCCCGCCTTGATTTCCCAATTGGCAATGGACATCCAGGTCAGCTCGACCTGGGGCCCTTGCTGCGCGTGGACGCAAGGCGCGCCCAGGGCCGAGACGACGACTGCGCACGCGAGCGCGTTGCGGGTGCGGATCATGGGCATTCCGATGGGGATTTCCGGGATTCGCAGCGTAGGAGCGTCCTGCGGCGGTCCAGGCTGGAGGAAACCCTCACCCCGCAGCATCCCCCTGGGGAAAGGTCAATCCGAAAGCGGCAGCGCAATCCCCTCGCTCGCGAAGACCTCCTTGACGGCGGCCAGGCCGTTCAATGCCGCCGGGAAGCCCGCATAGACGGACATCTGCATCACCTACAAGCCGCTGCGCGAGGGCGCCGAGCTCTATGTCGGCGTCGGGCTGGCAACGAGCAGCGACCGTCCGGATGTCCGCCAGTTCGTGTTGCGCGCAGCGGGAGCGGGATGACAGTTCGCTACCGCGCGCCAGCGCCGAGCTTCGTCTGGATGTCCAGCTCCGCGATCGCTTTCTTGTAGCCCTTGGCGGCGGCGGCTTTCAGCGAACGCAGGTACAGGTCCCGGTTGGGTCCTTCCAGCTCGCGCTGGAAGCGGTAGTACTGGCTCAGGAGGAACATCGCTTCGGCATCGCCGGCGTCCGCCGCCGATTTGGCGGCGGCCTCGAACCTGCCAAACCAGAGTTCCTTCTTCGCGTCATCCGACGGGACGCCCATGCCGATCGCGTATGCGAGCGCGAGGTTGTACATCGCCTTGAAGTTGTTCGGATCGGTTACCTGCTGCTGCAGGCGCTCGGCATACCGCTGGCTCCAGGAGCGTGCCTTCGACACGTCGACGCCGAGGTATACCCACAAGAGCTCGCGCATGGCATCCGCATCGCCGGATTGCGCCTTGCTCTCGAGGCTCTGGATCGCGCGCTGCGTCCACGCATTGCCTTCGGCGGCGTTGTAGCTGCCCGAGTCTTTCTTGTTGTACAGGTCCCCCAGCGAGAGCATGGCGTCTTCATCGCCGGCCTGTGCAGCCCGGGTGAGCCACGCGATCCCCGCCTTGACGTCCTTCGGCAGGCCGCCCTCGCCCTTCAGGTAGTAGTCGCCCAAGGCCTTCATGGACTCCGGGTCGCCGCCGGCCGCGCCTTTCTTGGCAGCCGCGACTTCCAGTTCCATCCTCCTGGTCCCGCGGGCATTGAGCCGCGTCTCCTTGAGCTTCAGGATTTCCAGCTTCTTGACGACACCGTCGCCCAGCCGGATCTGCTCTTCATGGAAGTAGTCCTTCTCGTCGGTGACGCGCCGCGTGACCCGCACCACATGCTGGCCGTCGTTCAACTGCACGTCGACCGGACATTCGCCCTTGAACTTGCCGTCGACGGATACCTCCGCCCGTGCATCCGCCGGATCGCACATGACCCGCAGCATGGACTCGGCGTGGGCCCCTGCGGCCAGCGACAGGCTGGTTGCCGCGAACAGTACGCGCGCGTGTTTCGCCCAGAAGGGTGTCTTCGTGTTTTCGGTGGTCATTTGGAGATGCCGGTGGCGGCCGCGTGGCAAGGCGACGAGGTCGTCTCCTCGACATAGACGTACAGGCCCACCCGGTCCTCGTCCTTCGCCAACACGGCGCAGGCATCGACCTTCTTGACCTTGCCGTTCGGATACCCGCGCACTTCGCCCCGGTCCACCGAGGCCGCGAAGTCCGACGCGCGCTGCCGAGCCTGGGCGCAAGCCTCCTCTATCGTCAGAACGCTGTACGACAGGTCATTGGCCTTCATGCTCTTGCGGATCCGCATCTGGTCGAAAAACACGGGCGTGACGCACTGGTAGGCCCTGACGGGCGCCGCCGCGGACGCGTTGCTGGCCACCTGCACCGAAGGCGAGACGTTCGCGTCGGGCTTCGAGGTCACCGGGGTCGAGCGCGCCTGGCCCTGCACCTGTTCCCTCGCATGCGTCTCGGGTTGCACCTGGCGCGCTCGCCCCGCCTGGTTGGCGACGATCTGGCGCTGGCCGTCGCGCATGGCCTTGTTGATCGAGTCCAGGCCGTCGAACGGACTTGGGCTGCGCATCGCGGAGCCGCGGTTGACAGAGGCACTACGCTCGTCGTCCTCGCGCTGCGCTTCCTCGCGCGCACGTCGCCTTTCGGCCCTCTCGTCGGCGATACGCTCGCGTTCTTCGCGCGCCTCACGCTCGGCCTGCCGGCGTTCGGCTTCGCGTCGCTGCGCCTCCTCCTGCGCCACGAGCTGCCGCTCGTTGGCCAGGCGCTGCTGGCCCTCCGCCACGGCCTTTCTCGCATCGGCACTGGCCGCGAGCTTCGCGGCCTTCTTCAATTCCGCTTCGGCGCAGGAGAAGTCGCGCGCCCGCGTGCAGGCATTGGCCTTGTCGATCGCCGTGCGGCTTTCGTCGGCGTCCAGCTTGTCCAGTTGGTCGGCGAGGTCGCGCAGGTTCGCGCCCTGCACGGAAGAAAACGCCAGCATGGCCAGCGCGATCGCAAGTGGCCGCAGGGAGGACACGGTTAGCTTCATGGGAGCGTGCGGGTGAAGTGGAACGACGCCGGTGCCAGTGGGCCGCGTAGCAGGCATGCGGCTTTCCAGCCCGACAGTAGGAATGTATGCTACTGCAGCCACTGCACCAGCACCCCATTTCCATGGGAAGCGACCCGACCGGTGCGTGATGGCAGCAGAAAGGCCGAAGAACCGTGAATGCGAAATACGCGCTGGGCGCGCTTCTTGTCGGGGCCGCCGCGCTGGCCCATGCCGGCTCGCTGTTGCGGGTCACGTGCGAGGAGGCCAATGCCGGCGCGATCGTCAGCGTCAACGGCAAGAAAAAAGGTCCGTGCCCGATCGACGTGGAAGTCCCCGCGGGCGTGATCAAGCTGACGGCTGCGAAGACCTACGCCGATGGCCAGTCGAAACTATTCGAACAGGCCGTCGAAGTGGGCGATGGCGCGATCGTGAAAGTGTCCGTGCAGCTCCTGAGCCAGAAGGCGATCGAGTTGATCCGGTCCGCCGAAGGCGGCTCCATCACGTCCATGCTCCTGCTGGCTTCGTCCTATCGCCAGGGCGGCGGCGGACTCGTCCCCAAGGATCCGGAGAAATACTTCTACTGGAGCCTGAAGGCCGCCGAACGCGGGGAAAGCAGCTCGATGTTCGCGGTGGGCCAGGCGTACGTGGCCGGCGAAGTCATCCCGAAGGATGACGCGACGGCGGCTGCGTGGTTCAAGCGAGGCCATGAGCGCTCCTCCGCGGAAGCGGCGGCGGGGGACGTCGACGCGATGGTGACCCTGGGCTCGGCCTACTTCAAGGGACTGGGCGTTCCTGCCAACCGGGCGCGGGCGGCAGCCTGGTTCCGCCGCGTGAAGGACAAGGGCGAGCCGGTGGGGCAGATGTACCTCGATCTCTATGGCCTGAACTAGGCTCCTCGCCGGGGCTATCCGAGCTTGCCTAGCTGGCTACCCAGCGTAACGAGAAGGTTCCCCTTGCCGAGAAAGTTGCCGCGCGCGTCCGATGTCGAGTCGGTGTGCTCCTTGTACGTGCCCAGCAACTCGCGCCGCGCGTTCTGCAGTTCGATCCACTTGCGCTTGCCGTCGGTGCGCGTGACGTAATAACCGATGGTCTCGCCGCCCGCGCGGATGGCGTCGCGGCGGAACTGGGGCTCCTTGGGCTTTGCCGGCGTTCTGGCAGGTTCGGCCGCCTTCACGGCTACCGGCGCGGAGGATGCAATGGGTGCGAGCACAGTGATCACTGCGTCTCGCGGGCTCTCTGCCCTGTCCGAGACGGATGCGTCCTCGTCGCGCTGCGCCAGCAGGCCGGCGTGCGAGGCCGCCGCGCGCAGGAGCGACCGCAAGTCCTCTTCGTGAAGCAGCGTCGACGGCGTCCTGGTGGTGAGCCGGCGCCCGAGCAACTTGTCCATGAGGCCCGACGCCCGGCCGACCAGCACGTCGCGGGTGCCGCGGGACGTCATTGGTGAGACGATCCCCTGCTTTTCCATCTGCTCGAGGAACGCCGCTGGAAGAGGGTAGGCCCCCAAGCCCAGCTCGCTCTGCACGAAACCGATCGAAGGCCGCCGCTGCGCGACGACCAGCGCCACGGCTTCGTCGTAGAGCTGCTGGATGCGTTCCGCAGTGAAGTGGGCTTGCGTGGAGGGCATGGGCGTGGATTGTGCGGGAGCCCGGCTGAGCCGGCACATTCTGCACCGACGGACGCGTGATCAAGGAACGTGGAGCGTGACGGTCAGCGCGCCCCGCGTTTTCTCAACTCCTCCACCACGGCGTCCTGCCGCGCCCGCCGCGCGATGTCCAGGACACTTTCGCCACCGATGACGCTGAGGACCGGAAGGCTCGGGTGGCCACCACTGCCCACAATGGCAGGCCTGCGCGGGATGGTCTCGTCAGGACGTGCGATCCCTTGGTCAAGGAAGAACCGGACCGTCTGCAACTTCCCCTGCTTGGCCGCGATCATGAACGGCGTCAACCATTCGTCATCACGGACGTTCGTCAGGCTCACTCGGCGCTGCGACAGTGCCCGTAGCGTGTCGGTCGCGCCAGCCTGCGCTGCGTAGTAGGCAGCGCCGCAGTCGTCTTCCCCAGGTGCTTGCCTGGAGACCAGTGCAGCAGCGAGCGAGTCGTTGCCGCGGATCAATGCCCAGGCCACGGGGCCGATCGGAACCCGCGGCTTCTGGCCCTCGCGCCAGACCACGGATTCCATGCGCACCGTGGATCCGCGATCGAGCAGCATGCGGATGGATTCGTCGTCTCCGTCGCGGGTCTTCATCAAGGCGTTCAGGCCCTCGACGTCACGTGGATGCGGATCGGCGCCGGCACCAAGCAGCAGGCGCAGCACCTCCGGATCATGAACAGCCTCCATCAAGGGCGTGACACCCAGAAACGCGCGATTCGGGTCGGCTCCATGCTGCAGGACCATCTTCATGACCGACAAGTCGCCGTCCGCCTGGAATGCCTCCACCGCCATGTAAGCGGCGGGGTAAGGCTTGTCGCGTCGGTCCCATACTCCTTTGCCGGGAACAGCCAAGGGCGTATTCACGTCTGCGCCGTGCGCAAGAAGCAGGCCGAGGACGGGATTCGTGCTGCGAACCGGCGTCCGAACCAGGGCGTCGTCGAGCTCCGCCTTCGAAACCTTGCTGCGCAACACAGCTTCCACGACGCCCCCGTTCGACAGCTCCGCAGCCTGGCGCAGAGGCGTCGTATTGTTCCACTCCACATTCCTGCCGCCTGCCTGCACCAGCAGGTCCGCAGCGCGCGCCGTGTGTTCGGAAGCGGGCATGAGTGCGAGCAGAACCAAGGGATTGGGCCCTGTACCGCCGTTCGGATCGCCACCCCATTCCAACAGGTAGCGCAAGGCTTCGATCCGATCGGCGACAGGTGGCCCGGCAAGCGGCTCGCCCTGCTCGCGCGCGCTCAGGTCGTCCCCCCTCCAGGAGCGGATCAGGCTCTCCACTGCCGATCCGAACACCGCCCGTGCCTCCGCAGGACGCGCCAGGTCCGGATACCAGGCGAGGATCTGGCGCACGATGTCGAGCGCGGAGGCTCTTGCGGCTGTCGCCAGGTAGCGGTGTGCCGCCAGTTCGTCGTGGCGCCTTCCGGGATCCGCGGGCAGAAGGCGCACGAATGCGTGCACGTCGCGGCGCCGCAACGCATCGGCCATGTCCATCCCGTGCTGAATTTTGGGATCGATTCGCTCCGCTTCCCCGCGCACCGAGGGAGCCGAGGCGAACTGCCGCTGCGCCATCCTGGACGAAGCCTTTGCGACCGCAACCTTCGGCACCGCGGCCGAGCGCGCAGCAGCATGAGGGAAGTAGAGCGAAGGATCGACCGCGCACGCGCTCCACGCAGTGGCAGCGGAAAGCATGACGAGCGAGGCGAGGGCTCTTCTGGGGTAGTTGTGCATCGGCCCGAATGTAGCCGCCGCTTGTCGGAAGCAACATTCGCCATTGGGATGCTGAAGCCCGACGCGTATTGTCCGACCGGCAACTGCGACCTGAAGTATCCGCAGAAGGCGGGATCACCTTTGAGATAGCCCCGTCCCGGAACGCTGGTGCGTCGCATCCGCAGACCAAGAATCAACGCCGCTTTGAGGGCGCCTGTCGCGCGTCTGGCGCCGACATCCGCGAGCTGCCGACAGAATCCGCGCCGCGCACGATGCCCTTCCCTGCAGCGGCCCCCATCTCGGCCCGGGTTCGCCGCAGCGCTTGCGCGATCGCGGCGATCAGGTGCTCGTTCGGCACGCCTTCGCGGCGCAGCATGCCGACCGGGGGCAGCTTCCATTGCAGCCGCTGTGGCAGCACGCTGGCGCCGGCGGCCCGGGCCACTTCCAGCGCCACGTCGTCGGGCAAGATGGTGATCGCGTCGTCCAGCTGGCGCAGCACGGCGGCCAGCGTCTTCTGCGCATAGGCCACGACCACCGGCGCGGGCACCGGCTGGCCCGCGGAAACAAACATCGCCTGGATCATGTCGCGGATGGGCGTCTGCGGCGGCGGCAGGATCCAGCGCAGATCCGCGAACGCCTCCCACTCGAGACCGCGCCTGGCCAGGCGGCCAGCCACGCCGCCGGACACCACCAGTCGCGGCTCCTGCTGGTAGAGGTGCTGTTGCACGAGCCCCTCGCCGCGACCCGCGGCGGCCACCCGGCAGATGGCGCAATCGAGGCGGCCGCCCTTCACGGCATCGACCAGGCGATCGGTCGTTGCCTCTTCCAGAACGAAGTGCACGGGCGGCTGCAGCCCCAGCAGCCGCTGCCACAGCACGTCGTGCACGGTGTCGGCGAGGTAAGGGATCACGCCGATGCGCAAGGTGCCGTGGAAGCCTGCTTCGAGCGCGGCGAGGTCCTGCTCGAGCGCGGCCGCATCCGCGAGCGCGTGCCGCGCCCGGGCCAGGACCAGTTCGCCCGCGGGCGTCGCCTCCAGGCCCCTGCGGCTGCGCACGAACAGCGGCGTCATGAAGATGCTCTCGATTTCCGCCAGGGCGCGCGTCACCGTCGGCTGCGCCACGTTCAGGCGCAGGGCGGCCCGACTGATGGAACGCTGGCCGGCGATTTCGGTCAGCAGCGAGAAGTGGCGCAGCTTCAGGCGGGAGGCCAGGTGCTGCAGGGTCGGGACAGTCATGCGGACATCCTAAGCCTTGCATAGCCTGGAGGACATGGATCAATCAGGAGATATTCCGATTGCCGCATCCCACCCCCGTACACTGGTCGCGATGTTCACCACCCGTCCCGAGATCACCGGCACCTTCGGCGTGGCTTCGTCGACGCACTGGCTGGCTTCGCAAACGGCGATGGGCGTGCTGGAGCGCGGCGGCAATGCCTTCGACGCGGCCGCCGCCGCCGGCTTCGTGCTGCAGGTCGTCGAGCCCCATCTCAACGGGCCCGGCGGCGAGGTCCCGATCCTGCTGTGGAGCGAACGCGAGAAGCGCATGCTGGCCATGCGCGGGCAAGGGCCGGCACCGCAGCTGGCCAGCGCGTCGGCGTTTCGCGCCATGGGCTTCGAGCAGGTCCCCGGCATCGGCCTGTTGCCGGCGACGGTGCCCGTCGCCTTCCCCACCTGGCTCACGCTGCTGCGCGAGCACGGCACCTGGTCGCTCGCCGACGTGCTCGGGCCCGCCATCGGCTATGCGCGAGACGGCTTTCCCGTGCTGCCGCGCCTGACGCAGGCCATCCTCGCCGTGCGCGAGCTGTTCGCGGTCCACTGGCCTTCGTCGGCCGCGGTCTGGCTACCGGACGGCAAGGTGCCCACGCCGGGATCGCTGCACACCTGCCCTGCCCTGGCGGCGACCTATGAGCGCATCCTGCAGATCGCGCAGCGCGAAGGCGATGGCCGCACCGGCGTGATCGACGCGGCCATCCGCTGCTGGCAGACCGGCTTCGTCGCGCGGGCCATCGACGCGTTCTATCGCACGCAGGCCGTGCGGGACACCAGCGGCGAGAAGCACACGGGCCTGCTGCGTTATGAAGACCTGGCCGAATGGCGCCTCGAGAGCGAAGCGCCCGTGACGGCCGGCTTCGGCCGCTACACGCTGGCCAAGTGCGGCTTCTGGAGCCAGGGGCCGCTGGCCCTGCAGCAACTGGGCATGCTGCGCCACGCCGATCTCGCCGCCCACGCGCCGACGAGTGCGACCTTCGTGCACAGCGTCGCCGAGGCCGCCAAGCTGGCGCTGGCCGACCGGCTTGCCTGGTATGGCGTCGCGCCGGGCGCGCGGCCGGACCTGCAGCAGGTCCTGCTCACCGACGACTACCTGCGCGCACGCTGGTCGCAAGTGGATCCCGCGCGAGCCTCGGACCTGCTGCGCCCGGGCCGTCCGCTCGGCGCCGCGCCGCCGATGCCCGATCTGACCGTGGCGCAAAGAACGCTCCAGCGCGCCGACACGCAATTCGGCGTCGGCGAGCCGACCTTCGCCGCCCTGCCACCCGTGGCGGAATGGGCGGACCGCGAGATCTTTGTCGGCGACACCTGCCACGTGGACGTGATCGACCGCCACGGCAACATGGTGGCCGCCACGCCCTCGGGCGGCTGGCTCTCGTCAAGCCCGGTCGTGCCGGAACTGGGCTTCGGCATCACCACCCGCCTGCAGATGACGTGGCTGGACGAAGGCCTGCCCAACACCGTCACGCCGGGTGTCGCCCCCTGCACCACGCTGTCGCCCTCGCTGGCCCTGCGCGATGGCGAACCCTACATGGCGTTCGGCACACCGGGCGGTGACCAGCAGGACCAGTGGTCGCTGGCCTTCTTCCTGCGCCACGCCGTGCACGGAATGGACCTGCAGGCAGCGATCGACGCGCCCGCCTGGCACGTCAAGCACGCGCCCAGCTCGTTCTGGCCGCGCGCGACCGTGCTGAACGCGCTGCACCTCGAGTCGAGGCTGGCGCCGGAAGAAATCGAGCGCCTGCGGGCCCTGGGCCACCAGGTGCAGGTCGGCGATGCCTGGTCCGAGAGCCGCATGTGCGCGGCCAGCCGCAGCTTCGACCCGCGCGGCCGCCTCGTGCTGCGGGCCGCGGCCAATCCGCGCGGCATGCAGGGCTACGCTGTCGGCCGCTGAATCCTTCCTTCCACCAACGAGACCTCCCGCCATGCCCAAGCTTTCCCGCCGCACCTTCCTCGCGTCGACCTTGGCCGCCGCCGCGCCGCTCGCGTGGGCCGCGTACCCCGAGCACCCCATCACGCTCATCGTGCCGTGGGCACCGGGCGGATCCACCGACATCCTGGCACGCGCCATCGGCGAGCAGCTCACGCGCACGCTGGGCCAACCGGTCCTGGTCGACAACCGCGCCGGCGCCTCCGGCAACATCGGTTCGGCGATGGTCGCGCGCGCCAAGCCGGATGGCCACACGCTGCTGGTCGGGTCGATGAGCACGCATGCCATGAACCCCGCGCTCATGAGCAGCATGCCGTTCCGCGGCAGCGAGGACTTCACGCCGATCGCGTTGGTGGCCAACGTGATCAACACGATGGTCGTGCATCCCTCCCTGCCCGTGAACAACCTGCGCGAGTTCATCGCCTATGCGAAGGCGCACCCCGGCAAGCTCGCCTATGCGTCGGCCGGCCCCGGTTCCACCAACCACCTGAGCGCCGAGATGTTCAACAAGGCCGCCGGCATCCAGATGCTGCACGTCCCGTACAAGGGCGGCGCGCCCGCGGTGATGGCAACGGTCGCCAACGAAACGCAGGTGCTGTTCTCGGCCGGCACGCAGACGCTGCCCCACGTGAAGTCGGGGCGGCTGAAGCTGCTGGCCGTGACGGAGCCGGCCCGCTCCAAGCTGCTGCCCGACGTGCCCAGCGTGTCCGAGGTGCTGCCCGGCTACGAGATGAGCGTCTGGTACGCGATGTTCGGCCCGGCCGGCATGCCGCGCGACCTGGTGCTGAAGCTCAATGCCGAAGTCAACAAGGCACTGGCCGTGCCCGAGGTGCGCTCGCACATGGCGGCGATCGGCGTCGACGTGGTGAACAGCACGCCGGAACAGCTCGCGGTGAAGCTGAAGGCGGACAGCGAGCGCTATGGCAAGGTGATCAAGGATCTCGACATCAAGATTGACTCGTGACGCGCATCGACAGCGAAACCGGCATGGACGCGGGCTGGGTCCTGCCCGTGGCCGTCTGCGAAAGCCTCTGTGACGGCCTGACCCGCGCGACGTCTCCGGCCGAGGCGCTGGCCCGGATCGAGGCCGCGCGCCACGCGCTGTGGGGCCCCGGGCTGCTGACGGTGAACCTCGTGGTCGCCCGGCCGGCGGAAGCCGGCGGCGTGTTCCTGTTGCAGCGCGCCTGGACCTCGCATCCGGACCAGTATCCCGTGGGCGGCGGCAAGCGCAAGGTGGCAACCGCATGGACCGAGCAACTGCTCGTGCGCGGCGAACTCTTCGTCGGCGAGGGCGAAGCCGCGTTGGCGGCGGTGTTCGACGACGCTGCACGCATCGCCGGCCTGGGCCTGCGCTCCGTCATCAACGTGCCGCTGTTGCAGGCCGGCGAATGCCGCGCCACCTTGAACGTGCTCGGGCCGCAGCCGGGTTGGTCGGCGCAGCAGATCGCCGTCGTGCGCCTGCTCGCCTTGCTGGCGCAGCCCTTCGTACTGCAGCTTTCGCCGGCCAGGGCAGGTGCCCTGCAAAGGCGTGCAACCGCCTCCTGAGCCGGCTCTTCCGATCACCGGTTCATCGTGCCAGGCAGGCCGTAGGCCCCCACCAGGGAATAGGCGTTCCGGGCGATCTCCCCGCTGCGACGCTGGGCATGGTCCCATTGGAATTCGCGGAACGCCTCCAGCGTCGTCAGGGATGTGGACGCGCCACTGGCGCTGAAGGTGATGTGGACGAATTCGCCCGCGTCGGTTGCCAGCACCAGGTAGCCGAAGTCGGTTGGCGCGGTGCTTTCCAGTTCCTTGAACACCGCCCGTACTTTCGCCGCGTTGTCCTCGCGGCACTCGGGCCGCGCCGCGTAGGTGATGAGAGTGCACTGCATCTTGGGTCCTTCCAGTTCGTGTACACCCAAGACGCGCCGCAGGTACCGAAGGATGCGTCAGTGCACGGTCGCCGGCGCCTGCCCGTCGTCCGCGGCCAGGGGAGTGACGTGCGTCAGGGGGAGCATGTCGGCCGCGTATCTCGCGTATCGAAAATCCCTGATACGCGCGACCTTGCCAGCTTCGAATCCCAGGAGCACCAGGTACTGCGTCGTGAAGTTCCCGTCCCCGGGATGCCGGGCGATCAGGGCTGGCGCGCCTTCGATGACGCCGGGAACGAAGTACCAGTCGTTCACGCTTTCGTAGTTGTTCAGGTAGCTGCCGACTTCGCGCTTGCCCTGCACCTGGCGGCGGCCGACGAGGTCCAGGCGGACCTCGTCGCCCAGCATCGAGCGGACGCCGTCGAAGTCACGCGCGTTGAAGCGTGCAGCGTATTCCTCGAGCAGGCGTCTTTCTTCGGCGGCGAGTGGCGCGGCCGGATGGGCCTCGGGGTTGTCCACCACTTCCTTGAGACGCGATCGTCCGCGATGCAGGGCGGCCTTGACCGCCAGCACGCTGCGGTCGGTGATCTCGGCGATTTCCTGCAACGTATACCCGAGCACGTCCATGAGGACGACGCACGACCGCTCCACCGGCGTGAGCCACATGAAGTAGCGCAGCGCAGACCGGGCGATCCATTGCGTGTCCGCCGCGCCGGGGTCGGGAACCGCCTCCAGGAACTCGTCCGGCGCGAGCGCCGGCGCGCGTGCGCGTGAACGCAGCAGGTCCATCGTCGCGTTGTGCGCGACGCGAAAAAGCCAAGCCTTGGGATCGATCAGCTGGTCGAACCCCGGGAAGGCCTGGATCGCCTTGAGCATTGCGTCCTGGACGGCGTCCTCGCCATCGATGACCGAGCCCGTCAGGCGCGAGCAATAGCGGTGCAGCACCGGTCGCTGGAGGGCCAGCCAGTGGGTCAACTCGTTGCTCTCGGCCTGTCCATGCATGGTGCTCCCTCCCCCGTCAAATTCGTCACGTCACAAGTATCGGTCCAGATAGTCGGATGCCCGCAGGTACCCAATCTCGGGATAGGCCTCGACGGCATCGATGACGTCGGGCAGCCGGCGGCCATCTCCCAGGCCGTCGAGCCAGGCCGCGCGGACCAGCTGCGCCAGCGCGAACTCCGGCCCCTTCGATGGATCCTGTGCGAGCGTGGCGATGCGCTCGTCCAGCGACTCGCGCCGGATCGGACGGCGGGTCAACGCCACGCTTGCCTTTTGTTCCCACATCGCGATGAGCTCGTTCTGGGTCAGGAGGTTGTCGGGGGGGATGACGACCACGTGACGATTGGCTGCGGCGGGGTCGAACAGTGCGCGCACCGCATGGCGCGCGACGTCTTCGATCGCGACGGTGGAGAACCGCGTATGGCCGTCGCCGTAGACCTCGACCTCGGAGCGAGGAGGACGGCGCAGTCCGAGTTGACCGAGACTGCCGATCCACTCGCCGGCCAGTCCATTCGTGTGGACGAAGGTCGCCGGCACGCCCGCCTTGGCAAACTCTTCCTGGACGCGTCGTTTGGCATCGCCGTGCTCGACGCGCGCTTGCCCGTACAGCCGCGAGTCGATCCCGAACTGCGACGGCATGATGCGCTGCACCGTCCCGGCCCGCGCTGCCGCCTGGGCAAGCGCCACCTGCTGCATCAGGTGGTCGGGTCGGTGATCGATGCACGACACGATCTCGGTCACGCCCTCGCACGCGCGTGCCAGCGCAGCGGCGTCGTCGAGCGTCCCCGGGACCACGCGCGCGCCACCCGCAATGAACCTGGCCAGCAGGGCGGAACGTTCGGCGTGCGGGTCGGCCCCGTTGCGGACCAGTGCGCTCACCTTGTGTCCCTCGCGCAGCAGGACGTCCATAAAATGCCGGCCAAGGCGGCCGGTTGCGCCCACCACCAAGACGTGTTTCGCCACTTGGGTTTCTCCTTTGGCCTTCAAGACGATGCCGAAGGCGCAAAGGATTCGCCGCCACGGCGCAAGATCGGTTGGGAGTGGCCGAAGCGGATCGGCGCGGAGGTGTGCTCGTGGAAGATGCGCCAGGCGCCGCCCCGGTCGCGAAGGTTCCAGGTAAGGCGATTCTGGATTTCCCGGGGCTGCGTTCCATCCGCGGCAACGCTTGCGTAGGTCACGATGGCCGTCACTGTCCCGAAGCCGCCGAGATTGCACGTCTGCACGTCTTCGAACCTGACCTGCACGGCGCCGCCGGCGGCGAACCACGCCTGGATGCATTGGCGCCAGGCGTCCCGGCCCTCGTACGACCAAGCGTCCCAGGCATCGAACACCCGGACGGACGGGTCGTACAGCTGCAGGAAAGCTTCGAGATCCTTGCTGGCGACCGCCCGCGAATAGGCAGCCAGCATCGCCGGGACCGTTTCGTCCGTCTGGTTCATGGCGTGAAGACGTCCCGGCGGCGCGAAAAGATGCGCGCGGGGCAAAAAGGACGCCTCACGCATCCTTTTGCACCGCTGGCACGTCCAGGACTGCAGGGCACGTCGCCCGTGGAGATGCAGACATGCAAGTGCAGGTGTTCGGAATACCTCAAAGCAACTACGTTCGCGCGATCCGGATGGTGTGCGAGGAAAAGCAGGTCCCATATGAGCTCATCCCGCTGATGCCCGGCACCGAAGAGGCGAAGGCGCTGCATCCCTTCGGAAAGATCCCGGCGATGCAGCACGGCGAAGTGCGGCTGTGCGAGTCCAAGGCCATCGCCACCTACCTGGAATCCTTGTTCCCGGATCCACCGCTGTTCCCGAAAGATCCCAGGGAGCTGGCCTTGCTGGAGCAGTGGGTCTCGCTCGTGAACACGGTGATCGACCGGACCTTGATCCGTCAATACGGGCTGGGCTACTACCTCGCGCAGCTGCAGGGGCGAGCTGTGGACCGGGCGGCCATCGACGCGGTTCTGCCCGCGATGCGCGAGCAGATCCTCCTTCTCGACCGGAGTGTCGCCGCCAGCGGCTTCCTGGTCGGCCGGCACTTCACTTACGCGGACGTCAGCTTGTTGCCGATGCTGTCCGTCGTGAGGTCGTGCCCCGAAGGCGCGGAGGCCTTCTCCCAAGCGCATGCGTTGACCGCGTACTTCGACACCCATTCGCAGCGCCCGAGCTTCCGGGCCACGGCAGTGGCGCCCTGACGGGCGGGCCCGCGCGGCGCTGGCAGGCCGGCAACGGCGCCGGCGCCGCGCCGTCAGCCGTTCACGCTGGCCATGCCCGCAGCCGGGTAGCGGTCGCCTGCGGCCGGATGTTCGACCAGTGCGGCCTGCAGCGCGCGCTCCTCCTCGGGTGCCAGCACGAGGGTGGCGGCGGCTGCGTTCTCCTCCAGGCGCTCGATGCGCCTTGTCCCGGGGATGGGAACGACGTCTTCTGCACGGGCCAGCAGCCATGCGAGCGCCAGCTGCGCCGGCGTGCAGCCCTTGCTTGCGGCGATCGACCGCACGCTGGCGGCGAGCGCGAGGTTCGCCTCCAGGTTGCCGCCCTGGAAGCGCGGGTTGGTGCGCCGCCAATCGTCCGGCGCCAGCTGCTCGGTGCTCGTGATGGCGCCCGCGAGGAACCCGCGACCCAGCGGCGCGTACGCAACGAAGCCGATGCCGAGTTCGCGGCACGCGGGAAGCACCTGCGCCTCGGCGTCGCGTGTCCAGAGCGAGTACTCGGACTGCAGGGCGGCGATCGGGTGAACCGCCGCTGCGCGCCGCAGCGTGGCGGTCGAAGCCTCGGAGAGCCCGAGGTGGCGGACCTTGCCCGCGCGCACCAGGTCCGCCATTGCGCCGACCGTGTCTTCGATCGGCACCGCCCGGTCGACACGGTGCTGGTAGTACAGGTCGATGTGGTCCACGCCCAGGCGCCGCAGGCTGGCTTCGCAGGCTTCGCGCACGTACTTCGGGCTGCCGTCCACGCGCAGGTGGCGCCCGTCGGGCGCGCGCACGTTGCCGAACTTCGTCGCCAGGACCACTTCGTTCCGGCGCGCGCGCAACAGCTGCGCGAGCAGGCGTTCGTTCGCGCCGACGCCGTACATGTCGGCCGTGTCCAGGAAGTCGATGCCCACGTCCAGCGCCCGATTCAGCACGGCAAGCGACGCGTGGTCGTCCGAGGGGCCATAGAAATCGGACATGCCCATGCAACCGAGTCCGATGGCCGAGACTTCCAGTCCCAGGCGGCCGAGCCGGCGACGCGGGATGTTCGTTGTTGCGGGGAGATTCATGTGGTGCTCCTTGTGCGATGTGCGAGGGTGCCAGCGTAAGTCCCGCCGACACGACTCCGGTAGCCCGGAGCTGCGCCGTGCTTGCCCAATCCTGCAGGTGCTCGCATTCGCGCCGGGCCCGGCGCGGAGTCGGCCCCACAATGACGCCATGCTGCCGCCCCTGACCGACCCCGCACACACCCAGCGCGCCGAACTGGTCTCGCTGGCGCAAGCCCTGGCGCCAGCCGACGGTCTGCACGACACCGCCCTGCCCGGCCTGCAGCTGGTGCGCGCCAGCGCCCCCGGACATCCGTTGCCCGCGATGTACGAGCCGGGCCTGGCCTTCGTGGTGCAGGGACGCAAGCGCGTCGAGCTCGGTGGCGAGGTTCTGCACTACGACCCGTTCCATTACCTGCTGGTGAGTGTCACGGTGCTGCCGCATGGGCAGATCCTGGAAGCCACGCCGCAGCGGCCGTACCTCTGCGTGCGCCTGCGCCTGGATCCGCGCGAGCTCGGCGACCTGCTGCTGCAGGCGCCTGCCGCTCCGCGCCCCGACACCGGGCCGCACGCGCTGCGCGTCGCGCCGGTGTCCTCCGCGATGGCGGACGCCGTGCTGCGGTTGCTGCGCCTGCTGCGCACGCCCGGCGACCTGCCGGTGATCGGCCCGTTGACGCTGCGCGAGATCCACTGGCGCGTGCTCACCGGCGAGCTCGGCGATGCGCTGCGGCAGCGCACGGTGACCGGCGGCCGATCGCAGCGGATCGGCCGCGCCGTGCAGCTGATCGAGACGCGCTACTCCGAGCCCATGCGCGTCGAGGAGGTGGCACAGGCCGTGCACATGAGCGTGTCCAGCCTCCACCACCAGTTCAAGCAGGCCACCTCGATGTCGCCCCTGCAATACCAGAAGCAGCTGCGACTGCACCACGCCCGCCGCATGATGCTGACCGAGGGCCTGGACGCGGCGTCGGCGGCGCATCGCGTGGGCTACGAAAGCCCCTCGCAATTCAGCCGCGAGTACCGCCGCCTGTTCGGCGCGCCGCCGCGCGCACAGATGGAGCAGCTGCGCCACGTGCTGCAGTCGAAGGCGGAAGCCGGCTGATTGGCAGCGTGACCTTGCGGCTTCCGGGGCCCGCCTTCTGCCTACTGCCGCGGGACGAACTTGTACGGCACGACAACCCAGGAGTCGACCGGATTCCCGGCGAGACAACACAATCCGCCGGAAGCTGACATTGCGTCGTCCCCGCTTCGGATACAGGCGCAGAGCCAGGCGCCGAACACGCGCCTGGCAACAGGCCTTCACATGCCTTCGCGCGTCGGCATGACGACCACCTGCTGCAGGTTCACGTGCCGCGGCTGCGCGGCGAGGAAGGTGACGACGCGCGCGATGTCCCCGGGCTTCAGGAACTCGATGCTCTGTCGCGCATTGGCGATCCAGTCGGTGGCCCCCTGGAACGTGAAGTGGCCTTGCAGCTCCGTGTCGGTGATGCCGGGCTCCAGCATCGACACGCGGATGTTCTTCGGGCCGAGCTCCATGCGCAGCTGGCGCGTCAGGTGGCTGACGTAGGCCTTCGTCGCCGAGTACACCGCGAAGTAGCTGTAGACGTACTGGCCCGCGATCGACGACGTGTTGATCAAGTCCGCGACCTTGCCCCGCTCCGCGGCCGATTCCAGCTGCGGCAGGAAGGCCCGGAGGACGCGCATGGCGGCCGTGATGTTCAGGTCGATCTGCTGCTGCCATTCGTCGAAGGGTTGGGCCTCGATGGCCCCCGGCAGCATGATGCCCGCGTTGTTGAAGACCAGGTCGGCGCCGCCGAATTCGCGGACCACCGCGTGGGCGGCGGCCTGGACCGCGTCGGCGTCCGTGACGTCCGCGACGATGGGAAGCGCGGTTCCGCCCGCCTGCCGGATCTCGGCGGCGACATCGCGCAGCGCGGACTCGCGACGGGCCAGCAGGGCGACGCGTGCGCCTTGCGCAGCGAGCTGCAATGCCGTCGCGCGGCCAATGCCGCTGGATGCGCCGGTGATCACCGCGACGCGTCCGGAGAGGTGGCTGGAAGAGGTCATGGTGTGTCCTTTCGAAAGTCTGTCTGTCGGGGAGTCGACGGGATGGACTCTAGGAAAGGTGCCGCCGCTCCGGTAGGCGCCCGGCGGTGAGATCATTCACAACCGCCGGTTGTGAATGGGAGCCTGCGCTAGGATGTGCGCAGGAGGCTCACATGGACGAATGGCGGGCGATCACGACCTTCGTGCGAGCGGCCGAATGCGGCAGTTTCCACAAGGCGGCCCTGGCGCAAGGTGCGACACCGCAGGCCATCAGCAAGTCGATCCGGCAGCTGGAGGAGAGCCTGGGCGTGCGCCTGTTCCATCGCACGACCCGGAAGAACTCGCTGACCAGCGAGGGCGAGAGGTTGTACTGCGAGGTTCGCGAACGCCTCGAGGGCATCACCGCCGCCATCGCGCGGGCGCGCAACGCCGTGCGGGACGAGGAGGGGCTGATCCGCATCGCAGCCGGCGGCTCTGCCGGCCGCAAGGTCGTCATGCCGCTGCTGGCCGAATTCGCGGCCCTGCATCCCGCCGTTGAATTCGACCTGGTGTTCGAGGACCGGGCGACGGACATGGTGGCCGAGCGGATCGACGTGGCCTTCCGGGCCGGCAATGCGCCCGACGCCCAGGTGATCGCGCGGCGCCTCTTCGCGATCCAGCAGATCGTCTGCGCGGCGCCCGCCTACCTGGCGGGCCACGGGGTGCCGCGCCGACTGGCCGGCCTGCAAGCGCACCGCTGCACGGGGTACCGCCAGCCGGGAACCGGACGGCCGGTGCCGTGGGAGTTCAACGTCAAGGGCGAAATCGTGTTCCAGGCAATGTCGCCATTCCTGTGCTGCAGCGATCCCGAAGCGGAGATGCAGGCGGTCATCGCCGGCCTCGGCATCGGCCAGATCGACAGCATCAACGCCGCGGAGCCGATCCGCGCCGGCCTCCTCGTCCCGCTGCTGGCGACCCATGTCAGCGAACGCATGGGGTTCTACATCTACTACACCCAACGCAAGAACATGCCCGCCCGCGTCCGCCGGTTCATTGATTTCGCGATCGAGCGGCTGAAGGACAGTCAGGTGTTCCACTTGCCGGCCGCACGACTGAGGGCCGCCGCCGCTGCGCATGCGCCAGGCATGCCGGGGGGCACTGCGCCGCCGTGACAGACTCGCATGATGTGCTCCGGTGCCCCCTAGGTCATGCGCAGGCTGACGGGTCCCGGGCCGGTTTTTTGGTTCGGATGGCAAGGAGAACTGCATGATCAAGGTCACCGTGATGTACCCCTACACCGAAGGCGCGCGCTTCGACCACGCCTATTACCGCGACCGGCACATGCCGATGGTGAAGGCCAGGCTGGGCAGCGCCTGCGCCTACTACACCGTCGAAAAAGGCGTGGCCGGCCGCGCACCCGGTTCACCCCCCGCCTTCGTGGCGATGTGCGCGTTCATCTGTGATTCGGCCGAGGGCTACCTGGCGGCCAGCCAGGAGCACAGCGCCGAGATCCGGGGCGACATCGCCAACTACACCGACATCGTGCCGGTCGTCCAGTTGAGCGAGGTCGTCGTCGAGCGATCGGATCGTTGAACGGGCCGGATCGAGTGCCTCCCCGCCCGCTTCCATAGGTCTTCGTGGAACTCGACGAACTGAAGGGGTTCATCCTCACCCGGCACTGGCGGGATGCTCCGGCCGGCACGGAAATCGAATGCTGGCTGGCCACGGAAGCCGGACCGAGGAAGGTGGTGCTCACCGCACAGACGTCCGTTGCGTTCGTCGAGGCCCGTCACAAGGCTGCCGTCGAGGCGCAGCTCTCCGCCTTGCCGGGCTTGCAGCTGCGCGAGCTGGAGCTGAAGACTTTTCGCCAGGAACCGGTCATCGGGGTGTACGCCACGCAGCACCGGCTGCTCGGACGGCTGGCCCGGGCCCTCGAGGCCCAGGACATTCCGCTCCATGAAGCCGACGTGCGCCCGCATGACCGCTACCTGATGGAGCGGTTCATCACGGCGGGGGTGAGCGTCGAAGGCGGGCGGCCGGAGGGAAGCGTCATCTTCGACTGCAGGCTTCAACCCGCCCCGGACTTCCGGCCTGCGCTGAAAGTGGTGTCGCTGGACATCGAAACGAGCGCGCGCGAGGAGCTGTATTCCGTTGCCCTGGACGGCACGGGAGAGCGGGTGGTCTTCATGTTGGGGGAGCCGCCTGCCCAGGCCCTGGAGCCAGACGGCTTCCGCCTGGTCTATTGCCCTGACCGCAAGGCCATGATCGGACGGCTGCACGACTGGTTCGAGCGGAACGACCCGGACGTCATCATCGGCTGGAACGTCATCCAGTTCGACCTGCGGGTGCTGCAAGCGACCGCCGACGGCTGCGGCGTGCCGCTGCTGCTGGGGCGTGAGCGGCGTCCGGTCGAATGGCGCAAGCACCCCGGCAAACAGAGCTACCTGTTCGCGACGATGCCTGGCCGGGTGGCCATCGATGGCATCGAGACGCTCAGGTCGGCGCTCTGGAGCTTCGCGTCCTTCAGCCTGGAGGCCGTGTCGCAGGAGCTGCTGGGCGAGGGCAAGGCGATCGGGGACGAGTACGACAAGATGGCCGAGATCGAGCGGCGATACCAGGAGGACAAGCCTGCACTGGCCGTCTACAACATCCGCGACTGCGAACTGGTCCTGCGCATCTTCGAGAAGGCCAGCTTGCTGCAATTCCTGATGGAGCGCGCCCAGACCACCGGGCTGCAGCTCGATCACTTCGGCGGCTCCATCGCGGCGTTCAGCCACGTCTACCTGCCGCGGATGCATCGCCAGGGCTACGTGGCGCCGAACGTCGGCGACATCCCCGGCGAGGCTTTTCCCGGCGGATACGTGATGGACTCCCGACCGGGCTTCTACGACTCCGTCATCGTCCTGGACTACAAGAGCCTGTATCCGTCGATCATTCGAACCTTCCTCGTCGACCCGGTGGGCCTGGTGGAAGGCCAGTACGCCGCCGACGGGGCGGCGCTGGTGAAGGGGCCGAACGGGACCCGCTTCTCGCGCGAGAAGCACTGCCTGCCGGACATCGTCGCCACGCTCTGGCGGGCCCGGGACGAGGCCAAGCGGGCCGGGAACGAACCCCTGTCGCAGGCGCTGAAACTGCTGATGAATTCCTTCGCAGGGGTGCTGGGCGCATCCGGTTGCCGCTTCTTCAACCCGAAGCTCGTGTCTGCCGTGACCTTGCGTGGGCACGAAATCGTGCAGCTGACGCGGGAGTTCGTGGAGGAGAGGGGATACGAGGCCATCTATGGCGACACCGACTCGATCTTCATCTGGCTCAAGCGCGCCCACACGAACGAGGAGGCCCATGCGATCGCCGCCACCCTGGTGAGGGACATCAATGCCTGGTGGTCGCGCAGGCTGCGCGTGGACCAGGGACTCGAGAGCTTCCTCGAGATCGAGCTCGATACCCACTACAGGAAGTTCTTCATGCCGACGATCCGGGGCTCGGACGTCGGCAGCAAGAAGCGTTACGCCGGCTTGAGCGTGAACGCCGCGGGCAGCGAGGAAATGGTCTACCGCGGCCTGGAGATGGCTCGCAGCGACTGGACGCCGCTGGCGCGGCAGTTCCAGGAGGGCCTGCTCTCACGCATCTTCCGTGGCGAGCCCTACCGGGCGTTCGTGACCGAGTACGCGCAGTCCACCTTGTCCGGCGAGAAGGACCACCTGCTCGTTTATCGCAAGCGGCTGCGTCATCACATCGACGCCTACCAGGTCAACGTGCCTCCGCAGGTCCGGGCTGCGCGCATCGCCGACGACTACAACGTGACGGTCAACCGGCCCAGGCAGTACGAGAACGGTGGCTGGATCCGGTACGTCATGACCCGCAACGGGCCGGAGCCGCTGGAGGTTCACCGCTCGGGGATCGACTACGAGCACTACCTCACCCGGCAGCTCCAGCCGATCGCGGATGCCATCCTGCAGCCGATGGGCGAGAGCTTTGCCGCACTGACGACCTCGCAGCGCCGCCTGTTCTAGGCCATTCGACCGGACTTCGGTTTTTCGGGACGGACCTGCAGGAATCGTCTGCTTTTTTGCGGGGCCTGCAGGGGCTACCCTGCACCGCCTGACCCGACGCCTCTCGAAGGAACACCATGAAACGAGCACTCGCCCTCCTGGCCGTCGTCCTGACGCTGGGGATGGCCGTGAGCCTGGACGCCGAAGCCCGGCGCCTGGGCGGCGGCAAGTCCAGCGGGATGCAGCGGCAGAACGTGACCGCACCGGCCGCCACCCCCGGCGGCACCCCGGCGCATGCGCCGACGCAGGCTGCGCCCGCCGCGGCCCCCACTGCCGCCGGCGCTGCCGCGACCGCACCCAAGCGCAGCTGGATGGGCCCCGTTGCCGGCCTGGCCGCCGGCCTGGGCATTGCCGCCCTCGCGTCCCACTTCGGCTTCGGCGAGGCGCTGGCCAACGTGCTCACCATGGCGCTCGTGGCGATGGCCGTCCTCGCGCTGATCGGCTTCGTGATGCGCAAGCGCGCGGCCGCCCAGGCCCCGGCGCTGGCCGGGGCCGCGATGCCCCGCGCCGCGCAGGAGCCGGGCCTGTTCCGCAATCCGCTGCAGCAGGCACCGGAGGGCGGCTCGCTGATCGGCTCGCGCCTCGGCGGCGGCATCGCCCCGGCGACGGCGGCCGTGGGCACCATCCCTGCGGACTTCGACGCTGCCGCCTTCGTGCGCAACGCCAAGGCGCAGTTCATGGCGCTGCAAGCGGCCAACGACGCGCGCGACCTCGATCGCCTGCGCGACTTCCTCACCCCGGCGATGTTCCAGGTGGTGCGAGACGACCTCGCCGGGCGCGGGGATGCCCCGCAGCACACGGAGGTGTTCGGCCTGGAGGCGCAGGTGCTGGACGTGGCGCAGGAAGACGACCGCTACACCGTCAGCGTGCGCTTCACCGGCGGCATCCGCGAACAGGCAGGCGCCGCGCCCGACGACCTGCACGAAGTGTGGCACCTGACGAAGCCGCGCACCGGCTTGGGCGGCTGGGTGGTCGCAGGCATCCAGCAGGCGGCCTGATCGCGCTGCCGGCGTTGCTCCACGCCCCGTGAGCGCCGCGCCGGCCAGGTGGCGGCCCGGCTGAGGGCACACTCGGGCCATGGCAGCTCCCATCAACTACCGCCACCTCTACTACTTCTGGGTCGTGGCCAAGGAAGGCGGCATGGGTCGTGCCGCCACCCGGCTGGGCATGGCGGTGCAGACGGTGAGCGCACAGGTGCGCGCGCTGGAGCAGTCGCTCGGCCATGCCCTGTTCCGCCCGGCCGGGCGCGGCCTGGCGCTCACCGAGGCCGGCGTGGCCGCGATGACGCACGCCGACCAGATCTTCCAGTTGGGAGAGCAACTGCCTGCCGCCGTGCGCGAAGCAGCGACCGGGCAAGGCATGCGCCTCGCGGTCGGCATCCCCGACGGCCTGCCGAAGCTGGTGGTGCGCCACCTGCTGCAGCCGGCCGTGGACGGCACCGGCGTGCGGCTCCTGTGCCACGAGGACGAGTTCGACCGCCTGCTGGGCGACCTCGCGCTGCACCGGCTGGACGCAGTGCTCTCCGACCGCGCCGCTCCGCCCAATCCCAACCTGCGCCTGTACAGCCATGCCCTGGGCGAAGCATCGCTGGCGTGGTTCGCGCCGGCAGCGCTGGTGAAGAAAGGCGGCAAGCGCTTTCCCGAGTGCCTCGCGGACATGCCCCTGCTGCTGCCCACCGGCCACGCCGCCGTGCGCCCCCGCCTGGACCAGTGGTTCGAGCGCCACGGCTTCCGCCCGCGGGTGGCCGGCGAATTCGAGGACAGCGCCCTGCTCGCCACCTTTGGCCGCAGCGGCATGGGCGCGTTTCCCGCCTCGCGCTGGTCGCGCGCCGAACTGCTCGCCGACAAGGGGCTGCGGCTGCTGGGCGACACGCCCGAACTCGTCGAGCACTTCTTCCTGATCTCGGCGGAGCGGCGCATCCAGCACCCATTGGTACAGAAGCTGGTACAGGCGGGGCGCGAAGAACTGTCCGCCTGAACGCGCGTCGCAGCCCGCGGGGCAGTACGAGGCTCCGTAGGCCGCACGCATCTCGCGTTGGTCGTGGCTCGGTCGGGGATATGCCCCGACCCGGGAGTCTTCCTGACCCGATCATTTTTGGGTGTTGACCGCTTCTGCCCAAAGTTTGTTGAAGCCGTGCGTGTCGGCGTGGCAGACGACATGCGTCAGCTCACCTTCGATGGCGGCCAACTGCCCCAGCAGGCGGCCTACCAGGCAGCGGTAGGCGTTCAGCAGGCCCGCGTCAATTTCCGGATACGCCTGCAAGTAGCCCAAAGTCCTGCCGGCCAGATGGCGGCCGTCCAACGTGTAGAGGCTTGGCGGTCCGGCGTAGTCACGCGCCGCCTGGTGGCTTCGGGCCAGAGTGCCCGTCGGCTGGAACGTTTCGCCGGACACACGCCGCAAGGTCCCCTTCCGGGCGGAAGCGCCTCAGCGACGCAAGTGCGCGGCGGCCATCTCGATGAATGCCTTCGTCTTGGCCGGAAGGAAGCGCACGGTGGGCGTGACGATGTGGATCGCGCTTTCCTCACCCACCTCCCATGCCGGCAGCACGGGCACCAGCTGCTTGCGGAGCGGGTGCTTCTCGAGCAGCCAATCCGTCACCGCGACGATGCCGCAGCCGTCCGCCGCTGCCGCGACCAGCGTTTCCGCATCGTCGGCAACGAGCACGGCGGGGATCGGGACCTCGATGCGCTGGCGCGCCTTGCGTAACGCCCACGACGTGCCGCGGGCGATGCCGGCGAACCCCAGGCAGCGATGCTGCGCCAGGTCCCGTGGGTGCCGGGGGATGCCGGAGCGCTCCAGGTAGTCCGCGGAAGCGACCAGGGTGCGCGTCACGCTCGCCACCTTGCGTGCGACCAGCGAACTGTCCGCCAGCTTGCCGAGCCGGATGGCCACGTCGTAGCCCTCGCCCACGAGGTCGACGAAGTGGTCCGTGTAGTGCGCTTCGATGCGCAGCCGCGGGTAGCGCTCCAGGAACTTCGGCAGCAGCGGCGCGACCCACAGCCGCCCGTACGAGCGGGGAAGCGTGATGCGCAGCAGGCCTTGGGGCACGTCGCCGTGCGCGGCCATCTCCGCGTCCGCCCCGGCGATCTCCTCCAGGACGGCGGTCATCCGCGCCAGGTAGGCCGTCCCCGATTCCGTGAGCGCGACGCGCCGGGTGGTGCGTTCGACCAGGCGGACGCCCAGGCGCGCCTCCAGCGCGGCGATGCGGCGCGAGACCGTCGAACCGTCCTTGCCGAGTCGTTCGGCGGCGACGGTGAAGCTGCCGGCCTGTGCGAGCGCGACGAAGGACTGCACTTCGTCCAGCGAACGGGCCTGCAGGGTCGGGGCGGGCAGCCCGGAAGGGCGGGTGGCCATGCGCGCAGTTTAATGCGCCCGATGCAGCAGTCTTCTGCATTCCCGCGCATTGCCTCGTTCCACGCAAGAACGTCCAATGCTTCGCATGAACCCACCCACCATGCAGGCGCTCCTCTTCGACCAGGCCGGCGCCGCCGAGGACGTGCTCCGATTCGGTACCGCACCGCGACCTGTGCCGGGTCCGGGCCAGCTCCTGGTCCGCGTGTGCACGCGCGTCATCCAGCCCGCCGACCGGCTGTTCATCGCGGGACGGTACCGGGTCCGGCCACGCTTTCCGCAGGTGGCCGGGTTCGATGGTGCGGGCGTGGTCGAAGAGACCGGCGCCGGTTGCGACCCTGCATTGCGCGGTCGCAAGGTCGCTTTCCGTGGCGTGGGGGCGTGGGCCGAATTCGCGGTCGCCGCCGCCGAACGCACGCATCCGGTGCCGGACGGCATCGACCTGCGCCAGGCCTGCCAGTTCACGCTCAATCCGCTGACGGCGTGGGGCCTGCTCGCGACGGCACGGATCCGGCGCGGCCAGCGGCTGCTGGCGACGGCGGGCGATTCCAGCGTCGCCCGGTGGATCGCCGCGCTCGGTTCGGAACGCACGGTCCACGTGACCCTCGCCAGCCGGGAAGAGGGGGGCTGGCGGGCATCGACGGCCGCGTCCGGCGTTGCGGTGCGTGCCACGAGCTTCGCGCAGTTGCTGGAGGCCCTGACACGCGAGCGGGGCTTCGACGCCATCCTCGATCCGATCGGCGGGCCGGCCACCCTGGACCTGATCGAGGCGTGCGTGCCCGGAGGTTCGCTCGTCTCCTACGGCGTTCTGGACGACCGGCCGTTCGAGTTGCAGGCCGCGCGCATCCTTTACCGCAACCTGCGCTGGGTCGGCTTCGGCATCGACCAGTACCTGGATCGCGCCGGGACGTCCGAGATCACGGCGGCGCGCGAAACGGTGTGGCGCCTCATGCGGGAGCAGCCGGGACTGACTTCCGTTGCCGCGATCCATTCCCTGCGGGATCACGCCGCCGCGCTCAGCGACAGCACGCGCCTGGCCCGACGCGGCAAGGTCCTCTTCGCGGACGAGCCTACTTGCCGCCCCAGTGCACGAAGCGCCGCTCGGCCAGGATGAACACGAGGTTCATCGCGTAGCCCAGAAGGCCGGCCGCGAAGATGGCCGCGTACATCTCCGGCATGTCGAACACCATCTGCGCATTGATCACGCGCTGCCCCAGGCCGTCGGTGGAGCCGATGAACATCTCCGCCACGATCACGATCACCAGCGCCAGCGACACGCCCGAGCGCATGCCGACGAACACCTGCGGCATGGATTCCAGCAGCGTCACGTCCGTCAGCACCCGCCAGCGCGGCGCCCCCATCACGCTGGCCGCGAGCTGGCGCTGCTTGCGCACGCCCATCACGCCGTAGGCCACGTTGAACAGGATCACCAGCGCCGCCCCGAAGGCCGCCACCGCGATCTTGGTCTTCTCGCCCACGCCGAAGATCACCAGGAACAGCGGGAACATCGCGGAAGCCGGCGTCGAGCGGAAGAAGTCGATGCCGAACTCGATAGCCTCGTACAGCTTGCGCGACGCGCCCAGCACCACGCCCAGCGGCACGGCGATCACCAGCGCGAGCGCGAAGGAGGACAGCGTGCGCACGATCGTCTTCCGGAAGTCCGCCCCCAGGGTGCCCTGGCTCAGCCCCTTCCAGAAGGCCGTGAACGCCTCGCCCGGCGACGGCAGCAGCACCGGGTCGATCGCGCGCGAGCCGTGCAGCACGGCCCAGGCCAGCAGGATGAAGGCCGCGCCGGCCAGCGGCCGCAGGCGGGCCATCCACCGTTCGCGGTTCATCGCCGCACCTCCCGCTGGAACACCTCCAGCGCCCGCGTCTTCGTGGCCAGGAATTCCGGCCGCACGGTGCTGTCCGCCGTGCGCGGGCGCGCTTCGGCATACCGCAGCCGTTCGGCGATGCGGGTGGGCCGCTTGGTGAGCAGCAGCACCTCGTCGGCCAGCAGCACCGCCTCGTCGAGGTCATGCGACACCAGCAGCGTCGTGACGTTGCGCCCGGTCAGCACCTTCTGCAGCCGCCCCCGCAGGAACATGACCATCTCGTAGTCCAGCGCCGAGAAGGGCTCGTCGAGGAACAGCACCTCGGGGTCCACCACCAGCGCGCGCATGATCGACACCAGCTGCTGCTGGCCGCCCGACATTTCGTACGGATAGCGATTCAGGTCGAACTGCACCTCGAAGCTCTCCACCAGCCGGTCCAGCCGCTCCTGCCGCTCGCCCTTGGACAGGCCCAGGTACTGCAGCGGATAGCGGATGTTGTCGATCGCGCGCAGCCACGGGAACACCGCCTCGCGGTAGTTCTGGAAGACGTAGCCGATGCGGGTCTCGCGCGCGGTCTTGCCCTCGAACAGGATCTCGCCCGCGTCCTTGGGCAGGATGCCCGCGATCATGTTGATCAGCGTGCTCTTGCCGCAGCCGTTCGGGCCGAAGACGGAGGTGATCCTGCCCTTGGCGATGTCCAGGTCGAAGTTCTCGTAGACCGTGGCGCCGGCGAAGCGCTTGGTGAGGCCTCGCACGGTGATGTGCGTGCCCTCGGGGTACCAGCGGTGCGAGCGCGGCGGCGCGGCCGCCGGGGGGGCGTCGAGGACGGCCGCCATCAGTACGCCTTCAGGACGCTTTTGGCGTCCATGCGGTCCTTGACCACGCCCAGTTCCTGGCCGATGTCCAGGAAGCGCTGGAAGTCCGCCAGGTCGGTCGCGCTGGCGTCCTTCGCCATCACGATGCGCGGCAGCGGCACGACGGCGGCCAACTCCGGCGGCACCTTCATGCCGGCGACCAGGTAGCCGCGGGTGCTGCTGTCCGCCTGCGCATCCTTCACGCCGCGCGCCCACGCCTGCACGAAGCGGCGGGCGACGTCGGGCCGGTCGGCGATGAACTTGTCCGACAGCACGGCGCCGGCGGCGAACGCGCTCGCTTCCTTGCGCCCCAGCAGGTAGGTGGCGATCACGCCGGTCTCCACGCGCCTGGCCACCTTCGCGCCCAGCATCACCGTGGCCGCGGGCTCCAGCGTGTAGCCGCCGTCGAAGGTGCCAGCCTGCAGCACGCTCACGTGCATGTTGATCGGTTGTTCCTGGATGGTGAAGTCCTTGCCTTCCACCAGGCCCACCTTCCTGAGCACCGCGCGCGCGGCGCCGATGTTGGCGGGGCCGGGCGCGGAGAACAGCTTCACGCCGCCCCGGAAGTCCTTGAGCGACTTCGCCGGGCTGCCGGCCTTCACGACGAACTGCTCGATCACGTACTGGCTGTTCTGGCCGTTCAGCGAGATGTACTTCAGGGTCCTGGGCCGGCGCGCTTCCATGTTGGCGCCTTCCAGCGTCACCAGGTTGGCCGCGCCGTCGATGCTGCCGGCGACGATCGCCTGGACCGTCAGCGGGTGGCTGTTCATCGGCACCTCCTCCACCTCCAGCCCCAGTTCCTTGAAGTAGCCGCGGTTCTGGGCGATGTAGAACGGCAGCGCGGCGCTGGAGGGGAACACGCCGAACTTGACCACGTCGGCGGCGTGCGCCAGCGGCAGCACGGCGGCGGTGGCGACGGCGGCCAGGGCGAGGCGGAGGAAATCATTGCGTTGCATGGCGGGGCTCCAGGGAGAGGCGCGGGTAGGTGGCGGGATCGAAGAAGGAGCGGCCGGCCTCGTAGGCCCGGCCGGGGGACATGTCGGGCGGCGCGCCGGCTTCGGCGCGGCCCTCGAAGGTGAGTTCCAGCTGCACGCCGCTGGGGTCGTAGGCGAACAGCTGCCACAGGCTGGTGTCCGGAACGAGGAACTCGCGCCAGGCCAGGCCGGCGGCCCGGAAGCGCGCGCGGTAGGCGTGGTAGCCGCTGCAGGCGAGCGACACGTGGTCGATGGCGGCGGTGCCGCTCTCCACGCGGCCGGAGGGGCCCAGCGCGGGGCCGCCCGCGTACACGTGGATGATGGCCTGCCCGCCCGGCTGCGGGCAGGCGAGCCAGGCCCCGGGATAGCCGAAGTCGGGGCGCTCCACCTCGCGCAGGCCGATCACGCCGACCCAGAAGGCGCGCGTGGCCTGCAGGTCCGCGGTCTTGATCGCGAGGTGGAACAGGCCCAGGGTCAGGGCGCCGTCGTTCGTCATGCAGCCTCCAGCGCCGGCGCGCGGCCGAGGGCGGGTTCGCGGAACAGGCGCGCCAGGTCCGCCAGGAAGGGCGGCTCGGTCTTCCACTTCGCGCCGGCGACCGGGTCGGCGCCGGCCAGCAGCGTGTCGGTGGCGGCGACCGAGAGTTCCATCGCGAAGCGCACCCGCTGCGTGCGCGCGGCGGCGATGCGCTGCAGCCAGCGCTGCACGTCGTTGCCGCCGGCGCGCAGTTCCTCCTCGAGGATCAGCGCGGCGGCGCAGGCATCCTCCAGCGCCTGCGTCGCGCCCTGCCCCAGCGTGGGCGCCATGCCGTGGGCGCTGTCGCCCAGGTACAGCACGCCCGCGTCGTCCTCGTGGTAGCGCACGGCCGACTCCTGCATGCGGGCCCAGTGGCTGTCGACCAGGCGTTCGCACAGCGCGTCCAGCAGCCACTGCAGCTGCGCGCAGGCCGGGCGGCCGCTGGCGGGCTGCCACGTCGCGCGCATCACCGCCTCCGTGCTCCACGCGGGCTGCACCGGCGCGCCGGGCTCCACGGGGAAGGTCGCCGCGATGTAGACGTGCCCCGGCGGCACGCGGAAGGCGAGCATGCGGTGCGCGCCGTTGAAGAACTGCACGTAGTCGTCGACCAGGCCGCCGCTGGTGTCCTCGGCGAGCGCGCGCAGGATGGCGACGCCGATGTGGCGCGGCTGGGGCGCGCCGGAGAAGGCTTCGCGCACGGCGGAATAGCGGCCGTCGGTGCCCACGAGCAGGGCGATGCCGTCGATGCGGTGCGTGGCGCCGTCCTGCTTCCACTCCACGAAGCTGCGGCCCGGCGCGGCCGGGTCGCGCCCGACCGCCGTGACCTGGCAGCCGTAGCGCACCGCCGCGCCCGCGCCGGCGCGCAGCACGCGGTACAGCTCGGACCAGCGGATGCGGATGCCGGGGTTGTCGGCGACCTGCGCCAGCGGCAGGTCGAACAGCGGCGTGCCGTCGGCCAGCGCGGTGGTCCAGCGCGCCCAGGGCAGGCTGCTCGCCTCCACCTGCGCGGCGAGCGCGGTGTCGGCCAGGCGCAGCGCCTTGATGGCGTTGGGCCCGACGTTGAGGCCCGTGCCGGCCTCGGCATGGTCGTCCGGCTGCACGCGTTCCAGGCACGTCAGTTCGACGCCGGGGAGAGCGGCGAGCCGCCGCGCCAGCACGGCCCCGGCCACGCCGGCGCCGATGATCACGATCTTCATGGTTGGCATTCCTCGGGAAGGGGCCAGCGGTGGCCCCAGGGGCGGGCCTGCTCCCACTGGCGGCCCAGCGCGCACAGCTGTTCCTCGCTCGCGCGCGGGCCGACCAGCTGCAGGCCGTAGGGAAGGCCGGAGCGCGACCACCCCATGGGCAAGGCCAGCGCAGGCAGGCCGCAGGCGTTCACGAAGGCGGTGAACGCTGCGTGGTCACGCGGACCGGCATCGCGGTCCGCGATGCGTCCGGGGTGGGTCCGCGTCGCCGGCCACGGCAGGGCCGCGGCGCTCGGCGTCAGCAGCACGTCGGTGCTCTCGAACATGGTTGCCATCTCCGCACGCAAGTCGCGCACCAGCTCCTGCGCCTTCGCAGCGGCGCCCACGGGCAGGACACGACCCGCCTCCCACATGGCACGCATCGCGGGCGTGAGCTTTTGCGCGACGGCGTCCTCGCCCTCGCGCTCCACGAAGGGCTGCAACACGCGCAGCAGCCCGGAGGCGGCGACCACGGGCCAGGCCTCCCGGTTGAAACGGTCGACGATCGCGGACGCCGGACGGACTTCCACGGCGTGGCCGAAGCCTTGCAACACGGCGACGGCCTCTTCGAGCCCGGCGAGGATCTCCTCGTCCACCGGCCCGTCGGCGATCGCGCGCCACACGGCGACGCGGCGCGGCCCCTGCGCGAGCGTGCGTCCGGGCGCGGGCGCGATCACGTCCAGCATGCGCAGCAGGTCGTCGACGCTGCGCGCGATGGGGCCGGCGACTTCCAGCCCCGGCAGCAGTTCGGGCAAGCCGTTCTCGCGCGGCACGCGGTCCCGGCCCGGTTTCAGCCCTGCGAGGCCGGCATGGCTGCAGGGCCGCCGGATCGAGCCGCCGCCGTCGGTGGCAAGCGCCAGCGGTCCCACGCCGCTCGCGACCGCCGCCACCGCGCCGCCGCTGGATCCACCCGGCGTGAGCGCCGGATCCCACGGGTTGCGCGTCGGCCCGGCGAGCAGGTTGTCCGTGTAGCCCAGCAAGGTGAACTCGGGGACATTGGTCTTCCCGAGCAGCACGGCCCCGCCCGCGCGCAGGCGCGCCACGGCGAGTTCGTCGTGCTGCGGCACGTGGTCCTCATACAGGCGGCTGCCCCAGCGGCAGGGCAGGCCCTGCACGGGGATGTTGTCCTTCACCGTCAGCGGCACGCCGTCCAGCGGCGACCAGGGCATGCCGCGCCGCCAGCGCGCCTCGCTGGCACGCGCCGCGGCGAGCGCGCCGTCCTCGTCCCAGCAGACGATGGCGTTCAGCACCGGCTGCACCTGGCGCATGCGCGCCTGCACGCTCGCGAAGGCCTCGACCGGCGACAGCGCGCCGGTGGCGTAGGCCCCGGCCAGCGTGGCGGCATCGCATTGCCAGGGCTCGCGCCCGGCGACCGTGCGGTTCATGCCTCCGGCACCTCCGCGATCACGGCGACGAGGCCGCCGCCGTCCGGGCCCTGGTGCTCGGCGCCGCCGGACACGAAGATGCGCCCGTCGCCCAGCACGCCGGCCACCAGGCCGCCGACCGCGCCGCGGATGTGGCGCTGCGCGTTGATGTCGGTGTCGTCCAGCATGGTGTGGCGCGCGCCGCGCACGCTGCCGCGCCGGTCCGGCTCGCACTTGACGAAGGCGGCGGCGATGCGCGCGCGATCGGCGGGCCGCACCTGCGGCCGGGCCTCGATCGCGAGCGGTGCCAGCGCCTGCGACACGGCGGCGATGTCCAGCGCGTCCGCCATGGGCGCGCATCCCATCCGCAGGCGGCCGGTCCACGCCGGGCTGTGGCCCAGCACGATCACCTCGTCGGCCTCCACCTCCACGCCCGACGAGACGCTGGCCCGCGCGCACGCGACGCCGAAGTCCGCCAGCAGCGCCGTGCCCTGCGCGGGGTCGTCGGCGATCTCGCCGAGCGCGAGCGCGACGCCGAAGGCACCGGCCGCCCGCGCGTAGGCCATCGAGCGGCCGGGATCGTTGCTGACCACCGCGTGCCCGGCCGCGGCGGCGGCCTGCGCCCGCGCGGAGGTGATGCAGGGACCCTTCACCTGCACGAACACGACGTCCTGCGCACGTTCGATGCCGGCGTCGGCCATGGCGCGGCGCACGGTCGAAGCCACCGAGCGCACGTGGCTCCAGCGGCCCACCTCGTGCGCGGGCAGCGCCTCGCCCAGCGCCGTGCCGATCGCCAGCGCGCCGCCGCGTTCCGTGGCTCCCGCCTCGCGGCGCGAGAAGACGACATAGTGGGGGCTCAGCACGCCCTCGGTGCCGCCGGAGAGGATGCAGGGCACGCTGCGCAGCAGTTCCGCCGGCGTGCGGCCGGTGTGCGCGGCCAGCAGGTGCATGAGCGTCTGCGTGAAGTAGCCGCGGGTGAAGTCGTTGACGCCGCCGTTGCCCTCGGTCTTGCCGATCACCGCCACCACCTCGTCGGCGCGCACCGTGCCCTCTTCGATCAGGGCGGCCAGCGCGGAGAGGTCGCCAGGGTGCGCCATCGCCAGGCGGTCCACGCGGAGGGTGCGGCGCCGTTCGGTGCGGAAGGAAGGGTCGGAAGCCATCGGTGCCCAGTATCGAAACGCCCAGCGAGATCGCCTAGCTCAATCTTTCGCTCGCAGCGAGCGCAAATTGCGTGCACTCAGGGATCGGCGAGCTGCGCGGTGAGCCCCTCCAGGAAGCTCATGGTGGCGATCGGCAGCACGCGGTCGGCCCGCGTGCCGAGCACCAGCTGGCTGCCGGCGAACGCGCGATCGCGCAACGGGATCGACACGAGCTCGCCCCGCCGCGCCTCGCGCCGGGTGCCGATCTCGAACTGGAAGCTGATGGCGCCGCTGTGCAGCGTGAACTCCTTGAGCGCCTGGACGGTGCTCGCCTCCAGCGCCACCTTCAGCGCGATGCGCGACTGCGCGCTCACCGCGGCTATCAGCCGCCGGCTGCCGAAGGACGCGTCGCCCAGCGCCAACGGATAGCCCGCGCAGTCCGCGAGGCGCAGGCTGGGGCTGGCGGCCAGTGGGTGGTCGGGACGCAGCATCGCACACAGCGGCTGCGGCAGCGCGGCCAGCACACGCAGGCCTTCGCTGGGCTGCGGGTCGTGCACCATCACCAGTTCGACGTCGTCGCGCAGCAGCGCCGCGACCAGCTGGCCGGTCACGCCGGACAGCAGCTGGAACTGCACGCCGGGGTGCGTCTCCTGGTAGCGCGCGATCGCCTGCGGCATGTAGTCCGTCGCCACCGACTCGGCGCAGCCCACGCGCACGGTCCCGCGCACCAGCCCGCGCAGCTGTTCGATCTGGGATCCGGCCGAGCGCAGGTCGGCGATGCCGCGGCGCACCGCGGCCACCAGCAGCTCCCCTGCGGCCGTGAGCCGCACGCCGCGCGGCAGCCGCTCGAACAGGGGCGTGCCGGCCTCCGCCTCCAGCTCCAGGATCTTGCGGTTCAGCGCGGTGGAGGCGACGTGCAGCTTCTCCGCGGCCTTGCGGATGGAGCCGGCGCGCGCGACCGCATCCAGGTAGACGTAGCTGCGCGGCGGGTGCAGCATGCGCCGCTACACCCGCGCGATCACCGCGACCGGCCCGCCGCCGGCCGGCCCCTGGTGCTCGGCGCCGCCGGAGACGTAGACCATGCCGTGGCCGACGACGGACGCGATCACGGCGCCGGTGGCCGCGCGCGCGTGCCGGGTCGAGTTGATGTCGGAGTCGTTGAGCATCGTGTGGCGCATGCCGCGCACCCGGCCATCGGGACTCGCTTCCGCCTTGGCGAACACGTTGACGATCCGTTGCAGGTCCTCGCCTCCTTGCACGCCCAGCGCCTCCAGCGTGCGCCGCACCGAGGCGGCGTCGATCGCATCCGCCATCACGCCGTGCGCGACCACGAGGTCGCTGCTGGCCTGCGCGCTCATGCCCATCACGATCACCACGTTGTGTTCCAGCTCGATGCCGGCGGACACGGAGGCGACCGAGGACGCCAGCGACCAGTCGTGCAGCACCGCGGCGTCGGAGAGCGCTTCGTCGCGCAGCTCGCCCGTCGCGAGCGCCACGCCCAGCGCCGAGGCGCCGCGCGAGTAGCCCATGGACTCGTAGGTGTCGGCCGTGACCGGCTCCTGCCCGCGCGCGCGTGCCTGCGCCACCTTGGCCGAGGTCAGGAGCGGACACTTCACCTGCACGAAATGCACGTCGGCGACCGCGGCGATGCCGCCGTCCGCCATCGCCTCGCGCACGGCGCGCGCCGTCTCCACGGCCTGCGCACGACGGCCGATCTCCTCGGGCCGGAAGTCGCGCGTGAAGGCGATGCCGATCGTCAGGCGCTTCTGCCCTGCCGGCGCGGCTCCCTGCGCCTTGCGGCGCGAGAACACGGTCTGGTGCGGCGACAGCACTCCCTCGGTGCCGCCGGACATGACGAAGGCAACGCGCCTCTCGACCTCCGCCGACGGCAGGTCCAGGTGCCGGCCCAGGCAGGCGGCGAGCATCGCCGTCGCGTACTCGCGGGTGTAGTCGTTGACGCAGCCGTTGCCCTCCGTCTTGCCCATCACGGCGACGATGTCGCCCGCGGCAAGCTGCCCCGTGGCGATCAGCGCATCGAGCGCGGAGGTATCGCCGGGGCTGCGGCAGGGAAGGCGGTGGACGTCGACGTGGTACATGGGTTCAGGCGGTGGTTGCGGCCGTGAAGTGGCGGCCGATCTTGAGGCGCAGGTGTTCGCCGGAGGTCACCGGCGCGTGGCGGGGCGCCTCGCCAGGGGCGAGGCAGGTGGGGATGCACTCCACCAGCGCGTCGTCGTTGGGCTGGTGGAAGAACACGAGCGAGAGGCGGCGGCCCTGCGGCCCCGCCCCGGGCGGGGGCAGGCCGACGCGGTGCAGCGTGGAGACCCAGCGGTCGTTGGTCCACTGCGCCATGAGGTCGCCGATGTTCACGACGAAATGGCCGGGGGGCGGATCGACCTCCACCCAGCCGTCCTCGCGCGTGAGCACCTGCAGGCGGCCGGGCGCATCGGTGGGCGCGACGATGGTCAGGCTGCCGTAGTCGGTGTGCTCGCCGGCGCGCAGCTGCCCCGGCTGCGGCGCGCCGGCGAGGGCCGGGTAATGGTTGAGGCACAGCGACGAGATGTGCCGGTCGATGTGGCGCGCGAACCAGCCCTCCGGGAGGCCGAGCGCCAGCGCCATGAGGCGCATCAGGTCGGCGGCCAGCTTCTCCATCGCGCGGTAGCAGGCCTCCAGCGCGGACCGGAAGCCGGGAAGGCCTTCCGGCCACACGTTCGGCGCGAACCACCCCTGCGCGCGCGAGCGGTGGTAGTCGTCCTCCGGCAGGTCGAAGGCGCCCATGCGGAAGCGTTCGAACAGGTCCGGCGGCGTGTCCTTCCGCAGGCTGGCCGCGAGCTGCTGGCGCAACAGCGGCGTGTAGCCGCGCACGCGGCCGTCGGCGGGCGCGGCGCTGCGCTTCACGGCCTCGGGCGCGTCGAAGAACGCGAGGCCCGCGGCGAAGGCCCCCTGCAGCAGCGCGTCCGGCACGCCGTGGTTCTTCACGACCAGGAAGCCGGTGGCGCGGCAGGCCTCGTCCAGCCGGCCGGCGAGCGCCGCGCGCTCGCCGGCGCTGCCGCCGTCCAGGCGCGCGAGGTCGATGACGGGAAGCGTGGCGCAAGGCAGGGTCATGGCCGCAGCGACGCAAGGCGCGTGCCACGGCCTGCGCGCTCCCGCCGCCTTTTCGGGCGCGTGCCGTTGCCGATCCGGCACCGCTCTTGCAAGGCTGGCCGCATGCAACACCTGCGATTCCTCCACTACGTCGACGCCGTCGCGCGCAGCGGATCCATCCGCGGCGCCGCCGAGACCCTGCACGTCGCCGCCTCCGCGGTGAACCGGCGCATCCAGGACCTGGAAGAGGAACTGGGCACGCCGATCTTCGAGCGCCTTCCGCGCGGCGTGCGCCTCACGGCCGCCGGAGAGCTGTTCCTGGGTTATGCGCGCCGGCGCAGCGCCGACCTGGAGCAGGTGCGCTCGCAGATCGAGGACCTGCGCGGCGTGCGGCGCGGCCGCATCACGCTGGTCGCGAGCCAGGCGCTCGCGCCGAGCTTCCTGCCGCTCGCCCTCGTCGACTTCCAGGCCACCCACCCCGGCATCACCTTCGACGTGAAGGTGCTGGACCGCGAGCGGGCCGTGCAGGCGGTCGCCGAGTTCCAGGCCGACCTGGCGCTGGTGTTCAACCCGCCCGACCTGCGCGGCCTGCGCGTGCTGGCGCAAGCCCGCCAGCGCACCTGCGCGATCGTGGCGCCCGACCATCCGCTGGCTGGCCGCAGCAGCGTGCGCCTGAAGGACTGCCTGCAGTATCCGCTGGCGCTGCCGGACGGCAGCCTCTCCGGCCGCAGCGTGCTGGACGACCTGTTCGAGCGATCGTCCGCGCGCCCGCAGGCTCTCCTGGTATCGAACTCGTACGAACTGATGCGCACCTTCGCGCGCGTGGCGGGCGGCATCCATTTCCAGATCGAGATCGGCGGCGGCGGCGCGGCCGGCGTGATCGCGATCCCGATCGACGAGCGCAACCTGCCGGCCGGCCGCCTCGTGCTCGTCGCGCTGCGCGGGCGCGTGCTGCCGGTCGCGGCCGCGGCCTTCGCGGAGTTCGTGGCGGCCCGCCTGAACCAAACGCGGGACTGATCCGCCAGGCCGGTGCGGCGGCGCACCGGCTTGGGAAGCGTTGCCGATCCGGCAACGCGGCGTGCCGGAAAACGGCGCGAACGCGGGCGCGCCCGGCGCCGCGGCACGCCGCTCGCCCCCAAGGACCCTCCGGCCTCGCGCACCGCGCCGACGTGGCCTGCTTCTTGCGCAAGCCCTGGCACTCACACCACAGGAGTCACCATGGCCGTCCTTCTCTCCCGCCGCCTCGCCACGCTCGCCGCCGCCCTCGCCTTCGGTACCGCCGCCGTGCCCGCCGCCTTCGCGCAAGGCAAGACCGCGATGCTGCTGCCCGGCTCCATCAACGACCAGAGCTGGAACGCCAGCGGCTACGCGGCGATCGTGAAGCTCAAGGAGCGGGGCGGCGAGACCGCCTACTCCGAGAACGTGCCCGCCGCCGACCACATCGAGACGATGAAGGACTACGCGCGCCGCGGCTTCAACCCCGTGATCGGCCACTCCGGCCGCTTCCTGTCCGCGGCGCAGCGCGTGGGCCCCGAGTTCGAAAAGACCTTCTTCATCGTCGGCTCGGGCGCGCAAGGCATGGGCAGGAACGTCGCTTCGGTGGACTACGACAACGCACAGATCGGCTACCTCATGGGCGTGCTCGCCGCGCGCATGTCGAAGACCGGCAAGATCGGCTCCGTCAACGGCCTGGAAGGGCTGCCCAACGTGGTGCAGCAGGTGGGCGGCTTCCGCCAGGGGGTCAAGAGCGTGCGGCCCGACGCGGAAGTGCGCGTGGTCTATATCAAGGACATGGAAGACGCCGCGATGGCCAAGGAGGCCGCGCTGGCGCTGATCTCCGGCGGCGCCGACTTTGTGTTCGGGAAGCTCAACGCGGGCCAGAACGGCATCATCCAGGCGGCGAAGGAGAAGAACGTCTACACGAGCGGCCGCTCCCTGGCGCACGTGGGCGCCGCGCCGCAGAACGTGCTGACCGCGATCGTGGAGAAGTGGGACGACATGTACGTCTCCGCCGCCGCCGAGGCGCGCGCCGGCACGCTGAAGCCCACGCTCGTCACCTACGGCTACGAAGCCAAGGGCGGCCCTGGCGCGGACCTGGTGTACAGCAAGGACGCGGGCTACGGGCCCGCCGTGCCGAAGGAAGTGGTCGCCGAGCTGGAAGCGCTGAAGAAGAAGTTCGCGAGCGGGCAGCTGAAGGTGAGCGTGAGCAAGGAAGACGCGCGCGGCGGCCTGTGAGCGGCGCCCTGCTGGAGATGCGCGGCATCTCCAAGTCCTACGGAGCGGTTCACGCCAACCGGCGCGTCGACCTGACGGTGATGCCGGGGCAGGTCGTCGCCCTCCTGGGCGAGAACGGGTCCGGCAAGAGCACGCTGATGAAGGTGCTCTTCGGGATGGTGCGACCCGACGAGGGCGCCATCGTCTACCGCGGGCGCGAGCTGCCCACCGGCAGCCCGCGCGCGGCCTTGCAGCGCGGCATCGCCATGATCCACCAGCACTTCACGCTGGTGGAGGCGATGACGGTCGCCGAGAACCTCATGCTCGGGTGGAACGCCGAGGGCGGCCGCTGGCTGGACGCCGCCGGCACCGCGAAGCGCATCCGCGAGGCAGCCGCGACCTATGGCCTGGAGGTCGATCCCGGCGCGCGCGTGGAGCAGCTCGCCCTGGGCGAGAAGCAGCGCGTGGAAATCCTCAAGGCCATCCTGCGCGGCGCCCGCCTGCTGATCCTGGACGAGCCCACGTCCATCCTCTCGCCGCCGGAAGTGGAGCGCCTGCTGGCCTTCCTGCGCCGCTTCCGCGCCGAGGGGCATTCCGTCGTGTTCATCACCCACAAGCTGCCCGAGGTGCTGGAGGTGGCCGACGAGGTGGTCGTGCTGCGCGACGGCCAGGTCGTCGGCACCACGCCCGCGGCCGGCGCCACGCGCGAATCGCTGGCGCGGCTGATGGTCGGGCGCGAGCTGGCGCCGCCGCCCGCGCGCGGCGCGCCGCCGCTGGGCGCGGTCCGCCTCGAGGTGGAAGGCCTCGCCGCCCGCGATGCCGGCGGCGTGCAGCGCCTGCGCGGCGCGAGCTTCCGCCTGCGCGCCGGCGAGGTGCTGGCGCTGGCGGGCATCGACGGCAACGGCCAGCAGGAGCTCGCCGACGCGCTCGCCGGCCTCGTGCGTCCCACCGCGGGCCGCATCCTGCTGGACGGCGTGGACGCCACGGGGGGCGACGCCGCCGCGCGCCTGGCCGCCGGCATCGCCTACATCCCCGCGGACCGTGCCGGCACGAGCCTCGTGCAGGGCATGACCCTCGAGGACAACCTGGCGCTGCGCGACATCGCGCGGCCGCCTTGGTCCAGCGGCGGCCGCATCCACCGCGGCACGCTGCGCCGCATCGCGCTGCAGCGCATGCGCGACTTCGACGTGCGCGCCGCCTCGCCGGAGGTGCCGGCGCGCACGCTGTCCGGCGGCAACCAGCAGAAGCTGGCGCTGGCGCGCGAGCTGGGGCGCAAGCCGCGCGTGGTGATCGCCTTCCAGCCTACCTGGGGCCTGGACCCGGGCGCCACGCGCTTCGTCATCGACACCCTGCTGAAGCTGCGCGACGAAGGCACGGCGGTGCTCTCCATCTCCTCGGAGCTGGAGGAGGTGCTGGCCGTGGGCGACCGCATCGGCGTGCTGTCCGGAGGGCGCGTGCTGGACATCGTGGCGCGCGCGGAAGCGGACCTGGAACGCATCGGCCTCGCGCTGGCGGGCGCGCGCGAGCAGGAGGAAACGGCATGACCGCGCGAGTGCAGGCCCTGCCCCCCGCGGGCTTGCTGCAGGGATTCCTCGCGAGCGCCGGCCGCGCCGCGCCGCTGTGGCGCGCGGCGGCCTCCGTGGGCCTGGCCTTCGCCCTGACGGCGGGCCTGATCCTGCTGGCCGGCAAGGATCCGTTCAGCGCCTACGCGGCGCTGGTGCAGGGCGCGGTCGGCTCCTGGGACCGGATCGTCGTCGGCCTCAACAAGACGACACCCTACCTTCTGTGCGCGGTGGGCATCGCGCTGTGCTTCCGCGGGCGCGTGATGAACATCGGCGCGGAAGGCCAGCTCGCCGTCGGCGGCGCCGCGGCTTCGGCGGTGGCGCTCGCGATCGGCGGCGGCCCGCCGTGGCTGGTCCTGCCGCTGGCCCTGCTCGCCGGCGCCGCGGGCGGCGCGGCCTGGGCGGGGGTGGGCGCCGCGATCCGCGTGGGCCGCGGGGTGAACGAAGTGCTCGTCACGCTGCTGCTGAACTTCATCGCGCTGCTGCTGGTGGCGGAACTGCTGCATGGCCGCATGGGCGAGGAAGGCGCGGGCTTCCCGCAGTCGCCGCTGTTCGAGGCCGGCGCCTGGCTGCCCAAGCTCGTGCCCGGCACGGACCTGCACCTGGGCATCGTGCTCGCGCTGCTGGCGGCGCTGGCCGCGAACTTTCTCCTCTGGCGCACGACGCTGGGCTTCCGCTGGCGCATCGCCGGCGCCAGCCCTTCGGCGGCGCGCTACGTCGCGATCTCGCCCGCGCGCACGGTGTTCGGCCTCATGGGCACCGCCGGGGCGCTTGCGGGCCTTGCCGGGGCGATCGAATGCCTGGGCGTGCACTACCGCCTGATCGAGGGCTTCTCCGCCGGCTTCGGCTTCAACGCCGTGGCGGTGGCCCTGATGGGCGGGCTCCATCCGCTGTACGTGATCCCCGCGGCGCTGTTCTTCGGCTTCCTGGAGACGGGCGCGCTCGCGATGCAGCGGCAGGTGGGCGTGCCCTCCTCCCTGGTGCTGGTGATCCAGGGCCTGACCATGGTGTTCGTGCTGGCCAGCCTGGGCCGCGCAGGCGGCGAGAAGGTGTGAGCATGGATGCCGCGGTCCTCCTCGACTTCCTCGCCGCGACGCTGCGCATCGCCACGCCGCTGCTGCTCGCCGCCCTCGGCGGCATCCTGTGCGAGCGCGGCGGCACCTTCGCCGTCGGCCTCGACGGCCAGATGCTCGCCGGCGCATTCGTCGGCGTGCTCGCCACCCACCTGGCCGGCAACGCCGGCGCGGGCCTGGTCGCGAGCTGCCTGGGCGGGATGGCGATGGCGCTGGTGGTCGCCATCGCCACCGTGCGCTTCCAGGCGGAGCACATGGTCACCGGCATCGCGTCCAACATCCTGGCCCTCGGCCTCACCAGCTTCCTGCTGCGCGCCGTGGCCGGCGGCGGCAGCGCGCCAGCGATCCGCGTGCCGCTGCTGGAGCCCTGGGTCGTGCCGCTGCTGTCGCAGCTCCCCGGCATCGGCCCGCTGCTGTTCCGCCAGCCCCCCCTCACCTACCTCGCCTTCGTGCTGGTCGTGCCGCTGATCCTCTTCCTCTTCCGCACGCGGCCGGGGCTGGACCTGCGCGCGGTGGGCGAGAACCCCAACGCCGCGTTCGCGGCGGGCATCGATCCGCCGCGCGTGCGTGCCCTGGCCATCCTCGCCGGCGGCGCGCTGGCGGGCCTGGCCGGCGCGGTGCTGTCGCTGCAGCAGGTCGGCACCTTCACCGACGGGATGACTGGCGGCCGCGGCTACCTTGCGCTGGCCGCGATCATCGTCGGGCGCTGGCTGCCGGTCGGCAGCCTGGTCGCATGCCTCATGTTCGGCGCCGCGGAAGCCGTGTCGCTGCGCGTGCAGGCCTTCAGCCTGCCGGTGTCCTCGTACGTGATCCAGATGACGCCCTACGTCGCGGCACTGCTGGTGCTCGCCTTCCTGGGCCGCGGCGCGCGCATGCCGGCGGCGGTGGGGCAGCCCTTCAGGCGGGCGTAGGCGTGCCGCGAGCGGCACTCGGCGGGTGGCCGATGACGCGCTGGAACGCGCGGCTGAAGGAGGCTTCCGAGTCATAGCCCAGTCGGTTCGCGACCACCGGGATCCGCCTGCCTTCCTGGCCGATCCACCGCCGCGCCTGGAACATCTTCACCTTCGCCACCTGTTTCGCCTGACTCTCGTCGCCGCATGCGCATTCCACCCACGCGCGGATGATGCTGGCCGCGAGCACGTCGGCCAGCCGGGCGAGGATGCGACGCGTGCTGCGTCGCCGGTGTTCGCGCCCCCGCGGTGTCGTCGTTGCAGGGGCCTGGTGAGAGTCGCCTCCAAGGTCGTACATTGCATCCATGCGACCGGCCCCCCTCCTGCGAGCGCTCGCAGCAAACGCGATCCTCGTTGCCACTGCCGCTGCGGCCCAGACCCCGGAGGCATGGCCCACGCGCGAGTGGGAAGCGTCAACGCCTGCCGCCGAAGGCCTGGACACGGCCGTCCTGGCGAACCTGGTGGACTATCTGGCCACGCCGAGCTTCAACACGGACAGCGTGCTGGTCGTGCGCCACGGTCGCATCGTCCTCGAAGCCTACGCCGAGCCGGTCCACGCCGGGTTGCGCCACGACCTGCGTTCGGTCACGAAGAGCGTCCTCTCCACCCTCGTGGGAGAGGCGATCCAAGAAGGCCGGATCGCATCGGTGGACCGGCCAGTCCTGGCGTTCTTTCCCGAACAACAGGCCAGCGGCGAGCGGCAACAGGCCCTCACGGTGCGCCACCTGCTGGACATGACCCCCGGCTTTGCCTGGCGCGAATGGCCCTACGACGCGAACTCCGACGGCGCGAAACTCTGGGCTGCACCGGATTGGACCCGCTTCATCCTCGCGCGCGCGTTCGCATCGGAACCCGGGACGAAGTTCCTGTACAACGCGGCCGCGCCGCACCTGCTCTCCGTCGTCCTGACCCGCAGCACGGGCCAGAACGCCGCGGACTACGCCCGCGGCCACCTGTTCAGGACGTTGGGCATCGTCAGCTTCACGTGGCCTTCGGATCCACAGGGGAACAGCATCGGCGAGAGCGCGTTGATGCTGACACCGCGTGACATGGCACGCATCGGCCTGCTGCACATGCGCAAGGGGGTCTGGGAGGGCCAGCAACTGCTGCCGGCGGGCTGGACCGATGCAATCTTCGAGCAGCCCGGTGTGCCGCATACGCTGTCCAACAGCCCGCCGACTTACCGGAACCTCTGGTGGACCGACGCCTCGGTGCCGTATGCCGCGGCGATCGGTCGCCACGGACAATTCATTATCCTGCTGCCGCGCCAGGATCTGATGCTGGTGGTAACCAGCAAGACGGCGGACGCAAGCTACGGGGCCACCAGTCCCGCGCTCGTTCAGCGCTACCTGCTGCCGGCAGTGGTCGGGAAGGCCCCCGGCGCCATGAACGCCACCGATGCCGCGCGACTGTCGGCAGCGCTGGACAAGTTCAAGAATCCGAGGGGATATCCGTCGCAATCACCAAGCGTCGCGGCTTGGGCGCTTGCGGGCCGTGTGTTCGCGCTGGAGCCCAATCCGTGGAACTACACCGAGTTCGGCCTGGATCTGTCGGAGGCGCAGCCGCACTACTGGCTCATGCAGTCGGACGGGAAAGGCGGGTTCGGCCGGACGCGCCGCGGAGGGACGATGGGCCTGGAAGGTCGCTACGTGGTCTCGAACCGCACGGGAGACAAGGGCTGGGCCCGTCGCGGTCGCTGGATGGACGAAGGCACCTTCCGCATCGAGACCCAGAATCTGGAGTCCGCCATCGTGGCCGAATGGACGGCCCGCTTCCTGGAAGACGGCAGGCTCGAGCTCCGGTACACGGACGGAGATGGCGTCGCGCTGGTGATGCACGGCCGTGCCAAGTAGGCGGCAGCGGGAAGTGGCTGCTCCTGGCCGGAAGCAGCTCGCCGCGTGGGCCGCGGACAGGCTGGCAGTCATTTTCCGTGCGGAGCCACAGCTGCGGAAGAGGGCTTTTGTGCGCCCCGAGCTCCGCGAATGTTTGTCGCAGCACATCCGGCCTGCATGGCTCTCCCGGATGCACCGCGCCGCGCGCGCCCTGGCCTCCGTTGAAGCGGATCGCGGCCCGCACGCCAGGCAGGTTGCGGACCGCCGCTGCAGCCGTCGCCGCCCCACCCATCGCGTCCGCGACCCTATTCCTCTCCACGCTCACCGAGGTTCCTTGGCTAGCGGTGCTGCAGCGCCTGGTCGATGAATTCGAACGTCGGCAGCATCTGTGTCGCCATGAACGCCGGGTCTTCGTGTCCGGCTCCGGGCAGGATGGTCAATGTCGAAGCGGCCCCCGCTTTCAGCAGTGCTTCGTGCAGACGAGTTGCCTGCGCCGTGGAGATGATTGGATCGGCATCCCCGTTCGCGATCAAGAACGGGGGCAGACGCCTGGCGGTCGATGCGTAGGTCGCCGCATTGAAAACTTTCCCCAGCCGGTCATCCGCTCCGAACCAGACCACGACGGCCTGCACGGCACTCGAGACGCCAGGGTTGCCGAGGGCAGGGTCGTCGAAAAGGGTTGGCTGGTCCCCGGTCGCTCCCAGCAGGGCGGCCATGATCCCACCAGCGGAATTTCCCCATACGGCGATCCGGCGTTCGTCAAGGTGGTAGGCGGAGGCATTGCCGCGCAAGTACCGGATCGCCGCCTTGGCGTCTTGCACGGCGGGGAGCGCCGCATCCCGGATGGGGGAGCCGAGCCGGTAGTTGAGGCTGGCCACGGCATAACCCTTGGCCGTCAGCGCGGTCACGTCCGGGACCTGGATCTGGTAAGGACCATCCCTGCCGACCGCCACAGGCGGGGGACCGAAGTCCCGGCGCGGCATCGAGCGCTTGTCGCCGACTCGGAAGCCGCCTCCATGAATCCAGACGACAAGTGGAAATGGTCCTGTCCCCTGCTGAGGAACGTAGAGGTCCAGCTTTTGAAGCGGGGACTTGGTCGCGTAGGCCAGTTCGACCGCGTTGGGAGGGGCAGGGGTTTGCGCCGTTGCATGACCCGTTGCCAGCGCGATCAACAGGGCCACCCTCACGTTCCCCAGGAAGTCGGTCGTCATGCTTTCCCTCCGCTTCGGCAAGAGTTCACTCTTCATACCGTCGCCGTCAGAACTCCGGCGTCGCAATGCTGCGCCCGAGCACCGGAGCACGCCACGGAATCTTTCTTCCGTTCGCGGAAGATTCATGCACTTGTCCGGGGCTGTCGCGCGTCGGGAGGCTTCTACTGGCCGATTGTGTTGAAAAACTCGGCCGGAAGCGGACGCGCCGGGAAAGAGCGCATGATCGGGGACCGTCCCCAGGAGTCGACCATGCTCGATACCGGCACCGCACCCTATGCGATCCTGCTGCTGCGCCTGTGCCTGGGCGCGATGTTCATCGCGCACGCAATGCTGAAGGTGCGCGTGTTCACGATCCCGGGGACGGTTTCCTACTTCCAGTCACTGGGACTTCCGGGATGGTTCGCGTACGTGACGATCGCCGCGGAACTCGGTGGCGCCGCCTTCCTCATCCTGGGCGTCTGGCCACGGATCGTGGCGCTGCTGCTGGTCCCTTTGATGCTGGAGACCATCGTGAAGGTGCATGGCCACAACGGCTGGCTCTTCTCCAACAAGGACGGCGGCTGGGAATATCCGGCATTCTGGGCAGCCGCGCTGTTGTCGGTGTTCCTGCTGGGAGACGGCTCCTTTGTCCTGCTTCCATCGCCCGTGTTCGGTGCGGGTTGAGGTCCGCCGCTTGAACACCGACCGTGCATGAACTCGAACGGGTCCTCACCGAGGACGTCCCGTCTCTTCCATCGAATCAATGCTCCGTCACGACGATCGGGGCACCCTTCGTGATGATCATGGTGTGCTCATACTGCGTGGACAGGTTGCCGGCGGCCCCTGCGAGCGTCCAGCCATCGGAGGTCTCGTGGACGGTCCTGCTCCTGGTGGAGAGGAACGGTTCGATGGTGATGACCATTCCTTCCCGCAGGATGCGCTTGTCCGAGGGGTCGAAATAGCCGGCGATGTGTTCCGGCTCCTCGTGCAGCGCACGGCCAACGCCGTGGCTTCCGAGATTCTCGATGACCTTGAAGCCATGGGCCTTCGCTGTCCGTTCGATCGCGCCACCGATGCGGTTGATCGCGTTTCCGGCCCTCGCGCCCTTCATGGCTTCGGCCAGCGCCATGCGCGTCGCGTGGCAAAGGCGGGTCTTCTGCGGCGTGCCTGGAGGCACCACGATCGTCCCGCCCGTATCGGCGAAATAGCCGCCGAGTTCGGCCGACACATCGACGTTCAGGACGTCCCCGGCCCGGATGACGCGGTCCCCCGGAATCCCGTGTGCCGCTTCCTCATTGATGCTGATGCACGTCGCTCCCGGGAAGTTGTACGTCAGTCGCGGCGCCGACCGCGCGCCATGTTCTTCCAGCAGCCGCGCGCCCAGCAGGTCGAGGTCGCGCGTGGTCATGCCGGGTTCTGCCGCTTCGAGCATCCGCATGGTTGAGCCTGCCTGAGCGCCAGCCGACCGTTCGCCGCCGCTCCGGCGCTTGACAGGCAAGCGCTTCTTTGCATATTATTCAGGCAAGTCTTTACTTGCCTGTTTGCACGTGGCTTCGAACCAGGACGACGACCCGCTCTTCAAGGCGCTGGCGGACCCCAACCGGCGCAAGCTGCTGGATGTCCTGCACGCCAACGACGGCCAGACGCTCGGCCAGTTGTGCGAACACGTGGAGATGACGCGCCAGGGCGTCACGCAGCACCTCGACGTCCTGGAAGCCGCGAACCTGGTGACCACGCTGCGCATCGGCCGCGAGAAGCTGCACTTCCTCAATCCGGTGCCGCTGCAGGACATCCACGAGCGCTGGATCGCGAAATTCGAGAAACCGCGCCTGAAGGCGCTGCACGCCCTGAAACGCAAGCTGGAGAACGGCAATGGCTAGATCGACCTTCGTCTACGTGAGCTACATCCGCACCACGACGGAAAAGTTGTGGCAGGCCCTCATCGATCCCGAGTTCCAGAAGCAGTACTGGTTCGGGATGCATTGCGAGAGCGAATGGAAGGCCGGATCGCCCTGGAAACTCGTCAACGGGAGCGGGGAGGTCTTCGACGCCGGGGAGATCGTGGAAGCCGACCCGCCGCGGCGGCTCGTGATCCGCTGGATCAACCAGCGGCCGGAGCTCAAGGCCGAAGGAGCATCGCTGTGCACGATGCAACTGGAGCCGAGCGGGTCGGCGGTGAAGCTGTCGGTGACGCACACCATCGAGCGCGCGCCGTCGAAGCTCTACGACGCCGTGTCCGGCGGGTGGCCCAAGGTGCTGTCCAACCTGAAGTCGCTGCTGGAGTCGGGGACCCTCGCGCTGGAAGAGCCGTATCCCGCGGGCCGGTGAGAACCGCCCTCACCGGTCCGCCGCCGCCGCGTGCGCCTCGACCCGGAACCGCCCCGGGCTCTGGCGCTGGGCGCGACGGAACGCGGCGCTGAATGCGGTTTCGGACTGGTAGCCGACACGCTCGGCGATGGCGGCCAGCGGCTCGCTGCCTTGCTCCAGGGAACGCCGCGCCACCGTCATCCGCCAGGCGGTCAGGTACGCCAGGGGCGCCGTTCCCACCAGCTCCTTGAACCGGACGGCGAATGCCGTACGTGACATGCCGGCGACCTCGGCCAGGTCTTCCACCGTCCAGCGCCGCGCGAGATCGCCGTGCATGGCGGACAGCGCCGCGTTGATGCGCTTGTCGCCCATGGCCCGCAGCCAGCCTTCCGGGAGCCGGTCGCTCTCGAGGTGGATGCGCAAGGCCTGCACGAGCACGAGCGTCGCGATGCTCTCCTTGGCGACAAAGGCTGCCGGCCGCGCGGCGGCCATCTCCCACCCCAGCAGCTCGAGGAGTCCGGCGAGCGGACGCGACGCCGGGTCGCTGGCGCGCAGGTGCACGAGCGGCGGAAGATGCCGCAGCAGGAGGGTCTTCACGTCGGCGTCGATGCCGAAGCCGCTGCTGGCCATGACCACGGCCGGTGCCTGGTCCTTGGCCGGGCCCCGATAGCGCACGGTGCCGTCGGCGCCGCGGTGATCGCGGAACGCCGGCGGGCCATCCTGCATTGCGCCCGGCGGAACGCTCGCGGAGGTGAAAGGCCGGCCGTTGGCGAGCAGGTAGAAGTCGCCCGTCTCCAGCGTCGCCGGCTTCAGGCCCTCCACGCGCAGCTGCACGCGTCCCGCCAGCACGGCGCCGAACTTCAGGTCGGAGACGTGCGAAGGAAAGCGGAACGCCCAGCGGCCGCTCGCCTCGAAGCGGGAGGTGGTGCTGGTCCCGAGCTTGAGCATGCCCAGGACATCGGAGAGCGGGTCGACCGGATTGAACGAACTCATAGGAATCCCGAAGGGGCGATTATTCAATCATTCCAGGCCGGCGGGCAACATGGCTGCATGTCCCCTTCCCCGCTTCGCCACGCGCTGGTGCTCGGCCTGCTCACCGCCATCGGCCCCTCCGGCATCGACATGTACCTGCCCGCGCTGCCGGTCATCGCCAGCGGCCTCGGGGCCTCGCCCCAGGCCGCGCAGGCGAGCCTCATGGCCTTCTATCTCGCGCTCGGCGCCGGACAGCTCGTCGCCGGGCCGCTGTCCGACCAGTGGGGCCGCCGCCCTCCCGTGCTGGCCGGCCTCGGGCTGTTCATGGCCGCCAGCGCCGGCTGTGCCCTGGCGCCCGACATCCACTGGCTCGTCGCCTTCCGCCTGCTCCAGGGACTGGGGGCGTGCGCCAGCATGGTGACGCCACGCGCCGTGGTGCGCGACCTCCATGCGGGCGCCGAGGGGACACGGCTGCTCTCGCTGTTGATGACGGTGTACACGGTGTCCCCCATCCTTGCCCCGCTCGCAGGGAGCGTTGTCGCGGGGGCGTGGGGTTGGCGCGCGGTGTTCTGGGTGCTCGCGGCCGTCGGTGCGACGGGCATTGCGCTGGTCACCTTCGCACTGGCGGAGTCACGGCCTCTGCACGCGCGGCAGGCCTCCGGCTTCGGACCCGCGCTTCGCGGCTACGCCCTGCTGCTGCGCGACCGGCGCTTCCTGGCGCCTGCGTTGCTGGCGTCGACGAGCCTCGCGGCCTTCTTCGTCTACGTCGCCAATTCCTCGTTCGTCTTCACGCGGCACCATGGGCTGTCCAGCCGCACCTACGCCTTGCTGTTCGCCCTCAACGCACTCGGTTTCGTGGTCGGAACCGCCTTCGGTCCCCGCTTCACCGCACGCGTGGGCGTGGCGCGCAGCCTGCGGACCGCCGTTGCGCTGCAGGCGGGCTCGGTAGGATTGCTCGCGGTGTGCCTCGCCCTGGGAGTCGACAGCCTGGCGCTGCTCGTGCTGCTGCTCGCGATCGCCTTCGGCCTCAACAGCCTGGTGGTGCCGTCCTGCTTCGTGCTCGCCATGCAGCACCACCCGCAACATGCGGGCAGCGCCTCCGCTCTCATCGGCGCGTTCAATTTTGCGGGCGGCGCCGCAGCCATGGCCATGGCTGCGCCCTTCATGGACGGCAGGCCGGGCTCCATGGTGGCCGCGATCCTGGCCTGCTGCGCCGCGGCCTTCGCCATCGCGACCGGGATGACACAGCCGCAGAACCGGAAGGAGCCTTCGCCCCGATGCCGTGCGGGTTGATCCGCACGATGTACCCTCGTCCGCGCGCACGTCCGAGTGCGCCGGAAGGAGCTGCATGGGAGCACAACGCGTCCGGAACCCCGATTCGGCGCCCGGCGACTGGTACATCGACACGGAGTGCATCGACTGCGGCGCCGCGTGCCACGTGGCGCCGGGGCTGATCGTCGAGCGGAACGGCAAGAGCGTCTTCGCCCGGCAGCCCGGCACGCCCGGGGAACAGCTCGCCGCCTGGCGCGCCGTGCTCGTGTGTCCGACCGCATCCGTGCGCAGCGAAACGAAGCAGCCCCGGCCGGCAGTCCCCCTCTTTCCGCAGGCGATCACCGAAGGCGTCTGGCGGTGCGGATTCAACGCGCGATCGTCCTACGGCGCGCACTCGTACTTCGTCCGCCGCCCGGAGGGGAACCTGCTGGTCGATTCGCCCCGGTACGCCACCGAGCTCGTCGCGTGGTTCGAGGGCACCAGCGGCATCGCCCACATCCTCCTGTCCCACCGGGACGACGTCGCGGACGCCGACAAGTTCGCCGGGCATTTCGGTGCGCGGGTCTGGATCCACCACGACGACCGGCAAGCCGCGCCCTATGCGAGCGACCTGATCGAGGGCGCGTCCGAATGCCGGATCGCGCCGGGACTCGTCGCGATCCCGGTGCCGGGACACACGCGCGGCAGCGTCGTGTACCTGCTCGACGACCGCGTCCTCTTCACGGGCGACTCGCTCGCCTGGAGCCTGCGCCAGCAGGACCTCGTCGCGTTTCGCGACGCCTGCTGGTATTCGTGGAGCGCCCTCACCGCCTCGCTTGCGAAGCTTACCGGCTACCGGTTCGAATGGGTGTTGCCCGGTCACGGCTGGTCCGTGCAACTTGGGGAAGGCGAGATGCGGTCCCGCCTGGAGGCGCTGGTGGACAGGATGCGCGAAGGCTAGGCGTCACCCATCGCGCTTGCCCCAACGCCAGCGAGGAGGCTCTCCCGTGCGCCAGCAGATGGCCATGAGCACCGCCGTCAGGACCACGATGTAGGCCACGAAGGCGAGGTCTCCGCGGGTAGCCTGCACGAACGGGATGCCGCCCACGACGAGCACGAAGTAGGCGATGAGGACCACCCAGCCTTGCCACGCGGAGGGCAGGCCCCAGCCCCAGCCGTAGCGCTTGGCGGGGAACCAGTATTTCCGATCATCGACAGTCGGCATGGCGCCCTCCCTGCAAATCTCGCGGCAAGCCTTCCGAGTTAGGCATGGGGCCTCAGTGGCGAAAATGATGGAATGCCGAACATGGTGCGATTCAGCATAGCAGGGGGCTGACTGCTTCTGGCTGAATCCGCAGCCCCAAGCAGACGTCACCCCGGAGTTCGAGGGCGTCCCGGCCTGCCAAGGGGCCGAGCGTCGCCTCTCTCTTCGTGGGGACTCGCGCGATGCAAACCTTCATCACAGTAGTGCTCTCCAGGCACCAGTGCATCGGGCGCCTCGAGCCTAGACTGGCTCGCTCCTTCACACTCGGAACAGAACGCACATGAACCATTCCCTCGCCTCACGCCCTCTCGCGGCCACGCTCGCCCTGGCGATTTCCCTCGCGATGGGGAGCGCCGCGACGGTCATCGCGCCGCAAGCGGTCCTGGCAGCAGCACCACAGCAAAAGACGCAAGCTCCGGGGTGGTACCGCCTCATGCTGGGCAAGATCGAGGTCACCTCGCTGAGCGACGGCACGCTGGACCTGCCCGTCGGCAAGCTGCTGCATGTCCCGCACGGGGCCAAGTCGCCGCTGCCGGCGATCCCCGCCGTCCAGGAAACGTCCGTCAACGCGTGGTTGATCAACACTGGCGAGCGGTTGGTGCTGGTGGACGCCGGCGCGGGAAAGCTGTTCGGTCCCACGCTGGGCCAGGTCGTTGCGCAGATTCGAGCCGCGGGCTACCAGCCTGAGCAGGTCGACGACATCCTGATCACCCACGCCCACTCGGACCACGTCGGCGGACTGGCGGACGACGGCAAGCGCACCTTCGTCAATGCGACGGTCCACCTGGACCGGCGTGAAGCGGAATACTGGTTGTCCCAGGCACGCGCCGACGCCGCTTCGCCTGCGAACAAGGACTTCTTCGTGGGTGCGATGGCGTCGCTCAACCCGTATGTGCAGGCTGGAAAGGTGAAGACGTTCGATGGCGCGGGCGCGGTCGTTCCGGGAATCGCAGCCTTGTCCACGCACGGCCACACCGAAGGCCACACGGCCTACGTCGTCGAGAGCGAAGGAAAGCGCCTTGTCCTTATCGGCGACCTGATCCACGTCGCGAACGTGCAGTTGCGCGCCCCCGACGTGACCATTGCGTTCGACACCGACGAAAAGCGTGCCGCTGCGATGCGCGCCCGCACTTTCGCGCAACTGGCGAAGGACGACGGGCTCGTTGCGGTCAGCCACTTCGCCTTCCCGGGCGTCGGCCGCATCCGGCCCGCTGGAAAAGGATGGCAGTGGGTTCCCGTCGACTACAGCACCCAGATGCGCTGAAGAGAAGAACCGCAAACGGTTGCGGGGGTCGCCCGTTGGCGATCCCGGCCTCTACCTGCAGTACGGAGCGAGACCGCAACCGACAACGAAGGGGATCTCGACGTCCGATGGGAGCGGGAGGCGCTTGTCGGCGCCCGATTCGAACTGTCCGTTGACCCGATTCCCCGATGGATCCTCCAGCGTCCCTCGTACGATCAACTTGTATCGGCCAGGACGCCAGGATTTCTCGGGCCTGAAGCGCCAGACCGTTTCGCGATCCGTGATCGCGGCGTGTCCTCGGACGCGCCGATCTCGGGAGTCAACGACCGCGACGTAGTCGACATCCAGTGCGTCAATCGGCGCATCGAGATGAACGACCAGCGGATCGCAATGCGCCGCACGCAACGGCGAAATCGTCCACGCGGCCGGCGCGGGACCCTGTTCATCTTTCGGCCCCACCGACCACCGTTGAATTGCTCGCCCGTCGAAGGTGAGCAGGACTTGGTCGCCTACCGTAAGGATCGCCCCCCACTGTTCCCTGGCGGCCAGGCCGGTCTTGACGCGGCCCGGGTGCAAGAGGACCGTCAATGTGCGGCCGTCCGGGGACCAGAGCTCCTGCTCGAGGAATGCCTCCCGCAACGGCTTGCCATCGCGGTCTACCAAGGCCAGGCGGCCCAACACGCCGCCCTCGGGCGGAACGTCGAACCGGACTGAGAATCGGAGCAGGTTTTCGGGCACCCGGGCGCCGGACGGGCTCACGGACACGACCCGCGCCGGCTCCGACCAGGCAACCGACAGACATGCGGCCAGAACCGCGCCCACCCACACGAAGTTCCGTGCGCGCATGGTGTTCACTCAGGCGACTTGATGTGGTCCGCAAAGCCCTCGTGTTCCAGCAGCATGTCCTGGCGCGGCTTGATGTATTTCAGCTGGTAGGCGTCTCCCTTGAAGCTGTACTTGTTGAACGCGTACTCGGAGACGAAATCGGTCAGGCGGAACGAAAGCTCCTTGCCGATGGTGACAAGCTGGAGTGCGTTCGTCTCCAATCGGCGGCGCACGACCACAAACGACTGTTCGTCCAGGTTGTCGATGCGGATGGCTCCAGCCAGCGGGGCCGACGTCGGCTCCAGGCCGAAGGTCTGACCGAACGGCACCACGCGCTCGAGGCCCGGCTTCGCGTTGGCCGACGCGATCTGCGACAACGGGATGGCACTGGCTCCGCGCTCGAAATTGAGCAACATGAGGAAGTCCTGCGCTTTTCCGTTCTCCGTCTTCGAGTACGTGATGAGGTCGGCCGGCGTGTTGCCATATCCGAGCTCCGCGATGGTCTTGCCCCGGATGTGCGCCCCGTCCTTGATGTCGTCCAGCGGAATGGTGACGATCGGCGTGCAGGTGTAGGCCGCGACGAGATAGGGACGGCCGCCCAGGGTCGCGAAACTCATCGCCCGGATGGGAGCTCGCGTCTCCACGAGGTTGTGGCCCGTGTGGTAGATCTCGACGGAGGTCATGGACGGCGCCGCATGGAACGGGTACTTGACGCGGCGCAGGCTCGACGAGAAGTCCTGGTTCGAGAGGCCGGCGACAAAGAGCTCGCCCTCGCGCCATTTCATGTCAGTGACGGTGAAGCTGCGCTCGGGGATGTCGCGCCAGATCCTGTTGGCGGCCTCGGGGGGATCCTGCAGGGCGACGGATGCCGTCTTCGCCGCCTTCAGATCAATGCTGCGTGCACGACGATCGCTGGTGACCACGATGAGAGCCGGCGTCTTCGCGGCACCATAGCTGACGGCGATGTAGACCTCGCCGGTCCCAGGGCGTGCGACCATGTCCTGAACCGCCACCTTGGCGCCTCCCACCCGCTTGGACAGCAGCGACTCGAGATCGAGAATGTTGAATGCCGTGCCGGCAGGCGTCCTTCTCGCTTCGGGAAGGACGAGGGCGTGGACTCTGGCCTTCTTCCAGTCGGCTACGAAGAGGACGTTCTCGGGGCCGAATGCGAGCTTCGAGACCGACTGGATGTCGGCGGCCAAGGCATTTGCCGAGAGGGCGGAACTGATCACGAGGGTGCTGAGGAGGAAGCGCATGAGGACTCCAGGGAGAGGTTGATTGATGTATCGGCGGCTTCAGTGCGGCGAGAACGTGACGCGCTCGGGTGGTGTCCGGAATGCGCCCCTTGGGCTCCAGACCGGCATCGCCAGGAAAAAGGCGAAGTACGCGATCGTCAACGCCTGCGCCACGCCCGCCCCGACCGCGGTCGGCGGCTGCATACCCAGCCAACCGAGCACCAGGAAACAGGCTGCGAAGGCGACGAGCAAGGCCCGGTGCCACCGCGGGCGATAGCGGATCGAGCGAACGGGGCTGCGATCGAGCCAGGGAAGCAGGAAGAGCAGCAGGACCGCTGCACCCATCACGACGACGCCCCAGAACTTGGCATCGAAGGCCCGCAGAACCGCGATCATCCCCAGCAACGCGAACGCGGCCAGGGTCTTGCGCCGCTTGCTCAGTCCATGCCGCGTGACGACGACAACCCCCAGGATCGCGAGCAGCACGCAGAGCACGCCGACCATCACGTCTGTCGTGGCGCGCAGCATCGAATAGAAGGGCGTGAAGTACCACATCGGCGCAATGTGGGGCGGCGTCTTCAGCGGATCCGCCTCGATGAAGTTGTTCGACTCCAGGAAGTAGCCACCGCCCTCGGGTGCGAAGAAGACGACCGCGAAGAACGCCATCAGGAATACGGAGACTGCGAAAATGTCATGCACCGTGTAGTACGGTTGGAACGGGATCCCGTCCCGGGGAATCCCCTTGTCGTCCTTGTTGTCCTTGATCTCGATGCCGTCGGGATTGCCCGAACCGACGTGGTGCAACGCGGTCACGTGGCCGACGACGAGCCCGATCAGCGCCAGCGGCACGGCGATAACGTGGAGGGCGAAGAAGCGGTTCAGGGTGGCGTCGCTGACGACGTAGTCACCCCGGACCAGCAGCGCCAGGTCGGGCCCTACGAAGGGAATCGAGGAGAACAGGTTGACGATGACCTGTGCGCCCCAGTAGCTCATTTGCCCCCAGGGCAACAAGTAGCCCAGGAAGGCCTCGGCCATCAGGAGCAGGAAGATGCTGCAACCGAAGATCCACACCAGCTCGCGCGGCCTGCGATGCGAGCCATACAGCAGGCCACGGAACATGTGCAGGTAGATGACGATGAAGAACGCGCTCGCACCCGTGGAGTGCATGTAGCGGATCAGCCATCCCCAGGGAACGTCGCGCATGATGTACTCGACGGACGCAAAGGCCCGCGCGGCGTCGGGCTTGTAGTGCATCACCAGGAAGATGCCGGTGACGATCTGAATGACCAGCACCGTGAGGGCGAGACCGCCGAAGACGTACCACACGTTGAAGTTCTTCGGCGCGTAGTACTCCTTGAGGTGCTTGTTGTAGATGGCGTCCAGGGGAAAGCGCGCATTCACCCACCCCAGGAACTGGGTCGATCGATCTTCTGCCATGGATCCTGTCTCCTGGTCTTTCTAGGTAACGACCCGGACGGAACTCTCGATGCCCTGGCGAACCAGCTTGGCATAGGGGCAGATGCGCTCGGTAGCACGCACAAGCTCCTCGGCCAGCTTGCGGTTCATCCCTGGAAGCCGCACCGTGACGTGCGCGGTCAGCGCATGCTGGCCGTCCACGGGGTCCCGCCCGAACGCGACCTCCACTTCAACGGATGCGTCCGGGACCTCGACGCCGTGCTTCTCGGCCAGGAGGTTCAGTGCCCCGTGAAAGCAGGCGCCGAAGCTGGCCGCGAACAGCTGCTCCGGGTTCGTGCCGCCCCCGGGTCCGCCGAACACCGGGGGCAGGCGCAGTTGAAGCTCGAGTTCGCCATCGTCGGAACGGGCGGTGCCGGAGGCGCGGCCATGCTGCGCTTCGCCCCCGCTGACGGTGACCTTGGTCGCGTAAAGGGTCTGGAAACCGGGCCCGTCGTACTTGTCCAGCAGGCTCACCGGCGGTCGGGACAACTTCTTGGACACGGTTTCCTCCCTCGACTCAGGCCAGCTTCGCCTTGTCGAGGCCGAAAGCCTTGTCGAGCGACCCGGGCACGGTCTTGAAGCCGATGTTGATCCGGTTCCAGGCGTTGATCACCATGATCTCGAAAGTGAGGTCGGTGATCTCCTTCTCGGACAGTTGCGTGCGCACACGGTCGTAGAGTTCGTCCGGCACGCCCTGCTCGGGCAGCTTCGTCAGAACTTCGGTCCATGCGAGCGCCGCGCGTTCGCGCGGGATGAACAGGGTCGATTCGCGCCAGGCTGCCAGGTGGTGGAGGCGCAGCTCCTTCTCGCCGTGGATCTTCGCCTGCTTCACGTGCATATCGAGGCAGAACGCGCAGCCGTTCATCTGCGATGCGCGAATCGCGACGAGGTCGCGGATCGACTGCTCGATCGACCCTTCCTCCACGAGCTTGCCGAAGGCGGCGAGCTTCTTGAACAGATCGGGGGACTGGTGCATGTAGTCGAGGCGTTGGGACATGGTTGCTTTCCTTTGCGATTGAGGTGCGTCGATGTTAGGAATGGCCGATCCCCGCGACTAGGCCTGCACCAGGCGCCACGCTGTTGCTCGGACGGCACCAATCGTTCGACGCGCATCGTTGTCGCTTGCGCGTCAACACCGTGGCGAGTGCGAGGGGTCTACCGGTGCGTGATCGACTTGGCCAGCATCGATGCATTCGCAATGGAGATCCGAATGGAAAGAACAACAGAAGGCGTCCCGGTGCGTGCCCGCGAGGCGCTGCGCGCTACGGGATTCCCGCAGCTGGCCAGGCATGCAGGCGAGCTGGCGCCCGATGCGTCCCTGGTCGACGCGCGCGGGAGAGTCGTCAGGCTGTCCGACTTCTGGCGCGAGCGGCCGCTGGTCGTCCTCTTCTATCGCGGCGAATGGTGCGGTGCCTGCATGCGCCAGCTGAGGGCGTGGGAGGCCCACGCGACAGCGCTGCGCCAGGCGGGAGCCCGTCTCGTGGCGATCTCGCCGGAAGGCGGTGACCGGCTCCGTTCCACCATCCGCAGGCAGGAGCTGTCCTTCGTGCTGACCAGCGATCCGGCGCTGGACGTTGCCAGCCGCTTCGGCGTGGCGCTGTCGGTGCCGCCGGAAGTGGTCGATCTGTACGCCTATCTCGGGGCGGATCCTGCCGTCCTCGACGTGACCGGCCACTGGCTGCAGCCCGTGCCGGCGACCTTCCTGGTCGGCACCGACGGCACGATCCTGTTCTCGCGTGTGGACCTCGATGGCCGGGAGCGCACCCCGCCCGCGGAAGTGCTGAAGGCCATCCCCCGCTGCACGGAGGATGGCCTTCAGGCGTGACGAGACACCGGCGCAGGGCTCAGGCGAAGCGCCGGCCCTCGTGTGCGGCTTCGCTCATCGCGGCGCCTTCGGCAGGGCGAACCAGGCGTCGAAGTCCAGGGCCCCGATGCGCGGGCTGTCGTCCGGCAGCAGCGTGTCGTCCTGCAGGATGGCGCCGAAGTAGCGCGCCTCCCGGTCCATTTCGACGATGCGCGGATCGTGCGAGCGAAGGAGGTAGCGTTGCACGAGTTCAGCGAGGCGTGCGCGTTCCGGGCCCGCGATCTCGACCACGCCGTTCACGGGCGCGCCCAGAACGCAATCGGCCATGGCCGCGGCGACGTCGTCGGAAGCGATCGGCTGCACATAGGCCGGCGACAGCCGGACGACGTTGCCCACGGCCGCCGACTGCGCGATCCCGCCGAGGAATTCGAAGAACTGCGTCGAGTGGACGATGGTGTAGGGGATGCCCGATTCGCGGATCAGCTTTTCCTGCGCGATCTTGCCGCGGAAGTAGCCGCTCTCGGCGAGCCGGTCCGTGCCCACCACGGACAGCGCGACGTGGTGGTGGACGCCCGCGCGTTTCTCCGCCGCGAGCAGGTTGCGCCCGGAGGTCTGGAAGAAGTCGAGCACGGCCTGGTCTTCGAACGACGGCGAGTTCGCGACGTCCACCACGACGTCGGTGTCGCGCAGGGCTTCGTCCAGTCCTTCGCCGGTGATGGTGTTGACGCCGGACGCGGGCGACGCGGCGTTCACCTCGTGGCCGCGGTTGCGCAGGTTGGCGGCGAGCTTGCTGCCGATCAGGCCGGTGCCGCCGATGACGACGATCTTCATGGGATTCTCCTGGGTTGAATGGGTGAAGGGATGCTAGGAGGCGAGCCGCATCCGCAGAAGGGATGCGGCGTGCCGCACGGCGTTGCCCGTGCGGCACCAATCCGGTTCGGGAACCGCGCTACTTTGCGGGCACCAGGGCCGCTGCGCCGGCGTTCTTCACCAGCACCGCCAGAAACCTTGCCGGTTTCGTGGTGCTGGCGTTGCGCCCGATGGTGTGGACGTCGCCCGGGCCTTCGTAGAACGTATCGCCGGGCCGCAGCGTGACGGCCTTGCCACCTTTCACGCCCATCACGATCTCGCCCTCGAGGACGTAGATGAACCCGTGCGCGTGGTGGCGGTGGACGGGGTCGACGCCACCGGGCGGGTACTCCACCTCGAGCATCATGACCTCCTTGCCCGGAACGTCGGGCAGGACCTTGGTGATGCGCGGATGCACGATGGCATCGGTGGGGCCCGCGGCGGCAGTGGTGACCACGCCCAGGGCAAGCAGCAGTTCGATCGCAATCGCTTTCGTGTTCGTCATGTGACTCTCCAGGTAGAAACGAGGTTTCGGGTCATGCGGCCGCGACCGTGGCGTCGCGCCAGGCCAATACGGCCACCAGGCCATCGACTGTGTCCGGCTCGTTCGCGAACGAACCTTCGATGCATTCGAGCTGTACGGGGCAGCACAGGCGCCCTTGCAGTTGCTGTGCCCACGATCCCCCGTTTGCCATCCACGCGGGGCTGGTCTCGTCTCCGTCCGGGGAGGGCTGGAGCAGCAGAATCACTCGCAGCGCTGCGCCAGTGCGCGCAGGCTGCGTGGCCCACAGGCGCAGGACGGAGGGATGGCTGTCGTACCAGTGCGCCAAGGCCCTGGCCTGCGCGCTTTCTTCCCTCATGGCCGTCTCCCTCACGTGGCGTCCAGGCCGCCATCGACGGTGATGACCTGGCCCGTCAACCATGCCGCGGTGGGCGAGACGACGGACACGATCCACCCGGCGACCTCGTCCGGCACGCCACGCCGCCCCAGCGGGATGCGGCTGCGCTCCTGTTCCTTCACCGCGTTCTGCTCCTCGGGCGAGAGCTGCATCCGTTCCGCCAGGAAGTCGGTCTCGGTCGGGCCGGCTGCGATGGCGTTGACGCGGATGCCCACCGGCGCGAGTTCCAGCGCCCAGCAGCGCGTCATGTGCTCGAGCGCCGCCTTGCTGCCCGCGTAGTGCGACAGCATGGCGGCCGCCTTGTGGCCATACGTGCTGGAGACGTTGACGACGCAACCCCGCGTGGCCTTCAGCGCCTCGAGCGCCGCCGACACGAGCAAGGAAGGGCCGACGACGTTGACGGCGAAGATGTCGGTGACCCGCTTCGCATCGGCCTGCGCGAGCGGCAGGATGGCGCCTGCGCCCGCGTTGTTGACCACGACATCCAGGCGCCCATGGGCGGCGAGGACCTCGGAAACGGTTCGCTCGGCGTCCCGATGATCGGCGCTGTCCGCAACGACGAATGCGATGCCGGGTTGCTGCCCGGCCAGTGCCTGCAGCGGTGCGGAACGGCGTCCGGTCACGACGACCTTCGCGCCCTCCTGGGCGAATCGGATGGCCGCGGCGCGACCGATTCCGGCGCCGCCACCCGTGATGAGGACGACCTTGTCCTGGAACAGTTTCGGTTTCATTCAGAGCTCCTTTCGATGGATGTCGTGGTGAGGCAGATCAGGAGAGCGGCGAGCTCTGCCTCCGGATAGGGCGCCTGGGCGATCGCGACCACACCCGCCGCCGCAATGGCGATCAGGCAAACCACGACGAAGTGCAGCGAGGAACGGGTATTCGGGCTCATGCGCCACCTCGCTCAGGCGGCGCCGTGCTGCGCGAGGGGGAGCCACACGTCGAACTCGGCCCCACGTCCGAGGCCGTCCGAACTCGCTTTCACGAAGCCCCCGTGCGCGACGGCCAGCCCGTGCACCAGGGCGAGACCGATGCCCAGGCCGTCCTGCCGGTTCGCGCCCGCGTCCGCCTGCTGGAACAGGCCGAAGACATGCGGCAGGAACTCGGGCGCGATGCCGTGGCCGGTGTCGGCCACCGACAGGCGCGCATAGCCTTCCTCGGACGCCATGCGGACGCTCACCTGGCCGCCCGCTGCGGTGAACTTGATGGCATTCCCCAGCAGGTTGGCGGCGATCTGCCGCAGGCGGACAGGGTCCGCGTGGCAGACGAGCGGCCCCGAGGCGGGCGTCTCCAGCCGAACGCGGCCGGCGGCGAGATTCGCGCTGAACGTCTCGACCAGGTCGGTGACCAGCGCGACGAGATCCACCGGCACGCGTTGCAACGCGAGCTTGCCGGTGCGCACCCGCGAGAAATCGAACAGGTCGTCGATGATCCGCATCTGGCTCTCGATCGCCCGCTCGATGGCCTGTCCGATGCTGCGGATGCGCATGGGCGCGATCGCCTCCGGCAGGCGCTGGAGCACGGCGGCATTGAGCCGGATCACGCTCAGGGGCTGCCTCAGTTCGTGGGCGACCACGGCCATCGCCCTGACGGGGCCGATCGGTTGCGCGGGCTCGCCGGGGGCGGGTTCCTGGAGCAGGTTCATGTGCGTTGCCTTCGCGAAGGAAGAAGGTCGTTGGGACGGAAGGGATGCTAGGGAGCGGCATCCGCCGCGAGAAGGCACGCGCAACGGAGCGCGGTGTTGCCGGCCAAGAACCAATGCCGGCGGCCTTAACAAGCCTTGACGGGCTTTAACTGGCCTTGGCAGGGGCCGGCGCGCAGAGTTCCGGCATGCATCCAGGAAGCGCCCCATGAGAAGCCCCGCCCTGTCCCCGGTCGCTGCGGCGCCGGCCTCCGCCGATCCCCTGGCCGCCAGCTTCGCCACCACGTATGCGGGCGTGGTCGCGTTCATCGCCGTCGCCGCCGAAGGCAGCTTTGCGCGTGCCGCGGACCGCCTGGGCATCGGCCGCTCCGCCGTCAGCCGCAGCGTGCAGCGGCTGGAGGACCAGCTGAACGTGCGGCTGTTCCTGCGCACGACGCGCAGTACGACCCTCACGCACGAAGGCGACCTGTTCTACGCCCGGTGCCATACCGGCGTGGACCGGATCGTCGAGGCTGTGGAGGAGATGCGCGACTTGCGCGAAGGCCCTCCGCGCGGGCAACTGCGCATCAGTTCGGCCGTGGGCTTCGGGCGGAAGGTGGTCGCGCCCCTCCTCGGCGAGTTCCAGGCCCGGTACCCGGACATCGCGATCGACCTGCTCCTGAGCGACAAGCCGACCGACTTCATCTCGGACCGGGTCGACCTCGCCTTCCGCAACGGGCGCATGGAAGACGCCGACATCATCGCGAAGCAGATCATTCCCATGCAGATGCTGGTGTGCGCATCGCGCGACTACCAGCAGGCGCACGGCCTGCCGGAAACCCTGGAGGACCTGCCGCGGCACCGGTGCGTCAACTTCCGCCTGGCGTCGGGCCGCACCCTCGAGTGGGAGTTCAAGGTCGACGGACAACTGCGCAAGCTCTCGCCGCCGTCCAGGCTGACCTGCAACGACGCCGACCTGGTGTTGCAGGCCGTCCTGGCCGGACAGGGGATCGCGCAGATGGCCGGCTACCTGACCTGCGACCACCTCCGAAGCGGCGCACTGGTCCCTTGCCTGACCCGCTACGCACCGGACGACCGCGGCCACTACATCTGCTACCTCAGCCGGCAGCACCTGCCGACGCGCATGCGCGTCTTCATCGATTTCATGACCGCGAAGATTCGCGCCGCCGACCTGCAGTGCCTGACCGACTTCGGGATCGGGCACTGAGCGCACTGGTTCCGCGCCGGCAACAGCGTGCGCCCTCTCGCGAGCCTACCGCGACCCGTCGGGCCACCCTACGCTGGCAGTTCCCTTCCCCCAACCCACAAGGAGTTTTCCCATGACCCCCAACGACACGCTCATCACCCGCGACGGCACCCGCATCCACTACAAGGACTGGGGCGACGGCCCCGTCGTCACCTTCTCCCACGGCTGGCCGCTGAACGCGGATGCGTGGGACGACCAGATGCATTTTCTGGCCCGCAACGGCTTTCGCGTGATTGCGCATGACCGTCGCGGCCACGGCCGCTCGAGCCAGTCGTCTTCCAACAACGACATGAACGGCTATGCCGACGACCTCGCGGAGCTGTTCGAGGCGCTCGACCTGCAGCAGGTCGCGATGGTGGGGCATTCCACGGGCGGCGGCGAGGTCACCCGCTACATCGGCCGGCACGGCACGAAGCGTGTCGCCAAGGCCATCCTGATCGGCGCGGTGCCGCCGGTGATGGTGAAGTCGGCGAGCAATCCCGAGGGCCTGCCGATGGACGCGTTCGACGGCTTGCGCACCAGCGTCACCACCGACCGGTCGCAGTTCTACAAGGACCTCGCGCTGATGTTCTATGGCGCCAACCGCCCCGGCGCGAAGGTCTCGCAAGGCATTCTCGACCAGTTCTGGCTGTGGAGCATGCAGAGCGGCCAGAAGAATGCCTACGAATGCATCAAGGCCTTCTCCGAGACCGACTTCACCGAAGACCTGAAGAAGTTCGACGTCCCCACGCTCCTGATGCACGGCGAGGACGACCAGATCGTCCCGATCCATGACTCCGCGAAGAAGGCGGCGAAGATCCTGCGCAACGTCAAGGAAATCTACTACCCCGGCGCGCCCCACGGCCTGACCGCGACGATGCAGGACCAGGTCAACGCGGACCTGCTCGCCTTCCTGCGCAGCTGATCTCCGGCACGGGCACGAGCGCGTCATGCAAAAGCTGTTGCTGCAGACCACCATCGAAGGCGATCCGGACGACTGGGCCATCGCCCGGTTCAGCCGGCTGCGGTCGTTCCTCGCGGAACTCCGGAACCCGGCTGGCTACCGTGTCTTCGAGGTGCTCGCGCGCGATCGCACGAAGCGGGGCGCGCCCGACCCCGTGCTCTCCGCGCTCGACGCGTCGGACTTCGACCAGCTCTGGCTGTTCGCCGTCGATATCGGCGATGGACTGGCACCCGAGGACTGCGCGGGCATCACGCGCTTCCGCCAAAGGGGCGGAGCGCTCATGATCACACGGGACCACATGGACCTCGGGAGTTCGCTCTGCGCGCTGGGCGGTGTCGGCGCCGCGCACCACTTCCACACCCGCAACCCGGAGCCCGACCCGGCCCGCTGCTGCGTCGACAACCCCTTCGTGCCCCAGATCTCCTGGCCCAACTACCACTCGGGCGACAACGGCGACTTCCAGCGCGTGCGGGCCATCGGAAGCATCCATCCCGTCATGCGCGACAGGGCCTCTTCCACGGGCGTCATCCAGTACCTTCCGGCCCACCCCCACGAAGGCACGGTCAGCGCGCCGCCGGGCGACCCGAGCAGCCGGGTGATCCTCGGTGGCCAGAGTTCGGTGACGGGCCGGCGCTTCAACATCGCGGTGGCTTTCGAGCGCTCCGCGGATGGCGGCCGCGCGATCGCCCAGTCGACCTTCCACCACTTCGCCGACTACAACTGGGACATCGCGGCCGGTTGCCCTTCCTTCGTCAGCGATCCGGAAGGCGACGGCATGCGCAGGTTCCCTGAGGCTCTGCGCTCCACCAAGCAATACGTCCGCAACGTGGGGTTCTGGCTCGCGGGCCAGGATCACGCCTGACGCACAGGTTTGGTCAGCTTGCGCAGGTTCAGCGCGGCCCGCAACTCCCAGGCCTTCGCGCCCTGCTGGCGGGACGTCTCGATCGCGCGCGCGTAGAAGCGTTCGGCCCCGTCCCGATGGCCCCGACGCTCCTCGCGTTCGCCGGCGGCACGCCAGAGTTCGCCCGCGATCCACGGAGCTTCCCCGCGCTCCACCCTGGCGACCAGCGCGTCATCGATCCACTCGGAGCAGAAGGTCAGGAGCATCTCCCGCCGCGGCTCGTCGTATCCCGAGAACGCTGCGGCCACCTCGCGCACGTGGCGCGCGGGATCGGCGGCGGTCAGGAGCTGCAGGCCCTGCATGAACCACTCGCCGTAGCGCAGCCACCCGAGCAAGCCCCTGCGCCGGGCCTCCTCGACCATCCTGGGAACCCACTCCGCGGCCAGCGCCTGCTCGCCGGACCACAGCGCCACCGGACACGCGCCGTACAGGGCGGAGCACAGCGACACCGCGTGCCCGCTGGCCTCCGCCCGGGCGACCGCCCGCCTGGCCGTCTCCAGCGCACGGGCCGTGTCGCCCTGCAGCCAGAGCGTGCGGCACAGCACGGCCTCCGACGCCACGACGGAATCCGGTCCGACCATCGCCGCCAGGGCGCGGGCGGTCTTCGCGGAGACGGCGACCGCCTCCTCGCTGTAGTGCCGCGACAGTGCCAGGTTCCCGCAGAAATGGTGGGCCATCGCGCTCACGCGCCGCGACAGGCCGAGGGCGGAAGGTTCCGCTTCCTGCTCCACGAACGCACGCACCTCTTCGGAATGCCGCAGCGCCGCCGCATAGGCCCCGCGGAACATGTCGTGGGTGCAGCGACCCCACAGGGCCTGCAACTTGAGCGCCGGCGCCTGGATCGCATGCGCGCCGGCCAGCGCCCGGTCGCATGCGGCTTCGAGTTCCTCGTTCGGGCCCGCCGTATGCAGCAGCGCCGTGATGAGGGCGGTGTTCATCCACGTCGCCGCCTCGCTGTCCGGCCCGGCCTCGCTGTCGATCGATGCCAGCGTGGCCGACACCCAATCGCGGTATTCGGTGACCTGCGAGAGGTGGAACCACAAGGGGGTGGAGGCGATCAGCAGGGCTGCCGCGGTCTTCGCGTCGGCCAGCTCGGTCAGGCAGGCCTTGATGGCGAAGCGCACGTCGTCCAGCCGGTAGACGTAGCGATCGGCCCAGGCCTGCTCCGTGAGGTCGGGCAACTCCGCCGTTGCCGATCGCACGCAATCCAGCATGAACTTCGCATGGCGCGCGAGCACCGACTGGCGCTCGCCGGTCGCCGCGAGAAGCTGGGCGGCATGGCTTCTCGTCGTGTCGAGGAGCCGATAAGGTGCGACCGACTCGGTCGTGTCGAAGGCCACCAGGGACTTGTTGGCCAGCGAGATCAGCGCGTCGAAGCTCGCGTCCGCGTCCGCGTCCGCGTCGGCATTGATGCGCAGCGCGGATTCGACGTCGAAGCGGCCCCGGAAGACCGAGAGGCGGCGCAGAAGGCGCAGTTCCTCCTCGTCCAGCAGGGCGACGCTCCACTCCAGCGCCGCCGCCAGCGTCCTGTGCCGCGGGGGCGCTGTCCTGCTGCCGGTGGTATGCAGCCGCATGTGGTCGTCCAGCCGCAGCGCGAGATCCTGGAGGGACTGCACGCCCAGGCGGGCAGCCACCAGTTCGAGCGCCAGCGGGATGCCATCGAGCTGGCGCGCCATCCTGGCCAGCAGCGGCCCCTGCGCCTCCTGGAACGCGCCCGCGCCCGCGGCCAGGGCCCGCTCGACGAGCAGGCGGACGGCGGGCCAACGCATAGCCTGTTCCAGCGCGATGCCTTCCACATCGGGAATGGCGAGGGGCGACAGCCGCAGCACGCACTCGCCCGTCACGCGCAGCGGTTCCCGGCTGGTCGCCAGGATGCGCAGTCCCGGCAGCGCGGTCAGCAGGTGCTGGATCGGATGGGCCAGCGATTCCAGGACGTGCTCGCAGTTGTCGATCACCAGGAGCACGTTGCGGCCCTGCAGGACTTGCACGACGGCCTGCATGGGGTCCGGCAGGTCCGCTGCCACGCCCAGCCCGCGCGCCATCGTCCCGAGCACGTGCTCCTGCGAGATCAGCGGCGAGAGGTCGACGAACGCGACCTCCGTGCCGGGAAGCTGCTGCTGGTGCGATTCCGCCGCGCGGATCGCCACGCTGGTCTTGCCGATGCCGCCGGGGCCCACGAGCGCCACCAGCCGGTGCGCGTGCAGCGCGCGCAGGACACGCACCAGGTCGGCTTCGCGGCCGACCAGTTCCGTCAGCCGGACCGGCAGCTTCGTGAGCGACGGCGCCATGGGCCGCGGCGCGGCCTTCGGCGCGGCGCCGGCCTGCTCGCACGTGACGCGCCCGTTGAACCGGTAGCCACGCTGCGGAACGCTGGAGATCCACTCCTGGCATTCGTCGTCGGCTCCGGGCTCGCCGAGGGCCTTGCGCAGCGTCGACATGTGCACGCGGACGCTGCCTTCTTCCACGACCAGGCCGGCCCACACGGTGGCCAGGAGTTCCTCCTTGCGCACGAATTCGCCGGCTCGCTTCAACAGCTGCAGCAGGAGGTCGAAAGAGCGGGGGCCCAGCCGCACGGCCTGTCCCGACTGCTCGACCCGGCGCTGCATTTCCCAGACGACGAAGCGCCCGAAACTCCAGCGCAGTTCGCCCGGCGGCGAAGCGGGGCGGTCTTCGGAGGGCGCGTTCATGTCGCCACCGCCCCTGCCCCCGGCGACAGGGCCTTGCGCGCCCGCCAGCGCTTGACCGGTGCATCGATCCAGCGCAGGCAGATCGCCGCCAGGGCCAGTGCAGACAACACTGTCGCGGCCACCTTGATCCAGGGGTCCTGGCCGCCGAGGAGGATGAGGATGGGGAAGTGCCAGATGTAGATGCCGTAGGACAGCCGACCGAGCAAGACCATGGGGGCCCAGGCCAGCGCCGGGGAATGCGTGTGCCGCGCTGCATGGCACACCAGGACGAAGGCCGAAAGCTCCGCCAGCGTGAGGTTCAGGGTCACCGCGCGTGCCTGGTCGAACTTGGGCAGCGACGGCACCGCCATCGTGATGGCCAGGGCGATGCAGGCGATCGCCAGCGTGAAACGCGAGATCCGCACCGGCGCCAGTGCCGCGATCGCCCCCAGCAGGATGCCGCTCATGCGCGTGTCGAAGGAGAAGTAGGCCTGCTGCCACCTCCAGTTGGCGACGGCGATGTAGCGCCATGCGGTGGCGGCGACAAACGCCAGCAGGAGCCAGGCGACGGGGCGCCGCGATCGCAGCAGCAGCGGCAGCGCGAACGGCCACAGCAAGTAGAACTTCTCCTCGACGCCCAGCGACCAGGTGTGCCCCACGGGGAGGGACGCCTGCGAGAACGCCATCGTGTAGTCCATGACGTAGAAGGCCGCGCGGGCGGCCGAACCCCATGCATCATGGGTCGGCCAGAAGAAGGGGGCCAGCACGAGGTAGGTTGCCAGCATGAGGAGCAGGGTCGGATAGAGCCGCAGTGCGCGCCGCGCGTAGAAACGCGCGATGGCGATGCCGCCGCCGCGGTGTTCGGCGGCCAGCAGCGACGTGATGAGGAATCCGGACAGGACGAAGAAGACGTCCAGTCCCACGAAGCCGCCCTGGAAACCGGCGATGCCGCAGTGGAAGAGGACCACCGCGATGATGGAGACGGCGCGCAGGCCGTCGAGTGCCGGGTTGTAGCGCATGCCCGGGTCTGTCACCGGGTCGCCAGCGGATCCGGTCGGCACGGCTGCAGCAGGACGCTCGCGCAAGCGGGCGGCTCCGCCGGCCCCTGCACGTCCGGCAGGATGCCGAAGCGCACCAGCGAGTCGTACTTCGCGTTGTGAAGCACGTGCACGCGCTGGTGCAGCGAGAAGGGATCGAATACGAGCCCGCCGGTCTGCGCCGGCGTGTCGATCCAGATCCGCAGGCGCGATCCCTTGCGCAGGTAGTGGCCCATCTTGTTGATCTCCACGCGCGCCAGCACGGGCCGGCCCGGCAGCAGGGGCATGAACTGCTCCGGCCGTTCGGAATGGATCGGCAGCAACGGTGTCGAACGGGCTTCGTCAAGCGCCCGGTTGGACAGGCGCAGCCAGCCGCGCTGGATGTACATTTCCTGCCCGTCCGGCCGGACCTCGGTGACGGTCACCTGGAGGTCGGCGTCACCCCCCGTGGCCGCGACCCAGAGGTCCGCGCTCGCCGGCCCGTAGAGCATGGCGTCCTGCGCGAAGGCGGGTGACGTGTAGGCCAGGCTCGTCCTGGCCCAGTCGGCGGGCATGGGACCCCAGGACGTGTTCCCCGCCAGGTCGTTCACCGCGACGCCCGCGCCCGGGGAGTCGAATCCATCGGCCGGCCCCGGGGCCATGGCGTCGGCCAGCGCGTTGCCGGGTGCCAGGTGGAATTCCTTGACGACGAGGTCGGCGGCGCGGAGCGTGTCCTTGCGCACGACCCAGCGCGGGTGCGCCGAGGCGCGGCGCGCGAAGCCGTCGCCGCCCGCATCGGAAGCCTCCATCCACACCGTGGTGCGCGGCGTGTCCCGCTCGAAACCGTTGTCCAGCCCCTTCACGAAACGGTCCAGGAAGCGCAGGAGCGTGGGCTGGAACGCCGCGGCGAAATACATGTCGTGCCGGCCGTTGCTCTGGAACTGCCATAGCCGTCGGGGATCCAGGTGCAACTGGTAGTGGCCGCTGCGCGGCGTGATGGCCTGGTCCTGGAAGGCTTCGAACGCGAGCACGGGCACCTGGATGCGGTCCGCGTGGCGCGCCAGGTCGAAGCTGTCCATGGTGGCGTCGCGCAGCGGGTGCGCGAGGAACAGGCGCATCTCCGAGTTCGCTTCCTCCCCGGCGAGGTTGCGCGCGACCTGTTCGAGGCAGCGCTGGTCGCCCTCCTCCTTCGCCGTCTGCGCCACCACCTCGCTCCACCAGGCGCGGAAGGCCACGCGGAAGGGCGTGATGAAGCCGGGTTGCGGCACCCCACCGGGCATGAGCGCGTCGCGGAAGTCGGTCAGCGGCATGCCCGGAACGATGGCGCGCAGGTGCGCGGGCCGCTGCTGCGCCACGGCGAGCTGCGCCGACCCGCCGTAGGACGCGTTGACCATCCCCACGTTGCCGTCGGACCAGGCTTGGGCGGCCGCGAATTCCACCGCCTCGGCGCCATGGCGACCGAGTTGCGGCCGCGTGTATTCGAGCGGCCCCTCGGAACATCCCGTGCCGGCCGCGTTGACGCCCATCACGGCGTAGCCGGCTTCCACCAAGCGCTGGTCCAGGTCCACCGACATCGGGGTCTGGCCCTTCAGGTACGCCGTGCCGCCGATGGAGCCCGCGTCGTACCCGTTGATGCTGAGGACGACGGGAAACCGCCCCTCGGGCCGCGGCAGCAGTACGCTGTACCGCAGGCGGTAACCGTCGGCGGTGCGGAAGTAGCCGGTCACGCGCCGCGCCCAGAAGGGCGCGATCGCAGGGCGGCCGGAGAAGGCGAAAGGTCTTGCGGCGGGCAAGCCCGTCTCGCCATCCAGCGGCACGCCTTCGCTCCGGCTCGCGGGGGCGATCGTGCACGCGATCACAGCCAGGAGAACAGCCGCAAGGGTCTTCATGGTCGTTGTCCTGTCCATCATCCACCGGCCCGCTTGCGACGGCGGCCGGTGACTCCCTCGAAGACCTGCCGCACCATCCTGCGGGCATAGCCCGGGGAAAGTGCCTCGTACGGAACCATCAGGCGGTAGTACACCGCGCCATGGAGGGCGTCCAGCAGCACGTCGGCGTCCATGTCCGCGGCCACCTCGCCCGCGGCCCGGGCTTGCGCGATCAGGGTCATCGCTTCAGAGCGACGGGGGCCGATCCAATTCTCCAGGAAGGCCTGCTGCAGCTTCGGATCTCCCTGCGAAGCGCCGAGGAGTTGGCGCAGCAGGTCGCCGCGCGGTCCCTTCAGCAAGGCCACGAGCTGGTGGATGGAAGCGGCGAAGGTTTCCTCCAGGGACCCCTTGTGGCGGTAGGCGATCTTCGGCCGGATCTCGGCCAGGAACGCTTCCATCACGATGCTGGCGGCGTTGGGCCAGCGGCGATAGATGGTGGTCTTCGCCACGCCGCTGCGCGCGGCGATGCGTTCGACGGTTGCGAATTGCGCGCCTCCTTCGCAGGCAAGCGCCAGCGCTGCCTCGCGCACGGCCAGCGTGGCGTCGGTGCTGCGCGGGCGGCCCGCGGACGGCTCTGCGCGGGGAGGGCGTGGGGAAGGCTTGGGCATGCTGCGGATGAATACGCTACGAGGTGGATCGTAATACAAATACATCAACGGCATGGAATCGGCGCCGCGGCGAACGCGGGTCGCGGCATTGGTGCGAGCGCGGAAACAGCGTGCGTCCGTGCCGGGAGATACCGCGTCGGCGCAGCCAAACCTAGGATGCGACCTCCTTCCACGCGTCGTGCTGCCGCACCTCCCGGCGCCGGTGCCGCGAGCGGAAAGGCCCGGGCCGGAGAAAGGCCGACAGAACCATGAACTTCCATCCCCTGCACGCCTTCCGCGTGATGGTCATGCACCCCGACCCGATCCTGTCCGCCGGCCTGGTGGCGGCGCTGGGCCGGCACCCTTCATTCGACGTCCTCGCGCAAGCACCGGACGGGTCGCGGATCGACGTCGTTCTCACCGACTACGGCAACGCCATGCGGCTCACCGACGCGCAGGGCCGCAGGGATTCCGGCATTCCCGTCCATGCGCGCATCCTGGCGATCACGGGCAACGACCGCGAAGCCGACATCCGCCGCGCGATCGAGGCGGGGGTCCACGGCTACGTGCTCGCGGGGGGTTCGCTCGACGAGCTCCTCGACGCCGTGACCTCCGTGGCGAGCGGCCTGCGGTACACGAGCGCCGCAGTGGCCCAGCGCATGGCCGACAGCCTTGCGCGCGCAAGGCTCACGTCGCGCGAAATGGAAATTCTGGGACTCGTGGCCAACGGCGACGCGAACAAGGTGATTGCGCGCGCGCTCGGCATCGAGCTGACGACGGTCAAGTCACACGTGAGCACCATCATGGTCAAGCTGGGGGCCAGTTCACGCACGCAGGCGGCGCGCATCGCCGCTTCGCGCGGCTTGATCGCCTCCGCCCAGCAGGCCCACCCCGAGCGGCGGCCGCGGCAGGCGGCCAATGACATGACTGCCACCTTCACCAACCGCGCGAGAAAGGGAATGCCGTGTTCAAGTCCATCGCCATGATCATCCTCTTCGGCCTCGCCATCGTGCTGCTGGTCCAGGTATTCCGGCCCCAAGGCGCGGCCGCGGCGAGCTCGCCGGTGCCTGCCATGCCTCCCGCTTTCGGATCACCGGGGACCGAGCTTCCGGGCATCAACGCACCTTTCGACGAGACGCCCATCACCCCGGTGGAATCGGCGGGCGCGCCCATGCACGACCAGCAATGAGTGTCGAACCGAGAGAACTTGTCCGCTGCGACGTCGTCGTCGTGGGGGCGGGGCCCGCGGGGCTCGCCGCCGCCATCCGGCTGAAGCAACTGGACCCGGGGTGCTCGGTCCTCGTCCTGGAGAAGGGCGCCGAACCCGGCGCCCACATCCTCTCTGGCGCGGTCATGGATCCCCGAGCTCTCACGGAATTGCTCCCGGACTGGAAGGAGCGAGGCGCGCCGCTGCAGCAGGAAGTGGAGACCGACGAGTTCCTGTTCCTGCGCCGGGGCGGTTCGTTCCGGACGCCCGGGTTCATGCTTCCGCGCTGCTTCCGCAACCGCGGCTGCTACGTGATCAGCCTCGGGAGCGTGGTGAAGTGGTTGGCGGCGCAGGCGGAGCGCCTGGGGGTCGAGATCTTCTCGGGCTTTGCGGCGGTGGAGGTGCTCTACGACGACAAGGGCCGGGTGGCGGGCGTGGCCACGGGCAACATGGGTGTCGGGCGCGACGGCCAGCCGACCGCTGCCTTCCAGCCGGGCGTGGAAATCCAGGGAAAGTACACCCTCTTCGCCGAGGGCGCGCGGGGACAACTCGGACGCGTGGTCACGGAAAGATTCGCGCTTGCGGAGGGCCGCGACCCGGCCAGCTTCTCACTCGGCCTGAAAGAGGTTTGGGAGGTTGGCCCTGAGGCCGCAAGGCCGGGCTTGGTCGTCCACACGGCGGGATGGCCGATGCACGATGGAACCTTCGGTGGCGGATTCCTCTACCACCAGGAGGATCGGCGGATCTCGCTGGGGTTCGTCGTCGGGCTCGACTACCAGAACCCGTGGCTGAGTCCGTACGAGGAATTCCAGCGCTGGAAGACCCATCCTGCGGTCCGTGCGCACATCGAAGGCGGGCGTCGCCTTGGATACGGAGCAAGGGCCATCAACAACGGCTTGCCCCACAGCCTGCCGAAGACCGTCTTTCCGGGCGGCGCGCTGATCGGTTGCGATGCCGGCTTCCTCAATGCGGCGCGCATCAAGGGAAGTCATGCCGCGATCAAGACCGGCATGCTTGCGGCGCAGGCGGTTGGCGACGCCTTGCGCGCGGGACGCTCGGGCGACGTGCTGGCAGCGTATCCCGAGGCCTTCGCGAGCAGCTGGTTGCACTCCGAATTGCAGGAAGCGCGCAACTTCAAGCTGTGGTTCAAGCGCGGCATGGTGGTCGGCACGGTGATGGCAGGCGTGGAGCAGCTGGTCCTGCCGGCTATCGGGGTCCGTACGCCGCCGTGGACGCTGCGCAATGTCCGGGCGGACCACGCCAGCTTGCGCCCGGCAAGGGAGTGCGCCCCCATCCCCTATCCGAAGCCCGATGGAAAAGTATCGTTCGATCGCCTCGACTCCGTCGATCTGAGCAACACGCACCATGCGGAGGGGCAGCCGGTTCACCTGAAGCTCCGCGACGCGCAAACTCCCGTCGCCGTCAACCTGCACGACTACGCCGGGCCCGAGGCGCGTTATTGTCCCGCCGGCGTCTACGAATTCCTGAAGGACGCGCAAGGCGAGGACCGGCTGCAGATCAACGCTCAGAACTGCATCCACTGCAAGGCGTGCGACATCAAGGATCCGACGCAGAACATCGTCTGGACGGCGCCGCAGGGAGGGGATGGTCCGGCCTATGAGCGGATGTAGGTCATGCGCGCCCACCTGTTGCTCAATGGTCTGGAAGCCTTCGCCGCCCGCCTGCGCCTGATTGCAGCTGAGAAAGCCTCCCGCAGGAGGCTTTCGTCCTTCCGCAAGGGGTCGGTTCAGGTGCCCGTCTCGCCCTTGGAGGTGATCTCGCCAGCCTTGTTCGCGCGGCGCGCCTCCGCGGCACGCTCGGTGCGCGCCTGCCGGCGTTCCGCCTTCGAAAACTTGCGCGTTGCGGCCGGCACGGGATTGCCTTCCGCCGGCGTGCCGTCCTGGGCAGCGGCCCGACCCGCTTCCTTGCGCAGCTGCTTGCCGTCTGCCTTCTCCTGCGCGGTGGCGCGATGCTGCTCGGGCGGCGTGTAGTTCGGGCCGTTGATCTCCGCGTTGGCGGGAGCCTGCGCCATGGCGGCTGCGGCAAACAATTGGACCAGGACGATCGATGGGATGGAAGTGATTCTGTTCATGGTGCGCTCTTTCGGGGTGGTGCCCGCCAGGAAATCTGGCGGTGCTCCCATCCTCCCCAGGAGGCTCGACTTTTTGCACCGACCGGAGGATGAGGACGGCCTCCTGCCTTGGCAGGAGACCTCCGTTTAGCGACACAATGGGCGCATGAAACACATGCAGTTCGGCCGCACCGGCCTGAAGGTGTCCCGCCTGTGCCTCGGCACCATGACGTTCGGCCTGCAATGCGACGAGGCAACGTCCCGCGCGATCATGGACCGCGCGTTCGACGCGGGGATCGACTTCTTCGACACCGCGGACGCGTATCCCCTGGGCAGCGGGCTGGAGCTCGCCGGCCGCACGGAGGAAGTGATCGGCCGCTGGATGCAGGGCCGGCGCCAGAGCGTCGTGATTGCCACCAAGGCGGCGGCGCGCGTCGGCGATCGCGCCTGGGACGAAGGCAACTCGCGCAAGCACCTGCTGGACGCCATCGATGCGTCCCTCGCGCGGCTGGGCACCGACTACGTGGACCTCTACCAACTGCATTGGGACGACGGGATCACCCCGCTCGATGAATCGCTGGAGGCCCTTGACACGATCGTGCGTTCGGGCCGCGCGCGCTACGTCGGCGTATCGAACTTCGCGGCCTGGCGCCTGGCGAAGATGCTCGGGCGCGCGGACTTGCTGGAAGTGGCGAGGCCCGTCTCGATCCAGCCGCGCTACAGCCTGCTGTTCCGCCAGTTCGAGCGCGACCTGTTTCCGCTCGCGCAGGAGGAAGGACTGGCTGTCATTCCGTACAACCCGCTGGCAGGAGGCATGCTGACCGGCAAGTACAGGCCGGGCATGCAGCCGCAGGAGGGCACCCGCTTCACGCTCGGCAACGCAGGAGCGAGGTACCAGGAGCGCTACTGGCACGAGCGGGAGCTGGCCGTGTCGGCGACCTTCGCCGAGCTCGCGCAGCAACACGGCGTCGTGCCGGCCCGGGCCGCGATCGCGTGGGTGCTGGCCAATCCCGCGGTGACCAGCGTCATCATCGGAGCGAGCCAGCCTGCGCAGCTCGCCGACAGCATCGCCGCCGCCGACGTCGTGTTGGCGCCGGAGCTCGCCGCGCGCCTCGACGCGCTGACGCGCGAGTTCCGCTACGGGGATGCGGTGCGCTGAGCCGGCGCCAGCGCGAACCGTGGCTCCGCCTTAGCGCACTCGCGCCCGCGCGACCCGGCTGTGTCCGGAAGGCCGCAGGCCGTTGCGGCCCTGCGGGTCGTAGCGCGCCAGGAGGTCGCGGTCGGAGAAATCATCGAGGAGGTCGAAGCCCAGCGCCGCCAGTTCCTGCCCAAGCGTCGCGGGATCGAAGCCGCACTGGAATGGTTCTCCGAGCGCGGCCACCTCGCGGCGCAGGCGCTCGAAGCGCGCGTACGCCTCGCCCGACTCGGGCCTGAACAGCAGGGCGTCGATGTACGTGAACACCAGTTCGCTGCCGGCCGCGGCGCAGCGCGCGATACCCCGCAGCGCCTGCTCGTTCGCCTCGCGCGTCAGGTACATCGTCACGCCCAGCCATGAGAAGAAGGCGGGCGCGCGCGGATCGAAATCGGAGCGCGCGAGCACGGCGGCCAGGTCTTCGCCCGCGAGATCGGCGGACAGGAAGCGTGCGGCCGGCGGACGGGCCATGCCGGCTGCGTCGATGCATTGCAGCTTGAACGACTGGGTTGCCGGATGGTCGACCTCGTAGATGCGCAGGTCCCGCGCGGCCGGCGACAGGCGCAGGGCATAGCTGTCGAAGCCGGCACCCACCAGCACGTACTGGCGCACGCCACGCCCGACCGCCTCGGCCAGCGCGTCCTCCGTGAAGCGGGAGCGCGTGATCACGCCGGTGTAGGAGGACGTGGCGCGCAGGGCGCGGTCGGCAAAGGCCGGCAGGTCCGCTGCGGCTGCCGCGCGTTCCGGCTCCGGCAGGCGGTCCACGGCGCGCTGCGCCACCGCCTTGCGCACGCTGCCCGGCACGAGCCGTTCGCCCCAGGGGTCGTCCAGCAGCGGCAGCGGGTCGAAGCGGCCATGCAGCGACCGCATCAGCGCGGTGACGAGGGCCGTGCGGCTGGGGGTGGAGGCTTCCATCGGGCGATGATGCCATGCGTGCCGCAACGCACTGCCTCAATACAGGTACACGGCCCCTGCTCCCGGCACGCTGGCGTCGGCCTGGTCACCCTGGATGCCGGTGGCGGCGCTCGGGTCCTGCGGCCCGCCGATCGCCAGCAGGCTGCCATCGCCGGACAGCGCCAGTCTCAGCCCGAACTCCGCGGTGGACGAGGGGTTGGGCGCCTTCAGGTAGGCGGAGTGCGACCATGTCCCGCCCGTGCGCGTGAACACATAGGCCGCGCCCGCCGCATTGATGCTGTTGTCGGCCGGGTCGGCGGTGAACCCTGCACCGCCGCCGGCTTCGAACGCCGCACCCGCGGCCAGCGTGTTGCCGTCGGCGGAGAGTGCCACGGCCCAGCCCAGCCCGTCACCCTGGCCGGTGTTGGAAGCCTTGAGGTAGGCCTGTTGCGACCAGGCCGTCCCCGCGCGGGTAAAGACGTAGATGGCGCCGGCGCCGGGCATGCTGTTGTCCGCCTGGTTGCCGCCGACGCCCGAGGCCGCGCTCGCCTCCCCATAGGCAGCGACGGCCATCGTGCTGCCGTCGGCGGAAAGCGCCAGAGCGTTGCCGAAGAGGTCGCCGGCGTCGGTGTTGGACGCCTTGACGTAGGCCTGCTGCGACCAAGCCCCACCCGCGTGCGCGAAGACGTAGACAGCCCCGGCCGAGTTGAGCGACGCATCCGCCTGGTTGCCGTCGATGCCCGTGGCATTGCTCGTGTCGTAGCCCGAGACCGCCACCGTGCCGCCGTCCGAGGAGACGGCCACTTTCTTTCCGAAGAAGAGGTTCTGCCGCGGGTTCGAGGCCTTGAGGTAGGCTTCCTGGCTCCATAGGCCGGCGTTGCGGCGGAAGAGGTAGGCCGCCCCCGCGCCCACCAGGCTGTTGTCCGCCTGGTTGCCCCCGACGCCGCTGGCCGAACTGCTCTCGCCCCAGGCTCCCACGGCGAGCAGGGTCCCGTCGCCGGACAGGCCGAGGCCGTCCCCGAAAAGGTCGCCCGCATCGGCATTGGTGGACTTGAGGTAGGCCTCTTGCGACCAGGTGCCGGCCGTACGGGTGAAGACGTACACGGCGCCCGCGCTGCCTGAGGAGTCGTCCGCCTGGTTGCCATTGATGCCGGTGGCGGCGCTTCGCTCGTAGGGTGCGCCCACGGCCAGGGTGCCTCCGTCGGCCGACAGGCTCACGATCATGCCGAACTGGTCGCCCGCCCCGGTGTTCGACGCTTTCAGGTAGGCCTGCTGCGCCCAGGCGCCGCCGGTGCTGCGCACGAAGACGTAGACCGCGCCCGAATTGCTGGCGCTGTTGTCCGCCTGGTTTCCATCGATGCCGGTGGCGGCGCTGTCCTCGTAGGGCGCGCCAACGGCCAGGGTGCTGCCGTCGGCCGAGAGCGCGACGGCGCGGCCGAACCCGTCCGGGCCCGAGCTGGAAGCCTTGAAGTAGCCGATGGCCTTGGTGAGGTCGGGCGTGACCGGCAGCGATGCCGCGCTGCATCCCACGGCGTTGCAGGCCTCGACGCGGTACTGCGCGTTGAGGCGGGTATGCAGCAGGTCGGGCGGCGTGTAGGTGGCCGAGGCGGCCGCCACCGGCGCACCGACCGCTACCGCCGCCTCGGGCCCGGCGCCGTCGAGGTCTTCGAGCAGGCGATAGCTGGTGGCATCGGCTACCGGGGCCCAGCTGAAGGCCAGGCTCTTCACGCCGTAACTCACGGCCAGTCCCGACGGAACGGCGGGGATCTGCGTCTCCACCGTGGGCGGTGCCGCAGGCGGTGCGGCGGGCGAGGTGGAATCGCCATCGCCGCAACCCGCGAGGATCGCGGTGAGGAGGATCGCGGAACCCAGGAAGAACTTCATGCGCAGGCCCATGGAACGACGTCGCCGCGGATGCTACGGACGCGTTCGCGATCTGTCTGTCCTCAGAACTGGTGACAGTTGTGCGCGGGCCGCGGATTCAATCCGCCCGGATCCCCGCCGCCCGGATCACCGGCCACCACTTCTCGATCTCCGCCTTCTGCAGTTGCGCGAGCGCCTCGGGCGTCTGCTGCTCGCGCGGGAAGATCTCGTGCCCCAGATCGGACATGCGGGCACGAACCGGCCGTTGCCGCCGCCTCAAGGCGCGCGCTTCAGCAGGGAGGTTCGCACGGGCACCGCGGGGCCGGCCCCCTTCAGCACCGTGGCCACGTCGCCGGGCTCGTTCACGACCTCCACGCGCGTGATGGTGTTGAAGTCGTTGCGGTGGTAGCGCAGCGTGCCGATGTAGACCGCCTTGGCGTCGGCGGGCACGTCGAAGTACAGGCCGCCGGGGAACCAGAGCTTGCTGCGGTCCAGGCCGTCCAGGAAGGTGGCGCCGCCGTTGATGTACGTGCGCCGCCGCGGCATCTTCACCATGAAGGGCTGGCCCCAGTCGGCCTCCACGCTCGCCTGGAAGTCGACGGCATCGCCGCGGCCGGTGCGCACCGGCTTGAACTCGGGGCCCGTCGCCATCCAGAAGCGGAACATGCGGTCTTCGCCGATCACGTTCCAGTGGGACTTCTGCTCGCCCTTTTCCAGCGGCGGCACCAGTTCGATCTTGCCGATCACGACGACCTCGCCGTCACCCGCCTTCAGGTCGGCGGCCTCGGGCACGGCATGCGGCACGGCGCACGCCGCCAGCAGCAGGCAGGACAGGAGCGCGAGGAGCTTCTTCATCTACAGGCGCGCCAGTTCACGCCGGATGCGGTCGGCCATCACCTGGTTTTCCGTCGTGTGCTTGAGGACTTCCTCCAGCATCTCGCGCCGGGACGGCGCATTCGACGCCGGCACCACTTCGAACTTGCCCTCCTCGAACCAGCCGGTCTTCATGTCCCGCAGCTTGTAGGAACCCAGGTGGTACACGCCCGGCGTCCGGACGACCACGGCGCCGACATCATCGCCCTGCTTGCCGAAGTTGTAGGCGTAGGTCGTGTTCCCGCACAGGATGCCGAGGCACTTCTCGCCGCGCAGCACGTCGAGCTTGTGCGCTCCGATGGCCAGCGCGGTGGACCAGAACAGGATGCCGCCCTTGTATTCCACGAACGCCATGGGGTAGTAGGGCTCGGCGGTCTTCGGGCGGTACTGCTGGACGTAGATGCTGCTGATGTGGTTCGGCGACGCGTCCTTGATGTCGACCCAGCCGTAGCCGACGGAGCGGTCGCTGAAGTCGGTGACCTGCGTCGTGCCGGCGCAGGCGGCCAGCAGCACGGCGGCAAACACCAGTGCGATGCGCTTGAACATGGACATGGCTTCTCCCTCCCGGATCGTTGCTCTCCAGGAGGGAATTACAGGGCGCCGGCAACGCACCGCACCGTGCCGACTCCACGCGCCGGCAACGGCTTGGACGAGGGGCGAGACATGCCCGACGAGCGGCGCGAGGGGCGTCTACATTCCCATTACTTCCGCGAAGCGCTCGCCTTCCGCGCTCTGCTGCAGCGCCCACATCTCCGCATAGCGGCCGCCGCGCGCCAGCAGCTCCTGGTGGGTGCCGCGCTCGATGATGCGACCCAGCTCCATCACCAGGATCTCGTGCGCGTCCACCACGGTGGACAGGCGGTGCGCGATCACCAGGGTGGTCTTGTTCTGCGCCGCGCTCTTCAGCTCCTGCTGGATCGCGCGCTCGTTGGCGCTGTCCAGGGCCGAGGTCGCCTCGTCGAAGATCAGGATGGGCGGGTTCTTCAGCAGCGTGCGGGCGATCGCCACGCGCTGCTTCTCGCCGCCGGAGAGCTTGAGCCCCCGCTCGCCCACCATGGTGGCATAGCCCTTGGGCGTGGACAGGATGAAGTCGTGGATGCGCGCTGCGCGCGCGGCCTCCTCGACCTCGTCGCGGCCGGCGCCGGGACGGCCGTAGGCGATGTTGTATTCGACCGTGTCGTTGAACAGCACGGTGTCCTGCGGCACGATGCCGATGGACTGGCGCACGCTGGCCTGCGTCACCTCGCGCACGTCCTCGCCCGCGATGGTGATGCGGCCCTGCTGCACGTCGTAGAAGCGATAGAGCAGGCGCGCGAGCGTGGACTTGCCGGATCCCGAAGGACCGACCACCGCGACGGTCTTGCCCGCGGGGATCTCGAAGCTCACGTCGTGCAGGATGGTGCGGGCGGGTTCGTAGGCAAAGGTGACGTGCTCGAAACGGACCGTCCAGTCGCCGCCGTGCAGCGGCTGCGCGCCCGGCGCGTCGGCCACCTCGCGCTCCCTTTCCATCAGCGTGAACATCTTGTCCAGGTCCGTGAGGCTCTGCTTGATCTCGCGGTACAGGACGCCCAGGAAGTTGAGCGGGATGTACAGCTGGATCATGTAGGCGTTGACCATCACCAGGTCGCCCAGCGACATGCGCCCGTCCACCACGCCCAGCGTGGCGCGCCACAGCATGGCCACCAGGCTGATCGCGATGATCAGCTGCTGCCCCGTGTTCAGCATGGACAGCGTGGTCTGCGCCTTCAGCCGGGCCCGGCGCAGGCGCCTGAGGCTCTCGTCGTAGCGGCCGGCTTCGAACTCCTCGTTGTTGAAGTACTTGACCGTTTCGTAGTTCAGGAGCGAGTCCACCGCCTTGGTGTGGGCGGCCGAATCGAACTCGTTGGCCTCGCGCCGGTACTTCGTGCGCCACTCGGTGACGCTGACCGTGAACGTGATGTAGACGACCAGCGCGGCGATCGTGATCCAGGCGAACCAGACGTCGAACTTCACCGCCAGGATCGTCAGCACCATCGCCACCTCGATCAGCGTGGGCACGATGCTGTAGAGCGAGTACGAGATCAGCGACTCGATGCCGCGCACGCCGCGCTCGATGTCGCGGGTCATGCCGCCGGTCTGCCGCTCCAGGTGGAAGCGCAGCGACAGCGCATGCAGGTGCCGGAAGGTCTGCAGCGCGATGCTGCGCGCCGCGCCCTGCGTGGCCTTGGAGAAGACCAGGTCGCGCAGTTCCGTGAACAGCGACGTGGACAGCCGCAGCAGCCCGTAGGCCACCAGCAGGCCGACCGGCACCACCAGGACGGCCACCGGGTTGCCCGGCTTCACGTTCATGGCGTCCACCAGGTGCTTCAGCAGCCAGGGCACGCCGACGTTGGCCAGCTTGGCGCCGATCATGAACAGCAGCGCGGCCAGGCCGCGCCACTTGTAGTCCCACAGGTAGGGGAACAGGCGCTTGAGGGTGGTCCAGTCGGACCGCGGCTGCGCCGCGGCACCCGTTGCCGGAAGGGGAAGGGAGGAGGTCAGTTCGCCGGCGCGGCGCATGGGGGACAATCCGGATCAGTCTCAGTTCCGCAAATTGTGCCCATGTCCGACATTGCAAGTGATTCCTTTCCGCACGGCCCCGCCTCTCCCCCTTCCGACAAGGAGCTGGTGCTCAAGGTGATCCCCATGCCGGCGGACACCAACGGCAACGGCGACATCTTCGGCGGCTGGGTCATGGCGCAGGTGGACCTGGCCGGCTCGGTGATCCCCGCGCGCATCATCAAGGGGCGCATGGCGACCGTGGCCGTGAAGGAATTCATCTTCAAGCAGCCGGTCCGGGTGGGCGACATCCTGAGCCTGTACTCGTCCGTCACGCGCATCGGCCGCACGTCGATCACGGTGGACGTGGAAGTGTTCGCCGAACGCTTCCGCGCCCAGGGCGAGTTCGTGAAGGTGACGGAGGCGCTGCTGACGTATGTGGCGATCGACGAGGAGGGGAAGCCGAAGCCGATCGCGAAGTAGCCGTCATTCCCGCGCAGGCGGGAATCCAGGGCTCCCGCCTGGAAGCTCGCCGCTGCGCGGCGAGTCTGGGAAGCCCTGGGTCCCCGCCTCCGCGGGGACGACGGAAGGTTCAGAACTTCCCGTGCCGCCCCTCCCCGCCGGCAAACCGGGCGGCCCCTTCCAGCGCATCCGGGATCCTCTTCTTGCTGCGCTCCCACTCCGCGCGCAAGGCCTCGGGCAGGTCCTTGCCCCACTGCTCGTAGGCGTTCATCCGGTCGGCCCGCATCGTCTCCTGCGGGAACTTGCATAGCGTCTGCGCCAGGGCGACGGCCTCGTCGCGGCCCATCCCGTTCGGCACCACCCGGTTGGCCAGCCCGATCCGCAGCGCCTCGTCGGCTTCCACCTTGCGGCCGGTGAGGATCAGGTCCATGGCGTGCCCCATGCCGATGAGCCGGGGCAGGCGCACCGTGCCGCCGTCGATCAGCGGCACGCCGAAGCGGCGGCAGTAGACGCCGAAGTAGGCGTCCTGCTCCATCACCCGCAGGTCGCACCAGAGCGCCAGTTCCATCCCGCCTGCCACGGCCGCGCCGCTGACGGCCGCGATCACGGGCTTGGACAGCAGCAGGCGTGACGGTCCCATGGGGGCGCGGGCGCGCTCTTCGCCCGGCCGGAAGTCCAGCGCCGACAGCACCGCATCCGCCTGGCCCGCCATGCGGGCGCCCGCCAGCAGGTCCCAGCCGGAACAGAAATGCCCGTTCGCGCCATGGAACACGGCGACCCGCGCATCGGCGTCCGCGTCGAAGGCAACGAAGGCCTCGTACAGGCGCAGGGCCGTCTCGCCCTCCACGGCATTGCGCACTTCGGGCCGGTCCAGGGTGACGACCGTCACCGCGCCCAGCTTCTCCACGCGGACGGCAGCGGTTTCCATGCGGGGCATTACACCGCAATGCGATCCGCGGCGCGAGAGGGCCCCCGGGGCAGCCGGATGCGGTACGCTCGTCCGGATGAGCCCGCCCAACCCCCTCAAGGACACCGAGCTCGAGTTCAAGTCGCTGCTGTTCCTGGTAGGCGTGGCCACGGTGCTGTTCGCCCTGGTGCTGAAGCCGCTGTTCGGCGCCTTGTGCTGGGCGGTCTTCATCGCCCTCGTCTTCTGGCCGATGCACCGGCGCTTCCTCCGCGGCAGCAAGGGGCGCCGCAACGTGGCGGCGGCGGCTTCGCTCACCGTGGTCCTGCTGATCGTGATCCTGCCGCTGGCCCAGCTCGCGACCTCCATCACGCAGGAAGCGACCGTGCTCGTGACGAAGATGCGCGCGGGGGAGATCCAGTTTTCCGCCTACTTCGAGCGCATGGTGCAGACCCTGCCCGCGTGGGCCCGCACGATCCTGGAGCACTTCGGGCTCGCGGACCTGAGCCTGCTGCAGCAGAAGGCGATCGAGACCCTCGGCAACAGCAGCCGCGCCGTCACCACGCGCGTGGTGGGCATCGGGCAGGTGACGCTGAACTTCCTCGTCTCCTTCTTCGTGATGCTGTACGTGCTGTTCTTCCTGTTCCGCGACGGCGATCGCCTGGCGCAGTCCGTGGCGCGCGCCATCCCGCTGCATCCGCAGCATACGCACCGCCTGCTTACGCAGTTCGCCACCGTCGTCCGGGCCACGGTCAAGGGCAACATCCTCGTGGCGCTGGTGCAGGGCGCCCTCGGGGCGCTGGCCTTCTGGTTCCTGGGCCTGGTGGGCGCGGTGCTTTGGGGCGCGGTGATGGCGGTGCTGTCGCTGCTGCCCGCGGTCGGCGCCATCCTGGTCTGGGGGCCGGTGGCGGTCTACTACCTGATCAGCGGCGAGTTCGTGCGCGGCATCGGCCTGGCCCTGTGGGGCACGCTCGTGATCGGCCTCGTGGACAACGTGCTGCGGCCGATCCTGGTGGGCAAGGACACGCGCATGCCCGACTACCTGGTGCTGGTGGCCACGCTGGGCGGCATCGTGGTGTTCGGCCTGAACGGCTTCGTGATCGGGCCGGTGATCGCGGCGGTGTTCCTGGTCAGCTGGGAGATGCTGGCTTCCGCGCGGGAGCAGCCGACGGCGCCGCCGCCCGCATGACCGGCTGCTAGGATCAGGTCGCCATGCAACCCGTCGCGACGCCCCGCAGCACGCCCCGCCAGAACCGCGAACGCGTCCTGGCGGCGATCCGCGCCGCCGCCATCGCGGAATTCAGCGAGAACGGCCTCAAGGGCACGTCCACCCAGGCGATCGCCGCGCGCGCGGGCCTCACCAAGCCGCAGCTGCACTACTACATCCGCGGCAAGGAGGAACTGTACGAGGAGCTCCTGATGTCGGTGGTGGCGGACTGGAAGGACATGTTCGATCCCGGCTCCAGCGACCCGGGCAAGGTGCTGGGCGCGTACGTCCGCAGCAAGATCGCCCTCGCCTTCGACAAGCCGGAGATCTCCCGCATCTTCACGCGCGAAGTGCTCGATGGCGGCCAGAACCTCGACAAGTTCTGGCCCGACGCCCGCAAGCGCACGCGCGAGAAGGTCGCGGCCATCAACGGCTGGATCGCCAAGGGGCTGATGCAGCCGGTGGACGCGCACATGCTGCTGATGGCGATCTGGGCGATGACGCAGTTCTATGCCGACTCCGCGCTGCAGGTGCAGCAGCTGCGCAAGCCCTCGCAGGCGGGCTGGCAGCCGGAACGCGAGGCGCTCGTGGAGGAGCTGACGCGCTTCGTGCTGCGCGGCTGCGGGATCGCCGGCTAGGACGCGAGCACCAGTCCAAGCGCGATCGCCGCCGGCAGCGCCTGCACGAAGAGGATCTTGCGGCTGGCGGTCGCCGCGCCATACACGCCGGCCACGATGACGCACAGCAGGAAGAAGACCTTCACGCCGCTGCCCGCGGGGCCGAGGAACAAGCCCCACAGCAGCCCCGCCGCGAGGAAGCCGTTGTAGAGGCCCTGGTTGGCCGCCAGGACCTTGGACGCGCGGGCTGCCTCCAGCGTCTGGCCGAAGGCCTTGAGGCCGGCCGGCTTGTCCCACAGGAACATTTCCAGCACGAGGAACCAGGCGTGCAAGAGGGCCACGAGGGCGACGGCGATGGAAGCGGCGATGGACAAGGAACTCCCCGGGATGCGCGCAGCGCGAACCGGCGGAGTCTGAAGGAGAAGGCGCGGCGCGGCAAGCGCGCTACGCCGGGGCCGTCGCGGCGGCCGGCAGTCCCAGGCGGCGCCGCAGCGAATCCTCGTACTCCCAGTCGGCGGCGCAGTCGCTGTCGCAGAACAGGCGTTCGCGGGCCAGCCCGTCGCCGCCGCAGTAGTGGCAGGCACCCGTGGCATGCAGGCCACCGGAGCGGCTGCGCTGCGCGGCCAGCGCCTGCGTCAGGTAGCGCTGTTCGGAATCGAAGGCGATGTCTGCTTCGTCGGCCATGGTGCACCTCCTGGAAGGGTGAGGTGCATTCTTGGCCGGCGCCCGCGCGCGACCGGTGCTCAGCTTGCCCGAGTCACTGTAGGACCCCTGCCGGTCGGCAGGCCGGCGACCGGCTAGCGTCCCGGCGGGGTCTTCGCGGCGGTCGGGGTGGCCCCCGCGGCAATCGCGACGCGCACCGGCTTGGCGGCCGTGGTGACGCCGTCGTTCGCGTTGTTCACGAGCTCCAGCCGCAGCGTGGCCTCGCCGCCGGGCGGGGCCAGCCAGACTTCGGTCTGCCCGCCACGGAAATCCAGCACCTCGCTGCGCGCACCCGGCCGGTCGACGACCAGGCGGAAATGCTGCGTGTCGGGCGCCTGCGCCGCCGCGTGCGCGATGTTGTAGCCGGTGGCGTGGAACTGCACCCGGAACGGCGTCCGCAGCGACGCGCCTTCGGCCGGCGCCAGCAGCTCCGCGCGCGGCGGTCCCTGCAGCTGCGCGGCGGTGGCCGCGGTCTGTTGCTTCACGGTCACGCGCACCGGCTTGCTGTAGACGAAATAGGGCAGGTGGCCCTGGTCGGCCAGCAGCAGCATGAGCGTGTGCGTGCCCGGCTGCAGGTTGATCACCGCCTCCATCTGCCCCTTGCCGAAGTGCACGTAGCGCTCCGTGAACGGCAGCGGCTTCTGGAAATCGAGCGGCAGCGCCTGGTCCACCAGCAGGTGGTGATGGCCGGCGCGCCCGGCCGTCCGGCCCGCGGGCACGATGCCGCGCATCGAGAGGCCGAAGCGCACGAGGAAGGGCGACTCCACCACGGCGCCGTCCTGCAGGTTGGTGAAGTACGCCGCCGGTTCCCGCGCGGGGGGCGGCACGACCCAGGGGTGCAGCACCGCATCGGCGTCGACGGGCGGTTCCGCCGGCGCGGCGAAGGCGCGCACGCAGATGGCGGCCAGCAGGAACAGTGCTGACGGCAGCTTGGCCATGGGTCCCCTCCTTGTCGGGCGTCCAATGTACGTGCGAAGGAGGGCAGGCGCCGCGTGCCTTTCGCACGCTTTTGCCGGGCAGGCGACGGCGCGTCCCCGGCTGGCACACCCCTTGCTCAATTTGACCAATCAGTCAAATTGATCGGTCAAGACTTGAGCATGTCCCGCCCCGCCCGCGCCATCCCGGTGCACATCGGCTGACGAAGCGCACCAATGCACGTCCTCGTCGTCTACTGCCACCCCGTCGAGACCAGCTTCGCCTCGGCGCTGCACCAGGAGGTGCTCGCGAACCTGCGCGCCGCCGGGCACACGGTCGACGACTGCGACCTGTACGCCGAAGGCTTCAACCCGGTGATGTCGCGCGAGGAGCGGCTGGGCTACCACGACGTGCCCGCCAACCGCCTGCCCATGGCCGGGTACGTCGAGCGCCTGCAGAAGGCCGAGGCGATCGTGTTCTGCTTCCCGACCTGGTGCTTCGGCCTGCCGGCGATGCTGAAGGGCTTCTTCGACCGCCTCTTCATGCCAGGCGTGGCCTTCGACCTCAGCGACCCCGCCGACGTCAAGCCGATGCTCACGCACATCCGCCGGATCGCCGCCGTCGTCACGTATGGCCGCCCGCGCTGGATGGCCTGGTACATGGGCGACCCGCCGCGGCGCATCGTCACGCGCTACCTGAAGCGGCTCACGGGCAACCGCGCCCGCGCCGACTACCACGCGTACTACCACATGAACGTCGCGACCGAACCGCGGCTCACGGCCTTCAAGCGGCGCGTGGGTGCGGCGATGGCGCGCTTCGCCTGAACACCGAGGACCGCACCCCATGATGCACGGCTACATCCCCCCGCACCGTTTCCTGCCCTACCTGAGCTGGACGGAGATCGACGCGCTGCCCGACCGGGAGAACACGGTGATCGTGCTGCCGGTCGGCGCCATCGAGCAGCACGGGCCGCACCTGCCCTGCGCCGTCGACAGCGTGATCTCCGCCGGCGTGCTGGGCAAGGCGCTGGAGAAGCTGCCGTCGGAAGTGCGCGCCTTCGGCCTCGCGCCCATCACCTACGGCAAGAGCGACGAACACCTGCACTTCCCAGGCACCATGACCTTGACCGGCCCCACGCTGCTGAACGTGGTGCAGGAGATCGGCGAATCGGTCTACCGCGCGGGCTTCCGCAAGCTGCTGCTCGCCAACGGCCACGGCGGCCAGCCGCAGGTGCTGGAGATGGCCGCGCGCGAGCTGCGCCTGCGCCACGGCGACTTCGTGATCGTCCCGTTCCACGTCTCGCGCCTGCCCAATGCCTCCGGCAAGTACGTGAGTGAACAGGAGAAGAAGCTCGCGATGCACGCCGGCCACTCCGAGACGGCGCTGATGCTGGCGCTGGCGCCCGAGACGGTGCACATGCAGCGCGCCGTCGCCAACTTCCCGCCGGTGTTTCCCTCGAAGATCCTGTCGCAGGACGGCCGTCCCGCCTGCGCCTGGACCGCCCGCGACTTCGGCCCCAGCGGCGTGATCGGCGACCCGCACGGCGCCACCCGCGCGCAGGGCGAGGAGATCCTCGACACGCTGTCCGACAGCTGGGTCACCGCGATCACCGACCTGTTCCGCATGGACTGGGTGGTGCGTGACGTGCCGTCCTGGGGCCACGTGCACCAGCGCGGGCACATCGAGTCGGGCACCCGCTGAGCGCGCCCACGGCGCGCAACTTGCAAGAAGCATCGCACCGTCTTTTCCAACAAGAGAGGCCTCCCATGCAATCCCTGCTCTCCCGCTCCCTCCTCGCCGCCTGCGGCCTCGCCTTCGCCTTCGCCGCGCAGGCCGAAGAGAAGTTCACGTACATGACCAACTGGTACGCGCAGGCCGAGCACGGCGGCTTCTACCAGGCCGTGGCGACGGGCATCTACAAGAAGTACGGCCTGGACGTCACGATCAAGATGGGCGGCCCGCAGGTCAACATCATGCAGCTCATGGCCGTGGGCCAGGCCGACTGCATCATGGGCTCCAGCGACCTGCAGATGATGATCGCGCGCTCCGGCGGCCTGCCGGTGACCACGGTCGCGGCGGTGTTCCAGAAGGACCCGCAAGTGCTCATCTCCCACGACGACGTCAACGGCTTCGAGGACATGAAGGGCAAGACCATCTTCATCGCCCCGACGGCGCAGCGCGGCTACTGGCTGTGGCTGAAGCAGAAGTACGGCTTCACCGATGCCCAGACGCGTCCCTACACCTTCAACATCCAGCCCTTCGTCGCCGACAAGGACGCGGTGCAGCAGGGCTACCTCACCTCGGAGCCGTTCGCGATCCAGAAGGCGGGCGTCAAGGCGAAGGCGCACCTGTTCGCCGACAAGGGCTGGACGTCCTACGCCACCACCATCTCCTGCATGGACAGCACGGTCAAGGACCGCAGCAAGGCCGTCGGCGCGTTCGTGAAGGCGACGATGGAAGGCTGGAAGTCCTACCTGGCCGACCCCGCGCCGGCCAACGCCCTGATCAAGAAGGACAACCCCAGCATGACCGACGAGCAGCTCGCGTACAGCGTGGCCAAGCTCAAGGAGATGGGCATCGTCACCGGCGCCGATGCGCCGAAGATGGGCATCGGCATGCTGGACGACCAGCGCATCGCCACGAACTACAAGTTCCTGGTGGACAACAAGCTGATCGAGCCGGAGAAGGTCAAGGTCTCGGAGGCCTACAACCTGACCTTCGTGAAGGACGCGAAGGTGATGCCGTGATCCGCGAGCCCGCCGCGGCGCTGGCCCCGGCCGCGCCCGCCATCGAGGTCCTGTCCGCGCACAAGACCTACCCGAACGGCACCACGGCGCTGCAGCCGGTCGACCTCACCGTGCCCGAGGGCGAGTTCGTGACGCTGCTGGGTCCGTCCGGCTGCGGCAAGAGCACGCTCCTGAAGATGGTCGCCGGCCTGCTGGAGCCTACCGACGGCCGGCTGCTCCTGTGGCGCAAGCCGGTCCGGCAGATGGACGAAGCGGGGCGGAAGCTGGCGTTCGTCTTCCAGTCGCCCACGCTCATGCCGTGGGCCAGCGTGGCAACCAACGTGCGCCTGCCGCTGGACCTGGCCGGCGTGCCGCGCAGCGAGGCCGACGCCCGCGTCGCCGACGCACTGGCGCTGGTGGGCCTCGCGAAGTTCGCCAAGGCCCTGCCGCGCAACCTGTCCGGCGGCATGCAGATGCGCGTGTCCATCGCCCGCAGCCTGGTGGTGCAACCCGACCTGCTGCTGATGGACGAGCCCTTCGGCGCGCTGGACGAGATCACGCGCCACAAGCTCGACGCCGACCTGCTCCATCTCTGGCGCGAGAAGAAGCTCACCGTGATGTTCGTGACGCACTCGATCCACGAGGCCGTCTACCTGTCCAACCGCGTGGTCATGATGGCCGCGCGGCCGGGACGCATCGTGGAGGAGGTCGTGATCGACGAACCCTACCCCCGCACGCCCGACTTCATGGTGACGCCGCGCTTCGCGCAGTACGCGAAGCGCCTGCAGGACAGCCTGCTGCGCGCATCGCAACAGAACGAGGAAGAAGCCCTGTCGTGAAACCCGCCGCCGCCAAGGTCCTCTATCCGGCGATCGTCGCCGTCGTCCTGCTCACGCTGTGGCAGGGCCTGGTGACCGGCTTCAAGCTGCCGCCCTACCTGGTGCCTTCGCCCTTCCTGATGCTGAAGACGCTGGTCACCGACTGGCAGACGCTGGGCATGGCGTTGCTCTTCACGCTGAAGATCACCTTGTTCTCCTTCCTCGCCGCGGTGGTGGTGGGGGTGCTGGTGTCCTTCGTGTTCGTGCAGAGCCGGCTGATCGAGACGGCCTTGTTCCCCTACGCCGTGCTGCTGCAGGTGACGCCCATCGTGGCGGTCGCCCCGCTGATCATCATCTGGGTCAAGAACCCGACGGCCTCGCTGGTGATCTGCGCGACGCTGGTGGCGCTGTTCCCGATCATCTCCAATACCACGCTGGGGCTGCGCAGCATCGATCCCGACCTGCAAAGCTATTTCCAGATGAACCGGGCCAACCGGCTGCAAACGCTCGTCCGCCTGCGCGTGCCCAGCGCCCTGCCCTACTTCTTCGGCGGCCTGCGGATCTCCAGCGGGCTGGCGCTGATCGGCGCGGTGGTGGCGGAATTCGTGGCCGGCACCGGCGGCAACAGCACGGGCCTGGCCTATCAGATCCTGTTCGCCGGCTACCAGCTGAACATCCCGCGCATGTTCGCGGCCCTGCTGCTGATCTCGCTGACCGGCGTCGGCCTGTTCGTCCTGATGGCCTGGCTGTCGAAGCTGGCCCTGGGCTCCTGGCACGCGAGCGAGCTGTCCCGTGACTGAGAAGTCGAGTGTTGGGCGTTGGGCGTCGGGCGTGAGGACGCCTTCTTGTCGCCGAACGCTCGACGCCCAACGCTGAACCCATGAACGCCCCCATCCACCCCATCGAACAATTGCACGTCGCCCTGCCTGACCTGGACTGGGTCAAGGAGGCACCACGCATCCAGCGGCTGTCCCAGGATTTCTCCTGGTTCAGCCCGGTCCTGAAGCGGCAGCTGGGCGACAAGAGCGCCGACGCCGTCGTGCGTCCGCGCAACGAGGACGAGATCCGGCGGCTCGTGTCCCTCTGCGCCAGGCTGCGCATCCCCATCACCGTGCGCGGCGCCGGCACCGGCAACTACGGCCAGGCGGTGCCGCTGCAAGGCGGCGTGATCCTGGACATGAGCGGCTACAACCAGTTCCTGTGGGCGCGCGGCGGCGCGGCGCGCGCGCAGGCCGGCATGCGGCTGTGGGACCTGGAGAAACAGGCGCGCGCCGAATGCGGCATGGAACTGCGCTGCATGCCGTCCACCTACCGCAGTGCGACGTTGGGCGGCCTGTTCGGCGGCGGCTTCGGCGGCATCGGGTCGATCAACTACGGGCCGCTCGCCGCGCGCGGCAACGTCCTGGGCATCAAGGCGATCACCATCGAGGAGGAGCCCCAGGTCGTGGAGCTGCGCGGCGCCGAGGCGCTGCTGATGCACCACCTGTGGGGCACCAACGGCCTGGTGCTGGAGATCGAGCTGGCGCTGGCGCCGGCGCAGGACTGGAACGAATACCTGGTCGTCTTCGAGAGCTTCGACGCAGCGCTGGACTTCGGCCACGCGATCGCGGCCACGACAGGCATCGTCAAGCGCGAGGTGGGCTTCCTGTCCGCGGCGGTGACGCCCTACATGAAGCCGCTGGCGGAATTCCTGCCCGCGGGCCGGCACGCCCTGATCCTGGCGCTGGCGCCGGTGAGCGAGGCCGCCATGCTGGAACTGGCGGCGCAGCACGGCGGCACCGTCACCTACCGCAAGGAAGCGGAGGAGATCCGGCGCACGCACCGCACGCTGCTGGAATACACCTGGAACCACACGACCCTGGTCGCCTTCAAGGTCGACCGGAACATCACCTACCTGCAAAGCGCCTTCGTGGCCGGCCAGCACCTGGAGCAGGTGCGGCGCATGGAGAAGCTGCTGGGCGAGGAAGTGCTGATGCACGCCGAGTTCATCCGCAACCTCGAAGGCAACGTCACCTGCACGGCGCTGCAGATCGTGAAGTTCACGACCGAGGAACGGCTGCAGGAAATCATGCAGGTCTACCGCGACAACGGCGTGCGCATCAACGACCCGCACGTGTTCCTGGTGGAGGACGGCAAGGCGGGCGGAGCGCTGTCACAGGCCATGGTGGACACCAAGAAGCGCTTCGACCCGCTGAACCTGCTCAACCCGGGCAAGGTGCGGGCGTGGAAGGACGGGCTGCCCGCATGACGATGGGGCAACCCATGGCGAACTACGCCGCCGCGCGGCGCGCGGGCGATTTCGTCTTCGTCAGCGGCGTGGTGGCGGTGGATCCGGCGCGCAAGGCCATCGTGCAGTCCTACGAGGAACTGCCCGAAGCGGCCCGCGTGCAGCTGCGCACCCTGGGCTACGACACGGGGCAGATGACCGTGGACATTTACGAGGCGCCCATCGTCGCCCAGAGCTGGTTCGTGCTGGACCGCATCCGGCAGATCGCGCGCGAGCACGGTGCGGACATGGATGGCGCCGTCAAGCTGGTGCAGTACTTCCGCGACCTGCGCCACTACCCGTTCTACAACCGCGTCCGCGGGCTGTTCTACCCCGCCAACCCACCGGCCAGCACGGTGGTGGAAGTGGCACGGTTCATGCCTGGGGACGCGGCGTTGATCGAAGTGGAGGCGACGATCCATTTGAACCGTTGATCGGTGGGGTTCGCTGCGCTCACCGCCACCCTACGGATCCACCGCAAGCCGTAGGGTGGCGCGGCAAGGCCGCGGACGGTGAGCGAAGCGAACCCCACCGATCACCCGCCAGAGTAGAAGCAGGCAACGGCGAGAGCCGCGGGTCATTGCTCTGATTTTCCCGACCACCGCAACGGAGAATCCGATGAAATCTGCACTCACCGCCCTCACGCTCGCCGCCGCCGCCCTCGCGGCGCACGCGCAGGACAAGGTCACCTTCCTCACCTCCTGGTACGCGCAGGCCGAACACGGCGGCTACTACCAGGCCGTCGCCACCGGCCTCTACAAGAAGCACGGGCTGGACGTCACCATCAAGATGGGCGGCCCGCAGGTCAACCTGATGCAGGTGCTGGCCGCCGGCCAGGCCGACTTCGTCATGGGCAAGGACTTCCAGGTCCTGTCCGGGCTGGAACAGGGCATCCCGTCCACCACGGTGGCCGCCGTGTTCCAGAAGGACCCGCAGGGCATGATGACGCACCCGGACGTGAAGAGCCTGGCCGACCTGGGCGGCAAGACCATCCTCGTCGCCTCGAGCGGCCGCACCAGCTGGTGGCCGTGGCTGTCGAAGAAGTACGGCCTCAAGGACGAACAGACCCGCCCCTACGCCTTCAACCTGCAGCCGTTCTTCGCCGACGCCAACATCGCGCAGCAGGGCTTCCCCGGCTCGGAGCCCTTCACCGCGGAGCAGCAAGGGCACAAGGTCAACTTCTTCCTGTTCGCCGACGACGGCTATCCGCCCTACGGCAACACCATCGTCGCCATGCAGAAGACGGTGAAGGAGAAGCCCGACATGGTGCAGCGCTTCGTCAAGGCGACGCTGGAAGGCTGGAAGTCCTACCTGGCGAATCCCGCGCCCGGCAACGAGTTGATCAAGAAGGACAACCCGAAGATGGACGACGCCACCCTCGCCTACGGCGTCAAGCAGATGAACGCCCTGCACTTCTTCGACGGCGGGGATGCCGCGAAGCTGGGCCCCGGCGTGATGACCGACGCGCGCTGGAAGCAGACCTACGAGCTGATGGTGTCCAGCGGCCTGCTGAAGCCCTTGCCGGACTACCGGCAGGCCTACACGCTCGATTTCATCAAGGGCCTGAAGGCACAGTAGATCATGCTCGTCACCCGACAACCCGTGCTGCGCCGCTTCTGGTACGCCGTGATGCCCATGGCGAGGCTCGATGCCGGCCCGCAGCCTTTCACCTTGCTGGGCGAAGACATCGTGCTGTGGAAGAAGTCCGACGGCACGCCCGCCGCCGTGCGCGACCGCTGCTGCCACCGTACCGCGAAGCTGTCCAAGGGCTTCGTGGACGGCGACCACATCGCCTGCGGCTACCACGGCTGGCGGTACGACTGCAGCGGCGCCTGCGTGAAGATCCCGCAGCAGCCGGACCTGGCGATTCCCGCCGGCGCGCGCGTGCCGGCCTACCACTGCGCCGAGCGCTTCGGCTATGCCTGGGTCGCGCTGGACGCGCCGCTGCTGCCGCTGCTGGACGCGGCGGAGGAAAAGCTGGGCCACCGCCGCATCCACCAGTTCGACGAGACCTGGGCCACGGGCGCGCTGCGGCTGATGGAAAACTCCTTCGACAGCGCGCACTTCGCCTTCGTGCACGCGGGCACCTTCGGCCAGGGCGACCAGCCCAGGCCGAAGCACTTCGCGCTGGACGAGACGGACTACGGCTTCGAGGCCCGCATGGTGCTGGAGATCAACAACCCGCCGGTGTCGCACCGCATCACCGGCACCACCGATCCGGTCACCACGCGCACGTTTTCCAACCAGTGGCACCTGCCCTTCCTGCGCAAGCTGGGGCTGGCCTACCCGAGCGGCGTGCAGCACACGATCTACACCTGCGCCACGCCCATCGACGACGCCCGCATCCAGGTGATCCAGTGGCTGTACCGCAATGACACGGAGGAGGACTGCCCGGCGGCGCTCCTCAACGACTGGGACACGCGCGTGGTCCTCGAGGACAAGACCATCCTCGATGGCGGCGTCGATCCCGATGCGCCGGTGGACGTGGGCCGCCGCGACGAACAGGGCATGGCCAGCGACCGGCCCGGCATGCTGATGCGCAAGCGCCTGCTGGCGCTGCTGAGGGAACACGGGGAAACCGAGCAGCACGGGTGGACGCGGATCGTCCCCGTGCAGGAGAACGCCACATGCTGACCACCAAACAGAAGGTGCTGCGCCGCTTCTGGTACGCGCTGATGCCGATGTCCCACCTGGACGACGGCCCGAAGCCCTTCCGCCTCATGGGCGAGGACATCGTCCTGTGGAAGCAGGCCGACGGCACGCCCGCGGCCGTCGCCGACCGCTGCTGCCACCGCACCGCGAAGCTCTCCAGGGGCTTCGTGGAGAACGGCAACATCGTCTGCGGCTACCACGGCTGGACCTACGACTGCACCGGCACCTGCGTGCGGATCCCGCAGCAACCGGACCTGGCCATTCCCGCCGGCGCGAAGGTGCCGGCCTTCCGCGCGCAGGAGAAGTACGGCTACGTGTGGGTCGCGCTGGACGACCCGCTGCGCCCCATCCCGCACTTCCCCGAGGACGGCGCGCCCGGCTTCCGCCGCATCTTCCAGTTCTACGAGGAATGGCAGACCGCGCCGCTGCGGATGATGGAGAACTCCTTCGACAACGCGCATTTCTCCTTCGTGCACAAGGCCAACTTCGGGATGATCGACAACCCGAAGCCGGCGCCCTACCGGTTCACCGAGACCGACTACGGCTTCGAGGCCGAGACGCTGGTGCCGATCAAGAACCCGCCGGCCAGCTACCGCATCACCGGGACCGAAGAGCCGGTGACGCACCGGCACCTGGTCAACCGCTACTACCTGCCGTTCTCGCGCCGCTTCGGCTGCACCTATCCGGCGAGCGGCCGCGCCCACATCATCTACAACTGCGCGACGCCGATCGACGACGACCGCATGATGCTGGTCCAGTGGCTGTACCGGAACGACAGCGAGGCGGACTGCAGCACGCAGGAACTGGTCGAATGGGACAAGGCCATCACCATCGAGGACCGCGAGATCCTCGAAGCCACCGATCCCGACGCCTGCATCGACACCACCCGCAAGGTGGAATTCCACATGTCCTCGGACAAGCCGGGCCTCGTGATCCGCAAGCAGCTGCTGGAGCTGCTGCACGCGCACGGCGAGGAGGAAATCCACCGAGGCACCGAATCACTCCCCCGCCAGAAAGCCGTCGCATGACCAGCATCCTCGTCCGCCACGCCACCGCCCTCCTCACCGGCCTGAAGGGCGATGCCGCCCGCGCACAGGGCACCGACCTGCGCATCCGGGACGGGAAGATCGCCGCCATCGGCACGCTTGCGCCCGAACCGGGCGAGCGGCAGATCGACGCGAGCGGCTGCGCGATCTACCCGTCCTGGGTGAACACGCACCACCACCTGTTCCAGTCGCTGTTGAAGGGCGATCCGGTGGGCCTGAACGCCACCCTGACGCCCTGGCTCACCGCGACGCCGATGCGCCTGCGTCCGCTGATGACGGAGGACGACTTCCGCCTCGCCGCGCGCATCGGCCTCGTGGAACTGGCCCTCTCCGGTTGCGGCACGGTGGCGGACCACAACTACCACTACTACCCGGACATGCCGTACGACAGTTCGGCCATCCTGTTCGACGAGGCGCGGAAGCTGGGCCTGCGCTTCGTGCTGTGCCGCGGAGGCGGCACGCTGACGCGGCTGGAGACCAAGGACCTGTCGCCGCCCTCGCGGCCGGAGACGCTGGAGGGCTACCTGCGGGACATGCAGCGCCTGGCGAAGGACTTCCACGACCCCGCGCCCGACGCGATGCAGCGCGTGGTGATGGCGCCCACCACGCCGCCGCATTCCATGCTGCCGGCGGAGATGAAGGAGACGGCGAAGGTCGCGCGGGCGCTGGGCCTGAAGCTGCACTCGCACCTGTCGGAGACCGTGCACTACCACGACACCGTGTGGGACAAGCACAAGATGAAGCCCATCGCGTTCTGCGAGACCATCGACTGGCTCGGCCCGGACGTCTGGTTCGCGCACCTCGTGAAGCTCGATGACGACGAGATCGCCACGCTGGGGCGCACGCGCACCGGCATCGCCCACTGCCCGCAAAGCAACGGGCGCCTCGGCAGCGGCATCGCGCCCGTGCGCGCACTGGAAGCCGCCGGCGCGAAGATCTCCATCGGCGTCGACGGCGCCGCCTCCAACGAGGCGGCCGACATGATCTCCGAGACGCACGCGGCCTGGCTCATGGCGCGCGCGCGCGGCGGTGTCGAAGCGGTGGCGCACTACCGCGGCGGCGAGGGCGAAGGCGATGCCGCCGGCGTCACCGTGGAAGACGTCGTGCGCTGGGGCACCGCCGGAGGCGCCGAGGTCCTGGGCCTGGACGCCATCGGCACGCTCGAAGTCGGCAAGGCCGCGGACTTCTCCGTCTACGGCCTCGACCGCGATCCGCGCTACTTCGGCCTGCACGACCCCGCGATCGGCCCGGTCGCGAGTGGCGGCAATGCCGACTTGCGCTACCTGTTCGTGGCGGGAAGGGAGGTCGTGCGCGACGGCCGCCTGCCGCACCTGGACCTCGCCGAGCTGGGACGGCAGAGCCGCGACGCGGTCAGCGGGCTGCTGGCGCGCCTTTGACGGCCACCTTCAGGTCGCCGGCCGCCCGTTCCGCCCGGAAGCCCTTCACCGACGCCCAGCCAAGCCCCGCGAAGGTCGCGAGGAAGAGCAGTTGCGTGAGGGCGAAGGCAGGAGCGTTCGGTGCCGGCGCGAGGGCGGCCAGGGCCGGGACCTTCGCGAGCAATTGGGCGAGCAGCACGAAGACGTTCAGGTAGAGCGCCAGCACCGACGTGCCGGCGAACACGTCGCGCCAGTGGCCGGCGAGGTGCTTCCCGTAGAGGGCGAAGAGCGCGACCGCCAGGACCACGAGCGACAGTCCCCCGACCATGTGCGAAGGCAGCAGCTGCACGAAGGGGAACCCGAAGCCGGTCACGTTGGTGAGCACGGTCGTCGCCAGGAAGGCGGCCGTCCAGCGCCGGAACAGGACCCCCGCCACGAACCCGCCGGTGACGACCAGGCCGGCAACGATGCCGGCGACGCTCAGGATGACGTGGACCAGCGTGAAGGTGGGCAGGTCGAACAGCATCGGAACCTCCGGATGAGTGAATGAGGAGGCCGATTTGGCACCAGCGGCCGCGCGGCCGCAAGCTCGCCGAACGGCCGACCCGTGCTCCCGCCTTCAGGACCCGCGCGGCACCCTGCGGGCCGACAGGGCCAGCAGGCCCTTGATCCCGTAGATCACGATCAGCGTCCCCGCGAGGTCGCCGGTGAACATGGCGAGAAAGCCGCGCAACAGGTCGTCCTGCCCCCTCCAGGCGAAGTAGACGTGTTGCAGCAGCGGGCCGGCGACGGAGTAAGCAAGCACCAGCGCCAGCAGCCGGCGCGGCGTGAGATTGGCGAGCGACGCATCCAGCCCGTAGCGCCACCGGGCCAGGCGGTACACCCCATAGGGCGCGATCGTGGCGAGGATGCCGCCCCAGAAGGGCCGCTCGAACTGGCCGGGGAACACGAAGAGGAAGCTGGCCGCCCACGTCACGAACAGCAGGCCGACCGCGCCGGCCTCGGCGAACAGCAGGGTGGACAGCAGGCGCACGCCAGCGGGCAGGTAGACGAAGTGGATGCCCGGCACGAATTCCAGCTTGCGGAACAGCCACTCGTTGAGCGCCCGCATGGCGGCGAACACCACGATGGTGGCGAACACCATCGCGGCCTCCAGGCGCAGTTGCGCGGCGCTCACTTCGCCGCGGCCGGCGGCGGATCGACCCTCGTGACTCCCATGGGACAGCAGCGTAGCAGCCACCGTTTTGCAGCACAATCCTCCAGTGACACGAGAGAGCCACACCAGCAGGACCCGCGCCGGCGCGGACGTCTACCTGCGCTTCCTGCAGTTGTCCGAGGCCATCCGCGGCTTGCCCGCGCTGCCCCCGCTCGACCCGCTGGAGGAACGCATCCTCGCCTGGGTGGCGCGCGCGACGCGTGCGCACGAGCGCCTGTCGGTGCGCGACATGATGGCCAAGGACGAACTCGGCGCGCCCGCCACGATCCACGGCCGCCTGAAATCCATGCGCGAGAAGGGCTGGATCGTCCTGGCCGACACCGAGGACGCGCGCCGCAAGCAGGTGGAGCTCAGCGAAGACGCGCTGCGCCACTTCGCCCACCTCTCGCGCGCCGTCGTGAAGGCCGCCCGCGGCGCCTGAGCGCTTCACGCCCCCGCCGGGGTCTCTCCCTGGCGCGGCCCGTAGGCTGGCGTCGGCCACTGGCCGACGGAAGGTGAGCGCAGCGAACCCCAGCAGGCGGTGCGAGGTCACCCCGGCGGCGTCGTGCGGCGCAGCGGCGCCAGCAGGTGCTTCAGGCCGTTGTGGTCGATCTCGTGCATCAGCGCGAGCAGGCGCCCCAGCTCGCCGGGCGGGAAGCCGTCGCGCGCGAACCAGTTCAGGTAGTTGCCGGGCAGGTCGGCCAGCAGCGTGCCCTTGTACTTGCCGTACGGCATCTCGACCTGCACCAGGCGCTGCAGCGGGTCGCTCACGTTCCGGGCTCGTCCGTCCAGTGCGTGTGGAAGACGCCGGGGCGGTCGACACGCTGGTACTTGTGCGCCCCGAAGTAGTCCCGCTGCGCCTGCAGCAGGTTGGCCGGCAGCCGCGCGCTGCGCAGGCCGTCGTAGTAGGCCAGCGCGCTCGTGAAGCCCGGCGCCGGCACGCCCGCCAGTGCAGCGGCCGCGGCCACCTCGCGCAGCGCCTGCTGGCTGCGCGCCAGGGTGGCGGCCAGGGCCGGCGCCAGCAGCAGGTTGGACGGCACGGGCTCGGCGCGGAAGGCCGCGCGGATGTCCTCCAGCACGCGGGCGCGGATGATGCAGCCGGCGCGCCACACCGAGGCGATGTCGGCCAGCGGCAGCGACCACTGGTATTCCTTGTCGGCGGCCGCCAGCAGCTGGAAGCCCTGCGCGTACGAGCACAGGCGCGCGCCCTGGAACGCGAGGCGCAGCTGCGCCAGCAGCCGCGACGCGTCGTCCCTGCGCGCCGCCTCGGGGCCGGGCAGCACGCCGGCCGCCTCGACGCGCAGCGCCTTGGCCGAACTGAGCGCGCGCGCGAACACCGCCTCGCCCATGGTCGGCGCCGCGACGCCCAGGTCCAGCGCGGCCTGCGCTGCCCACTTGCCGGTGCCCTTCTGTTCCGCAGTGTCGAGGATCACCTCCACCAGCGGCTGGCCGGTGGCGGGATCGTCGCGCGAGAGGATGTCGGCCGTGATGGCAACGAGGTAGCTCTCCAGCTCGCCGCTGTTCCATTCGGCGAAGACGGCGCTTGCGGCCTTCGGCTGCAGGCCGGCCAGGCCACGCATCAGGTCGTACGCTTCGCAGATCAGCTGCATGTCGGCGTACTCGATGCCGTTGTGCACCATCTTCACGAAATGGCCCGACGCGCCGGACCCCATCCAGGCGCAGCAGGGCTGGCCGTCCGGGGCGCGCGCGGCAATGGCCTGCAGCAGCGGCTGCACCACGGGCCACGCATCCGGGTCGCCGCCCGGCATGATGGCCGGCCCCAGCAGGGCGCCCTGCTCGCCGCCGCTGACGCCGGCGCCGACGTAGAGGATGCCGGTACCGGAGAGCGCGCCCATGCGGCGCTGCGTGTCGGTGTAGCGGGTGTTGCCGCCGTCGATCAGCACGTCGCCGCGTGCGAGCAGCGGCCGCAGCTCCGCCAGCACGGCGTCCACGGCGGCGCCCGCGGGCACCATCATCAGGATGCGGCGGGGCCGCTCGAGCATGTCCACGAGCTGCTGCAGCGACGCGGCCACGATGCGCGGCGCCCCTTCGCCCGGCGCCTGGAGAAACTGGGTGCGCTTCGCCTCGTCGAGGTCGAAGCCGGCCACGGCAAACCCGTGGCGCGCGAGGTTTCGCCCGAGGTTGAGGCCCATCACGCCCAGGCCCACGACGGCGACCTCGGCGCGCTTGCTGGCAGTCATCACTTTCCTTCGTATTCGCGGCGCGAGACGATCCGCGCCGGCCCGCATCTTGACACGGAGGGCAAAGCCCGCGCTTCAGTCCGGCAACCCGTGCAGCGCGTGGAGCTCGCGCAGGAGGATGCGCGCCGTCGCTTCGTTGGTGGCGCACGGGACGTCGTGCACGTCGCAGGCGCGCACCAGGGCATTGATGTCGGGCTCGTGCGGCTGCGCCGTGAGCGGGTCGCGCAGGAAGATGATGAGGTCCAGTCGGCCCTCGGACAGGCGCGCGCCGATCTGCAGGTCGCCGCCCAGCGGACCGCTCAGGAGCCGCTCCACCGGCAGGCCCGTGGCCTCCACGATGCGGCCGCCGGTGGTGCCGGTGGCGCACAAGGTGCAGCGGGCGAGGACCGCCTGGAACTCGCGCGCGAGCGCCACGATCGCATCCTTCTTGCGGTCGTGGGCCACGAGGGCGACGCGGACGGGTTGTTGCTGCGGGCGCATGGTGCGAGCATAGCCCAGCGCCGGACCAGACTGCGTGGTGCCGGCGCCCGCGGCCCTCAGGCGATGATGTAGGCGGCGGCGCCGGTGGCGAGGAGCCGGCCCTCCGCGCCCGTGAACTCCATGCGCGTGCTGGCCACGCGGGAGCCCAGGCGCAGCACCTCGGCGCGGAGCTCGAACGCTTCACCGATGGCCGGGCGGAGGTAGTCGATGCGCAGGTCGATCGTGCCCAGCTTGCCGAAGCGGTGCAGGCGCTGCAGCGGCGGCTCGTCCATGTGCCGCGCGCCGATCGCCGCCATCACGGCCAGGCCGCCCATGGCGTCCAGCCCGGCGCTGATCACGCCGCCGTGCAGGCGGTTGTGGCTGTAATGGCCCACCAGCTCGGGCCGCATGGCGATGCGGCCCGTCACGCGGTCGGGGCGCAGCTCCGAGATCTGCAGGCCCAGCACGCGGTTGAACACGATCTTCTCCTCGAAGATGGTGCGCAGCCCGGCGACGAACTCGTCCTCGAATGGCGGCGGCAGGGCGGGAAGGTTGCGGGTCATGGCACGGCCGTCCGCCCGCAGGTCCGCGCTCACGCGGCTTCCGCCAGCGTCACCAGCAACTGAGCCGGCGCGACCTGCTGGCCCGCCTGCACGTGCAGCGTGTGCACGATGCCGTCGCGCGCGGCGGCAAGCGCGTGCTCCAGCTTCATGGACTCCACCACCACCAGGGTGTCACCCCGCTTCACGCTGTCGCCGGGCTGCGCATGCACCGCGATCACCTTGCCGTTGAACGGCACGCGCAGCTCCCCGGCGGCCGCCGCGTCCTGCGCGCCGGCCGGCGGCTCGAAGGACGCATCGCGCAGGAACAGGTCCACCGCACCGACCTGCACGTGCCAGCCTTCGCGGCCCAGGGACACCACCTGCGCCTGCGCCTTGGCGATGCCCTCGGACTCGCGCGCCGGCACGTCGAACAGCGCCCCGCGGTGCGCGATGCGCAAGGGCCGGTCGAACGGCGACGCCAGCGATGCCGCCGCGCCTTGCGGCAGCAGCGCCGAGAACGCCGCCTCGGCCGCGACACCGAACTCCTCCTGCTCCAGCTGGCGCCGGATCGAGTCCCCGTGCTCCGCGAGGAAGGAGACGCGCGCCTCGCCCTTCGTGAAGTCCGGATGGCGCAGGCAGGCCGCCAGGAAGCGCCGGTTCGTCGGCAACCCCAGCACCTGCAGCCGGTCCAGCGCGGACGCGAGCTTCGCCACCGCCTCGGCGCGCGTCGGCGCGAGCGCCACCATCTTGCCCAGCAGCGAGTCGTACCAGGGCGGCACCTGCAGGCCCTCGTACAGGGCGTGGTCGAACCGCAGGCCCAGGATGCGCCGCTCGCCGCTGCTGGGCGGAACGAAGCGCTGCACCGTCCCCGCATGCGGCGTGAAGTGTTCGTCTTCCGCGCACAGGCGCACTTCGATCGCATGGCCCGACGGCCGCAGGTCGCCCTGCTTGAACGGCAGGCGCTTGCCGCAGGCGATGCGCAGCTGCCATTCGACGATATCGATCCCCGTCACCATCTCCGTGACCGGGTGCTCCACCTGCAGGCGCGTGTTCATCTCCATCAGGTAGAAGCGCCCATCTTGATCCAGCAGGAACTCCACGGTCCCCGCGCCGACGTAGCCGCCGGCCTCGGCGAGTTCGATGGCGCACTGCCCCATCGCCTCGCGCAGTTCGTCGCTCACCGCGGGACTCGGCGTCTCCTCGATGATCTTCTGGTGCCGGCGCTGCACCGAGCAATCACGCTCGCCGAGGTGGATGCAGTTGCCGTGCAGGTCGGCCAGCACCTGCACCTCCACGTGGCGCGGCGCGAGCAACGCCTTTTCCAGCAGCAGTTCGCCGGAGCCGAAGGCGGATTGCGCCTCGGAGCGCGCGCTCTGCAAGGCGGCTGGCAGCTGGCCCGGTTCCGTCACGAGGCGCATGCCTCGCCCGCCGCCCCCGGCAGTGGCCTTCACCATCAGCGGATAGCCGATCGCCTCGGCTTCCATCAGCAGGCGTGCATCCGACTGGTCTTCGCCCTGGTAGCCGGGCAGGCAGGGCGTGCCGCGCGCCAGCGCGAGCTCCCGCGCCCGCGCCTTGTGCCCCAGCGTGCGGATGGCGGCGGCCGGCGGGCCCACCCAGGTCAGGCCCGCGTCTTCCACGGCCTGCGCGAACTCCGCGTTCTCGCTGAGGAAGCCATAGCCGGGATGGATCGCGTCGGCGCCCTTGCTGCGGGCCGCGGAGATCAGCTTGTCGATCCGCAGGTACGAGTCCGCCGGTGCGTTCCCGCCCAGCGGGACCGACAGCATGGCCTCGCGCACGTGCAGCGCGTCGGCGTCCGCCCGCGAATAGACGGCCACGGTCTCGATGCCGAGCCGGTGCGCCGTGCGGAAGATGCGCCGCGCGATCTCTCCGCGGTTGGCGACAAGGAGGCGGCGGATCCTCATGTCATTGCGCGGCCGGGCGCTTGGCGATGCCCATGATCCTGGCCAGGATCTGCAGCATCACCTCGTCGGCGCCGCCGCCGATGGAGGCGAGCCGGCCGTCGCGGTACATGCGCGAGACCTTGTTCTCCCAGGTGAAGCCCATGCCGCCCCAGAACTGCAGGCAGGTGTCGGGCACCTGCCGGTTCAGCCGGCCGGCCTTGAGCTTGGCCATGGATGCGAGCTCGAGAACATCCTGTCCTTGCACGTACAGATCGCAGGCACGGTAGGTCAGCGCCCGCAGCGCCTCCACCTCGGTCTTCAGTTCGGCCAGCTTGAACTGCACCCATTGCTGGTCCGCCAGCGTGCTGCCGAACAGCTTGCGCTCCTGCGCCCATTCCACCGTCCACTGGATGCAGTTCGACAGCGACTGCAGGCAGCTCGCAGCGGCCCACAGCCGCTCCTCCTGGAACTGCTGCATCTGGTAGATGAAGCCCTGGCCTTCCTCGCCGATGCGGTAGCGCTGCGGCACCCGCACCTCGTCGAAGTAGATCAGGCCCGTGTCGGAGCTGTTCATGCCGATCTTGCGGATCTTGCGCGCCACCTCGATGCCGGGGCGCAGCTTGCCGTTTTCGCGCATCGGCACGATCACGAGGCTCTTGTTCTTGTGCACGGGGCCCTCGCCCGTGTTCACCAGCATGCACATCCAGTCGGCCTGCAGGCTGTTGGTGATCCACATCTTCTGGCCGGTGATGACGTAGTCGTCGCCGTCCTTGCGGGCGCGGCTGTTGATGCCCGAGACGTCGCTGCCGGCGCCCGGCTCGCTGACGCCGATGCACGCCACCATGTCGCCGGCGACGGCGGGAACGAGGAACTCGCGCCTGAGCGCATCGCTGCCGAAGCGCGCCAGCGCCGGCGTCGCCATGTCCGTCTGCACGCCGATCGCCATGGGGACGCCGCCGCAGTCGATGTGGCCCAGCGCTTCCGCCATCGCTATCGAGTAGGAGTAGTCGAGGCCGGCGCCCCCAACGGCCTCGGGCTTGGTCAAGCCCAACAGCCCCAGTTGCCCCAGCCGCTTGAAGACCTGGTGCGCCGGAAAGATCTGCGCCTCTTCCCACTCGTCGACGTGCGGGTTGATCTCCTCCGCGATGAAGCGCTGCAGCGTCTTCTGGATCTCGAGGTGCTCGTGGCTGTAGTTCATCGCCGGTCTCCTCACATGCGGGCCACGCCGAACTGCATGGGCCGCAGGGTCCGCGCCTGCGCCTCGGCGATCGTGTCCAGGCAGAAGGCGAGCACCGAGCGCGTGTCGCGCGGATCGATGACGCCGTCGTCCAGCAGCAAGCCCGAGGTGTGGAAGGCATCGGCCTGCGTCTCGAACAACTGGACGATCTTGTCGAACTGCGCCTGCGCCTGTATCGGCTCCGGCTGCTGGCCCTTGCGCGCCAGCGCCGCCTCCGTGACGACCTGCATGGTGCGCGCCGCCTGCTCGCCGCCCATCACCGCCGTGCGCGCGCTGGGCCAGCTGAAAAGGAAGCGCGGCGCATACGCGCGGCCGCACATGCCGTAGTTGCCGGCGCCGAAGGAGGCCCCGCACTGGATGGTGAGCTGCGGCACCGTGGCATGGGTGACCGCCTGGATCATCTTGCTGCCATGCTTGATCATGCCGTCCTGCTCGCTCTCGCGGCCCACCATGTAGCCGGTGGTGTTCTGCAGGTAGATGATGGGGTGGCCCAGCTGGCACATCCACTGGATGAAGTGCGTGGCCTTGTTCGCCCCCGCCACGTCGATCGGCCCGTTGTTGCTCACGAAGCCCACTTCATGCCCGCCGATGCGTCCCTGCACGCACACCGTCGCGGCGCCGTACAGCGGCTTGAACTCCAGCAACGCCCCGCCATCGACCAGGCGCACCATCACCTCGCGCATGTCGACCGGCTCGCGCAGGTTGGCCGGCATCAGCCCCAGGAGTTCTTCCTTATTGGGGTCAGATTCCAATTTCGTCCGCTGGCGCGACCAGCCGAGCGACGCAACCACGTCGCGCGCGATGCCCAGCGCATGCCGGTCGTCCTCGGCCAAGTACTCGCCCAGCCCGGACACCGTGGTGTGCATCTCCGCGCCCCCGAGCTCCTCCTCGGTCGCGACCTCGCCCGTCGCTGCCCTCAGCAGCGGCGGCCCGGCCAGGAACGCACGCGATCGTCCCCGCACCATGATCACGATATCGCTCAGCCCCGGCATGTACGCCCCGCCCGCGGTGCCCGAGCCGTGCTGCACGGTGATCACGGGCAACCCCGCCGCCGAGAGCCGCGCCAGGTTGCGGAACAGCGCCCCGCCCTGCACGAAGCCTTCCACGCGATAGCGCAGCAGGTTCGCCCCGGCGCTCTCCACGAGATGCAGGAACGGCAGCTTGTTCGCCAGCGCGATCTCCTGCGCGCGCAGGATCTTGTCCAGGCCCATGGGCTGGATCGCACCGGCATCGATGCCCGAATCGCTCGCCACCACCATGCAGCGCACGCCCCGCACGAAGCCGATGCCGGCCACCATGCCGCCGCCGGGAATCGAGGCGGCCGGGTCCTTCTGGTCCTGGAGATAGCCCGCCAGCGTCGACAGCGGCAGGAAGGGCTCGCCCGGATCCAGCAGCAGCCCCACCCGCTCGCGCGGCAGCAACTGCCCGCGCTTCTCGAACACACCGCGCGCCTCCGCCGACTTGTCCGCCGCGCGCTGTTCCAGCAAGCGCAATTCGACGATGCGTGCCAGCATCGCTTCGCGCCGCTGTTGCGCGAGCGGGCCGTCGGGGTTCCAGGTGGAGGTGAAGCTCATTCCTGGAACACCTTGGGCACGCGCGCCCGGTGGAAGCCGTCGAAGGCCCGCACGGCGTCGCGCTGCTGCGCCTCCGCCGGAGCGCCGATCTGGCCCCAGCCCAGTCGCACCTGCGGCCGCGCGCCATCGATGCGCAGCACGCTGCCGCTGATGAACGACGCGGCCGGCGACAGCAGGAACACGATGCCGGCCGACGTCTCGGCCTCGGTGCCGAACCGGCCCGCGGGCACGGTCTCGCGCATCTCGCGCAGCATGGGCCCCGCCTCCGGCGGATAGTGGTCCATGCCGCTGGAAGCGATGTAGCCCGGTGCCACCGCGTTCACGCGCACGCCGCTCTTCGCCCACTCCAGCGCCGCCGTCTCGGTGAGGCTCACCATGCCCGCGCGCGCCGCGCCGCTGTGGCCCATGCCGGGCATGGAGCCCCACATGTCGGCCACGATGTTGACGATGGCGCCGCCGTGCTGCTGCATCGACTGCAGGTAGCACTCGCGCGCCATAAGAAAGCCGCCGGTGAGGTTGGTGGCCACCACGGCCTCCCAGCCCTTGCCGCCGATCTGCTCCAGCGGCTGGATGTACTGGCCGCCGGCGTTGTTGACGAGGCCGTGGATGCGCCCGTGCGACAGCACGATGGCCTGCACCACGTCGCGCACCGAGTCCTCCTCGCGGATGTCGCAGGCGTGGAAGCTGCAGCGGCCGCCGTCGGCGACGATCTCGCCGGCGGTGTCGTGCAGCTTGTCCAGCTTGCGGCCGATCAGCACCACGTGCGCGCCCAGCGCGGCAAGCTCGTGCGCCGTGCAGCGGCCGATGCCGGAGCCGCCCCCGGTCACCACGACCACCTGCCCGGCGAACAGGCCGGGCGTGAACACCGAACGGTAATGCCCGGTCATGAACCTTCTCCCGTGAACAGGGCCAGCGCCGCGTCCGTGAGCGCGTCGAGCGTCGCGCCCTTGCGCCGGTCGAACCACTGCACCGACCAGTTCAGCGCGCCGAAGATCAGGAGGCGCGCCAGCTTGACCTCCGCCTTCAGCCGGCCGGACGCATGCAGCGCCTCCAGCACCGGCAGCCAGGCCTGCTCGTATTCTCCCTGCAGTTCCACCAGCGCGGCGCGCTGGCGCGGCGCCACGGACCGCGCCTCGTACAGCATGACCGGGATGAAATCGCTGCCGGCCCCGAGCAGCACCTCGAAGTGGTGGCGCACCAGCAGGCGCAGCTGCGCGGCCGCGTCCAGCGCCTCGAAGTCCGCCGCCGCGATCGCCTGTCGCTGCCGCTCCACCGCGTGTCGCATGCCCTCCTCCATCACGGCGAAGAGGAGCGCCTGCTTGCTGCGGAAGTGGTAGAAGGGCGAACCGCTCTGCATGCCGGCGGCGGCGGCGATGTCACGGGTGCTGGTGCCGTCGAAGCCCTTGCGGCGGAACAGGCGGGCGGCGCCCACCAGCAGCGCGCGGCGGCGGTTGCCGTCGTCCCGCTCGTCCAGCGTCTTGCGCGGCCGCCCGCGCGGGCGCTTGACCGCGGGGCGGGCGGGGACGGTGGACGCGGCCTGCATGGGCGGGGATCATGGCAGAGGCGCCAGATTTCAGCAAGCAAACGCTTGGGGAAAATCGCCGGGCGGCGCCCTCACCCGCGGCGGGCGGCGCGCAGGCATTCAGCCAGGTAGGGCGCCGTGCGGCTTCCTTTCGCGTCCGCGACCTGGCGCGGCGTTCCCGCGGCCACGACCCGGCCGCCCTCCTCGCCCGCGCCCGGCCCCATGTCGATCACCCAGTCGGATTGGGCCACGACGCGCATCTCGTGTTCGACGACCACGACGGTGTTGCCCTCGTCCGCGAGCCGCTGCAACTGCACCATCAGGCGGTCGACGTCGGCCGCGTGCAGGCCGGTCGTGGGCTCGTCCAGGATGTACAGCGTGTCGCCGCGGTGGGTCCGCTGCAGCTCGGTGGCAAGCTTGATGCGCTGCGCCTCGCCGCCGGAGAGCTCGGTCGCGGGCTGCCCCAGGCGCAGGTAGCCGAGTCCGATCTCCTGCAGCACCCGCAGCGGCCGCAGCACGGCGGGCTCTTCGGCGAAGAACTCTGCCGCCTGCTCCACCGTCATGCCCAGCACGTCGGCGACGCTCTTGCCGCGCCACTGGATCTCCAGCGTCTGCGCGTTGTAGCGGGCGCCATGGCAGGCGGGACAGGGCGCGTACACGCTGGGCATGAACAGCAGTTCCACTGACACGAATCCCTCGCCCTCGCAGGTTTCGCAGCGGCCCTTGGGCACGTTGAAGGAGAATCGGCCCGCGTCGTAGCGGCGCCTGCGCGCGGCCGGCGTCGCGGCGAACAGCTTGCGCACCGCGTCGAACAGGCCGGTGTAGGTGGCGAGGTTGGAGCGCGGCGTACGGCCGATCGGCTTCTGGTCCACCTGCACGAGGCGGCGGATCGCGCCGGTGTCGCCGGCAAGCCGGCCGGACCAGGTGCCATCGCGTGCACTCGGCTCCAGGGCGTCGTCCGCCTCCTCTTCGCCATCGGGCAGCTCGCTGCCCAGGTGCTGCGCCACCAGTTCCAGCAGCGCGCGCGTGACCAGCGTGGACTTGCCCGAGCCGGACACGCCCGTCACGGCGATGAGGCAGCCCAGCGGAAAGGCGGCGTCCAGTTCCCGGAGGTTGTTGCGGGTGACGCCCGCCAGCCGCAGCCAGCCGCTCGCCTGGCGCTGCCGCGCCGGTGGCAGGGGGACTTCGCCGAACAGGTGCCTGCGCGTCTGCGATGCGGCGACGTCCGCCAGCCCCGCGGGCGGACCGCTGTACAGGACGTGGCCGCCGAGCTCCCCCGCCGCCGGCCCGACGTCCACCAGCCAGTCCGCGCGGCGCATCAGCGCCAGGTCGTGCTCCACGACGAACACCGAGTTGCCGCTCGCCTTCAGGCGCTGCAGCGCCGCGAGCAGCGCCTCGGCGTCGGAGGGATGCAGGCCCGCGGACGGTTCGTCCAGCACGTAGATCACACCGAACAGCTGCGAGCCGAGCTGCGTGGCCAGGCGCAGCCGCTGCAGCTCGCCCGGCGAGAGCGTGGGCGTGCTGCGCTCCAGCGAGAGGTATCCGAGCCCCAGCTGCACCAGCGTCTGCATGCGTGCGAGCAGGTCCTGCCCCAGGCGCTGGGCCGTGATGCGTTTCTCCTCCGAGAGATCGTCCTTCAGCCGGCCTTCGGCCGCTGGCCGCAGGAGGTCCGCCACCTGCCCGATCGGCAAGCGGGCCAGCGCGCCGATGTCGTGGCCCGCGAAGGTCACGGTCAGCGCCTCCGGCTTGAGCCGCTTGCCGTCGCACGCCGGGCAGGGCGTGCTCACCATGTACTGCGCCACGCGCTTCTTCATCAGGGCGCTCTGGGTGGTGGCGAACGTGTGCAGGACGTAGTTGCGGGCGCTGGTGAAGGTGCCCATGTACGCCGGCTCCATGCGGCTGCGCCGCGCCGCGCGCGTTTCCTTCGGCGTGAAGCCGGGGTACACCGGCTCGCGCGGCGTCTCGTCGGTGTAGAGGATCCAGTCGCGCACCTTGCGCGGCAGCGCGCGCCACGGCTTGTCGACGTCGTGGCCCAGGCTCACCAGGATGTCGCGCAGGTTCTGCCCGTGCCAGGCGGGAGGCCAGGCGGCGATCGCACCTTCGCGAATGGTGAGTGTGTCGTCCGGCACCATGGAGGCCTCCGTGGCGTCGTACACGCGGCCCTGGCCGTGGCAGTGCGGGCAGGCGCCCTGGGGCGTGTTGGGCGAGAAGTCTTCCGCGTACAGCATAGCCTGGCCGCGGGGATACTGGCCGGCGCGCGAATAGAGCATGCGCAGCAGGCTGGAGATCGTGGTCACGCTGCCGACCGAGGAGCGCGTGCTGGGCGTGCCGCGCTGCTGCTGCAGCGCCACCGCCGGCGGCAGGCCATCGATCGCGTCGACGTCCGGCACGCCCGCCTGGTCGATCAGACGGCGCGCATAAGGCGAAACCGATTCCAGGTAGCGCCGCTGTGCCTCCGCGTAGATGGTGCCGAAGGCCAGCGAGGACTTGCCCGAGCCGGAGACGCCGCTGAACACGACCACCGCGTCGCGCGGAACCTCGACGTCCACGTCCCGCAGGTTGTGCTCGCGGGCCCCGCGCACGCGCACGAAGCCGCGCTCACGCCCCGCCGGACCTTCGTTCCTGCCGGCGCTGTCGGCGAAAGTGCGTTCTTTTCCCATGGTCGCCCCAAGGTAGGGACACGGGGGCAGCCGGGTCGTCGGAGGCGTCGCAAAGCAGTGTAGGAGCATCTCGTCCCGTGCCCACCCGCAAGCCCACCCTCGAGGACGCGGCTGCTTCGGGACGATGAGGCGTGACGCCGATGCAACGATGCCAGGCCGCGTGACCGACGTGCATGGGCGCGCGGGAGCGCGGCCATCCATAATGTTCCAATTCGTGGAGCGGTCGCGCAGGCCTTGCGGCGGGAGACGCAAGGCGCTGCCCGGGAGAGCGGCGCTCCTTCAACCTGCAGGAAACCAGCAAGATGAGTGATGCATCGGGATGGGGCGCTCGCATCGGCGCGTTCGTAGTGGCGGGTGCGCTGGCCGCCCTGCTGACGGGGTGTGGGGGTGGCGGGGGCGGCGGCGGGGCCGACGTATCCAGTAGCGGTGGAGGCGCAACGGGCGCCCCGCCAGGCGGCAGCGCGCCCTCCGGCACGACGGCGATCACGTCGGCCTCCATCAGCGAATCCGCCACGACCTTGGGCAACGCGGAATCGCTGGTCGTCACCTTCGATGGATCGGCCGAGCCAGGCTCGATCTCGGTTACGGGGACCCTCGCGGCGGAGGCGGCGGGAACCTGGTCGTCGACCGTCGTCCAGAACGACACGTATACCCTTGCGCCGAGTTCCGGATCCTGGCGGGCGGGCCCCGGGCGAACGGTGTCGGTCAGCGCGCAAGGAGCCGGCGGCGGCAGCGCCACGGTCACCGCAAGCTATGTCGTGAATCTCGTGTTCGATCCCTCGCCCGCGGCCATGACGGTCATCGGCCAGGGTGACTTCATCACGGGCACCTGGGTGTCCGCGAGTGCCCACTCGTTCAACAGCCCCACGTCGGTGGCCGTGGCTCCTTCGGGACGCGTCTTCGTCAGCGACTCGAGCAACAACCGTGTCCTCGGATTCCGTTCGCTTCCTCCGGCGCCGGGCGCTTCCGCGGACATGGTTCTCGGCCAGGCCGACTTCACGTCCTCCGTGAGCGCAACGACCCGATCGGCGTACTCCGGTCCGTTCGGGATTTCGGTGGGAGGCGGCAAGATGGCGGTGGTGGACCGGGCGGCGAACCGTGTCCTCATCTACAACAGCATTCCGGACGACTCCTCGGCATTGCCCGACGTGGTGGTCGGCCAGCCGGGTTTCACCAGCGGCGGCACGAGCTGTGCGGCCGCCGGGCTCTCCTCTCCCTCGTCCGCCATGCTGACGGAAGACGGGAGATTGCTGGTCGCGGACTTCGGGAACGCCCGGGTCCTGGTCTGGAACGCCGTGCCGACCACGAACGGCAAGGCAGCAGACGTCGTGATCGGGCAATCTTCGTTCACCCAGTGCGCGGCGAACGACGACAACCAGGATGGCGCGGCGGATGCGACGCCTTCGGCCCGCACGCTGACCAGCCCCACCGGCGTCTGGTCTGACGGTCGCCGGCTGGCCGTCGTGGACTCCAACAACAACCGCGTGCTGCTCTGGAACAACCTGCCCTCCTCGAACTTCGCTCCGGCCGACGTCGTGATCGGGCAAGCGTCGTTCACCGGCTCCGCGGGCAACGACGACGACCAGGACGGTGCCATGGATGCGGCCCCGACGGCCCGGACGCTCAACAGGCCGGACGGGTCGGGCGGCATTGCCGTGAACGGGGACCAGCTCGCGATCGCGGATGCCTTCAACAACCGTGTCCTCGTGTGGAACCACTTTCCGGCGACCCACTTCGCCCCGGCCGATTTCGTCCTCGGCCAGGCCGACTTCACGACGGGTGCGTTTGGGGCGGTCACGGCCCAGACGATGACGATCCCTTTCGGATTGACGTTCTCCCAGGACAAGCTTCTCGTGGTGGACATCGGGGCCCAGCGCGTCCTGGGATTCGCATCGAAGTAGCGGGAGGAAGGGCCCTCCGGCCTAAGATGGCGGGATGCCCGACCTCCCCGCTCCCGTCCCCCGCCGCCCCGTCCATACCCGCAGGACCACCTTCGAAGGCTTCCTGCGCGACGACGGGCTCTGGGACATCGACTGCACGCTGAGCGATACCAAGGCCGACGCCATCCGGATGCGCGAGCGCGGGGTGCTGCCCGCCGGCGAGCCGATCCACCTGCTGCGCGTGCGCCTCACGGTGGACGACGGCTTCACGATCCGCGCGGTGCAGACGGGCGCCGTCGCCACGCCTTTCGACGAATGCCAGGTCCCGGCCGATGCGCCCATGCAGAAGCTGGTAGGACTCACCATGGGCCCCGGCTGGCGCAAGGCCATCGAAGGCGCGATCGGCGGTGTCGCCGGCTGCACGCACCTGCGCGAGCTGGTGTTCAACGCGGCGACCGCGGCTTTCCAGATGATCCCGCACTATCGCGCCACGCAGGGCGGCCACAAGGACGACACGGAGGGCATGCCGCCCGGCAAGCCGCCCTTCTACATGGGCAAGTGCATGACGTGGTCGTTCGAGGGGCCGGTGGTGCAGCGGCTCGCACCGCAGTTCTATCGCGGGCCGGGGGCGAAGAAGTAGCAGTGGGGGTAGTGCTCCGCGCGCGCTGCTGGTGGGGTTCGCCTGCGGCTCACCACCACCCTACGGGGGAGTTGTAGGGTGGTGGTGAGCGCCGAAGGCCGAACCCCACCGACCCGCGCAGCGGCTACAGCGCCCGGGCGCGCGCAAGCAGGAACTCCCGCTCGCGCCCGTTTCCGGCCAGCTCCGCCGCCTTCAGGAACTCCGCCCGCGCTTCGTCCTTGCGCCCCAGCTTCGCCAGCAGATCGCCGCGCACGCTCGGCAGCCACTGGTACCGCCGCAGCAGCGGGTCGCTCGCGATGCGGTCGACGATCGCCAGGCCGGCGGCCGGGCCTTCCGCCATGCTCACCGCCACGGCCCGATTGAGTTCCACGACCGGTGACGGCGCCACGTGCGCCAGCGTCGCGTAGAGGCTTGCGATGCGCGCCCAGTCGGTGTCCTCCACCCGTCGGGCGCGCGCGTGGCAGGCCGCGATCGCCGCCTGCAGCACGTACACGCCGCGGCCACCCTCCAGCTTGCCCGCGCGCTCCAGCGCAGCCAGACCGCGCCGGATCAGCAGCGGGTCCCAGCGGGCGCGGTCCTGGTCGGCCAGCAGGATGGGCCGGCCCTGCGCGTCGGTGCGCGCCGCCATGCGCGAAGCCTGCAGTTCCATCAGCGCCACCAGGCCGTGCACTTCCGCCTCGTCCGGCGCGAGCTCGGCCAGCATGCGGCCGAGGCGCAGCGCTTCCTGCGCCAGCTCGGGCCGCATCCAGTCGCTGCCGCCCGTGGCGGTGTAGCCCTCGTTGAAGACCAGGTAGACGACTTCCAGCACGGAAGCGAGGCGCTGCTCCAGCTCCTCGCCGCGCGGCGTCTCGTACGGCACCTTCGCGTCGGCGAGCGTCCGCTTGGCGCGCACGATGCGCTGTGCGATCGTGGGTTCCGGCACCAGGTAGGCGCGCGCGATCTCGTGCGTGGTGAGGCCGCCCAGCAGCTTGAGCGTCAGGGCCACCCGCGCATCGGTGGACAGCACGGGATGGCACGCGGTGAAGATCAGGCGCAGCAGGTCGTCGCCGATCTCGTCCTGGCGCGCCGCATCCAGCGCGTCGACGAAGTCCGGCACGACCAGCGCCTCCTGCGCTTCCAGGTCGGCGCCGATTTCCTCGTGCTTCTCGCCCTGCATCTTGAGCCGCCGCAGGTGGTCCAGGGCCTTGCGCTTGGCCGCGGTCATGAGCCACGCCGCCGGGTTGTCGGGCACGCCGTCGCGCGGCCAGTGCTCCAGCGCGGAGACCAGCGCGTCCTGCGCCAGTTCCTCGGCGACGCCCACGTCGCGCACCATGCGCGCGACCACCGCCACGATGCGCGCGGACTCGATCCGCCAGACGGCGGCGATGGCCTGGTGCGTCGCCGAGTGCACGTCAGGCTTGCGGCGGCACCGCGGCCGGATCCATCCACGTCAATTCCCAGACGTGGCCGTCCGGGTCCTCGAAGCCGTGGCCGTACATGAAGCCGTGGTCCTGCGGTGCGTTGGGCGCGGCGCCGCCGGCGGCCAGCGCCTTCTTCACCAGGTCGTCGACCTCGGCGCGCGATTCGCACGACAGGCACACCAGCACCTCGGTCGCCTTCTTCGCGTCGACGATGGGCTTCTTCGTGAAGCCCTGGAAGAAAGGCTCCACCAGCAGCATCACGAAGATGTCCTCGGAAATCACCATGCAGGCGCCCTGCTCGTTGGTGAACTGCGGGTTGAAGGAGAAGCCGAGCGCGCGGAAGAATTCCTGCGAACGCTTCATGTCCTTGATGGGGAGGTTGACGAAGATCTTGCGGGCCATGAGGTTCCTTTGGTGTTCGGGTTGTGGTGGATTCAGGGATGGGTGCGCAGCTCGCTCTCGAGCCGGTCGAAGTTCTCTTCGTTCGCGGGCACGCACACGGGCGCCAGCTGCTCGCGCGTGCGGGCGTCGTCGAAGACCTGGCGCCACTGCAGGCGCGTGCCCCGGCCTTCCTCGGCGAGCGACATGTGCATGGTGAAGTGCGGCGCGTTCAGGTGGCGCAGCACCACCGTGCGCGGCGCGGCGATGGTTTCGAAGCGCGAGCGGTTGGGATAGTCCTTCCCGTCCGGGCCGTGGATCGTGAAGCCCCACTCGCCGCCCTCGCGGAAGTCGAAGCTGGCGATCGTGTTGGTGAAGCCCGCCGGGCCCCACCAGCGCGCGATGCGCGCGGGCTCGGCGATGGCGCGGAACACCTGCGCGGCCGCGAAGGGCAGCACGCGCGTGGTGACGATGGTGCGGTCGGCGTCGTTCATGGCGATGCTCCTCAGGTGCGCTCGGCGCGCTGCTTCAGGTCGGCCAGGCCGGATTCGAACTGGCCGCCGATCATCCGGTCCATGTCCACGAACACGCCGATCAGCTTGCTGACGTAGGGACTGGGGCCGTCCATGCTCCAGGTCACCTCCGTGGCGTTGCCGCGCGGCTGCAGCGTGAACTCCACGTGGTTGCGCCCTTCCAGCGGCTCGCGCATGTACAGCTCCATGCTCACGCGTTCCGGCTCCGACGCGAGGATGCGCAGGCTGCCGCTGCCCGACTTGCCGCCGCCGAACAGGTAGGTCGCACCGGGGCCGGCCGCCGGGCCGCGGTATTCGCCGCGGCTTTGCGGGTCGCCCTTCTCGAAGGGGTTCCAGGTGTTGAACTGGTGCAGGTCCGCGATCAGCGCGTGCAGCTTCGCCGGCGGGGCCTGCACGGTGGCCGAGCGCGCGACGCGGAAGGTGTCGGGACGGGTGGCGGCGTACACCAGCAGCATGCCGGCGGCGATCGCCACCACGAGGGCAAGCTTCTTGAACATGGCGACCTCAGCGGACCTCGATCTTCTCGAAGCGTTCCTTGGTGCCGGGCTGCACGATGCCGTCGAAGTCCTCCATCTCGAACAGCTGGCGCACCTCGATGTGGCAGGACAGCCCCTCGCCGACCGGGTTGGGGAAGCGCTTGGACCATTCGATCGCCTCGTCGCGCGTGCGGGTCTGGATCAGCGTGTAGCCGGCGATCAGTTCCTTCGTCTCGGTGAAGGGGCCGTCGATGACGCTGCGCTTGCCGCCGTCGTACTGCACGCGCCAGCCCTTGCTGCTCGGTTGCAGGCCGGACGCATCGAGCAGCGCACCGGCGCGCGCCAGTTCCTCGTGGTAGGCGGCCATCGCCTGGAAGATCGGCTCGGGATCGGGCGGGAAGCGACCGGCCTCGGAGTCGGCGGTCGCCTTGACGATGATCATGAAGCGCATGGGGTGCTCCTTTGCGTTGTCAATCTGGGCGGAGCCGGCGCTTCTCGCCTGCTCCTGTCACCACGACGAAGCGGGACAGGCAGGATCGACACGTCCCCGCTACGGGGAAACCCTTACCTGTAACAGGGAGCGGTTTCGCGGACCTCGACGGTCGCCCATTCCGCGGCCGGGCAACGCTGGGCGATCGCCAGCGCCTCTTCGCGGGTGTGGCACTTCAGGAGGAAGAAGCCGCCGATCATTTCCTTGGCCTCGGCAAACGGGCCGTCGAGGACCTGCGACTTGCCGCCGCGCACCTGCACGCGTGCCGCCTGCTTCTGCGATGCCAGGGATTCGACGGCGATCAGCTTGTCCTCGCGCTTGAGGACTTCGGAGAAATCGACCATCCGCTGGAACACCTCTTCGCCTTCGGCGCGGGTCCGGGTGTCGCGCTGGGCGGGGTCTTCCATGATCAGGAGCATGTAGGCCATGCGCGCGATGATAGGTGCGCGGCCATGGGTGGGCAACCGAGCTGCCCGGCTCAGGCGCGCGCGCCTCGCGCCAGCATGCGAGCGAGCACCCACAAGGCCGCGACGACATAGGCCAGCCCGGCGGGGATCCACATGACGAGCCCCCCGAGCTGCTGGTCGTCGATGGGATCGAGGCCCAGCGCCCCGGTGAGCGGAATGTAGGGTGCGTACCACGGCGTCGGCGCGAGGCTCAGCAGCGCACCGAGCGCCGCGGTGTGCAGCATCGTGGTGAAGAGATACGCGGTCGCGTGGCCCGGTCCGTAGCGCCCCCGCGGGTCGTGTCCCAGCACGGACCACCAGAAGAACAGCGCGGTTCCGAGAAAGCACACGTGCTGCAGGATATGCAAACCTTCGTTCTGCAGCGCCGCATCGAAGGCCGCGGGAATGTGCCACGCCCACAGCGCCAGCGCGTGCAGTGCCCAGGCCACGAGCGGATCGGTGAGCGTCTCCCACATCCCGTTCCAGCCCCGGGCGCGGAACAGGCGGCCGGCCGCGCGCCGCTGCGCCGGCGACAAGGCCCAGGCCCACGTTGCGAGCGGACGCCCCAGCACCAGCAGCGGCGCGGCCACGACCATCAGCAGTTCGTGCTGCACCATGTGGGCGGAGAACAGCCATCCGCCCAGCGGATCCAGCGGCGACACCAGCGCGGCCACCAGCGTCAGCCAGCCGAGCGCGAAGGCCCACGCCTGCAGCGCGCTCACGCCCCGCCCGCGGCCCGCGTTGCGCCAGAGGCGCCGCAAGCCCACGGCGTAGCCGATGGCGGACAGCGCGAGCAGGAACAGCAGCCACGCTGGAAGGTTCCAGGCCCACGGCGACGGCGCGGCCGGCGCCGGCCCGGGAACATGCGCCGACGCGGCCAGCGGCCCCAGGGCCGCCGCGGTCCTCAATAGATTTCGCACGGCCCGAGCACCCACATCGCGAACCACATGCCCAGGATGACCAGACAGGAAAGGCCCGAGACGGCTGCGGCCATGTCGGCGAGGAAGCGCCTGGGGACCGGCGGCTGCGCACCGTCGTGGTCGGGCGAGCCCGGCTCGCCGCGCCGCAGGGAACACGCGCTGAAGGCCACCACGGCCAGCACGACGACGATCGCGAGCGCGACGGCCGCCACCAGGTGCATGTGCAGCCGCATCTGGGCGCCGCACGCCGGCGTCACCATGGAATACAGGATGCCCTGCGTGGCCAGCACCACGACGGGCGCGACGACCAGGCCGAGCCAGCTCTTGATCTTCACGATGTCCGCGCGCCCCAGTAGATGACGAGGTAGATCGGGATCCAGGCCAGGACGACGAAGTACCAGTAGAACGAGTTCTCGCTCACGTCGACGTAGCGCTTGCCGTCCAGCGGGCCGGTGAAGAACAGCACCGTGAGCACGATGGTGTCGATCAGGTCCGTCACGATGTGGGTCGTATGCAGGCCCAGCAGCACCCACACCACCGAACCGTAGGCATTGCTGTCCCAGCGCACGTTGAGCGCCGCGAATTCGAAGCCGCGGATCACGGTGAATGCGACGCCGAAGGCGCAGCTCGCCAGCAGCCACCGCTGCACCTGCTTCAGTTGCAGGCGCTCGGCGGCCCGCTTGGCCAGGTGCGCCGGCACGAAGCTCACCAGCATCACGACGGTGTTCAGCGTGCCCCAGAACAGGTCCGGCGGCAGCGCGGTGATCGGCCAGGTCTCCTGGTGGCTGCGCAGGTAGAAGTAGGACAGGACGACCAGCGCGAACACCGTGCCTTCGATCGCCATCAGGCCCAGGGTGCCCCACCACATGAGGCTGCGGTGCCCGAAGACGACGGTGGGCAGGTGCGAGACGTCCAGCGCCCGGCTCTCCACGGCCGACTGCTCGTTCACGGGATCTTCTCCAGGGCCAGCTCCTCGGCCGCTTCGCGCCGGGTGGGCCAGAACCAGACGATGAGCGCGATCGCCACGGGCACGGTGAGCACGATGGCCAGCATGGCGGAGAAGATCGACGCGACGAAGAAGGCCGTGGTCGCCACGGCCGCGAGGAAGGGCCAGGGCGTGGGCTCGGGAAACATCATGCGGCTGTCCGGCGTGGCCTCCAGCACGGTGGTGGTGAGCACTTCGCGGATGTCCGCCGCGAGCCCCTGCACGTGGTCGGGCGCGCCGGCCGGGACGCCCTGCCAGAGCGGGTCGCGCCCGTGCACCACCGGGAGCGCCGCGAAGTTGCAGATGCGCGGGGGCGACGCGGCCGCCCACTCCAGGGTGCTCGCGCCCCAGGGGTTGGCCCCGGCGACCTCGCCCTGCCGCCACGAGCGCACCGCATTGACCAGCGTGAGGAAGATCCCCAGCGCCAGCGTGTACGCGCCGATCGTCGCCAGCAGGTTCAGGTGGTCCCAGCCCATGCCGGCCTGGTAGGTGTACACCCGCCGCGGCATCCCGTTCAGGCCCAGCAGGTGCATGGGGAAGAAGGTGACGTTGAAGCCGATGAACATCAGCCAGAAGCTCCAGCGCCCCAGGCGCTCGGACATCAGCCGGCCGCAGAACTTGGGGTACCAGTAGTAGAAGGCCGCGAACAGCGGGAACACGGCGCCTCCCAGCAGCACGTAGTGCAGGTGGGCCACGACGAAATAGGTGTCGTGGACCTGCGTGTCGAGCGACACCGACGCGAGCATGAGGCCGGTCATGCCGCCTGCGACCAGGATGACGAAGAAGGACAGCACGAACAGCAGCGGCACCTTGAAGTTCAGCCTGCCGGTCCCGAGCGTCGCGATCCAGCAGAAGATCTGCACCGATGTCGGGATCGCGATCAGCATGCTGGCGGCCGTGAAGAAGGTCTTGCCCAGCTCCGGGACGTTGGTGGCGAACATGTGGTGCACCCACAGGCCGAAGGAAAGGAAGCCGGTGGCGATCATCGACAGCACCATGGCCGTGTAGCCGAACATCGGGCGGCGCGCGAAGGTCGGGATGATCGCGGACATGAAGCCGAGGCCGGGCATGAAGATCAGGTAGACCTCGGGATGGCCGAAGAACCAGAAGAGGTGCTGCCACAGGAGCACGTCGCCGCCCTCGCCCGGGTTGTAGAAGTGGGTGGAGACGAGGCGGTCCAGCAACAGGATGCCGCTTGCCGTCGCGACCGCCGGCATCGCGAACATGATGGTGAAGGCGGTCACCAGCATCGCCCAGGCGAACAGCGGGACCCGGTTGAGCGTCATGCCGGGCGCCCGCATCTTGAACACCGTGCAGATGATCACGATGGCTTCCAGCAGCGCCGAGACTTCGGTGAACGTGATCAGCTGCGCCCAGAAGTCGCTGCGCTTGCCGGCGCCGTAGGCCGGCCCGGACAGCGGCACGTAGCTGAACCAGCCCGCCTCCGGCCCCGTGTTGCAGAAGAAGGCGATCCAGATCATCGAGCCGCCGAAGACGAACAGCCAGAAGGCGTAGGCGTTCATGCGCGGGAAGGCGACGCTGCGCGTCCCCAGCATGAGGGGCAGCAGGTACATGGCCACGGCCTGCATGACCGGCACGGCGAACAGGAACATCATCGTCGAGCCGTGCATGGAAAAGACCTGGTTGTACAGGTCCGGGTCCATGAACGGGTGGCCCGAGCGGGCCAGCTGCGTGCGCATGAGGGCCGCGAGCATGCCGCCCAGCGCGAAGAACACCAGGCAGGTGAAGAGGAAACGCTTCGCGATGGTCTTGTGGTTGATCGCGCAGAACCAGCCGAGGAAGCCAGGCGGGTCGGACCAGGTCGCGTCCAGCACGCGGGCGGTGCGCTCGCCGCCGGCGAGGCCGTCCTTGGTGCGGCCCTTGGTCGGATGGGGCGCTTCTCCCAACGGTCCCTTGTTCACTTGAGCGTCCCCAGGTAGGCCACCAGCGCGGCGAGGTCCTCGCCGGACATCGGGTTGGCGGGCATGTTCACGCCCGGCTTGTGCTTCTGCGGATCGGCAATCCACGCGGCCAGGTTGGCCGGCGTGTTGGGCAGGGTTCCGGCGGCAATCGTGCGGCGGCTCGCGACGTGCGTGAGGTCGGGCGCCTGCCTGCCCTGCGCGATCGTCCCCTGGATGCTGTGGCACATGGCGCACTGGATGGACTGGAACAGCTGCTTGCCGCGCCGGGCCTGCGGATCGCCGGGCTCGGCCGCCGGCTGCACCTGGGCCTGCCGCCATGCCTGGTACTCGGCGGGCTCCTGCGCGTGCACCTCGAACGCCATGAAGGCGTGCTGGAAGCCGCAGAACTCCGCGCACTGGCCGCGGTAGATGCCGGGATGGTCCGCCTGGAACGCAAGGGTGGCGGTGCGTCCCGGGATCAGGTCGCGCTTGCCGGCGAGGCTGGGCACCCACAGGCTGTGGATCACGTCGCCGCCATGCAGCGTCACCACGACCGGCCGGCCCACCGGGACGTGGATCTCGTTGGCCGTGTCGAACGTGTCGTGGACGGAGCCGTCCTGGTAGCGCACGTTCCACCACCACTGGTAGGCCGTGACGTCGATGTTGACGGCATCCTTCAGCGCCATGCGGGCCAGCGCGCGGTCGGTCAGCACGCTGGCCGCGAGCAGCACCAGCAGGCCGACGATCGCGAGCACCACGGCGGTCGTGACGCTGCGGCGCAGGCGCGGCTCGGGCCGGTTCACGGTGGCCAGGTCGGGCGGCACCGGCGCGTCCACGCGGGGCGCCCGCCGGATCGCGAGGAACAGGGCCACCAGCACGGCCGCCGTGACCACCGTGGTGACCAGCAGGAACACGCGCCAGAGGTCGACGATGTGGGCTGCCTGCGGGCCGAAGGCCTGCAGCGCGTCGTGCACGCCGGGATTCATCGCACCTCCATCGACTGTTCGGCCTTGGAATCGCCCTTCTGGATCGCCGGCTGCGGCGAGCGGAAGTTCTCGGGCTTGCCGGGGTAGAGCGAGTCCGCGCGCGAGGTCGCCACGTCGGAGCGGATGCCGCCGCCGATGGCGCGCACGTAGGCGACGATCTTCCAGACCTGGTCGTCGGGGATGTGGCCGCCGAAGGACGGCATGCCGTCGGGCCGGCCCTGCGTGATCGTGCGGAACAGGCTGGCGGGGTCGCTGCCGTAGCGCCATTCACTGTCCATCAGCGACGGTCCGTAGCTGCCGCCGCCGTTGGCGTGGCAGCCGTTGCAGTTGTACCAGCGGTACAGGCGCTTGCCCTCGTTCACCGCGAACGCGTTGTCGTCGTACATGCTGATGTTCATCGCGGGCGGGTTCACGTGGCCTTCCAGCGCCAGGCCGGGCTGGTTGAGGCTCTGGCGCACCGCCGATGCGTTCGGGCCGGTGTTGTGTCGCTCGGGCGCGAAGTGGCGCTCCTCGCGCTCGCAGGCGGCGAGCGACGCCAGCAGCGCGAGCACGCACGCGGCGCGCTTCATGGCACGCCCTCCCCGACGCGCGGCACGCCGTAGTCGGCGAGGATGCGGTCGATGTCGGCCTGGCGCCGCGCGATGAAGTCATCGAGCCGCGCGCGCAGTGCCTGGTCCCCACGCCGCACCCCCATCGCGATGGCGAAGCGGAAGGGCTGGTCCTTCAGCGCCGCGGGCGGCGGAACCTCGTACAGCCGCAGGTTCCGCGCCGCGCCGCGCGCGTAGTAGCCCGCCTGCGGTCCCCAGGCGAAGGCCGCATCGAGCTCCCCGCGGTCCAGCGCTTCGAGCATGCGCGCCGCGGCAGGCCGGTCGCCCGCGACCGGATACCCCACCACGTTGGCGGTCACCCCGGCTTGCGCCAGTGCGTGGCCGGGCGGTGAAGCGGCCGCGTCGTCGCCGATCAGCTGCACGCCGACGCGCCAGCGCGCGAGGCGCGGATCGTCGAAGCTCGCGGGCGCTGGCGCGGCGCCGGCGGGCAGGACCAGCACGTAGCTGGAACGGTAGTACGGGCGGGTGTTGAGGGTGCGCCCGAACGACACGGGCACGCCGATGATCACGTCGCACAGCCCTGCGCCCATCGTCTTGCGGACGAAGCCGCGCAGGTCGGGCAGCCACGCGTACTCCAACGCCACGCCGAAGTCGTCGGCGACGAGCTGCGCGATGCGGTTCTCGAAGCCGCTGCCGTCCGCGCGCGAATACGGCAGGTTGTCCGGGTCCGCGCACACGCGCAGCGGCGCGGCCTGCACGGCCGCCGCTGCGACCGCCACCACGCAGGCGAGCAGGCGTTTCACGGGCGCGCTCCCGCGAGGCTGAAGACGTAAAGGTGCCCGCCCTTCTTCGTGGCCGACGGCAGGTCCTTCATCACGTTCACGAAGCCGCCGCCGGCGGTGGCGTCGCGTGCGTCGAGGTTGCCGGACACGATGGCACCGGCCCATCCCCCGACGCCCGCCAGCACGGCGACATACTGCTGGCCGTCCGGACCACGGAACGTGACGGGCTGGCCGATGATTCCGGACTCGGCCCGGAACTGCCACAGCAGGCGGCCGTCGCGCGCGTCGACCGCCTTGAAGTCGCCTTCCATGGTGCCGTAGAACACGACGTCGCCCGCCGTGGCGAGCGTGCCGCTCCACACCGGGAACTTCTCCCGGATCTCCCAGGCCTTGCGCTGCTGCACCGGATCCCAGGCGGTGAGGAGCCCGCGGTGGCCGCCCGGACCCGGGTACATCTTCAGGTCGACCCCGACGAAGGGCGTGCCGGCGATGTAGCTGGTCTCGTAGGTGATCGCGTCCTGGCAGAGGTTCTGGTGCGGGATGTAGAGCAGCCGCGTGCGCGGAGACCAGGCCGAAGGCTGCCAGTCCTTGCCGCCGGGCGACGCGGGGCAGATGCTGCGCGTCGTCTCGCCGGTGCGCGGCTGCTTGGCCGGGTTCATCTTCAGCGCGCCGGTCTGCAGGTCGACGCCGCTGGAGGTGGTCGTGTAGACGTAGGGCGTCGCCGAGAGCACCTGGCCCGTCGTTCGGTCGATCACGTACAGGTAGCCGTTGCGGTCCGGGTGCAGCAGCACCTTGCGCTTCGCGCCCTGCCAGTCCAGGTCCACCAGCACGCTCTCGTTGATGCCGTCGTAGTCGTGCAGGTCGTGCGGGCTGGTCTGGTAGTACCAGATCGCCTCGCCGGTGTCGGGGCGGCGCGCGAACAGGCCCGCGGTCCATTTGTTGTCGCCGGGACGCTGGTCGGGATTCCACGGGCCGGGATTCGCCGTGCCGTAGTAGAGGAGATCGAGGTCCGCGTCGTAGCTGACGAAGCCCCAGGCGGTGCCGCCGCCGATCTTCCACGCCTCGCCCGGCCAGGTGCTCACGCCGAGGTCCTTGCCCTGGTCCGCCGTGTAGAAGGGCCTGAAGCGGGGGCCGATCAGCACGTCCTTGTCGGGGCCCGTCGCGTAGGCGCGCCAGAGGATGCGGCCGGTGCCCGCGTCCAGGGCCGTGAGCCAGCCGCGCACGCCCAGCTCGCCGCCGCTGTTGCCGACGATCACCTTGCCCCTCGCGACCAGCGGGGCCATGGTCATGCTCTCGCCGTTCTTCAGCTCGCCCAGCTTCGTCCGCCACAGCTCCTTGCCGGTCGCCGCGTCGAGCGCGATGGTCTGGTTGTCCAGCGTGTTGAAGAAGAAGCGCCCGTCGGCCCAGGCACCGCCGCGGTTGACCGTGTCGCAGCACGCCACGCCCTGGACGCTGGCCTGCGGCTTGGGGTCGAACGCCCACTTGACGGGGAAGCCGGTCTTCGTGAGGTCGAACGCGAGGACGATGTTCGGGAACGGCGTGACCACGAACATCGTGCCGCCGGCCACGATGGGCGCGGCTTCGTGGCCGCGGTCGTTGCCCGTGGGAACGTGCAGCGCGAGCTTCAGCTGCGCGACGTTGCCCGTGTTGATCTGCGCGAGGCTGCTGAACCGGGTGAGGGCCGGGTCCTTGCCGGCGGACCGCCACTCGCCGTCATCCGTGGATGGCTGGGCCCACGCGGCAGCATGGAGCACGACGGCCGCGATGGCCCACCAGGAATGCCTCAACTTCAACTCCCCGCAGGAAGGAAGTCCCGTGCTCCTGCCGCGCACCGCGCGGCCTCCCGACACCTTCGTCCGCTGGCGCGGCTCTGCTCTTGTTGCGCCGCAGTTTACACAGCGCGCACCGTTTTGGGGGCGGATCGGCCGTGCCGACGCATCAGTCGACGAAGAAGTCGGGGACGAACTTGGTGTTGCCCGGCGTCATGGAATAGCGGTCGAGGTCGGTCTGACCGTGCGCGGCCAGCAACGTATCGTCGATGTGGAAGTTGCCGCTGTTGCGCTCGTCGCGCGCATCGGAGGTGAAGACCAGGTACGCGGCATCGGCCAGGATCTCCGGCTTGCGGCAAGCCTGCAGGTCCACGCCCGGGATCATCTGCAATGCGGCGGTCGCGATGGCGGTGCGCGGCCACAGGCTGTTGACGGCGATGCCGTACTTGCGGAACTCGCCGGCATGGCCGAGGGTGCACATGCTCATCCCGTACTTGGCCATCGTGTAGGCCGTGTGCGGGGCGAACCAGTGCGTCTTCATCGACAGGGGCGGCGACATGTTGAGGACGTGCGCATTGCGGCCCGCGGCCGCCGACTTCTTCAGCTCGGGCAGGCAGGCCTGCGTGCACAGGTAGGTTCCGCGCGCGTTGATCCCGTTCATCAGGTCATAGCGCTTCATCGGCGTGTGCTCGGTATCGGTGAGGCTGATCGCGCTGGCGTTGTTGACCAGGATGTCGATGCCGCCGAAGGTGAGCACGGCCTGTCCGACCGCGGCGAGCACGGCGTCCTCCTGGCGGATGTCGACCTGCAGCGGCAGGGCCTGTCCGCCCGCGGCGCGGATCTCCTCGGCGGCGCTGTAGATGGTGCCGGGCAGCCGGGGATCGGGCTCCGCCGTCTTGGCAACGATCACGATGTTGGCGCCGTCGGCCGCGGCACGCTTGGCAATCGCCAGGCCGATGCCGCGCGAGGCGCCGGTGATGAAGAGGGTCTTGCCTTTGAGGTCCATGGTTCTTTTCCGTCAATCCCGCGGCGGCGGGAATCCAGGGCTCCCGCCTTCGGCCCCTGCCCGCTGCGCGAGCAGTCCTTGAAAGTCCTGGGTCCCCGCCTGCGCGGGGACGACATCAGAGCTTCGAGAAGTCCGGCTTGCGCTTCTCCATGAACGCCGTGAATGCCTCCTTCGCCGCCGGCGCCACCAGCAAGCGGCGGAAGCTGTCGCCTTCGTCGGCCATCTGCTGCAGCACGGCCTGCTGCTGGCCCTTCTTCATCAGCCGCTTGGTCTCCACCAGGCTGCTGAGGGGCTTGGCCGCGAGCTTCTTCGCTTGCACGCTGGCGTACGCGTTGGCTTCCGTGGGCGGCACCACGCGGTTCACCAGGCCCACTTCCAGCGCGGCCTCGGCAAGGAACGGCTCGCCCAGCATCAGCGCCTCCGCGGCTCGGTGGTAGCCGAGCATCTGCGGCACCAGCAGGCTGGACGCGGCCTCGGGGCACAGCCCCAGGTTCACGAACGGCATCGAGAACGCCGCGTTGTCCCCTGCGTAGACCAGGTCGCAGTGCAGCAGCATCGTCGTGCCGACACCCACCGCCGGGCCGCACACCGCGGCCAGCAACGGCTTCGGGAACGTGGCGATGCCGTGCAGGAAACGGAACACCGGCGAGTCGGTGCCGGCCGGCGGCTGGTGCAGGAAATCGTTGATGTCGTTGCCGGCGGAAAACACCGTCTCGTGGCCTTGCAGCAGCACGACGCGCACGGACGCATCGTCCTTCGCCTGGGCGATGCCGTCGGCCAGCGCCGCGTACATGTCCGAGGTGATGGAGTTCTTGCGCTCGAGGCGGTTGAGGGTGAGGGTCATCACGCCGCCTTCGGCGTGGACGAGGATGTCCTGGCTCATGGTTGAAGTGCTTCCTTGACGAAATCGAGTCGGTCCTGGCCCCAGAACATGTCCTGGCCGACGAAGAACGTGGGCGCGCCGAACACGCCGCGCTGCACGGCCTCCCGGGTCACGGCCTTGAGGTCGTCCTTGACCGCCGGATCGGAGGCGAGGGCCAGCAGCTTCTCCGGGTCGAAGCCGGCGTTCTGCAGCACCGCACCGACGGTGGCGGGATCGTTCATGTCCTTGTCGTCCACCCAGATGGCCCGGACGACGGCGTCCACGAACGGGATCATGCGTCCGGGCTCGCGCAGCTGCAGTCCCAGCGCCATGCGCATCAGGGCCAGCGTGTTGATCGGGAAATGCGAGTTGTTCACGAACGGAACGCCGTAGCGGCGCGCGAAGCGCTGCAGGTCGTCGATCATGTACTGCGCCTTGGCCGGCACGTCCATCGGCGAACGGTTGCCGGTCGCCTGGAAGACGCCGCCCAGGAGGAAGGGACGGTACTCCACCTCGCAACCGGTCTCACGGGCGATCTTCGGCACCTGTGTCCAGGCCAGGTATGCCGCGGGACTGCCCACGTCGAAGTAGAACTCGAGCGCGTGCTTCATCAGAATTTCTCCATCCAGGGCCGCAAGTCCAGCTCGTGGGTCCACGTGTCGCGCGGCTGCTGGTGCAGCATCCAGTAGCTGTCGGCGATGTGGTCCGGATTCAGGATGCCGTCGCGGTCCTTCAGCGCGTAGCGCTCGGGGAAGTTCTCGCGGATGAAGGCCGTGTCGATGGCGCCGTCGACCACGACGTGCGCCACGTGGATGCCGCGCGGGCCCAGCTCGCGCGCCATGCTCTGGGCCAGCGCGCGCAGCGCCGCCTTGGCGCCGGCGAAGGCCGCGAAGTTGGCGGAGCCGCGCAGCGAGGCGGTGGCGCCGGTGAACAGCATGGTGCCCTTGCCCCGCGGGGCCATGCAGCGCGCCGCCTTGCGCGCGGTCAGGAAGCCCGCGAAGCAGGCCATCTCCCAGATCTTGTAGTACTTGCGCGCCGTCTCTTCCAGGATGCCCGCCTGGACGTTGGCGCCGATGTTGAAGACGAAGACCTCCACCGGGCCGATGCGTGCTTCGATATCGTCGAACAGGGCGTTGACTTCGTCCTCGTTGCGCGCGTCCGAGGCGAAGCCGTGCGCGTCGCCGCCGCCGTCGCGGATCTCGTCGACCAGGGGCTGCAGCTTGTCCGGGTTGCGCCGCGTGAGGCATACGGTGTAGCCGCCGCGCGCGAAGCGCTTCGCGATCGCCCCACCGGTGGCATCGCCGGCACCGATGATGACGGCGACGGGGCGCGCGTTCGGGACTGCAGCCATCCGCTCACTCCTTGTAGTACATGACCTGGTGGGTGGTGGCCAGCAGCGTACCGCTTTCGCTCCACAACTGGCCCGCGTGGTCGAAGTATCCGCCGCCGAAGCCTTGTCCGCGCGCCTGCGCGAGCAGGAAGCCCGCCCCCGCCGCCTGCAACTCGGCCGCGGTCGCGTGGAAGTAGATGGTCATGGACACCGTGCCCAGCGGCGTCTGCAGCGCGCGGCGCAGCCAGATGCGCGGGAAGAACACGTCGCAGAGCGCCGCGAGCGAGGGGAAGTCCAGCGGCCGCGGCGGGTCGTCGCGCACCCACAGGCGCGACAGGCTTTCCTGCGTGCCGCTGCCGTCCCAGTCGCGCGGGATCATGCCCAGCAGGAAGCGCATCTCGTAGCGCTCCAGCCAGGCGACGCCGCGGCGCGTGACGCGCGGCACCTCGGGCGCCGGCTTCGCCTCGGGCATGTGCGCCTCGTGGCCGCCCCAGGTGGGACGGCGCACGGCGGTGAGTGCGGTGGCCGTGGCGACCACCTCGCCGCCCTGCACCATCTCGACGATCCAGTGCTGCGTGGAGCGGTTGGTGCGCGCCGGGCGCGGGCGCAGGAGGAAGTCGCCGTCCGCCACCGCGGCAGCGAAGTTGACGGTGAAGGCGACGGGCTCGCCGATGCGGTCGGGATGCTGCAGGACGGCGTGGAGGCATTGCGCCGCGGTGATGCCGCCGTAGGGGCCGATGAAGTTGGCGTAGGCCGTGCTGGTGCGGCCGGCAAGACCGTCGGCGGCCGGCTGCAGCGCGATCGCGTCGTCGAAGGGGTGCATCGTGTTCAGGCCGTCGCGGGAACGGCGGCCAGGTTGCGCAGAAAGGCGTCCATGCGCGGCCACAACTTCGTTTCCTGTTCGTGGCGGAACGGACCGAAGTGGCCGATGCGTTTCAGCGCCAGGTCGGCCGGCGCGATGCGCTGGAATTCCTTCGGCGCGTTTTCGTAGAGATTCATCAGGCTGTGCGTGCCTGCCAGCGTCATCAGCTCGTCGTCGGTGATCGACAAGGCCAGCACCGGAAAGCGCGCATTGGCATAGGCGCGGCGGGCGGGCTCGCCTTCGGCGCCCACGCTGTAGCGCGGATGCAGGCACCAGCGGCGCCATTGCAGCACCACGCCGGCTGGCAGGTCGCCTACCTTGCGCAGGCGCTTGCCCGGGAAGTAGCCCCACAGCTTGGTCGCGAGCGGCACCAGCACGAACCAGAAGTACAGGATGGAGCGCTTCAGGCGCGGCGCGTTCTCGCGCCAGTAGCCGCTGCCCGCGGCCACGCTGAGCAGCCCGCTCACCTTCTGCTGGTTGGCCAGCAGGCCGGGCAGCTGCGCGCCCAGGCTGTGTCCGAGCAGGTACAGCGGCGCGCCGGGCAGCCCCGCGTGCGCATGGTCGATGGCCGCTTCGTAGTCCAGCGTCCAGTCGAACAGGTCGGCCTGGTAGCCGCGCAGGCTGTCCGGCGCGGAGTCGCCGCTGCCGCGGTAGTCGAACGTCGTGACGCGCCAGCCCTGGCGCGCCAGCCACGCGGCGAAGGGCGCGTAGAAGTCCTGGCGGACGCCCATGGCGCCGCCGATGACCACGCTGCCCTGCACGAGCCCTTGCGGTTCGTGGACACGGGCGGCGATCAGCGTGCCGTCCGCCACCACGAGGGTGATTCGCTCCATGCTCGCTCCTTCGCGAGGGGCGGGATCAGACGCGCTCGAAGATCCCCGCCGCGCCCTGCCCCATGCCCACGCACATCGTGACCATGCCGTACTTGAGGTTCTTGCGCCGCAGCGCATGCACCACGGTCGCGGCGCGGATGGCGCCGGTCGCGCCCAGCGGGTGGCCGAGGGCGATCGCGCCGCCCATGGGGTTCACCTTGCTGGCGTCCAGGCCCAGCGTGTTGATCACGGCCAGCGACTGCGCGGCGAAGGCCTCGTTCAGCTCGATCCAGTCGATCGCGTCCTGCTTCAGGCCGCCGGCCTTCAGCGCGGCGGGGATCGCCTCGATCGGGCCGATGCCCATGATGTGGGGCGGCACGCCGCGGCTGGCGTAGCTCACGAAGCGCGCCAGCGGCTGCAGGCCGAATCGCTTGACGGCTGCTTCGCTCGCCAGGATCAGGGCGCCGGCGCCGTCGGAGGTCTGCGAGCTGTTGCCGGCGGTCACGCTGCCGCGGGCGGCGAACACGGGCTTCAGCTTGGCGAGCGTGTCGACGGTGGTGTCGGGACGCGCGCCTTCATCGAGGTTCACCTTGCGGGTGGCGATCGCGACTTCGGCGGACGCGAGGTCCACGCTGCGCTCGGCCACTTCGACCTCGGTCATCTCGTTCGCGAACTCGCCGGCCTTCATCGCGGCGATCGCCTTCATGTGCGACTGGTACGCGAATTCGTCCTGCGCTTCGCGGCTCACCTTCCACTGGCGGGCGACCTTCTCGGCGGTCAGGCCCATGCCGTAGGCGATGCCGTAGCTTTCGATGTCGTCCGGGTTCGAGAAGATGGTGGGCGACAGCGACGGCGTGTTGCCCATCATGGGCACCATGCTCATGCTCTCGGTGCCGGCGGCGATCATCACGTCGGATTCGCCCACGCGGATGCGGTCGGCGGCCATCTGCACCGCGGCCAGGCCGGAGGCACAGAAGCGGTTGACGGTGATGCCCCCGACGCTCTTGGGCAAGCCCGCGAGCACCGCGCCGATGCGCCCGACGTTCAGGCCCTGCGGGCCCTCGGGAATCGCGCAGCCGCAGACGATGTCTTCGATCGCGTGCGGATCGAGCCCCGGCACCTGCGCCAGCGCCGACTTCAGCACGGTGGCCAGCAGGTCGTCGGGACGGGTGTTGCGGAAGAAACCGCGATGCGAACGTCCGATGGGCGTGCGCGTGGCGGCGACGATGTAGGCGTCCTGGATCTGTTTGCTCATAGGTCGTCCTTCTCTTTCTTTACTCCCTCTCCCGCTTGCGGGAGAGGGTGGGGGTGTGGGTCTCCGCCACTTGCCGGATCTTCTCCATCACCGCATCTGTCTCTTTCAGCACCTCGTGATCCCAGAAGCTGGCGATTGCGCAATCGGTGCCAAAGCAGGGTCTCGGCGTCAGTCTGTGTTTGCCGGAGCGCCCTTGCCCTCACCCCTGCCCTCTCCCGCAAGCGGGAGAGGGAGGAAGACAGGGGCGCTTCCGGCTTCATGCCATCAGTTCCGCACCGGCTTGCCCGTGCTCAGCATCCCCAGGATCCGCTCCTGCGTCTTCGGGTGCTGCACCAGCGCGCAGAAGGCCTGGCGTTCCAGGGTCATCAGGTATTCCTCGGTGACCAGCGTGTTGGCGTCGACGTCGCCGCCGGTCACCACGTTGGCGATCAGCGTTGCGATGTGGAAGTCGTGCGCGCTGGCGAAGCCGCCGTCGCGCAGGTTCACGAGCTGGCCCATGATCGTCGCCTTCGCGCTGCGGCCGGCGACCGGGAACATGCGCTTGTGCGGCGCGCGGTAGCCGGCGTCGTACATCGACTTCGCCTGCTGGAGCGCGACGTACAGCAGTTCGTCCTTGTTCGGGACGATGATGTCGCTCTCGAGGAGGTAGCCGATCTTGCGCGACTCGATCGCGCTCGTCCCCACCTTGGCCATCGCCGCGGCGGTGAAGCCCTCGGTGAGGAACTTCAGCAGGTCCTTGTCGGTGCTGGCCGCGGAATTCTCCGCAGCTCGGCGCGCGATGTAGGTCAGGCCGCCCGCGCCGGGCACCAGGCCCACGCCCACTTCGACCAGGCCGATGTAGCTTTCCATCGCCGCGACGCGCTTGGCCGAGTACAGGCCCAGCTCGCAGCCACCGCCCAGCGCGAGGCCGCGGATGGCGGACACGACCGGCACGCTCGCATAGCGCAGGCGCAGCATGGTCTGCTGCATGAAGCCCTCGGCGTCCTCGATCGCGGCGACACCCACGGCGATGAACGCGGGCAACGTGGACTCCAGGTCGGCACCGGCGGAGAACGGCTCGTCGCCGGACCACACGACCATGCCCTGGAAGTCCTTCTCGGCCATCTCGACGGCCTGCTGCAGGCCTTCGCACACCTCGGGGCTGATGGTGTGCATCTTGGTCTTGAGGCTGGCGATCAGCACCTGCTGGTCCAGCGTCCACAGGCGGAGGTTCCTGTCCTCGTGCAGCGTCGTGCCGGCGGTCTCGAAGCGCGGGCCGCCTTCGCCGCGCAGCAGCTCGGGGAACAGCTGGCGCTGGTACACGGGCAGCACGCGGCGCTGCTGGAACTTGCCCGTCGTCGGGTTGAACGAGCCCTGCTCGGTGTGCACGCCGCCCGCTTCCGCGACCGGACCTTCGAACACCCACTTGGGCAGCGGTGCCTTGGACAGCGCCTTGCCCGCATCGATGTCTTCCTGGATCCACTTCGCGACCTGCAGCCAGCCCGCTTCCTGCCACAGCTCGAAGGGCCCCTGCTTCATGCCGAAGCCCCAGCGCATGGCCTGGTCCACGTCGCGCGCGGTCTCGGCGATGGAGGCCAGGTGCACGGCGGCGTAGTGGAAGCTGTTGCGCAGGATGGACCAGAGGAACTGGCCTTGCGCTCCGGTCGCGTTGCGCAGCAGCGCGAGGCGCTCGCCCGCGGGCTTCTTCAGCATGCGGCCGTAGACCTCGTCGGCCTTCTGGCCGGCCGGCACGTAGGACTCGCCTTCCAGCTCGAAGCGCAGGATGTCGCGGCCGGCCTTCTTGTAGAAGCCCGCCTTGCTTTTCTGCCCCAGGTTGCCCAGTTCCAGCAGCTTCTTGAGCACGTCGGGCGTGCCGAAGCTGCCGTAGAACGGATCGGTCTCGGCGCTCAGCGTGTCCTGCAGCGTCTTGATCACGTGGGCCATGGTGTCCAGGCCCACGACGTCCGCGGTGCGGAAGGTGCCGCTGGACGCGCGGCCCAGCTTCTTGCCGGTGAGGTCGTCGACGACGTCGAACGTCAGGCCGAACTTCTCCACCTCGCGCATCGTGGTCAGCATGCCGGCGATGCCCACGCGGTTGGCGATGAAGTTGGGCGTGTCCTTGGCGCGCACGACGCCCTTGCCCAGGCCGCTGGTGACGAAGGTCTCCAGCTGGTCGAGCACTTCAGGACGCGTGGTCGGCGTCGCGATCAATTCGACGAGGTACATGTACCGCGGCGGATTGAAGAAGTGGATGCCGCAGAAGCGCGGCTTGATCGCCTCGGGCAGGGCCTCGGACAGCTTGGTGATCGACAGGCCCGAGGTGTTGGACGCGACGATCGCATGCGGCGCGACGTGCGGCGCGACCTTCCTGTACAGGTCCAGCTTCCAGTCCATGCGTTCGGCGATCGCCTCGATCACGAGGTCGCATTCGCCGAGCAGGCCCATGTGCTCTTCGTAGTTCGCCGCCTGGATCAGCGCGGCGTCCTCGGGCACGCCCAGCGGGCTGGGCTTGAGCTTCTTGAGGTTCTCGATCGCCTTGGTGACGATGCCGTTCTTGGGGCCTTCCTTCGCGGGAAGGTCGAACAGCACCACCGGCACCTTGACGTTCACCAGGTGCGCGGCGATCTGCGCGCCCATCACGCCGGCGCCGAGCACGGCCACCTTCTTCACCAGGAAGCGGTTCGCGGTCATCGCCTTCCCTTCGTTCGCAGCCGGCACGCCGCCGGGCCGCTGGTCTTGGTCTTGGTACATACGCTTCTCCTTCCGTCATCCCCGCGAAGGCGGGGATCCAGGGCGCCCTGGGTCCCCGCCTCGCGGGGACGACGGTGTTTCATTTCTATTGCACCCGCACCCAGGTCTGGGTGCGGCCGAACGGGCCGATGGAGCCGCGCACTTCCAGCTTCCTGCCGCCCTCGATCGGGGTGAGCCTCAGCGTGTATTCGCGCCCGTTCTCGGGGTCGAGGATCTTGCCGTCTTCCCAGACGTCGCGGCCCTCGGCCTTCTGCGCGTTGCGGATGATCTCCAGGCCGGTGATGGGCTTGTCCTTGCGCTCGTCCCTGCATTCCTCGCAGACGGCGTCGGGCTTGGCGTCCTTCTTCAGCGACTTCACGATGCGGCCGAACAGCTTGCCGCCGCGGTCGTCGATGCGGATCTCGGCCTTCACCTCGCCGGTCTTGTCGTCGATGTTGCGCCAGGTGCCCACGGGAGTCATCTGCGCGAAGGCACTGGCCGCGCAGGCGGCCAGGCCCAGGACGAGAAGCTTCTTCATGCCAGCGCTGCGTCGGTGTCGAGCAGGTTGGCCACGCCGGAACGGGCGGTGCGCATCAGCGTCGCCGTCTCGGGGAACAGGCGCGCGAAGTAGAAGCGCGCGGTCTGCAGCTTGGCCTGGTAGAACGGGTCGGCGTTGCCGGCCTCGATCTGCTTGAGCGCCACCTGCGCCATGCGCGCCCAGAAGTAGCCGAAGGCCAGGTGGCCCAGCACGCGCAGGTAGTCCACCGCGGCGCCGCCGACTTCATCGGGGTTCTGGAAGCCCTTGAAGCCGATCTCGGTCGTGAACTTGGTGACCTGGTCGCCGAGGTAGGCGATGGGGTTGATGAACTCCGCCATCTTCTCGTTGACGCCTTCTTCCTCGACCAGCTGCGCGATCAGCTTGCCGAACTTCTTGAGCGTCGCGCCCTGGTTGCCCAGCACCTTGCGGCCCAGCAGGTCCAGCGACTGGATGGTGTTGGTGCCTTCGTAGATCATGTTGATGCGGTTGTCCCGCACGAACTGCTCCATGCCCCACTCGTGGATGTAGCCGTGGCCGCCGAACACCTGCATGCAGGCATTGGTGGCGATGTGGCCGTTGTCGGTGAGGAAGGCCTTGACGATGGGCGTCAGCAGCGCGACCAGCTCGGCGCTTTCCTTGCGCACCTTCTCGTCGGGGTGGTGCAGTTCACGGTCGATCAGCAGGCCGCAGTACAGGTTCAGCATGCGGCCGCCCTCGGCGTAGGCCTTGGCGGTCAGCAGCATCTTGCGGACGTCGGGGTGCACGATGATCGGGTCGGCCGGCTTGTCCTTGGCCTTGGGGCCGGACAGGGAGCGCATCTGGATGCGGTCCTTCGCGTAGGCCAGCGCGTTCTGGAACGCGACCTCCGTCAGGCCCAGCGACTGGCAGCCCACGCCCAGGCGGGCGGCGTTCATCATCACGAACATCGCGGGCAGGCCCTTGTTCGGCTCGCCCACCAGCGTGCCGACGGCGCCTTCCAGCACGATCTGCGCGGTGGCGTTGCCGTGGATGCCCATCTTGTGCTCGAGGCCGCCGCAGTAGATGCCGTTGCGCTTGCCGAGCTTGCCGTCCTTGCCCACCAGGTACTTCGGCACGAGGAACAGCGAGATGCCCTTGCTGCCCTGGGGCGCGTCCGGCAGGCGGGCCAGCACCAGGTGGACGATGTTCTCCGCCATGTCGTGCTCGCCGGCGGAGATGAAGATCTTGTTGCCGGTGATCCGGTACGTGCCGTCGGCTTGCGGCTCGGCCTTCGTGCGCAGCAGGCCCAGGTCCGTGCCGCAGTGCGGCTCGGTCAGGCACATGGTGCCGGTCCACTCGCCGGAGACCAGCTTGGGCAGGTAGGTCTTCTTCTGTTCTTCCGTGCCGTGCTCGTGCAGCGCTTCGTACGCGCCGTGCGACAGGCCCGGGTACATGGTCCAGGCCTGGTTGGCGCTGTTCATCATCTCGTAGAAGCACTGGTTCACCGCGATCGGCAGGCCCTGGCCGCCGTACTCGGGGTCGCAGGACAGCGCGGGCCAGCCGCCTTCGACGTACTTGGCGTAGGCGTCCTTGAAGCCGGTGGGCGTCTTCACCTCGTGCGTGGTCTTGTCCAGCACGCAGCCTTCGGTATCGCCGCCGATGTTCAGCGGGAAGGTCACCTCGCTCGCGAACTTGCCGCCTTCCTCCAGGATGGCGTTGATCGTGTCGGCATCGGTGTCCTGGTGCCGCGGCATGGCCTTGTATTCGTCGGCGACGTTCAGGACTTCGTGCAGCACGAAGTGCATGTCGCGCAGGGGCGGGTTGTAGACGGGCATGGGTTTACTCCTTGGTGCTCTTGGCCGCGCGGGCGCTCTTCGGGGGTCTGGGGGATACGGCGCCGTAGCGCTGCAGGATGTTTTCGAAACCCGCATTGGCGCGGGCGATGGAACCGGGATTCTTGAGGAAGCGGGCCTCGTAGTGCAACGCAAGGATCAGGCCGTGGATCTCGAACAGCATCTGCTCCTCGTCTGTGGCTCCGTCGAGGTGGCCTTCCTCCTTGCCGATCGCGATCGCGCGCTTCATGGCGTCATGCCAGGTCTGCACGGACCAGGCGAGCGCGTCGCGCACCGGGCCGGGCCGGTCGTCGAATTCGACGGCGCCGCTGATGTAGATGCAGCCGGAGTCGATCTCCACCGACGTGCGCTTCATCCAGTTGGCGAACATGGCGCGCAGGCGCGGCAGGCCGCGCGATTCGCTCAGCGAGGGGTAGAACACCTCCTGCTCGAAGCGCTGGTGGTATTCGCGCACCACGGAGATCTGCAGCTCCTCGCGCGAGCCGAAGTGGGCGAACACGCCCGACTTGGACATCTGGGTCACTTCGGCCAGCGCGCCGATGGACAGGCCCTCCAGCCCGATCTGGGTCGCGAGCCCCAGGGCGGCATCGACGATGGCCGCCTTGGTCTGCTGGCCCTTCTGCAAGGCCTTGCCCTCCCGCGGCTTCGCGGGTTTCAGGGGCAGGTCGGTGACGGACATGGGCGCAAAATAAAACGAACGATCGTTCTATTTTGCCAGCATTTCGCGAGCGGGTGCATTGGAGCGGCCACTCTATTTCCGGATGAGCGGCACGGGCAAGGGTTTGTCCCTAGAGGAGCCGCTGCGGGCGTGGCTACATTCCGCGACAGATCTCTACTCCTCTAGAGGACTACACAAGATGGCTTCCGCCGCCGCCGTGCCGCTCGCCCCCGAACCCGGGCTGAGCCGCTATGCCGCCATCGCCGCCGCCCTGCGCGCGCGGGTGCTGGCCGGGGAATGGGGACCGGGCCAGGCCCTGCCCTCGGAGCAGGCGCTGGCCGCGCAGCACGGCGTGGCCATGGCGACGCTGCGGCGGGCGATGGAACTGCTCGCGTCGCAAGGCTTCATCGAGCGCATCCACGGCCGCGGCACCTTCGTGCGCGCAGGCCTGAGCGCCGCGCCCATGCTGATGCGGTTCTTCCGTTTCGGCGACGGCTCGGGCGAGGTGCCGACGTCACGCATCGTGTCGCGCCGCAAGAGCCCGGCCCCGGCGGAAGTGGCCCGGCGCCTGGGCATCGCGCGCGGCGACCCGGTGCTGCAGCTGCTGCGCCTGCGCTCGCTGGGCGGCCAGCCGCGGCTGCTGGAGGAGATCGCGCTGCCGCTGCCGCTGTTCCAGGTGCTGGCGGACACGCCGACGGCCGAATGGGACGACCTCTTCTATCCCATGTACGCGCAGCGCTGCGGCGTGCACGTGCAGCGCGCCGTCGACGAGATCGGCTTCGGCACGCTCAACGCGGCCCGGGCCGCGCACCTGGGGCTGGCAGCCGGCCATCCCTGCGCCCGCGTCGTGCGCCGCGCCTACGACCTGGCGGGCCGCTGCGTCGAGGCACGCACCACGCTGGGCGACGCCCACGCCTTTCATTACGAAGTCACCATCACCTGAGGAGACCGCCATGCATCACGCCCTCTCCCGCCGCACCGTGCTGGCGGCGGCTGCCGCAGTCGTCGGCGCGCCCATGCTCGCGCGAGCACAGGACAGCATCGCCGGCGGCCGGACCATCACGCTGGTCGTCTCCTACGCCGCCGGCGGCGGCGCGGACCTGATGGCGCGGCTGATCGCGCCGCACATGGCGCGCTTCCTCGGGCAGACCGTCGTCGTGGACAACCGGCCCGGCGCCGGCGGGCAGATCGCCGCCGGCTACGTCGCCCGCGCCACGCCCGACGGCTCGCAGCTGCTGCTGGATGCCTCGTCGTTCGCCGTGAACCCCTCGCTGTACCCGAAGCTTCCCTACGACACGAGCACGGCGTTCGCGCCGCTCGCGGTGCTCGCGCTGTTCCCGAACGTGCTGGTGTGCAACCCGGCATTCGAGGCGAAGGACGTGCGCGACCTGATCCGCATGGCCAAGGCGAAGCCGGGCGTGATCGCCTACGCGTCCTCCGGCAACGGCTCGGCGCAGCACCTGGCCGGCGCGCTGTTCGAGGACCGGGCCGGCGTCACGCTGCAGCACGTGCCGTACAAGGGCGGCGGTCCGGCCATGAACGACGTCATGGCCGGACAGGTGCCCCTGTTCTTCGCCAACGTCGCGTCCTCGCTGGGGCACATCCAGGCGGGCAAGCTCCGGCCGCTGGCGACGACCAGCGTGCGCCGTGCACGCTCGCTGCCGGACATTCCCACCATGGAGGAAGCAGGCGTCCCCGGCTACGAGGTCCTCGAATGGAACCCGGTGCTCGCGCCGGCAGGGACGCCGGCCAAGGTACGCGACCGGCTGGCAGCCGCGATCGCGCAGGCGATGGCCGACCCGGAGGTGCTGGGACGCGTGCGGGCGCTGAGCGGCGAATTGTTCAACGGCGGCCCGGCGCAGGCCGCGGACTTCCTGAAGAAGCAGCAGGCGCTGTGGGCGCGCGTCGTGCAGGAACGCAAGATCGTCGTGGGCTGATCCGCATGAACCGGAACGCTGCCCCACCTGCCGGCTGGGACTGCCATGTCCACGTCTTCGACGGTCCCGCGACCGCCGAAGATGCCCACTACGTCCCGGTGCCGCGGCTGCTGCCGGAGATCGAGGCCGTCGCGCAGGCGCATGGCTTCGGGCACCTCGTGCTCGTGCAGCCCAGCGTCTACGGGAGCGACAACACCGTGCTGCTGCAGGCCCTGCGCCGCTCGCCCGGGCGGCATCGCGGCGTCGTGGTGCTGCGCGGCGACGAGTCGGAAGCGCAGCTTGCCGCGATGAACGCGGCGGGCGTCCGCGGCATCCGCTTCAACCTGGTCTCTCCGGTCGGCAGCGAAGCCGACGAGGCGCAGGCCCAGCTGGCGCGATTCGCTCCGCTGCTGCGCCGGCTGCAATGGCACGTGCAGTGCTATGCCGCGCCGCGCGACCTGCCGCTGCTCGCGCTGTGGCAGGCGGGCCATGGCCTTCCCTTCGTGCTGGACCACCTGGGCGGCATGGACCTCGCGCACGCGGACGATGCTGCCGCCTGGCACGCCCTGGAGCAGCTGGCCGCCGGCGGCAGCTGGATCAAGCTCTCCGGCTGGTACCGCCTCGGTGCGCAACCGCCCTACGGCGCGCTGCAGCCGCTGGTGCGCCGCATCGCCGAGACCTTCGGCGACGGCATGGTGTGGGGATCCGACTGGCCGCACACCAGCTTCCCGCCGCAGGAGCTGCCGACCTATTCCAGCCTGTGGCAGCCGGTCGAGCGGGCACTGGGTGCGGGGACCGCGGAGCGCATCCGGCAGGCCGGCGAGCGCTTGTACGCCTGAGCCTCAAGCACCATTGAGGCGCGCCCTTAAACCGCAAGTGTTCCAGTGGGAACGGCGCCACAGAGGGCGGCGGCGCGACAAAACCTTACGGAGCGTCCGTGAGCGCGATCCAGGTCCGCGGCATGCAGTCGCCACAAGGACTTGCGAGCGCCGCGCGCATTCATAGCCGGCGACCATGAACTCATAGTCCCTGGCGACTTGTTGCGCGCGCACCGCCGGTTTCCACTCGCGCCCACGGGAGGCGAAGGCGGCAGCTGGCGGCAGTGAGACCAGCATGCCGGCCCCGGCCGTCCGATGACCTGGGAGAAACCATGCAAAGAAGATCCGTGCTGCTCGCCGGCCTCGCGAGCGCGGGCGCGGCCATCGCTCAGACCGTGCCGCAGGCGCATCCGCGCGTGCCCGCCGCCGTCCCCCCGCCGCCGCTGCTCGATTACCCCAAGGGGCCGATCACGCTGGTCGTCCCCTTCCCGCCGGGCGGCCCCACGGACGGCAGCGCGCGCGTGTTCGCCAAGAGCATCGCGGCGCAGCTCGGGCAACCGGTGAACATCGAGAACCGCGCCGGCGCCGGCGGCACCGCCGGCACCGCCTATGGCGCGCAGGCCCAGCCCGATGGCTACACGCTGCTGTGGGGCGGCACCAGCGGGCTGGTCGTGGCACCGGCCCTCTACGCCAACCTGGCCAGGAAGCTGCCCTACGACCCCACGCGCTCCTTCGCGCCGATCGCGATGGCCGTGCGCAGCCCGATGATCCTGGTCGGCAACAAGGGCGTGTCCGCCAAGGCACTGAAGGAGTTGACGGCCAACGGCAAGGGCTGGTCGGTCGCCACCGCGGGCGCCGGCTCCGTGGGCCACCTCACCCTCGCCTACCTGCAGGAGCGCCTGCCCCTCAAGTTCACGCACATCCCGTACAAGGGCGGCGCCCCGGCGCTGCAGGACCTTCTTGCGGGCAAGGTGGAACTGTTCTTCGACTCCGTCCAGTTCCTCGCGCCGCAGGTCCGCGAGGGCAAGATCAAGGCCTTCGCCGTCACCGGCGCGAAGCGCTCGCCCTCGCTGCCCGACGTGCCGACGGTGAGCGAGATCCTCGGGCGCGACTTCGAGGCCTATTCCTGGTTCGGACTCGTGGCGCCGGCGGAGACGCCGCGCCGCATCGTCAAGGCCCTGAACGCCGCCATGAACAAGGCGACCGCCGACCCCGAGGTGAAGGCCTTCGTGGACAAGCTCGGCCTGGAACTCGTGGGCGGCGACGAGGACATGTTCGGCAAGACCGTGTTCGTGGACTACTTCAAGTGGGCGGGCGTCGCCGCCCGCTCGAACATCGTCGCGGAACAGTAGGCTGGCGTTCGCAGGGTGGGGTGAGGAAGCGAAGCGCCGAACCCCACCGGACGGCCGCACGGTGGGGTTCGGCTCCGCCTCACCACCACCCTATGAATGCCGCATTCGACCGCGGGCCGTCACGCCGGCCGGTACGCCTGCACGCGCTGCGCGATGCGGCCGAACACCGACTTGCCCGCGGCGTCGAACATCTCGATGTCGACCTCATCCCCGAACTTCAGGAAGGGCGTCCTGGCGCTGCCCTGCTCGATGATCTCCAGCATGCGGCGCTCGGCGAGGCAGGAGGAACCCACCCCCGGGTCGCGGTTGGACACCGTGCCCGACCCGATCACCGTGCCGGCGGCCAGGTGGCGCGTGCGCGCGGCATGCGCGATCAGCGTGGGGAAATCGAAGTCGAGGTCGACACCGGCGTTGGGGCGACCGAGTTCCCTGCCGTTGACGCGGCTCACCAGCGGCAGGCTGATCTTCGCGCCGTCCCAGGCGTCGCCGAGTTCGTCCGGCGTCACGGCCACGGGCGCGAAGGCCGTGGAGGGCTTGGAATGGAAGAAGCCGAAACCCTTGGAGAGCTCGTGCGGGATCAGGTCCCGCAGGCTGACGTCGTTCAGGATGGTGACCAGGCGAATGCAGCCGCGTGCCTGCTCCGGCGCGACGCCCATGGGAACGTCGGACGTGATCACCGCGATCTCCGCCTCGAGGTCGATGCCCCAGGCTTCGTCGGCGACCTCGATCGGGTCGCGCGCGCCGATGAAGGTGTCGGACGCGCCCTGGTACATCAGCGGGTCGTGGTACAGGAAGGCCGGCATCTCCGCCTTGCGCGCCTTGCGCACCAGTTCCGCGTGCGAGAGGTAGGCGGACCCGTCGCACCATTGGTAGGCGCGCGGCAGCGGCGCCATGGCCTGGGCGGCATCGAAGGGCCTCGCCTCGGCGATGCCGCCGGCGTTCAGCGCGTCGGAGCGCGCGCGCAGTGCCGGCGCGCGTTCGTCCCAGCGGTCCAGCAGCTGCTGCAGCGTGGCAGCTTCCCCCGCGGGCACGCAGTGCGTGAGCGTGCGGTCGACGATGACGAGCAGCCCGTCGCGGCTGCCATTGCGTAGCGTGGCAAGTTTCATGGAATCGGAAAGAGGGAAAGAAGGAGGTCAGGCGTCCGGCGCCGGGATCCCCATGCGCAGCGCCATCTCCTGCCGCCACGCGCTGCGCGGGCGGAAGCCCGGGAGCGTGCGCGCATGCTGCTCCGCCCACGCCAGCAACTGCGGTGCGGGCAGCTCGAAGGGCGCCGCCACCCGGCACGGCTGCGAGACGTACCAGGGCAGGTCCCAGTACAGCTCGATGCGGTTGCCTTCCGGGTCGCGGAAGTAGACGGACAGCGCGTTGCCGTGCGTGACGGGCAGCAGCTCCTGCACGCCCGCCGCCTGCACGCGCCGGTGGAAGGCCTGCAAGGTCTCCAGCGAATCGGCCTTGAGCGAGATCTGGTTGATCACGTTGAAGCCCAGGTCCGCCGGGCGGCCCGAGGCCAGCACGATCTGGTGGTGCTCGTCGGGGTCGCGGCTCAGGAACACGAGCTGCACCGGCCCGTTCGGCGTCGGCAGCAGCCCGCGGTCCGTCTCGGTGAACTCCAGGACCTCCTTGTAGAAGGCCGCCTGCTTTTCGATGTCCGTGGCGTGGAAGCCGACGTGGCTGAAGCTCAGCCCCTTGCGCTGCGTCATGCTCGTGTCCTCAGGCCGGCAGGGGCACCTCGTCGACCTTGTAGTCGAACAGCCAGTGGTAGCGCTCGCGCACGCGCGCCTCGCTCCACTCGCGGTCCACGTAGGCCACGGCGCCCTCCGCCGACGCCAGCGCCGGGTTGTGGAAACGCTTGGCGTTGGCGGCCGAGCCCTGCACGATCTTCGTGGTGCGCTCGACGCGCGCGTCCTGGTAGCGCTTCAGCGCGTGCGCGGGATCGGCGGTCTCGCGGATGCAGCGGGCCAGCATCATGCCGTCCTCGATCGCCATGCAGGCGCCCTGCGCCAGGAAGGGCAGCGTCGGATGGCACGCATCGCCCAGCAGCGTGACGCGGCCGCGCGACCACTGCTGCAGCGGCTCGCGCACCATCAGCGCCCACTTGAACGGCGTCCGCACGCTGCGGATCAGTGTGTGCACGTCTTCGTTCCAGCCGGCGAAGTCGTTCAGGCATTCGTCCACGGTGCCGGCGGTGGTCCAGGATTCCACCTTCCAGTCGCTGCGCTCCACGATGCCGACGAAGTTCACGAGCTCGCCGCGGCGCAGCGCGTAATGGATCACGTGGCCGCCGGGACCGATCCAGTTGGTGCCGATCGGCGCGCGCAGGCGCTCGGGCAGGCGTTCCGCCGGGATGACGCCGCGCCACGCGAGGCAGCCGGAGAACTGCGGGTCGTCGCCGCCGAACAGGCCACGGCGGATCTTCGAATGCACGCCGTCGGCGCCGACCAGCAGGTCGCCGCTGACACGCCGGCCGTCGTCCAGGAACAGGGTGGCGCCGGAGTCGTCCGCTTCGAAGCGCGCGCAACGCGCGCCCAGCGTGACGGCGTCCGGCGAGAGCGCGCGCACGGCGTCGACCAGCACCTTGTGCAGGTCGGGGCGGTACAGCGTGTAGTACGGATGGCCGTACTGCGCCACCGATTCCGCGCCCAGGTCGAACAGCTTCCAGCTCTGGCCCGTGTTCCACAGGCGCACCTGCTTGCCGGCGGGCACGCTGGCGACGGCGCGCACCGCGGGGTCCACGCCCAGCTGCGCGAGCACGCGGGTCGCGTTGGCGCTCAGCTGCAGCCCGGCCCCCACTTCGCCCAGCCGCGGGGCCTGCTCGAACACGCGCACGTCGTGCCCGTCGCGCAGCAGCGCCAGCGCGGCGGTCAGCCCGCCGAGCCCGGCGCCGGCGATGACGATCTTCTGCTTCGCCATGCTCAGTCCGCCTGCACGTTGGCGCGGGCGATGATGCCGGACCACTTCCTGTAGTCGGCGGCGATCACCTGCCCGAAGACACGCGCGTCGGCGTTGCCGGCCTCCAGCCCCATCTCGGCAAGCTCGTGCCGCACTTCGGCGGACTGCACCGCGTCGGCGAAGGCGGTCCGCAGCTTGCGCAGCACCGGCTCGGGGGTGGCGTTCGGCGCCACCAGCCCGAACCAGGAATACGCTTCGTAATCGGCCTTCAGCGCGGCATGCACGGTCGGGATCTCCGGCGCTGGCGCATAGGGCTGCGCGCCGCCCACCGCGATGCCCCGCAGCTTGCCCGCCTTGATGTGCGGGTACAACGCGGAGGCGTTGTCGAAGATCAGGTCGATCTGTCCGCCGAGCGCGTCGTTCAGCGCCGGCCCGCCGCCGCGGTAGGGGACGTGCGTCAGCTTGATGTTTGCAGTTTCGGCGAGCAACTCGGTCGCGAGGTGGCCGATGGAGCCGCTGCCGGCGGTGCCCACCGTGAGGTTCTTCGTCTTCGCCTTCTGCACCAGGTCGGCCATCGAGCTGATGCCGGCGCCCGGGTGGGCCGCGATCATCAGCGGCCCGCGCAAGGCCATGCCGATCGGCTGGAAGGATTGCGCTTCGTACTTGAGGTTCTTGTACAGGCCGGGCGCGACCGCCAGGGTGCTGGTGCCGCCCCACAACAGCGTGTAGCCGTCGGCCGGCCCACGCGCCACCGCGGCGCTGCCCACGGTGCCGGCGGCGCCGGCGCGGTTGTCGATCACGATGCTCGCGCCCAGGCTCTGGCTCATGGCCTTGGCATACAGCCGCGCGCTCGCGTCGGTGGGGCCGCCCGGCGGGAACGGCACCACGATCGTGACCGTGCGCGTGGGAAAGTCGCTTTGCGCCAAAGCGGCGGGCGCGGCACAGGCCGCGACGGCGGCCTGCAGCAGGCGGCGCCGCGACACGGCGCCAGACCGGGAAAAAGACATTCGAAGACTCCCTGGAACGTTCGCGCCGGCCAGTCCGGCCGGCCGCTCATTGCAACGCAGGATGGGCCACCGGTAAAGCGGCAAAATGCGATGAGTTCATTGCCTCGCCATATCAATTTGAAGCGGCCGACTCCCACCATGAACGTTTCGGTGCGCCAGCTGCGCGCCTTCGTGACGATCGCCCGCCTGCACAGCTTCACGCGTGCCGCCGAACAGCTGCACATCACCCAGCCGGGGCTGAGCGGCATGGTGCGCGACCTCGAGGAGCAGCTCGATTGCCGCCTGTTCGACCGCACGACGCGCACGGTCGCCCTCACCGGGCACGGTGAAGCCTTCCTGCCGGCGGCGGTGCGCGCGCTCGCCGAGCTCGATGCCGCCGCGGCCTCGCTGGGCGAACTTTCGTCGCAGGAACGCGGCCGGCTGATCGTGGGCGCGACGCCCGTGATCGCCTCTTCCGTGCTGCCCGCCGCCTGCGCCGAGTTCGCCGAAACGCATCCCGGCGTGCAGGTGGAAGTGCACGACCTGGACCGCGCGCAGATCCATGGCCGCGTGCAGAGCGGCGAGCTCGATGCCGGTTTCGGCGTCTTCCTCGACGCCGCGAGCGGCATCCGGCGCCTGCCCTTGCTGAAGACCTCGCTCGTGCTGGTCACCCCGGAGGCGCCGGCCGAGGACGGCCTGTCCCTGCGCTGGAGCGCGCTGGCCGGGCGGCGCTTGCTCGCCCTGCCGCCGCAGAACCCGATCCAGCAGCTGGTCGACGAACACCTGCCGGCCGGCACCAGCGCCACGGGACCGGCGTACAACCAGCTGCACACGCTGCTCGCGATGGTGGAGGCGGGTGCCGGCGAAGCGGTGCTGCCCTCCTTCGTGCGCGCCGCGGCCACGCGCTACCGCGTCGCGCTGCGGCCGCTCGTCCGGCCGCGCGTGGATGTCGACTTCTACGAGATCACCAAGGCCGGCCGGCCGAGGAGCGCCATGCTCGCCGCCTTCGGCGAATGCCTGGTGCGCACCATGGCCGCGGCCGGGCAGTTCACGGCGCCGCCTTGAACGGCACCACCAGCTGCCGCTGCTCGCCCAGCCCCTCGATCCCCAGCGTCACCACGTCGCCCTTCTTCAGGTACTTCGGCGGCTTCATGCCCAGGCCGACGCCGGGCGGCGTGCCGGTCGTGATCACGTCGCCGGGTTCCAGCGTCATGAAGTGGCTGCAGTAGCTCACCAGCTTGGCGACGTTGAAGATCATGGTCTTCGTGTTGCCGGTCTGCATGCGCTGGCCGTTGACGTCCAGCCACATCGCGAGGCGCTGCACGTTGGCGATCTCGTCGGTCGTCACCAGCCAGGGGCCGATGGGGCCGAAGGTGTCGCAACCCTTGCCCTTGTCCCATTGCGGGCCGCGCTCCAGCTGGAACTCGCGCTCGCTCACGTCGTTGACGACCGTATAGCCGGCCACGTACGACAGTGCCTTGTTCATGGGAACGTAACGCGCCCGCGTGCCGATCACCACGCCCAGTTCCACCTCCCAGTCGGTCTTCACCGAGCCGCGCGGCAGCATCACCGGGTCGTTGGCGCCCTGGATGCAGCTGGTGGCCTTCATGAACACCACCGGTTCCTTGGGGATGGGCACGCCCGATTCGGCGGCATGGTCCGCGTAGTTCAGGCCGATGGCGATGAACTTGGGCACGTGCGCCACGGGGCAGCCGAAGCGCGGATTGCCGCGCACGGCCGGTAGCTTGGCCGGGTTCGCCTTGCGGATGCGGGCCAGGCCCACGGGACCGATCTGCTCCGGGCCGAGGTCCGGCACCACGCCGCTCAGGTCGCGCAGCTTGCCTTCGTCGTCGATCAGGCCCGGCTTCTCGCGGCCGGGGTTGCCATAGCGAACCAGTTTCATTTCTTCTTTCCTTTCTTCTGTTCGGACGTGATGAATTTTCCAGTGCCGCCGCGGAACCGGCTTTGCCGGGCCGCTGGGGGCGCCCCCTTGAGGGGGAGGCGCCGCAGGCGCTTCGGGGGTGGGTCAATACGTGGCGCGGCCGCCCGAGAGGTCGAACACGGCGCCGGTCGAAAAGGAACACTCCTCGGTGCACAGCCAGGCCACGAGCGCCGCGATTTCCTCCGGCGTGCCGAAGCGGCCGAGGGGAATCTTGGCCAGCATGAACCGGATGTGCTCCTCGGTCATCTGGTCGAAGATCGCCGTCTTCACAGCCGCGGGCGTCACGCAGTTCACGCGCACGCCGGTGTCGGCGAGCTCCTTGCCGAGGGACTTGGTCAGCGCGATCACCGCCGCCTTGCTGGCGCTGTAGGCGCTGGCGTTCGGGTTGCCGTCCTTGCCGGCGACGGAGGCGATGTTGACGATGCGGCCGTAGTCGGCGCCGCGCATCACGGCCACCACTTCGCGGCAGCACAGGAACAGGCCCGTGAGGTTCACCTCCAGCACCTGGCGCCAGGCGTCCGCGGGGTAGTCCCACAGCTTCACGTTGGGGCCGGTGATGCCGGCGCTGTTCACGAGCGCGTCGATGCGGAGGCTGCGCCGCACCGTGGACTGCAGTGCGTCGCGCACCGAGGTCTCGTCGGCCACGTCCACCTGCACGAAGCTGCAGCCTTCGCCCAGCTTGTCGGCGGCTTGCCGGCCCGCGGCCTGGTCGCGGTCCCACAGCGTCACCGTGCCGCCGGAGGCGAGCAGGCGCTGCGCGATCGCGAGGCCCAGGCCCGCCGCACCGCCGGTCACGATGGCATGCCGGTCCTGGAAGTCCAGCCGGTTCACAGCGTGATGCCCCCGTCCACCGCATAGGCCTGGCCGGTGACGAAGACCGACTCGTCGCTGGCGAGGTACACCACCAGCGGCGCGATCTCTTCCGGGGTGGCGAGGCGCCCCATCGGCTGGCGCGCGACGAATGCCTTGCGCGCCTCGACCGGGTCCGCGTTGGCGTTGATGCGGTCCTGCAGCGAGGGCGTGTCGACCGTGCCCGGGCAGATCGCGTTGCAGCGGATCCCGTTGGCGACGTAGTCGGCGGCGACGCTCTTGGTCAGGCCGATCACCGCGGCCTTGGTGGTGCCGTAGATGAAGCGGTTGGGCAGCCCCTTGATGCTGCTGCACACGCTGGCCATGTTGATGATGCTGCCGGCGCCCTGCCCGCCCTGGTTCTGCAGCATGCGCGGCAGCGCCGCCTGGATGGCCCAGAACTGCGCCCGCACGTTCAGGTTGAGGGCGAAGCTCCACTCCTCGTCGGTCGCCTGCAGCGCGGTGCCGCTGTGGACGAAGCCGGCGCAGTTGAACAGCACGTCGATGGCCGGCATGGCGGCGACGACGCGCGCGATCGCCGCCTTGTCCAGCACATCGAGCTGCACGCAGCGCACGTTGGGCGCGCCGTCGAATCCATCGAGCAGGCGCGCGTTGATGTCCGTCGCCCAGACCTGCGCGCCCTCCGCGGCGAGTGCCAGCGCGCTCGCGCGGCCGATGCCCTGGCCGGCCGCGGTGACGAGGGCCGTCTTGCCTTGCAGTCGCATGTCTCTTCCTCCTCGGAGCCGGGATCGGGTTTTGCCGGATGCGCCGCCCGGGCGCGGAGCCGATATTAATTGGCCTGACCACTTGGCCAGTCAGCATCAACCCTAGCCCTGGTTCCATGCCCCTGCAGACCGTCGCACCCAGCCGCCTGTACCGCCAGATCGCCGAGCAGCTGCGCGGCCTGATCGCCGGCGGCGAGTTCGCGGCCGGCACGCGCCTGCCCGCCGAACGCGACCTCGCGCGCCACCTGGGCGTGAGCCGGCCGTCCGTGCGCGAGGCGCTGATTGCGCTGGAAGTGGAAGGCTGGGTGGAGGTCCGCGTCGGGTCCGGCATCTATGTGCAGGAGGCCCGGCGGCGCAGCGGGGCGCGTGCGGCCCGCGACACCGGCGCCGAATGGGGGCCGCTGCAGGTGATGCAGGCCCGCGCGCTGGTGGAGGCCGAAGTCGCCGCCCTGGCGGCGCGCCATGCGCGCAAGGCGCAACTCGCCGACATGGGCGCGGCCCTGGAGCGGATGCGCGACGACGTGGCCGCCGACATCGAGCCGCGCGAGGGCGACGAGGCCTTCCACGCCGCGATCGCGCAGTCCTGCGGCAACGAGGTGCTGGCGGACACCGTGCGCGGCTACTGGAGCGCCCGCCACGGGCCGTTGTTCACCCGCCTCGGCGACTATTTCGAGAACCCCGCTTCCTGGCAGGCGGCGATCGCGGAGCACACGGCCGTCCTGGAGGCAATCCGCGTCCGCGACGCCGAGGCGGCGCGCCTGGCCATGCAGCAGCACCTGAAGAAGGCCACGGCCCGGTACAGCGCGAGCTGGCGAAGGGCGGGGCATGCGTGAAGATGTTCTTTCGAGATCGAACGGTGGGGTTCGCTGCGCTCACCACCGCCCTGCGGCGTGCCTCGTAGGGTGGTGGTGAGCGCAGCGAACCCCACCATGGAGCCCCCATGACCCCCTTCATCCGCCTCCACCCCGCCGACGACGTCCTCATCGCCCGCACCCAGCTCGTGGGCGGCACGCAGGTCGAAGGCGTGACCACCCGTGGCCTCGTGCCGCCCGGCCACAAGGTCGCCGTGCGCGACATCCCCGCCGGCGCGCCGGTGCGGCGCTACAACCAGGTCATCGGCTTTGCCAGCAAGCCGATCGCCGCCGGCGAGCACGTGCACACGCACAACCTCTGGATGGGCCCCGAAGGCGGCGCCTTCGCGCGCGACTACGCGTTCGGCGCCGACGTCAAGCCGGTCCCGCCGCGGCGCGAAGCGACCTTCCTGGGCATCAAGCGCGCCGACGGCCGCGTCGCCACGCGCAACTACATCGGCATCCTCTCCAGCGTGAACTGCTCCGCGACCGCCGCCCGCGCGATCGCGGACCAGTTCTCGCGCCAGACGAATCCGCGCGCGCTGGAGGCCTATCCCAACGTCGATGGCGTGGTGGCGCTCACGCATGGCACCGGTTGCGGCATGGACACCGAAGGCCTGGGCATGCACATCCTGGAGCGCACGCTGGCCGGCTATGCGACCCACGCCAACTTCGCCGCCGTGCTGGTGGTGGGCCTGGGCTGCGAGGCGAACCAGATCAACGCGTGGCTCGCGCACAGCAGCCTGCGCGAGGGCGAGACGCTGCGCGTGTTCAACATCCAGGACACGGGCGGCACGCGCAAGACGGTGGAAAAAGGCATCGCGCTCGTGCGGGAGATGCTGCCCGCCGCCAACCGCGTGAAACGCGAGCCCTGCAGCGCCGCGCACATCACCATCGGCCTGCAGTGCGGCGGCTCGGACGGCTATTCCGGCATCAGCGCCAATCCGGCACTCGGCGCGGCCGTGGACCTGCTCGTGGCGCACGGCGGCACGGCGATCCTCTCGGAGACCCCGGAAATCTATGGTGCCGAGCACCTGCTCACGCGCCGCGCCGCCGACCGCGCGGTGGGAGAGAAGCTCATCGAGCGCATCCACTGGTGGGAGCACTACACCAAGATCAACGAGGGCGAGATGAACAACAACCCCTCGCCCGGCAACAAGGCAGGCGGGCTCACGACCATCCTCGAGAAGTCGCTGGGCGCGGTCGCCAAGGGCGGCACCACCAACCTGCAGGCGGTGTACGAGTACGCCGAACCGGTGACGGCGCATGGCTTCGTCTACATGGACACGCCCGGCTACGACCCGGTCAGCGCCACCGGCCAGGTGGCGGGGGGCGCCAACATGATCTGCTTCACCACCGGCCGCGGCTCGGCCTACGGCTGCGCGCCCTCTCCGTCGCTCAAGCTCGCCACCAACACGGCGCTGTGGCGGCGGCAGGAGGAGGACATGGACATCAACTGCGGCGAGATCATCGACGGCCAGGCTTCGGTGCAGGAGATGGGCGAGCGCATCTTCCGCCTGGTGCTCGCCACGGCCTCGGGCGAGCACAGCAAGAGCGAGCAGCATGGCTACGGCCAGAACGAATTCGTGCCGTGGCAAGTCGGCGCGGTGATGTGAGGAAGCAGGGAGCACCATGACAAGAACGATCCAGGCCGCGCAGCTGCGCGCCACCGTCTCCGGCATCCTGGTGGGCGCGGGCAGCGCGCCGCCGGAGGCGCAGACCGTCGCCGATAACCTGGTGCTGGCCAACCTGAGCGGGCACGATTCGCACGGGGTCGGCATGGTGCCGCGCTACATCGACGCGGTGCTGGAAGGCGGGCTGAAGCCCAATTCCAGCATCGCGGTCAGGCTCGATGGCGGCAGCCTGCTCGCCGTCGACGGCCAGCGCGGCTACGGACAGGTCGTCGGCGAGCAGGCGATGCGGCTCGCGCTGCAGCGCGCGCAGGACACCGGCAGCTGCGCCATGGCGCTCGCCAACGCGCACCACCTGGGGCGCATCGGCCACTTCGCCGAGATGGCGGTGGAACGCGGCCTCGTCTCCATCCACTTCGTCAACGTGCAATCGCGTCCCGTGGTCGCGCCCTTCGGCGGCGGCGACGGACGCTACGGCACCAATCCCTTCACGGTGGGCATCCCGCTCGCCGGGCGGCCGCCCTTCATCCTGGACTTCGCGACCAGCCGCGTCGCGCAGGGCAAGATGCGCGTGGCCTACAACGAGGGGCGGCAGGTCGAGCCCGGCACCCTGATCGACGAACAGGGGCGGCCCACCACCAACCCCGGCGTGGTGGTCGTGCCGCAGGCGGGCGGACTGTTCGGCGCCCTGCTCGCCTTCGGCGAACACAAGGGCTACGGCATGGCCGTCGCGTGCGAGCTCCTCGGCGGCGCGCTTACCGGCAGCGGCACCTGGCACAGGCCCGCGGACAGCAAGCGCACCGTGATCAACGGCATGTTCACCATCGTGGTGGACCCGCGCAAGCTGGGCACGCAGGCAAGCTTCGAGCGCGAGGCCCTTGCCTTCGTGGACTGGCTGCGGCAAAGCCCGCCCGCGCCCGACAGCGAAGGCGTGCTGATCGCGGGCGATCCCGAACGGCGCGCCCGCCGCGAACGCGAAGCGTCGGGCATCGCCGTGGACGACCAGACCTGGGCCGAGATCGTCGCGGCCGGCGGCAAGGTGGGCGTGCGCGTCGACTGACGCGCACGGCCTTCCCTTACTTCAGTGACTGCCAGCGCTGGAAGTCGTACCGGCGCGCCGCGTTCGCCGGCACGTTCGCCCAATAGGTCGTGACCTCCGTCTTGGTGCCGGCCACGCCGCCCGACGGACCGCCCAGGACGGTCGTGGAGCTGCGCTGCACCATCGCGCCACCCGGCGTCAGGCGATGGCTCGCCGAGGAGACCGAGGTGGACGGCGTCACGGTCACCGTGGTGCTGGGGGCGCCGGGCGTGACGGTGAGCCCGGTCCCTGAGCTCACGCTGGCGCCGGTGGAGCTGGTGACGGAGCCTTGCGCGAAGGCGGAGGCGGCCAGCAGTGCGGCCGCGGCGACGAGGGGGGTCTTCATCATCATGCGTTCCTCCGATCAGGGCACCAGGCGTTGCCAGCGCTGGAAGTCCATGCGCTTGCCGATGTTGGGCGGCACGTTCCAGTAATGGGTCACCATCGGCACGGTCGTGGTCTGGGTCACGACAGCGGGCGGTCCGCCGAGGACGGTGGTGGAGGGAACGACGGCGACGGTGCCGGGCGCGACGTACGCCGGCGCTTCGGCGATCACCGCGCCGTGGATGGGCCGCGACTGGGCCGGGCCTTCGAGGATGATGGTGCTGTTGGAGGCAAAGGTGCCGGCCGTCTGCGCGAAGACGGCGGGCGCGGCCAGCGCGGCGGCGGCGGCGAGGAGGGCTATGCGCTTCATGGGGAACTCCCGGTTTGGTTTGGTTGTGCCATTCCAAGCCGGGCGGCGCACGCTGCTCGCCGGAAACGCTTGATGCCGCGTGTCAGCGCGCGACCGACGCCGCCTTTACGGCACAGGCAGCGGCGGCAGCGCGCGCACCGTCCCGCCGGCCACGGGGAAGATGCGGTCGCCCGCGCGCGGCTCGATGCGGTGCATGCCGGTGAAGCTGCCGAAGGCCGGCAGCACGCCCACGGCCTGTCCGGGCAGCCGCCCCGTGTCGTCGCCGAGCCAGAAGCACGGCAGGCGCAGGCGCTCGAATGCGCGGCCCGCGATGCTGATGCAGGGATGCCAATGGCCTGCGAGCACGTACGCGTCGGCGACGGGACGGGGGTGATGGCACAGCGCGAACGGGCCGAGCCTCAGCGGTTCGTCCACGACGGTGAAGCCGAGGCCGCCGGGCGGATCGCCGGCGCGGTCGTCGTGGTTGCCGCGCACGAGCGTCAGCGGCAGGTCGGGATGGCGCTCGCGCCATTCCTGCAGGACGCGCAGCGTGCCCGCGGCGTGCGACCGCTTCGAATGCAGGAAGTCACCGAGGAAGACCACCCGGCTGGCCCGCGTGTCGGCCAGGGCGGCATCGAGCCGCGCCAGCGTCTCGCCGGTGGTGCCGCTCGGCACCGGCACGCCCAGCTTGCGGAAGCTCACGGCCTTGCCGACGTGCGCGTCGGCAACGAGCAGGGTGTCCTCGGCGCAAAGATGCAGGGCGCCGGAGGGATGCAGCAGCGCGTCCTGGCCGGCGAGGCGGATTCTCAGCATGGATGGAAATCGGTGGGGTTCGCTGCGCTCACCTGCCGCGGCTGCGCCGCGCCACCCTACACGGAATGCCGTGGATTTCGTAGGGTGGCGGTGAGCGAAGCGAACCCCACCGCCGGGGCCCGAAGATTACAGCAAGCGCGCGAGCGCAGCTTCCAGGTGCTCCGACGGCACGCGCTTGAACCCCGAGCGGGCGAAGCGCTGCAGCCGGCCGACGATGAAGGCGGTGAGCACCGAGGCACGCACCTGCGCATCGACCGTGGGCGTGGCGGCGTCCGAGCTGCGCAGGCACTGCTTCAGCGAGGACTCCACCTTGTCGAAGAACTGGTTCATGCGCTGCTGCAGGCGGTCGTTCTCGAACACCAGCGCATCGCCGACCATCACGCGGGTCATGCCCGGGTTCTTCTCGGCGAACTGGATCAGCATCGTCACGATGCGGCCGGCCTGGGCCGGGCCGGCGGGCTCGCGCTCGGTGATCTGGTTGATCAGGGTGAAGACGCTCTGCTCGATGAACTCGATCAGGCCTTCGAACATCTGCGCCTTGCTGGCGAAGTGGCGGTACAGGGCCGCTTCGCTGACGTCCAGGCGGGCCGCCAGGGCCGCCGTCGTGATGCGCTCGGCACCCGGCTGCTCCAGCATCGTGGCCAGCGCCTGCAGGATCTGCACCCGCCGCTCGCCCGGCTTCGGACGCTTGCGGGCCACGGCCGGGGCCTCGCCACCGGGGGTGGGTTCAGGGGTGTCGAGCTCGGCGTGGGACATGGGGAAGCAAGGTCAGCGGTTGCTCGAATCATTCTCGCACAGCCGACCAAAGCCGCCCGCCAGCCCATCCGCTGGTCGGTCCCAGTGCGCCAGTCAGCGCTTACCCCGTGAAGGAAAGTGTGACTTTCAAGCCACGACCGGCCGCGCCGGCCTGCAATTGCAGGTGGCTGCCGTGCACGCGGGCGATCTCTTCGGCGATGGCGAGGCCCAGGCCGTTGCCCTCGCCCTGCGTGCCCTGGACCCGGTAGAAGCGCTCCAGGATCCGGGGCCGTTCCGCCGCCGCCACCCCCGGGCCGTCGTCTTCGACCTCCAGGAACGGGGCGCTGCCGCGCCGGCCGCAGCGGATCGTGACCGTGCCGCCTTCGTCGCTGTACTTCACGGCGTTGTCGACCAGGTTGGACAGCAGCTCGCGCAACAGCCACTCGTGGCCCATGACCTGCACGCAGACCGCGTCCAGGCCCAGGTCGATGCCGCGCGCGGTGGCGGCATCGAGGTGCGATTCCAGCGCGTCCTCGCACAGCGACTTGAGGTCGATGCGCTGCTCCGGCGTCGCGTGGATCGCGCGCGCGTCGGCGCGCGAGAGGGCCAGCAACTGGTTGGCGAGCTGTGACGTGCGGCGGGTGGCGCTGCGCAGCTTGTAAAGCTGTTCGGTCGGCAGGGCCAGGCTGCCCTCCCGCGGCGCGGCGCCCGCGGCCTGCGCCCAGGCTTCGACCTGGGCCTGCAGCCCCGCGATCGGGGTGCGCAGCTGGTGTGCCGCGTCCGCGACGAAGCGGCGCTGGCTCTCCGTCTGGGCGTCGACCATGCGGAACAGGCGATTGAGCGAGTCGACCAGGGGCCGCACCTCCTCCGGCGACGCGGCGCCGTCGATGGCGCTCAGGTCGCGCGGCGAGCGCCGCTCCACCGCCTCCTTCAGCGACAGCAGCGGCTTGAGCGCCCGCTGCACCGCCCAGCGCACCGCGAAGGCCGCCGCGGCGATCAGCACCAGGTTGGGCAGCAGCACGCGCAGGAAGATGGAGCGGGCCCATTGCTGGCGCGGGTCGGAGCTGTCGGCCACGGCGACGACGATCTCGCCCAGCACCGTGAGCTGGCGCTGGCGCACGATGCGCCAGGTCGCCCCTTCATGTTCCTCGCTGTGCGTCTCCGGCGTGCTGTCCGGCGGCGGCAGGCCCTGCAGCCAGGACTCGCCGTGCAGCACCTTGCCGTCCACGTCGAGGATGGCGTACGCGGCGGAGCCCGAGCGCTCCTTCAGGAATTCCTCCAGCGGCGGCGCCAGCATCAGCAGCGGCCGCTCGCCCGACTGGCCGATCACCGAGTCGGCCACCAGCGGCACGAGCGACAGCAGGCGCTGGTCCTGCTCCGCGGCCACGTTGTCGGCGGAGCGGTACTCGATCCAGGCGTTGATGACGGCCAGCACCGTGAGCGGCGCGATCAGCAGGATCAGCAGCCGCCGGCGCAGGCCGGAGGTGACGCCGCGCAGGTCGCCGGCGCGCGGGGCGCGGGAGGCCGGCGCGTCGGGCAGGAAGGAGGAGACGAAGAACTTCACTCGCCGTCGGACGCGCGCAGTTCGAGCCGGTAGCCGAAGCCGCGGATGGAGCGCAGCGCCACGCCGTAGGGCTCCAGCTTGCCGCGCAGCCGCGAGATGTAGACCTCCACCGCGTTGGGCGTGATCTCCTTGTCCCAGCCGGTCAGGGCCTGCAGCAGCTTGTCCTTGCTCGCGGGCTTGGGCGCGTTGATCAGGAGGTACTCCATGACCGTCCACTCGCGCGGGCCCAGCTCGATGGGCACGGCCTGGCCGTTGCGCTGCGCGCTGGCACGCCGGTTGGCGGTATCCAGCTCGATCGGCCCGAAGGACAGCACCGCGGAGGTGGCGGCCTGCGAGCGGCGCAGCAGCGCGCGCAGGCGCGCGAGCAGCTCCGGCAGCTCGAAGGGCTTGATCATGTAGTCGTCGGCGCCCAGGTCCAGGCCCTGCACGCGGTCCTGCAGCGCGTCGCGCGCGGTGAGGATCAGCACCGGCGTGTGCTGGCTGGCCATCTCGGGGCGGCGGATGCGCCGCGTGAGCTCCAGGCCGTCCATGTTCGGCAGGCCGATGTCGATGATCGCGGCGTCGAACACCTCGGTGCGCAGCACCTCCTCGGCCCGCTCGCCGCTGCCGACCCAGTCCACGGCATAGCCGGCATTCGACAGGCCCAGCTTGATGCCGCTGGCGACCATCACATCGTCTTCGACCAACAACAGGCGCATGGCTTCAGTGGGCGCGGATCATCGTCCCGTACGCCTGGTCCGTGAGGATCTCGAGCAGCATCGCGTGCGGCACGCGGCCGTCGATGATGTGCACGGCGTTCACGCCGGAGCGCGCCGCGTCGAGCGCGCCGCTGATCTTGGGCAGCATGCCGCCGGAGATGGTGCCGTCGGCGAACAGCGCGTCGATCTGCCGCGCGGAGAGGTCCGTCAGCAGCTGGCCGGACTTGTCCAGGACGCCGGGCGTGTTGGTCAGGAGCACCAGCTTCTCGGCGCGCAGCACCTCCGCCAGCTTGCTCGCCACCACGTCGGCGTTGATGTTGTAGCTCTCGTTCTCGTCGCCGAAGCCGATCGGGCTCACGACCGGGATGAAGTTGTCCTCCAGCAGCGCCTTCACCACGCCCGGCTGGATCTCCACGATGTCGCCGACCTGGCCCACGTCGTGTTCCTTCGACGGGTCCTTGGCGTCGACCATCTTCAACTTCCTGGCGCGGATCAGCCCGCCGTCGCGGCCCGTGAGGCCCACGGCCTGGCCGCCCGCCTTGTGGATGAAGCCCACGATGTCCTGCTGCACCTCGCCCGCCAGCACCCACTCGACCACTTCCATGGTCTCGGCGTCGGTGACGCGCATGCCCTGGATGAATTCGCCCTTCTTGCCCAGGCGGTTCAGGGCCTGCTCGATCTGCGGGCCGCCGCCGTGCACCACCACCGGGTTGATGCCCACGAGCTTCAGCAGCACGACGTCCTCGGCGAAGTCGGCCTGGAGCTCCGGGTCGGTCATCGCGTTGCCGCCGTACTTGATCACCATGGTCTTGCCATGGAACTTGCGGATGTAGGGCAGCGCCTGGGCCAGGATTTCGGCCTTGTCGCGGGGGGCGATGTGCTGGACGTCGGTCATGGGAGCGGCAGGGTTTTCCCGATTTTGCCGCAACCGGGAAAACCGCTCCCGGAAACCGCCGATGCCCCCCCGGAGCCTAGCGGCGCGACTGCAGGAACCGGTGCAGCTTGCGCGTGCGGAAGCGGACGATGCTGTAGTACGCCCACAGGTAGGTGACGACGAACAGCCCGAGGAAGCCGATCAGCACGGCCGTGTTCTTGTAGAACAGGGTGGCCGGGATCGCGCTCAGGACCACGAACGCCAGCAGGTAGGGCGAGGTGCGGTTGTTGCGCATCAGCATGCGCCGCTGCTCGTTGTCGTGGATCACGTAGCGCACCACCCGGCGGAAGACCAGGTGGTGGAAGTGCAGGCCGTCGGGCAGCCCGGGCGAACGGCCCATGCTGCGCTTGCGCCAGATGGAGAAGAGCGTCTCCCAGATCGGATAGGCCAGCAGCAGCACCGGGAACCAGGGCGACACCTCCGCATGGCGCTGGGCGAGCTGCACGCTGCCCAGGGCGATGACGCCGCCCCAGAGGTACGCGCCGCCATCGCCGGCGAAGATCAGTCCGTGCGGGTAGTTCAGCAGCAGGAAGCCCGCCGTGGCCCCGGCCAGGACGACCATCACGCCGGCCAGCTGGCGGTCTCCGACGCCCAGCGCGACGTACGCGATGGACACGCAGCAGATCATCGTCAGCAGCCCCGCGAGGCCGTTGTAGCCGTCGATGATGTTGATCGAATGCGGCAGGCCGGCCACCGCGAACAGGGCCAGCGCGACCCCGAACCAGGGCCAGCTCCCCCACAGGTGCTCCAGGCCGGGGATGCCGATGCGCGGCACGGTGATCCCGAACACGGCGAATGCCAGCGCGGCGGCGGCGAAGGTGCCCGCCATGCGCCAGCGCGGACGCATGGCGTGCGTGACGTCTTCCAGCAGGCCGGTCGCCGCGGCGAGCAGCGCCACGCCGCAGTAGGCGAGCGCGTCCCGCAGCGAGATGGGGATGCTGTTGGCCACGCCGAACACGGGCTGCGACAGCGCCATCCACACCCAGCCGCCGATGCATGCCATCAGCATGGCCGCGCCCCCCAGGCGGGGAACGTGGCCGATGTGGAACCGCTGCGGAACGTCCGTCAGTTGCCAGTACTTCCGCGAACTCGCCTGGCCCGCGCGCAGCAGCGCGGCGCAGCCCAGGAAAGACAGCATTCCACTCAAGATCAACAGGATCAGCATTCGTTCTCGCCCTCTCTCACTCCCTGGCGGCGGATTTTCTCATCCGCGGGACCGCCGCCCCTCCGGGTCGCCCCGCCCTACATCCGCCCCAGCACGCAGGCGAGCCACAGCATCGCCTGTTCGGCGGGCTTTTGCCGGAAGGCGCCGCTGCGGCGCAGCCAGGCCATGCGGGCCCAGGGCGTGCCGGCCTCGCGCGCGTGGCGGAAGGCCTCCAGCACGGCGCGGTTGCCCTGGGTCAGCGCCGCCGCGCGCTGCGCGAGCGCCGCGGTGTTCAGCGCGTTCCATTCGCGGTATTCGCCCCGCAGCATGCGCAGGAGGCGGTCCCAGCGGGCGCGCCAGCCCAGGTTGCTGCCGATCACGTTCTGGCCGTGCTGGCGGTAGCGCACGAACGGACGCGGGTCGTAATGGATGAAACCATCCGCACCGCTCACCAGCTGGTACGTGAGCCAGTCGTGCGTCACGACCTCGAGCCCGGAGGCGCTCGCGACGAGTTCCGCCGCGGCCCGGTTCATCACCATGGTGTTGCCGCCCATGATGTTCTGCGTGACGGCGTTGCGGAAGGAGGGCGGCTGCACGAACAGCGGCGACAGGCCGCCCTCGCGGTCCTCGTCGTCCACGGCCAGCGTGCGGCCGCCGTACAGGGCCGGCCGCGGGCTGCCGCCGTACGGCGCGAGCACCGCGTGGGCCGCGGCGAGCTTGCCGGGCAGCCAGACGTCGTCCTGGTCGCAGTAGGCGAACCACGCGGCCTCGGGGCAGCGCTGCACCGCGTCGGCCAGCAGCATCTGGAAGCTGCGGGTCGCGGAGCGGCGCGGCGGCGCGTCGAGCCAGTGCACCGCGCGGATGGCACCGCGCAGCGGCTGGGAGAGCTCGCGCGCCAGGGCGACGGTGCCGTCGCGGGAGCCGTCGTCGGCGAGGTGCAGCACCACGGCGACGCCTTCCTGCGCCTCCAGGCTGGCCCATTGCTGGCGCAGGTAGCGCTCGCCGTTGTAGATGGCGAGCAGGACGTGGATGGTGGGCGCGGACATCAGTTGGCCAGGAGGAGGTCGTGCAACATGGACATGCGGCTGCTGGACCAGCGGCGGTACTGCCCGTCGCGCCACTGGGCGCACACGGCAAGCGCGCGCCGCAGCGGGTTGCGGGACAGGCTGCAGCGATGCTGCGCGTGGGCGATGGCCAGGTCCAGGCACGCCAGCACGTCGGCGTGGGCGCCGAGCTGCAGGGCGTGCGCACGCATCTCCTGCAGCCGCGCGAACCGCTGCTGCTGGCGCGGCACCTGCGGTTCCAGCAAGGCCTTGAACACGGAGCGCCACCACCAGATCCGGCTCGGGATCGGCAGGCCCACCGTGTTGGCACCGTGCAGCCGGTAGGCCATCAGGGGTTGCTCGATCATCCGCACCGGCGCGACGACCGAGGCAACGAAGGCAATCCACTCGTCGTGGATCATCCGGTCGGAGAAGGGCAGCGCCTGCGCCAGCATGCTGGTGCGGCAGGCGCAGGCCGCGCCCGTGACGAGGTTGCGGCGGATGTAGGTACGGTAGGCGTGTCCCGACGCGACTTCCTCGCGCTCGCGCTCGGTCACCAACAGCGCCGCCAGCAGGCGGCTGCCGAGCGGCTGGCCCTCCATGTCGACCAGGTCGGCGTCGCTGTGCACCAGCCCCAGCCGGGGATCCGCGACGAAGGCATCGACGAAGGCAGCCAGCTTGCCCGGGTACCACTGGTCGTCCTGGTCGCTGAAGAAGATCACGTCCACTTCCGCCAGCAGCAGGCGCGCAGCCTTCTCGAAGTTGCGGACGACGCCGAGGTTCTGCGCGTTGCGCTCCAGGGCGACGGGAAACGGCGCGGACGCCGACCATTCCTGCAGCAGCTCCCAGCTGCCGTCGGTGGACCCGTCGTCGACGACGACCATGCGCAGCGGAAGTTCCTCCTGCGCGACGATGCTCTCCAGCTGCGTGCGCAGGTAGCGCGCGCCGTTGTAGACGCACATGGCCACGCCGGCGCGCGGGCGCGGCGCGGGGGAAGTTGCCTGGTTCATCCTGCGCCGGTCAACTCCGTGCCAGTGCGCGCAGCCGCTGCAGGCTGCGCCGGCCGCGCGCCGCGAGCGCGGCGCGCCAGTTCAGGAAGGGGCTCGCCTGGCCGCTGCGGATGGACTTGTACGGCGCCACGAAGGCGCTGTCCAGGCGCCGCAGCTCCGAACCGGCGACCTGCGGATCGTCCAGCTGGCGCAGCAGCGAGGGACGGACATGTCCCAGCGAGACGGCACGCTCCACGAACGCGCGATCAACCGCGCCTGCCGAGAGGGCGCGGCGCAGCCCGTCCAGCCAGAGGTGGCCCAGGGGATGGTCGGCAAAGATCCACGGCTGCGTGTCCATGTCCGTGTAGTGCAGCAGCCGCGTGCGCCCCGGTTCGTAACGCTCCAGGCTGTTCCAGGCCGGCGACAGGACGCGCCCGACCTCCGGCGCGATGCACATTTCCTGCATCAGCTGCTCGTAGGTGAAGCGGCCTTCGTCGAGGCCCGCCACGATGTCTTCCACCCGCCATCGCAGGCGCTCGCAATCCAGCAGGATCACGCTGAACTGGCCGCGCCGGCCGCTGTTGCCTTCGCTGACCGTGAGCAGCGCGTTGCCCTCCATCGGGTGGCTCCAGAGCTCGTCGATGTCGTGGAACACCTGCATGTCCGCGTCGAGGTAGATCGCGCGGCCGCGGTAGCCGCACAGCTCGGGGATCAGGAAACGCTGGAACGAGAACGGCGTGCGCGGCCGGTTGCGCAGCTCGCGCGGCATCGGGATGGGCCGCTGGAAGTCATGGATTGCCGCGACTTCCACGGGAACACTGCTCGTTGCGCGGATCGAGTGGGCCAGGACCTGCATCGGCAGGCGTTCGGCCTCGGTGCACGCGACGAAGACACGGATGGTGCTCATGCGGGTGAACTCCAGGGCGTCGGAGCGGATTCTCCCGGACGGCGCAGGCGCAGGCCGACCGAGCGGCCCTCGAACACCTTGTCGAAGTCGCTGCGTTCCTGCAGCAGCTGGTCGACGGCCTTGCGGCAGCCGGAGTACGAAGCATAGTCGTCGAAGACCATCACGCCGCCGGGCGACAGGCGCGGGATGATCCGTTCCATGCAGGTGCGCACCGGCTCGTACCAGTCGCAGTCGATGTGCGCGAGCGCGACGGGCCCCGCCGGATGCAGCGTGTCGTCGAACAGGCCCTGGATGAAGCGCACGCCGTCGCGCGCGGGCTCCACGCCAAAGCGCGCGAGGTTGGCGCGCACCTGGTCCAGGAGGTTGTCCACGTAGCCGTAGTACTTCTCGCCGCCGATGCCCGCCGACGCGCCGGTGCGGATCACCTCGTAGCGCTCGTGCGCATCGGGCCCGTCCTGCGGACCCGGCGGAGGGATCATGGCGAAGACGTCGTACAGGTCCAGGGCCACCCCGGGCGCCTTGCACTTGGCGAGCAGGATGGCCGAACCGCCCAGGGCGACGCCCGCCTCGAGGAAGGCCCCGGGCACGCCTTCGGCGCGCACGTGCAAGGCCGCGTCGCGCAGCCGCTGCAGCTTGGGGATGCCGACGTAAGTGAGCTTGGCCTCGCGGACCTCGCGGATCAGGGCTTCCGTGGACTCGCGCAGTCCCGCGGGCAGCGGCGGGGGAGCCGCCTCCGCCCCGAACAGGCGTTTCAGCAGCTGTTTCATGTCTGGAGTGTCCTGGTGAATTTCTGCATGGCCGGGTAGATCGCGCGCGCGTTGCGCCGGACGATCTCGAAATCGAAGTCCCAGTGGCGCGGCAGGTCCGCGACGGCGGGCAACGGGAAGCCGAACGCCTCGGCCATGCCGGCGGAGCGGCCGTCGACGGGCACCAGCCAGCTGCGGCGGTTGCGGCTGAGGAACAGCAGGTGCGCATGCAGCCGCGTGCCCACGTGCACGTCCACGCCTTCGTAGAAGCGCAGGCAGGCGTCCGCATCGGCGGGAATCACCACCTCGAAGCCGCGGCTGCGGGCATACGCGCGCAAGCGCGCCACCGGATCGGACGACGCGTGGCCGCGCCCGAGGGCGTGCAGCAGTCGCTCGAAGCGTGCGGGCGGCGCGAAGTTCTGGTGCACCACGAAGTATTTGCGCGCGCGCGGGAAGCGGTGCGCGACGGCATCGACGAGGGCCGTCTCGCGGTCCCAGAAATCGTTCCGGTCGGTCGCGGTCACCGCGACGGAATCCTCCGCCGCGAGGAAGCGGTCGCCCTGCAGCAGCTGCGGCCCGTAGGCGACCGCGCAGCCGGTCATCAGGAACTGGTCCCGGCGGTGGGGCAGCGCCCGCGCGAGGTATTCCACGGTGTGCGGGCAGCGCCAGGACGAGAACGCGATGCGGTCATGCAGCACGTCGAGCACGCGGCACGACTCCTCTGACAAGCCGTCGTTGAAGCCGGGATCGCCATGGATGCCGACGCCGAAGGGCACGAAGGTCCACGCACCGGCGCGCAGGCGCTCCGCCGTGAGGCCCGGCCACACGGTGTAGCGGTCGTTCAGCTGGTTCGCGCCGCCGATGACGACGCGGCGCGCCTGCGCCATGGCCTCCTCGTCCTGCGGCGCGGGCGCCACGCGCGGCGAGAACACCGCGGAGGCGGGGAAGGTGTGCCCCAGTTCGCGCTCGATCGCGCGCACGATGAAGCCGTCGCCCAGGTTCACCACCTTGCGCCCCCGCAGCGCCGGCGGGATCAGGTAGGGGCTGAGGAGTGCCAATCCCTGGTCGCTCATCGCGCCGCGGAACGATGCTTCGAACGGCACAGCCAGAGCATGGTTCGCCGGTTGTCGGTGAGGTCCCGCTCGGTGACGACGAATCCGTTGTCCTCCAGCAGCCGCGTGAATTCCTCCGTGCTCAGGTGGTTCCTCCATCCGAGCTTGCGGAGCTGCTCCTGGGTGTAGCTGCTGGACTCCTCGATGACGTGGCTCACCAGGAACCATTCCGCCTCCGTGGCGAGGCGCGCCACGATGGCCGGCAGGTCGTCGAGATACTCGGACACCCCGAGCAGCACCACGACGTCCGTCGGGACCGGGAGCCGGTCCTTGTGGAGGTCCAGGCGGACGACGTCCGGCGTCTGCGGAACGATGTCGAAGCCCCGGTACTCGCACTGCACGCCGGCATCCTCGATGCAGGACCGCATCTTCATGTCGCCGCATCCGACGTCGCTGATCGCAAGCGGACCGCGATGGTGCGATGCGACGATGCGCAGCAGCGACGCCGCCCTTTCCGCCCGATCGAGCCACGACGGCCGTTCCTGGTCGTCGCAGTTGAACTTCCGTGAAGCGCGCGTCTTCATTTGCGCCCCGCCGCGACAAGGTACGGATTCGGGCGCTCGCGCACGAGCACCTCGTGCGTGACCTTCTCGTAGCCTTCGAAGAACAGCTCGCGCACCGCCTGCTCGCTGAAGCGGTAGTAGTCCGCGTTGTACGCGATGCCGTGGCGCGCGTAGGTGAGCGTGGTGTGGTCCTTGTCGGTCGGCAGCGTCTTGTAGATCGGCACGCCGGCGATGAAGACGCCGCCCTTGCGCAGCACGCGCTTCACCTCGGAGATGGTGCGCCAGAAGTACTTGTCGTGCTCCAGCGCCGAGGAACTCAGCACGCAGTCGAAGCTCTCGTCGTCGAAGGGCAGCGCATTGCCGTTGCCGGTCACCATCTCGCAGGCGAGCAGCTGTTCGGACGGAGTGCCGAACTGGATGTTCAGTGCGACCCGGCGGGCGCGCGCGAACGTGGGCGCGGACAGAAGGGTCCAGTTGCCGGCGCCGATCTCCAGCGCGGCGCCGACGCGGGCGTCGGGCCAGCACTCGGCGGCGATGCGGGCGAACTGATCGAATACCTGGGGGCTCAGAAGAAGGCTCCTATCGTGTGGCTACGCCTCGGTGTCCTCGATGTCCTCGGCGGCGAAGTCCGGGATGTCCAGCGGGCCGCTGAACTCTCCGCCGCTGCAGCTCCACGTGCGCGGCTGGAAATAGAGGCAGTTGCTCGCCCGTCCGACGTCGCGGACGACGAGCTTCACATTGTCCAGCACGTCCATCAGGTCGTGCCGCTCCCCGCGGGAGACGCTGACCTTCAGCCGGTACGTGCCGGCGCGCATTCCCACCTCGGGGAAGGCAAGGCGCACCGTGGCCTGGCCCGCCTGCACCTCCAGGCGGCCATGGTCCCGGCCGGACATCATGAACAGGACGGTCTCGCCCGGCTGGTGCGTGAGGTCGAACATCATCACGTTGATGCTCAGGCCGTCCAGGGGCCGGTCGCAGGCCAGCGACAGCCGCAGCTCGCCGGGCAGGCCGCAGACCCAGTAGCCCCGGTCGGGCGAGCCTTCGGTCCCGATCTCCACCGACGCGAGCGAGAGCGCCTGCCCGCGCGTGACGTCCTGTTCGCGCCGCGCCACCGTTGCCGCGTTCGACGCGACCGCCAGGGCGACGCTGTCGTTCTCGTATTCGCGCAGCACCTCCGCCGGCGCGCCGCGGGCGGCGACCTGCCCCTTGCGCAGGAACAGGCATTCGTCCGAGAGCGTCTCCACCAGCACGGCGCTGTGCGACACCAGCAGCATCGACGTGCCGGCGCGGCGCAGCTCGTTGATGCGGTTGCGGCACTTCATGCGGAACTTCGCGTCGCCGACGGACAGCACCTCGTCGACGATGAGGATCTGCGGCTCCGTGTGCACGGCGCAGGCGAAACCCAGGCGCGCGAGCATGCCGGAGCTGTAGGTCCCGATCGGCGCCTCGATCGCCTCGCGCAGTTCGGCGAAATCGACGATCGAGTCGTAGCGGGCGCGGATGTCCTTCTCGGCCACGCCCAGCAGCGACAGGTTCAGGAAGATGTTCTCCCGCCCGGACAGCACGGGCTTGAAGCCGGCGCCGAGCGCCAGCATCGGCGCGATGCGCCCCTGCACCTGGATGCTGCCCAGCGTGGGCCGCAGGATGCCGCTGATCATGCGCAGGAGGGTCGTCTTGCCGCTGCCGTTCAGGCCGACGATGCCGATGGAGCGGCCGCGCTGCAGGTCCAGCGACACGTTGCGCACTGCCCAGAACTCGCTGGGCTGCAGGCTGTCGTCCTGCGGCCGGCCGGTGATGAGGCGCGCGATGTCGCGCGCGCCGTACACGAAGGAGCGCTTCAGCGAGCGCGCGAACTTCTTGGAGACGTTGTCGACGCGGACGATCGTCTCGGGGACCTGTTGGCTCATCGTCCCCCCAGCAGCATGCGCTCGATGACGATCGGCGCCGTGGCCCGCACCATCGCGAAGCCGAGCACGGCGAGCACCACCGCGAGGCCGAGCACGAGGGCCAGCGCGTTCGGGTGCGACAGGGGTGCGCCGGCGGCCGCATCGCGCGCGGCGTCCATCAAGGGCCACACCGGATTGAGGCGGACGATGGTGGCCAGCAACCCGCCCCCGGTCGGCTGGAACATGGCCGGCGTCAGGAAGAGGCCGTAGCTGAGGACCAGCTTGATCGTGTTGTGCAGGTCCGTGAAGAGGAGCGCGAACGGCACGATCAGCGAGCCGATGCCCAGCCCCAGGACCACCGTGCCCGCGAAGCAGGCGGTCACCCAGGCCACGGCGCGCAGGTCGGGGCCGTAGACCACCAGGGTCACGAGCAGCACCAGCGCGAGCCGCACGCCCGCCGTGATGAGTGTCTCGAACAGCTGCGACAGGATGATCGCCTCGCGCCGGAAGTTCACCCGCGTCAGGTAGGAACGCGCGCCCTCGAAGGCGTTGTGGGGCACCTCGTAGGCTTCCACGAACACCTGCCAGACGAGGGTCCCGTACAGGGCGAACAGGGGATAGGGCATGGAGGTCACGCCCGGATTGAGGATGCCCGCCCGGTTGGCCAGGGTCACGCCGGCCGTGATGAACAGGGCCGGGGCCACCATCCAGAAGTAGCCGAGGAAGGATTTCCGGTACTTGGCGCCGACGGTGCGCGCGAACAGGCGCCACCCCAGCGACACGGCCGAAGCCGCGCCGGCCACCATCGCCCTCATGCGCCGCTCCCGGCCGCGCGGGCGGGGCGCCCTTCCAGCGAGCACTGCCGGCGCAGCCATTCGCGCTCGCGCCAGCCGCGGAATTTCACCCAGGGCAGCCAGGAATGCGCGGGCTGCAGCCTGGCGCGCCAGTACGGGCGCATGAGCCGCTTGCGCTCGCCCTTGAAGTGCAGGATCAGCTTGTCGCCCAGGTCGCGCTCGATCTCCGTGAACTGGTTGGACGGCGAGAAGTTGTAGGTGTCGCACGGCAGCAGGAGCACGCGGCAGCCGTCCACCTCGACGATCTCCGACGCGGCCAGCTGCTCCACCTCCAGCCCCAGCGCGTCGCGCAGCGCGAGCTGGTCGCCGAACCAGTCGCCCTTCTCGTCGGCATAGCGCTCGCTGTAGATGCGCACGTAGTTCTCGAAGAAGCGCCGGGACACCGCGGGGCGGCGGTTGTTCAGGATCAGCAGCCCCCCGTTGATCGGCTGGTCCCGGTTGTCCCCGCGCCAGGTCAATGCGACGTCGAAGTCGCGCTCGAACACCGGCTGCAGCGACCCGTTGACGAGGATGTCCGAGTCGATGATCACCATCGGGCGGTCGAAGCCGCTGGCGCGCACGTGGCGCAGCTGCGCCTGGGCGCGCTCGAACATCAGCTTCTGCGGATCCATCTCCGAGCGGTCGATGCTGTCGATGCCGTCGCGGACCGGGTCGAAGCTGGTTTCAAGGTCGCTCAGCACCACCCGGCGCGCGTGGGGGTGGAAGAGGCGGGCCGAGGAGAACATCATGTCCACCATCCCGAGGTATTCGGCATGGGCGACGGTCTGGTTCGGGTGCACGGCCTGGTCGGCGCTCAGTGCGACATGGAAGGTGACGAATTCCAACGTGATCTCTTTCTTGTCCCCGGCTGCGTCGCGGTGCGCGCGCCGGAAGCTCCTCAGGAAGCGACTGTACCGGCGACGCGGTCCCTGTAGCGCTCCACCAGGTCGTAGTAATGGCTCGCCGGGTCGGCCATGGACTCGCGCACGATGGCGTGTTCCGTGGACAGCGCCTTGCGGCCGAAGAAGATCTGGTGGGACACCTTGCGGCTGTCCACGAACCAGACCTCCCCGGGCTCGAAGAAGGCGATGTGCTTCGGCTGCCCCTCGCGGCCGGCCTCCGCGAAACCCTTGAAGACCGCGAAGTTCAGCGCATGGCAGATCCGCCCGGGGGTGGCGCTGCGCACGAATTCCGCATCCAGCAGGTGCAGCGAATGGCGCAGCAGGTGCTCCAGCGTATGGCTGGTGTGCCAGATGCGCGGGGCCGTGTCCAGGTTGGTGAACAGCCGCAGGTGGTGGCTCGGCTGGTCCTCGTTGTACACGTCCACGTGCAGGTTCTCGTTCACGGTCTCGTTCAGCCGCCACGTGAGCGAAGGACGCTCGACGCGGTAGCCGGGGAAGAGCCGGGCCATCAGCGCTTCCGCCTGCGCGTTCACGCGCCGCACCTCCTCGGCGAAGGCGTTCATGCGGCTGCGGTCGCCCCCGAACGGGCCGTGCAGCAGGTCCCGGTAGGCTTCCGCCGGCTCTTCCCGGGCACCCAGCCGGCGGTAGTTCTTCAGGAAGGCGATGGACTTGAATTTCTTCGTCGCGTTCTCGTCGAACGTGAGGCCGGACAGCAGCGCCGCATCGAAGTCCATGCGGTAGTCCTTCAGCACGAAGACCTGCCCCTGCTCGTACAGCGCGGTGGCGCGCCGCGCCAGGGCGGCGGGCTCCTCGCGCAGGTCGAGTTCGTGGAAGTAGTCCTCCACCTCGGGGTGCTTGAAGATCCTGGCCATGCTCACTTCTTCGCCAGGGGAGGCACGTAGCCGCGCAGGAAGTCGGCGAACAGGCGGTCGTACTTCTCGTCGCGGAAGAAGATGTAGTTGAACCCGCCCTGCCCTTCGGCCTGCATGCGGCGGATCTGTTCCTCCGTGAACACCACCTTGCGGTTCGCCCGCAGCTGGTCCATCGAATAGCGCCAGCCCGCCGACAGCATGCGTTCCACGATGGCGCGGCTGGAGGGGATGCGGTGGTCCACCTCGATCAGCACCGACTGCATTTCGGGCCGCGCGAAGGTCTGCCAGCAGCCGTCGACGACCCGGCTTTCCAGCCCGTCGACGTCGATCTTGACGAAGGCCGGTACCGGTACGGCGCCCCCGGCCACGAGCGAGTCGAGCGAGAACGACACGCATCCCTGTTCGAGGCGCTGGTCCCGGGCGGTGCGCATCGCCCCGAAGTCCTTGTCCTCCGACCACGTGTTCTCGCCGAAGTCGTGATGCGACAGCCCCTCCGCGAAGCCGCCCAGGAGCAGGCGGTCGACGCGGTTCTCGTTGCTCATCGCGAGGCAGTAGGCCATCACCTGGCCGTGCAGTCCGTTCACGTAGATGTTCTTGTTCAACTCGGCGTAGTTGAGCGCTTCCGGCTCGAAGGCGAAGACCTTCGCGCCGCGGACGCGGCCCGCGTAGATCGAGTACATGCCCACGTTCGCGCCGATGTCCACCAGCACTTCGCCGGCGGCGATGCAGTCCAGCCACGGGATGGTGGTCGGCTCCTTGGTGAGGAGCGTCTCCGTGCGCTTGACCGACAGCCGGTTCGTCTCGACGAAGCGCACCGGCGTGCCGTGCACGTCGACCTCCGCGTACGGGATCTTGAACCAGGGCAGGTCGACCTGGCCACGGACGATCGCCGGCGCTGCCGCCGGGGCCGGCGCACTGGGTGCTGCATCCGACGAGAAGAGGGAAGTCAGTTTCATGCGCGCCGTTCCGAGGTTCGCCGCCGGGAGGGGACGGGGCGGCCGCCGTATGCCGGACTGCCGGGCACCAGACATTCTATCTTCTGGCCCTCCCGGGCCCCCTCACCCCGACCGTAACAAAGCGCTGGCGGCCCGTGCCCGCGGGGCGCTTCCGTGAATCCTTACCGCCCGTCCCGGGCCTCGGGTCCCCGGACGGGCGTCGGCTGCGCCAATGCGCGCCCGAGGCGGCGGGAGAAGTCCCGGGCGCCCACGCCACTCAGGTGGCGCATGTCGCTGAAGTACTGGTCGGCATCCGGCCGGTCCTGCAGGCCGAGGTCGACGAACACGACGCCGCGGCGCGCGGCCCACGCGGCCAGCAGCGCGGAGTTCTCGGCGTAGTTGGCCCGCCGGTGGAAGGTGTCGATCACGACCGGGTTGGTCGGCACCGCATACAACGCCAGGCGCCGGCCGGAGCGCTCGACGGTCTGCTGCAGGGCGTCGAAGAAGCCGCCATCCACCACCAGCTTCTGCCAGGCGCCGGGCGCGATCGGCTGGAAGTCGCGCTCGGGGTCGAACTGCGCCTTCCAGCGCCGGAACTCGCTCTCGTAGCTGGCCTTGTCCTGCGCCAGCGTGCGGTGGGGCTGGAAGCCGCGCCGCGGCGGCCCGTCGCTGCGCGAATTCAGCGCCAGGTGCGGCGAGCTGAAGAAGGCCTGGGGCAGGAGCAGCGTGCGCACGGCGGACGCATAGCGGACCGTCCAGAGGCCCCCGAACAGGTCGCGCCCGAGCTGGGCGTCCCAGGTCCGCGTGCGGCACAAGCCGTCCGCATGGAGGTCCACGGCGAAGGGGGAAGTCAGGACCGGACGCTGCAGGCCGCCGCAATCCTCGCCCGAAGGCCGCATGAGCCGCAGGTAGTCCGTGAGCTGCACGCCGACCACGACCGTGTCCACCTCGCGCAGCGCGGGCGCCTCCAGCAGCCCGGGTAGCAGGCTGGGCCACCAGGACGCGCCGAAGCCGTCGAACGCATGGTTGAAGGCCAGGGTTTCCCGGCCCGCGTCACGGAAGCCCGCATCCACCTGCTCCGGGTCCACGCCCCAGTGCACCTCGCTGTCGCCCACGAACAGCATCTTCCAGCGCGGCCCGCTGTCGCGCTCGCGCAGCTGGGCGTCGATGGAGGCGCTGTTGGAGTACGAGACGTGCTGGAACAGGTGGCGGTGCAGCCACGCCTCCGCGCCGGCCAGGACGAGCAGGCACAACGCCAGGGCGAGGAACAGGGAACGCTTCATGGACTCAGGAGCGGGTGGCGTAGATCAGGGTGCGCAGGCCGTTGCGTTCCGCGCGGACTTCGGCCACGTCCACGTTGGCGAAACCGCACTCCCGCAGCAGGCCTGCCAGCGTGTCCAGCGGCAGCCACTTCGCATGGTCGTACATGCCGGCGAAAGCGGCTGCACGCCCGTTCTCCTGGAAGTGCTTGTAGGCGTAGGAGCGGCCGTCGACCTCGTAGGAGCGGGTCGCCTCGCCCTCGCCGGCGACGTGCGTGTCGATCATCAGCGCCCGGCGCGTGCGCCCCAGCGCCTGGCGCAGGTGCCGCACGGGATCGACGAGGTGGTACAGCACGCCCACGTGGTGCAGGACGTCCACCTCGGGCAGGCGATCGAAGTCCCCCGGCCGCTCCACGTCGCACTGGAACACGTCGGCTTCGCAGCCGAAGCCCCACAGGCGGGTCAGCGTCTTCACGACGTTCTCGATCCGCGCATCGATCGCCACCACTCGCGCGCCGTGGTCCGCCAGCGCGATCGTGTGGATCGCCTCGAAGCAGCCGACCTCCAGCACCCGCAGGCCGGCCAGCGGCACGCGCCGGTCCAGCTCCACGATGCGGCGGTCCGGGATCACCTGCGGCGCATTGCGCTTCACCAGCGAGGCGGGCCTGCCGAAGCGGCGCCCCTTGCCGTCGAGGGTGAAGCATTGCCAGGGCAGCAGGCCGTTCAGGACCTCCAGCTCCGCATCCGACAGCGCCTCCACGCGGGGGGTCGCGACCCGGCCGTCCGGATCGGTCCGCAGGATCGGTTTCGTCATGGCTATTTCTGCAGCAGGACGAAGAAGTCCTTGTGGTTGGGCGTGGCCGTGACCTCCGCCGAGCGGTAGCCCAGTTCGCGGTGATGCGCCCGCAGCACGGCGGCCATGCTTTCCGGCGTGTAGAAATGCACGTGGATCGAGCGGCCCGCGGCCAGCACCTCCGCCGGGTCCGACTTCGGCGTGCGCACCTTGCACCAGCGCTGGTAGTGGGCGAGCGTCGGGTCCATCCCGCCGGAACGGTATTCGCCGACCAGTTCCTCCTCCGTGGAGGGCTGGAAGACATAGTCCTTGCACCCCTGCATGTCGGGGATCACGGCGGCGATGACGCCGCCCTTCTTCAGCAGCGTGCACCAGTAGGCGAGATGGCCCAGCGGGTTGGCCAGGTGCTCGATGACGTGGCTGGAGAAGATGAAATCCAGGGAGCCGGTTTCCGCGGGGATGCGGTCGGCGTTGCCGACGACGTAGTGGTCCCACAGCGCGGGATCCACCGGGGTCTTGGTGTCCTTGCCGTACAGGCGCTCCCACTGGTCCGGGGTCGCCTGTTCGACGTACTTCACCTGCGTGTCGGCCCCGGGCAGGATCTGCGGCTTGGGCCCCGGCCCCACTTCCACGCCGACGCCCTTGCACCGCTGGTAGAGCTCGGCGCGATCCAGCACGCGATGGATCCCGAAGAACACCTTCGCGTCCGGCTGCGGCGGCACGGTGATGACCAGGTCGCAGCCCGGGCCGGGCGCCGGCGGGACGGCCACCCGATCGAGCCGCGTGCCGAACTCCACCGCCTGCTCCGCGACCGGCGTGTCGGACCGGGCCCACGCGAGCACGGCCCGGGCGGGACGCTCGGACAAGGTGCAGAACTGGAACGTCCCGCGGCCCTGCGCGAAGTTCGGCCAGTAGCTGCTCGCGCCCGCGACCACCACGCGCAGGCCCGGGGCGAGCAGCAGCCCGCGCACGTGCCCCGGTTCGGAAAACATCCCCCTGACCCCGGGATCCCGCCGCACGATCTTGGTGAACAGCGACTTGGGGTCCGGATGCGCTCGCCAGGCCGACGCGCCCGCATCCCACGCCTCCACCCGGATGTTGGGGTCGTTCTTCGGAATCAGTTCGAGCAGGTTCATGGAGTTGGGGCCGCGCGCGGGATCAGAACTGGAAGTAGATGAAGGGCACGGCCGCCGGGGCGCCGAGGACGACCGCCGCCAGCACGCTCCAGAAACCCGTCGCGAGCGCCCACGCGGGCTGCATGCGGGCGGCGCGCAGGCGTTCCAGCAGGTGCTCCACCGGCACCTGGACGACGAACAGCGTGAGCGACAGCAGCAGGATCTGCTTCACGTCGGCACTCGGAGCCCATTGGCGGGCGCCGACGAACATGGCCTTGGCGATGGCGACCGCCTGCCCGAGGTCGGCGGCGCGGAAGAACACCCACGCCACCATCACGACCACGAAGGTGCAGGCCCAGCCGCCCAGGGCGGCGGCGAGCTTGCCGGTGCGCCCGGTCGGGCCATGGGCGGGCCGCAGCAGGTGCTCCGCGACCTGCACGATGCCGTGCAGCGCGCCCCAGACGATGAAGGTGTAGTTCGCGCCGTGCCAGAGGCCGCCGAGCAGCATGGTGGCCATCAGCGCGAGCACCATGCGGCCACGCCCGTGGCGCGAGCCGCCCAGCGGCTTGTACAGGTAGTCGCGCAGCCACTGCGACAGCGTGATGTGCCACCGGCGCCAGAATTCACGCAGCGACGTCGCGAGGTACGGCAGCCGGAAGTTCACCGGGATGTCGACGCCGAACATGCGCGCCAGGCCGACGGCCATGGTGGAGTAGCCCCAGAAATCGGCGTAGATCTGCGCCCCGAAGCCGAGGGCGGCAGTCCATGCTTCCACGATGCCGAGCGGCGCGCCCGGCGCGTACAGCTTGTCGACCAGCGGCGCGAGCCCGTCGGCGAAGACTTCCTTCAGCATCAGGCCCAGCGCGAAGATGCCCAGCCCGGCGAAGAACTGCACCGGATCGAAGCGGAAGCGCTGCGTGAGCTGCGGCATGAGTTCGTGCGCGCGGCAGATCGGCCCCGCGATCAGCTGCGGGAAGAAGGCCTTGAACAGCAGCACCACGGAGAACCGGCGCTCCGCGGGGAACTCCCCGCGATACACGTCCACCACGTAGCCCAGGGCCTGGAACACGATGAAGCTGATACCGATCGGCAGTGCCAGGTCGGACACGCGCCGCGACGGCGACGCAACCAGCCCGAGGTCCTGCAGCACGGTTGCGAGGAAGCCGGCGTACTTGAACCAGGCGAGCACGCCCAGCAGCAGCACCGCCGCCACCCATACCGGCAACGACCCGGGACGCCGCTGCACCCACAGCGCACAACCCCACGCGATGGCCACCAGGCCCACCAGCAGCGCCAGGTAGGGCCAGTGCCAGTAGCCATAGAAGAACAGGCTGCCCGCCAGCAGCACGATCCGGCGCGGCCGCCCGTCCGGCACGCCCCAGAAGGCCAGCAGCGTCAGCGGCAGGAACAGGCCGGCGAAGACGAAGGAGTTGAACAGCACGGCGAGCGGCGCGGCCGGGGCGTCAGCCCTTCTTCGCCACCATGATGGGGCGGTACGAAGCGCCCTCCCAGCCGAAGACGTGCGGCGCCACGACCTTCAGCACGAGGCTGAAGCCGGCGGCGCGCAGCGCCTCGACGAGGTCCTGCTCCTGGACCCAGAACGAGAAGGTGTTGTCGAGCGAGGCCCGCACCTTCTGTTCGCGCTGGTTCGCGTCGGCGCTGTCCTCGTGCTCGCGGAACAGGTAACCGGTGCGGCCGGCCGCGGTCTGCACCGGGCCCTGCAGGCGATGGTTCTTGACCGAAGCCTCCGTGCTCACGTGCGTGTAGAGCATCAGGATGTCGCCGGTCAGGCGTCCCAGTTCGGCCACCATGCCGTCGAAATCATCCTTGCCGAGGTGGTGCAGGATGCCCGAGAACATCACGATGTCGAAGGTCCCGATGTCGGCCGGCAGCTTGCGCACGTCGCCCTGCTCGATCCGGATGCGCTCGGCTTGGCCGGTCGCCTCCGCCGCGAAGCGCGCGCGCTCCACGTACAGCTTGCGTCCCTCGACGCCGTGCACGCGGGCGCCCTTGCGCGCGAACTGGATCGCATGGCCGCCCTCGCCGCATGCCAGGTCGAGCACCCGCTTGCCGGCGAGCGTGTGCTGGTGCACCTGCATCTCGGCGACCTTCATCAGCAGTTCGCCGACGAGGCTCAGGCCCGTCGCCTTGCGAAAGAACTTCTGGTCCGCCTCCGTCACGGAGAACAGGCCGGGCACCAGCTCGATCAGGTGGGCCCAGGGGGTCTCCGGCGACAGCGCCTTCAGACGGGATTCGACTTCCGCTCTTTCCATGATGTCTTCCTCACTCCAGCAAACGTGGTGAATTCAGGGGTGCCGCGGCATCGTCGCCTGCGCCGCGGCCCGCGAGTGTCGATTGTCAACCAAGGACGATGGGGCGCCCTTCCGTCCTGCGGGCAGCACGCGCCGCCCCAGGTCCTGCAGCCAGTCGCCGATCTGCCGCCCCAGCGGCGGCCTCGGCGGGCGGCGCGGCGCCGGCGGCAGTTCGACGGTGGCGTGCAGGACCTGCCGCGCCAGCACCTCGAGGTCGAAGACGTCGCGGCAATGCGCCCGCGCGCTTTCGAGCCGTTGCCCCCGCGCCGCCGGGTCGTCCAGGGAATGGGCCAGCGCGCCGTACCAGTCACCGGCCACGAGCAGGCCGCAGGACGGCGGGACGGCGTCGGCATAGACGACGGCCGACGCCACGACCGGGATCGCGGCGCCGGTGTACTCGATGAACTTCGTCGGCGCCTTGCACCGGTTGAAGGGTTCGTCCACGAGCGGGGCCAGGCCGACGTGCCAGTCCAGCGTGCCGAGGGCCTGCAGGAACTGCGCGTAGCCGGCGTGCGCCTCGTGGTGCCGCACGCGGCCGCCGAAGGGCGCGAGGTCCGCGGGCATCTCGATCGTGCCGAAGGTCTCGAAGCGCAGCTGCGGCCGCTCGTGCATCAGGCGCACCAGCGCCGGCACCGCCAGGGCGAGATCCTCCTTGTGCCCCCGCGATCCCATGTACCCGATGGTCGCGGGTGCCTGCGGATCGCAGGGCAGCGCGCGGGTCTGAAGATAGGGCGCGTAGATGCCATGGAAGATGCGCTGCGCCGGAAAGCGCTGGCCGAGGACGCGGGCGAGCTCCGGCGTCGAGGCGTAGACCAGGTCGCACCCGGCCAGCAGCGCCCGGCGCGCCTGCACGACCTCGGGCGCCATGTGGCGCCGCAGGACCTCGGGGCCGAGCGAGGCCGGCAGTTCCAGCAGGTCGTCGTCGATGTGATAGACCACCGCGATGCCGAGGCGGCGGCAGTACTCCATGATCTCCACGCCGTCGCCGCGGCCGTAGCGGGAGAAGACCACCGTCCGCGGCCGGCAGGCCCGCACCCAGGCCTGCCAGCCCCTGCGCCCGGCCGCCGCGACCTCCGCCTGCGAGTAGGCGCTGAAGTTGACCCGCCCCTGGCCGTGCAGGTGCCGCAGCGGCAGCTCGAAGCTGATCGAATAGGTGGCGTTGAAATGCTCCGTGAAGACCAGGAGCGTGGGCGCGCTGGCATGGCCGTGCGCATGCTGCCCCGGGGACGCCCCGCCCTGGCCTCGCTTCACTGCGCCTGCTCCGCCACCGGCTTGGCCGGCGCGTCCTTCGCCTGCGCGGCTTCGTAGGCCGCGATGGCCTGCTGGCGCTCCCGCTTGGCCGCGTACACGTCCTTGTGGGGGACGTAGCCGGCACGGCGGTCGCTGCGCTCGTTGTGGCGGTCCCACATCGGCAGCAGCGCGCGCGGGATGCGGTGGCGCCAGCGGATGTCGCGCGCGAGCGAGGGGCGGAAATAGCCGAGGTCGATCTCGCGCTGCAGGGTCTCCCGGCGCAGCGAACCGTCGGCCAGCATGCGGCGGACCTCGTCGAACCAGAGCGAGCCGAGCGGGTTGTTGCACGACGTCCAGGGCTGCGTGTAGACGTCCGTGTAGTGCAGCAGGCGCGTTTCGGGGTCCCAGTGCTCGAGGCTGTTCCACTCGAACGGCACGCCGTACTTCACCAGTTCCTCGGGAAGGAGGCACATGTCGTACATCAGCGCCTCGTAGTCGTACGCGCCGGCATCCATGCCCGCGACGATCCGCTCGATGTCCCAGTCCAGCGCACCGCAGTCCAGGAGCATCACGGCGCACTGCTTCTTGCGCTTGGCCGGCGCGCCGACCTTGGCCGTGGTCTCCTGCTCGAACTTCACTTCCTTCTGGATGACGATCTTCGCGCCGTCGAAGGGGATGTCCCACAGCTCGCGGATGTCGCGGAACACCATCATGTCCGCGTCCATGTAGATCGCCCGGCCGCGGTAGCCGGCCAGCTTCGGGATGCAGAAGCGGCTGTAGGAGAAGCCGGTGCGCTGCCCGTTGCGGGGATCGCGGGGCTTGGGCACCGGCAGGTCCACCATCGGGATCACCTGGACCTCCGCCGTGGTGTGCCGCTTGATCGAATATTCCAGGACCGAGATCGCCAGTTGCTGCGACCGGTCGGCGCCCACGTACACGCGAATGGGATCGCTCGTGCTCATGCTGTTCCTCCGTTGCTTGGGAGGGCGCCCGCGTGCTGCGACTGCGCCCACTGCGCGAGGCGGCCCAGGCCTTCGTCGACCCCGACGCGCGGCGTCCAGCCCAGGAGCCGTTGCGCCGCAGCGATGTCGGCGCAGGCATGGCGGATGTCCCCGACGCGGAACGCGCCGGTGATGCGGTAGGAATCCTCGGAGCGGCCGAGCGCCCGCATCAGCGACTTTGCCACCGCGAGGATGGTCACCGCTTGACCCAGCCCAATGTCGAGGGTGGTTCCGTGCGGCAGGTCGGTCCCGCCGGCGCGCACGAGCGCGTCCACGACGTCGTCGACGAACACGAAGTCGCGCGCGATCTCCCCGTCCTCGTAGATGTCCAGGTCGGCGCCTTCCAGCAGCTGGCGGGCGAAGATCGACAGCACGCCGGTATAGGGATTGCGCAGGGACTGGCCCGGGCCGTAGACGTTCTGGAACCGCAGCATCGTCGCCTTCCAGGAGGCGCCCTCGCCCGCCTGCGCGAGCAGGTATTCCTGCATCAGCTTGCTCGACGCGTACACCGACGCGGGGGCCGGCGGCAGGCCGGCGCGGCTCGGTGCGGCCTCGCCCGGACCCTCGTGGCCTTCGGGCAGCTGCACGCCGAACGCGCCGCGGCCCATCGCCGCCGCTTCGCGCGGCAGGCCGACGCAGACGCGTCCCTGGCGGTCGCGGTAGGCGCCTTCGCCGTAGACGGCACGGGACGCGGCAAGCACCACGCGGCGCGTGCAGCCTTCCTTGCGGATCGCCTCGACGAGGTGAGTGGTTCCCTGCACGTTGGCGCGGCAATAGCGCGCCGGTTCGTCATAGGACTGGCCGGTGCCGGTCTCGGCCGCCAGGTGGTACACGACGTCCGGCCGCGCCAGGGACACCGCCCGGCGCACGTCTTCCGCTTCGCCGACGTCCCCGCGCACGAAATGCGTGCCGGCGCCGAGCTGAGGCTCCGGCGCATCGGGCCCGTGGACCTGCGGGTGCAGGTTGTCCAGCAGCCAGACGCGCCGGGCGGGGTCCTGCGCCAGGAGCGCCCGGGCCAGGCGGCTGCCGATGAAACCGGCGCCGCCCGTGATCAGGATGTTCTTCATCGTTGTCCCTTCCTAGGCGCCGGCCGTGGAGCGCAGGTCCTCGACGATGCGCCGGGCGGCGTCGCCCGGCACCAGGACCAGGTCGACGAAGCCGGACGACTGCCGCTGCAGGTCGCGCCGGCCGTCGGCATCGAGCACCTGCGTGACGAAGCCGGTCCACTCCTGCTCGTTCGCGAGCAGGGGCAGCGGCCGGTAGTTGTCCAGGCGCAGGTCGCCCGAGACGACCGCCACGGGCAGTCCCATGCGCGCCGCGTCGAGGGCGACGGTGGACGGGGAGGTGATCACCGCGTCCATGTGTCCCAGCAGGGCACCCGCGGTGTAGTTCTCCCAGGGCGCCTTGGCCGGGTCCGCGATCACCAGGTTGTCGCCCGCCGGCTTGTCGCCTTCGTAGCGCTCGGTGAGCCAGAGGCCCGCATGGTGCGGCTTGAGCAGGAAGAACACCTCGGGAAACGCGCGCGCCAGCGCCTTCACGTTGTCGAGAAAGGCGTTCTTGTAGGCCTCGGAGTAACGGTGCCAGTGCAGGTTCTCGAAGATGCCGATGACCGGCCGGTCGTTCGGGATGAGGCCGTCCATCGCGGCGGGCGGCACGGTCGCGGGCTTCGGGCAGCCCACGGCCACGCAGCGCGCCCGCACGGAGCTCGAGGCGCGCGGATGCAGCGTGTGCATGCCGCCCCAGATGTAGATGCGCTGCGCCGCGATGTTCACCTTGTCGCAGCCATGGATCTCGTCGTCGTACGACAGCCCGATGTTCTCGAAGCCGTGCTGCAGGGTGGCCGCGAACCGCCCCTGGCGCAGCGCCACGTCCGTCAGCAGGCGGGGGACGCGGTGGGGGCCCAGGTTGCTCTCGGCGATCGTCAGCAGCGCCCGCGTGCGCGCGGGGAATTCGAAGGAGGTCAGGTGGCCCTCGTCGGGCAGCACCTTGAACGGGATGCCCTCCTGCTTGAGCGTGGCACGCACGCGCGGCGACTTGTGGAACAGCTCGCCGCTGCACCACGCCTCGGCGCTGAGGCCCGCGGCCCGTGCTTCCTTCAGGATCGGCAGGGCGAGGTCGAGGTCCTGGATCAGGTGCAGCACCACGGCGAGGTAGGGCTGGGTCAGCGCCTCCGCCGGATGCGCGGCGGGCAGTTCCTCCAGCAGCCGCAGCCACTGGGCCTGCATGGCCTGCTCGCCGAACAGCGCCTCGGCGCGCTGGTAGCCCTGCACCGCCTGCATCCGCGCCGCCTCGGGGTCGGCCAGGACGCGGCGCAGTGCCTGCAGGGGATCGCCGGAGTGGACGAACTCCGCCAGGGGGTGCAGCGCGGGCGTCATGGTGGCGACCACCGGGACGCCGTGAGCGAGCGCGAGGACCGTGCGGTTGGCGGACTTGCAGATGCTGAACGTGTCGAGCGAGTTCGGCACGATCACGGCGGCGGCATGGGGCAACCACTGGTCCACCGCGCGTTGCGACCACTCCACGTACCGCGACGGGATCGCCAGGGGCCGGATGGAGGTTTCGTACTTCTGGCGGTGGTTGCTGATCACCACCAGTTCGACGTCCTGCTCCGCGGCGATGGCTTCCAGGGCCTGCCGGTACAGGAGGATGTCCAGCATGCCGAACTGCGCGTGCTCGGCGCCGTGGTTGCCGAACCAGAGGATCGCGCGCCGGCCCGGCGGCAGGGCCACGGGCACCTCGACGCGCGCGGCCGCAACCCGCCTGCGATGCAGCCCGCGCCGCATGCGGCGGATCACGGTGCCGCCCACCCTGCGCACGGCGTAGACCATGAGCGAAGGCACGACCCGCACGCCCTCGATCCGGACGCGGGCCACCATGTTGCGCATGCGCTGCTGCATCAGGCGGGCGCGCTGGTCCAGGTGGCGCGTGTGCGCGGCGACGAGGGCATGGGCGATGCGCCCGGCGGCCTGCGTCGTCTCGATCCCGTCCGGGATCACCACGACCGGCACGGCCGGCGCCCGCGCGCGGATCTCTTCCGCCAGGGGTTCGGTCGTGGTGACGATGCAGTCCACGTGCTCCACGATGCTCTGGAACATGTCGGCCGGGCCCACGCCCGGCTTGCGGCTGTAGTCGCCGATGAACACGTTGTCGCACAGGTCGTAGACGACCCGGATGCCGCGTGCCGACGCCAGCTGGGCGAGCCGCAGGTCGCCGGGCGTGAAGCTCTTGACGATGACCAGGACGTCGAGCCCGTCGAGCTCCGAATCGAGCGCATGGGCGAACAGGCGTCCCTCGACACCGGCGGCCTCGAGGGCGAGCATGGGCATCGCCGCCCGGTAGCGCACGCTGGCGATGTTGTCGGCCAGGGCACTCACCTTCCAGCCGACCCGCAACGTCGTCGGGAGGGTCTCCGGCTTCAACCGAACACCTCCGCGGCGGACAGCGACGCGCCGCGGCTGTCCTTCTCCGACAGCCTGGGCTGGATGCCCTGCGGCCAGGCGATCCCGATCTCGGGATCGTTCCAGACGATGCAGCGCTCGTACTCCGGCGCGTAGTAGTCGGTGGTCTTGTACAGGAAGTCGGCCGACTCGCTCAGCACCACGAAGCCGTGCGCGAAGCCGGGCGGCACCCAGAACTGGCGGTGGTTCTCCTCGCTCAGCTCGGTGCCCACCCACTTGCCGAACGTGGGCGACGAGCGCCGCACGTCCACCGCCACATCGAACACGGCGCCGCGGACCACGCGCACCAGCTTGCCCTGCGGCTGCTTCAGCTGGTAGTGCAGGCCGCGCAGGACGCCCTGCGAGGACCGCGAATGGTTGTCCTGCACGAAGGAGCAGGCGAGGCCGGTCGCCTCGCGGAACACCTTCTCGTTGTAGCTTTCGAGGAAGAAGCCCCGGGCGTCGCCGAACACCTTCGGCTCGAGGATGAAGACCTCGGGGATTTCCGTGCGCGTGACTTTCATAGCGAGCGGACACCCTCGCGCAGCACGTGCAGCAGGTACTTGCCGTAGCCGTTCTTCTTCAGCGGCTCGGCCAGGCGCTCGAGCTGCGCGTCGTCGATGAAGCCGGCGCGCCAGGCGATCTCCTCGGGGCAGGCGATCTTCAGGCCCTGGCGGTGTTCCAGCGTCGCGATGAACTGGCTCGCCTCCAGCAGGCTTTCGTGCGTGCCGGTGTCCAGCCATGCATAGCCGCGCTTCATGATCTGCACCGACAGCTGGCGCTGCCGCAGGTAGGCCGCGTTCACGGCGGTGATCTCCAGCTCGCCGCGGGCGCTGGGCTTCACCGCCTTGGCGATGTCGACCACCTGGTTGTCGTAGAAGTACAGCCCCGTGACGGCGTAGTGGCTCTTGGGCTGCGCCGGCTTCTCCTCGATGCTGGTGGCATTGCCGTCCTGGTCGAAGGCGACGACGCCGTAGCGCTCGGGGTCCTGCACGTGATAGGCGAACACGGTGGCGCCCTTCGCCTGCGCATCGGCATCGCGCATCATGGGCGCCAGGTCGTGGCCGTAGAAGATGTTGTCGCCCAGCACCAGCGCGCTGGGGTCGTTGCCCACGAACTTGTCGCCGATGATGAAGGCCTGCGCCAGGCCGTCCGGGCTGGGCTGCACCGCGTACTGCAGGTGGATGCCCCACTGCGAGCCGTCGCCCAGCAGCTGCTGGAAGCGCGGCGTGTCCTGCGGCGTGCTGATCACCAGGATGTCCTGCATGCCCGCCAGCATCAGCGTGCTGAGCGGGTAGTACACCATGGGTTTGTCGTAGACCGGCAGCAGCTGCTTGCTCATGGCAAGCGTCGCCGGATGCAGGCGCGTGCCGGAGCCGCCTGCCAGGATGATGCCTTTGCGTCGCGTCATGTTCAGAGGATTTCCTGCAGCATGCGGGCCACGCCCTGCTGCCATGGGGGAAGGACCAGGCCGAACGTGTCGCGGAAGCGGCCGGTGTCGAGCCTGGAATTATGGGGTCGGCGCGCAGGGGTGGGGAACGCGGAGGTAGGAACGGGCTCGACCTGTTCCGGCCCCGCTTTCAGCTCCTGGCCGGCCTGCTGCGCTTGACCCACGACGAAGCGCGCGTAGCCGTTCCAGGTGGTCTCGCCGGCGGCGGCCACGTGGTAGATGCCGGGCCGCCCGGCGCCGGCCGCGAGGCCGCGCAAGGCATGGGCCGTGACGTCCGCGAGCAGGTCCGCTCCCGTGGGCGCGCCGTGCTGGTCGTCGATCACCGTGAGGCGTTCGCGCTCGCGCGCGAGCCGCAGCATGGTCTTGGCGAAATTGCCGCCGCGCGCCGCATAGACCCAGCTGGTGCGCAGCACGAGGTGCTTCGGATTGGCGGCGACGATGCGCTGCTCGCCCGCCAGTTTGGTGCGGCCGTAGACGCTCAGCGGCCCGGTCGGGTCGTCCTCGCGCCAGGGCCGGGTGCCGCCGCCGTCGAACACGTAGTCCGTCGAGTAGTGCACGAGCCACGCGCCGACTTCCGCGGCCGCGTGCGCCATCGCGCCGGGCGTGACGGCGTTCACCTGCGCCGCGCGATCGCCTTCGCTTTCGGCCTTGTCGACCGCGGTGTAGGCCGCGGCATTCACGACGGCATCGGGCCGCACGGCCCGCACCGTGCGCGCCACGCCTTCGGCATCCATCAGGTCGCCGCAGAGGCCGTCCGCGCCCGCGCGATCCAGCGCGACGACTTCACCGAGCGGGGCCAGGCTGCGCTGCAGCTCCCAGCCCACCTGGCCATTGCGGCCGAACAGGAGGATCTTCACGGTCGCCTCAGGCGTATTGCTTGGTGATCCAGTCCCGGTAGGCGCCGCTCTGCACGCGCTGCACCCAGTCGCCGTGGGCCAGGTACCACTGGACGGTCTTGCGGATGCCGGACTCGAAGGTCTCGGCCGGCTTCCAGCCCAGCTCGCGCTCCAGCTTGCGCGCATCGATGGCGTAGCGGCGGTCGTGGCCCGGGCGGTCCTTCACGAAGGTGATCTGCTCCCGGTAGCTGGCCCCGCCGGCCTTGGGCCGCAGTTCGTCCAGCAGCGCGCACACGGTGTGCACGATCTCCAGGTTCGGCTTCTCGTTCCAGCCGCCCACGTTGTAGGTCTCGCCCAGCCTGCCCGCTTCCAGCACGCGGCGGATGGCACTGCAGTGGTCGGTGACATACAGCCAGTCGCGGATCTGCTGGCCGTCGCCGTACACGGGCAGGGGCTTGCCTGCCAGCGCGTTGACGATCATGAGCGGGATCAGCTTCTCGGGGAAGTGGTAGGGTCCGTAGTTGTTGGAGCAGTTGGTCGTGAGGACCGGCAGGCCGTAGGTGTGGTGGTAGGCGCGCACCAGGTGGTCGCTGGCGGCCTTGCTGGCCGAGTACGGGCTGTTCGGCTCGTAGCGGTTCTGCTCGGAGAACGCCGGATCCTTGGGCGCCAGCGAACCGTAGACCTCGTCCGTGGACACGTGCAGGAAGCGGAAGGCTTCCTTGCCCGCGCCCTGCAGCTGCGACCAGTACGTGCGCACCGCTTCCAGCAGGCGGAAGGTGCCGACCACGTTGGTCTCGATGAAGGTGCCGGGGGCGTGGATGGAGCGGTCGACGTGCGATTCGGCCGCAAAATTCACGACCGCGCGCGGCTGGTGCTGCGCGAGCAGCCCTTCGACCAGCGCCTGGTCGCCGATGTTGCCCTGGACGAACACGTGGCGCGCGTCGCCTTCCAGCGAGCGCAGGTTCTCCCGGTTCCCCGCGTAGGTGAGCTTGTCCAGGTTCAGGACGGATTCGCCGGTGGCGGCGATCCAGTCCAGCACGAAATTGGAGCCGATGAAGCCGGCTCCCCCGGTCACGAGAATCACGAAAACACTCCCCTCTTGCGCCGCGGCCCCTCCGAGGGGCCGCACCAACTTTCGATTATGTCATTCGGAGGTGAAGCGCTTGCTTACATCCAGGGGCTTCAGAAGTGGATCCCCTGCATCATCTGCTGCAGCGCGATCGCCTCCGGCGACAGCTGCGGCTTGTCGCCCTTGTCCCCCTTGGCCGCCGACGAATCCGGGAACAGCCGGAAGCTGGTGTTCATGACGATCTGCGCCACGCGCGGCGCCAGGGCGTGCAGCACCTCGCCGGCCACGCCCAGGCGGGTGGCGATGCGCACCGGCTTCGCCACGCAGGCTTCCGCCACCAGGTCGGCGGCCTCCTCCGGCGTGAGCGTCGGGACGTTGTTGTAGATCTTGGTGGGCGCGATCATGGGCGTGCGCACCAGCGGCATGTTGATCGTCGTGAAGGTGATGCCGAGGTCCTGGTACTCGCTGGCGGCGCAGCGCGTCCAGGCGTCCAGCGCCGCCTTGGAGGCGACGTAGGCGGAGAAGCGCGGCGCGTTCGTCAGCACGCCGATCGAACTGATGTTGACGACGTGGCCGCGCCGGCGTTCCACCATCGCAGGCAGGAGGCCCATGGTCACGCGCAGCGCCCCGAAGTAGTTGAGCTGCATCGTCCGCTCGAAGTCGTGGAAGCGGTCGAAGCTGGACTCGATCGCGCGCCGGATCGAGCGGCCGGCGTTGTTGACCAGGAAGTCGACGCCGCCGTGGTCCTTCAGCACCTGCTGCACGAAGCGGTCGCAGTCCGCCATGTCGGCGAGGTCCACCGCGTACGCCACGAAGCGGGTGCCCCGGGCCTCCGCCTCGCGGCAGGCCTCGTCCAGCTTGTCCTGGTCGCGCCCGCAGATGATGGTGGTGGCGCCTGCCTGCGCGAACTTGTGCGCCGCCGCCAGCCCGATGCCCGAGGAGCCCCCGGTCACCACCACCACCTTGCCGCCCACGTTGCCCTTGAGCGAGCGGTCGATGTGCAGGTCCGGGTCCAGGTGGCGTTCCCAGTAGTCCCACAGCCGCCAGGCGTAGTCCTTCAGGTCGGGGCAGCGGATGTCCGTGCCCCTGAGCATCGCCGCGGCCTCGCGGTTGTCGAAGCGGGTGGGATAGTTGATGAACCGCAGGAGGTCCTGCGGCAGGCCCAGGTCCTTCAGCACCGCGTTGCGCACGCGCCGGATCGGCGCGATCGCGAGCAGCCCCTTCTTCACCCCGCGCGGGATGAACCCGAACAGGGCCGCGTTGATGAACAGGTTCATGCGCGGGGCATGCGCGGCGCGGCTGAAGATGTCCAGCACGTCGCCCACGCGGTAGCCCTGCGGGTCCGTGAGGTGGAAGCAGCGCCCGTCGATGGCCTCCTGGTGGCTGATGTGGTCCAGCGCGTCGACCACGTAGTCCACCGGCACGATGTTCAGGCGCCCGCCCTCCAGGCCGATCGCGGGCATCCACGGCGGCAGCAGTTGCCGCATGCGCTGGATCAGCTTGCAGAAGTAGTAGGGACCGTCGATCTTGTCCATCTCGCCGGTGCGGCTGTCTCCCACCACCATGGCGGGCCGGTAGACGGTCCATGGCACCGGGCAGTCCCGCCGCACGATCTTCTCGCTCTCGTGCTTGGTCTGGAAGTACGGGTGGTCCAGGTTCTCCGCCTCGTCGAACATGTCCTCGCGGAACACGCCTTCGTACAGGCCCGCGGCGGCGATCGAGGAGACATGGTGGAAATGGCGCGCCGCGACGGCGCCGGCGAATTCCACGGCGTGTCGCGTGCCCGCGACGTTGACCTCCACCTGCGTGTCCTCCCCGGCGGACAGGTCGTAGACCGCGGCGAGGTGGTAGACGTGGTCGATCTCGCCCTTCAGCTTCTTCAGGTCTTCCGCCGCCACGCCCAGCTTCTTCTGCGTCAGGTCGCCGAACACGGGGACCGCGCGCGCGGGGCCCACGCCCCAGTACTCGCGCAGCTGCGCCACCTTGTCCTCGCTTTCGCGCCGCACGAGGAACGAGACCACCGCCCCCTTGCGCTGCAGCAGCTTCTTCACGAGCCGCCTGCCGATGAAACCGGTCGCGCCGGTCACGAAGTAATGCATGCTGTCTCCTCTGCCACCGTGGATCCGCGGGCCATTCTGCATTAGGAGGACCCATCTACACATCCTCCGTTGGTGCGCTTACATTGGACGGGCGGGCATCCGTGTCGGATGCCGTTTGCGATCCAGGAGAACCCCATGGTGAAGAAACTGCATAAAACCGCCGGCGATGCCGAAGCGCCTTCCGGTCCCCTCGCCAGCACGGTGCGGGAATCGGCGCAGCAGATCTGGCTGGCCGGCCTGGGCGCCTTCTCCAAGGCGCAGGAAGAAGGCGGCAAGGTGTTCGAGGCGCTGGTGAAGGAAGGCGTGACGCTGCAGAAGCGCACCCAGTCCGCCGCGGAGGACAAGCTGTCCGAGGCGACCAGCCGCATGACCTCCATGGCCAGCGACCTGTCCAACAAGGCCTCGGGCCAGTGGGACAAGCTGGAAGGCATCTTCGAGGAACGCGTGTCGCGGGCGCTGAAGAAGCTGGGCGTGCCCTCGTCGCGCGACGTCGCGACCCTGGTCGAACGCATCGACGAACTGCAACGCACCGTCGCCGCCCTGCAAGGCGGCAGCCCCGCTCGCAAGAGCGCGGCCAAGCGCCCCGGCGCCGGCAAGGCGGTCGCCCGCAAGCGCGCGCCGGCGCGCAAGGCCGGCGGGTGAACGCGCGGCGCGCCGCCGCGGGCCGCCGGCCCCGCATCGCCCTGGCGCTGGCGGGCGGCGGGCCGCTGGGCGCCATCTACGAGATCGGCGCGCTGTGCGCGCTGGAGGACGCGCTGGACGGCGTGGACCTCGCCGCCCTGGACCACTACGTGGGCGTGTCGGCCGGCGGCTTCATCGCCGCGGGACTGGCCAACGGCCTCACGCCGCGCACCATGTGCGCCGGTTTCATCGAGAACACCGGCCGCGCCGGCGAGGTGTTCGACCCCGCCTGGCTGACGGCGCCGGCCTGGGGCGAGGTCGCGGCCCGGGCGCGCCGCCTGCCCGGTCTCGCGCTGGGCGCGCTGTGGCAGGCGACGTGGGCCGGCAAGCCCTGGCTGCAGGCGATCGAGGGCCTGGCGCCGGTGCTGCCGACGGGCCTGTTTTCCAACGAGCCGATCCACACGCGCCTCGCGGCCCTGTTTGCCCAGCCGGGGCGCAGCAACGACTTCCGCACCCTGCGCCCGCGCCTGACGCTGCTGGCCACCGAGCTCGATACCGGCCGGCCGGTCGCCTTCGGCACGCCCGGCCACGACGACGTGCCCATCTCGCGTGCCGTGCAGGCGACCTGCGCGCTGCCCGGCCTGTTCCCGCCGGTGACGATCGCCGGCCGCGCCTACGTCGACGGGGCGCTCACCAAGACCATGCACGCCTCCGCGCCGCTCAAGGAAGGGGTGGATTTGCTGCTTTGCATCAATCCGCTGGTGCCCTTCGCGGTCCCGGGCGTCGCGCAAGGCGGCCTGGCCGCCGTCCTCAGCCAGACCTTCCGCACCATGATCCACTCGCGCCTCGCCCTGGGCATGCGCCAGTACGCGCGCGACTGGCCCGGCACGGACATCGTGCTGCTGGAGCCGAACCCGGCCGACCCGGAGCTCTTCGGCGCCAACCCCTTCAGCTATGGCCAGCGGCGCCGCATGGCCGAACATGCCTACCAGCAGACCCGTGCGTGGCTGCTGCGAAACGAGGCGCGGCTCGCGCCGCGGCTGCGGCGCCATGGCGTCACGCTGCGCGCCGACGTCTTGCGCGACGAGGGCCGGATCCTGGTCGCCCCGCCTGCGCCGCGCCGCCTCGGTCCCGCACTGGAACGCCTGGGCACGGTGCTGGACGACCTGGAACGCAAGCTGCAGGCCGCGTGACGATGGCGAAGAAAGCCCCGCGCCGCACCGCCGAACGCATCCTCGAAACGACGCTGGACCTGTTCAACCGCTTCGGCGAGCCGAACGTGTCCACCACCCTGATCTCCGCCGAACTGGAGATCAGCCCCGGCAACCTGTACTACCACTACCCGGCGAAGGACGAGCTGGTCAACAGCCTGTTCGACCGCTATGAGCACGCCTTAAGCGAACTGCTCAATGCCGCCGGCGACGTGCGCGACGTGGAGGACGCCTGGTTCTTCCTGCACACGCTGTTCGAGCTGATCTGGCGGTACCGCTTCCTCTATCGCGACCTGAACGACCTGCTCTCGAAGAACCGGCGCCTGGAGACGCACTTCCAGGCCATCCTGAAGGACAAGACCCGCGCCGTGCGCGCGCTGCTGGACGGCATGAGCCGCACGGGCGCGGTGCACATCGATGCACGGGAGCGGGAGGCGACGGCGACCAGCATGGTGGTGGTGCTCACCTACTGGCTGAGTTTCGAATATGTCCGCGACCCGCGCCGGGCCCTGGAAGGCGAAGGCGCGCAGCAGGCGCTGCTGCGCGGCGCACACCACGTGCTCCATCTGCTGGTACCCTATCTGGAACCTGCGCAACGCACGCACCTGCTGCAGCTGGCAGGTGCCTATGGCGGCGGCACGCCGCCGGGTTGAGGCTAGCGCGCGGGGCAGAACATCGGAGACAAGCCATGGGCCAGTGGGCGGCCTTCCCGCAGCCGGGCGCGTACCGGCACGATGCGGCCAGCGTGGCACGCGAGTGGCCGCGCCTGCACGCGGGCGACGCCGAACCCCTGCCCTCGGATCCGAAAGTGCTGGACGCCTGGGTCCTGTACCACAACGGCGAGTTCCAGCAGGCGATGGAAGCCGGGCTGGCCGCCGGCGGCGCCGGCATCACCTGCGCCAACAAGGCCGCCTGCATCTACGCGAACTACCTGGAGAAGCAGGAGAAGCCCCGGCTCGACCTGTTCCTCGAGATCGCGCAGCGCGCCGAGCGCCAGTCCAGGGACGATCCGGCCAATCCCAACGCCTGGTACTGGCACGCGTACGCCCTGGGCCGCTACAGCCAGGCGATCAACGTGGCGATGGCCCTGGCGCAGGGGCTGGGCGGCAAGGTGAAGGGGTGCCTCGAACGCACCATCGCCCTGCAGCCGCAGCATGCCGATGCCCACGTGGCGCTCGGCGCCTTCCACGCCGAAGTGATCGACAAGGTGGGCAGCCTGATCGGCAGCATGACCTACGGCGCGAAGAAGGACACGGCCCTGAAGATGTACGAACAGGCCCTGAACATGAACGCGCGCTCCCCGATCGCCCTCATCGAGTATGCCAACGGGCTCGTGATGCTGGAAGGCGAGAAGAAGCTCAAGGACGCGACGCGCCTGTTCCAGCAGGCCGCCGGCATCGAGCCGCTGGACGCCAAGGAGTGGCTGGACGTCGAGATCGCGCGGGCGGAACTCCATCCCTAGGAGCGCCTACCGGCGGTTGAGCCACGGGCCTACAACGCGACCCGCGCGGGCACGCGAGCATTGCCCGCCATGAACATCTTCGAAGCCCTGCGCCTGAGCCACGACACCCAGCGCGCGCTCGCGACGCACCTCCTGCAAACCGAGGGCAAATCGCCCGAACGGGCGGAACTGTTCCGGGAATTGAAGCACGAGCTCGCGGCCCATGCCGCCGCGGAGGAGCGCTGCTTCTACACGCCGCTGATCGCGTTCGATGCCACCATGGCGCAGGCCCGCCACGGGATGGCGGAGCACCACGAGATGGACGAACTGGTCGGGACCTTGAACGGCATCGATCTCTCCTCCTCCGGCTGGCTCGCGCACTTCCGCAAGCTGCGCGACAAGGTGTTCCACCACCTCGATGACGAGGAACACGCCATCTTCCAGCTCGCCGGCAAGGTGCTGTCCGAAGCGGAGAAGACACGCCTCGCCAAGGCGTACGAGGAGGAGTTCGCGAAGTTCCGCCTCGGAGAGATGCCGATCAACTCCGCCGGGGAGTAGGGCGAACTCTGAAAAAACCGCATCAGCGGATTCTTCAGAGCTTCTCGTCGGGCCAGGGCAGCATCATCGTGATCAGCGCGAGGCGCTCGAACTCGGGCGCGAAGCGGTCGATGATGCCTTGCGGGTCAGGACACAGCAGCGTGTCCGCGATCACCCCGAACTGCACGCCGCCGGCGTAGCTCAGGATCGACACGCCCAGGCCGATGTCGCCGGACTGCGGCACCCAGAACATGCAGTCCTGCAGCGTGGCGCCGAGGAACTTCAGCTGCTCGCGCGGGCCCGGCACGTTGGTCATGACCGCGGTCGCCTTGCGCTGGAACAGGTTCAGCAGCGCCTCCTGCGCCGGCTTCACCAGCAGTCCCGCGACCGCCAGCACCGCGAAGGCGAGCAGCGGCTGGGTGCTGTCCTTGAGCGCGGCCATGCGGCGGCGCACCTCGTAGACGCGTTCCACCGGGTTGGCGATGCCCACGGGCAGCACCAGGGGCGCCAGCCCGAAATGGTTGCCCAGCTTCCAGGCCTGTTCGGGCGGGCGCAGGTTGACGGGCACCATGGCGCGGATTTCCACGCCTGCCACGTTGTCGCCCTGCTCCCGCAGGTACTGGCCGACGGCGCCGGCCACGCAGGCGAGCAGCACGTCGTTGATGGAGCAGCCCAGGGCCTTGCCCACTTCCTTGACTTCGTCCAGCGGCAGCGGCGGACACCAGGCCACGCGCTTCTGCGTTCCCGGCTTGCCTTTCAGCCGCGTGGGGCTGTCGTCGGGCATCAGCAGCAGCGAGAGCGCGTCGCTCACGACCTGGTAGCCGAGCTGGGCCACTTGCCGGGACGCCTGCGCGCCGTGCTTGGGATCGAGCAGCATGCCGAGGGACTTCGCGGCGCCCTCGCCTGCCGCGTCCAGGGCCTTGGAGGCCAGGCCCATCAACGGCCCCACCAGCGTCTGCCCCAGCCAGCCCTCCCCATCCTCCGCCTCGGCGCGGCGGCGCCGTGGCAGCGGCGGCTTGCCCCCGTCCACCAGCGACAGCGTGACGAGGATCAGCGCGATGCCGTCGGCGAGGCAATGGTGGATGCGCACGATGAGGGCGCTGCCGCCCTCGTAGTCCTCCACGAGGTGCATCTGCCACAGCGGCCGCGCGCGGTCGAGGGGCATCATGGCGAGCTCGCCGATGCGATCGCGCAGCGCCGCCTGCGGGTCCGCGCGGCGCGGCAGCTTCTCGCGCACCACGTGCTGGCGGACGTCGACGGCGTGATCCACCCAGCGGGCGCCGGAGCTGTCCTCGTGCACGCGCTGGCGGAAGCGGTCGTACTTCAGCAGCCGTTCCTCCACGCGCCGGCACAGGTCCGCGTGGCGGACGCCCGGCTTGAGCGTCCAGACGCCCAGGATGGCCATCAGGTTGCTGGCGGAGTCCATCCGCAGCCAGGCGGTGTCCACCTTGGACATGCTTTCGCCGGAGTGCTTCATCCCTGGCGTCCCCTCTTCGTTCTGGATGTGCTGCCCTATTCTGGGGGCACTCCTGAAATTAAGATAGCCGGCCCAACGATCCAGGAGAACAAGACCATGGCCGATCTCGACGCCGCATTCGAAGCCGCCGTCACCCATTCCAAGAAGCTGTCCACGCGCCCGGACAACGCCACCCTGCTGAAGATCTACGGCCTGTACAAGCAGGCCACCGCCGGCGACAACGCGGAGAAGAAGCCCGGGTTCGGCGACATGATCGGCCGGGCCAAGTGGGATGCGTGGAACGCGCTGAAGGGCACGTCCAGCGCGGACGCGAAGCAGCAGTACGTGGACTTGATCGCGTCGCTGAGCTGACGTTCGTCATTCCCGCGAAGGCGGGAATCCAGGGCTCCCGCATCGAATTCGCCGCGCAACGGCGAGCCTTGAAAGCCCTGGGTCCCCGCCTCCGCGGGGACGACGGTTATTTGGCCTTCTTGGGAGACGCCTTCGCCGCCTTCACCGGCTTGTGCGTTTCCTTGTGCGCTTCCCCATGCGGCTTCGCGTGCTTCGCCGCCCGCCGCGCCTCGTGCTTCGCCAGCCCCAGGTCGAACGCGTGCAGCGGGTCCTCGTGGGCCAGCAGCTCGTCGAGGTTCTTCTCGATCTCGTTCTCGATCTTCGCCTTGAACACCCCGAGCAGCAGGCCGAGCCTGGCATGCAGCTGGAACTGGTTCGGGTCCACCTGCAGCTCGCCGTGCGCGCCCGAGCGCTTGAAGCGCACCACGTCCTGGGTCTCGCCCTCCTCGTAGGTGCACTCCATCTCGAGCTTCTTCTCGGCGATCTCGGCCCAGCGCCAGGCCAGCTTGCGCGCCTTCTCCAGGCCCAGCCCGTGCTCGCGGACGATGCGGATGTCAGCCACCGGCGGCCTCCTTCAGTCGTTGGTGCCGCTCCTCCTTGGGCAGGGCGGCAAGCTGCCTGGCCGCATCATAGAACCGCGTCCAGTCGTCGCCGCCCTGGTGGAACAGCGCCTCGAAGCCCGGCACCAGTTCGTCGTAGGCGGCCTGCGCGCCGAAGAAGGCGTTGTTCGCCTCGCGCACCCAGCGGTCGTAGCCTCGCCACGCCGCGGGCTCGAAGCCCGAACGTTCCTTCATCTGCGCGTACTCGCTGCGGAACCGCGCCATGATGTCCTGCTTGCGCTGTTCCTTCACCTCCGGGGCGAGGCCCGGCGTCTCGTACATCTCCTTCAGCTGCTCGCGCGTGCGCCGCGAGAGCTCCCGGAACATGCGGCGACGGCCGTCGTAGGCCGCGTAGTCCTGCCTGGCCTTGTCGTCGGCCTGCGTGCGCAACCACCGTTCGCCGCCCAGGCGCTCCACCGCGGTGGCGAAGGATTCGTTGAAGGTGGTGTCGTTCTTGACGTAGATGACCTGGTGCGCCAGCTCGTGGAAGATCAGGCGCGCCAGCTCGCCTTCGGGATAGCCGATGAAGGTGTTGAGCAGCGGGTCGCCGCCCGCCCAGTTCATGAAGCCCAGCGTGGAATAGGCCGTGACGGGATAGACGTTCGTCTCGTAGCCTTCCCCGTCCAGCTCCCTGGCATCGGCCTTGGCTTTCGACTCGTCGTAGTAGCCGCGGTACCCGATGCAGCCCGTCACCGGGAAGCACCAGGTCCTGAGCTCCAGCGAATAGGCGGGGGCCGCGGTCACGTTCCAGATCGCCGCGCTGCGGTGCAGGTCGGCGTAGCGGTGGTAGCTCGGGTTGTCCGGCAGCTTCAGCTCGGTGACGGCGTAGCTGCGGATCTGCTTCGCCAGCTTGAGCCGTTCCCGCAGGCGCTCGGGAGTCTGCGGTTCCTGCACCACCTCGTCGACCGGGCGCGCGGCGGCCATGATGTCCAGGTGGCCCGTGACCGACTGCCAGTAGTAGCCGAGGTTGGAACAGCCGCTGAGCCCCAGCGTCGCCACGACGGCCAGTGCGGCCATTCCCGCGGATCCCATCAGAAAAGCCTTCCTTCTCACGCCGGACGCACGTCGACCAGGCAATCGTAGAACACGGGGGCGCGGCCCATGTCGGTGAGCCGCTGGCTGGTGAGCTCGTTGACGTTGGTGCCGTCCAGGCCCAGCTTGCGCCACCAGACCCCCAGGCCGTTGACCACGCCCGGCCGCGCGCGGCGCGACACGCTCGCGCGGCAGCGGTATTCGCCGCGGTCGTTGAAGACGCGCACCACCTGACCGTCGGCAATGCCGCGCGACGCGGCGTCCTCCGCGTGCATCTCCAGCAGCGGCTCGCCCTCGATGTCGCGCAGGCTCTGCACGTTGACGAAGCTCGAATTGAGGAAGTTGCGGGCGGGTGGGGAGATCATGGCGAGCGGGTAACGCTTGGAGCTGCCGGCGGCCTCGTAGTTCGGCACGTGGTCGGGCAGGCCGTCCAGGCCCTGCCGCGCCAGCTGCTCGCTGAAGAACTCGCAGCGCCCGGACGTCGTCGGGAAGCGCCCCTCGGCAAAGGGCGCGTCGGGAATGGCGAGCGTGGCGAAGCCACGTTCCAGCAGCTGGCCGAAATCGACGTGGCCGGCGAAGGCGCGGCGGCACATTTCCTCGTCGCTGTCGCCGAAGCACGGGTCCGTGAACCCCATCCGCGTGGCCAGTGCGCGGAACACCTGCGTGTTGGGACGCGACTGGCCCACCGGCGCGATCGCGGGCTGGTTCAGCATCACATCGGTGTGGCCGTACGTGGTGTGGATGTCCCAGTGTTCCAGCTGCGTGGTGGCAGGCAGCAGGTAGTCCGCGTAGTCGGCGGTATCGGTATGGAACTGCTCCAGGACCACCGTGAACAGGTCCTCGCGCGCGAAGCCCCGCGCCACCTTGCCGGACTCGGGCGCCACCGCCAGCGGATTGCTGTTGTAGACGACGACGGCCTCGATCGCAGGGCCGAACGCCGGCGACGCCGGGCGCAGCAGGTCGTCGCCGATGGTGGCCATGTTGATCGTGCGCGGGCGCCGCTCGCCCAGCAGGTCCGGCCGCTGCAGCCAGGCACGGTCCGCCGGGAACCAGCCCGAGCTGGAAAGCAGCAGCCCGCCGGCCCGGTGCCGCCAGGCGCCGACCAGCGCGGGCAGGCAGGCCACCGCACGGACGGCATTGCCCCCGCCGCGCACCCGCTGCATGCCGTAGTTCAGCCGGATGGCCGCGGGCTTCGTGGTTCCGTAGTCACGCGCCAGGTCGCGGATCTGCTGTGCCGGGATGCCGCAGACTTCCGCCGCGCGTTCGGGGCTCCAGCGCAGTGCGCGCTCACGCAGCGCGTCCCAGCCCAGCGTGTGCCGCGCGATGTACTCCTGGTCCAGCCAGTCGTGGACGATCAGTTCGTGCATCAGCGCGAGCGCCAGGGCGGCGTCGGTCCCGGGCAGCAGCTGCACGTGCTCGTGGCATTTTTCCGCCGTCTCGCTGCGACGCGGGTCGATGCACACCAGCTTGGCGCCCCGGCGCTTGGCTTCCTGCGCGAGCCGCCAGAAGTGCAGGCTGCTGCCGATCGCGTTGCTGCCCCAGATCAGGATCAGCCTGGACTCCGCGAAGAACTCCACCTTCATGCCGACCTTGCCGCCCAGGGTCTGCGCCAGGGCCTCGGAGCCGGCCGAGGCACAGATGGTGCGATCGAGCAACGATGCGCCCAGGCGATGGAAGAAGCGCTGGGCCATGGCCTCGCCCTGCACCAGCCCCATCGTGCCGCAGTAGCTGTAAGGCAGGATGGCCTGCGGGTCGCGCGCGGCGATGGCACCGAGCCGTTGCGCGATGTCGTCCAGCGCCACCTCCCAGGACACGGGCTCGAAGCGACCGGCTCCCTTGGGCCCCACGCGCCGCAGCGGGCGCAGCAGCCGCTCGGGATGGTAGGTGCGCTCCAGGTAGTGCGAGACCTTGTTGCACAGGACGCCCGCGGTGGACGGGTGGTCCGGATTGCCTTGCAGGCGCACGGCGACGCCGTCCTGCACGGTGGTGACGAGGCCGCAGGTGTCGGGGCAGTCGTGGGGGCAGGCGCCCAGCACCTGGCGCGCGGCGGGAGAGGCGGCATCCATGGCCCCCATTGTCGACGAGCGGCTCCCAAGACGCTGCGGACGGTAACGATCCTCCCCTTGGGGATGGCCTCTTCCGTCGCTTTGGGAGACACTGACAGTGACAGCCAAACGAAAGGCCACATTCGGGACAATCCGGGGATGCTCAACCGACGTACCTTCAACCGCGCCCTGGCAGGCGCCGCGGCGCTGGTCGGCGCTCCGGCCCTGCGTGCCCAGGCGGATCGCATCCTGCTGGCCCAATCGGCCCCGTTCACCGGGCCGTCCGCCCAGCTGGGCATCCAGTTCCATCAGGGCGCCAAGCTGTACTTCGACCAGCTCAATGCCCAGGGCGGCGTGCACCGGCGCCCCATCGAGCTGGTGAAGCTGGACGACGGATACGAGCCGGACCGCTGCGCGGAGAACACCCGCAAGCTGATCGCGGAGGACCCGGTGTCGCTGTTCGGCTACATCGGCACCCCGACCAGCGTGGCGGCCCTGCCCCTGGCCACTGCGGCCAAGGTGCCTTTCGTGGCGCCCTTCACCGGCGCCATGGCCCTGCGCCAGCCGCTCAATCGCTACGCCTTCCACATCCGGGCCTCGTACAACGACGAGACCGAGCTGGTCGTGAAGCAGCTCACCCAGCTGGGCCTGCAGAAGATCGCCGTGTTCTACCAGAACGACGCCTACGGCAAGGCCGGCCTGGACGGGGTGACCCTCGCCATGGCCTCGCGCAACATGAAGACCATCGCGCAGGCGACGGTGGAGCGCAACACGGTCGCCGTGGAGTCCGCGGTGAAGACGCTGGTGGCCGCGCAGCCGGACGCGATCGTGCAGATCGGCGCCTACAAGGCCTGCGCCGCCTTCATCCGCCAGGCCCGCAAGGCCGGTTTCGGCGGCACCTTCTTCAACGTGTCCTTCGTGGGCACGCAGGCGCTGGCCGACGAACTGGGAAGGGACGCCGCCGGCATCGCGGTGTCGCAGGTCATGCCTTCGCCCTACAACGCGGCGCGGCCCATCACCCGCGAGTTCCAGGCCGCCGTGAAGAAGGGCGGCGCCGACTACCAGGTCAACTACTCCAGCATGGAAGGCTACCTGGCCGCCAAGGTGCTGGCCGAGGGCCTGCGGCGCGGCAAGCCCACGCATGAAGGCGTGGTGGCCGGCCTGGAGTCGATCGCCGGCGAGGACTTCGGTGGCTTCATGGTCACCTTCTCGCCCAACGACCACGTCGCATCGAAGTTCGTCGAGCTGTCGATGCTGACGGCCGACGGCAAGGTGCGGATCTAGCCGATCTCGCGCACCTGCGCCAGGCCTTCCATGAAGGCCTGGCAGCGGGCCAGCTGCTCCAGGCTCACGTATTCGTCCGGCTGGTGGGCCTGGGCAATGCTGCCGGGTCCGCACACCACGGTGCGGATGCCGGCGCCCTTGAACAGCCCCGCCTCGGTGCCGAAGGCGACGTTGGTGGTCCGCGGCTCGCCCGCCAGGCGCATCGCCAGCCGCGTCACGCCGTCCTGCTCCGAACCCAGGAAGCTGGGAATCTCGCAGATGGTCTCGAAGCGGAAGCCGGTGTCCGGCGCCACCTGGCGCATCGCGGGCTCCAGCGAGCGCGCATAGGCCACCACCTGCTCCTGCATGGCGCGCGCATCGGCCGTGGGCAGGTCGCGGAACTCGTAGCGGAACTCGGCGTCGCGCGGTACCACGTTGTCGGCGATGCCGCCGTGGAACTGGCCGACGCTGGCGGTGGAGAACGGCACGTCGAAGCCCGCGTAGCGCGGCTCGGTGCGCTCGAACCCTTCGGCCATGTCGCGGACCTTGCCGACCACGCGCGCCGCCATCTCGATCGCGTTGACCGATTGCGGCGTCAGCGAGGAATGCGCCTCCTTGCCGCGCACGCAGCAGCGGTAGCGGTACACGCCCTTGTGGGCGATGGCCGGCACCATGCTGGTGGGTTCGCCCACGACGCAGGCGAGCGGCGCGATGCCCGCCTCGCGCATGTCGGCGATCAGCTCGCGCACGCCGAAGCAGCCGATCTCCTCCTCGTAGCTGAAGGCGAGGTGGATCGCGAACGGGGCCTGGCTCTCCAGGAACAGCGCAGCGTGGGCGACCGCGGTGGCGATGAAACCCTTCATGTCGGCGGAGCCGCGCCCATACAGGCGGCCGTCGCGGACGACGCCGCCCAGCGGGTCCACCGACCAGTCCTGCCCGTCCCAGGGCACGGTGTCGGTGTGGCCGGAGAGGATCAGCCCCGCGGGCTTGCCTTCGCCCAGGGTGGCGAACAGGTTCGCCTTGGTCCGGTCGGCGTTGTAGCTCAGCCGGCTCTTCACGCCGAGGCGGGCGAGTTCGTCGCGGATGCAGTGGATGAGGGCGAGGTTGGAGTTCGCGCTCACCGTGTTGAAGCCGACCAGGGTGCGGGCCAGTTCCAGGGCGCGCGGGACGTCAGGGGTTGCAGCCATGCCCCGCATTGTCGCGGAATACCCCTCATAGGCACGGCTCTTGCACGCGGCTAGACTGGCAGGCTCCTCGCAGTCCCCCGCCCATCCCATGAAACTCCTGGACTCCATCGTCACCGAGGCCGCGTCCATCGTGGCCGTCCGCCGCGACATCCACGCCCATCCCGAGCTGTGCTTCGAGGAGGTGCGCACCGCCGACCTGGTGGCTGCGAAGCTCACGGAATGGGGCATTCCCGTGCACCGGGGCCTGGGCACCACGGGCGTGGTCGGAATCGTCAAGAGCGGCACTTCCTCGCGCGCCGTCGGCCTGCGGGCCGACATGGATGCCCTGCCCATGCAGGAATTCAACACCTTCGCCCACGCGAGCAAGCACGCCGGCAAGATGCACGCCTGCGGCCACGACGGCCATGTCGCCATGCTGCTCGCCGCGGCGCGGCACTTCGCCAAGAACCGGCACTTCGACGGCACCGTGTACCTGATCTTCCAGCCGGCCGAGGAAGGCGGCGGCGGCGCCCGCGAAATGATCAAGGACGGCCTGTTCGAGCAGTTCCCCATGGAGGCCGTGTTCGGCATGCACAACTGGCCGGGCGGCCAGGTGGGCCGCTTCGCCGTGAGCCCCGGCCCGGTGATGGCCTCCACCTCCGAATTCAAGGTGACGATCCGCGGCAAGGGCGGCCACGGCGCGATGCCGCACCTGGGCACGGACCCGGTGCCGATCGCCTGCCAGATGGTGCAGGCCTTCCAGACCATCGTCAGCCGCAATGTCAAGCCGATCGACGCGGGCGTGGTGTCGGTGACCATGATCCACGCCGGCGAGGCGACCAACGTGATCCCGGACAGCTGCGAGCTGCAGGGCACCGTGCGCGCCTTCCGCGAGGACGTGCTGGACCTGGTCGAGAAGCGCATGCGCCAGATCGCGGAACACACCTGCGCCGCGTACGACGCCCGCTGCGAGTTCGAGTTCGTCCGCAACTATCCCGCCACCGTGAACTCGGCGCCCGAGGCGGAATTCGCGCGCAAGGTGATGGCCTCCATCGTCGGCGCGGAGAACGTGCTGGTGCAAGAGCCCACCATGGGCGCGGAGGACTTCGCCTTCATGCTGCAGGCCAAGCCGGGCGCGTACTGCTTCATCGCCAACGGCGACGGCGCGCACCGCGAGTTCGGCCACGGCCCCGGGCCCTGCATGCTGCACAACCCGAGCTACGACTTCAACGACGACCTGATCCCCCTGGGCGCCACCTACTGGGTGCGCCTGGCCGAGGAGTGGCTGGCCCAGGGCCGCGCGTGACGGCCGCCGGCGACGCGTTCGCGCGCAGCTACGGCGAAGCGCGCCAGAAGTTCCTGCGGGCCGCGGAGGACGCCGGCCTCGCCGTCGAGGCCAAGCCGCATCCCGCCAAGGGACTGGAGGGCGAGGCGCTTGCCCTGGACGTGGCCCGCGACGGGCCGCCCGACGCGTCCAGGCTGCTGATCGTGTCCAGCGCCTGCCACGGCGTGGAAGGCTACTGCGGCAGCGGAGTGCAGGTCGCGGCCTTGCGCGACGCCGGCTTCCGGGCGCGCGCCGCCGAGCGCGGCGTGGCCGTCCTGTACCTCCACGGCCTCAATCCCTACGGCTTCTCGCACATGCGCCGCACGACGCACGAGAACGTGGACCTGAACCGCAACTTCCACGACTTCTCGGCGCCCCTGCCGGTGAACGCGGCGTACCGCGAACTGCATCCCCTGCTGGTGCCGGAACAGTGGCCTCCCGGCGAGGACAACACGCGGCGGATCGGCGAGTACATCGCGAAGCACGGGGAGAAGGCCTACCAGGCCGCCATCTCCGGCGGACAGCACGAATACGCGGACGGCCTGTTCTACGGCGGCCGCGCCCCGACCTGGAGCAACCTGGCGGTGCGCGAGGTGCTGCGGGCGCACGGGCGGCGTGCCGGGCGCCTCGCCTGGATCGATATCCACACGGGCCTGGGGCCCAGCGGCGTCGGCGAGCGCATCTATGCCGGCGTCAACGACCCGGCGGCGATCGCCCGCGCACAGAAGTGGTGGGGCGGCGAAGGCCGCACCCCGGTGGTGTCCTTTTACGACGGGTCCTCGACCTCCGCGGTGCTCACGGGGCTGATGTTCACGTCGGCATACGACGAATGCCCGCAGGCGGAGTACACGGGCCTGGCGCTCGAATACGGCACGCTGCCGATCATGGAGACCTTCCAGGCGCTGCGGGGCGAGCAGTGGCTGCGGGCGCACCCGGATGCCCCGGACAGCGTGGCCGCCGCGATCCGTCAGCAGATGTTCGAGGCGTTCTGCACGGACACCGACACCTGGCGCGAACAGGTGCTGGCGCAGGCGCGCGAGGCGATGCTGCAGGCGGTGGAGGGATTGGCGTCCTGAACCGTCCTCCCCGCGCAGGCGGGGATCCAGGGCGTTGAAAGCGTGGCGCGACGCGCCGCTTCCTGGAAGCCCTGGGCCCCCGCCTCCGCGGGGGTGACGCGGTCACGCCGCCGCTGCGCGCGATTGCTGGATCACCAGCAGCCCGTCGAAGATCAGGCTTTCCACCAGCTCGAAGCGCTCCAGCATGTGGGGCGCCATCTTCCACCCGGCGCCGCCCGTCATGTAGCAGGCCGGCTCGGCCCCGCAGCGGTGCCGCACGTGTTCGACCATGCGTTCGATGGCGCCGGCGATGGCGAAGGTGCCGCCGCTGGTGAGCGCGTCGCTGGTGTTGGTGGGGAATTCGCGCACTTCGCCCGTGGGCACGTGCAGGCCCGCCGTGCCGCTTTCCAGCGCGCGCAGCATGATGCCGTGGCCCGGCAGGATGAAGCCGCCCAGGAAGCGGCCGTAGGCGTCCACTGCCTCGACGGTCACCGCCGTGCCCACCATGACCACCACCATCGGCCGCGCGGCGGACGCGGCCAGCATGCGATGGCGCGCGCCGATCATGGCGACCCAGCGGTCCGCGCCGAGACGCGTGGGATGGTCGTAGCCGTTGATGATGCCGGCCTCGGCGGCGCTGGCCACGACCCAGTGCGCCGGCACCGTCCAGAGCTCCTCCATCTGCTCCTCGACCCGGCGCTTGAGGGCGTCACCGGCGACGCAGCATCCCAGCATGCGATCGGGGGCCGGCAGGCCGGCCCACTCGCTGTCGGCGAGCTTGTCGACGTTCTCCAGGAATTCCGCGCCGCTCGCGACCGGCTGCGCGCCGACGGTGGCCTGGGGATACAACGCCCACTTGAGGCGCGTATTGCCGATGTCGACGGCGAGGAAGGTCATGCGCGCGGCCGTCAGGCGGCCGATTGCAGCGCCGCCTGCAGGCCGGCCACCTCGTCGGCCGCGCCCTGGTCCAGGGCCTGCACGTTGGCGCAGTCCTGCGCCGCCTGCTGGAGTGCGGCCTGCACGCTGTCGCGGGCGCGGGCCGCGCGTTCGACGCCTTCGGTCGCCGAGCCATCGTCCTCCACCTTGCGGGCGAGCGAGGCCAGCTTCTGCTGCCCGGACTTCCAGTCCTCGTCGACCAGCTGCTGCAGCGACGCGAGCACGCTCGCGCGGCCGGCGGTGGCGGCCTTGCACCGTTCCATCGCCTGCTGGGTGGCGGTGGTGACGGTGCGCAGCACCTTCAGGCGCGCGACCAGCAGCTCGCACCGGGCGCCGTCCTCCTGGACCTGCTTGCGCGCCGCGGCATCCACCGCGGCGGCCTGGCGGGTCTTGAGCTGGTTGCGCATGTCCTGCAGCCAGCGGGCCCCCTGGTCCATGATCTTGTCGAGGGCGCGCACTTCGGCGTCGACCTCCAGGAGCAGGCGGTCCAGGGCGTTGCCCTTGGCGGCCAGCCGCTTCTGCAGCGCCCGCATTTCGTCGGCCAGGTCCTCGCCGGCACTGTGCACCTTCCCGTGCTGGGTGGCGAAGGCGGCTGCCGCGCCCTTGCCCTTGCCGGTGGCCCGGGCCAGCCAGCCCTTGGGTTCCAAGAGCGAGAAATCGAGCTGCGCGAGCGCGTCCTGCAGGGCCTGGCAGGCTTCGGCGGGGGGCCGGAAGTCGCCCTCGCGGCCGCGCACCTGGGCCTCGAGCTGCTGGCGCAGGTCCATCAGCCGGCGGACGTGGCCGCTGCCGGCATCCGCGGCCATCTGGTCCAGCCAGGCGGCGGGCGACGCGGCGGGAGCCGGGCGCACCTTGAGTTGCGCCAGCTTGGCGGGCGTCATGAGGGACGCGGTGCGGTCGTCGTCGGATTCGCTCATGGGCCGCAATGGTAATCCGGGCGGTGGCGGAGGCACACCCCCGCCGCGCTAAAGGGCGCCCAGCCAGCAGGCCCGTTGGATCGCCGCCATCTTGTTGTCCACCTTGAGCTTGTTCATGGCATTGGCCAGGTGGTAGTTCACCGTGCGCTCGGTGCATTGCAGCTGCTGCGCGGTCTCGCGGGCGGTCTTGCCCTGGAAGGCGAGCTCCAGGCATTCGCGCTCGCGCGGGCTCAGGCGCGAGCGCGCCGTGGAAATCGACCGCTTCACCAGCGGCCAGATGTTCAGGGCGGACCAGGCCAGCAGCGCCGCCTCGGCGCGGTCGGTCAGCTCGCGCGGGCTGAACATGAAGCATTCGAAGGCGCGGCCCGCCGGCAGCGAGAACTCCACCCGCACCATGGTCTGGTAGCCGTGGGCCAGCCACAGCATGCGCCAGCGGCTCGTGTGCTGCGGGTCGGACTTGGCGATGGTCTGCCAGGCCACGAGGGGCGCATCGGAATCGCGCCAGCGGGCCCCGAAGTCCCGGCTCTCGGCCAGGGCCGTGGCAGCCTCGGCCACCAGGGGCGGGTGCACCGCGACCACCTGTCGGTCCTCGGAACCGCCGAACGGATCCGGCCCGAGGACCACCACGGCCTCCACGGAGAATTCACGCAGCGCAGCCACCCAGTCGCTGAGGATGCCGTCCAGGCTGATACTGTCAAAGTTAACAGGGATCCCCATGCGCAATCGTTCGTGCTACCACCGCCGGGCTGTGACAATATCACCAACTGACCATCAGCCATGAACGAGGAACTGCAGCGCGCCGCCTACTCCCTGCCGCCGCGGGCTGCACTCGAATCCGTCTCCATGCGATTGCGCCAGAAGGCTTCGGACGAGGTCCTGCAATCCCTGGTCGAACCGATCCTGCATCCGTCGCAGTGGCGGATTCGCGCCCTGGGCGTGTCGACCTTCGTAGGACATCCGCTCTTCTATGCGATCTGGGCCTGGTGGCTGCCGCAGCCTTACGAGAACCTGCCGCTGCGCATGCTCATGGCCCTGTGCGGCCTGAGCCTGTTCCTGATCCCCGGCCTCACTGCCTCGCCACCGACGCGCGGCGCCGCGACCACGTTCTCGCTGATCTTCTGGTTGACGCTGCCCTGGTTTTTTTCCTGGATGTACTTCTGCAACGGCGGGAACGGTGTCTGGTTGGCCAGCATGGGCGCAGCGCTGCTGATCTACTACCACCTGACCGACTGGCGCCTCGCCACCGTCGGCTCGGCGACGGGTGTCTTCACGGCCTGGATCTGCTTCCACGCCTTCGGGCCCTCCGTTCCCGAGCTCGGGTTGGACCGCGCCCTCACGAACACCGTGGTGCTCGCGTTCTGCTGGTTCATGGGCCTGGTCCTGGGCCTGTCGTCTTCCAACCTGCGCCGGGAGCAGCTCAATTACACGCTCGGCACGATGGGGATCATGGCGCATGAACTGCGCACTCCGCTCGCGACGATGCAGCTGATCGCCGAGGCGATCCGCAGCGAGGTGCCGCAGCAGCACACCGCCGAAGACGGCGGCGACCGGCTGCAGCAGCTGGGCACGCGGCTGAACACGCTGGTGCGCAACATGAACCACCAGATCGACATGCAGATCACCAACGCCCGGCTGATGCGGCCGGTCGGCAATCCCGAGCGCATCGGCGCGGCGGCCCTGGTGCGGCATGCGATCGAGGCGTACCCCTATCGCAGTACGCGCGAGCGGCAGGCCGTGGTCGTCCGCGTCTACGGAGATTTCCAGTTCATCGGCTCGCGGGACATGTTCCATCAAGTGATCGACAACCTCACCAAGAACGCGCTGCGGTCGCTGGCCGCGGCGTCTTCCTCGCCGCAAGCCGGCGACTTGCTGATCGAGATCGGTGCGCACGGACAGCGCGGTCGCATCGTGTTCACCGACAACGGCGTCGGGATGGACGAGAACCTCCGCAAGCGCATCTTCCAGCCCTTCTTCTCCACCGACCGCGGCACCGGCCACGGCCTGGGACTCGCTTTCTGCCAGCGGGTCGTTCACGGAGCGCACGGCACGATCCGGGTCAAGACAGCGCCCCATCAAGGCGCGGTCTTCACGATCGAGCTGCCAGTCGCCTAGGCGACAATCCGGTCCCGCAGCCCGCCATGACCTTTCCCCTGTTCCACCGGCCCGGCACCGTCGTCTTCCTGGACGACGACCCGGACTACCTCGAGATGCTTGCGCTGGTGCTCCCCCGTAGCTGGCACCTCAAGTTGTTCCTTCGTCCGTCGGACTGCATTTCCTACCTCATGCAGGAGCCGCCGTTCTGGGAAGCGGACGCGTGGAACCAGCAGCAATTGATCGGCCTTTGGCGCGAGGGCAAGCCGCTGATTCCGCAGATCCTCGCCTACTGGTCGCGCTACACCGAGCGGTATGCCTTGTCGCGCGTCGTGGTCGTGGACTTCTCCATGCCGGGCATGGACGGATTGCAGGTGCTGGCCGAACTGGGCGACTGGCCGGGAGCGCGCGTGCTTCTCACCGGCCAGGCCGACGAGCAGGTGGCCGTGCGTGCCTTCAACCGCGGGCTCATCGACCAGTTCATTCCCAAGCAGACCCAGGACATCTCTCGTAGGTTGCGCGAGGCGGTCGAACACCTGCTCTTCACCTCGCATGCACGGCATGCACAGACCTGGCGTTCCACGTTGACCCAGGAGCAGAGCACGCTGCTGCGCATGCCGGGAGTCGATGCCTGGCTCGCCTCCTTCACCCAGAAGCACTGGGTAGAACACGTCGTGATCGGCGCACCCTTCGGCGTGCTGGGCATGGACGTCAACGGCAAGGTCGCTTGGCTCCAGCTGGAAACGCGCCAGGGCCTGCAGGCGCTGGCGGAGATGGCCGAGCTTGCGGGCGTGCCAGCGGCGGACGTGGAGGAGATCCGTGCCGGCACAAAGCTGGCCGACATCGAACTGCGCCAGGCACTTTCCTCGACACAGCCGATCTCCCTGGTGAACGCGTTTGCGGTCGGGGAACCCGGAGGACTGCTGGGCGCCGTGTTCCCGGTGGAGACGCCCAACGGCCCGGATCCGGACAACTCGTACGGCCGGTGGCTCGCGCGACAGTCCAAGCGGCACGTGCAGGACTGAGGCGTCGTGGAAACGCGGGGCCTATTCCGGCTTGCGCACGGACCGGCGCGCAATCTGCCAGTCCCAGGGCCTCACGATGGGTGCAATCTTCTCCGCCACCGCCTCGACGTGGCAGAGCTCCGCGTCGGTCAGCGCTGCATTGAGCGTCAGGCGCACCATCGAACGGTTGCGGCTGGTGGCCGGCGCGCAGAACACGGCGCCGAAGACGTCGCGAGTCTCCAGTTCGTCGCGCAGCGCCAGGCTTTCGGTCTCGGGGCCGGCTTCCAGCGAGATGATCTGCTCGCTGCCATGCTGGATGGGATAACCCAGCGCGACGAGGCGTGCACGCAGGCGTTGCGTATTGTGACGGAGGGACGCGCGGGCGGCATCGCTGCGCTCCACGAGCTGTAGCGTTGCATGGAGTCCGGCAATCTCATGCGGGAGCAGGCACGAGCTGAAGACGCTGGGATAGCTGTGGCACATGAGGTAGTGGCGCAGCTCCTGGGGCATCGTGAAGAAGCCGGCACGGCCCGCGAAGGCCTTGGCCAGGCTGGACGTGATGAAGTGCACCCGATGGGATAGCCCGAGCTCGGCACAGAGGCCGCGGCCCTGCGGCCCATGTGTTCCAAGCGAGTGCGACTCGTCCACCAGGATCATGCAGCCGTGCTGCTCGGCCACTTCGACCATCCGCGCGAGCGGGCACAAGGCACCCGTCGTGCTGTAGACCGAATCGACGACCACCAGGCCGGGACCGTTGCGCGCCGCCATGCGTGCCAGGTGTTCCGGATCGTTGTGGCGGAAAGGGATGGCCGTCGCACCGGCGGAGCGCACACCTTCCCAGAGGGACATGTGCGCCAGGCTGTCGATGTACACGGGGGTTTCCGCATCGGCGACCACCTGCAGGAGGCCGAGGTTTGCGGTGTAGCCCGACTGGCACAACAACGCCGTCTCCTTGCCCACGAACGCCGCGAGTGCCGCTTCGAAGCGGTGATGTGCGCTATCGTCCAGCTGGAAGACGCCGGACTGGACCACGAAGTCGCGCTGGTCGCGCAGTGCCGCGATTTGCGCATTCACGATATCGGCGTGGCCCGTAACGGAAAGGTAATCGTTGCCGTCGAGGCGGACTGCCTCGGGACCGGGCGCACGCCCGTGCGTCACGAACCGCCTGCCCCACTCCTTTTCGTACCGGTCACGAAAATCCCGCGCGATGCGCGCGCGCAGGTGTTGCGAAAGACCTGGATCGGTCGGCCTTATGGCATGAGCGGCAACATTCGTGACAGGTTTCTCAACGACGTTCATGAACAACTCCACACTAGGAGTTGCTGATTGAAGCAAGTCGACGACGAAGTGGAGCCGGACCCCTGTCAGGTCTGACAGGGGTGTTTACGCATCGTTACCGCTGAGCCAGAAGCCTAGGGCAACTGCTTACGTCAGCTGCCCGTGGCAGTGCTTGAACTTCTTCCCGCTGCCGCAGGGGCAGGGATCGTTGCGCCCCACGCGGGCCATAGCGCCTGCGGCGGCAGCGGCCGCCGCCGCGAGGGCGGTGGGTCGCTGCTGCGCCACCGCGGTGGCGACGTCGGTCGTGCTCTCCACCTCGCCCGTTTCCGTCGGCGCGGTGTAGGTGACGTTGGCAATGCGCTCGGCGCGTTCCTCCAGGTCCTCGGCGGCCTGCTCCACCTGCTCCGCGGATTGGATCTTCACCGTCATGAGGACGCGCGTGACCTCGTTCTTCACGGCGTCCAGCATCTGGCCGAACAGCTCGAAGGCCTCGCGCTTGTACTCCTGCTTCGGCTGCTTCTGTGCGTAGCCGCGGAGGTGGATGCCCTGGCGCAGGTAGTCCAGCGCGGCCAGGTGCTCGCGCCAGTGCGAGTCGATGCTTTGCAGCAGGACCATGCGCTCGAAGTGCATGAAGTTGTCCTCGCCGATCTGCGTGACCTTCTGCTCGAACGCCTGGTTGGCGGCGGCCAGCACCTTCTCCACGATGTCTTCGTCGGAGATCGCCGTCGCCGCGTCCACCGTCGCCTTCAGCGGCAGCACGATGCCCCAGTCGTCGGCCAGCGCCTTCTCCAGGCCCGGCAGGTCCCACTGCTCCTCCACCGATTCCGGCGGCACGAACTGGCGGACCAGGTCGGTGAAGCAGCCCTCGCGCAGCGAAGCGATCTGGGCGCCCAGCGCCTGCGCGTCGAGGATGTCGTTGCGCTGCTGGTAGATCACCTTGCGCTGGTCGTTCGCGACGTCGTCGTATTCGAGCAGCTGCTTGCGGATGTCGAAGTTGCGGCCTTCCACCTTGCGCTGCGCGCTCTCGATGGAGCGGGTGACGATGCCCGCCTCGATGGCCTCGCCGTCGGGCATCTTCAGGCGGTCCATGATCGCGCGCACGCGGTCGCCCGCGAAGATGCGCATCAGCGGGTCGTCCAGCGACAGGTAGAAGCGCGAGGAGCCCGCGTCGCCCTGGCGGCCCGAGCGGCCGCGCAGCTGGTTGTCGATGCGGCGGCTTTCGTGCCGCTCCGTCGCGATGATCCGCAGGCCGCCCTGCTGCACCACGAAGTCGTGGTCCTTCTGCCATTGCGCGCGCAGTTCGGCGATGCGCGCCTGCTTCGCGGCCGGATCCAGCGTCTCGTCGGCCTCGACGGCCTCGATCGCCTTCTCCACGTTGCCCCCCAGCACGATGTCGGTGCCGCGGCCAGCCATGTTGGTGGCGATCGTGATCATCTTGGGGCGCCCAGCCTGCGCCACGATGTCGGCCTCGCGCGCGTGCTGCTTGGCGTTGAGCACCTGGTGGGGCAGCTTCGCCTTTTCCAGCAGGTCGGAGATGATTTCGGAGTTCTCGATCGAGGTGGTGCCCACCAGCACGGGCTCGCCGCGCTCGTGGCACTCGCGGATGTCCTGGATGGCCGCTTCGTACTTCTCGCGGGCCGTCTTGTACACGCGATCGAGCTGGTCGTCGCGCTTGCTCGGCCGGTTCGGCGGGATCACCACGGTCTCCAGTCCGTAGATCTCCTGGAACTCGTAGGCCTCGGTATCGGCCGTGCCGGTCATGCCCGCCAGCTTCCCGTACAGGCGGAAGTAGTTCTGGAAGGTGATCGAGGCCATCGTCTGGTTCTCGGGCTGGATCGCCACGCCTTCCTTGGCTTCCACGGCCTGGTGCAGGCCGTCGCTCCAGCGGCGGCCCTGCATGAGGCGGCCGGTGAACTCGTCGACGATGATGATCTCGCCGTCCTGCACCACGTAGTGCTGGTCGCGGAGGAACAGGTGCTTGGCCCGCAGCGCCGCGTTCAGGTGGTGCATCAGCGAGATGTTGGCCGGGTCGTACAGCGTCGCGCCCTCGGGGATGAGGCCCATGTTGGCGAGGATGCGTTCCGCGTTCTCGTGGCCCTGCTCGGTGAGGAACACCTGGTGCGACTTCTCGTCCACCGTGAAGTCGCCCGGCTTGGTCACGCCCTCGCCGGTGCGCGGGTCGGCCTCGCCCTCCTGCTTCGTCAGCAGCGGCACGACCTGCTTGATGGCCATGTACAGGTCGGTGTGGTCCTCGGCCTGGCCGCTGATGATCAGCGGGGTGCGCGCTTCGTCGATCAGGATGGAGTCGACCTCGTCGACGATGGCGTAGTTCAGGCCCCGCTGCACGCGGTCGGCCGTCTCGTACACCATGTTGTCGCGCAGGTAGTCGAAGCCGTATTCGTTGTTGGTGCCGTAGGTGATGTCGGAGTTGTACGCGGCCTGCTTCTCCTCGCGCGGCATCTGCGGCAGGTTCACGCCCACCGACAGGCCCAGGAAGTTGTACAGCTTGCCCATCCACTGGGCGTCGCGATTGGCCAGGTAGTCGTTGACCGTCACCACGTGCACGCCCTTGCCGGAGAGCGCGTTCAGGTAGACCGGCAGCGTGGCCGTGAGCGTCTTGCCCTCCCCCGTGCGCATCTCGGCGATCTTGCCCTGGTGCAGCGCGATGCCGCCCATGAGCTGCACGTCGAAGTGCCGCATCTTCATCGTGCGCTTGGACGCTTCGCGGACCACCGCGAAGGCTTCCGGCAACAGCTGGTCGAGGGTCGTGCCCTGTTGCACGCGCTGGCGGAACTCGGGCGTCTTGGCCTGAAGCTCGTCGTCCGAGAGCTTCTCGAACTGCGGCTCGAGGGCGTTGATCTGCTCCACGGTGCGCCGGTACTGCTTGAGCAGGCGGTCGTTGCGGGAGCCGAAGATTTTGGTGAGGAGGTTCGTGGCCATGGGCGCGGATGTCGTCGCGGCCCGCACGGGCGGACCGGACAGCGCAGTCCTTTTACTTGTTCAGCAGGATCAGATGGAGCCGCCTCGCGCCTTTCGCAAGGCCTTGCAGCCAGCGGCCAAAGCAGGGGATTTTAACTGTGCAGCCTTGTCGGACGGATTCCACGAAAAAGCCCCGCGAAGCGGGGCTTTCGGCGGGGAGGGGCCGGCTCAGTGGGGCCGGTGGTCAGGCGGCAGGACGAGGGCCGCCATTTGCGGCACGGGCTGGGCGGTCGGCGGCGTCAGCGCCTGGCGCACCGCCTGCGTCGCCGGCTCCGGCGCCCGGCCATTGCCGGCCAGGAACCTGGCGGGATCCTGTTGCGTGCCCTGCACCAGCACCTCGAAATGCAGGTGCGGGCCGGTCGAACGGCCCGTCGTGCCCACCAGGGCAATCTGCTGGCCGCGCTTGATCAGGTCGCCCTTCTTCACCAGGATGCGCGACGTGTGGCCGTAGCGGGTGACCAGGCCGTTGCCGTGGTCGATCTCCACCATGTTGCCGTATTCGGGATGGGCTTCGGCCGTGACCACCACGCCGCCGGCGGCCGCCACGATGGGCGTGCCGATGGTCGCCTGGAAGTCCAGGCCGGTGTGCAGGGCCTGGCGGCCGGTGAAAGGGTCGATGCGCCAGCCGAAGCGCGAACCGACAGGGCCGGTCACCGGGTTCTGGGTCGGCACCATCATCTTCTTCAGGCGCTGGTCGATCAGGCGGGACTCCATGACCGTGAGCAGGTCCGTCCGTTCGCCGGTGAGCTGATCCAGGTCCTCCAGGGTCGCCTGCACTTCCTGCAGCGTCAGGGGGCGGCCCTGCACCAGGGCGCCGCCGCGGCCGGGCGGGGTCTTGAAGTCCTGCGGGGTCACGCCGGCGAGGCCGCCGACGCGCTCGCCCAGGGCTTCGAGCTGCACCATGCGCGCCTGCATTTCGCCGAGCTTGCGGGCCATCGCGTCGAGGTTCTCGCGCATGAAGCGGTCCCGCTGTTCGATCTCGTCACGCACCACGAACCGCACCAGCGTGCCGATCACGGGCCAGCGCTCGCGCGCGCCCTTGAGGAACACCCAGTGGTACAGGCCGGCGGCCATCAGCATCAGCACCACCGACAGCGTCACCAGGGCGAGCACGAGCTTCGTGCCGCTCAGGTGGATCGCGCGGCTCTTGGCCAGCCAGGCATCCGTGATAATGAAATGCATCTTCTTATCCCCCTCGTGTCCTCTTCACCCACTCTCCGCCGCCATCACCCGGTGACCCTGCAACAGGCCGCCGAGGAGGCGCCGACGCTCGCACGACTCGCGCAGCTGGCGCGCGAATCCGGCGAGCGGTTCAGGGCGATCGAGACGTCCATCCCTGCGCCTCTGCGAGCATCCATCCGGCCGGGCCCCGTGGAGGGAACCACCTGGTGCCTGCTGGTGGAGGGCAACGCAGCGGCCGCGAAACTCCGGCAGTTGTTGCCACTCCTGCAGCAGAAGCTCGTCAGTCGTGGGTGGGAGGTTACCGCGATCCGATTGAAGGTTGGAAGCCACCAAAAGTAAGCGCGCGCCCCGCCTGTCCTCCCGGTTGACACCGGTCGTCGCGTTTCCTCCGCTCATCCCGCCGCGCGTGCCGGTCGTCCATTTCGCCGCTGGGGCGGAAGCGCAGGTCGCGCCGAGCCGCCACTAGAGAATGCCCAGGATGCACGCGCGCAGGATCGCTGCGGCGCGATTCCTGGCATTGAGCCGCTCCATGACGACGTTCAGGTGGTAGCCCACCGTGCGCTCCTTCATCCCGAGCCGCTGCGCCGCCGCTTCCGCGGTGAGTCCTTCTGCGAGGACGCGCAGCACTTCGCGCATCCTTCGCGTGAGGCCGAAGCGTGTGGCGATCACATCGTCCTTGAGCGTGGGCCACGCGTTCGCCAGGGCCCAGCCGATCTCGAACGCCTCCGGCCGTCCCAGATGCCGCCCGACGAACGCGACACACTCGAAGCCCGCACCAAAGGGCATGGCAATGTCGGTCCGCACGAGGGCCCGGATCCGCTGGTCGGCCAGGGTGGCCTTCCAGCCGGCTGCATCGTCATCGGCGATGTTCTGCCACGCCATCGCCGGCGAGGCGGTGGCGCGCCACGCACTGCCGTAGACGTTGGATGCGGCGAAGGCCTCTCCCGACGGCCGGTACGACCCCGGGTGCACCGCCCACAGGGCGCGCGCCTGCACATCGTCGGCAGACGCGGGACCCAGAACGACCAGCGCGCGCACCTCCAGCGCGCGCAGCGAGTCGAGCCATTCCTGGATGGCCTCGCCGAGCGAAGGAGCAGCGCGGTCCGCGTGCATGCCGGTCAGTTTCGGGCCGCGGGCACGGCCGGGAGGAGATCGCGATCCAAGGCCAGCTCGTGAACCGCAGCCACGAGCAGCGGCGCCCCGGAAAGCGCGACAGCCGGCGCCTCCGTCGCCGGCAGCCCCGCCTGCTGCATGAAATCCAAGGCGATCAAAGTCCGCTGCTGCGCGACACGGCGGCGGGCCTCCATGCCGATGTCCGCGAGTTGCAGTAGATCGTTGAGTGCTTCGGTACTCGATGGCGTCTCGACCTGGATCCACACGGCTTCACCGGCGCCCGTGATCCCGACGATCCCCTGGGGATTTCCGAGCACGATGTATTCCCGCACATCCCGCGCGGTGAGCAGCTTCTGTACTTCGGCCGCGAGCTCCCGGCTGCGCAAGGCGTCGGCGAAGTCCGGTGCGTACGTCGTGGCAAGTTGCGCGCCCCTTCGCTCTGCCGATGCAACCAGCCGGCCACGCAACGCCGCCGTGATGTCCTCCGCGACACTGCGCGACTGCTTGCGGACGTACTGCTCGATCAGGCCCGAGTTGAAGGCAGACACCGCTGCGTCGGTGTCGGCGACCCCCGTGAGAAGGATCCGCTCGCAGCCCAAATAGCGGTGCCGTGCGCACAGGGACAGCCCGGTTTCAAGCGGCATGGCGTAGTCGCTGATCAGGACGAGCGGCACCTCCAGCCGCTCCGGCCGCGCGAAGAAGCGGAGAGCATCGCCAGCGGTGGTTCCGAGCATCTCCCGCTGCGCGCGCCAGAGTCCGGACAGCAGCGCCTGCTCCTCCTGCAGCAAGTGCGCACGGGCGTCCAGGAACGCGTGCAGCGGGGCCGGGTCGGTGAAAGACGCGAGGCGGTATTCATCACCGTCCAGCAAAGTCTCCAGCGTGAAGACGAAGTCGGGACTGTCGTCGATCAGCGCCACTCGCCCGTGGGTGTGGAGTGGGGGCAGTGCAAACGAGTTGGGATCCATTCTGTCGCTACGCCGGCGGCCTGGACGTGTCGAATTCGAGCAGCACGGTCGTGCCTTCGCCTACGCGGGAGCGGATGGTCACGCTGCCTCCCATGGACTCCAGCACCCGCCGGCAGAACACAAGGCCCATGCCGGTGCCGCCTTCCGACGATTTGGTGGTGAACGGCTCCAGGGTCAGTGTCTGGAGGACGGATTCGGGGATGCCGGAACCAGTATCTGTCACTCGAATCCACCCGCGCGAGTCCTCTTCCCTGCCCTGCTCGTGCCGGGTCAGGCCCATGGCGATCTCCAGGCGCGGCCCCGGCACGGCGCGCATGGCATGCAGCGCGTTGTTCACGAGCGTGCAGACGACCAGGTAGACGAGGTCACGACGACCCTGGAGGCTGAAGTCCTGGTCCACCCGGACGGAGACGCAGGCGCGCTCGTGCGGTGCAAAGGGATATTCAGAGAGAAGCGACGCGAGCAGCCCTCGTGCGGTGTCGTCGGGCGAGGTTGTGTTCGCAGTCACCGCGCGCGCCGAGTGAACGAAGGTGTCGACCAGTGTCTGGCAATACATCGCGGCACGGTCCGCGCGCTCCACAATCGCTTCGATCTCGCCCTCGCTGCGCTGCGAAAACTGCGCCATGCGGGCCGTTCCCGGCAAACGCCGCGCGCGCAGGACACCGACTGCCGTGCGGATGGTGGCCAACGGAGTGTTCAACTCGTGCGCCATGAATCTCAGCGTGTCGCCGAGGGCGGCAAGCCTGCGCTCGTTGGCCTGCTGCTGGTCACGCCACGCTCGCTCGTGTTCCGCCTTCTCGGTCGCAGACTTGAAAGCGAAGGTGAAGGCCGAAATCAGCAGGAATGCGGGGATTTGCGCCAAGAGGTCTCGGGGCACCGGAGCCCCTGGATGTCCGAGCCGGAACAGAAAGTAGGCTGCGGCCACTCCGACGCACAGCATCGCGAGGAAGTTGCGCCAATCCACCAGGACTGCAACCAGGCTGATGGCGATGAAGCAATTGGATATTGCCGGGATGCCTCCTCCGCGCTGGAGTCCGGTGTAAACCGCGAAAAAGGGAAGACCGATCAGCAAGGTGGCGTAGGCCCACACGAAGTAGTAGCGCCTCAGGCGATGCGGCCAGAGCGACTGCCAGGCAGTGCCGGCAAACAGCACGAGGACCATTAGGCGCAAGAAGACATCATCGTCCACGCGGTAAGTGCTGCGTGTGAACCGGATGAAATAGAACAGCGAGTAGCCAGCGACCCCTAGCCAGCCGATGTACTTCAGCCGCGGCGGACCGAAGCTATGGAAGGCCTGGAAATGGCCGAAGAGCTTGACGACCGGCCGCCACACAAAACCTGCCATCTCCGCCAGGAAGGGCGCAACGGGACGCGTGATCTTCGGCACGGTTCGCTGCATCGCTCTGGGCTTGCTGTCGGACATGGCATGGTGGAGCTTCTTGCTCAATGTAGGGCAGTTCGGCCGAATTGTCGCTCAGGCCTCGCCCGGGCCCTTGCGGGGGACCATCCTTCACCGTTTCCAGGGGCCGGAGGCGGCCGGGACGCGCCGGGCGTGCTCATCGGAAGATCGTCCCGACCTGCAACTTCCGGCACAGCGACCTGCGCGTTCCTGCAGGCATGGACTTCGTGTTGAAGGCGCGATCTTCTACGCTCACCGACATTCGTCGTTCGGACGGTTCCCTCCATCCTCTCCAAGACGATATGCGCGCAATAGCGAATCTGGATGAACTCCTGGACCTCGCTACCAGTTTCTGGAGGTCCAAGGTTCTCTTGTGCGCCGTCGGCTTCGATCTCTTTTCCCGCCTCGATGGGAGTCCTGCGACTGCGGAAGAAGTGGCCACCGAGCTACACCTGGACGACGATGCGGCGTTCGACTTCCTGAATCTTCTGACCGCGATGGGTTTGCTGGAACGCAGCGGGGAAGGTCGCCGCGCGCATTTCCGAACCGGCGCGATGGCGGCACGCCACCTCAGCGCGCGTGACGATGGCTGCCTGGCAGGCTTGCTGAAGGTGTGGAACTCCCGGTCCTATCGAATGTGGGCGAATCTGGAGACCGCCCTCCGAACCGGACGGCAGTCCTCCTCCGCAATGGGTGAGGATGTCTCCCGACAAGGGCTCGAACGTTTTCTGGCGACATTCGACCTGTCAGTCCATCTTCGGCTGTGCGCCTTGGGAGGCCAAGCGAGCGTGGTGGCGATCAGTGCAGCCCGGATGGCCCCCCATCTGGAATGCATCACCCTCGAGGATCCCGAAGCGGTGCCGATCTCGCGGCGCCAGGTCGCAGAAGCAGGCCTGATGGATCGCGTGGGCGTCATGATCGGCAATCCGGCCACCCACCCGTTGCCTCCTGCCGACGTGTACATGTTGACGACCGTGCTTCGGCGGCAGGACATGGCGCACAGGCGGCTCCTCCTTCAGCGCATCTTCGACGTGCTGCCACCGCAGGGCGTGCTGGTCGCGATCGAGAGCTGGGCAGACGCCGAACGATGTCCCAACGTGCCACGCATGCTGTCGTCTCTCAGCTTCCTGCTGGAGCTCGGGGACCCGTCGGAACCTACGTTGGCCGAATTCGTTGCCTGGTGCGGCGAGATCGGCTTCCGGGCCTTCGAACGGCTGCAGTTGGCGGGCACCTGCGCCGCCGCGATTGCGTACAAGAGCGCACGGGCTGGAAGCTCTGCCAGCGTTTCGATCGATGAGAAACTGGTGCCGGTTGTCCGAATCGAACGGACGACCTACCGCTTACAAGGCGGTTGCTCTACCGACTGAGCTAAACCGGCGATTCCGCTGGATTAGACGGGCCGTGGCGCGGCCTGTCCAGGGATTACTTGATGCGCTTGAGCGCCGGCCGCGGACCGCCGCCGGCCGGCGGCTTGGGCGGCTCCTGTTCGGGCGGCCGGGTGCCTTCTTCCGGCGTGACCAGCTGCACCACCTTGCCTTCGTCCGCCGGCGCCGCGGGCACGCTGGAAAGCGGCGAGGGGCGGGAGCTGGGAGGGGGTGGGTCGTCCGCCGTCCCCCCGGGCACCGGCACGGGGAAGGCCATGCCCTGGCCGTTCTCGCGCGCGTAGATCGCGATCACCCGGTTGACCGGCACCATGATCTCGCGCGCGGAGCCCGCGAAGCGCGCCTTGAACTCGATGAACTCGTTGCCCAGCTTCAGGGAACTGGTGGCGTCGTAGCTGATGTTCAGTACGATCTCGCCGTTCTTCACGTACTCGCGCGGCACCTGCACCGACTCGTCCACCAGCACCGCCACGTACGGCGTGAAGCCGTTGTCGGTGCACCATTCGTACAGGGCCCGGATCAGGTACGGGCGGGTGGAGGTCGATTCGAGGGCGTTCATGCGGCGGGGAAACTGCTGAACCGCTAGCTTACCGCTTCGGCTGCCGCCGGGCCGCCCCAAGGCGGCCGACGCTCCCTCGGGGGGCAGCGCCGAAGCCGGCAAGCGTGGCATCCATTACTTGCGCATGACCTTTTCGGACGGCGTCAGCGCCTCGATGTAGGCCGGCCGCGAGAAGATCCGCTCGGCGTACTTCAGCAGCGGCGCCGCGTTCTTGGACAGCTCGATGCCGTAGTAGTCCAGGCGCCACAGCAGCGGCGCGATGGCGACGTCCAGCATCGAGAAGTTCTCGCCCAGCATGTACTTGTTCTTCAGGAACACGGGGGCGAGCTGGGTCAGGCGGTCGCGGATGTGCGAGCGGGCCTTCTCCAGCGCCTTCTCGTTGCCCTTGGCGGCGCGCGATTCCAGCGTCGACACGTGCACGAACAGTTCCTTCTCGAAATTGAGCAGGAACAGGCGCACGCGGGCGCGGTCCACCGGGTCGCCGGGCATCAGCTGCGGATGCGGGAAGCGCTCGTCGATGTACTCGTTGATGATGTTCGACTCGTACAGGATGAGGTCGCGCTCGACCAGGATGGGCACCTGGCCGTAGGGGTTCATCACGTTGATGTCTTCCGGCTTGTTGTACAGGTCGACGTCACGGATCTCGAAATCCATGCCCTTCTCGAACAGCACGAAGCGGCAGCGATGGGAGAAGGGGCAGGTGGTTCCCGAATACAGCACCATCATTTTGAAAGTCCTTTAAAAACCAAAAAGAGTGGGCGCGTTGGCGACCCACTCTACATCCAAGGACACGGCCCGGCACGCGGACCGTGTTCTCACCTTATTTGACGTCTTTCCAGAACGCCGCGTTGAGGCGCCAGACGATGACCGTCAGGACCGCCAGGAACAGCAGCACCCAGGCGCCGACGCGCACGCGGTGGTTCTGCGCCGGCTCGCCCATCCACTGCAGGAAGCCCACGAGGTCGCCGACGTTCTGCTCGAACTGCAGCGGCGTCATGGTGCCGGGGGTGACCTGCCGCCAGCCCTTGAAGGCCTCGACCGCATGGCCATGCTCCTCGACCTTGTCGAAGATCGGCTCGCGGTCACCCTGCAGCTCCCACAGCACGTTGGGCATGCCGACGTTCGGGAAGACCAGGTTGTTCCAGCCGGTGGGCCGCGACGGGTCGCGGTAGAAGCTGCGCAGGTACGTGTACAGGTAGTCCGCGCCCGTTCCGCCGTGGCCGGCGCGCGAGCGCGCCACCAGCGTCAGGTCGGGCGGGACCGCGCCGAACCATTCCTTGGCTTCCTTCGGGTCGATCGGCGACTTCATGGTGTCGCCGACCTTGTCCGAGACGAACAGCAGGTTGTCCTTGATCTGCTGCTCGGTCAGGCCGATGTCGCGCAGGCGGTTGAACCGCATGAAGGCGGCCGAGTGGCAGTTCAGGCAGTAGTTGACGAACAGCTTGGCGCCGTTCTGCAGCGCCGGCAGGTCGTTGGTGCGGCTCGGCGCCTTGTCCCAGTGGATCTCCGCGCCTTCGGAGGCATGCGCCCCCGCCGCGACACCCAGCGCCAGGAGCAGGGAGAGGATCAGTTTCTTCATTCTGGTGGCTCCCTGCTTCAGTGCGCGGCGAAAGTGATGCGGTCGGGCACCGCCTTGAACTCGCCGAGGCGGCTCCACCACGGCATCAGCAGGAAGAAGCCGAAGTAGTAGATCGTCATGACCTGGGCGGTCAGCGTGCCGAGGGGCGACGGCGGCTGGATGCCGAGGTAGCCCAGCACGATGAAGAACACCACGAAGATGCCGTACACCCACTTGTGCCAGTCCGGGCGGTAGCGGATGGAGCGCACCGGGCTCTTGTCCAGCCAGGGCAGGAAGAACAGGATGATCACGGCGCCGCCCATCACCACCACGCCCCAGAACTTCGCGTCGAAGGTCTTGAGCAGCACGATGGCGACGAGCGCGACGACCGCCGTGGCGATCTTGAGGGCGAAGGAGAGGCGGCCCTTGAGGAAGGTCCACACCGCCGCCAGCGCGATGATCACGCAGAACACGTCGACCATCACGTCCGTGGTGGCGCGCAGCATCGAGTAGAACGGCGTGAAGTACCAGACCGGCGCGATGTGCGGCGGCGTCTTCAGCGGGTCGGCCGGGATGAAGTTGTTGAACTCGAGGAAGTAGCCGCCCAGTTCCGGCGCGAAGAAGATGATCGCGCTGAACACCATCAGGAACACGGACACGCCCACCATGTCGTGCACGGTGTAGTACGGGTGGAAGGGGATGCCGTCCACCGGGTGGCCGTGTTCGTCCTTCGGCTGGTCCTTTGCCTTGATGTCGATGCCGTCGGGGTTGTTGGAGCCGACGTCGTGCAGCGCGAACAGGTGCGCCACGACCAGGCCGATCAGCACCAGCGGGATCGCGATCACGTGGAAGCTGAAGAAGCGGTTCAGGGTCGCGTCGCTCACCACGTAGTCGCCGCGGATCAGGAGCGCCAGGTCCGGGCCCACGAAAGGAACGGCGGAAAACAGGTTCACGATCACCTGGGCGCCCCAGTAGGACATCTGGCCCCACGGGAGCAGGTAGCCGAAGAAGGCTTCGGCCATCAGCATCAGGAAGATCAGGCAGCCGAAGATCCACACCAGCTCGCGCGGCTTGCGGTAGCTGCCGTAGATCATCGCCTTGAACATGTGCAGGTAGACGACGATGAAGAACGCCGACGCACCCGTGGAGTGCATGTAGCGGATCAACCAGCCCCAGGGCACATCGCGCATGATGTACTCGACGGACGCGAAGGCGTTGGCCGCGTCCGGCTTGTAGTGCATCACCAGGAAGATGCCGGTGACGATCTGGATCACGAGGACCAGCAGCGCCAGCGAGCCGAAGAAGTACCAGAAGTTGAAGTTCTTCGGCGCGTAGTACTCCGACATGTGGACCTTGTACGCGTCGAAGGCCGTCGGGAAGCGGTTGTGCAGCCAGTTTTCCAGCTTGGCGCCGGCACTGGCGTTCGGGGAGATCTCCTTGAATTCAGCCATGGTGCTTCCGTTCAGGCTTTCGTTTCTTCACCGATCAACAGGCGCGTGTCCGACAGGAACTTGTACGGCGGCACCTCGAGGTTGTCCGGCGCGGGCTTGTTCTTGAAGACGCGGCCCGCGAGGTCGAACGTGGAGCCGTGGCAGGGGCACAGGAAGCCGCCGCGCCAGTCGTCCGGCAGCGAGGCCTGCGGGCCGGGCTGGAGCTTGTCGGTGGGGGAGCAGCCCAGGTGCGTGCAGATGCCCACGAGCACCAGGATCTCCGGCTTGATGGAGCGCCACTCGTTGTGCGCGTCGGGCTGGATCGGGAAGGCGGTGCGCTTGGACTGGGGGTCGGCGACCTCGCTGTCCGTCTTCTTCAGCGTCGCGAGCATCTCCGGCGTGCGCTTCAGGATCCACACCGGCTTGCCGCGCCATTCGACCGTCATCTTCTGACCCGGCTCCAGGGCCGAAATGTCCACTTCGACCGGTGCGCCGGCGGCCTTGGCCCGCTCGGACGGCTCGAAGCTTCTGACGAATGGGACGGCGACAAAGCCCGCGCCCACCGCGCCGGCACAACTGGACGCGATCAACCACGTCCTTTTGCTGGCGTCCACCGTGGAGTTGCTCATGGGGTCCTCGAGGATCTCTCGTTGTTGAGGGTCAACCCGCGATTGTAGCGGGTCGTATCCCCACGATTCCACCCCCGCGTGGCCTCCCGCATACTTCCGCCTTCAACGGGAAGGAGAGGGCATGCGCAAATTCCTGCACGAATTCCGCGAGTTCGCCGTCAAGGGCAGCGTCGTGGACCTGGCCGTGGGCGTGATCATCGGGGCCGCGTTCAACAAGATCGTGGACTCGATCGTCAACGACCTCGTGATGCCCGTGATCGGGCGCATCGTGGGGCGGCTGGACTTCAGCAACCTGTTCGTCGCGCTGGCCGACGCCCCGCCCGGCACGCCGCAGACGCTGGATGCGCTGCGGAAAGCAGGGGTGCCGGTGCTTGCATGGGGCAACTTCGTGACCGTTGCTGTCAATTTCCTGATCCTGGCCTTCGTGATCTTCCTGATGGTCAAGCAGGTCAACCGGTTGCGCCGGGACAACGCCGAGGCCGAGGCCAGGCCCGCCGAACCGGCGCCGCCGCCGGAGGACGTGCAGCTGCTGCGGGAGATCCGCGACAGCCTGAAGACGGGCCTACCCGGCGCCCGCTAGGGTCAGCGCCATGCGCAGGGCGGCCGCGAGGCTGCCCGCGTCCGCGCGGCCGGTCCCGGCGATGTCGAACGCCGTGCCGTGGTCCGGGCTGGTGCGCACCAGCGGCAGGCCGAGGGTGACGTTGACGCCCTGCTCCACGCCCAGGTACTTGACCGGGATCAGGCCCTGGTCGTGGTACATCGCGACCACCACGTCGAACTCGCCGCGGCGTGCCCGCATGAACACGGTGTCGGGGGCGAAGGGCCCGTGCAGGTCGAGGCCTTCGCGTTCGGCGTCCTGCATCGCCGGGACGATCACGTCGATTTCCTCGCGGCCGAAGAGGCCGCCCTCGCCCGCGTGCGGATTCAGGCCCGCCACGGCGATGCGGGGACGCCGCCCCAGCACCGGTGCCAGCGCGCGATCCGTGATGCGCAGGGTCTGCAGCACGTTGCCGTGCGTGACGGCGTCCAGCGCGTGTCGCAGCGCCACGTGGATGCTGACCAGGACCGTGCGCAGTTCCTCGTTGGCCAGCATCATGCGGACCGGCATGTCGCCGACCGCGACGTCTGCGTGGCGCGCCGCTTCCGCCTGCAGCAGCTCCGTGTGGCCCGGGAACGGCACGCCCGCCGCGGCCAGCGCCTCCTTGTGCAGGGGCGCGGTGACCAGGCCAGCGATCTCGCCGCGCAGGGCCGCGCGGGCGGCCCAGGTCACCGCGTCGGCGGCAAGGCGACCCGCCGCGGCGCTCACCTGGCCCACGGCCGGCAGGTCCGTGAACGGCGCGCCCACCTGCAGCAGCGGAATGCAGCGGGGCGGCACGCCGGCTACGTCGGCGATGGATTCAACCAGGGCCACGGGCAACGGTGGCTGACCGCCGGCCGCGGCCTGCGCGCCGCGGCGCAGGCAGGCCAGGTCGCCGACGACGAACACGCCGCGCGTGAGGTCCGGCGCATCGGCATAGGCCTTGGCGATGATCTCCGGGCCGATGCCGGCCGGATCCCCGATGGTGATGGCGACAGGCTTCATGCGGGGTTGTCGACGTCCACGAACTCGTGCGCGATGCCCAGTTGCCGCGCCACGTGCGCGGCCACGGCCGGCGCGCCATAGCGCTCGGTGGCATGGTGGCCGCAGGCCAGGAAGGTGACGCCGCATTCGCGCGCGTAGTGCGCCTGCGGCTCCGAGATCTCGCCGGTGAGGAAGGCCTGGGCGCCCGCCGCGATCGCGGCCTCGAAATAGGACTGGGCCCCGCCCGTGCACCAGGCGATGCGCCGGATCGGGCCGGGCGCGCCGGCGACGCACGTCACGTCGCGTCCCAGCACCTGCCGCACGTGCGCGACGAGCGCATCGCTGTTGGCGAAGGCCTGGCCGTCGCCGCGCCCGCCGAGGAAGCCCAGGTCCTGCTCGCCGAAGCGCGCATCGGCCTGCAGCCCGAGCCGGCGTCCCAGCTGCGCGTTGTTCCCCAGCTCCGGGTGCGCGTCCAGCGGCAGGTGGTAGGCGAACAGGTTGATGTCGTGCGCGAGCAGCAGGGCGAGCCGCTGCTTCATCCAGCCGGTGACCCGCCCATCCTGGCCGCGCCAGAACAGGCCGTGGTGCACGAAGATCGCGTCGGCTCCCCGCGCGATGGCCGCCTCGATCAGGGCGCGGCTGGCGGTGACGCCCGAGACCAGCTTGCGCACGGTGTCGCGTCCCTCCACCTGCAGGCCGTTGGGCCCGTAGTCCTTGAAGCGCTCCGGCAAGAGCAGGGTGTCGAACGCTTGCAGCAGGGCTTGGCGCTGGGTCATGGGGAATAGCACACAGGGTTCAAGCCCCATTGTCCTATGACCGCCGCGTCGCGATGGCCCACGATGGGCGGCCGCAAGGAGCTGCAATGGGCACGATCGTCCTCGTCACCTGGAGCCTGGCCCTGGGCGCGATCGCCGCGGTCGCGTTCGGGCGCGCACTGGACCTCGCGGTGCGTCCCGCCGCGGCGCAGCTGCGCGCGCTGGCCTTCCACCTCAGCGTGTTCCTGCTGGTGCTGGTGCAAAGCGGCGTGCTGCAGCAGGTGGCGCACCCCAGCCCCGAGCGGCTGCGCGTCCTGCAGGTCGTGGCAGGGCCCCTCTGCGTGGGCCTGTCCAACTTCTGGATCCACGGCTGGCTGGCCGCGGCCCAGCGCGACCGGCTCATGGCCCTGGCGCTGCGCTGTTGCGCCTTCGCCCTGCCCCTGGGCGGGCTGGCGGCGCTGGCCCTCCCGCCGGACCTGCAGCTGCCCGTGTCGGCCGCCCTGTCGCTGCTGGGAAGCGCCCTCACCTCCTGGCTCACCTTCCGCGCCTGGACCATCGGCGACCGGCTGGCGCTTGCCATGGCGGCAGGATGCCTGCTCACGCTGCCGGCGATCGCCGGCCTGTACGCCCTGGCCATGCACCTGGCGCACTGGCAGCCCGCGCAGCACGCGGCGCTGGCGCTGGCGGTCGTGGGCAGCAACGCGCTCACGGGCCACTTCCTCTGGCGGCGCGCCCGCCGGGCCTGGCGTACCCGCGAGGCCGTGGGGCTGCCCGCGCTGGATCCGGTGACCAAGGTCCACAGCAGCACCGCGCTGGTCCAGGCGCTGCTGGCGGCGCAGAAGCGCAGGCGCCGCACGGGCCGCGAGGGCGCCCTGCTCGCGGTGACGGTGTTCGAGCCGGAACGCATCGCCGCCGTCGCGGGCAACGCCGCCCTCAACGAGGTCTGGATGGCGCTTGCCGCGCGCATCCAGCGGCAGGTCGGACTGGTCAATCCGGTGGGGCGCTACTGGGACCGCTGCTTCGTGGGCGTGGTGGAGACCATTCCGGCGCAGCCCTGGCTGCGCACCCTCGGCCTGCGCCTGGCCGCCACGCTGCGGCGCCCGGTGCACGTGTGCGGCCGCGGCGGCGAATCGGTGCAGGTGCGCGTCGACTTCGGCGTCGGCGTGGTCCACCTGGGGCGCCGGCCCGAGGAGGCGGAGGACGTGCTGGACGCGGCGCAGCGCCTCGCGGAAGCCGCGCGCCAGATGCGCTCGCGGGTCGCCCTGGCGGACCCGCTCACCGGGGAGCCTGTCCCGGCGGAGGAGGCGCGGTTCCGGCCGCCGGACGCCCCGTCGCTGCTGCGCGGCGTGACGCGGGCGACCCGGGCCATGCCCTGATCCGCACCCGCAAAGCCGGCCGCCGCGTCGGCGGGGAGGCATACACTTGGGGTTTCCCCAAGTCAAGAACATGCGACGCTACTGGCTGGTGTTCTCGCAGGCCGTCACGGTGCTGCTCGCGGTCTACTTCGTGGTCCTGACGATGAAGCCGGAGTGGCTGCGCACCCGGCCGGCCGTCACCACCGGGAACACGGGGGTCACCCTCAGCGAGGCGCCGAGCACGCCCGGCGTCCTGGTGCCGCCAGGAAGCTTCCGCATGGCGGCGCAGAAGGCCTCGCAGGCCGTCGTCAGCATCAACACCAGCAAGGCGGCCGACCGGCCCTCGGCGAGCGACCCGTGGTTCCGCTTCTTCTTCGGCGACCAGGGCGCGGTGCCGCAGAGCGGGCTGGGCAGCGGCGTCATCATCAGCCCCGACGGCATCATCCTCACCAACAACCACGTGGTGGAGGGCGCGACCGAGATCGAGGTGGCGCTGAACGACAGCCGCAAGACGCGCGCCCGGATCATCGGCACCGACCCGGAAACCGACCTGGCGATCCTCAAGATCTCCCTCGACCGGCTGCCCGTGATCACGCTGGGCAACTCGGACCAGCTGCAGGTCGGCGACCAGGTGCTGGCCATCGGCAATCCCTTCGGCGTGGGCCAGACCGTGACCAGCGGCATCGTCAGCGCGCTGGGACGCAACCAGCTGGGGATCAACACCTTCGAGAACTTCATCCAGACCGACGCCGCCATCAACCCGGGCAACTCCGGCGGCGCGCTGGTGGACGTCAACGGCAACCTGATGGGGATCAACACCGCCATCTACTCGCGCTCGGGCGGCAGCATGGGCATCGGCTTCGCGATCCCGGTGTCGACGGCCAAGCTGGTGCTCGAAGGCATCGTCAAGGACGGCGTGGTCACCCGAGGCTGGATCGGCGTGGAGCCTGCCGACCTCTCGCCCGAACTGATGGAGACCTTCGGCGTGAAGGCCCGCAAGGGCGTGCTGATCACGGGCGTGCTGCAGAACGGGCCGGCCGCGCAGGCGGGCATCCGCCCCGGCGACGTCGTCCTGCAGGTGGGCGGCAGGGACGTCGCCAACGTGTCCGAGCTGCTGACGACCGTCGCGTCGCTGAAGCCCGGCAACGCCACGCAGTTCAGGGTGCAGCGTCACGAGGACAACATGGACATGACCGTGACGCCGGGCAAGCGGCCGAAGCCGAAGCCCCAGCCGGTGCAGCCCGCGCTGCCGCAGCAGCGCTAGGGAGTTGAGCGTTGAGCGTTGAGCGTTGAGCGTTGAGCGTTGAGCGTTGAGCGTTGAGCGTTGAGCGTTGAGCGTTGAGCGTTGAGCGTTGAGCGTTGAGCGTTGAGCGTTGAGCGTTGAGCGTGGGAGACGCTGAACGCCAAACGCTGAACGCTGAACGCCAAACGCCAAACGCCAAACGCTCAACCCGTCAGGGCTTGGCCGCCGCCTCGCCCTCTTCCTCGGGGGCCTTCGTGTGCTTGTTGAAGATCTGCGCCGCCCAGATGCCCACCTCGTACAGCAGGACCATCGGGATGGCGAGCGCCAGCTGGGACACGACGTCCGGCGGGGTGATGACGGCGGCGATGATGAACGCCAGGACGATGAAGTAGCCGCGGAACTGCTTGAGCTTGTCCACCGGCACGATCCCCATGCGGGCCAGCACCACCACGATGACCGGCACCTCGAACGCGGCGCCGAAGGCGAGGAACATCGTGAGCACGAAGCTCAGGTAGGCCTCGATGTCCGGCGCCGCCGTGATGCTCTTGGGCGCGAACTGCTGGATGAACGTGAAGACGCGGCCGAACACGAAGAAGTAGCAGAACGCGATCCCCGCGTAGAACAGGATCGTGCTGGACACCACCAGCGGCGCGACCAGCTTCTTCTCGTGCGAGTACAGCCCCGGCGCCACGAAGGCCCAGACCTGGTACAGGACCACCGGCAGGGCGATCAGGAACGACGCCATCAGCAGGATCTTCAGCGGCACCACGAAGGGCGAGATCACCGAGGTGGCGATCAGCGTCGCGCCCTTGGGCAGGTGGGCCACCAGCGGCGCGGCCAGCAGGTCGTAGAGCGCCGAAGGGCCGGGGAAGACGGCGAGCACCGCCGCCACCACCGCCACGGCGATGATGGACTTGACCAGCCGGTCGCGCAGCTCGATCAGATGCGCGACGAAGGGCTGCTCGGTACCCGCCAGTTCGTCTTCCGGGTCGTTCGGAGTTGTGGACATAGGGAACGGCCGCCGGCAGCGCCGGCGCCGTTTTCAGTTGAACTTCTGGGGCCGGTACTTTGCCACACGCGCGGCGCCGGACAGCGCCCGGGTGCGGACGCCCGTGCGGGCCTTGTACCAGTGCGGCACGGCGCCCTGCTTGACGCGCCACTTCTTCTTCGGGTGCTTGTACTCGGGATACACGGGGCCGGCGTCGGGCAGCGCCGTGGACGTGGCGTCCTGCCACTGCTTCTCGAAATCGGCGGCGGCACTCGACACCGAGCTCTCCACGTCGCGGGCGGCGGTCTCCACCGTCTCCTTCATCTTCTTGAGCTCGTCGAGCTCCATGGAGCGGTTGACTTCGGCCTTCACGTCATTGACGTAGCGCTGGGCCTTGCCCAGCAGCGTGCCGACCGTGCGGGCGACGCGCGGCATCTTCTCGGGCCCGATCACGATCAGCGCAACGACGCCGATCAGGGCCATCTTCTCCAGGCCGAGGTCCAGCACGGTCTAGGGGCTCAGGACTTGTTGCGGGCTTCGACGTCGATCGTGTTCTTGTCGGTGCCGGACGGCCCCTGCGACGCGGTGACCTGGGACTGCGGCGGGACCGGCGTGTCCGGCTGGCTGCCGTCCTTCATGCCGTCCTTGAAGCCCTTGACGGCGCCGCCAAGGTCCTGCCCGATGTTCTTCAGCTTCTTGGTGCCGAAGACCAGCACCACGATCAGCAGCACGATCAACCAGTGCCAGATGGAAAAGGAACCCATGGATAACTCCTGTGTACTGCTCGGATTCTAGTCGGGCTCGCAAGTTCAACCCCCCGCGGGGGCTGCTCAGCCCTTCAACCACGGGCGGGGGCCGCCGATGACGTGGAAATGGAGGTGGGGCACTTCCTGGCCGCCGTCCGCGCCCGTGTTGCAGACGACGCGGAACCCGCCCTCGGGGTAAGGCCGGCAGCCTTCCTGCTGCGCGAGCTTCGGCACCAGGCTCATCATCTTCCCGAGCACGGCGGCGTGGCGGTCCTCGACCTGCGCCATCGACGGGATGTGGTCCTTGGTCACCAGCAGGAAATGCACGGGAGCCCAGGGATGGATGTCGTGGAAGGCGAGGACCTCGTCGTCCTCGTAGACCTTGCTGGAGGGGATCTTGCCCTCGACGATCTTGCAGAAGATGCAGTTCGGGTCGTGGCTCATGGCAGCTCGCACGTCACTGGGGGAAGCGATTGTCGTTGAAGCGCATCCAGCCGCGCAGGCACCGGTACAGGTACCAGGCGCCGATCACGGTGTAGGCGATCACGCCCGGGAGGATGAACAGCAGCCACAGCGGAGAGGTGACCGCCAGCCACAGCAGCGTCCACCAGAACGTGCGGATCATGTAGTCGTGGTGCGCCAGGTAGAGCGGGTCGCGCTCGTCGGAGCGCTTGATGTACTGGACGATCACCGCCACGACCGACAGGCACCAGAGCGTGAATGGCGCCACCGTGTGCATCCCGTACAGGATGTGCATCAGGCTGCGGCGGCTCGCCTCGCCCCGGTCGTCTTCCAGCGTCGTGTAATCCGTTTCGGCCATGGCTGCCCCTTTCAGCGCGCTACTCGCCACTCCCCTCGCGCTCGCGGGCCTTCCGCAGCGCCTTTTCTTCCAGTCCCGACAGGCCTTCCCGGCGCTGCAGTTCGGCGATCACGTCCGCCGGCTTCAGCCCGTAGTGCGCCAGCGCGATCATGCAGTGGAACCAGAGGTCGGCCACCTCGCCGACCAGCTTGGAGCGGTCGCCGCCGCGGTCGCAGTCCTTGGCGGCCATCACCACCTCGGTCGCTTCCTCGCCGATCTTCTTGAGGAATGCGTCCGGGCCCTTGTGCAGCAGGCGGGCGACGTAGCTCGCGTCCGGGTTGCCGCCGTTGGCGGGCTTGCGGCTCTCGATGACGTCGGCCAGGCGGGCCAGCGGGTCGGGGGCGGTCATGGTCAGGAGGTATAGATGGTGGACGGGTCCTTCAAGACAGGTTCCACCACCTGCCAGGCGCCGTCGCGGTAAACGTGGAAAAAGCAGCTGTGGCGGCCCGTGTGGCAGGCGATCGAGGGATCGTGCCCGAGCTGGGTCACCTTCAGCAGGAGGACGTCGTTGTCGCAGTCCATGCGGATCTCGTGCACCTGCTGCACGTGGCCGGACTCCTCGCCCTTGAACCACAGCTTGCCGCGCGAGCGGCTGAAATACACGGCGCGCCCGAGTTCGGCGGTCTTCTGCAGCGCCGCGCGGTCCATCCAGGCGAACATGAGGACGTCGCCCGTCTTCGCTTCCTGCGCGATGACGGGGATCAGCCCCTGGGCGTCCCACTTGACTTCGTCCAGCCAGTCCATGGTGCGTATTGTCCTAGAAACGCCATCGTCGTCCCCGCACAGGCGGGGACCCAGGGCTTTCGGGACTCGCCGCAGGCGGCGAGCTCAATGCGGAAGCCCTGGATTCCCGCCTTCGCGGGACCTGACGGGCTATTGCCGGACCGGAATCCCCCGCTGCGCCATCCTGGACTTCGCCTGTCCCACCGTGTACTCACCGTAGTGGAAGATGCTGGCCGCCAGCACCGCGTCGGCGCCGCCCTGCTGGATGCCGTCGGCGAGGTGGTCGAGGTTGCCGACGCCGCCGGAGGCGATCACCGGCACCGGCACGGCGTCGCTCACGGCCCGGGTCAGCTCGAGGTCGAAGCCGGACTTGGTGCCGTCGCGGTCCATGCTGGTGAGGAGGATCTCGCCGGCGCCGCACTGCGCCATCTCGCGCGCCCAGGCGACGGCGTCCAGGCCGGTGTTGCGGCGGCCACCATGGGTGTAGACGTCCCAGCCCGGGCCGCGGCTGGCAGACTCCTCGGCGCTGCGCCGCTTGGCGTCGATGGCCACCACGATGCACTGGGCGCCGTACTTGGCCGAAGCCGCCGAGATCACTTCCGGGTTGGCCACGGCGGCGGAATTGAAGCTCGTCTTGTCGGCCCCCGCGTTGAGGAGACGCCGGACGTCCTCCACGGTGCGCACGCCGCCGCCCACGGTCAGCGGGATGAACACCTGCGAGGCCACCGCCTCGATGATGTGGAGGATCAGGTCGCGGCCGTCGCTGGTCGCGGTGATGTCCAGGAAGGTGAGTTCGTCCGCGCCCTGCTCGTTGTAGCGCGCGGCGATCTCCACCGGGTCGCCCGCATCGCGCAGTTCCACGAAGTTGACACCCTTGACGACCCGGCCGCCGGTGACGTCCAGGCAGGGGATGATGCGTTTGGCGAGCATCCCCCGATTCTAGGCGGGCCTACCACGTGTACTTGGCGCCGAGGCGGATGACCCTGGACCGGTAGGACTGGTCGCCCCACTGGTAGCCGAAGTTGCCCCAGGCCGTCCAGCCGCGGGACAGGTCCGCGTTGACACCGAGCTTGGCTTCGTACCGGTCGTCGGGAAAGATGTTCTGCACCCGCACGGTGTTGAAGACCTCCGCGTTGTCCAGGTTGTCGTGCCACCAGTTGAGCGTGAGGTAGGGCTGGACCTTGCGGCCGTCGTCGCGCACCCACGTGCGGTGGATCCGCACCCCGAGCCGCGAGATCCACCCGCTGCCCTCGTGGCCCGTGATCGTGGTGCCATTGGGCTCCGAGATGTCGTCTTCCTCGTACCGGATGTAAGCCACCTGCACCTGGGGCTCCAGCACCCAGCCGCTGTTGCCGGCCTTGAATGCGTAGCCGCCCTCGAGGGACAGCGTGATCGCGCTGGCGTCGTACTTCACCTGGGGCAGGCGATCGCCCTGGACGCTGCTGTTGAACCAGCCGTAGGTGCCCCACGCGTCGACGTAGGCGCCCAGCTTGTTCTCGTCGTTCTGGTACCAGGTGCCGTACAGGCCGAGGCTCCAGCCTTCGACCTTGCCGTGGGCACCGCGCGGGTTGTATTGCGCGCTCGCGTCCGTCTTGGTCTGCCCGTAGCCGAACATCCCGCCGACGTGCAGGCGGCCGGAATCGCCGCCGACGGCCCAGCGGGCCACGTCGCCGCCGGCCTGGATCAGCTGGGTGTTCGACTCCACGCCGAACCGGCCGTCGCCCGTTGCCGCCTCCGTGTCGCGGCTGACGATGCGCACCCACGCCGACTTGCGCCGGTCCTGGGTGTCGTCGAAGGCCTGCGTCTCGATCCACTGCGGCTCGCCGAGCCGGTCATGCAGGCTGTGGAGGAACATGCCGGCCGCCTGGCGCTCGTTGGCCAGGTAGGCGCCGACCTCGGGCCGGAAGAGAGGCACGGGCGGCGGGGGCGGTGGCGGTGGCGGCGGCGGCGGAGGAGGTGGGGGGGGAGGCGGCGGAGGCACCGGACC